>Ga0207664_10000003_pt1 | contig 510966 bp, 443 predicted proteins | sample LARL83metaG_FD_184349 | JGI IMG/M metagenome (GOLD analysis project Ga0207664, IMG submission 184349) | Corn, switchgrass and miscanthus rhizosphere microbial communities from Kellogg Biological Station, Michigan, USA - LAR L8-3 metaG... | ecosystem: Host-associated > Plants > Roots >...
TTTACGGGATGATGCGCCGGCACCTCCCACGAGAAGTCACGAGTAAGCAAATCCCACACTCGCTGCTCTTGCACGGCGAGAGGGTTCATGCGCGGCATGACTTGAGCATTGATAATTCCTAGTTATCGACAGGCATAATGGGCACGAGGCGAGCATAGCTCCTCTACCGTGACTGCCGGACAAAAATTACGAGGTACGCGAAAGACCGACAGAGTGTCTAGCTCTGCAACGACCGCTGCTGGCGTGGAATGCCGATGTCGAGCGTGCTGCGTAGAGCGCTCGAAAGCTGCCCGGCGACGGCAGTCAGCTCAGCCGAGGACGAGCGGCTTCAGCACCTCGATGGCACGGTCGATGCCGGCGTCATCGACGTCCAGGTGGGTGACAAGCCGCAGCATGGTCGGTCCGAGCACCGAGACCAGCACCCCCTGCTCGCGGGCGGCCAGGCCGATCGCGGCCGCGTCCGGTACCTGCAACACCACGATGTTGGTCTCGCATGCCGCGGGGTCGACGCCCAGCGCTGCCGCCAGCCGGGCCGCCCGGTCGTGGTCGTCGGCGAGCCGTTTCATGTTGTTCTGCAAGGCGAAGAGCCCCGCCGCGGCCAGGATGCCGACCTGCCGCATACCGCCGCCGTACCGCTTGCGCCAGATCCGCGCCTCGACGATCCGCTCCGTTGAGCTGACCAGCACCGAGCCGACCGGCGCGCCGAGCCCCTTCGACAGGCACACCGACACGGTGTCGAAGCCGGCCGCCAGCTCGGCTAGCGGCAGCCCGGTGGCGACGTGCGCGTTCCAGAGCCGGGCACCGTCCAGGTGCAGCCCGAGACCGTGCTCGCGCCCCAACTGCTGCACCTCGCGAACCAGCGCAACAGGCTGCACCGTGCCGCCACCGAAGTTGTGGGTGTTCTCCACCGCCAGCGCGGCGGTCGACACCAGGTACGGTCCGGCGTTCGGGGTGATCGTCCGGGCGATCGCCGCCGGGTCGAGCAGCCCGCGCTCGGCAGGCCAGGTGCGGGTGGTGATGCCGGAGAACACCGCCGCCGCGCCCAGCTCGGCCCGCACCACGTGCGCGCCGTGGTCGCAGACCAGCTCCTGGCCGGGCTTCACCAGCAACCGCAGCCCGAGCTGGTTGGCCATCGAACCGGTCGGGGTGAACAGCCCGGCCGGGTAGCCGAGCAGCGACGCCACCTCGTGCTCCAGCCGGTTGACCGTCGGGTCGTCGCCGTAGACGTCGTCGCCGACCTCCGCCTCGGCCATCGCCTGCCGCATCGCCGGCGACGGCCGGGTCACCGTGTCACTGCGCAGATCGACCACGGCGGAGACCGTGCTCATCGAGAAACCTCCACCCGCCGCTGCCGATCCGCCACCAGCCGCTCGGCCACCCGGAACGCCAGCTCCAGCGACTGCTCGATGTTCAACCGCGGGTCGCAGGCCGTCTCGTACCGCCGGCTCAGGTCCGCCGCGGTCAGCTCGGCGGTGCCGCCGATGCACTCGGTGACGTCGTCGCCGGTCAGCTCGACGTGCAACCCGCCCGGATGGGTGCCCAGCTCGGCGTGCACGTCGAAGAACCCGTCAACCTCGTCCAGGATCCGGTCCAGGTGCCGGGTCTTCACCCCGGTCGCGGTTTCCTCGGTGTTGCCGTGCATCGGGTCGCACTGCCACACCACCAGGTGCCCGGTCGCCCGCACCTTCTCCACCAGCGCCGGCAGCACTTCGCGCACCTGGGAGTTCCCCATCCGGCTGATCAGGGTGAGCCGGCCCGGAACGCCGTCCGGGTCCAGCCGCTCGACCAGTTCGGCGGCGAACTGCGGCGAGGTGCCCGGACCCAGCTTCACCCCGATCGGGTTCGCCAGCCGCGACACGAAGTCCAGGTGGGCGCCGTCCAGCTGCCGGGTCCGCTCCCCCACCCAGACGAAGTGACCGGACAGGTCGTACGCCCGGCCGCCCTCGACCCGGGTCAGCGCCCGTTCGTACTCCAGGATCAGCGCCTCATGGCTGGCGTACAGCTCGACCCCGTCCAGGGCCGCGTCGTGCACCCCGCAGGCTCGCATGAACTGCACCGCCCGGTCGATCTCGGCGGCCAGCCGCTCGTACCGGCTGCCGGTCTCGGTGCTGCGGGCGAACTCGGTGTTCCAGGAGTGCACCTTCTGCAGCGACGCCAGCCCGCCGCCGGCGTACGCCCGCATCAGGTTCAGCGTGCTGGCCGCCGTCGAGTACGCCCGCAGCAACCGGCGCGGATCGGGGCGGCGGGCCTCCGCCGACGCGGTCAGCTCGTTGACCATGTCACCCCGGTAGGTGGGCAGCCCCAGCGCGTCCAACGCGGTCGACCGCGGTTTGGCGTACTGGCCGGCCATCCGGCCCAGCTTGACCACCGGCACCGCCGCGCCATAGGTCAGCACCACCGCCATCTGCAGCAGGGTCCGCACCTTGCCCGCCACGTCGGCCTGCGACGAGGTCGCGAAGGTCTCCGCGCAGTCGCCGCCCTGCAGCAGGAACGCCTCACCGCGAGCCACCTGGGCCAGCCGGCCGGTCAGCGCGTCCACCTCGCTGGCCACCACCAGCGGTGGACGCTGGGCCAGTTCAGCGGCCACCTCGCGGAGCAGCGCCGGCTCCGGCCAGTCCGGCTGCTGCGCGGCCACCAGCGACCGCCAGGCGTCCAGCTCCGCCGCTGAAACGGTCGGGGCGGGGAATTCGGAGCTGAGGGTCACTGGGTCCAGCCTTGCCTACATCGCGAACGGACAGGAGGTCAGCCGAAGAAGACTTCGGCCTCGGCGTAGAACTCGGGCGGCACCGTCTTCAGGGTGGTGGTCGCGTCGGCCAGCGGCACCCGGACGATCCCGGTACCACGCAGCGCGACCATCTTCCCCCAGTCGCCGGCGTGCACCGCGTCGATCGCGTGCAACCCGAACCGGGTGGCCAGCACCCGGTCGAACGCGGTCGGGGTGCCGCCGCGCTGGATGTGCCCGAGCACCGTGGTGCGGGCCTCCTTGCCGGTGCGCTTCTCGATCTCGCCGGCCAGCCACTCGCCGATGCCGCCGAGCCGGACGTGCCCGAACGCGTCAAGTCCTTTATCCACGGTGGTGTTCTCGCCGCCGTCCGGGGTGGCACCCTCGGCGACCACGATGATCGGCGCGTAGTGCGACTGGAACCGGCTCTCGACGTAGGCGCAGACCCGCTCCAGCGAGAACGGCTGCTCCGGGATCAGGATGACGTTGGCGCCCCCGGCGAGGCCGGCGTGCAGCGCGATCCAGCCGGCGTGCCGGCCCATCACCTCGACGATCAGCGCCCGGTGGTGCGACTCGGCGGTGGTGTGCAGCCGGTCGATCGCCTCCATCGCGATGTTCACTGCGGTGTCGAAGCCGAAGGTGTAGTCGGTGGCATTCAAGTCGTTGTCGATCGTCTTCGGCACCCCGACCACGTTCACGCCGAGCTCGTGCAGCTTGGTGGCCACCCCCAGGGTGTCCTCGCCGCCGATCGCGACCAGCGCCTCGACCCCGGCGGCGTGCAGGTTCTGCTGGATCTGGTTCACCCCGTCGTCGATCTTGAACGGGTTGGTGCGCGACGAGCCGAGGATGGTGCCGCCACGCGGCAGGATGCCGCGCACCTCGGTCACCCCCAGCGGCTGGGTGAGCCCCTCCAGCGGACCGCGCCAGCCGTCCCGGAAGCCGACGAACTCGTGTCCGTAGACCCCGACGCCCTTGCGGACGACGGCCCGGATGACCGCGTTCAGGCCGGGGCAGTCGCCCCCTCCGGTGAGCACACCGATACGCATTCGAGCAGTCCCTTCGCTGACGGGGGAAGCGAGGCAGATCGACAGCGCTGTCGAACTCGCAGCATATCCGCGCAAGCCGCAACCGGTTTCAGGACGTGCTTCTCACGACCCCGTCCACAGTCAGGAAGCCGCTCGCACTCCCTCGATCACCCGCCAGCGGGCCAGGTTGTGCCGGGCGTCGGCCAGCGCGTCGTGCGCGTCCGGGCCGGCCGCCGGCAGCTCCGGGGAGCCGGCCGCCTCCCAGAGCTGCCGCAGCTCGTGGGTGAACCGCGGGATCTGCCGGGGCAGCGCCCGCATGTCACCCCACAGCTGGGCCAGGGCGACGTGGTCGTAGCTGGCCATCCAGGCCCACAGCTCGATCGGCTCGCCGGGCTCGTCCAGAAAGGCCAGCAGGTCGTCCCGGATCGCCGTCCGCGACCGCCAGACCGGCGACGCCGGACCCGGCAGCTGGTTCAGCACGTTGCGGCGCACCCACGGAATGGCGCGGTCCGGGTCGAACTCGGTGGAGACCGCGTAGAACTCCCGGCCGTGCTCGTCGACCATCCCGATCGACACCAACTCGATGGTGCGGCCGTCCTCGATGAACTCGCAGTCGTAGAAGAAGCGCATCAGCCGGCGCGCTCGGTCGGCACCCGATCGTCGCTGGTACGGCCGACCGCGTCCGGCAGGCCGTCCTTGCCGAAGCCGAGGTTGGCCCCGGTCTGCAGCTTCACCTTGGCCGCGTAGGTGTCCACGTACTCCTGGCCGGACAGCTGCATCAGCTCGTACATGATCTCGTCGGTCATCGACCGCTCGACGAACCGGTCGCCGGACAGTCCCTCGTACCGGGAGAAGTCGAGCGGCTTGCCGAACCGGACGCCGGGCCGGGGCCGCAGCCGCGGCAGCAGCCGGCCGGTGGGCATGGTCTTCTCGGTGTCGATCATCGCCACCGGAATCACCGGCACGCCGGCCTCCAGGGCCATCCGGGCCACCCCGGTCTTGCCCTTGTACAGCCGGCCGTCCGGCGACCGGGTGCCTTCCGGGTAGATGCCGAGCAGGTGGCCCTGGCGCAGGATGCGCACCCCCGCGGTGAGCGCGCCGCGGGCTGCGTCGGCGTCGTCCCGGTCGATCGGCACCTGGCCGATGCCGGAGAAGAACAGCCGGGAGAACCAGCCCTTGATGCCGCCGGTGGTGAAGTACTCGGCCTTGGCCAGGAAGGTGACCCGGCGGCGGACCATCACCGGCATGAAGAACGAGTCGCAGAACGACAGGTGGTTGCTGGCCAGGATGGCGCCACCGTGTTCGGGGATGTTCTCCAGCCCCTCGGTGTACGGCCGCCAGATCAGCTTCAGCCATGGTCCGAGCCCGATGAACTTCAGGAACCAGTACAGCAAAGCGGCGGCCTCCTGAGCGTCTGGCGGTCGTAGTCGAACGATAGTCGGGTTGGCCGGGCACCGACAATTCAGCGCGCCCACGACTTCCGGGCGGGATCCTCGACGGGGTCCGCGTCCCATAGCTGGCGGCCCGTAGCCAGCGGCCCGGCCGGGACGGCAGAATGAGGGCAGCAGAGGTCAGGGGGATCATCGTGTCCGGACAGCCGATGGCGGGTGCCGGCACCGAGCCGTTCGCCGCCGACGGGCAGGGCGAGCAGGGTCGGGTCGGGGTGCTGCTGAGCCACGGCTTCACCGGCAGCCCGTACAGCATGCGGCCGTGGGCCGAGCGACTCGCGGCCGCCGGCTACACCGTCCGGGTGCCGCTGCTGCCCGGCCACGGCACCCGGTGGCAGGACCTGAACACCACCACCTGGCAGGACTGGTACGCCGAGATCCGGCGCAGCTACGCCGAGCTGGAGGGCCGCTGCGACGCGATCGTGGCCGGCGGCCTGTCGATGGGCGGCACCCAGGCGTTGAAGCTGGCCGAGGACATCGGTCCGGACGGCAAGCTGACCGGCCTGCTGCTGGTCAACCCGGCGCTGGGCACCCGGCGCAAGGACGCCAAGCTGGCGAAGTACCTGGCCCCCATCATCCCGTCCCGGCCCGGTCTGGCCAACGACATCGCCAAGCCCGGGGTGGACGAGCACGGCTACGACCGGACGCCGCTGCGCGGGCTGGTCTCGACCATGGACATGTGGTCGGTGGTGGTCGCCGACCTCGCCAAGATCACCGTGCCGATCGTGCACTACCGGTCGGCCGTCGACCACGTGGTGGATGCCGAGTCGGGCCGGCTGTTGCACGCGGGCGCCACCTCGACCACCATCGTCGAGGTGCCGCTGCCGAACAGCTACCACGTGGCGACCCTGGACCACGATGCCGAGCTGATCTTCGACCACAGCTTGAAGTTCATCGCCGAGCACGCCCGGACGGCCGCCCCATGACCTCGCCCGCCTCGCACCGCGGCCGCCGGGACAACGGCCTGGACTCCGACACCTACGCCCCGGTGGCCGATGTCGATCCACGGCTGGCCGACCACCTGCTCGACGTGCTCGGGCTGCGCGACGTCCCGGCCTACGTGGAGCCCACCAACGCCGGCGTCACCGCCGACCGGCTCTACGTGGCGGCCGACCAGACCGACGCCGCCCGCCAGGTGCTGGCCGAACTGGCCGCCGAGCTGGGGATCGAGGTTTCGGCGCAGCGCGAGTCGGTCCGCCGGGCCGACCCGCTGGCCGGCATCGACACCGACCGCGAGTTCGCCGCGATCATCGCCGCCCTGCCCGACCTGGGCCGGCCGCTGCTGGACTGGACCGCGGAGTCGGCGGCCGAGCCGGACGGCCCGACCGTGGACGAGGTCGAGCACTACGTGCCACCACCACCGCCGCCGCTGCCCCGGCCGGCGCTGCCCACCGTGATCGCGGTGCTGGTGACGCTGTTCGGCATCGCGGTGATCGCGTTCGGCTTCGAGCTGGGGCTGCCGCCGGACCTGCCGCTGCCGCTCGGGGTGGTGCTGGTGCTGTTCGGCGCCGGGCTGCTGGCGCTGCGGATGCGTCCGGAACCGCGCGACGACTCCGACGACGACGGCGCCGTCGTCTAACCAGTCGGCGTCTTAGCCCGCCTAGCAGGTCTGACAGTTGCCGGTTCGGCCGGTGACGTTCGTCTCGCCGTCATGTCGAGGTCGGCGTTCCGCCACTTTGGCGCCGCAGGGTAGTCGGCGAGGAGGTATCACCCATGCTCACTGCCCAGGACACCGTCTTCACCCTCTGGTGCCGGCTCACCGGCAACGAACCGGACGATTTCGCGACCGAGGAACGCGAGGCGTTCCTGGCCCGGCCGCAGGTGGGCGAGCTCGCCCGTACCCCGTACCCGATCCTGCTCGACTCCGGCATCTCAGTCGCCCGGCGCGGCTCGCTGCCGCTGGAGCACTGGCTGCGCGCCGCACAGAACGCGCGCCCCATCGGAGCCTGACCGCCCACTACGGTGGGCCGTTGTGGATCACCTGCTCACCGCCGTCCGGCTCGCCGAGCCCCGGTGCGGAACGGTGCGGGTGGTGGCCGTCGACGGCGGCGCGGCAGCCGGCAAGAGCACCCTGGCCGGCCGGCTCGCCGCCGCGCTGCCCGGGTCGGCGGTGCTGCACCTGGACGACCTGCTGGACGGCTGGTCGGGTCAGTTCGACTACGCCGACCGGCTGCGCGGCGAGGTGCTGGAGCCGCTGGCCGGCGGCCGGCCGGCCCGGTACCGGCGCTACGACTGGCAAGCCGGCCGGTTCGGCGCGCCGGTCGAGCTCGCGGTGCCTCGACACCTGGTGGTGGAAGGCGTCTCGGCGCTGTGGGGGTGCGCGCCGTACTGGTCGGTCGGGGTCTTCCTGGACGTTCCGCGCGGCACCAGGGAGCGCCGCTGGGCCGAGCGGGACGGTCCGGTCCAGCCGGAGTGGACGGCCTGGCTGGACGCCGAGGACCGGTTCTTCGCCGAGCATCCGGTGCCGCCCGCCGCGATCGTGCTGGCCGGCTGAGGTCGGGGACGGACCCGGGCACGAACAACGTCAGGGGTAGCCTTCCGGTTCGTGTCGGAAACCGTGCGCCTGTCCCCGCCCACCGCCGCCCGCAAGCCGATCGAACGGCTCTTTCACGGCGACCGTTTCATCGACGAATACGAGTGGCTGCGGGAGAAATCGAACCCCGAAGTGCTCGACTACCTGCGCGCCGAGAACGCCTACACCGAGGCCTGCACCGCCGGCCTGGAGCCGTTGCGCGAGCGAATCTTCGAGGAGATCGTCAACCGCACCAAGCTGACCGACCTCAGCGTGCCGGTGCGCGAGGGCGGCCACTGGTACTACGTCCGCACCGTCGAGGGCCAGCAGTACCGGGTCTACTGCCGGGTGCCGGTGGCCGGCGACACCCCGCCCGACCTCGAGAGCGCCGATCAGTTAGCCGGTGAGCAGGTGCTGCTGGACGGCAACCAGGTGGCGGCCGGTTCGGAGTTCTTCAGCCTGGGCAGCTACGAGATCTCCCCCGACGGCAACCTGCTCGCCTACTCCGTCGACCTGACCGGCGACGAGCGTTTCACCTTGCACGTCAAGGACCTTCGCACCGGCGCCGACCTGTCCGACGAGGTCGCCGACACCCACTACGGCGCCGCCTGGTCGGCCGACGGCCGGTTCGTGTTCTACGTCAAGGTGGACGACAGCTGGCGGCCGTACCAGGTGTGGCGGCATGCGGTCGGCACCGACGCCGGCCAGGACCAGCTGGTGTTCACCGAGCCGGACGACCGGTTCTGGGTGTCGGTCAGCCTCACCCGCAACCAGCGGGCGGTGCAGATCTCGGTGGGCAGCAAGCTGACCACCGAGGTCTGGCTGATCGACGCAGCCGATCCGGAGTCACCGGCCCGGGTCGTCGCGCCGCGCCGCGAGGGTGTCGAGTACCACGTGCAGCACGCCGGGGATCAGCTGCTGATCCTGCACAACACCAACCACCCGAACAGTGAGCTCAGCGTCACCGGGCTGGCCGAGACCGGCCCGGAGCACTGGCAGCCGGTGCTGCCGCCCTCGGACGAGCGCCGGCTGCTCTCGATCGAGGCCTTCGCCGGTCACGTGGTGGTGCACGAGCGGCGGGACGGCCTGGCGAACCTGTCGGTGCTGCCGCGCGACGGCGCAGGCTACGGCCCGCTGGAGCCGATCGAGTTCGACGAGCCGATCTACCGGGCGGTGCCCGGTCCGAACCCGGAGTGGGACAGCCGTACCTACCGGCTGACCTTCGGCTCGCTGGTCACCCCGGACACCATCTACGACTACGACCTGGCCGAGCGCCGGCTGCTGCTGCGCAAGCAGTCGGCGGTGCTGGGTGACGTCCGGCTCACCGACTACCACCAGTGGCGGGAGTGGGCGACCGCCCCGGACGGCACCAAGGTGCCGCTGTCGCTGGTCAGCCGGACCGATGTGGCCCGTGACGGCAACGCGCCGGTGGTGCTCTACGGCTACGGCTCGTACGAGCACTCCCTGGACCCGACCTTCTCGATTCCGCGGCTGTCGCTGCTGGACCGGGGCGTGGTCTACGCGATCGCGCACATCCGGGGTGGTGGCGAGCTCGGCCGGCGCTGGTACGACGACGGCAAGATGCTGGCCAAGCGCAACACCTTCACCGACTTCGTGGCCGCCGCCGAGCACCTGGTGACGGCCGGCTGGACCCGTCCGGAGGGGATCGTCGCCCAGGGCGGCAGCGCCGGCGGCCTGCTGATGGGCGCGGTCGCCAACCTGGCCCCGCAGGCGTTCGGCGGCATCGTCGCGCACGTGCCGTTCGTGGACGCGCTGACCACGATCCTGGACCCGTCGCTGCCGCTGACCGTCATCGAGTGGGAGGAGTGGGGCAACCCGATCGCCGACCCCGAGGTATACGCCTACATGAAGTCCTACAGCCCGTACGAGAACGTGGCGGCGGTGGACTACCCGGCGATCCTGGCGATCACCAGCCTGAACGACACCCGGGTGCTCTACGTCGAGCCGGCCAAGTGGGTGGCCAAGCTGCGCGCCACCGTCACCGGCGACCGGCCGATCCTGCTGAAGACCGAGATGGAGGCCGGCCACGCCGGTCGCAGTGGCCGGTACGACGCCTGGCGGGAGACCGCGTTCTACCTGGCCTGGGAACTGCAGGTGCTGGGCCTGGCCGAGAACGGCTAACCGGCTTGGGCTCCTGATCCGCCGGCCCGGTCAACCGACCGGCCCGTCCGGCGGGATGAGCCGACCCACCTGCGAGCTCAGGTCGCCCAGTTGCAACACCCCGGGTACGCACGTCGCTCCGCTGAAGCTGATGAGCGTCCCGGGTTCGGTCGGTTGCTGACGGCGGCCGGCCGGCGCGAAGGTGACCCGCCCGCCGGTGAACCGGGCGCCGAACTGCAGCTGGCAACCGGCCGAGTATTTCGACCCGTCGAACGTCACCCTGGAACCGGCGAACTCAGCCCGGGCGAAGCTCACCAGGCCGGCGAACTCGACGTCGTCGAAGCGCACCCGGCCGCCGCCGAATCGGGCGTCGTCGAAGGACACCCGGCCGGCGAAGCGGGCATCGTTGAAATAGACGGTGCCTCCGGAGAACTCGGCATGGTTGAACATCACGGTCGCCCCAGCGAACTGGGCGCGGTCGAAGCTGACGCTGCCGCCGACGAAGCGCGTGCGATCGAAATACACCGTGCCGCCGGTGAAGTGCGCCCCGTCGAAATTGCCGGCGTCGAACACCGCGCCGGCGAAGTTGAAGTCGTGGCCGACCCACAGGCCGTCGCACTGCAGGTGGGTCCGGATGGTGTCGATGATCGCGGCCCGGACGTCCCGATCGTTGGGAAGCCGTTCGAAGGTGCGTTCTTCCCTTCCGGTCGCGGTGCCGACCTGCCAGGTGTGTTCGCTAACCACGGTTCGGAGCAGCGCGCCGGCGGGGTCGTACGGCAGGCGCAAGTAGGCGCAAAGCAGGTTGATGCATTGCTGACGGCGCTCGGTCGTCTCGTCGGCCAGTGCCGCGACGGTATAGACCCCGGCGAGACGCTCGGCTGCGCTGGGGGCGCCGAGTTGGGCGGCACCGGCTGCGAACCGTTCGTCGAATCGCCCGCGTTCGGTGTCACGCTGCCGCCGATAGGTGACGGTCAAAGCGATTGCGGCCCCGACGCCGGCTACCACGCTCAGCGCGACCTTGGTGACGTCGAGCTGACTCGCGACAGCTGCGTTGCGTTCGGCTTTGCGATCCCAGGGCCAGTGGTGTCGCAGCAACCAGGTCAGACCGATCCACGCCACCGTCGTGAGGATGACACCGACGAGCAGCACCGCCGCACTGGAGGCGAACAGTCCCCACTCGTGCGGCTTTCGTAGGTGCGGACGCCTGGACATACCTCGTTCATACCCCAACGCAGCCGGCTCCGGCGTGGCTGAGGCTCAGCGCTTGCCGGCTGCTCCGGTGACCGCAGCGGTCTGCGTGGCGGCGCGAAACTTCCTGGTCAGGGCGCTGTCGAATCCGTCCAGCGCCCCAGGTTGGGCGTGGTTGCACAGCGCCAGGCCGAGAATCCGGACGGCACGCTGGGGGCGACCGGCATCGAGCAGGATCAGCGCGGCGAAGGCGTCCACAACCGGGTCGCCAGAGAATTTTCTGCGCGCACGTTCGATGATGCTTTGGGCCCGCAGGTGCTCACCGACGTTGCGATGCGATGAGGCCAGGCAGATCAGTGCCGTACGTTCGTCGGCCGAGTCAAGCCCGAGTTTCAGGGCCCGTTCGTAATCGGGGATCGCCTTCGCTTCCCGACCGGCCTTGTCGTGCGCCAGGGCGCGAGCCAGGAACTCGCGCGCGGTAGCAGGTTCTTTCATGTCGTGACGTCCGTCGCAAGTCGTTGATGGGCGAGTCGACTGGCGGCAACTCCCAGAACCGCTAGGAGGCATACCACGGCACCGATCAGGCCGGCCGCCCGGGCAACGCCGCCACTGATGAGGATGCCGGCCGACAGGTAGCCGGCCGGTATGGAACCGAGAGAGACAAGCACGTCAAAAGAGTAGACGCGACCGCGGAGGTGGTCAGGCACCCAGGTCTGCAGCATCAGGTTCTCCAGAACGCCGGCCGCCATTCCCAGCCCGACAAGGGCTGCCGCGAGCAGCACGCCGAGAGCGCCGTCGACAAAGAGCAAGACGACTATCGCCGCCGGGAACGCGGCTGCGACCGCCGCGAAACGGCGGCCGGGCCGCGCGGACGGTCGGCGTCCGAGCACGATACTGCCCAAGAGCGCCGCTCCGGCCTGGACACTGACCGCCATTCCCAGCACGATTGCGGGCAGGTGCTGGTCGGTGACCCGCCACGGCAGGACCACGAAGAACGGCCCGAGGACGAGCAGGTTCATCAGTAGCGCGAGCACCAACAGCGGCGGTACCCAGCCGCTGGTACGGATCCAACGCCAGGCGGCCGCCGAACCGGGGTCTGGCGGTGCGTCCTCGACGGCGGCGTCGGCCGGCTGCCGCTTCCGGTTCGGGTCCAGCCGGAGCAGGCTGCTGCAGGCCGCTGCGGCAAGGAAACTCGCCCCGTTCGCACCGATGGCCAGGCTGGCACCACCGACCGCGTACAACCAGCCGCCCAGGGCCGGGCCGGCGAGGCTTGCCGCATTGGTCACCGCCGCGTCAATGCCGTTGGCCCGGGCCAACTGCTCCCCCGGCACCGTGTTGCTGAGCAACGGACCGTAGGCCGGATTGAACAGCGCCGCAGCCGTGCCGATGCCCAGCGAGAGCACGATGAGCAGCTCAACATTGGGATTTCCGTGCGCGAGAACTGCGACTCCGACGGCGACCAGGGCCGCGATAACATCAGCGGCGATGACCAGGCGCCGACGGTCGACCCGGTCACTGAGCACCCCAGCTTTGACGGTGAACGCCAACTGCGGCGCGACGAAGGCGACCAACACCGCGCTCATCGCGATCGCCGAACCTGCCGAGAACACCATCAGCCCGAGAGTGGCCTCATAGACCCCGTTGCCGACCCGAGACACCGCTTGGCCCCCGAGAAGCAGTCGAAAATTGCGCAGGCGCAAGACGGAGTCCGGCCGCCAACCGGATTGTCGACTCCGAGTGAGAACGCTGGTCACGACTGAGCGGTGACCAGTTCGCGGTCGGTCGACTCGGTTGGCGCATCGGAAGCGCTCGTACCGTAGGCCTGACCGGCCACCACCTTCTTGCGGAGCACGAAGAGCTTGCCCCGTCGGTCGAAGACGAACGGCGCTTCGTACGTCGGGTCGAAATTGTGTTTGAACGACGTCAACGCCAACGTGTAAAGCCATGCCGGGAACGGGAACCGACACACGTCATAGACCGGAAATCGATCCACCGGGCGGTCCCGCTCGACATTGATCACGTCGAGCTCGACGTTGATATTGGCCCGGCGATGCCTGAAGTCCCAGTACAGCGTCGGAGTATTGATCGTTATCAGGCCGCGGACGTTGGTCGGCAGGTGCGCGACCCCGCGCGGAATGACCAACCGCTCGGCGACATTAGGTCTGCTGACCACCTCGAGATAGGCGCCCTGGGTCTTTGACCCACGGCGGCAGTCGACCATGCGGATCACGATCGGCTGGTCCGGGTCGTCCTTGGTAAGGAACGTCAACTGGTCGTCGGTGGCTAGATGGATGCCCCACACCGCGTACTCCGTGTCTTTCTGCGGTTGGCGCACGACTGCCGTGCTGACGAGGCCGCCGAGCAGAATTCCCGAACTCGGCCCGGTCGGTATATGGACGTTGCGAACGATCTTGACGCCGTCGATCTCAGGGAATTCGCGGACGGTGGGCTCGGTGCGATAGATAGGCATCCGGCTTCCTCCGATTTGGTTTCCGAGTTTATTGGCAGGTCATGGGGCGGGGCCGCCGTCTCAAATTATCTGATGGCGGTTACTCCGGTGTCGAGCAGTCCACGGTCATCGCACCGGCGTGAGTTCGTACCCCCGACTGGCAACCTCTGCTTGAAGGGATTGGAATTCAGTGTCGCTGAGTTCAGGGTCGGCCAGACGGCGTACCACGTCGCCGGCGACACCTTGGGAGATGCCGCCAATTCCGAAGACGGAAGCGACCTTCTGCATCCCGGCGAATACTCGATCAGTCATCATGTTGCACCACGCTCCTTTAACGGCGACCCCACCATTTCAACCTGACACAGCTTCGCCCTCCTTGCAACATTTACCGGAAGTCAGGATAGTATGTCTAGTTTTGTAGACACCTGGGAAGCGCCACATCGGGCGGCACATCGCGTCCCAGCGACGACGTCGGCCTGCAGTCCCGGCCGCAGGTCAGGCGGGCAGTTCCAGCCGGACCAGCAGCGGCCGGTGGTCGGAGGCGATCCGGACGTCCGGTGAGTCGAGCACCTCGGCGCTGACCGGACGCAGCCGCGGGTCGGCGAACACCGCGTCGATCCGCCGAACCGGCGCGGTGGCCGAGTAGGTGTGCCCGTCGCCGCTGCCGGCCGTCGCGAACACGTCCACCCCGAACCGTTCGCAGGCCTGCCAGGTGGCCGAGCCGGGCACCGCGTTCAGGTCGCCGCCGAGCACGATCGGCAGGCCGGCCAACCGCTGCTCGGCGAAGCCGGCGAACTCGTCCAGGTGGGTCAGCCGCGGCTGCTCGATCAGGTCAAGGTGAGTGCCGGCGACCGCCAGCCGGGCGCCGCCGACCTCGAGCACCGCCACCGCCGCGCCTCGGTGGTGCAACCGGGGCAGATCGGTGAACGGCAGTTCGATTCGCTCCCGGACGGTGACCCCGAGCGAGGTGAGCACCAGGTTCGCCCCGGCCGTCCGGCCACCGGCCTCCCAGAGCAGCCCGGCCCGCCGGGCCAGCGCGGCGCAGGCTGAGCGCCAGCGCAGGAACCTGGGCGCCTCCTGGATCAGCACGACGTCCGGCTCGGCGCCCCGGATCACCCGGGACACCGCGGCCGGGTCGTCGCGCAGCGACCGGACGTTGTAGGAGAGCAGGGTCAGCGTGGTCACTCCGGCCATTCTGCCCAGCCTTCAGTAATGCAGCCGGGCCAGGTCCGCCGCCCTCAATTTCGCCGCCGGGCCAGGTCCGCCGCGCCGACCAGTCCGGCGTCCGGCCCGAGCTCGGCCAGCCGGATGTCGGCCAGCGGCCGGAACCCCCGTCCGGTCAAGGTCTCGGCATACGCCTGCTTGGCCGGCCCGATCAGCAGGTCGCCGGCCTGCGACACCCCGCCGCCGATCACGAAGACGGCCGGGTCGAGCGCGGCGGCGAGGCTGGCCAGGCCGCGGCCCAGCCAGCGGCCCATCGCGGTGTAGATCTCGATCGCTGCGGGGTCGCCCTCACGGGCCGCCCGGGTGACCAGCGGGCCGGTCAGCGCGTCCAGGTCGCCCTCGGCCAACTCCAGCAGCCGGTGCGCGGCGACCGGCGCGACCGCCGCCAACTCCCGCGCGTCGTGCGCCAGGGCGGTACCCGAGGCGTAGGTCTCCCAGCACCCCCGGTTGCCGCAGGCGCACCGGCGGCCGTCCGGCACCACCGTCATGTGCCCGTACTCGCAGCCGACCCCGAAGGCGCCACGGTAGAGCACCCCGCCCATCACCAGGCCGCCGCCGATGCCGGTGCCGAGAGTGACCATCACCGCCACCGAGGCGTCCCGGGCGGCGCCGAACCGGTACTCGGCCCAGGCGGCGGCGTTGGCGTCGTTCTCCACCAGCACCGGGATTCCGGTGGCCTGCTGCAGCGCATCCCGCAGCGGCTCGTCCCGCCAGGCCAGGTGCGGGGCGAACAGCACGGTGGCCCGATCGTTGGCGATCCAGCCGGCCGCGCCGATGCCCACCGCAGTCACCTGGTGCCGCTCGCCGAGTTCGGCCACCACCGCGGCGATGGTCGCCTCGGTGGCCGCCACGTCGGTGCTCGGGGTCAACCGCTGGGTACGGTCGATCACCGCCCCGGTGTCGTCCACCACGCCGCCGGCCACCTTGGTGCCGCCGATGTCCACCCCGATCGCCAGTGGCACGTCAGCCGTCCGCGCCGAAGTCGTCCTGGCCAAGGTCGTCCCCGCCGAGGTCGATCCGCTGCACGGTGCGTTCTGCTCGGTTCTCCTCGCCGCTCGGCTGCTGTCCGTTCCGCAGCAGCCCGGCGACCGCCGCCTGCAGCTCGCTGAGCACCGGTGCCAGCGCCACGGTCAGCTCGGTGAGCCGCTCGGCAAGTTCCGGCCGCTCGCCGCGCACCGTGGCGACCAGCTGGCAGACCGGACACCAGCAGCACTCGGGGCTGCCGGTGGCGACCCTCGCGGTGTCCGGGTCGAGCACGGTGCGGTGCAGCCACTCCTGGGCGGCGCCGAGGAACTTCGCTGCCTCCTCGGCCAACGGTCCGGGTTGGGTCACGCCGCGGCCTCCTTGCCTCTGATGCCTCGCTGGGCTCGACCGGTGCGGTCCTCGGTCATGCCGGCCACCGATCCGGGTCGGGCTCGAAGGTGACGCGCAGCCAGCCATCGGCCACCGAGCCGCCGGTCACCAGGCAGCGGCGCAACACGCTGGGCAGCGCCAGCACCCGGCGGGTGCCGGCCACCGTGACGATCAGCTCGTCGCCACTGCGGCTGGCCGACACCTGGTCGCGGTCCACCAGCGGCAGCCGCAGCGCCAGCTCGAACTGCCGTTCGGCCAGCGCCCGCACCTGCAGCGGAGGCTCGGTGGCTCCGACCGCCGCCGGGTCCACCGCGCGGGCACCAGTGCGGCGGCTGCCGTATAGGTCGTCGGCCACCGCCCGCAGCCCGGCGACCCCGACCGGCTCGTCCGGCCGGTAGCCGACGGTGACGATCGGCAGGTCGCCGAACGACTCGGCGATCGAAGCCAGTTGCCGCTGCTGGGCGGCCACCCAGCTGCGCTGCCAGGCCGAGCCGTCCGCCTCGCCGGCCGGGAACACCCGGTTGGCCACCACCTGGTCAACCCGGTAGCCGTGCAGCGACAGCGCGGTGAAGGTGCGCCGGGCCTCGGCGGTGACCACCGCCTCGGGGGTGAGCACCAGCCGTACCGAGGTGGTGGCGGGATCGGTCAGCAGCGTCCGTGCCTCGGCCAGCTCACCGGCCAGCCGGACCACCGCGTCGAACGCGGCGTCCGGCGGCACCGCGGCCGGCCGGGCGAGCAGCGCGCTGACCGGACGCATGCCGCGGGCGAGTCGGCGGTGCACCGGGAACACCCGGTTCAGGTACCAGCCGAACGCCTCCGGCAGGGCGAGCAGCCGCAGCGTCTCCGCGGTGGGCGCGCAGTCCACCACCAGCGCGTCCCAGTGGCCGGCCGCGGCCAGCTCGCGGACCGCCAGCAGCGCCAGCACCTCCTCGATGCCGGGCAGCACCGTCAGCTCCTCGGCGGTGACCGGGTCGACCCCGCCCTGGTCGAACAGTTGCCGCAGGTACTGCTCCAGCTCGGTCCAAGCCGCCTCCAGCCGCCGCTGGCTGTCCAGTTGCACCGCCGACAAGCCGGGCAGCACCGGCACCGGTTCGCCGGCCAGCGGCACCGCGAGGGCGTCGGCCAGCGAGTGTGCCGGGTCGGTGGAGAGCAGCAGCGTCTTCAGGCCACGGTCGGCCAACCGGATCGCGGTGGCGGCCGATGCCGTGGTCTTGCCGACCCCGCCCTTGCCGGTGAAAAGGATGATCCGCACGCCGGACGGGCTCACTGGCCGCTCTCGACCCGCTTCTTCAACTCCTTGAGCGCGGTGTCCATGATCATCTTCTCGGCCTTGCGCTTGAGCATGCCGAGCATCGGGATGGCCAGGTCCACCGCCAAGTGATAGGTCACCTGGGTGCCCTGGCCGTCCTCGGTCAGCGTGTACGAGCCGCGCTGGGCCTTCTGCATCTGGCCCTTCACCAGGTTCCAGCTGACCTTGCGGTCGCCGTCCCAGTCGTAGGCCAGCTCGTACTCGTCCTTGATCCCGCCGGCGTCGATCCGGAACGCCACCTGCGCGGCCCGGCCGCCCGGGCCTGGTTCGGTGATCTCGCAGGACTTCACCGACGCGGCCCACTGCGGGTAGGCGGCAAAGTCTGCGATCACCGCCATCACCTCGGCCGGCGGCGCATCGATCACGATGGACTGGGTGGACTCGTCGGCCATGGCCGTCAGGTTACCGTCCTGCCTCCAGCCGGTCCTTCAACTGCCAGAACTGCCGCTTGGCCTGCCAGGCGAACCGGCGGGTGACCCGGTCGGCGGCGCGCCGACCCAACCTCCGGTCGCCGACCGGATCCAACCGCAGGTAGTGGTGCAGCAGCACCCCGCCGAGCATCGGCTCCAGCCAGATCTCGACGGTGCCGGCCAAGGCCGGCCGATGTCGCCAGCCGGTCAGCTTCGATGAGCTGACCGGCCGGCTGACGGCCGCCCACTGCATGCCCTTGAGCCCGCGGTCCCGGGTCACCCGCAGGGTCAGCGGCGGCCACCAGCGGGCCCAGTTCGCCGGATCGGTAACCTCTGCGACCACCCGATTTGGCTCGACGGCCAACCAGGTCTCATCCACCAGGTGGATCTGCGGCTGCATTACGGCAATATGACAGACAGGTGTCCTGCTGCAATGCTGGGCAGTGAGACGAGGGGCGTGAGACCGGTGCGCGAGTTGACCATCCCGACCACGGGTGTGCCGAGGCAGAACAGCGCTGCCCGGTTCGTATTCGAGAACGCCGAGAACCGGCCGGACCACGTCGCGATCAAGGTCCGCGTCGAGGACGGCTGGGCGGACCTGACCGCCCGCGACTTCGCCGGCCAGGTGACCGCGGTGGCCAAGGGCTTGCTCGCCAACGGCATCCAGGCCGGTGAACGGGTCGCGCTGATGAGCAAGACCCGGTACGAGTGGACGCTGTTCGACTTCGCGATCCTGGCCATCGGCGCGGTGGTGGTGCCGATCTACGAGACGTCGTCGGCCGAGCAGGTCGAGTGGATCCTGTCCGACTCCGAGGCCGTCGCGGTGGTCGTCGAGACCGCCGAGCACGCCGGGCTGGTGGCCGAGGTCCGCGATCGGGCGCCGAAGCTGCGCGCCGTCTGGCAGATCACCGACGGCGCCGTCGAGCAGCTCACCGAGGCCGGGGCCCGGTTGCCGGACGAGCAGGTGCAGGAGCGGCTTGCCGCCACCAAGCAGGAGGATCTGGCGTCGCTGATCTACACCTCCGGCACCACCGGCCGCCCCAAGGGCTGTGCGCTGACCCATCGCAACTTCCTGTCCGAGGTGTCTGAGGTCGCCAACGGCCTGGCCGACCTGTTCAACGAGAACACCTCGACCCTGCTGTTCCTGCCGATCGCGCACGTGTTCGGCCGGGCGATCGAGATGGGCGCCATCGCCACCGGCTGCACGCTGGGGCACACCGCCGACATCAAGAACCTGATCGCCGACCTCGGCCAGTTCAAGCCGAGTTTCGTGCTGAGCGTGCCGCGGGTGTTCGAGAAGGTCTACAACACCGCCAAGCAGCGGGCGCACGCCGACGGCAAGGGTCCGATCTTCGACCGGGCCGAGACGGTGGCCATCCGCTACTCCGAGGCGCTGGACCGGCGCGGCCCAGGGATGTTCCTCAAGCTGCAGCACGCGATCTTCGACCGGCTCGTCTACAGCAAGCTGCGGGCCGCGCTCGGCGGCCGGTGCACCGCCGCGATCTCCGGCGGCGCGCCGCTGGGCGCCCGGCTCGGCCACTTCTTCCGGGGCATCGGCGTCACCATCTACGAGGGGTACGGCCTCACCGAGACGACCGCCGGGGCCTGCCTGAACATGGAGGACAAGATCAAGATCGGCACGGTCGGCCGGCCGGTGCCGGGGATGAGCGTGTCGATCGCCGACGACGGCGAGGTGTTGATGGCCGGCCCGGTGGTGTTTTCCGGGTACTGGCGCAACGACGAGGCCAGCGCCGAGGCGATCGACGAGGTCGGTGGCAAGCGCTGGTTCCACACCGGCGACATCGGCGAGATCGACAACGACGGCTTCCTCAAGATCACCGGACGCAAGAAGGAGCTGATCGTCACCGCCGGCGGCAAGAACGTGGCACCGGCGGTGCTCGAGGATCGGGTGCGGGCGCACTGGTTGGTCAGCCAGTGCTTGGTGGTCGGTGACCAGCAGCCGTTCATCGCGGCGCTGATCACCGTCGACCCGGAGTCGCTGCCCGCCTGGGCCGAGAAGGCCGGCAAGTCCGGGGTGCCGATGGCCGAACTGGTGGACGACCCCGAGCTGCGGGCCGAGATCCAGCAGGCGGTGGACGACGCCAACAAGGCGGTGTCCAAGGCCGAGGCGATCAAGAAGTTCACCATCCTGCCGGCCGACTGGACCGAGGCGACCGGGCAGCTGACCCCGTCGCTGAAGCTCAAGCGCAACGTGGTGATGACCGAGTGCGCCAACGAGATCGAAGCGCTCTACTCCGGCCGAGGCTGAGCGTTCAGGCCCTGGCTTAGGCCAGCTCGAGCAGCTCGGCCAGCCGGGCCGCGATGCCGTCCCACTGCCAGTCCTGCTCGACCCACTGCCGGCCGGCCTTGCCCAGCCGGGACGCCCGGTCCGGATCGGTGAGCAAGCCGGCCAGCGTGTCGGCGATCCCGGCCAGGTCCCGTCCGTCCACCAGTTCACCGGTGACGTCCGGCCGCACCGCGTCCGGCGCGCCGCCGGAGTTGCCGGCCACCACCGGCAGCCCGGTCGCCGACGCCTCCAGAAAGACCATCCCCAGCCCCTCGACGTCCATCCCGAACCGGCGGGTACGGCACGGCATCGCGAAGACGTCGCCTGCGGCGAAGTGCTGCGGTAACTCGGAAAACGGCACCGGGCCGGTCAACACCACCTGGTCGGCCACCCCGCCTTCGGCGGCGAGCTGGCGCAGCCGCCCGGCGTACCGGCCACCCCCGACCAGCAGCAAGGCCACCCCCGGCACCCGCTCCCGGATCGCCGGCAGCGCCCGGATCAGCGCGTCCTGGCCCTTGCGCGGCACCAGCCGGGACACGCAGACGATCACCGGACGCCCGGTCAGGTCGTACCGCTGCCGGATCCCGTCACCGGGGACGGACGGCGCGAAGGTGTCCGAGTCCACGCCCGGGGTGAGCCGCTCCAGCCGGGTACGCTCCCCCAGCACCCGGGCCAGCCGGACCCGGGTGTAGTCGCCGAGGTAAGTCAGCACGTCGACCTGGTCGGCGATCCGGCGCAGCGCCTGCCGGGCGCCGGGCAGCATCGCCCAGCCGACCTCGTGGCCGTGCGTGGTGGCCACCAGCCGCCGGGCGCCGGCCGTCCGGAGCGGGCCGGCCAGCAACCCGAGCGGCGCAGCCGCACCGAACCAGACCGAGGTTGCGCCGCAGTCGGACCGGGCCTGCAGCACTCGCCGGCGGCCGGCCGGGCTGGGTACCAGCAGGCCGGTCGGATGCCGGCGAACCGGAAACGGCAACTCCCGGTCGAACGCCGCGGCGCCGGGATGGTCCGATGCGTAGACCGCCACCTGGTCGGCCGGCAACCGGCGGACCAGCTCCCAGAGGAAGGTCTGGATGCCACCCTGACGCGGCGGGAAGTCGTTGGTGACCAGCAGCAGCCGCCGGGTCATGCCCGGCCCAGCTCGCTGCGCAGGTAGGCCCGCCAGCTGGCGGTGAACGCCGGCAGGCTGGTGCGCAGCATCGCGGCCAGCGCGGCCTGCGCCGCCCCCGCCGGGTCCTGGCGGGCGTCGGCAGCGACCGCACGGTAGAAGCTCACCAAGCCATGCTGCCCGATCCGGTCGGCGATCAGGCGGCAGGCCAGCCACGCCTCCTCATAGACCTGGGCCAGTCGCTGGTTGCCGCCGGCGAAGTCGGCCGAACTCGGTAACTGGGCCGGCACTCGGCCTGCTCGAACCTCGGTGGACAGCTCGGCGGCGATCTTGGCAGCCGGCCGCTGGTCGCCGAGGTTGCCGACGTAGTCGGCGAAGCCTTCGATCAACCAGTCGGGCATGGCGTCCACCGTGCTGGCCCGGGTGGCGATGTGGGTCAGCTCGTGCTGCACCACCAGCCGGCGGCCGGCCGGGTCCAGCCGGCTGAGGTTGGCCGGGTTCAGCACGATCCGGGCGCCCAGCACGGCGTCCCGTCCCGGCACCGACAGGTCCGGGTTGAGCGAGTCGGCGACCGCCACCGCGGCCAGGTCGGAACTGTCAGCCGAGTCACCGGTCACCGCCTGGAACTCGGCTGCGCTGTTCGGGATGAGCACCGCCACCTCGGAGTTCCAGTCGCTGCCCCAGACCCGGCGGACCACCGGAATCGCCGCCTCGACCACCGCGGCGAAGGTCGCCAGCTGCGCCCGATGTTCCGGATGCGCCAGCACCAGGGTGTGCGGTCCGGTGCGGGTCACCAGCGGACCGAAGTCCCACGGACCGTGCCAGGACGATCCACCGGACTGGTCGGCGTCCGCATCGCCGGCCAGCCGCCAGCCGCCGCCGCGGCTGACGGCGGTCAGCCACTCGTCCTTCGCGGTGGGCAGCGGGTCGACCCGGGCGAAGGCATAGTGCAACTGGACGTGCACTACCACCACCCGGCCGGCCAACCGGACCGCGGCCGGCTGCAGCACGCCGCCGTCGGTGACCGGCGCGACCAGGGTGTACCGCCAGACGGTGAGCGGCACTCCGGCCAGCGCCTCGAAGGCGGCCTGCTGAGCCGTCCGGTAGTCGGTGGCGGCCTGGGCGGTGTCCAGGTCGGCGTTCCAGGCCGCGCGGTCACGGTGCAGCAGTGCGGCGGCGTGCCGGTCCAGCACTTGCAGCACCGCCGACACCTCGTCCGGGCGTGGGCTGCCGGCTTGCGCACTGGCCGCGCCACCGCGGTGACCGGGACGTACCGCCAGCCAACCGACGCCGGCGAGGAGGATCAGCAGCAGGGCCAGCACAGCCAGCAGCCGCGCCGACGGACGGAATCCGGGGCGCGGCTGCTGGCTGTGCGGTTGCTGCTGGCTGGAGCTCACCCGAGCCGGGTGGCTCCCGAGTAGTCCGACATGTAGGACAGCTGGGTGATCTTCACGACGTCGCCGCTGGTGGGCGCGTGGATCATCAGGCCGTTGCCGATGTAGATACCGACGTGGTAGGCCGGCGAACCGAAGAACACCAGGTCACCCGGCTGCAGATCGGACTGGGCCACCGGAGTGCCCATACCCTGCTGGGCGGCGGCGCTGTGCGGCAGGCTGACCCCGGCCTGGCCCCAGGCGTACATGGTCAAGCCGGAGCAGTCGAACGAATCCGGGCCGGCGGCGCCCCAGACGTAGGGCTTGCCGAGCTGGTTGCGGGCGGCCTGCACGGCGCCGGCAGCGTTCTTCGACACCGCGACGTTGCTGAACGCCTGGCTGACCACGGCGGCAGCCGGCGCCGGCTTCGGCTGGTAGTAACGAGCCCGCTCGGCGGCGGTCAGCGTCGCCAGCAGCGCCTTGTACTTGGTCACCTGCGCGGCCAGCTCGCTCTGCCGCTTGGTCAGGTCCGCCTGCTTCTGGGTAGCGGCAGAGACCGCGGCCTTGGCCCGCGCGGCAGCCGCGTCGGCGTTGGTGATGGCGTTGGCCGCGATGGTCGCGACCTCGCTCTGGTGCTGGGTCAGCAGGTTCAGCGACTGCACCGTCTGCAGGTAGTTCTCGCTGGAGTTGCTGGACAGCAAGGCGACGGTGCGGCTGAACGATGCTGATTTGTACTGCGAGGCAAGCGAGATCGCGAGTTGCCGTTGGGCGGACTGCAATTCCTGCTTTGCCTGCTCGGCCTGTCGGTTGGCCAGCGTGACCTGGTGGCGGGCCTTCACGATGTCGATCTTGGCCTGGTTGAGCTGCTCGGAGAGCTGCTCACTGGACTTGGCGAGGCTGTTCAGCTTCGCCGTCACCTGACCGGTAGTGGTGGGTTGCGAGGCGCCGGGAGCCGCCGGATGCGGCAGCGCGTGGGCCGTCAGTGGCGCGGTGACCACTCCAGCGACAACGACAACGGAACCGATCATGGTGCGCAGGCACCGCGTAGCACGAGTTGACGCCACGGTTGGCGGAACTCCTCTTCCACTCGACCGCCTACCGAGTTAGCTGTCGGGTTCGGGCTTGGAAGATTGCCCTACAGCGCAGGCACGAGTGAGTCACGGTGGTTGCCGCGACATGCCCCGTATCCACGCCGATTCACCCCAGGAACACATGGGTCCCCGGCTCGACCGACTCGCTGGACCGGACCTTGCGATCCCGACCGGCGAACCGTTGTGTCGACTCGGCGGTGACCACCGGAGCTTCCCGGGTGGGAGGCTACGTGCCGGTAGGTCTCGGAAAGATTACGTGACCGCGCAGCCCAGATCAATTGCCAGGCGGTGTGTCGCGCCACAGAGTTCTACCCAGCCGGACAAGTGGTCATACAGCCGGACGAAATTTGGGCGTGCTGGTTCACGCGATCGCGGTCTTGCCACCCTCCGCCGGCCCCTCGCCCGGCGGCGTCTGGCCCGGCGGCGTCTGGCCCGGCGGTGTCTGGCCCGGCGGTGTCTGGCCGGGTGACGCTGGGTAGGTCGGCACCAACCGCAGCGGCGGCAACAGCCCACCCGAGGCGAACGCCTGCAGCGCGTCCTGCTCGGCGCTGTCCAGCTCGACGAGCCCGTTGGAGCGTGGGCCGAGCAGGACCGCGACGACGCAATCGCCGCAGGCGATGTCCCTGGCCGCGCAGGTGTCGCAGTCGATGTGCATCTCGGTTTTCCTTCCACCAGCCCGGTCGTTCCCGGGATGACGCCACCGTAGGGAGCACCTCTGACAATTTTTCTGCGCGCTGTCGCCAAGCCCCGGAATTCGGGCGCCTCAGCGCTCCAGCCGGCCCAGTAACACCGTGGCCGGCACCGGCCAGGCACCGGCCTGCCGGGCGCTGGTGGCCACCTCACCGTCCGAGCTGGCCACCGCCACCAGCCGGCCCGGCGGCTCGGCGGCCAACAACTGCCGGATCAGGTCGTCGGCCAGCTGGCCGGTGAGGCTGAACAGCACCCGGACACCGCGTGGGGTGGGCGTCGCGGTGGCGCCCACCGGCGCCGCCGTGCCATCGAAGGCGATCGTCACCTCCACGCCGGTCCGCGCGGCCAGCGGTCCCAGCGCCGAGATCAGCCGAGCCCGCTGCTCGGCCAGCGGCAGTGCCGAGTACCCGGTCTTGGTCACGTTGTAGCCGTCGACGATCAGGTGCAGCGAGCCGTTCTCAAGCAGCCGGTCGAGCAGCGCCTGGTCGGCCAGTGACGGCCGGCTGCTGGTTGCCGCGTCTGCCGAGCCGACCAGCTCCGCCGGCCGGACCCCGGGATCACCGACGTCCAGCTCCCGGCGCAGCCCGGTGACCGCCGACCCCAGCGTCTCCAGCAGCAGCCAGAGCCGGGCGCTGTCGTGGTCGCGGGCCGACCGGGCCGCCCGTCGGGACAGTTCCAGATCGGCGGTCAGCGCCGACAGCTTGCTCCGCAGCCGGCGCAGCTCGGCCGCGTCCTGCTCATGCTGCTGCTCCAGCTCGGCCCGCCTGCGCTCCGACTCGACCGCTGCCTGCTCGGCCTCCCGGAATCCGCTGCGCAACTCGCCCCGGACGGCCCGCAACTGCCGGCGCAGCTCCACCAGCTCGGCCGCCTGTTCGCTGCCGGCGGACCGCAGCGCGGCGCGGGCCTGGTCCCGTTCGGCGGCCAGCGCCCGATTGGCCTCAGTCAATCGGGTTAGCTCATTGCGCAGCCGGCGCGCCTCGGCATCGCCGGTCCGGCGCCGGTCCTCCTCGGCGATCCGGGCATCGAGTCCGGCGACCAGCTGCTGCCAGCCCTCCGGCCGCACCAGGAAGAGGATCACCGCCAGGTCGATCGGGTCCGCGGTCTCGGGCAGGGTGCCCGAGCGCACCTGGTCGACCAGCTCGGGCGAGGTGTCAACCACCACCGCGGCCACCGCGTCCCGGAACGACTCGTCAACCGCCAGCGCCGCCGCGATCTCGGAGGCGCCCAGCCGCAGCCGCCGGCTCGGCGCGAACCGGGCGAACCGCCGCAGCGCCGGCGGCAGTTCGGCGACCGGCAGCCGGCTCATCACGTCCGCCGCGATGGTCAACAGCTGCTGACGGGCCTGCGCAGGCAGCGGACCATCCGGCGTGCTCTCGGCCATCGGCAAGCCTCGTTCCTGCTCGGGCGGCCTGGCGTCGAGGTGTTTCGTCAGACCCTGCAGCTAGCGTCGCACAGCGTGATCGCCAGCAATGCCACCGCCGCCGGATCCCGCCGGCTGACCGACCGCCAGCAGCAGCTCAGCCTGGACGCGCTGGACGAGCCATTGCTAGCGACGACATTCGTGGTGGTCGACCTGGAAACCACCGGCAGCACTGGCACCGACTCGATCACCGAGATCGGCGCGGTCAAGGTGCGGGGTGGCGAGGTGATCGGCGAGTTCGCCACCTTGGTCGATCCAGGGGTCTCGATCGCGCCGTTCGTCAGCGTGCTCACCGGCATCACCGACCAGATGGTGTCGACCGCGCCCACCATCTCGGCGGTGCTGCCCGCGTTCCTCGAGTTCCTCCGCGGCGCGGTGCTGGTGGCCCACAACGCACCATTCGACGTCGGCTTCCTCAAAGCCGCCTGCCATACCCACGGCCACCGCTGGCCGAAGCCCTCGGTGGTCGACACCGCGCTGCTGGCTCGCCGGGTGCTCACCCGCGACGAGGTGCCGAACTGCAAGCTGGGCACCCTGGCGCAGTTCTTCCGAGCGGCCACCACGCCCAACCACCGGGCCCTGGCCGATGCCCGGGCGACGGTCGACGTGCTGCACGGCCTGATCGCCCGGCTCGGCAACCTGGGCGTGCACTCACTGCCCGAGCTGCGCGAGTTCAGCGCCCAGGTCACCGACGCCCAGCGGCGCAAGCGGCACCTCGCCGACGGCCTGCCGGACGCGCCCGGGGTGTACCTGTTCACCGACGCGACCGGCAGCCCGCTCTACGTCGGCACGAGCAAGAACCTGCGCAGCCGGGTCCGGCAGTACTTCGTCGCCTCGGAGACCCGCAGCCGGATGGGCGAGATGGTCGGGCTGGCCGAAGCCGTCTCTGGCATCGTCTGCGCGCACTCCCTCGAGGCCCAGGTCCGCGAGCTGCGGCTGATCAATACCCTCAAACCGCGCTACAACAAGCGCTCCAAGAACGGCGACCGGACGATCTGGCTGAAGCTCACCGCCGAGGTGTTCCCCCGCCTGTCGGTGGTCCGCCAGCGCCGCGCCGACGGCGGGAGCTACTTCGGACCGCTGCGCTCCGCCCGGCAGGCCGAGCAGTTGCGCGACGCCATCCATGACGCGGTCGCGCTGCGGCAGTGCACCGACCGGCTCACCCCCGGACGCCCGGTGCGCACCGCCTGTGGCCTGGCCGGCATCAACCGGTGCCCCGCCCCCTGCGAGGACGCGGTCTCGCCGGCGGAGTACGCGGCCCTCACCGAGATCGTGACCGAGGCCTGGCAGGCGGACGTGGCCACGCTGATCGCCCCGCTCCGGGACCGGCTGCAGGCGCTGTCGCTCGCCCAGCGCTACGAGGAGGCGGCGGTGGTGCGGGACCGGATCGCCACCCTGGTGCGCAGCTGCGCCCGGATGCAGGCGCTGGCCGGCCTGACCCGGATCGAGCAGCTGGTTGCCGCCCGGCCGGACGGCAACGGCGGTTGGGAGCTGTCGGTGATCCGCCGGGGCCGGCTGGTCAGTGCCGGCGTCGCGCCCCGTGGGGTGCCACCGATGCCAGTCGTCGACTCGTTGCTGGCCACCGCCGAGGCAGTGCCGCCAGGCAGCGTGGCCGTCATCGAGCCGGACGAGGCCGAGCCCGGCAGCCTGGCCAGCGCGGCCAGCGTCGAGGAGGCCGAACTGCTGCTGCGCTGGCTCACCGAGCCCGGTACCCGGTTGGTGGCGGCCAGCCAGCCGTGGCACTCACCAGCGGCCGGCGCGGCGCGGTTCCGCAGCTGGCTGGCCGGTGCCGACGGCGGCCGGCGCAGCGCCGACCCGTTCGCCGACCGGCGCCGGCTGCGACTCTCGGCACAGCCGGCCCGGCGGTCCGCCTGACCCGCACCCTCGACGTCGGCAGGCCAGCCGGAGCTGTTCGGACAAGGCCTAGGATCGAGGGATGATCACCACCATCGTCATGGTCAGCGTCGAGGCCAACCGGATTCCCGAGGTGGCGCAGGAGATCGCCGGCCTGGACGGGGTCAGCGAGGTCTACAGCGTGGCCGGCGACGTGGACCTGATCGCGATCGTCCGGGTGCGGGAGTTCGACCAGATCGCCGAGGTGATCGCCGGCCGGCTGAGCAAGGTCGCCGGTGTGCTGCACACCGACACCCACGTGGCGTTCCGGGCCTACTCCCGGCACGACCTCGACACCGCGTTCTCGATCGGTCTGCAGGCGGCCGAGTAACCGCCAGCCGGCCGGGGCCAGCCGCCAGCCGGCCGGGCCAGCGGCCAGCCGGCCGGGCTAGCCGCCGGATTTCAGTCGCTGGCTGACCGCCACCCAACGGTCGAGCAGCCGGGCCGCCGACCCGTCGTCCACCGCCGCGGTCGCCAGTGGCAGCCCGTGCTCGACCGCCGAGCGGGCCGAGTCCACCACCCCGTCGTAGGCCGCGATGGCCGCCGCGGCGTTGAGCAGCACCGCGTCCCGGACCGAACCGGGCTCGCCGGCCAGCAGCCGGCGAACCACCTCGGCGTTGTGCCCCGCGTCGCCGCCCACCAGGTCGGCCGGGCTGGCCGGGCTGATGCCGACCGCGGCCGGGTCGAAGTTGTCGGTCCGCACCTCGCCACCACCGACCAGCCACACCCGGGAGGTGGTAGTCGTCGTGAGCTCGTCCAGGCCATCGTCGCCCCGGAACACCAGCGCGGTGTCTCCCCGGTCGGCGAGCACCTGGGCCATCACCGGAGCCAGCGCCGGCTCGTACACCCCGATCGCCGCCGCGGACGGCCGGGCCGGATTGGCCAGCGGTCCGAGGAAGTTGAAGAAGGTCGGGACGCCCAACTCCCGGCGGGGGGCGCCGGCGAACCGCATGCCGGCGTGGAACACCGGGGCGAAGCAGAAGCCGATGCCCACCTCGGCCACCGTCCGGGCGACTGCCGGCGCCGGCAGGTCGATCGCGACGCCGAGCCGCTCCAGCACGTCCGCGGTGCCGCAGGCCGAGGACGCCGCCCGGTTCCCGTGCTTGACCACGGTGCGTCCGGTGGCGGCGGTGACCAGGGCCGCCATGGTGGAGATGTTCACCGTCTGTGCCCGGTCGCCGCCGGTGCCGACCACGTCCACCGCCGGCCCGCTGATCGACACCGGGGTGGCGCGGGAGAGCATCACCCGCACCAGGCCGCCCAGCTCATCCGGCGTCTCACCCTTGGCCCGCAGCAGCACCGCGAACGCCGCCAGCTGGGCCGGACTGGCCTCGCCGGCCATGATCTCGTCCATCGCCCAGGCTGCGCCGTCGGCGCCGACCGGGTCACCGCGCAGCAGCGACGCCAGCAGCTCGGGCCAGCTCATACCGGCGACCTCATACCGGCGACCAAGATCAGCGGATGACAGGGATGGTGGCGGCGTGCGTCCGCAGGGTGTCGCCGACCACCTTCGCCGCGGTGACCGGGTCGATCGGCCGCAGGATGGTGGCGTCGGCCTGCGCCCAGTTCGCCAGCCAGGTGTCCTGCGGCCGCAGCAGCAGCACGATGATCGGCGGGCAGTCCTTGATCTCGTTCTTGAACTGGCGCGACAACCCCACGCCGCCGGTCGGCTGGGCGTCGCCGTCCAGGATCGCCAGCGCGATGTCCCCGGAGTCCAGCTGGTCACGCACCTGCGAGTAGCTGGAGCACTCCACCCACTCGATGCGGCCCAGATCGCCCGCCGCCCGGCGGCCCACCGCACTGCGCACCTCGGCGCGCACCTCGGGGTGCTGGCTGTAGACCAGGACGACGATGCTGGTGTCGGCACGGTTGGCGGAGGTCATGTGCTGATCGTATCCAGCTGGCGATCCGCCCTGCCGGCCGAGGGCCGGGGCCCGCGACCCGAGGAGTCGCCGGCGGCCACCCCAGCCCCGCGCCGGGCAACCTAAGGGGCAATAATGCAAGGGTGACCACGACTCAGGCCTCTGCGGAGCGCTTCGCATCCTCTCGCGTTCACTCGCTGACCCGGCCGAACCTGGTCAGTGTCGGCACGATCGTGTGGCTGTCGAGCGAGCTGATGTTCTTCGCCGGCCTGTTCGCCATGTACTTCACGGTGCGCGCGAACAACCTCGCCGTCTGGCCCGGCGCGCCAGCAGAGAACGGCAATCCGGCCTACCACGTGCACCTCGCGGTGCCGTACGCGACGGTCTTCACGATCATCCTGGTGGCGTCCTCGGTGACCTGCCAGTGGGGCGTGTTCGCCGCTGAGCGGGGCGACGTCTACGGGCTGCGCCGGTGGTTCCTGCTCACCTTCGTGATGGGCCTGATCTTCGTCTGCGGGCAGGCGAACGAGTACCGCAACCAGGTGACCGAGTACCACCACCTGATCAACGGCTTGCACGACGGCGGCATGACCCTGTCGTCCTCCGGCTACGGCTCGGTGTTCTACCTGACCACCGGGTTCCACGGACTGCACGTGATCGGCGGGCTGATCGCCTTCCTGTTCTTCCTTGCCCGCACCGCGCTCGGCCGGTTCACGCCGGCCCAGGCCACCGCGGCGATCGTCGTGTCGTACTACTGGCACTTCGTAGACGTCGTGTGGATCGGCCTGTTCGCGACCATCTACCTCATTCACTGAGTCCGAACCGGTGATCGCCAACCACCGCTCGCCGGCGCACAGCGAAAGGACGTCCATGACCGACGACAGGCCGGCCGACCGGCTCGACGCGGACGGTGAATTCGGCTTCGAACCGGCGGTCTCCGACCGGCTGGCGGCTAGCCGCCCGGCGCGTCGGCGGCGCGGCGGTGTGCGTCGCCGGCTGACCGGCTTCGCGCTGCTGGCTGCGACCCTCGGCACGATCGGCGGCGGTTACGCCCTGCTCGCCCCGGCCTCCGGCGCCGCCGACACCACCTCGAGCAGCGCCGACATCGCCGCCGGCCGCCAGCTGTACAACACCAGCTGCATCACCTGCCACGGCGCGAACCTGCAGGGTGTGGACGGCCGCGGCCCGACCCTGGTCGGGGTCGGCTCGGCGTCGGTGTACTTCCAGGTCAGCACCGGCCGGATGCCGGCGCCGAACCAGGGCGCGTACGAGCTGCGCAAGCCGCCGAAGTTCAACGACCAGCAGGCCCGCCAGCTCGGCGCCTTCGTCCAGTCGGTGGGCGGCGGCCCGCAGGTGCCCGCAGCCGGCGAGAACCTGGTCGCCGACTCCAGCAAGCTCGCCGACGGAGGCCAGCTGTTCCGGCTGAACTGCGCGTCCTGCCACGGGGCCACCGGGCACGGCGCGCCGCTGTCCGCCGGCAAGATCGCGCCGTCGCTGATGGAGGCGAACGACACCCAGATCTACACGGCGATGCTGTCCGGCCCGGAGAACATGCCGGTCTTCTCGGACAACGAGATCACCCCGGACCAGAAGAAGGAAATCATCGCCTACGTGCAGTACCTGCAGCACTCGAAGGACCCGGGTGGCGCCGGCCTGGCCCGGATCGGCCCGGTCTCGGAGGGCCTGGTCGTCTGGTCGGTCGGGCTGGGCGCGTTGATGCTGGTGATTCTGTGGATCGGATCCAAGTCATGAGCAACGAGGGAGCATCGCCGCAGGCGGCGCGGACCGAGTGCGGGAAGGCACGGGCATGAGCGGGACCCCCGCGGACAAGCCGAAGAAGGAACTGAGCGCCGACGAGGTCGCCAAGCTCAGCACCGAGGAGGCGATGATCGTCGGCGCCGAGGTCGACGACGTCTTCATCGTCCACCGGCGCGAGCGGTTCCCCATCGCCGGCACCCGGGCCGAGAAGCGGGCCGAGCGGACGGTCGCGGCGATGTTCCTGATCGCCTTCCTGGCTGCCGTCGGCTTCATCGTGGTCTTCTGCGGCGCGGTGCCGTTCGAGTGGCACCTGCCCGGCCAGGGCAGCCAGGGCTTCCGGTACTTCACCCCGCTGCTCGGCGCGCTGCTGGGCATCGCGCTCGGCGCCATCGGCATCGGCACGGTGCTGTGGGCGAAGTGGCTGCTGCCGGAGGAAGAGGTCGTCCAGGACCGGCACGACCGGCCCAAGGACCCCGCGCAGCAGATGCTGACCGCGGCCACTCTGGTGCAGGGCTTCCATGACACCGGCATCGCCCGACGGTCGATGCTGAAGGCGACTCTCGGCCTGGCCGGCGTCTCGCTCGGCGTGGTGCCGCTGGTAGCGCTGGTAGGCGCGATGATCAAGAAGCCGAACCGCGGCCCGAATCAGAGCCTGTTCCACACCATGTGGGGCAGTGGGGTGGCCGTGGTCGACGGCGAGGGACGGCGGATCGGTCCGGCCGACCTGCTGCCCGGCGGCCTGATGACGGTGTTCCCGGGCGTGCCCGGCGGCATCGCGGCCGGCGACTCCCCCACCCTGCTGATCCGGCTGCGGCCGGGCCAGTCGGTGAAGGCCCGCCAGAACCAGGGCGGCTTCCAGTGGGGTGACTACGTCGCCTACTCCAAGATCTGCACGCACGCCGGCTGCCCGGCGTCGCTGTACGAGCAGCAGACCGGACGCCTGCTCTGCCCCTGCCACCAGTCGCAGTTCGACGTGTTGCAGGACGCCAAACCGGTCTTCGGACCGGCCACCCGGAGCCTGCCGAAACTGCCGCTGGGCGTCGAGGTGGTCGACGGAACGCAGTACTTTGTAGCCAAGGGCGACTTCCCTGAGGCAGTCGGCCCGGCCTTCTGGGAGCGGCCATGACAACCGTGACACCGAACAGCGACCAGCCGACCGTCGCCAGCCCGCGACGGTTCGACAAGCCGCGGACGCCCCAGGGCAAGGCCGGCAAGTGGGCCGAGGAACGCTTCGGCATGTCGGGCTCGATCCGCAACCAGCTGAACAAGGTCTTCCCGGACCACTGGTCGTTCATGATGGGCGAGATCGCGCTCTACTCGTTCATCATCCTGATCCTGACCGGCACCTTCTTGACGTTCTTCTTCGACGCCTCGATGGCCGAGGTCCGGTACAACGGCTCGTACATCCCGCTCGACGGGGTGCACATGTCGCGGGCCTACGCCTCGACCCTGCACATCTCGTTCGACGTGCGCGGTGGCTTGGTGATGCGCCAGATCCACCACTGGGCCGCGCTGCTGTTCATGGCGTCGATGACGGTGCACATGTTCCGGGTGTTCTTCACCGGCGCGTTCCGCAAGCCACGTGAGCTGAACTGGCTGATCGGCCTCGGCCTGATCACCCTCGGCCTGGTCGAAGGCTTCGCCGGCTACTCGCTGCCGGACGACCTGCTGTCGGGCACCGGCCTGCGGATCGCCGAGGCGATCATGCAGTCCATCCCGGTGATCGGCAGCTGGGTGGCGTTCCTGGTGTTCGGCGGCAAGTTCCCGGGCACCGAGATCATCGGCCGGCTCTACATCGTGCACGTGCTGCTGGTGCCAGGCATCCTGGCCGGCTTGATCGGCGCGCACATGGCGCTGCTGATCAAGCAGAAGCACACCGACTTCCCCGGCCCGGGACGCACCGAGCAGACCGTGTCCGGCGAGCGGATGTATCCGACCTACGGCCTGAAGGCCGGTGGCTTCTTCTTCATCGTGTTCGGCATGTGCGCCGCGCTCGGTGGGCTGGCCCAGATCAACCCGGTGTGGCTGTTCGGCCCGTACAACCCGGCGCAGGTCTCGTCCGGTTCGCAGCCGGACTGGTACATCGGCTTCCTGGACGGCTCCACCCGCCTCTTCCCGTCGTGGGAGATCCGGCTCTGGCACCACACCATCCCGCCGCTGTTCTGGCCGACGGTGGTGCTGCCGGGCATCCTGTTCACGCTTGCCGGCGCCTACCCGTTCCTGGAGGCCAAGCTCACCAAGGACCGCGAGCGGCACAACCTGCTGCAGCGGCCGCGGGACGTCCCGGTCCGCACCGGCCTCGGCGCGATGGCGATCGCGTTCTACACCGTGCTGCTGCTCTCGGGTGGCAATGACCTGATCGCCAAGGCGTTCGACATCTCGCTGAACGCGATGACCTGGGCCGGCCGGATCGCGCTGCTGGTGGCACCTCCGATCGCCTACGCGGTGGCCTACAAGATCTGCCTGGGCTTGCAGCGGCACGACCGCGAGGTGCTCGAGCACGGCATCGAGACCGGCATCATCAAGCTGCTGCCGAACGGCGAGTTCATCGAGGTGCACCAGCCGCTCGGCCCGGTGGACGACCACGGCCATGGCCAGCTGCAGTACGCCGGCTCGGCGGTGCCGAAGAAGATGAACCGGCTCGGCGCCCCGCACCACAGCAAGATCCGCGGCTTCCTCTGGCCGGTCCGCGAGAAGGCTGAGATCGAGGCCGAGCTGCGGGCGCTGGAGGCGCAGCAGGCCGAGCGGGAGCAGCAGAAGGAGCTCACCGACTAAGCGCGGTACCTCGACCCGACACGGCGCCGGCCTGGTTCACCCAGGCCGGCGCCGTTCGTTCGTACGGGGTGCCCGGACTCGGGCGGCAGGACTTCCGGCCGCCATGGCGACCGAACTTCATGATGTCCTGCGTTCAGGCCGGGGCCGGGCGGCACCCGGCAGCAATCCGGTTAGCGGAAGCGGAAGAGCCGCTCGGGGACGGTCAGGCCGGCAGCCGGCCGTACCAGGCGATGCAATCCGACCCGGTACTTGGCGTCGTCCGGCACGGTGACGTCGAGTTCGGCGAAGCCGGCGCCGGCCAGCAGTTCACGGACCAGGTCGCTGGCGTCCCGCTCCCCCGCTCCCCGACCGCGACTCCAGACCAGCAGGCCGTCGGGCTCGATCAGCGCCGGCAGCACCGCGATCGTCCGGCGCAGGTCGGCCTCGTCGATATTGCCGAACACCCCGACCGCCACCAGGACGTGCGCCCGGCCGAAGGCCAGGTAACGAGCGGTCAGGGCCGCGTCTCCGGTGACCACCTCCACCTCGGGCAGCCTCTCAGCGGCATTACGGGCCCGGCTCGCCAGCTGCGGGTCCAGCTCGACCAGCAAGGCCCGTACCCGGTTCTCGGAATGCAGAACTTCGAGCACGTCCACGCCATCACCGGCGCACAGGCTGATCAGCCGCACCGAGCCCGGCGCGCCACCTGGGGGCTGCTCGGCCAGCGCGGTGCGCAGGTAATGCTGAACGACCCGGCGTCGCCGGGAAAGCGGCGAAGCCGGGTCGTCATAGTCCTGGTGCCAGGCCAGCCAGTCGACCGGGTCGGGCACAGACACGAACTAACGCAGCGGTGCGCGGTTGCCCACGTAATACTCGAACAGCAGGCCGCCGGCGGTGAACAGGATGGCCACCACGCCCACCGCGAACAGCCACAGCTGGAACAGCGCCAGCCCCAGCCCCGCGACGGTGCCGGCCAGTGCGATGCCCAGCGGCCAGTAGCTGCCCGGTGAGAAGAAGCCCAGCTCGCCGGCACCCTCGGCGATCTCGGCGTCGTTGCGGTCCTCCGGCCGGGCGTCGATGCGGCGCGAGACGAACCAGAAGAACGAACCCGAGATGCCGAGCAGGCCGCCGGAGAGGATCAGGGCGGCGGTGCCGGCGACCTCGACCCGGCCGGAGTCGACCTCGGTCCACACGCCGTACACCACTGCCGCCGCGAAGACGAACAGCATCGTCCAGAGGAAAATCCTGGCTTCGATCTTCATGAGCCGTCCCCGCCTAGTTGGTGTTGCTGGCCGGGCAGATCGGCGCCACCGACGCCGCCCGGGTTTCCCGGTTGGTCTCGAACGGATGGGTGGTGGTCGCGCACGGCGCGCCGCCGATGGAGGTCAGCGCCTTGCGCTGCCGGGCCGGGTCGGACGATGGGATCGCGGCCAGGTTGGTCAGGTACTTCTGGTAGTCGCTGTCGGAGACCACCCGCACCTCGAAGTTCATCTGCGAGTGGTAGGTGCCGCACAGCTCAGCGCACCGGCCGACGTAGCTGCCGGTCTTGGTGGCGGTGAACTCGAACTGGTTCGGCTTCGGCATCGGGATCACGTCGCGCTTGAACAGGAACTCCGGCACCCAGAACGAGTGGATGACGTCCTTGGACACCTCGACGATGCGCACCCGCTCGTTCACCGGCACCACCAGCACCGGGATCTCGGTAGCGGTGCCGACCGTGGAGATCGGCTGGCCGGCGGACGGGTCGGCGGCCGGGTAGGTGGTGTTGACCGCCTTGCCGTTCTGCATGGTGTTCAGGTAGTCGAACTGCCAGTTCCACTTGAACGCGTCCACCTCGACGGTGGTGTCCGGGTTCGGGCTGAGCTTGTTGACGTAGTTCTCGGTCACCGCGGTGAAGTAGAACAGCCCGGCGATGATCAGGAACGGCGCGATCGTGTAGGCGATCTCGATCGGCAGGTGGTACTTGGTCTGCCGGGGCAGCACGTCGTCGGTCTTGCGGTAGCGGATGCAGCACCAGAAGATGAGGCCCCAGACGATCACGCCGACGACCAGGGCCGCGACACAGGACCAGCTCCACAGGGTGCGCATCCGGTCGGCCTGGTGGGTGACGCCGGTGGGCCAGCCGAACCGCAGTTTCGCCTCGGCGTCATGCGCCGTACAGCCGCTCAGCAGGACGACCGCCCCAGCCAGTAGACCGACCAGCAGGCCGGACTTCAGGATGCGCTGCACAGGACCTGACCGCCTTTCTCCACAGCGGGGCCACCTCGACGCCGACTGGTTGGACGGGTTGCGGGCAACCGTCGTCGACGGCCGACCACACGCCCCACGATCGCCAGCGTAACCGACCGGCCGGCTGCCGGACTGGCAGGGTCGCCGCTAGCCTGGCCGCCATGACCGGCGGCTATCTGGACGCGGCGGCAGGGCTGCCGTGGCACCCGGTGGCGGTCGCCGCCTGGCAGGCCGCGCTGGATGACGGCTGGGCCGACCCGCTGCGGCCGACCGGCCCTGGCCGCCGCGCGGCGGTGCTGCTGGACGCGGCCCGGGCGGCGATCGCGGCGGAGTTCGGGATCCAGCCGGACGAGCTGGTGTTCGCCCCGTCCGGCAGCTCCGCGCTGCGGCAGGCGGTGCAGGGCAGCCTGGCCGGCCGGCATCGGGCCGGCAACCGGCTGGTGCACTCGACGGTGGAGCACTCGACCGTGCTGCGGGTCGCCGAGCAGCACCGGCGCGCCGGCGGAACGGTCACCGAGGTGCCGGTGGACGCCGAGGGCCGGGTCGGCGCGCAGGAGTTCGTGGCCGCGGCCACCGCCGCCCGGGTCGCCACCGCGGTGCTGCAAGCCGCCAACCACGAGGTCGGCAGCCGGCAGCCGGTGACCGATGTGCTCCAGGGGTTGGCCGATGCCGGAGTGCCGCTGGTGGTCGACGCCAGCCACCAGGTGGTCTACGGCGAGTTGCCGGCCGCTCCGATCGTCACCGCGGACGCCCGGCTCTGGGGCGGCCCGGCTGGCGTCGGCCTGCTGGTGATCCGGCGCGGGGTGCGCTGGCAGCCGCCCGGGCCGGTCGACGAGGCCGAGAGCGGACGCGCGCTGGGAGCGCCCAGCGTGCCGGCGGTGGTGGCGGCAGCCGCGGCGCTCCGGGCCACCCGGGCGGACCGGGCGGCGGAGGCGGCGCGGCTGTCGGACTACATCGACCAGCTGCGCCGGCGGATCCCGGAGCTGGTGCCGGACACGGTGGTGCTGGGCGCCGAGCATGACCGGCTGCCGCACCTGGTCACCTTCTCCTGCCTCTACCTGGACGGCCAGGCGCTGCTCACCGAACTCGACCGGCAGGGCTTCACCGCCTCATCCGGGTCGTCCTGCAGCTCCGACAGCCTGACCCCGTCACACGTGCTGGTCGCGATGGGCGCGTTGACCGGCGGCAACGTCCGGCTGTCGCTGCACCCGGGGGTGACCCAGGCCGACCTCGACCGGTTCCTGGCGGTGTTGCCGGTCGCGGTGGCCGAGGTGCGTGCCGCCGCACCCGGCTCACCGCCGGCCACCGCGCCCGCGGCTGAGAGGTCTCCGGTGCTGGACAGCCGCGGTCGGCGCTGCCCGCTGCCGGTGCTGGACCTGGCCCGGGCGCTGCCCGAGTTGCCGGTGGGCGGCGAGCTGGTGCTGCTGGCCGACGACCCGGCGGCCGCCGGTGACATCGCCGCCTGGTGCCGGATGACCGGCCAGCAACTGGTGGGCGGTGGACCCGATAGCGGGTTCCGGGTGCGGCGGCTGCACTGATCGAAGCCGGGCCATGGGAAAATCGTCGCCATGGCCGTATCGATCACTGACATGTCCGTCCGGCAGACCGAGATCGAGGGACTGCTGATCTACACCTTGAAGCAGGTCAGCGACGAGCGTGGGACGGTGCGCGAGTTCTTCCGCGACTCCAGTCACGCTCAGAGCCTGCCCGGCTTCGCCGGCTGGCGGCAGATCAACGTCACCGAGTCCGGCCACGGGGCGGTGCGCGGCCTGCACGGCGAGGCCATGGTCAAGCTGGTCAGCTGCGTGGCCGGCCGGGCATTCGGCGTCTACCTGGACGCCCGTCCGAGCTCGGCGAGCTACGGCGCGGTGGTGACCGCTGACCTGTCCCCCGGTACCCAGGTGCTGGTGCCGGCCGGGGTCTGCAACGGGTTCCAGTCGCTGTCGCCGGAAGGCACCCAGTACCTGTACTGCTTCACCGAGGAGTGGCGGCCCGGCATGGCCGGCACCGCCTTCACCCCGCTCGACCCGGAGCTGGGGATCGAGTGGCCACTGCCGATCCGGCCGGACGACCCGGCCAGCATCTCGGCCAAGGACGCCGCCGCGCCGGCCTTCTCCGAGCACCGACGCGCCGGCGAAGCCGACCGGGCTGCGAGCGCCTGAGCCATGTGCGGACTGATCGGTTTTCTCGCTGCCACTCCTGACGCCGCCGCCTCGGCCGAGACCCACCGGGCGATCGAGGCCTCGCTGACCCAGATGCGCCACCGCGGCCCGGACGACGCCGGCACCTGGTCGGACGACGAGGTGGTGATCGGCTTCCGCCGGCTGTCGCTGATCGACTGGGAGCACAGCCACCAGCCGCTGCCCTACCTGGACGGCCGGTACCACCTGATCTTCAACGGCGAGATCTACAACTACCTCGAGCTGCGGACCCTGCTCACCGAGCAGTACGGCGCCCGGTTCGAGACCCAGGGCGACGGCGAGGCGATCGTCGCCGGCTACCACTACCTCGGCGAGAAGATCGTCGAGCACCTGCGCGGCATGTTCGCGTTCCTTATCTGGGACAGCCACGAGCGGGTGATGTTCGGCGCCCGGGACTGGTTCGGCATCAAGCCGCTCTACACCTACACCGACGAGCGCGGCTCGTTCTTCTCGTCCGAGAAGAAGGCGCTGCTCGCGGTCGCCCCGGCCGAGGTCGGCCAGCAGGTGAACACCGAGGCGCTGCAGCACTACCTGACCCTGCAGTACGTGCCGGAACCGGCGTCCATGCACTCGGCGATCACCCGGATCGACTCCGGCACCTGCTTCACCCTGCGGCCGGGCGAGCAGCCGCAGACCCGGCGCTACTTCTACCCGGACTTCACCGCGAAGCCGGTCAGCGACGCCGACAAGCTCTACCACCAGATCGCCGACGCGCTGCGCGACTCGGTGGCCAAGCACATGCGTTCGGACTTCACTGTCGGGTCGTTCCTGTCCGGTGGCATCGACTCCACCGCGATCGCGGCGCTGGCCAAGGAGCACAACCCGAAGCTGCTGACCTTCACCACCGGTTTCGAACGCGAGGGTTTCTCCGAGATCGACGTGGCGGCCCAGTCCGCCGAGGCGATCGGGGTCCGGCACATCACCAAGGTGGTCAGCCCGCAGGAGATGATGGACACCCTGCCGCTGATCGTCTGGTACCTGGACGACCCGGTGGCCGACCCGGCGCTGGTGCCGCTGTACTTCATCGCCCGGGAGGCCCGCAAGCACGTCAAGGTGGTGCTCTCCGGTGAGGGCGCGGACGAGCTGTTCGGCGGCTACACCATCTACCGGGAACCGATCTCGCTGCGCCGGCTGACCGCCACCCCCGACCCGGTGCGCCGATTGCTGGGCAACCTCGGCCGGACGCTACCCGAGGGGATGCGCGGCAAGGACCTGCTGCGCCGGGCGTCGATCGGCATCGAGGAGCGCTACTACGGCAACGCCCGAATCTTCCGTCCGGATGAGATGCAGTCGCTGTTGAAGACCTATTCGCCGTCGGTGAGCTACACCGACATCACGGCGCCGCACTACGCCGCCACCACGCACCTGGACGACTCCACCCGGATGCAGTACATCGACCTGTTCACCTGGCTGCGCGGCGACATCCTGGTCAAGGCCGACAAGATGACGATGGCGAACTCGCTGGAGCTGCGGGTGCCGTTCCTCGACACCGAGGTGTTCTCGGTGGCCTCGTCGCTGCCGGTGGAGCAGAAGATCAGCCCGGACACCACCAAGTACGCGCTGCGCCGGGCGCTGGCAGAGATCGTCCCGGCGCATGTGCTGAACCGGGCCAAGCTCGGCTTTCCGGTGCCGACCCGGCCGTGGCTGAAGGACGTCATGTACGACTGGGCCCGCGACATCATCAGCTCGGCCGGCACCGGGCATCTGATCGACACCGGTGAGGCGCTGCGACTGCTGGACGCCCACCGGGACGGCCCGATCGACTACTCGCGCAAGATCTGGACGCTGCTGGTGTTCATGATCTGGCACGGCATCTTCGTCGAGGGCCGGATCAAGCCGGTGATCCCCGAGCCGGTGTACCCGGTCAAGATCTGAGCCGCGAGCTACCACAGTGCGTCGGGTGCCGGTCGAGAGCCGGGCGATCGCCTCGATCGGCTACGACGACTCCCTCAGCGTGCTCGAGCTGGAGTTCGTCGAGGGTGACGTCTACCGCTACTTCGCGGTGCCCCGGCGGGTGCACCAGGAACTGCTGGCCGCCGAGAGCGCCGGACGGTATTTCCTGGCCCGGATCCGCGACCGCTACGCACACCAACGCGTTTGACCTCACCCGCGCGCCCTGGGAGGGCAGATTCCGGCCGCACGAGACTTAGCATGGGTCGATTCATGTCGATCGGATGACTCGTGGCCATATCTCCCGACAAGCTACTGCTGGTTCGCCGGCAGACGCGGCAAGCCAGCCTCGGTGCAGCTTGCTTCGTTGTCGTTTTCGGCAGCTTGATCTACTCGCTCATCGCGATCTCAATGACGGTGGGTCGCGGCATCCAATTGCATCACTTACTGGGCGAGGTCGACCTCAGAATGTCGCCAACCGACGGCATCACTGTATGCGGATCACTGATGGCCGTTGTCATTTCAGTGACGCTGACGCTTTCCTCGCAACCGCCTCCTCGCGGTAAACGGGCCAAGATCCGCCACGCACAGTGGCAGATGCAGATCGCGTTCACCGGGATCTTAGCCGCAAGCGCCGCTGTAACTACAACGCTAATCTGCTGGCTATCGAGCGAACGCAGCCACTCCTGGGGCTCCTCGATAAGTCTGACCCTGCTGACGCTTGTCACCGTGGCGTTTGCTTCTACGGTGCGCGCCTCAAGCAAGGAACGGTTGGTTGAGGCCCAGCGCCGGTACGAATCCGCCGTACGGCGACAAGCAATAACTCAGCGGGCGCGGGCTTTCGTAGGCACCCATCCACTTGCAACCCGACGGAAGGCCCAACTTCTGCGAAGCATCTTCCTGACAGCATTCCTAGCACTGCTGGCGGCGTCCATTACAGCTATGCCCGCGATCGGATACGCCAATTTCACCGTTGCTTGCCACCAGGCGTGGCAGCTGTTCCTGATGAGCTGGCCGGCGGAGGTGATCCTCCTTGCGGCCGGCTGCCGATTCTGGACTGTCCGGATTTTGGGCTGGACCGCCGATGCCGTCAATCAGGCACTAGTTCCCGCTCTTACCTTCGCGGCACTCGCGCTGCTCACGGGAGGGCCTGCCCTATATGCGACCGGCTGGATGCGACTGACTTTCGCATTGTGGGCCCTGTGTCTATTCGGATTGGCCACAGGTGTGTTGTTGACGGACGCCAGATGCAACTGGTTTGGTACGACCGTCGCACTCCGCCGGTTCGCTGTGCGGCCATTTCTGGCCGAGCTGCGAGACGCGGAACCCAAATTCGGCGAAGCGGCTCAGGACTGCCGAACGGGTCAGTCGGTCAGGTAGGGCAGCACGTCCGCGGCAACCTGGTCGCCGTAGGACTCCGATAGCCGGTCGGCGAACTCGGCGGGCTTGACCTGGTACTCCTGGGTGCCGACCGTCTCCAGCACCAGGGTGGCCAGCAGGCTGCCCACCTGCGCCGCGCGCTCCCAGGACAGACCCCAGGTGCGGGCGCTCAGGAAGCCGGCCCGGAAGCCGTCGCCGACGCCGGTCGGGTCGAGCTTGGCCCGCTCCTTGGCCACCGGCACGTGCACCCGCTCGATGTCCCGTCCGACGATCTCCACCCCGTGCTTGCCCTGGGTGGTGACCCGCACCCCGATCCGCTCGTGGATCTCGGCCTCGGTCAGGCCGGTCTTGCTCTCCAGCAGGTTCTTCTCGTACTCGTTGGTGAACAGCAGCTCCGCGCCGTCGATCAGCAGCAGCAGCTCCTCGCCGGACATTCGGGCGATCTGCTGTGACGGATCGGCGGCGAACCGGTAGCCCAGCTCGCGGGCCTCGACCGAGTGCCGCACCATGCCGGCCGGGTCGTCGGCGCTGATCACGACCAGCTCGGCGCCGGTGCGCTCCACCGCCGGCCGCAGCTCGATGTTGCGCGCCTCGCTCATCGCGCCGGCGTAGAACGAGGCGATCTGGCACATCTCCTCGTCGGTCGTGCAGACGAAGCGGGCGGTGTGCAGCTGCTCGGAGATGTGCACCGACTTGCAGTCGACGCCGTTGCGCTCCAGCCAGGCGCGGTAGTCGGCGAAGTCCTCGCCGACCGCGCCGACCAGCACCGGGCTCTCCCCCAGCTGGCCCATGCCGAAGGCGATGTTCGCCGCCACCCCGCCCCGGCGGACCACCAGGTCGTCGACCAGGAAGCTCAGCGAGACCTGGTGCAGCTGGTCGGCGAGCAGCTGCTCGGAGAACCGACCCGGGAAATGCATCAGGTGGTCGGTGGCGATCGAACCGGCGAGGAGAACAGGCATGGGCAGAAGGCTACCCGTCAAACAGCGCACTCCCGGCCCCGGACCACCTTGAGGGGCGTCCGGAGCCGGGAGCGCGTGCCGCCGGTCCCGGCGGCAGGAGTCGTGCGGAGCTCAGCCGCAGAACGAGTTGCCGCAGGCGCAGCCGCCGCCGGCGTTCGGGTTGTCGATTTCGAAACCCTGCTTCTCGATCGTGTCGGTGTAGCTGATCACCGCGCCGGTCACCAGCGGCACGCTGGTGCGGTCGACCACCAGCGGCACCGAACCGGAGCCGTCCTCGACCGGCTGGTCGACCAGCACGTCCCCGTCGAGCGTGCGCTCGTCGAAGAACAGCTGGTACTGCATGCCGGCGCAGCCGCCCGGCTGCACGGCGATCCGCAGCCGCAGGTCGGTGCGACCTTCGGCGTCGAGCAGTTCGCGGACCTTCAGCGCAGCCTCATTGGTCAGGCTGACCGGCTTCTCCGCGACCTCCGACGGGGTGATCGAAACCTCGGTTGCAGTCATTCCATCCCCAAACATCGTGCCCGGGACGACGCCCGGATTGGCAGTTCCGTTGCGGCAACCGGGGCCGGCCCGGCAGCTATTCCCATCCTACGGCCCCAACCGCCGCCGACCCACCAAACCGGCTCAACGCCGCTCGGACTGCTCGGGCCGGGCCGGCGTGATCCTGCGGGTCCGGTCGTCTTCAGCGCCCTGGTCGTAGCCGGCTTCGGCTCCCCGGCCGTCGTTCCAGAGCGTGTTGTCATCGCCCGCCGGCAGCCGGTCGGTCGGGTACTCGTCCCGGTACGGCTCGGCCTGCAGCCTCGCCCGCGACTCCGCCAGACTGTCACCGAAGGCCGGCTCGTAGTCGTCGTCGAGGCCGCGGTCGCGCTCGCGCTCCCGGTGCCGGGCGCGCCAGATCGCGCCGTCCAGCGAGAACGGGTCGGCGCCGCCCAGCAGGAAGACCGACAACGCAGCGGCGACCGCCAGGTCGACCGAGGTGAACCAGCCGCTGGAGCCGGTGTACTGCTTCACCGCTCCCCAGTCGACGCTCAGCACGATCAGCACCATCAGCACCATGCCGCCGAGCGCCGCCACCCGGGTGAGCAGGCCGACCAGCAGGCCGAGCCCGATCGCCAGCTCCGCGACCGCGGTCAGGTGGCCGTACAGCGACGGGTGCTCGCTGAGCGGGCTCAGCAGGCCGCCGATCGGGGTGCCGGTCTTGGCCGCCCGGACCGAGGCCGCGTAGCCGTTGAGCGAGGCCGGATCGAAGAAGTGGGGGTAGGCAAGCTTGGCGTAACCGGCGAACAGGAACACCGCCGCCAGGAAGATCCGCAGCGGCAGCACCGGCCAACCGTTCGCCCGCCTGCGCGCTGGCAGGTTCGTCTGTGTGGTGCTCATGGCTGCTGCCTCCCCATCCGGACGACCCGTGCCCGGCCGGCCCAGCCCGGTTGGCAGACTGTTACCCGTGACCGAAGCCGCTGTGTCTAAGGATGCACACGTCGCGACCCCCGGAGAAGGTTCAACACACGGTGTCGCCTCCGCTACCGCCCGCGCGTTGCTGCTGCTCGGCCAGGGCAGCGACCCGGCGGCCGAACGGGGCGTGGAGTGCCCGGGCGAGTTGCCGCCGGCCTCGGACCCGACGCTGGTCGACCGGGCCCGGGCGGCCAAGGCTGCCCTCGGCGACCGGCTGTTCGTCCTAGGCCACCACTACCAGCGCGACGAGGTGATCCAGTTCGCCGACGTCACCGGCGACTCGTTCAAGCTGGCCCGGGACGCCGCCGCCCGGCCGCAGGCGGAGTACATCGTGTTCTGCGGCGTCCACTTCATGGCCGAGTCGGCCGACATCCTGACCGCGGACCGGCAGCGGGTGATCCTGCCGGACCTGGCCGCCGGTTGCTCGATGGCCGACATGGCCCGGGACGGCCAGGTCCGCGACGCCTGGGACGCCCTGGTGGCCGCCGGCGTCGCCGACCGGGTGGTGCCGGTGACGTACATGAACTCCTCGGCGGCGATCAAGGCCTTCACCGGCGAGCACGGCGGCCTGGTCTGCACCTCGTCCAACGCCGAGCGGGCGTTGCGCTGGGCGTTCGAGCAGAAGCCCGAGGCGAAGGTGCTGTTCCTGCCCGACCAGCACCTGGGACGCAACACCGCGGTCCGGCAGCTCGGGCTGAGCTTGGACGACTGCGTGGTGTACGACCCGAGCCGGCCGGACGGCGGCCTGACCGCCGAGCAGCTGGACCGGGCCCGGATGATCCTCTGGCGCGGGCACTGCTCGGTGCACGGCCGGTTCACCGCGGCCCAGGTCGCCGCGGTCCGCGACCGGGTGCCCGGCGTCCGGGTGCTGGTGCATCCCGAGTGCACCTACGACGTGGTCTCCGCGGCCGACCTGGTCGGCTCGACCGAATACATCATCTCGACGGTGCGGCAGGCGCCGGCCGGCTCCAAGTGGGCGATCGGCACCGAACTGAACCTGGTCCGGCGGCTGGCGGCCGAGCACCCGGAGCAGCAGATCACCTTTCTGGAGTCGACGGTCTGCTACTGCGCCACCATGAACCGGATCGACCTGCCACACCTGGTCCGGTCGCTGGAGTCGCTGGCCGCCGGCCAGGTGATCAACCAGATCGTGGTGGACCAGACCGTCGCGGCCCACGCCCGCACCGCCCTGGAGCGGATGCTGGCGCTGCCGGCCGGCTGACGCTGGCATCCTTGACCTGACATCGACGTTTCGCGAAGGCAGAGTTCCGACATGAGCATCCTGCGCCGCAAGCCGGCCACCGAGGCCACCGACGCGCGGGCCGACACCGCGCCGACGGACGCCACCCCGGACGACGAGCTGCGAACCACCGGCAAGGGCCGTCCGACGCCGAAGCGGCGGACCGGCACCGGCCCCGTCACCCCGGCCCCGAAGACCCGCAAGGAAGCCATCGCCTGGCAGAAGAAGCACGCCAGCAACTCCCGGGTGGCCGGACAGAAGCAGCTGACCCCGGCCGAGCAGCGCGAGGCGATGCGCACCGGTCAGCTGCTGCAGCCACGCGACCGCGGCCCGGTACGGGCGTTGGCGCGGGATTACGTCGACTCGCGGCGGATGGCCTCGAACTACGTGCTCTGGGTGTTCCCGGCGATGCTGCTGAGTTTCCTGTTCCCGCCGCTGCAGTACCTCGAGCTGGTGGCGTTCCTGGTGCTGCTGGTGGAGGGCTACCTCAGCGGCACCCGGGTCAAGCGGCTGGCCCGCGAACGCGGCCTGGAATCGCGGGACACCGCCGTCTCGATCGGCTTCTACTCGATCAGCCGGGCGTTCTTCAAGCGCTCCTGGCGGCGGCCGCTGCCGACCAAGCAGATCGGCGACCCGATCTGAGCTAGCCGGCAGCGACCGCCCGCCGGATCAGACCGCGCGTCCCTTCGGAGCACCCTCGGCAGTCTTCGCCGGGTCACTCTCGACGATGTCGCCGAGCGCCTCGTCGATCTGGCGCATCGCGTCCTCCGGAATCCGGACGCCAGCCGCCTTCACGTTCTCGGTGACCTGCTCCGGCCGGGACGCGCCGACCAGCGCCGCCGCCACGTTGTCGTTCTGCAGCACCCAGGCGATCGCCAGCTGGGCCATCGTGAGGTCCAGCGACTCGGCGATCGGCTTGATCGCCTGCACCCGACGCAGCACCTCGTCATCCATGAACCGGGCGATCATGTTCGCGCCGCCGTTGCTGTCGGTGGCCCGGGAGCCGGCCGGCGGCTGCTCGCCCGGCAGGTACTTGCCCGACAGCACGCCCTGGGCGATCGGCGACCAGACGATCTGGGAGATGCCCAGCTCGCGGCTGGCCGGGATCACCTCGTCCTCGATCACCCGCCACAGCATCGAGTACTGCGGCTGGCTGGAGATGAGCTGGAAGCCCAGCTGCTTGGCCAGCGCGGCGCCGGCCCGCAACTGGTCGGCGGTCCACTCACTGACCCCGATGTAGAGCGCCTTGCCCGAGCGCACGACGTCCGCGAACGCCTGCATGGTCTCTTCCAGCGGCGTCTCGGTGTCGTAGCGGTGCGCCTGGTAGAGGTCGACGTAGTCGGTGCCGAGCCGGCTCAGCGAGCCGTTGATCGATTCCATGATGTGCTTGCGCGACAAGCCGGTGTCGTTGTGGCCGCGCGGTCCGGTCGGCCAGTAGACCTTGGTGAAGATCTCCAGCGACTCGCGCCGCTCACCCTTCAGCGCCTCGCCAAGCACCGACTCGGCCTTGGTGTTGGCGTAGACGTCGGCGGTGTCGAAGGAGGTGATGCCCTCGTCCAGGGCAGTCCGCACGCACTTGATGGCGGTCTCGTTCTCGACCTGGGAACCGTGGGTCAGCCAGTTGCCGTAGGTAACTGCCGAGATCTTCAAGCCGCTGTTTCCGAGGTATCTGAATTCCATGTCCAAAACGCTACTCAGCGCGCCTGGGACGATCCCGCCGCCCGTGCTACTCGGCCAGCGGGACCGGCCGGCCGACCGGCTCGCCGTCGTGCAACAGCACCACCGCGATCACCCCGGACTCGGCGAGCTTGCGCCAGCTCTCCCCCAGCCAGCTCTCCGCGTCGGACTGGCTGCCGAACGCGCCCGGCGGCAGCTCTGCCTCGGTGTCCTCCGGCTGGTAACGCCAGGTCCAGGTCATGGCGGCTCCCCTCGGTCGGTCGTTGCGCTCACGGTAGCGGGTGCGGGCCTGGTTGCTACCGTGTCGGCGGGCCGCCGGCGCGCCCGTCGAACGCCCCCTGCTGACGACCGAGAGCACTGATGACCGAGAGCCACGCCCCCGATTCCGGATCGTTCACCGAGGCGGCCGGCGCGGTCGGCTACCCGGACGGCGACGCCGCCCGCGCGGCGACGTTGCGACACCGTCAGCTGGCTGTTCCGGACCGCTCGCTGGGCACCCTGGAGGAGCTCTCGGTCTGGGCGGCCGGGGTGCAGCGACGCTGCCCGCCCGAGCCGTTCCCGCTGGCGCGCGCGGTACTGGTGGCGGCCGACCACGGGGTCGCGGAGGCGGGGGTGGCCGGTCCGCCGGCCGGCAGCGCGGGCGAGTTGCTGGAGCTGGCCGGGTCGGGGCGGGCGCCGGTCAGCGCGGTGGCCGCGGGCGTTCCGGTCCGGCTGCTGGACGTCGGGGTCGCGCAGGACACCGCTCCCGAGCTGATGGTCTGGAAGGTGCGCCGGTCCAGCGGCCGGATCGACCGCGAGGACGCGCTGTCGGCAGCCGAGGTCCAGCGGGCGCTGGCCGCCGGGATGGCGATCGCGGACGAGGAACTCGCGGCTGGCGCCGACCTGCTGGTGGTCGGCTCGCTGTCGGTCGCCGGCAGCACCCCGGCCAGCACGCTGGCAGCGGTGCTCACCGACACCGAGCCGGTGAAGGTGGTGGGTCGCGGCGATGGCATCGATGACGCGGCCTGGATTCGCAAGTGCGCCGCGATCCGGGACGCCCGCCGCCGGGCCTGGCCGCACCGGGACGATCCGGAGCGGCTGCTGGCGGTGGCCGGCGGCGCGGACCTGGCGGTGCTGACCGGGCTGCTCGTGCAGGCCGCCCGCCGGCAGTTGCCGGTGCTGCTGGACGGGCTGGTGCCCAGCGTCGCGGCGCTGCTCGCCCAGCTGGCCAGCCCTCGGGTGGCCCGCTGGCTGTGCGCCGGCCAGCTGTCCGGCGAGCCGGCCCACGGGCTGGCGCTGCGCCGGCTCGGGCTCGAACCGGTGCTGCGGTTGGGCATCGAGGTGGAGCAGGGGGTCGGCGCGCTGCTCGCACTGCCGGTGCTGCGCGGGGCCGTCCGGACCCTGGCCGAGACCGCCGAACGGACCTGAGCCCCGCCGTTCGTCAGCGCACGTGCGACTCGACGAACGGCAGCGGCACCACGTTCGCGGCCAGCTGCCGGCCCCGCACGTCGATCGCCACCCGATCGCCGTTCTGCACGTCGGCGGCGGTGTCGAGCAGCGCCAGCGCGATTCCCTGCTTGAGGGTCGGTGAGAAGGTGCCGGAGGTGGTGGTGCCGATCCGGTTGCCGTCGCCGTCCAGCACCGCCATCTGGCCGCGCGGCACGCCCCGGTCGGTGAGCAGCAGGCCACGCAGCTTGCGCTCCGGGCCGGCGGCCCGCTCGGCCAGCAGCGCGTCCCGGCCCCAGAACCGGTCCTTCTTCCAGCCCACCGCCCAGCTCGAGCCGGCCTGCACCGGGCTGATCTGCTCGGTCAGGTCCTGCCCGTGCAGCGGGTAGCCCATCTCGGTGCGCAGGGTGTCCCGGGCGCCTAGGCCGGCCGGCATGCCGCCGACCGAGCGGGCGGTCTCGACCAGCGCGTCCCACAGCCGGGCGGCGTCCGCCCAGGACGGGATCAGCTCGTAGCCGTGCTCGCCGGTGTAGCCGGTGCGGCAGACCCGAACCGGGTGGGAGTCGAAGGCGGCCTCGACGAAGGAGACGTAGTCCAGCTCGGTCGGCAGCGACAGCGCGTCCAGCACCTGGGCGGATTTCGGCCCCTGGACCGCGATCACCGCGTACTGCTCGTGCTGGTCGGTCACCGTGATGCCGTCCGGAGCCGCGTCGGTGAGCAACCCGATGACCCGACCGGCGTTGGCGGCGTTCGGCATCAGGAACACCTCGTCGTCACCGACCAGGTAGCTGAACACGTCGTCGATGACGCCACCCTCGGGGTTGCAGCACAGCGTGTACTGGGCCTGGCCGGGCGCGATCTTGCCCAGGTCGGCGGTCAGGCAGTCGTTCACGAAGGCGCGGGCACCCGGCCCGGCGACGGTTGCCTTGCCGAGGTGCGAGACGTCGAAGACACCGACCGCGGTACGCACCGCAGTGTGCTCGGCGATCACCCCGCCGCCGCTGGCGCTGTATTCGATGGGCATCTCCCAGCCACCGAAGTCGGCCAGCTTGGCACCCAGATCGACATGGCGGTCGTGCAACGGGGAACGACGCAGTTCGGTCATGGCCGCAACGGTAGGCGATCAGCGTCGCCGGGCAGCCGCCGGCCATCCTGAGCGCTCCCCTAGAGTGGCCGCCATGGCAACGGTGCACCTGGTTGATCACCCCACCGCGCTGGCGGCCGACGTCCTGGTCGTCGGCACCCTGGCCGCCGAACGGGGCGCGGTGCTCGCCCCCGGCGCCGAGCAGGTGGACGCGGCGCTCGACGGCGCGCTGGCCGGAGCGCTGACCGCTCTCGAGGCCACCGGCCGGGTCGACGAGGTGCTGCGCATCCCGACCCTGGGCCGGGCCGGGGTCCCGCTGGTGATCGCCACCGGCCTCGGCCACGGCAGTCCCGAGGCGCTGGACGCGGAGGCGATCCGGCGTGGTGTCGGCGCCGCGCTGCGCTCGGTCGACCGGGCCCGCCGGGTGGCGGTCGCGATCGGCACCGGTACCGACCCGGCGCTTGCCGCTGCGGCCAGCGACGGCGCGCTGCTCGGCAGCTACCGGTTCACCCGGTTCAAGTCGGGTGCGAACGGCTCGGCGCTCCGCCGGGTCGAGGTGGCGGTGTCGGAGCCGGCGAATTCGGCGGCCCGGGCCGCGCTACGCCGGTCCGTGGTGATCGCCGCGGCGGTCAACAACGCCCGCGACCTGGTGAACACCCCGGCCAACCTGCTCAACCCGGTGACACTGGCCGAGTACGCCCGCGAGCAGGCCGAGGCGGCCGGCATGCGGGTCGAGGTGCTGGATGAGAAGGCGCTGCGACGCGGCGGGTACGGCGGCATCTCCGGCGTCGGTGGTGGCTCGGCCACGCCGCCGCGGCTGGTCCGGCTCAGCTACTCCCCGGCCCGGCCCCGGGCCAGCGTCGCCCTGGTCGGCAAGGGCATCACCTTCGACACCGGCGGCCTGGACCTCAAGCGCGAGGCGATGGCCGACATGAAGTCCGACATGGGCGGCGCCGCGGCCGTCATCGAGGCGGCGATCGCGGCCGCCAAGCTGAAGCTGCCGGTGGCGGTGACCGCTACCGTGCCGATGGCCGAGAACGCCGTGTCGGGCACCTCCTACCGGCCGTCCGACGTGCTGACCATGCGCAATGGCAGCACCGTCGAGGTGGCCAACACCGACGCGGAGGGCCGGTTGATCCTGGCCGATGCCATCAGCCGGGCCTGCGAGGACGCGCCGGACTACCTGATCGAGACCTCCACGCTGACCGGCGGCCAGGTGGTCGCGCTGGGTGAGCACACCGCGGGCGTGATGGGCAGCGAGCGGTTCCGGGACTGGATCGTGCCGGTTGCCGCGGCGGCCGGCGAGTCGGTCTGGCCGATGCCGCTCGGCTCGCACCTGCGTCCGCAGCTCGACTCGCCGGTGGCCGACATCGCCAACGTGACCGGCCTGCGCTGGGCGTCGATGCTGATGGGCGGCACCTTCCTGGCCGACTTCGTGACGGACGGGGTCGAGTGGGTGCACCTGGACATCGCCGGGCCTGCGTACCTGAACAAGCCGACCGGATACCAGCCGAGCGGCGGCACCGGCTACATCGTCCGCACCATCATCGCCGCGCTCTCCGAACTCGGCGCATAGCTCAGCGCGCTCTGGCGAGCTCGGCTGCTGGGCTCGGACGGTGCGCTGGCGAGCTCGGCTGCTGGCCTCGGACGGTGCGCTGGCGGGCTCGGCCGCGCGCTACCGCTGTTGCTGCTGTTGTCGCTTGCGGCGGGCGTTGTACTCACGCATCCGCTGCGGGTAGCCCACCACCGTCGCGTCGTACAGCGGCAGCCCGTGCCGCTTGGCGAACAGCTGCGCGCCGCGCGGTCCGTCCACCCGTCGCCGGGTCCATTCCCCGTCATCGGCCACCAGCAGCACCGTCGTCTCGGTGACGGTGGTCCGCGGCTCGACGTAGGCCTCGACGCCCCGTCTCGACCGGACGAAGTCGTCCAGGTGACCGGTGTCGATCGCGGTGCCGCCGCGCACCTTCCCGGCCTTGCGCCCGCTGAACAGCTTGATCACGACTCCACCCCCGCTGCGCCTTTGTCGGCGTCCGGCCCCATCGTCTCATCGTCGGATGCCGAAGGAATGGGTTTTAGGTCCCGTCCAGGCCGCCCGGCTGCCGGTTCGGCAACCCGGAGTGACAAGATGGAGCAGGCTCGGACGTGCATCCGGGCCGGTTTCGAATCTAATGGGCAACGGTGACCATCGCGGCTTCGAGCCAGAACCGGGAGTACAGAGACGTGCCAGGCGAACAGAACTTCGACGTCGTCATCCTGGGCGGCGGCAGCGGGGGCTACGCCGCCGCACTGCGCTCGGCGGAGCTGGGCAAGTCCGTCGCGCTGATCGAGAAGGACAAGGTCGGCGGCACCTGCCTGCACCGCGGCTGCATCCCGACCAAGGCACTGCTGCACGCCGGCGAGATCGCCGATGGTGCCCGGGAGAGCGCGCAGTTCGGCGTCAACGCCACCCTCGACGGCATCGACATGGCCGGCGTCCACAAGTACAAGGACGGCGTGATCAGCAAGAACTGGAAGGGCCTGCAGGGGCTCATCCGCAGCCGCGGCATCACCATCGTCGAGGGCGAGGGCCGGCTGACCGGTCCGAAGCAGGTCACCGTCGGTTCTGACGTCTACAACGGCGCCAACCTGGTGCTGGCGACCGGCTCGTACTCGCGCACCCTGCCCGGCCTGGAACTGGACGGGCAGCGGGTGATCGCCAGCGAGCACGCACTGGTGCTCGATCGGGTGCCGGAGACCGCGATCGTGCTGGGTGGCGGCGTGATCGGCTGCGAGTTCGCCAGTGCCTGGACCTCGTTCGGCTCGAAGGTCACCATCGTCGAGGCGCTGCCGCACCTGGTGCCGCTGGAGGACGAGGCCAGCTCGAAGCTGCTCGAGCGGGCGTTCCGCCGGCGGGGCATCGGCTTCAAGCTCGGCGCCCGGTTCGCCGGGGTGGAGCACACCGACGGCGGGGTGAAGGTGAGCCTGGAGAGCGGTGAGACGCTCGAGGCGGAGATCCTGCTGGTGGCCGTGGGTCGTGGTCCGGTGTCGGCGAACCTCGGGTACGAAGAGCAGGGCATCGCGATGGAGCGCGGTTTCGTGACCGTCGACGCCTACTGCCGCACCTCGGTCGACGGTGTCTACGCGGTCGGCGACCTGATCCCCACCCTGCAACTGGCCCACGTCGGCTTCGCCGAGGGCATCATGGTGGCCGAGCACATCGCCGGACAGCCGGTGGTGCCGATCGACTACGCGGGCGTCCCGCGCATCACCTACTCCAGCCCGGAGGTCGCCTCGGTCGGCCTGACCGAGCCGCAGGCGGCGGAGAAGTTCGGCGCCGACAACATCCAGACGGTCACCTACGACCTGTCCGGCAACGGCCGCAGCGCGATCCTGAACACCAAGGGTGCGGTCAAGCTGATCGCGCAGAAGGACGGGCCGGTGCTCGGCGTGCACATCGTCGGCGACCGGGTCGGCGAGCTGATCGCCGAGGCCCAGCTCATCTACAACTGGGAGGCACTGCCCAGCGAGGTCGCCCAGTTGATCCACCCGCACCCCACCCAGTCCGAAGCCATCGGCGAGGCCCACCTGCTGCTGGCGGGCAAGCCGCTGCACGTGCACGACTGACCGGCCGCTGCCCTCGTCCGGCCGCGGTGAGCCTGTGCTCGACCGTGCTGGCGCGACCGGGGCGAAGCGGGCCAGGCCGTGGCTCGATCCGCTCGGTCGACGAGCTGGCAGCGAGACAACCACTCAGCAAGAAAGACGGAGAAGGAGCCAGAAGACATGCCGGTCTCAGTGACCATGCCGCGCCTGGGCGAGAGCGTTACCGAAGGAACCGTCACCCGGTGGCTGAAGCAGGAGGGCGACCAGGTCACCGCCGACGAGCCGCTGCTCGAGGTCTCCACCGACAAGGTCGACACCGAGGTACCGTCGCCGGCCAGCGGCATTCTCAGCTCGATCAAGGTGGCTGAGGACGAGACCGTCGAGATCGGCGTCGAACTGGCCGTGATCAGCGAGGCTGGCGAGGCTGGCCAGTCCGAGCAGGCCGAGCCGGAGCAGCCCCAGCAGGCGGAGCCCGAGCAGCCCCAGCAGGCGGAGCCCGAGCCGGCAGAGCAGCCAGAGCCCCAGCAGGTCGCCGAGGCAGCTGCTCCGGAACCGGCGGAGCCAGCTCCGGCCCCGCAGGCTCCCGCCGCCCAAGCGCCGGCTCCACAGGCTCCCGCCGCTCCCGCGCCGGCCCCGCAAGCTCCCGCCGCTCCTGCTCCCGCTCCGGCCGGCCAGGCACCCGCCCCGGTAGCACCGGCACCTGGCCCGTCGGCCCCGGCCCAGTCGGCCCCGTCGCAGGCTCCCGGACATCCGTCGCCGGCAGCCGGTGACGACGACGAGGTCGCCGGCACCTACGTGACCCCGCTGGTGCGCAAGCTCGCCAGCGAGCACGGCATTGATCTGAACACCCTCACCGGCACCGGTGTCGGCGGCCGGATCCGCAAGTCCGACGTGCTGTCTGCCGCGAACGCGGCGGCCGAGGCCCGCGCTGAGGCGGAGGCGGCTGCTGCCGCGCCGCAGCCGGCTCAGGCACCCGCCGCGCAGCGTCCAGCCGCCGCCCCCGCCCACGCCGCCCCGCCAGCGGCCGCCGCTCAGGCCTCCCAGGTGCGCGGGCAGACGGTCAAGCTGTCGCGGCTGCGCCAGGTGATCGCGGCGCGCATGGTCGAGTCCCTGCAGGTGTCGGCGCAGTTGACCACGGTGGTCGAGGTCGACGTGACCCGGATCGCCCGGCTGCGGGACGCCGCCAAGGCGGACTTCGAGCGCCGCGAGGGCGTGAAGCTCTCCTTCCTGCCGTTCTTCGCCATCGCAACCGTCGAAGCGCTTCGTGAGCACCCGAACGTCAACTGCTCCATCGACGCCGAGGCCGGCACCGTCACCTACCACGACGCCGAACATCTCGGCATCGCCGTGGACACCGAGCGGGGCCTGCTGGTTCCGGTCATCCACAACGCGGGTGACCTCAACCTCGGCGGCATCGCCCGGAAGATCGCAGATCTCGCCGAGCGGACCCGCACCAACAAGGTCTCGCCAGACGAGCTGGGGGGCGGCACCTTCACCCTGACCAATACCGGCAGCCGGGGCGCCCTGTTCGACACGCCGATCATCAACCAGCCGCAGGTCGGCATCCTCGGTACCGGGGCCGTCGTCAAGCGCCCGGTGGTGATCTCGGACCCGAACCTGGGCGAGACGATCGCCGTGCGCTCGATGGTCTACCTGGCGCTGTCCTACGACCACCGGATCGTGGACGGGGCGGACGCGGCGCGGTTCCTGACCACGATGAAGACCCGGCTCGAAGCCGGCGACTTCGAGCGGGACCTCGGCCTCGCCTGACCAGGAGTCCACGATGAAGGTGCTTATCGCCGGGGCTTCCGGCTTCCTCGGTGGCGCCCTGGTCGAGGAGTTGACCGTCCATCAACACCAGGTGCACACCCTGGTTCGCCGGCCCGCTCGCACGCCAACCGAGATCGAGTGGCATCCGGAGCGGCCGGAACTCGACGCGGACCGGTTGCGGGGCTTCGCGGCGGTGATCTGCCTTTCCGGGGCAGGCATCGGTGACCGTCGGTGGACGCCGGCCTACAAGCAGGAACTGGTCGACAGCCGGGTACGGCCGACCAGCCTGCTGGCCAAGTCGATCGCCGCCCTGCCGATGACCCAGCGCCCGCGGACGCTGATCAGCGCTTCCGCGGTGGGCTACTACGGCGATCGCGGTGACGAGTTGCTGCCGGAGTCCGCTGATGCCGGCACCGGCTTCCTCGCCGAGCTGGTCGTCGAGTGGGAAGGGGCTGCCCAGGCCGCCGCCGATGCCGGCGCGCGGGTCGCGCTGCTCCGCACTGGATTGGTGCTCTCGGCCCGCGGTGGCCTGCTCGCCCGGTTGCTGCCGATCTTCCGGGCCGGAGCCGGTGGCAAGCTGGGGTCGGGAAGGCAGTACCAGCCCTGGATCACTTTGGCCGACGAGGTCGCCGCGATCCGGTTCGTGTTGGAGACGGAGTCGCTCCGCGGACCGATCAACCTGGTCGGGCCGGCGCCGGTGCGCAACTCCGAATTCGCCACCGAGCTCGGCCGAGCGCTGAACCGGCCGGCCATGCTTCCGGCACCTGCCTTCGCCCTGCGGTTGGCTCTCGGGGAGTTCGCCGACGAGGGCGCTCTCGCCAGTCAACGTGCCGTACCGGAACGGCTGGAGGCCGCCGGTTTCGAGTTCGAGCACCGCACCGTACGGTCGGCGCTCGATTGGGCAATCAACCACTGAGCGACTCGCCCCGGTGCGCTCACCGATCGACCCAGCTACCGATACCAAGGCCGTCACCTCGCTGTCTGGCTTTCGATGCGGTAGTCCGGTCCGAACCGAGCCAGGACCAGGGACAGGGTGATCGGTCGACCGGCGGCGGTCTGGCCGCTCGGCCTGCCGCCACACCTCAGCGTGGCTGATGGCAGCGACGCGACAGCGTCGATCCTGAGCCGGCCGGCGGGTTCCTCGGCGACCCTCAGCCCGCGATAGGCCGGGCGCAGGCCGAACAGCCCACAGCCGGGTCGCACGGTCGACAACAGGACTGCGCTGTCTGCCCGGAGCAGATCGCTCGCCCGGTAGACCTGGCGCAGCAACTCCGGTCGCCGCTGCGCGAAGGCCTGTTCCCGAACGAGGCTCAGGCCGCTCAAGGCTCGCTCGGCGTTGACGACCTCCGTTTCCAGCGAGGAAGGTTGACCGTTCACGTCCGGTAGGCGACCGGCGGTGAAAGTTCGGCTGGCGGTCGCGGGTGCCTGGGTGTGCTGGGCCGGAGCGCGCTGGGCGGGGATGGCGGCCGCAGCCGACGAGGCCCAGGTCTTTCGGTCGGCTGATCCTGCGGAGCGGAAGCGGCCGGTCAGCCCGATGGCCGCCAACAGCAGGACTCCGAGAGCCGCAGGTAACACCACCCGCCAGGACAGCCGAACCTTCCGTACCGGCTCGATGCGACTGCTACGGCGGATCCCGCGCAGCCCCGTGGTCACGAGTCGGGCCGGAACGGCTCTGGGCGGGGTGGGTACACCGGCGACGAGAGCCGCAACCTCCGTCGCGTTGACCAGCGGGCCGAGCCGGGCGGACAGGCTGGTGAGGTCGGCGGGCACGAAGTTGGGACCGCTCGCCGCCGGATCGTGGAAGCGCACGTCGGACGCCGGGGCCGTGCCGAAGTACCGGTCGGCAGAATGGCGTCCGACGCGCTCGACGATTCGACCGCCGGCCAGCACGACCGGGCGCGGCGGCAGCGAGGCCCGTAGGTCCAGGGCCAGCTCGCCGGCCGTCCCCCTCCGGTCCGGTGCCGGGTCGAGCGCCCTACGCAGCGGCGCGCCAAGCGCTGGCGGGATCGAGCGCAGCCGGTCCTCCAGATCGACGACGATTCCAGCAGCGGCCACCGCGAGCACCTGCTCGGCACTCATCCGATCGGCTGCCACCTCGTTGGCAGGGGCGCCCCGGTTACCTGGCCGGTGCCACGGTCCGCTGCCGGTAAGCGCGTGCAAAGCCACCGCAGCAAGAGAGAACACGTCACTGGCTCGGCTGAACGGCGCACCCGCCGCCACCGCCGGGTCCAGGTAGGCCGGCGTGCCGATCCGGAGGTCATCATTCGGAAGCATCCGGGCCAGCCCCAGATCGGCCAACTGCGGGTAGCCGGCAGCAGTGAACACCAGATTGGCGGGACTGATGTCGCCATGCACTACCCCGGCCTCGTGCAGGTAGGCAAGGCCAGCCGCCACCGGGCTCACTACCGCCACCACCTCGGCTGGGGTGAGCTGCGAGCGGCGTCGGAGCAGCCCGGCGAGGCTACCTGCCTCCGCCAACTCCAGCACCAGCACCGCGGCACCTGCCACCGATATGAAGGCCAGCATCCGCACCAGGTGCGGATGAACCAGACCGGTCAACAACGCGGCTTCTCGCTCGGCCGCGACCCGCGCAGCCTCGGTGGGCGTCGCTATCCGCTTGAGGGCGACCCGCTGACCGGTGGCCTCCTCGACCGCCGACCAGACCTCGCCGGAACTGCCCGCTCCGAGCGGCCGACCCACCCGGTAACCCGGGACTGCGAATGCCATGCCGCCACGTTAGGCAGCGGCGGTGACCGGTCGGCTCGCTCATCCACAGGCTGGGCCGAGCACGCCTCAACCGTGTTGTGCATCCACAGGCCCGACGCGCCGACTGCCGGTGCGCTCACGCCCGAGCTTCGACGGCCACCAGACGCGAGGGCCGATCTCCATAGCCAGCGCGGGAACCAGGATGCTGCGCACCAGGATGGTGTCCAGCAGCACCCCGAAGGCCACCGCGAAGCCAACCTCGGCCAGGAAAACCAAGGGCAGCACACCGAGGACGGCGAAGGTGGCCGCCAGCACGATGCCGGCCGAGGTGATCACCCCTCCGGTTACCGCCAGCCCTCGTAACACGCCGCTGCGAGTGCCGAACTGCTGACTCTCCTCCCGGACCCGGGTCATCAGGAAGATGTTGTAGTCGATGCCCAACGCGACCAGGAAGACGAAGGCGTAGAGCGGGAACGACTGGTCGGCCCCGGCGAAGTGAAACAGGTGGGTGAAGGCGTAGCCACAGACGCCCAGCGTCGCCCCGAACGACAGCACGACCGTGCCGATCAGGAGCAACGGGGCGATCAACGCCCGCAGCAGCAGGGCCAGCACGATGAAGATCACCAGCAGCACGATCGGCAGGATCAGGTTGCGATCGTGCACCGAAGCCGTTTGCACGTCGAGATTCGCCGCCGAGTTGCCGCCCACCTCGGCCTGCGCGCCGGGGACGGCGTGAACCGCCGTCCGCAGACGTTTCACCGTGTCGTAGGCCGCCGGCGAGTCGAACGAATCGGCGAGCACCGCGTTCACCACGACCCGACCGTTGATCGGCTGCACTTGCAGCGATGCGGGTGGGCAGCCATCGGCGCCGCCGGTCGGAGCACCGGAACCGGAGGCAAGCTTTCGGTAATCGACCTGGACGCAGACCGCCCCCGGCCTCGTCGACACGCCTGGTACCTGGCGCGCGGCGGCGATCACCTGATCGGCCTGGGCCGCGCTGGTGGTGATCACCGCCGGTGCCCCGACGCCCTTGTCGAACTTCGCGTCGTAGAGCTGCTGGCCGGTGACCGCATCCGGCTTGTTGGTAAAGCCCTGCTCGGTGGTGAGCCCGTTGGTCTTCAAGGTTCCGAGCCCGGTCAGGCAGGCCAGCAGCACCACCAGCGCCGCGATCCAGGCGTACCGGTACCGCCGGCCGATACCCGAAGCGATCCGTCCCCAGAGGCCGTGGGTGGCCAGGTCCACGGCATGGTCGACCCGCGGACGACGCGGCCAGAACACCCACCGCCGGCCGAGGACCGCCAACGAAACCGGCAAGAACGTCATCATCACCAACAGGGTGCAGGCGATGCCGATGGCAGCCACCGGGCCGAGACTCTTGTTGGAGTTCAGCTCGGAGAAGCCTAGGCAGAGCACCCCGAGGATCACGGTCACCGCCGAAGCCACGATCGCCGGCGCGGACTCGCGCCAGGCCACGGTCATCGCGTCGTACGGATCGTCGTACTCGTGCAATTCCTCGCGATATCGGGAGATCAGCAGCAGGGCGTAGTCGGTGCCAGCGCCCAGGATCAGCACCGAGACGATGCCCTGGCTCTGCCCGGTGAGGGTCAGCACGCCGTGTGCGGCCAGTTCGTAGATGACCAGCGAGGAGATGCCGATCGCCAGCACGGCTGAGAACAGCGGGAACGCCCACAGCACCGGCGACCGGTAGACCACCAAGAGGATCAGCACCACGACCAGCAGCGCGACCCCCAGCAAGGCGCCGTCCAGACCGGAGAAGGCATCGATCAGGGCAGCCAGCAGGCCGCCGGGACCGGCCGGCAGCACCCTCAGGCCACCGGGCAACTGGGCCTTGGCGGTGGCGATGATCCGCTTCTCGTTCTGCGACAGGACCTTGCCGTCCAGCGCCTTGCCGTTCTCCTTGGCAACCAGGGGCGCATAGATCGCCGCGGCGGTCCGGTCGGAGGCGATCTGGGGAGCGGTCATCTGCTGCCGATCCACTCCAGGCAGCTGCTTGATGGCCGAGAACGCCTTGTTTACCACGGCCAAATCGGCTTCGGTCAGGCCGGACGGCCGGGTGAAGACGATGAAGCCCGGAATGGACTCAACGGTCAGGAACCGGTTGGACTCGGCGATGACCTTGGTCGACTCAGCCGACGCCGGCAGGTAGTCGGAGTTCTCGTTCTTCTGGACCTTGCTCAGCTTGCCCTGGTAGCTGCCGCCATAGCCGCCGACCAGCAGCACCAGCAGTGCGATCAGGGCAAGCGCCACCACCGGAAACCCACGCTGCCGGAGTCCGCGCCGGCGGGGCGTCGCCGGCGGCGGCGAATACGGCAAGGTCTCAGTGTCGGTCATGCCAACTCCCCGCGATGTCGGATGTGCTGCCTGGCGTACCTTGACCGGATCGTCGCCGACTGCCGGTCCTGGCCGATTTCGATCGGTTCAGTCGGTGAGCAGTAACTAACACCTTGACACGGCCCTCTGACATGTCGGTTTCATCGGGGCTTCAGGTTGAGAGAACGCTCGGGCCGCCGGGCGGGTTCCAGCCTCGCGCGCCTCGGTTATCCACAGGCCGACCGCGAGCGTCCGGAGAAGGCTCGGCGGCCGGATATTGTGGACCGGTGAGCAACGGCGAGCTTCGCACGGTCCGGGCCGGCCTTCTCGACTACGAGCAGGCCTGGCAATGGCAACGGCAGTTGCACGGACAGCGGGTGGCAGGCGAGATCGAAGACACGGTGCTGTTGCTCGAACATCCACCGGTCTTCACTGCCGGTCGGCGCACCGATGACTCCGAGCGGCCAGTGGACGGAACGCCGGTCATCGACGTCGATCGCGGTGGCAAGATCACCTGGCACGGTCCCGGGCAACTGGTTGGTTACCCGATCATGGAACTGCCCGACCCGATGGACGTCGTGGCCTACGTCCGGCGGATGGAGCGGGTGCTCATCGACATCTGCGCCGAGCTGGGCCTGACCGCGGTTCAGATCGAGGGACGAAGTGGCGCCTGGGTGGCCGCCGATGATCGGGGCCCGGCTCGAAAGGTCGCCGCCATCGGGGTGCGGGTCGCCCAGCGGGTGACGCTGCACGGTTTCGCCCTGAACTGCAATCCTGACCTGAGCTGGTTCGATCGGATCGTCCCGTGTGGCATCTCCGATGCCGGGGTGACCTCGCTCAGCCGGGAACTCGGCCGGGAGATCACCGTCGCCGACGCCTTGCCAGTGGTCGAACGCCACCTGGCCGGCCTACTGGTCGCACCCGAACTGGAGAACCTGAGCGCATGACCGAGACGACGCCGCAGCGCAAACTGCTGCGGATCGAAGCCCGCAACGCCGAGACCCCGATCGAACGCAAGCCGTCCTGGATCAAGACCCGCGCGGTCATGGGCCCGCAGTACACCGAACTGCAGCAGTTGGTGAAGGGCGAAGGTCTGCACACCGTCTGCCAGGAGGCGGGCTGCCCGAACATCTACGAATGCTGGGAAGACCGCGAAGCGACCTTCCTGATCGGTGGTGACCAGTGCACCCGTCGTTGCGACTTCTGCCAGATCGACACCGGCAAGCCAGCCCCGCTCGACCGCGATGAGCCACGTCGGGTCGCGGAGAGCGTCCAGAAGATGGGGTTGCGCTACGCCACGGTGACCGGCGTGGCGCGGGACGACCTGCCCGACGGCGGGGCCTGGCTTTATGCCGAGACGGTCCGGCAGATCCACGCCCTCGACCAGCAGGTCGGAGTGGAGTTGCTGATCCCGGACTTCCAGGCGCGGCCGGAGCAACTGGCCGAGGTCTTCGGTTCCCGGCCCGAGGTGCTTGCGCACAACGTCGAAACGGTGCCACGGGTGTTCAAGCGGATCCGGCCGGCGTTCAGCTATGACCGCTCGCTGGGAGTCATCACCGACGCCCGACGGGCTGGGTTGGTCACCAAGTCGAACCTGATCCTGGGCATGGGCGAGGAACGGGCCGAGATCTCCCAGGCGCTGCAGGACTTGCACGATGCGGGCTGCGACCTGGTCACGATCACCCAGTACCTGCGGCCATCCAAGCGGCATCACCCGATCGACCGGTGGGTCAAGCCGGAGGAGTTCCTGGAACTGCGCGAGGAGGCCGAGGAGATCGGCTTCGCCGGCGTGCTGAGCGGACCGTTGGTGCGTTCGTCCTACCGCGCCGGCCGGCTGTACCAGCAGGCGTTGGACGCCCGAAGGCTGAGCGGAATCACCAGCTGAGCTTGGCGGCCAGAAGTACGGTCGCCGACTTATCGGCGGCGCGAGCTTGCCCGATTGGCGGCTAGTAGGGCGCCCAACGCGCCAGCGAAGCCGAGCAGCACCAGAACTGCCGCGCCGGCCACGCCGGGATTGACGAAGACGGTGTGCAGCCGTGTCGCCTCGACGACGACCTTGCTCGGGCTGCTGCTCAGCGTTGCAGTCGGGGGCCGGATCGGAACCCGCGCGCTGACCGGAGGCTGGCTGGTCGAGGACGCCGCACCCAGCACCGGGCCCTGTTCGCCGCCGGCCCCCGCACCGCTGGCTGGCCCGCTCGATGCGCCCGGACCCCCATTGCCCGGCGATGCGGGCGGTGAAGTCGGGCTCGCGGACTGTCGAGAGGGGCTAGCGCTCGGGCGGGTCGGACTCGGCGTCGGACTGACGGTTGGCGAATGCGTCGGGCCGACCGACGGGGTGGCGGTAGGGGTCGGCCGCACCGGTGTGGGGATGATCGACGGCCGGGTCGGCGGCTGGCCCGAGTCGCAGTGCAGGGTCGTGTCGGCGACGTCGGTCACCTGACCGTCCGGGGCGATCACCCGCACCTGGTACTGGTAGACGCGGGAGTGAGTGGACGGTTGGGTCACCGTGATGACCTGTTTGGCCTGAGCGGACAGGGCGACCGGAATGCCTTGGCTCTGCGCGCCGGCCAGGGTGCCGCCCTTGCGGACGAGCAGCACCGTGTAGTCGACGGGGCTGTCGTTGTTGTTCTTCACGGTGATCTGGATGCTCGCGGAGTCACCGACGCAGGTCACCTGATGGCGTCCGTAGATGTCAGGATCCTGCAAGCCGAAGGGCGTTGGCGCGATGTGGGAGCAAGCGGCCGGCAACGGCAGGTTGCGTACCTCCGAGCCGCCGTACGGCCGGATGAAGAGATGCTCCCCCGCCGTGACCGGGCCGGCCAGGCGGACGAGGGTCGACGAGCCGCGGAGCGCGACCAGCGACGGGCCGCCCTCCGGGTACAGATCGTCATCGGCGCCGCGAACCGCGAGCCCGACCTGCAGCCACCTGGGCGCGATGCTGTCGGTCGACTGGCCAAGCTGCACCTCGACGAACGGGTTCGCCGCGCCGTCATCACACCCGTACCGGATTCCCACCGAGACGCCCGCCAAGTCGGTGGCCGCGGCCGGCCCGGCGGACCGGATCAGCAGCAGGCAAGCCGACAGGGCAAGCAGGAATGCCCCTGCCGCCCAGTTTGCGCGCCATACGTAGGAGGTTCGCACCGACCCCTGCCGCCATCGAGAACTAACAGTGAAATTACTGTAGTCCGTTACCTCGGTGTAAGTAAATGACCACGGGGCGTGCCGCCTATCCTGTTGTCATGGCGCAATCATCGCGGTCGAAGAAGGCCGGATCGGCAAAGCTCACCCGGGCGGAGAAGCGGGAGCAGCGGACGCTGCGCCGGCAGCAACGACGCGACACCTTCCGCCAGATGCGCCAGGCGTTCACCATGACCCGACAGCAGGATCCGCGGCTCGTCCCGTACCTGGTGATGGCCTTCGTCGCGGTGACCGCCGTGGTCTACGTGGTGGTGCTGTTGCTGGCCGGAAACGTCTGGGTGCCGATCATCCCGGCGCTGGTCTTCGGCGCGATCGCGGCGCTGTTCCTGTTCTCCCGGCGCGCCCAGTCCTCGGCCTACCAGCAGGCCGAGGGCCAACCGGGTGCGGCCGCCTACGTCCTCGGTCAGTTGCGGGGGGACTGGCACAAGACCGACGCGGTAGCCGGCACCACCCAGTTGGACGCGGTGCACCGGCTGATCGGTCGGCCCGGCGTGGTGCTCATCGGTGAGGGAGCGCCGCACCGGGTGCGGAGCCTGCTTGCCCAGGAGAAGCGCAAGGTGTCCCGGCTGGCCGGCGACGCACCGATCTACGACGTGGTGGTGGGCAACGGCGTCGACGAGGTGCCGCTGGCCAAGCTGAACAGCTACGTGATGAAGCTGCCGCGCAACCTGAGCAAGGAGCAGGTAACCGCGTTGGAGCGCCGGTTGGCCGCGCTCAGCTCCCAGCGGGCACCGCTCCCCCAGGGTCCGATGCCGGGTAACGCCCGGATGCGCAACCTGCAGCGGACCGTCCGCCGGCGCGGTTGACGGTGACCGCCCAGGTGAACCCACCGGGCTACCGGCTCGGCCTGCCACCATCCGGACCCGGCTCGCTGGCCCCGTTCGGCCGCCGGCTGGCCGCATTCGCCATCGACGCGGGCGCGGCGGCGCTGATAGCGGCCCTGTTCGTCGGCGGCGCGCCCGGGCAGTGGAGCCTCATCCCGTTCGCCCTCGACTACCTGTTCGGGCTGCCGTTGGCCGGTCGCAGCTTCGGCATGTCGCTGACCGGGCTGCGGGTGATCAGGGTGGACGCCGTCAAACCGGTCGATCCCGGTCGGGCCCTGCTGCGGACGGCGCTGCTGGTGTTGCTGGTTCCGGCGCTGATCCGCGACAGCGACCTGCGCGGTCTGCACGACCGGCTGACCGGCACCGCGGTCATCGTGCACTGACGGGCACCGCCCGTCCTCGTGGCACTGACGGGCACCGCCCCGTCCTCGTGGCACTGAGCGCTCGCCGAGAAACTGTCGGGACCGCTGGGTAACCTGGCCGAAACAGTCGAGACACCCCGCGGCAATCGCAGTTTCATACCTTGGCTGCACCTCACCGCGTGCTGCACGAACTCGCGAACGCTGCAGGACGCGTCCCACCGACGAGGCCAGGAGAAGGACCACCGATGTTCAACAGCTCCGAGGAAATCCTCAACTTCATCGCCACCGAGGGCGTCGAGTTCGTCGATGTCCGGTTCACCGATCTGCCGGGCATCCAGCAGCACTTCAACGTGCCGGCCAGCGGCTTCACCTCCGACGCCTTCACCGACGGGTTGCTGTTCGACGGCTCGTCCATCCGTGGCTTCGCCGCCATCCACAAGTCGGACCTGAAGCTGCTGCCGGACCCGGCCACCGCCTACCTCGACCCGTTCCGCGCGGCAAAGACGCTGAACCTCAACTTCTCGATCGTCGAGCCGCGCACCGGCGAGCCGTACGACCGCGACCCGCGCGGGGTGGCCGCCAAGGCCGAGCAGTACCTGGCCAGCACCGGCATCGCCGACACCGCCTACTTCGGCCCGGAAGCTGAGTTCTACGTCTTCGACGACGTTCGTTACTCCTCGGCGATCAACGGCTCGTCCTACACCGTCGACTCGATCGAGGGTTCCTGGAACACCGACCGGGTCGAGGAGGGCGGCAACCTCGGCTACAAGACCCGGGTCAAGGGCGGCTACTTCCCGGTCACCCCGTACGACCACTACGCCGACCTTCGGGACCAGATGTCCCAGGCGTTGATCGCGGCCGGTCTGGAGGTCGAGCGGGCCCACCACGAGGTCGGCACCGCCGGCCAGGCCGAGATCAACTACAAGTTCAACACCCTGGCGCACGCGGCCGACGACGTCCTCAAGTTCAAATACATCATCAAGAACGTCGCGCACGCCAACGGCAAGTCGGCCACCTTCATGCCGAAGCCGCTGTTCGGCGACAACGGTTCGGGGATGCACTGTCACCAGTCGCTGTGGCGGGACGGCGAGCCGCTGTTCTACGACGAGACCGGCTACGCGGGGCTGTCCGACCTGGCCCGCTACTACATCGGCGGCCTGCTGCATCACGCACCGTCGCTGCTCGCCTTCACCAACCCGACCGTGAACTCCTACCACCGGCTGGTGCCGGGCTTCGAGGCGCCGGTCAACTTGGTCTACTCGGCCGGTAACCGCTCGGCCTGCATCCGGGTGCCGATCACCGGCACCAGCGCGAAGGCCAAGCGCATCGAGTTCCGGGTGCCGGACCCGTCCGCCAACCCGTACCTCGCCTTCTCGGCGATGCTGATGGCGGGCCTCGACGGTATTCGCAACAAGATCGAACCAGCCGACCCGATCGACAAGGACCTGTACGAGCTGCCGCCGGACGAGGCCGCCTCGATCCCGCAGGTGCCCGGCTCGCTCGACCGCGTGCTCGAGCACCTGGAGGCCGACAACGAGTACCTGCAGGAGGGCGGGGTGTTCACCGCCGACCTGATCGAGTCCTGGATCGACTACAAGCGGGCCAACGAGATCGACCCGGTGCGGCTGCGGCCACACCCCTACGAGTTCGACCTGTACTACGACATCTGAGTTGCTATGACCCTTCGTCCCCTGCGCGTTACGGCCGCAACCCGGGCTCGGGGTTGATGCCGGCGGCGCGGACCCGTACCCGAGGTCCGCGCCGCCGAACTCGTCCGTAGCGCAGCTGACCGCGACTCACCGGGCAGGTGCGGCCACCGCAGCTACGCGAACTTCCGCTACCGCAACCTGCGGGTGGACCGTCCGGTGGCTGACGCCAACGGCAGCGTCCGGGTGAGCGCGCTGGTCAGCAACGTCGGCAACGTCGCCGGAGATGACGTGGTGCAGCTCTACGCGACCACGCCGGAAGCAGGCCGCGCTGCAGCGGCCGATCGAAGCGGCTGGAGAGCTTCCGCAAACGCCCAGCGGGTGTTCTTCCCCGCCGGCGCCCGGCTCGATCCGCAGCTGACGGTGTCGCTGTCGGACCAGAGCCTGGCCGGCTACCAGACGCTCGGCCACAGCACCCCGCTGCCCCGCCGGCATGACGGTCAGCTACCGCAGCAACCGGCCGGACGTGGTCCGGGTGGCCACGGCAACCAGCTGAGCACCGCTCGCGCCGGGGTGGCCACGGTCACCGCCACCGTGCGCTACCACGGTAAGCAGGCCACCGGCCAGTTCGTGGTGTACGTGCGCTGACGGCGCGGCGGAAAGGCCAGCGCTGACCGGCCAGGACGGCCCGGCTCCACTACCGGAGCCGGGCCCGTCTGCCCTGGGTCGCTGCACCTACCGGAGCGGTGCCGTAGCGTCGTAGAACGGTACGGCGCGGCGAGAGGACAGCGGTGAGCACAGCGACTGCCGGACGGGTCGAACCGCCCCAACCGGTGATGATCGGTGGCTGGCGGGACTCCTTCGCCGCCTGGTGCGGTCGGATCATCGTGCTCGGCGGTTTCTGGTCGCTGGTCAGCCTGATCCTGCGCCCGCTGCACTGGCCGCACCGGGTGGACGACCTGTTCAGCCTGGTGAACCTGCCGGTCGGTCCCAGCCTGTTCTCGATCGTCTTGCTGTTCGTGGTCGGTGGCGCGGTCCGGCGCCGGATCAGGATCGCCTGGTGGCTGCTGCTCGGCTTCCAGACGGTGGCCGGCGTCTACCTGCTCGGCATCCTCGGCGCGGTGCTGGTGAACTACCAGGACGCCCGCGACATCAGCGCCATGGACGCCACCGAGCTGGCGATCAACGCCGCGCTGACGGTGCTGCTGGTCGGCCTGTTGTGGCGCAGCCGGCAGGCGTTCTCGTCCCGGCTGGAGCAGGGCAACCGGTGGCTGGCGCTGGCGGTGCTGGTCGCCGGCCTGCTCACCTCGATCACCGTCGCGATCATGCTCGACCTGGCCTTTCCCGACCGGCTCACCGGCATCGGGCGCAAGCTCGGCTGGTCGGTTCGGGTGGCGCTCGGCATCGAGCCGTCGAGCACCGACGTCGGGTGGAGCGGGCAGCACGGACACCGCTGGGTGGCGGTGCTGGCCGGCGCGATCTCGGCGCTGGCGCTGGTCGCGGCGGCGCTGATCTTCCTGCGCTCGGCGCGGGCCAAGGGCTACCTGACCGCGCAGGACGAGCTGGACGTGCGCCGGCTGCTGTTGCACGCCGGTGAGCACGACTCGCTGGGCTACTTCGCCACCCGGCATGACAAGTCGGTGATCTTCGACCCGGCCCGCACCTCCGCGATCACCTACCGGGTGCTCTACAACGTCAGCCTGGCCAGCGCCGACCCGGTCGGACCGATGTCGGCGTGGCCGGCGGCGATCTCGGCGTGGCTGGCCGAGTCGCGGTCGTTCGGCTGGTTCCCCGCGGTGCTCTCGGCCAGCGAGGAGGGCGCCCGGGCCTATGTCGCCGCCGGGCTGAAGGCGCTGCCGCTCGGTGACGAGGCGATCATCGATACCGAGACCTTCACCATCGAGGGCCCGACCATGCAGCCGGTGCGCCGGGCGGTGCACCGGGTGCAGCGGGCCGGCTACACCATCACGGTGCGCCGGCACTCGGAGCTGACCGCCGACCAGCTCGCCGAGATAGACCGGCAGGCCGAGCGGTGGCGGGTGGACGAGACCGAGCGCGGTTTCTCGATGGCGCTCGGCCGGCTCGGCGACCCGGTCGACGGCAACTGCGTGGCGGTGCTCGCCCATGACGGGGCCGGCCAGTTGCGCGGCGTGCTGTCGCTGGTCCCGTGGGGCCGGCGCGGGCTGTCGCTGGACCTGATGCGCCGCTCCCCCGACGCCGAGAACGGCCTGGTCGAGGCGATGGTCGCCGAGCTGGTGCGGCTCGGCCGGGACGAGCTGGGCGTCCGTTCGGTGTCGCTCAACTTCGCGGTCTTCCGGGGTGTGTTCGGCGCGGCCGAGCGGGTCGGCGCCGGGCCGTTCGTCCGGCTCACCAGCCGACTGCTCAGCTTCGCCTCCCGGTTCTGGCAGATCGAGAGCCTGTACCGGTCCAACGCCCGGTACCTTCCCCGCTGGAAACCCCGCTACCTCTGCTACGACTCCTCGCTGACGCTGACCCGGGTGGCGCTGGCCGCCGGCTCCGCCGAGGGTTTTCTGCCGACGCTCGGCGGTCCGCGGGAACGGGCCTCCGACGGCCGGGTGGACTACGAGGGACGCCGGCTGCCGTTCGCCGAGGCGGTCGCCGCGCTGGAGGAAGCGGCCCGCCGACCGAACCGGCCAGCCCGCCGGCTCAGCCAGCAGCAGCAGGTGCGGGTGGACAAGCTGTCCCGGCTGGCCGACGCCGGCCGGTCCGGTTACCCGCTGGCGGTGCCCCGGGATCGCGAGCTGGCCGAGGTGGTGCAGAAGTTCGCCGGCCTGGCCGCGGACACCCGTACCGGTGAGCAGGTGTCGGTCACCGGCCGGGTGCTCGCGCTGCGTGACTTCGGCGGCCTCACCTTTCTGGTACTGGCCGACGGACCGGCCCGGCTGCAGGCGATGGTGGACTCATCCGAGCTGCCGCCCGACGAGCACCGGCTGCTGCGCGGCACGGTCGACCTGGGCGACCAGCTCTCGGTGACGGGCGAGGTGATCGCCAGCCAAACCGGTGAGTTGTCGGTGCTGGTGCGCAGTTGGGAGCTGGCAGCCAAGTGCCTGCACCCGCTGCCTGACCTGCACGCCGGCTTCACCGACCCGGACGCCCGGGTGCGGCAACGGCACGTCGACCTGATCGTCAACCCGGACGCGCTGGAGCTGATCACCAAGCGCAGCCTGGCGATCCGGCAGCTGCGCCAGTCGTTCGCCCGGCGCGACTATCTCGAGGTCGAGACACCGATGTTGCAGGCGGTGCACGGCGGCGCGAACGCCAGGCCGTTCGTCACCCACATCAACGCCTACGACGCCGTGCTCTACCTGCGGATCGCCCCGGAGCTGTACCTGAAGCGGCTCTGCGTGGGCGGCATGCACCGGGTGTTCGAGTTGAACCGCAACTTTCGCAACGAGGGTGCCGACGCCAGCCACAATCCGGAGTTCACCTCGGTGGAGGCCTACCAGGCGTTCGCCGACTACCTCGACATGCGGGCGCTCACCCGGGAGCTGATCCTGGAGGCGGCCACCGCGGTGCACGGTTCGCCGGTCGCGCACCGGACCGGGCCGGACGGCGCTGCCGAGGTGGTGGACCTGGCCGGCGAGTGGCGCTCGGTCACCGTGCACCAGGCGGTGTCCGAGGCGTGCGGCACCGAGGTCACCCCCGACACCAGCCTGGCCGAGCTGAGCCGGCTGTGCCACGCGCACGGCCTGCGACTGCCAGCCGACCCGACCCCGGGCGGGCTGGTCACCGAGCTGTACGAGGCGCTGGTCGAGAAGCAGACGGTGCTGCCGACCTTCTACCTCGACTTCCCGATCGAGACCTCGCCGCTGACCCGGCAGCACCGGGCCGATCCGCGGCTGGCCGAACGGTGGGATCTGGTCGCGTTCGGCATCGAGATCGGCACCGCCTACTCCGAGCTCAACGACCCGATCGACCAGCGCAACCGGCTCACCGAGCAGTCGCTGCGAGCCGCCGACGGCGATCCGGAGGCGATGCAGGTGGACGAGGCCTTCCTGTCCGCGTTGGAGTACGCGATGCCACCGACCGGCGGCCTAGGGCTGGGCATCGACCGGCTGCTGATGATGCTGCTCGGAGTCTCGGTACGCCAGACCCTGGCGTTCCCGTTCGTCCGGCCGGGCGGCCGGTAACCGCGGCTCTACCGCTTACCGCGCCGGTCGGTGACCTCGACGATCTCGGCGGACAGCAACCGGCCATCCTCGACCCGCAGCAGCCCCATGGTGCCGGCCGGCTGCCGCCGCCGGTCGGTGGGCGAGCCGGGATTGAAGCTCTGCTGACCCTCGAACTGCTGATGCCACGGGATGTGCGAGTGGCCGAACACCACCAGCCGGGCGTCCGGGAAACGCCGCCGCAACCGGGCCGGTCTGCCGGCAGCCGGCCCGCTGTCGTGCACCATCGCCACCGGTAGGCCGGCCAGTTCGAACTCCAGCACCGGTTCGGCTCCCCACCGGGCGACGGCGGCCCCGTCGTTGTTGCCGAGCACCACCCGCACCGGGGCGAACGCGGCGAGTTCGTCCAGCACGGACGGCACGCACACGTCACCGGCGTGCAGGATCTCGTCGACTCCGGCCAGCCGCCGGGCCACCTCGGCCGGGCACGACTTCCAGAACCGGGGTGCGTGGGTGTCGGAGAGCACGGCAACCTGCATTTGCCCAGTCTGCGGTAGAGCGTGTTCGAGAGGTGACCGGGATTGGCCTGAGAGCACGCCGGGCACTGGCCGTCCGACGTCCGGCGGGGATGAGAGAATCCGGCAATGCCGGTGACCAGCACTGTCCGCGCCGGGCGCGGAAGCCAGCCCGCTGACGGCAAGGCTCCCCGGCGGTTCTCCGGGGTGTTCCCCGACCGCTGGCTCAACCACCGGCGTCCGCTGTGGTGGCAGGAACTGCTGCTGATCGCGCTCGGCTACTACCTCTACGGCCGGGTCCGCAACCTGGTGCCCTCGCACGAGTCGAGTGCCAAGCGGCACGGCCGGGCGGTGCAGCACCTGCAAGAGCATCTGCACCTGAACTTCGAGCTGTCGGTGAACCGGTTCGTCGCCGGGCACGAATGGTTCGCCCAGCCGCTGGACTACTACTACGCCACCCTCCACTTCATCGTCACGCCGGGTTGCCTGGTCTGGCTGTTCGTCGCGCGTCCCCGGGTCTACCGGGGCGCCCGGACGGTGCTGCTGGTGACCTCGCTGCTGGCGCTGGCCGGATTCTGGCTCTACCCGCTGGCACCACCCCGGCTGCTGCCGCAATACGGCTACATCGACACGCTGTTGAAGTTCCACACCTGGGGATCACTGGCCGACCCGAAGATCGCCCAGCACTCCAACCAGTTCGCCGCGATGCCCAGCCTGCACATCGGCTGGGCGCTGTGGTGCGGCGCGGCGCTGTTCTTCTGCGCCCGGCGCGGCTGGGTCCGGCTGCTCGGCGTGCTGTACCCGCTGGCGACATTGGTGGTGATCATCGGCACCGCGAACCACTTCTTCGTCGACGCGCTGGCCGGCTTGGTGGTCTTCCTGCTCGGCGTCGGCGCGCAGTACCTGATGTCCGGCCGGGGCGCCTTCCGGCCGGCCGCCGTGGCACAGCCACCGACCTCACCGGCCGCACCGGCTGGCGAGTCGCCAGCCGGCTGAGGAGCCCTTTCAGCCGGCGTAGAACACGTCCTCGACCACCCGCCGGGCCCGTCGGGTGGCTCGCCGGTAATCGTCGAGCAGTTGGCCTGACTCGAAACCGGCCCGGTAGCCGAGCACCTGCCCCACCGCCTGCAGCACCTTGCCCGGCTTGGGCAGCTGGTCGTCCGGCCGGTCCCGCACCAGCACGATGGCGTCCCTCGCCCGGCTGGCGAACCGCCACGCCGCCTCCAACGCCGCCGCCTGATCGGCCGGCAGCACGCCACCGGCCACCGCCGCCCGCAACGCGCCCAGCGTCGAGGTGGTGCGCAGCTCCGGCTGGTCGCCGGCATAGCGCAGCTGCAGCAGCTGCACCGTCCACTCCACATCGGCCAGCCCACCCTGGCCGAGCTTGGTGTGGGTGTGCGGATCGGCGCCGCGGGGCAGCCGCTCGGCATCGACCCGGGCCTTGATCCGGCGGATTTCCCGCACTTCGGCCGGGGTCAGGCCGGCCGGCCGGTACCGGACCGGCTCGATCAACGCCCGGAACTCCTCACCGAGCTCGGGATCACCGGCGCTGAACCGGGCCCGCAGCAACGCCTGCGCCTCCCAGATCGAGGCCCACCGCTGGTAGTACTCGGCGTACGCGTCCAGCGACCGGACCAGCGGGCCGGAGCGTCCCTCCGGCCGCAGGTCCGCGTCGAGCCGCAACGGCGGGTCGGCGGACGCGACCGAGAGCACGGTGCGCAGCCGCTCGGCGATCAGGTGCGCCTGCCGGCTGGCCTCGGCCGGGTCGGCGCCGGGCACCGGCTGGTGCACGAACAGCACGTCCGCGTCCGAGCCGTAGCCGATCTCCTGGCCGCCCAACCGGCCCATCGCGATCACCGCCAGCCGGGTTGCCGGCTGCTCGCCCAGCTCGGCGGCCACCAACCTGGTCGCGGCCTGCAACCCGGCCGACAGGGTGGCGTCGGCCAGGTCGGAGAGCCCGATCCGCAGCGCGTCCTCGTCCACCAGCCCAAGCAGGTCCGCGAAGGCCAGCCGCAGCAGCTCCACCCGGCGCAGGCTGCGGATCGCGTGCGCGGTGGCGGCCAGCTCGTCCGGCCGCTGCGCCGCCGGCGCCATCAGCGCGGTCAGCTCGGCCGGACCCCGCGGCTGCAGCTGCTGGTCGTCGGCGAGCAACTGCAGCGCCTCCGGCGCCCGGGTGAGCAGGTTGGTGGCATAGCGCGAGGTGCCCAGCACGCTCGCCATCCGGGACGCCACGGCGCCCTCGTCGCGCAGCAGCCGCAGGTACCACGGCGACTCGCCGAGCGCCTCGGACACCTGGCGGTAGGCCAGCAGGCCGGTGTCCGGGTCCGGCGCGTCGGCCAGCTCGGAGAGGATCACCGGCAGCAGGGTTCGTTGCAGCACCGCCCGCCGGGACACCCCCGCGGTGAGCGCCTGCAGGTGCCGCAGCGCGCCGGCCGGGTCGGCGTACCCCAGCGCCTCCAGCCGGACCCGGGCGGCGTCCGGCGTCAGCCGCAACGCCTCGGTGGGCACCCGGGCCACCGACTCGAGCAGCGGCCGGTAGAACAGCTTCTCGTGCAGCCGGCGGACCTCGCGGGCGTGCAGCGCCCATTCGGAACGCCACACCGCGACCGCGTCGCCCCGGGCATCGGCCCGGAAGCCGAGCGATCTGGCCAGCCGGACCAGCGCCGGTGCGTCGTCCGGCACCAGGTGGGTGCGGCGCAGCTTGACCAGCTGCAGCCGGTGTTCCACCGAGCGCAGGAACTCGTACGCGTCGATCAGGCTGACCGCGTCGTCCCGGCCGACGTAGCCACCGTCCCGCAGCGCGGCCAGTGCGGGCAGGGTGGCCGCGGCCCGGAGCGCCTCGTCGGCTCGGCCGTGCACCAGCTGCAACAGCTGCACCGCGAACTCCACGTCGCGCAGCCCGCCCCGGCCCAGCTTGATCTCCCGGTCGGCCAGCTCCGGCCGCAGGTGCTCGACCACCCGGCGGCGCATCGCCTGCACATCCACCACGAAGTCCGGACGCTGCGAGGCGGTCCAGACCAGCGGCGACACCGCCTGCCGGTACTGCTCGCCGAGTTCCGGATCGCCGGCCACCGGCCGTGCCTTGAGCAGCGCCTGGAACTCCCAGGTGGCCGCCCAGCGCTGGTAGTAGGCCAGATGGCTGGCCAGCGTGCGGACCAGCGCGCCGGACTTGCCCTCCGGCCGCAGCCCGGCGTCCACCGTCCAGGCCGCCTGCCCGCAGAGGCGCATCACCGCGCTCGCCAGCCGGGTGGCGGTGGCCAGGCCCGCTTCCTCGTCCGCTCCCGGGGCGGGCTCCGCCACGAAGATGACGTCGACGTCCGAGACGTAGTTCAGCTCCCGGCCGCCGGCCTTGCCCATCGCGACGATCGCCAGCCGGCAGCCGGCCGAGTCGTCCGGCAGCTCCGCCCGGGCCACCGCGAGCGCGGCCCGCAGCAGGGCGCCGGCCAGGTCGGACAGTGCCTCGGTGACCGGCACCAGCGCCAGCTCGCCGGCCAGGTCGGCCGCGGCCACCAGGGCCAGCTCGCCGCGGTACGCGTCCCGCAGCGCCCGGACGGTCGCCGGCCCGGCCAGGTGGGCCGGCCTGCCCCCGGTGCCGGTGACCGGATCGGCCGGGTCGGCGCCAACCGCAGCCGCGATCCGTTGCTCGGCGCCGGCCAGGCTCGCCAGCGGTTCGGCCAGCCGCAGCGCGTCGGCTGGATGCCGGATGAGCTGCTCGGCCAGCGCCGACGAGGCGCCGAGCAGCCCGAGCAGCCGGGCCCGGTAACCGGCCGACGACCGCAACCCGGCCAGCACCGCCGGCCCTGCCTCGGTGCCGGCCAGCTCGGCCAACATCCGTACCGCCTGATCCGGGTCGGCGGCCCGGCCCAGCGCGGAGAGCACCGCGGCGGCTTGCTCGTCCACCGGCGCGTTCAGCTGCTGGCTCCACAACGCCAACCCGTCCCCGGTCAGCAACTCGGCGGCCAGCGCCGGGTCGCCGAAACCGATCCGGCTGAGCCGGGCGGCCAGCCGCTGCGGGCTGGCTGCGGTCACCGGTCCTGCGGCCGGCGGGCGGCCTGCGCCTCCGCGGCGAGCGCCGCCCGGATCGCCGCCGGGTCGGTGATGGGCCCGGCGGTGGTGGTCGCACCGCCGGCCAGCGGCAGCGTCCGGCTGCCCGCGAACGCGGCCGGGTCCCCTGCCACCTCGACGAACCGGGCGACGACCGGCGCCCAGATCTCGGCCAGGTCGTCGTGCACCGCGACGGCCCGGTCGACGATCGCCGGCAGGTCGTAGTCGGTCAGCTCGGCAGCGTCGCTGGCGGCCCAGGACCGGACGATCTCGGGGGTGGTCTCGATGTGGAACTGGATGCCCCAGCCGAACCGGCCGACCCGGAAGGCCTGCTGCTCGCAGGCCGGCCCGGCAGCCAGCTGCACCGCGTTCGGGGGCAGCGCGCTGACCTCGTCGGTGTGCCACTGCAGCACGTCCGGCGTGATCGGCAGCTCGCGGAACAGCGGGTCGGTGGCCGCCGCCTGCCGCTTGGCCACCAGCTGGGCGCCGTACTCCGGCGCGGTGCCCAGCGACACCTGGCCACCGGTCGCGGTGGCCAGCAGCTGGGCGCCCAGGCAGACCGCCAGCACCGGCAACTCGTCGGCAACCGCCGCGGCCAGCAACTGCCGGACCTGGGCCAGCCAGGGATGCTTGCGGTCGTCCTGCGCGCTCATCTCACCGCCGAGCACCAGCAGCGCCGAGTAGCCGGTCAGCTCGGCCGGCAGTGTCGCCGGCTCGCGCACGTCCAGTTCGGCGCCGGCGTCGGTCAGCCAACCGGCCAGCCGGCCGATCGGCGCGGTCTCGCTGCACTGCACCACCAGCATCCGGATCGCCATACCGGCCAGGCTAGCCGCCGTTACAGGCCGGGCAGGTAGCGACGCAGCTCGAACGGGGTGACCTCGGCCCGGTAGTCCACCCACTCGGCCCGCTTGTTGCGCAGGAAGAAGTCGAAGACGTGCTCGCCGAGCGTCTCGGCGACCAGCTCGGAGGTCTCCATCGCCCGCAGCGCCTCGGCCAGGTTGTGCGGCAGCTCGTCGTAACCGAGCGCTCGTCGTTCGTGATCGGACAGTGCCCAGACGTCGTTCTCGGCGCCGGGTGGCAGCTCGTACTTCTCCTCGACACCCTTCAGCCCGGCGGCCAGCAGCACCGCGAACGCCAGGTAGGGGTTGCAGGCTGAATCCAGCGACCGCACCTCGACCCGGGTCGAGTTGGCCTTGTTCGGCTTGTACATCGGCACTCGCACCAGCGCCGACCGGTTGGCGTGCCCCCAGCAGACGTAGGTCGGCGCCTCGACCAGCTGACCGGGTGCCGAGTAGCCCCAGAGCCGCTTGTAGGAGTTCACCCACTGGTTGGTGACCGCGGTGATCTCCCGGGCGTGCCGCAGCAGGCCGGCGATGAACGACTTGGCGGTGTCGGAGAGGTACAGCTCGTCGCCGGCGTCGTGAAAGGCGTTGCGGTCGCCCTCGAACAGCGACAGGTGGGTGTGCATGCCGCTGCCCGGCTGGTGCCCGAACGGCTTCGGCATGAAGGTGGCGTGCACCCCGCGGGACCGGGCCACCTCCTTGATCAGGTGCCGGAAGCTCATGATGTTGTCAGCCATCGACAGCGCGTCGGCGTAGCGCAGGTCGATCTCCTGCTGGCCGGGCGCTACCTCGTGGTGGCTGTACTCCACCGAGATGCCGACCGCTTCGAGCGCGGTGATCGCCGACCGGCGGAAGTCGTGCGCGGTGTCGTGGCTGGTCATGTCGAAGTACCCACCGTCGTCGATCGGCAGCGGCTCGGTGCCGTCGGACGGCCGGTTCTTCAGCAGGAAGAACTCGATCTCCGGGTGGGTGTAGAAGGTCAGCCCGCGCTCGGCCGCCTTGCCCAGGGTGCGGCGCAGCACGTACCGCGGATCGGCCCAGGACGGCGAGGCGTCCGGCATCGTGATGTCGCAGAACATCCGGGCGGTGTCGCTCGGCTTGCCGTCGTCGCCGGGCAGGATCTGGAAGGTGGCCGGGTCGGGCCGGGCCAGCATGTCGGACTCGCTGGCCCGGGCGAAGCCCTCGATCGCCGAGCCGTCGAACCCGATGCCCTCGGCGAAGGCGCCCTCCAGTTCGGCGGGCGCCACCGCCACCGACTTCAGGTAGCCCAGCACGTCGGTGAACCAGAGCCGGACGAACCGGATCTGGCGCTCCTCCACGGTGCGGAGGACGAACTCCTGCTGACGATCCACGACTGCTGAGTCTGCCCCGTCCGGGGCCGGTTGGGCCAACCGACCCGCCGGACCCGACTCGCTAGGACCGGGCGCCGTTGGCGATCCACTCGGCGTACGAGACGGTCCAGTAACCGGAGTTCCACTCGGCGAGCTTGCGGCCGGTGTTGTGCACGTCGACGATGTCGCCCGGCCGGGAGTAGTGGTAGAACCACCAGGCGTCGTCCGGCGAGACGTTCAGGCAGCCGTGTGAGGTGTCGGTGTTGCCCTGGGCCCACACCGACCAGTCGGCCCAGTGCACGTACTCGCCGTCGTAGCTGATCCGGACGCCGACCGGCACCGTGGTGCGGTAGGAGTTCTCGCCCTTGCTCAGGCCGAACGACGCCGAGTTCATGTCGATCTTGGTCTCGCCGTCCACCACCACGTGCGGGCCCGAGTTGGTGCGCAGGTCGATCGGCTTGCCGTTGTCGCCCGGGATGCTGGTGTGCCGCCCCATCGAGGTCTTCATGGTCTTGACCAGCACGCCGTTGGTGTAGACCTTGACCAGCTTGGTGGTGTCGTCGGCGACCGAGATGTGACTGTCGCCGACCTTGAACCAGGTCGAGGTGTCCGCCTGGCCGTAGAGGTCGTTGCCGAGGTTCTTGCCGTAGACGTTGGCGGCGATGGTGACCTTGGTGCCGGGCTTCATGTACTCCGCGGTGCGCCAGTACAGGTCGGTGTTGCTGAGCCAGCTGAAGCCGCCGGTCTGGGCCGGCGTGGTGGTCACCTTGATCGCCTTCATCGCGGCGGCGTGGTCCGGGATCGACTCGTCGAAGTGAATCCGGATCACCTGGCCCACCCCGAAGGTGACGCCCGGCGGCACCGCGTCGCCGGAGGCCGTCTGGATGTAGGGCATCGTCTGGTTGTTCGGGGTCAGCGTGGTGAAGCTGCTGGTGTCGGTGGTCAGCTGGCCTTCTTGGTTCGCCGCGACCGCCTTGATCTGGTATGTCTTGCCGTAGCCGAGGTCCTCGGCCGACGACCAGCTGGCCTTGTCCGCCGCGAGCTGGCCCTTGACCACCAGGCCGTCGGCGTTGGTCATCACCACCGACGACAGCACGCCGTGGTTGACCGCCACCTTCACCGGGGTGACCGGGTTGACATCGGTCGCGTCACGCGGGGTGCTGAACACCAGCTTGGCCGGGTCCACCGTGCTGGACGGCGCCGGGCTGGTCACCGCGGCCTTGCTGGCGCCCGCATTGGTGCCGGACGGTGCCTGCTTCTGGGTGCAGCCGGTGATGCCCAGCGCGAGCGCCACCAGCGTCGATGTGAGCAGTACGGCAGTTCGCCGGTTGACCACGTGCACAGCTCCTCTCCCCCACTCGGCAGCGCTTACCGCTCACTGCCGCCGACCATTGTTACCTACGTCCGGCTTTCCAGCCGCATCGGCGGATGACGAAACAGTGTCAAAACGATGAGAGGCCCCCCGTTCCCGCCGTCGACCCTGGGTCGGAACTGTCGGTGCCGGCGGGCAGACTTGACGACGTGAGCACACTGCGCATCGGACTCGCCCAAGTGGACCTGGTCGTCGGCGATCTGGCCGCCAACGCCCGGATGGTGCTGGAGCGCAGCCGGCAGGCCGCCGCTGCCGGCGCCCAGCTGGTGGTGTTCCCGGAGATGACGCTCACCGGCTATCCACCGGAGGATCTGGTGCTGCGCCGATCGTTCCGGGCCGCCTCGGTCCGCCAGTTGCGGCAGCTGGCTGCCGAGCTCGCCGCTGCCGGCCTGGGCGCCCTGGCGGTCGTGGTCGGCTACCTCGACGACGCGCCGGACGCCCGGGAGGTGCCCGACCCGCGCGAGGCGGACTCGCTGGCCCAGCCGGCCGGCGCCCCGCGCAACGCGGCGGCGTTCCTGCAGGACGGCCAGGTGGTGGCCACCTACTACAAGCACCACCTGCCCAACTACGGGGTGTTCGACGAGTACCGCAACTTCAAGCCAGGCTGCTCGCTGACCGTGGTCCGGTTCGGCGGGGTCGACCTGGGCCTGACCATCTGCGAGGACGTCTGGCAGCCACGCGGCCCGTTCGCCGCGGCGGCGCTGGCGAAGGTGGGCCTGCTGCTCAACATCAACGGTTCGCCCTACGAGCGCGGCAAGGACGACGTGCGACAGGCGCTGGTCGCCGACCGGGCCCGGGAGGCCGGCGCCCCGGTGGTCTACGTCAACCAGGTCGGCGGCCAGGACGAACTGGTCTTCGACGGCAACTCGTTCGTGATGGCCGCTGACGGCCGGTTGCTGGCCCGGGCGCCGCAGTTCACCGAGGGACTGTTCTACGTCGAGCTCGACCTGCCGGCGGCCGACCCCCAGCCACCGGCCGACATCACCGCCCCGGACGGCATGACGCTCACCCGGCACCGGGCGCCGCTGCCACCGCTGCCCGCCGACCGGCCGCTGCCGGAACCGCTCGGTATCGCCGAGACGCTGCCGGACGAGGCCGAGGTGTGGCAGGCCCTGGTCACCGGCACCCGCGACTACGCCGCCAAGAACCGGTTCGGCTCGGTGGTGATTGCGATGAGCGGCGGCATCGACTCCGCGGTGGTGGCGGCGATCGCGGCGGACGCGATCGGTGGCGCCAACGTGCACGGGGTCGGGCTGCCGAGCGCGTACTCCTCCGAGCACTCGCTGGCCGACGCCGAGGAGCTGGCCTGCCGGATCGGCGCGCCGTTCCAGGTGATCCCGATCCGCGACATGGTCGAGGCCTATCTCGCCAACGTGAAGCTGACCGGGCTGGCCGAGGAGAACCTGCAGGCCCGGGTGCGTGGCACCACCCTGATGGGGCTGTCGAACCAGCACGGCCATCTGGTGCTGGCCACCGGCAACAAGAGCGAGCTCTCGGTCGGGTACTCCACCATCTACGGCGACGCGGTCGGTGGCTTCGCCCCGATCAAGGACGTGCCCAAGTCGCTGGTTTGGCGGCTCGCCCGGTGGCGCAACGACTGGGCCGCCGAGCGCGGCGAGCTGCCGCCGATACCGGAGAACTCGATCAGCAAGCCACCGTCGGCCGAGCTGCGACCGGGCCAGCTGGACTCCGACTCGCTGCCCGACTACGAGCTGCTGGACGCGCTGCTGGCCCGCTACGTCGATACCGACGCCGGCATCGACGAGCTGATCGCGGACGGCTTCGACGCCGAGCTGGTGACCCGGGTGGTGCGGCTGACCGACGCCGCCGAGTGGAAGCGACGGCAGTACCCACCGGGTCCGAAGATCAGCCTCAAGGCGTTCGGCCGGGACCGCCGGCTGCCGATCACCAATCGCTGGCGGGAAGAGCCGGGCCGGGTTTCCCCGGCCGGCGGCGCAGAATAGCGGCCATCCCCGGCAGCTGGCCGGAACCGGTCAGGTGAGGCACATCTCGGCAGTCCCTGATGCGGCGCGGGGCGGGTGAGTGCACCATGGAGGCGTCCATAACCGCCCGGGGACCGGCCGAGCCGGCCTCGAGGAACAATGAGGGACCCACCATGAGCGAATCGCTCTACGGCGGCGTGTCGAACCGCCGAGTGACCATCCGCGATCTGCAGAACGCCAAGTTGACCGGTGAACGCTGGCCGATGCTGACCGCCTACGACTACTCCACCGCGCAGGTCTTCGACGCGGCCGGTGTGCCGGTGCTGCTGATCGGCGACTCCGCCGCGAACGTCGTCTACGGCTACGACACGACGGTGCCCGTCACCGTCGAGGAACTGCTGCCGCTCGTCCGCGGGGTCAGCCGTGGCGCCCGCCGCGCGCTAGTAGTGGCCGACCTGCCGTTCGGCAGCTACCAGGGCTCACCGCAGCAGGCCCTCGACACCGCTGCCCGGTTCCTGAAGGACGGCGGTGCGCAGGCGGTCAAGCTCGAAGGGGGCGCCCGACTCGCGCCGACCATCGAGCTGCTCAGCTCGGCCGGGATCCCGGTGATGGCGCACCTCGGGCTCACCCCGCAGTCGGTGAACACGCTGTCCGGCTACCGGGTGCAGGGTCGCGGCGAGGACGCCGGCCACCGGCTGCTCGACGACGCGCTGGCGGTTCAGCAGGCCGGTGCCTTCTCGGTGGTGCTCGAGGTGGTGCCGGCCGACCTCGCCAAGAAGGTGACCCACGAGCTGCACATCCCGACCATCGGCATCGGCGCCGGTGTCGAGTGCGACGCCCAGGTGCTGGTCTGGCAAGACATGGCGGGCCTGCGGGTCGGCGGCAAGCCGGCGAAGTTCGTCAAGCAGTACGCCGACCTGACCGGGGTGTTGACCGACGCCGTCCAGCGGTTCGCCGAGGAGGTGCGGACCGGCCGCTACCCGGCCGCCGAGCACAGCTACCACTAGGCCGGCGGAGCCGTCCCGGGTTCCCGATCGGGGCCCGGGGCGGTGCAACAGCGACCAGGCTTAGCTGCCCTCGTCCCAGGCGGCGTCCTCGGCGTCGTACCGGCGCTCCCGATCGGCGATTGTCTGCAGCGCGTGCGCAGCGGCGTCCTCGGTGTCGAACGGGCCGATCCGGTTCTGGCTGCCGCAGCCGGCGAACGGCTCGACGGTGTGGTGGTCCACGCAGAACCAGAACGTCCCGGTCAGGTCCTTGCTCATCTGCTCCCAGCTCCTCAGCTCGACTGCCCGCGATCCTGCCACGGGGCGAGCTGATCGGTCCGAGGACGATCGGTCCGAGGGGCGAAGGCGGCGGACGAGTCGAGTGATAAGCCGGGTTCTGTCCCGGGGCGAGCCCCGGTGGCGACCATCCATCTCGGCTCGCCGTTGCCGGCGAGCTCCAGCGGTCTACCCGCGGACTCGGGCGGGCCGCCCTCGAACGTCCGCGCAGCGATCCGGCGAACCGGACCGCCTTCTTGACCTTGCTCCGGGTGGGGTTTACCGAGCCGCACCGGTCACCCGGCACGCTGGTGGTCTCTTACACCACCGTTTCACCCTTACCGGCGCGGTGCGAACACCGTGCCGGCGGTCTGCTTTCTGTGGCACTGTCCCGCGGGTCACCCCGGGTTGCCGTTAGCAACCACCCTGCCCTGTGGAGCCCGGACTTTCCTCGGCGGTTCCTCGAGAGGAACCGACGCGGCCGCCTCCTCAACTCGTCCGCCGCTGTCGGACATCGTATCGCCAGCGCAGGGTCCCGATCGCCACCGAGGGACGGTCCGTACTGTGGGTCGCGCGGCCGGGCGCCGCACTCCCCCTGCGACGTCTCGAGGAATGCGGTTGAACCTGCAACTGCTGCTCGGCCTGGTACTGATCGCCTGCTGCCTGGCCACCGCGGTGGGCCGTCCGTTCGGCCTCGGCGAGGCAACCGTCGCGGTGCCGTGCGCGGCGCTGGCCCTGGTCACGGGGGTGGCAACCTGGCCGGTCGCCCGGCACAGCCTGGCCCAACTGGCGCCGACCGTGGGCTTTCTGGCGGCGATCCTCGCCTTCGGCACCCTGTGCGCCTCGGCCGGGGTGTTCGACTACCTCGGCAGTCTCACCGCGCACCTGGCCAGGGGCCGGCCGCACCGGCTGCTCGGCCTGGTGGTGGCACTGGCCGCGGTGGTCACCGCGACCCTCACCCTGGACGCGACGGTGGTGCTGGTGACGCCGGTGGTGCTGGCCACCGCGGTCCGGCTGCGCATCCCGAACCGGCCGCACAGCTACGCCTGCGCGCACATCGCCAACTCCGGCTCGCTGCTGCTGCCGGTGTCGAACCTGACCAACCTGCTCGCCTTCGCCGCCAGCGGCCTGAGCTTCGGCCGGTTCGCCGGGGTGATGGCGCTGCCCTGGCTGCTCGCCTGCGGCCTGGACTGGCTGTTCCTGCGGCTGGCGTTCGGGTCGGACCTGCGGGCCACCAGTGACGAGCCGTTGCCGGTGCCGCCGGCCCCCAAGTTCGCGCTGCTGGTGCTGGCGCTCACCGTGGCCGGCTTCGTGCTGACCACCGCGTTCGGGTTGGCGCCGGCCTGGGCGGCGCTGGCCGGTTGCCTGGCGCTCGGCATCCGGCAGTTGGCGCGCCGCGAGATCACCCCGGTGGGCATCGTCCGGGCGGCCAGTCCGGGGTTCTGCGCGTTCGTGCTGTGTCTCGGTGTGCTGGTGGCCGGCGTGCTGGACCGGGGGGCGGGTGGCCTGCTGCGACACCTGATCCCGTCCGGCACCGGGCTGCTGGCGCTGCTCGGGTTGGCGCTGCTGGCCGCGGTGCTGGCCAACCTGGTGAACAACCTGCCCACCACGCTGGCCCTGCTGCCGCTGGTGGCCGGCTCGCCGCTCGCGGTGCTGGCGGTGCTGGTCGGGGTGAACCTCGGTCCGAACGCGACCTTTCCCGGCTCGCTCGCGACGTTGCTGTGGCGGCGCAGCCTGCCGCCGGCTGACCGGCCGCGTCCGGTGGAGTTCCACCGGCTGGGCCTGATCAGCACCCCGGTGCTGGTGTGCGCGGTGACGGTACTGCTCTGGCTGGTCGCGAAGCCGTTCGGGTTGTAGCCGTTCGGGTCATAACCGTTGGCCGGTAGCCGTTTGCCCTTATCCGGACGGGCAGAACTCAGTCGAGGTGGCCGGTCTCGTTGAAGCTGCGCAGCGACACGGTGCCGTCGGTGAAGTAGTCGATCACCGAGAGCGCAGCCGGCGCCAGGTACATCCGGTGCACCGCCGCCGGCGGCGCGTCCAGGGCCAGCCGAACCAGCGCCTTGATCGGCGAGACGTGACTGACCACCAGCACGGTGCGGCCGGCCTGCGCCCGCAGGATCCGATCCCGGGCCTGGCGGGCGCGCCGGCCGGTGGCCTCGAACGACTCGCCGCCCGGTGGTGCGACCTGCGGATCGGCCAGCCATCGGGCCAGCTCGTCCGGCCACTTCGCGCCGATCTCGGCCTGGGTGTAACCGTCCCAGTCGCCGAAGTCGGTCTCGATCAGCCCGTCGTCCAGCTCGACCGGTAGCCCGAGCCGATCGGCCGCCACCGACGCGGTGTGCCGGCAGCGCAGCAGCGGCGAACTGTAGACCGCCGCGATCTCCCCGAGCCTGGCCACCCGGTCGGCGGCACGGGCGGCCTGCCGGACGCCCTCCTCGGTCAGGTCGAGATCTGAGCGACCGGCGAACCGGCGGACCACCGAGTACTCGGTCACCCCGTGCCGCAGCAGCACCAGCCGGGTACCCGGGCCGTCGGCCACGGCGGCATTGTTGTTCTCCGCCCGGCCGGTCCGGGCCGATGACTCCGCCCGGCCGGTCCGGGCCGATGACTCCGGCCGGCCGGTAGCCGTGGGCGCAGCAGCCTTCGGCGCAGCAGCCTTCGGCGCAGCAGCCTTCGGCGCGGCGGCAACCGGCGCGGCGGCAACCGGCGCCTTCTTGGTCCCGGCGTCCATCGCCTGGTTGGCGAGCCGGTCTGCGGCGGCATTCTGCGCCCGAGGGATCCACTGGTAGCTGATCGTGCCGAAGCTGCGAGCCAACTCCCGGGCCCGGTTGAACAGCGGTCGCATCGACGGGTGCTTGACCTGCCAGCGGCCGGACATCTGCTCGACCACCAGCTTGGAGTCCATCCGCACCTCGACCTGCCGGGCGCCCAGCTCGGCGGCGGCGGCCAGGCCGGCGATCAGCCCCTGGTACTCGGCGACGTTGTTGGTGACGACGCCGAGGTATTCCAGCCGTTCGGCGAGCACCGCGCCGGTGTCGGCGGCGCGCACCACCGCGCCGTAGCCGGCCGGCCCGGGGTTGCCCCGGGAACCGCCGTCCGCCTCGACGATCACCCGGTCGACGCCGACACCGGAGGCGCCGACGGGTTCGGGATCGTCGAACAGGGTCACAGCCCGGACTCGCCGGTGCGGATCAGGATCCGGCGGCAGTTCTCGCAGCGCACCACGTCGTCCGACCGCGCGGTGCGCACCGCCGACAGCTCCGATCCGGACAGGTCGAGCCGGCAACCCTCGCAGCGGCGTTGCCGCAGCATCGCCGCACCTACCCCGCCGCTGGACTGCCGCACCCGGTCGTAGAGGCTCAGCAGGTCGGCCGGCAACTGGCCGGCCAGGTCCGCACGCTCGGCGGCGCGCTTGGTCTCGGCGTCGTCCAGTTCAGCGAACACCTCGTCGCGGGCGGCCTCCGCCGCGGAGCGCTGCGCGAGCACCGCGTCGAGGTCGGCGGTGACGGTGGTGACCCGGGATTCGGCCGCCTCCTGGCGCTCCATCAGCTCCAGCAGCTCGTCCTCGAGCACTGACTGCCGCCGGGCTAGCGAGGCGACCTCGTGCTGCAGGCCGGAGATCTCCTTGGCTGGCACCCCGGCCGTCGTCATCCGCTGCTGGTCGCGGGCGGCCCGCGCCCGCACCGTCTCGACGTCCGCCTCCAGCCGGCGCTGCTCGGTCGCCAGGTCGGCCTGCTCGGTCTGGGCCGTCACCAACTCGTCGCGCAGCTCACCGGCGCGCCGGTCGCAGTCGGCGATGGTGGCGAGTTCGGGCAGGGTGCGCCGGCGGTGGGCCAGCTGGGTCAGCGCGGTGTCGACCTGCTGGAGGTCGAGCAGCTTCAGTTGGACGAACGGATCTGCTTTCACGTCACGGCTTTCTGCCCGGCGGCGGTTGAGGTTCAGTGTGACAGTCAGTGCGCATGCAGCGTCCAGGGGTCGGTGACCTGCTCCGAGACCAGCACCTGAAGCCCGCCGAACTCCGCTCGCAGCCGGGCCGCCAGCACGTGCAGCCATGGCGCCTCGGTGGCCCAGTGCGCCGCATCCACCAGTGCCAGCTCCCGGTCCAGCCCGACGGTCTCGGCGACCGCCTCCGAGGTGGTGTGGTGCTTAAGGTCGGCGGTCAGGTACGCATCGGCTCCGGCCCGCCGCGCCTGCTCGGCATAACTCCCGCCGGAACCGCCGCACACGGCGACCGTCCGCACCAGCTGGTCGGGCCGGCCCGCCGCCCGGACGCCCCACCGGGTGCGCGGCAACCGCTGCGCGACGTAGGGCACGAACTCGGCCAGCGGCATCGGCTCGACCAGCTCACCGATCCGGCCGGTGCCGGTGTTGCCCGGCAACGTCGGCTGCTCGGTCAGCTCGAAGGCAACCTCCTCGTACGGGTGCGCCGCTCGCATCGCCGCGAGCACCTCGGACCGCCGGCTGCGTGGCAGCACCATCGACACCCGGTTCTCCGGCCCGGAGTGCAGCTCGCCGAGCGTTCCCTCGGCCGGGTTCGCCCCCGGCCCGGGCCGGAACTGGCCGGTGCCGGTCATCAGGTAGGCGCAGTCGGTGTAGTTGCCGACCGCCCCGGCGCCGGCCGCGGCCAGCGCGGCGATCAGGCGCTCGGTGTCCGGCACCGGCACGTAGACGCTGAGCTGGTCCACCGGCGGCGCCGGGTCCGGCAGCAGCGGGCGGCAGGCGCGCAGTGCCAGCCGGGCGGCCAGCGCGTCGGACACCCCGCCGACCGCGACGTCGGCGTTGGTGTGCGCGGCGAAGTGCGCCACCCCGGCGGTGACCAGCCGGTGCACCAGCGCCCCCTTGCCGGTGTCTGCCGCCACCGAGTGCACGCCCGACAGCAGCAGCGGGTGGTGCGTCAGCAGCAAACCGGCACCGTCGGCTACCGCCTCGGCCACCGTGTCGGGCACGCAGTCGACGGCCAGCAGCACCCGGTGCACGGTTGCCGCCGGATCGCCGCAGGTCAGCCCGACCGCATCCCAGGACTCGGCGGTGGCCGGCGGGAACCAGCCGTCCAGCGCGGCGATCAGGTCGGCGAGCGAGGGCACCCGGCCACGCTACTTCACCGGGTTCGGCTCCCGGGCGACGCCGGATGTGACAGCATTCGCCCGGCGCTGACGTCCGAGGACTTGGAGGAGCCGATGCTCTACTTCGACGGGGTGTTCGGCCTGGTGCTGCTCTGCCTGTGGCTGTTCTGCCTGTTCGACGTCATCACCACCAACCCGGCGCTGTGCCGCAACCTGCCGAAGCTGCTGTGGCTGGTAATCGTGCTGCTGCTGCCGGACCTCGGCTCGATCGCCTGGCTGGTCGCCGGGCACCCCTGGCAGCAACAGCAGCGCACTCCGACGGGCGCCGCGGCCCGCTACCCCGAGTACGACCGGCCGGGCCGGCATGCGGCGGCGAATCCGGACGACGACGAGGAGTTCCTGGCCGGCCTGCGGGCCCGGGCCGAGCAGCAGCGCCGTGAGTACCGGGCGCGGCAGGAGAGGGAACTCCGCGAAGAGCAGGCCAGGCTGGAGAAGAAGCACGCCGAGGACGACGCCGAGCCGCCCGCCTGAGAGCGCTGCCAGACACCGCTAGATTGGCGTTAAGTCTGCTCGTCGCCAGCCGATCTGATACCGGACTGCACCCCGGCTGGCAAGGAGCGACGGTGACCGACGTTGCGGCGTCCACAGAGACCGCGCCGGTTTCGCGCGTCCGGGTGGTCATGACCGTCATCGGCACGCTGTTCGTGGTGCTGGCCGAGTTCCTGCTGCTCTACGGCGTCTACCAGCGCTCCGAGCCGGTGTCCCGGGCCGAGGTCACGGTGGCGGTGCTGGACGGCCAACTGCGTACCGCAACCGCCGGGCAACTCGACGCGCTCACCGGCCCGGCACGCCTGGCCGCCGACCGGGCAGCCGCCGCCGGGGCGTCCCGGACGGCAGTGGACCGGCTGCGCCGCGCGGCCACCCCGGTCGGTCCGGCGTCCGCGCGGCTGGCCGGACTGCGGGCGGCGGCCGCGAACCTGCGCGAAGCCCTCGCCAGCCGGCACCGCCAACTGGACGAACAGGCCGCCGCCGGCTACGCCGCGATGCTGGTGGTTGCCTCGGTCGGCTGGATGGTGTGGTTCCGCCGACTGGTCGGCCGGCACCGGGCGCTGCAGCGGGAGTTCACCGCTGCCCAGTCCGCGACCGTCGGCGAACACCGGCTGGCGGCACTGGTGCGCAACGCCGCCGACATGGTCGCGGTCTGCGATGCCGACACCACCGTCAGCTTCGCCACCGCGTCGTGCCGGGCGGTGCTCGGCGTTCCGGCCGAGGAGTTGCTGGGCGACAAGCTGACCGAGCGGGTCGACCCGGCCGACCTGGACCGCTGCCTGCACCAGCTCGCCAACCTCGGCATGGGCGCCGAGGAGCACGTCGCGTGGCGGATGCGGCACGCCGACGGTCGCACGCTCTACCTCGAAGGCACCCTCAGCAACCTGCTCGGCGACGCCGCGGTGGCCGGGCTGGTGCTCACCCTGCGCGACGTCACCGAGCGGCGCGAACTGGAGGACCGGCTCAGCTTCCAGGCACTGCACGACGCGCTCACCGGCCTGGCCAACCGGCAGCTGTTCACCGACCGGCTCGAGCATGCCCTGATCCGCCGGCCGGGCGGCGGCGGCCCGCTGGTGGTGCTGCTCTGCGACCTCGACGACTTCACCGCGATCAACGACAGCTGCGGTCACGGCGTCGGCGACCAGGTGCTGGTCGAGGTCGGCGCCCGGTTGCGCAGCGTGCTCCGGGCCGGCGACACCGCCGCCCGGCTCGGCGGTGACGAGTTCGCGATCCTGCTGGACGGCGACCTCGACCAGGCAGCCGAACTGGCCGAACGGATCCGGCAGGTGCTGCAACCGCCGGTGCTGGTGGACGACCGGGTGGTTCCGGTGCGCGCCAGCATCGCGCTGGCCCAGGCGGTGCCCGGCGAGCTCTCGGCCGAGGAGGTGCTGCGCAACGCCGACGTGGCGCTGTACCTGGCCAAGGACGGCACCGGCCTGGCCCGGTACGAGCCGCGGCTGCACACCGAGGCCTTGGAACGGCTGGAACTGCGGGCCGACCTGCAGCGCGCGCTGGCCCGTTCGGAGTTGGTGCTGCACTACCAACCCACCGTCGACCTGGCGTCCGGCCGGGTGACCGGCTTCGAGGCGCTGGTCCGGTGGCAACACCCGACCCGCGGACTGATGCCGCCGGGCGTCTTCATCCCGCTGGCCGAGGAGAGCGGGTTGATCCAGCCGCTCGGCAGCTGGGTGCTGCGCGAGGCGGCGGCCGCCGCGGCCGGAATGCAGCAGGGCGCCGTCCGGCCCAGCATGTCGGTCAACGTCTCGGCGCAGCAGCTGTCGCAGTCCGGCTTCGTCGACCAGGTGCTGCAGACGCTGGCCACCACCGGCCTGCCGTCCGATCGGCTGGTTCTGGAGATCACCGAGACGGTGGTGCTGCGCGACCTGGAGCGGGTGGCACCCCGGCTGGCGGCACTGCGCGAGCGGGGTGTCAAGGTGGCCATCGACGACTTCGGCACCGGCTACAGCTCGCTGTCGTACCTCAGCCAACTACCGGTGGACGTGCTGAAGGTGGACAAGTCCTTCATCGATCGGATCACCGTCGACCGGCACGACGCGTCGCTGGCCGAGGCGATCATCGCGTTGGCGCAGAGCATGAACTTCACCACCGTCGCCGAGGGGGTCGAGTCGCGCGAGCAGGCCAGCTGGCTGCTCGAGGCGCACTGCACGCTCGGCCAGGGCTACCTGTGGTCGAAGCCGGTAGACCTGACCGCCGCCCACCGGCTGCTGACCGCCGGCGTCGCCGCGGCGCCGGACCGGCCGCGCGAGAAGCTGCCCGAGCCGGCGGCCTGATTTTTCGAACAGATGTTCGGACGACGGTGTACAGTCAGTTGCCATGACGGCCGCATTACAGGGTTCGCTGCTGGACCTGCAGGACTCCCCCACCCTGGGCTCGCTGGCGGCGAGCATCCGAACCGAACTGACCGACGGCGCTGAATCGTCAGACCGCGCCTGGATCGACGTCCGGCCGAACTGGCTGACCGGCGGCTCCGACCTCTTCGAACACCTGCTGCACCGCGTGCCCTGGCACGCCGAGCGCCGGCAGATGTACGAGCGGGTGGTGGACGTGCCCCGGCTGACCAAGTTCTACGGCGAGGGTGAACCGCTGCCCGACCCGATCCTGGCCCGGATGCGCGACGAGCTGAGCCGGCACTACGCGCCCGAACTCGGCGAGCCGTTCCGCACCGCCGGCCTGTGCCTCTACCGGGACGGCCGGGACAGCGTCGCCTGGCACGCCGACGACCGTGGCCGCGGCAAGCACCAGGACACCATGGTGGCGATCCTGTCGCTGGGCAGTCCACGAGCGTTGCTGTTGCGGCCACGGGGCGGCGGCGCGTCGCTGCGCCGGCCGTTGCAGCACGGCGACCTGCTGGTGATGGGCGGCAGCTGCCAGCGCACCTGGGAGCACGCCGTGCCGAAGACCGCACGCCCCGCCGGCCCGCGGATGAGCATCCAGTTTCGGCCCCGCGGCGTCACCTGATCGCTTTTATCGCAAAGGTAAATCCCGAGTCAGCGACAGGTCAGCGTGGCTCGGGAGTGTGTTGGGTGCCGATCCACTGGTCGACCAGTGCCCACTGCTCGTCCAGCCAGCCGGGAACGGCCGACTCGGCTCGCGGCACCTCGTCGGCCGGGTGCAGCCAACCCCGGATGCGCATCGGACGGTCATGCAGCGGCAACGCCCGCCACATCTGCCCGGGGTTCACCAGCACGTCCAGGCCGGTGTGCGCGATCACCAGCACGTCGGTGTCCAACCGGGCCGACAGCGCGGCGCTGGCGCCACCGGGTCGGGGCGGCAACACGTGGGTACGGTCCCGGGCGACCTGGGCGCGCCGGAAGTGACCGGCCCGCAACAGCCTGACCACCGACCGGCGATGCCGACGCGGCGTCCAGTTGCCGCCCTCCGGGAACAGCAGCAGCGCGTCGTCCGGCGTCAGTCCGAGCACCAGATCGGCGACCGCCGCCGACCGGTCCTCCCCCGCGCCGGACCGCGACGGCAAGAAGTAGCAATGCAGCCGGCTGAGCACCACGTCGAGACCCGGGTCCCACTGCAGCGCCTGCTTGAGCACCACCCGCGGGTGCCGCGCGCAGGCGGTGAGCAGCAGGTGCACCAGGGTGAACGAGTCACCCGGTCCGGCGTGCCGGGAGAGCACCACCAGCGGGCGGCCCGGTGCGGGCACCAGTTCCCGTCCGACCAGCTGCACCTGGTAGCCGAACAGCACCCGCGCGGCAGCCATCAACCGGCTCAGCGCCCGGCTGAGCAGCGCGGCGTGCGCCGCCCGCCACGCCTGCGGATCGGTCGGCCGGCCGAGGTTGCGCAGCCAGAGCCCGAACGCCGACCAGAGCAGCAGCACGTCCAGGTACAGATACACCGAGGCGAGCAACGACGCCCGCAGCACCCGGCGGTGCCGGCTGAACGGCGCGGTGACCAGACCGAGCACCACCGCCACCGCGAGCACCAGTTGCAGCGCCAGCGCGATCGGCAACCAGAGCGGATCCCGCACGCACCGCCGCGCCAGCCGCGGCGGCACCCAACTCACCGGTCACCATCGCGGGCTGCGTGCTGCTCCTCGTCGACCTCGGACTGGTCGGCCAGGAATCGGGCACTGGCCTCGTACGCCCGCTCGATCCGCGACCGGACCCGGCTGGCATCGCGATACCGCACGTTGAGGGTTCGACTGTCCGGCTCGCCGCTGGGCAGCACCCGCACCCTGATGTGTTCGGGCAAGCTGCCGACCTCTTCGACGAAGCGGTTGCGCCGAGCGATCTCGAAGGCCACCAAGCCGACCTCCCACGGCCAGCGCGGCGGCCGCAACCGGTGCTCGATGCGACCGACGTGCAGCACGTAGATCTGGTCGGCGCCGAGCAGTGCCGCGCGGCCCACCGGGATCGAGTGCACCAGGCCACCGTCGTAGAAGTGCTCGTCGCCGATCCGGGCCGGCGGGAACAGCCCGGGCACCGCGCACGAGGCGACCACCGCATCGATCAGCGGACCGTCGGCGAACCACTGCGCGACCGAACGTTCGATGCTGGCCGCGACGCACTGGAACGGCACCGGCAACTGCTCGATCCGCAGCTCGCCGAACTGCTCCGCGAGCATCCCGCGCAACGGGTCGGTGGAGTGCAGATGGGTGCGCTGGGCGGCCAGCCGAGCGAGTTGCGAGAGCACCGAGTCGGCGAACACCCCGGACCTCGACAGCGACGACCACAGGTCGGTCAACCGGCTCACCGTGGCGAGGGACGGTTCGGTGGCCAGCAACGCGCCGTTCAACGCCCCGACGCTGGTGCCGACGATCAGGTCGGGCACGATGTTCCGCTCCAGCAACGCACGCACCATGCCGACCTGGGTGGCGCCGAGCACGCCACCACCACCGAGGACGAAAGCGGTGCGCGCGGCCATTCGCGCAGCGTAGCGCCGAAAGATCGCCGTTCACCCGCCGGTGCGCGTTAACTACCCGTGGGTAGCAGCGAGTAACCAGCTAAAAATGCTGCTGCAGGCTGGGTTTTCCCAGCTATATCAAGGCAAAAGCGACCGCGATCATTTACAACTTCGCTTACTGCGAGCTACGTTGGGTAGCAGTGATGCCCGGCTGAGACCACAGCCGCAAGCGGATTCCCCCGTTGTCCGCGCACTGCGGCAGCGGAGTGTGATCCGCGATTTCGCCGGAGGGACACCGATGGTGGCGGGACCTCCCCGCAGCCGTCCACCCAAGAGCACCGCCGTCCGTTCCGGTCCGTCCGCAACCGGCTGGAGACGACATGCCAGCACCTGCACGACGCACCACCCGCCCGACCGACAACACGTCACCCGACAACTCGCACACCGATGACCGGCCGGCCGACGGTGCGGGGAAACGCCGGCGCCCGGCGGCCCAGATCGCGCGTGCCGCGGCCAGCCAGCTGAGCGAGATCATGGGCGTCGCGCCACAGTCGGTTTCCGGGTTGGCACGCACCGACGATGGCTGGTTGGTGACCGTCGAGGTGGTCGAACTCGAACGCATTCCCGCCTCGACCAGCGTGATGGCCAGCTACCAGGTCGAGCTCGACTCCGACGGTGAACTGCTCTCGTATCACCGCGACCGCCGGTACTACCGCAACCAGGCCGGTGACGCATGACGCTGCCCAACTCGGCGAGCTACGGTGGCGCGCCGGCCCGGTCCAGCGAATCGCTGGCCGACCTGCTCGAGCGGGTGCTCGACAAGGGCATCGTGATCGCCGGCGACATCCAGGTGAACATCCTCGACATCGAACTGCTGACGCTGAAGTTGCGGCTGCTGGTGGCATCGGTCGACACCGCCCGGCAACTCGGCATCGACTGGTGGCAGGACGATCCGTTCTATGCCCGGGACGCGCGAGCGCTGGCCGGCGAGAACGCCGAGCTGCGGCAGCGGATCGAGCAGCTCGAAGCCGCCGTCGACGGTGCGCAGCAGAACGGTGTGCAGCGGACCGACGGTGCTTCCCGATGACCGGCACGGTGACCTACCTCTACGCGGTGACCGGCAGCGACCCGGTGATTCCGGTGGACGAACTGGCCGGCATCGACGGTGCCCCGGTGACCGCCATCGACACCGGTGAGCTGACCGCGCTGGCCAGCGAGGTGAGCGTGGCCGCGCTGCGCAACCTGCCTGAGCACAGCACCGGGGCGGTGCCCGACTGGCTGGCGGCTGCGGTGCAGGCCCACGACGCGGTCGCGGTGCACGCGCTGCGGCACGCCACCGTGCTGCCGATGCGGTTCGGTTCGGTGTATCCCGACCAGGGCGCGGTCGCCGCCACGCTCGACCGGCATCGTGACCGGCTGCTGACCGAGCTGCGCCGGCTGGCCGGTTGCACTGAGTGGACGGTCACCGTGCAGGCTGCCGCCGCTACCGGCTCCGAGGTGCACACTGCGCCGCCGGTGGCCGGTGCGGGCACCACGTTCCTGCGCGCCCGACAGGCCGAGCTGCAGGCGGAACGGACCCGCCGGGACCAGCTCGCGGCCTGCACCGACGACCTGCTCGAAACGCTGCGTGGCACCAGTCGCGAACTGGTCGTCAGCCGCGGCCAGACCATCCGGCTGTCCTGCCTGGTCAGCGAGGTCGAGACGTTCCACGCGGCGCTCACCGCGTTGCGCAGCCGGCACCGCACGCCGGTTCGGGTGACCGGCCCCTGGCCGCCGTACCACTTCACCGGCGGCCTGTTCGACGCGCGGCCGAAGACCGGCTTCAGCGATGAGCGGCCGGAGGCCGAGGATGGCTGACCAGCTCAACCTCGACCAGGGTTCGCTGGCCGACCTGCTCGACCGGCTGGTCGACACCGGCATCGCAGCCTCCGGTGACCTGGTGCTGGGCCTGGCCGACGTCGACCTGATCCGGGTCAGCCTGCGGCTGGTGCTCGGCTCGGTCGACAAGCTCGCCGGCGCCCCTGACCCCGATGGCCGGCCCTGGCCGGCCGAACCACCGACCGCGGCCGGTCCGCCGATCACCGAACCGGCCGATCCCCCGATTCCGGCCGGCTCGCCGGCCTCCACTACCCGCTCGGCGCCCACCGCGCTGCCGCCGAGAACGGGACCAGCGGCGCGCCCGGCAACCGGGGCGGCCGGGGTGGACCTGGACCACCCGGCCGACCGGCCGGTCGCGCATCCCGACCGTCCGGAGCTGGGCGTCGGCGCGCTGCTGGTTGCGGTCGTCGAGATCGTGCATCAACTGCTGGAACGGCAAGCCATCCGCCGGATGGAACGAGGTTCGCTCAGCGACGAGCAGATCGAGCGCCTCGGCCTTGCCCTGATGGAAATGCAGGACCGGATCGGCCAGCTCGTAGAGCTGTTCGGCGTCCGGTCCGGCGTGGACGCACCGCCAGCCCGCACCGCCCCCATCGGTGCCCGACTAGGAGGACAGCCGTGACCGCAATGACCGCAATGACCCAGCAACCGAGCATGAGCCGACCCAGATCCGGCAGCCTCTACGACGTCCTGGAGCTGATCCTCGACAAGGGCCTGGTCATCGACGTCTACGTCCGGGTCTCGCTGGTCGGCATCGAACTGCTCACCATCGACGCGCGGATCGTGGTGGCCAGCGTCGACACCTACCTGCACTTCGCCGAGGCGGTGAACCGGCTCGACCTGACCCAGAACAAGGACAGCAAGACGCTGGACGAGTTCATCGGCGGCCTGACCGAGAACGGTGCCCGGGGCAAGACCAAGGGCGCGGTCAGCGGCGTCACCGGCGCGCTCACCGACGCGGTGCAGAAGTTCCGCGGCGATGACGACTCCGATGGCCGACCGCCGGCCCGGCGCAGGGCACCGGCTGACCGGCCGCGGCGGCGCCGTCCCCCCGAGGACGACGAGGGCTGAGCCGTGCCCGGCCTCTACGTCTACGGCGTGGTTACGGCGGACGGCCCACGGCCTGATCGGCTGCCCGGCGCGGTCGGCGACCAGCCGGCCGACACCGTGTGCTGGATCGGCGCCGACGACCTGCCGGTGGCCGCCGTGACCAGCCCCGCGCCGGACGACCTGCGCGGCAAGCGACGTGACCTGATCGCCCACCAGCAGGTGCTGGAACGGCTCGCCGAGACCGGGCCGGTGCTGCCGATGCGGTTCGGCATGGTGGCGGCCGAGGAGCCGGCGCTGCTGGCCAACCTGCGGGCCGAGGCGGACCGGTACCGCCGGCTGCTGGCCGAGCTGGCCGGCCGGGTGGAGTTCAACCTCAAGGCGACGCCGGACGAGGACCAGTTCGTCGCGTCGGCCGCACGGGAGCCGGCGGTGCAGGCCGCGCTGCGGACGGCCCGGCGTGGCGGCTCGGCCGACCGGCAACTGCAGCTCGGCGAGGCGGTGGCCAACGCGGTCGCCGACCGCCGCAAGCGGGTCGCCGACCAGCTGCTGGCCAAGCTGGATCCGCTCGTGGACCGGTCGGCCGCCCTGGCCACCGGCGAGCAACACCTGCTCAACGCCGCGTTCCTGGTCGAACGGAGCCAGGTCGGCCCGTTCACCGATCAGGTCGCGCAACTTCGCGAGCGGCTGGTCCCCGCCGTCGAGCTGGTGCTGACCGGCCCGCTGCCGCCGTACAGCTTTGTGGGCAACTAGCGATGGGACTGCTGACCGGACTGCTGACCCTGCCGCTGGCGCCGGTTCGCGGTGTGGTCTGGGTCGCGGGCCAGCTGACGGCGGCTGCCGAACGGGAGTTCACCGATCCCGCCGCGATCCACGCCGAGCTCCGCCGGCTGGCGGCCGACCTCGAGGCGGGCCTGATCACCGAGGCCGAGTTCGACCAGGCCGAGGACCAGCTGCTGGACCGGTTGCAGCAATCCACCGACCACCTGCGCTGAGGCGCACAACCCCCACGCTCGCGCTGGTTGCGAGCACATCTCCCCGAAGGGAAGAGACACATGAACGAGAGCGCGAAGGTCGGCGTAGCCGTCGCCGGCGGATACCTGCTAGGCCGTACCAAGAAAGCGAAACTGGCAATCACCCTCGGTTCCTGGCTGCTGGGCAAGCGGCTGAACCTCGATCCGAAGGAGCTCGGCAAGGGAGCGCTGCAACAGCTGATGCAGCGTCCGGAGTTCGCCCAGCTGACCGGTGACGTGCGCGGCGAACTGCTGCAGGCCGGCCGTGCCGCGGCCGGCACCGCGATGACGCACCGGCTGGAGCGGCTGGCCCAGCAACTCGAGTCACGTACCGACAAGCTGCGTCACCCGCTCCAGCACGGCGACGAGGACGAGGACACCGAGGGCGCCGAGGACGAGTACGACGAGGGCGATTACGACGACGAGGAGTACGACGACTCCGAGGGCGCCGAGGACGAGTACGACGAAGGCGACGAGGAAGAGGACACCGAGAGCGCCGAGGACGAGTACGACGAAGGCGACGAAGAAGAGGGCACCGAGGACGAGTACGACGAAGGCGACGAGGAAGAGGGCGCCGAGGACGAGTACGACGAAGGCGACGAGGAAGAGGACACCGAGGACACCGAGGACGCCGAGGACGAGACCGACCAGGGCGAGCCGGAAGCCGCCGGCCGCGGCGGCCGGCGTCGCCGTGGCCGGCCGGCGGAGGACTCCGGCGGCGACTCCGAAGGCGACTCCGAAGGCGATGAGGAGGGCGAGTCGAGCGGTGGTCGTAGCGTCGCGGCCGCTCCGAGCCGGCGGGAGACCCGGCGCCGGTTGCCGGACGGCGAACGTCGCCCCCGCCGTCGGGGTTCGGAGTCCGGACCGGCCGGTCGCGGTGACCAGGAGCGGCCGGCACCACGCAAGGCGCCCGCACAAACCGGCGGTCCGGCCAAGGCAGCCGGCAGTCGGCCGAGCAAGTCGGCCGTGAAGGCACCGGCAAAGAAGGCATCCGCCGCGAAGGCACCGGCGAAGAAGGCCCCGGCCAAGAAGGCAGCGGCCGCGAAGGCACCGGCGAAGAAGGCCCCGGCCAAGAAGGCGGCGCCGACCAAGGCCGGCGCCCGTAAGGCGCCGGGCAAGACCACTGCTGCCACCAAGTCGACCGGCGGAGCCGCTCGCAAGACGACGAAGGCCGCGGCCCGCCCGGCGAAGAAGGCCGCCGGCCGGCGCGGGGCTTGATCGGCACCGGACCTACCGGCCGGTGCGGTGCTTGATCGGCACCGGCGCAACCGAAAGGACGACAGACCATGGCACAGAGCAACGGCGATAGCCCGGGGCTGATCGAGAACATTCGCTCGGCCGCGTCGCGCAATCCGGCTACCGAGCACCTGCTGAGCAGCGCCGAGGGGTACCTGGGAGCGCAGTCCGAACGCCTGCTCGGCTCGCTCGGCGAGAAGGTCTCCGGCGCAACCCGCAAGCTGAGCGACGTGGCGAGTGGCGCCGCCGAGCCGAGCAGCCTGCTCGGTCGGACCGCCCAGAACGTCGCGCAGGGCGACTCACCGGTCAAGGCCGCGGCGAAGGGCGCCGTCGGCGGAGTCACCGAGAAGGTCAAGGACAAGGTCAAGGGCATCTTCGGCAAGGGAAAGGCGCCGAGCGGCCGGAAGTCGATGAACATCGAGGAGTCGCTCGATGTCGGCGTTCCGATCCGCCAGGCCTACAACCGCTGGACCCAGTACGCCGACTTCCCCAAGTGGTCCAAGGGGGTGCAGAGCGTCAACCAAGAAGCCCCCAACAAGACCGCCTGGAACGCGAAGATCTTCCTGTCGAAGCGAAACTGGAACTCGACGATCACCGAGCAGATCCCCGACCAGCGCATCCGCTGGACCTCGGACGGACCGAAGGGCACGGTCGACGGGGTCGTCACCTTTCACGAACTCGCGCCGAACCTGACCCGGGTACTGCTCGCCCTGGAATACCACCCGGCAGGCCTGTTCGAGAAGACCGGCAACCTCTGGCGTGCCCAGGGTCGTCGGGTGCGGCTCGACTTCAAGCTCTACCGCCGGTTCGTGATGATGTCCGACGAGGAGGTCGAGGGCTGGCGCGGCGAGATCCGGGACGGCGAGGTGGTCCGCGACCACGACGAGGTCACCGCCGAGGAGGAGCAGCAGGAGAACGGTCAGGGCGAGGGCGCCGAAGGCGAAGGTCCTGACAGCGAAGGTCCTGACAGCGAAGAGGATTACGGCGAGGACGAGGGCGACTACGACGAGGACGAAGACGGCGAGCAGGACTACGCCGACGAGGACGAGTCGGCAGAGGGCGATTACGACGAGGGCGAGTCCGATGAAGGCGAATCCGATGAAGGCGAATCCGATGAGGATTATGCCGATGAGGACGAGTCTGACGAGGACTATGCCGACGATGCCGAATCCGAGGAAGACGAATCCGAGGACGACGAATCCGATTACCGCGACCGTCGCCGGCGCCGTGCCAGCTGACCGGGCGTCCGAGGTTCCGATCGAGAGAGGGGTTACCTGCCATGGCTGATTCGGCTGCGAACGAGGACGGGGACGACGCTGTCTCGAACGGTGGCCCGGGCCTGCACGACAGGTTCATCAGCACGCTGTTGGACACCGTGGCCCGGGAGCGCTATCCGAGCAACCAACTGCTGGATCTGCTCCAGTCGTGCATGACCGGTCGGGACCGGGAGCGGATCGCCGACGCGCTACTGGAGAAGTTGGCCGAGCAGCGGTATCCGAGTCCGGGAATGCTACGCCGGGTCGCCGGCCTCGTTAATTGACCCCGTGCTGGATATCCGCCGGCCGATACGGAATGCTTTGCCGCACCGGATGAAGTGAAACAACACTGCCGGCATTGACTCGCCGCGGGGGCGGCGTGGAGACCGAACTGACTGCACCGCCGTCGGACGCGCGCTTGCGTCCGGCGGCGGCTATGCCCGGTTCGGCTCGGATGAGGAGCGAACAAATGTCCGCAGACACCGCGACCCGGCTCGACCCGGCTACTCTCGCAGGCTTCGCGGCTCGCGGCGTCGGCGGAGCGGCGGCCCGCGATCTGGTGGGCCGGGCTCGGCGCACGCTGTCAGCCGAGGAGTTGCGCACCGCGATCGAGACGGTCACTCAGACCCGGCTGCTCAGCTGGCCGGAGTGCGTCCGGTTCGCCCAGCTCCAGCAGCCGGTCAGCGACAGTCGGTAAGGGAGTCGTTACGCCGCGTTACCGACCCGACGGTTCTGATCACATAAAGTAAGCGTTAAATCCGGGCTTGTAATCGGCCATTGCGGGGAATAAGGTTCCTGTTAGTTCGAATGGATTCGACAACAGGAGCCAAGGATGGACGCTGCCAGATACCCCCGTTGGACGATCAGGTGGGGAGTCGCCGCCACGGCGGGCGCGACTGCCATCGCCCTGGCCGCCTGCCCCGCCGTCGCCGGCGCCGAAACCCTCCCGTCCGGCACGTCCGGCAACGCTGCGAGCGCCTGGTCCGACGGCAGCTGGGGTGACCTGCTGGCCGACGTGACCGCGAAGGACTCCTACGGCCGCAACGCCGCCCAGCGCGACCCCGGCTCGCTGTTCACCGTCGAGCGCTCGATCGGCGCCCGGGCGATCTGGAACCGGCGCGACGGCCAGGGCCGCAACGTCACCGGCCAGGGCGTCGGGGTCGCGGTGCTCGACTCCGGCATCAACCAGGTGCCCGGGCTGGACGACGCCGGCAAGGTCAGCTACGGACCGGATCTGTCGATCGAGGAGAACGGCCCGCTGGCCGACCAGGACACCTACGGCCACGGCACCTTCATGGCCGGCATCATCGGCGGCCGCAGCTCCGACCTGCCGTCCTGGGCGCTGGCCGGCGCTCCGGCGGACGCGCAACTGGGCGTCGCGCCGGACACTGAGTTGCTCGCCCTGAAGCTGGCCACCACCGACGGCAGCACCGACGTCAGCCAGGTCATCGCCGCGCTGGACTGGGTCACCGAGCACCCGGTGCTGCCGGACGGCACCCCGATCCGGGTGATCAACCTGTCCTACGGCACCGACTCCAGCCAGCCGTACCAGCTGGACCCGCTGGCCGCGGCGGCCGAGAACGCCTGGCGGCACGGCATCGTCGTCGTCACCTCGGTGGGCAACTCCGGCACCGAAACCGGACGGGTCACCGACCCGGCGATCGACCCGTACCTGCTGTCGGTCGGCGCGGCAGACAGCAGCGACCGGATCGACGGCTGGCAGCACGACCGCACCAAGAAGGCCGACTTCTCCAGCGTGGGCACCGACAGCCGGCACGCGGACCTGCTGGCGCCTGGCACCTCGCTGGTGTCCGACCGGGTGCCCGGCTCCTACGTCGACGAGAACTACCCGGGCGGCCGGGTCAAGGGTGACACCACCGGCCGGCTGTTCCGCGGCAGCGGCACCAGCCAGGCCGCCGCGGTGGTCACCGGAGCGGTCGCCGACCTGCTGCAGGCCTACCCGTCGCTGACCCCGGACCAGGTCAAATACGCGCTGCTGGACGGCGCCCAGCCGGTGCACGGCCCGGCGAACGGCAACGGCGCCGGCATCATCAACCTGCCGGCCACCTTCGACAGCGCGAACCACCTGCTCCGCTCCGACCGGGACGGCGCGACCGCCCGGGCCGCGGCGGTCCAGAGCTTCCCGCAGTCCACCGGTGCCGGCTCGATCGACGCGGCCCGGGCCGGTTCGGTGCTGGTCGACGCCGACGGCAACGACCTGTCCGGCGAGATCGACGTGATGGGCAACGCGTGGGACCCGGCCGCCTGGTACCAGGCGTCGTCCACCCTGACCGCCTGGTCGGGTGGCAGCTACCTGGGCACCCAGTGGACCGGTGACGACTGGGAGCAGGGCACCGGCCTGAGCTCGGCCCGCTGGTCCTCGGCCCGCTGGTCCTCGGCCCGCTGGTCGTCCGCGCGCTGGTCGTCCGCCCGCTGGTCGTCCGCCCGCTGGTCGTCCGCCCGCTGGTCCTCGGCGCGCTGGTCGTCCGCTCGCTGGTCCGACTTCGAGTGGTGAGCACTTAGAGGATGACCGGAAGGGCCGGACGGCACGCTGCCGTCCGGCCCTTCCGGTTTTCTGGCGTCAGCCGCCGAGCTGTTCCAGGCCGGGGCCGGCCAGCCGCCAGCTCTGCCAGTCCGGCAGCTGGACGGCGCCGAGTCCGGTGTAGAACCGCTGGGCATCGACGTTCCAGTCGAGCACCGACCAGTCCAGCCGGCGGTAGCCGCGCGCCAGGCAGATCCGGGCCAGCTCCCGCATCAGCGCCCGGCCGTGGCCGCCGCCCCGGGCGTCCTGCCGGATCACCAGATCTTGCAGGTAGATTCCGGACCGCCCGGTCCAGGTGGAGAAGCTGACGTACCAGATCGCCGCCCCGACGACCGCGCCGTCCTGCTCGGCGACGTGCGCGAACACCGTCGGCTGATCGCCGAACAGTGCCCGGCGCAGGTCTTCGGTGGTGGTGAGCACCGCATCCGGCTCCCGCTCGTACGCGGCCAGCTCGTGGATCAGGTCGAGAATCGCGGGCAGATCGTCAACGACGGCAGGACGGATCATGAGCACACCTTAGGGATGTGGCCGGGAGCCCGTCCGGCAGGCCGCCGCACTGCAGACATTGCGGTTGACAACGGTCAAACGCCCACCTTCGTTGTCGTATGCTGTCTCCACTCGAAAGCTGTTCGACCAGCTCGGACCAGACATCGGAGGCGGCTCTGTGAGCGGAACCAGAACGTCCGTCCTGTTCCTGGGGGCCGACGGGTACGTGCTCCGCGCGTGCGAGCGACACGACATCGACGCGGTCATCCTCACTCCCTCGGGCGCCTACGACGACGCACGGATCGACCTGCCGCCAGGCGCGATCATGCTGCGAGTGGACGAGATCACCAATCCGGAGAGCTGCTTGGCGGCGCTCTACCGGGCCGGGCTCGCCGACCGCAGGTACGACGCGATCCAGACCACCTGGGAGTACGCGGTGGTGACCGCCGCGGTGCTCGGCCAGGCGCTCGGTTGTCGGACCATCGACTTCGACACCGCGCTGCACTTCCGCGACAAGTCCCTGCAGAAGGCCCGGTTGCGCGCAGCCGGCCTGCCGGTGGCCCGGACCGTGGTGATCGAGGACCTCTACGACGTCAGCCAGGTCGCGATGGAGTTCGACCGGGCGGTGCTGAAGCCGGTCGCCGGCGGCGGCACCACCTCGACCAGCGTGGTCACCGGACCGGCCGACCTGGCCGCGGCCAGCCGGCAGGCGCGGTTGGACCGGGCCACCGAACGCACCTTCATCCTCGAGGAGTTCGTCGACGGCGACGAGTGGATGGCCGAGGGCATCGCGTTCGGGGGCGAGGTGATCTTCTTCGGCCTCGGCGCCTACACCCAGCCGTGCCTGGACGCGGTCACCGGCCAGGTGCCGATCTCGCTGCGCCGGCTCGACCCAGGCACCGAGCCGGAGGCCTACCAGGCCGCCGAGCCGGTGGTGCGCGGCGCCATCGCCGCGCTCGGCCTGCGGGACAGCGTCTTCCACATGGAGCTGTTCCGCGAGCAGGGCACCGGCCGGATCGTCTTCAGCGAATGCGCCGCCCGGCGCGGCGGCGCGCTGACCCAGGAGGAGGTGCTGGCCAAGTTCAACGTCGACCTGGGTGAGGCGGCGCTGCTGTGCGCGATCGGCCGCCGGCCCGAACTCGACCTCAAGGTCGATCCGGACCTGATCGGCTGTGCCGCGTTGTTCGGGCCGGCCGGCACCGTGTTCGGCTATCCGACCCAGGCCGAGATGATGGAACAGCCCAACGTCCGGTTCGCCCGTACCTGGGCCCAGGTCGGTGGCCAGCTGGGCAGCAAGTTCGCCGCCACCGCCGAGATGATGGCAGCGATGCTGCTGCGCACCGCCTCGGTGGACGAGTTCCACCGCCGGGTGGCCGAACTGCGCGACTGGTTCAGCGAGCGGTTGCTGGTCTCGGAGCCCGGCTGGACCAGCGGCGAGCGGCGGGCATGGCAGGCTCGGCACTGGCCGGACCGGAACTACCGTGACCAGCTCTACACCCGCGCCTGACCGACGGCCGACCGACCGCCGGCTTCGCGCCGTCATCGCCCGCAGTCTGCCGGCCGCCGGACCGCAACGGGCACTCGCCTGGTCGGTCTTCGTGGTCACCGTCGGCGGTGGTCTGCTGTTGGGCAGCAGCACGCTCTACCTGACCCGGATCATCGGGCTGTCCGAGGTGCGGGTCGGCCTCGGGCTCTCGGTGGGCGCCGCGATCGGGCTGCTGGCCGGGCCGCTGGTCGGGCACCTGGCCGACCGGCGCGGACCGCGCGAGATCCAGATCGTCACCATGCTCTGCGGCGCCGCGGCGACGGCCGGGTACGTGCTGGTGCGGGCGTTCTGGGCGCTGGTACTGGTCTCGATGCTGATCGCGCTGGTCGGGGCGGCCGGCCAGGCAAGCCGGGCGCCGCTGATCCGGGCGTTCGCCGGCGAGCGCTACACCTGGCTGCTCTCCTATCTGCGGGCGATCACCAACGTCGGCGTGATGGTCGGCATCCTGATCGCGACGATCGGCATTCAGCTCGACACCGGGCCGGCCTACATCACGCTGATCCTGCTCAGCGCGGCCACCTTCGTGGGCGCCGCGGTGGCCCTGTTCCGGCTGCCCCGGGTGGCGCCGTTACCGCCGAGCACCGGTCGCGGCCGGTGGCTGGCGCTGACCGACCGGCCCTACCTGGTGGTGACGCTGCTGAACGGGGCGATGTCGATCCACCTGGCCATCCCGGTCTTCGCGCTGCCGCTGTGGATCGTCAACAACACCAGCATCCCCCGCTGGGCGATCACCGGCGTGGTGGTGGTCAACGGCCTGCTGATCGTCGCCCTGCAGGTGCGGGTCAGCCGCAGCATCGTCGACCCGCCCAGTGCGGCCGGCCGGATGCGGTTGGCCGGCCTCGCGCTGCTCGGCGCGGCCGGCTTGATTGCGCTGACCTCGCAGCTGCCGCGGTGGACCGCTGCCGGCCTGCTGCTGCTGGCGATCGTGATCTACACCGTCGGCGAACTGTGGCACGCGGCTGCCTCGTTCGAGCTGGCCTTCGGACTGGCCGTGCCGCACGCCCAGGGCCAGTACGCAGGGGTCTTCGGGCTCGGCCAGGGCGCGGCCAACGCGATCGCGCCCGCGGTGCTGGCACCGCTCTGCCTGGGCCTCGGCAGCGTCGGTTGGCTAGCCGTCGGCGGCCTGCTGCTGACGGTCGGGCTGCTCACCCCGAGTACCGTCCGCTGGGCCGAACGCAGCCGGCTCGGCGGTGCCGCGCCGCAACTGGCGGCCGACAACTTGCCGGCCTGAACGCTGCGGCGTGAACGCTGCCGGTCCGAACGCGGTCAGCCGATCAGCTCCAGAGCGGCGGCATGCAACGCGGGGCTGCCGGCGGCGACGAACAAACCGGTCGAGGTCAGCTCCAGCGGATTCCCGCACCGATCGGTCAGCTGCCCGCCGGCGCCGCCGAGCACCGCCGCCGGCGCGAACACGTCGTACGGTTTCAGCCCGCAGTCCACCGCCAGGTCGGTACGACCGCTGGCCAGCATCGCGAAGGCGTACGAGCTGGCGCCGTACATCGTGTAGCGGACCGACCCCCGCAGCCGGTCCAGCGCGGCCCGGTCGGCCTCCCCGAAGAAGTCCGGATTGGAGCAGGTGGCCAGCGCGGCGGAAAGCGTCCGGCAGTCCCGGGTGCGCACCGGGGCGCCGTTGCGGGCCGCGAACGACCCCGCGACGCCCACCCACCGGTCGCCGGTCGCCGGGTAGTCCAGCACGCCGAGCCACGGCCGCCCGGCCCGAGCCAGGCCGATCAGCGTGCCGTACACCGGGATGCCGGCGATGAAGTGCGCGGTCCCGTCCAGCGGGTCGAGCACCCAGACCAGCTCGGCGTCCAGCCGCACCCCGCCGTACTCCTCGCCGAGGATGCCGTGCTCGGGATAGGACTGCTCGATCAGCTCGCGCAACCGGACCTCGATCGCCCGGTCGGTCTCGGTGACGAAGCTCCGGTCGGCCTTGGCCTCGACCCGGGCCACCCGGTTCGCGGCCGCCCGCAGCAGCCGGTTGCTCTGCCCGGCGAGTTGTTCGGCGAACCGCAGCAGCCGGTCGACCTCTTGGTCGGTCACCGGCCGAATTCGCGAAGCGTCTCGGCGAACGCCCAGTCCACCCAGGGCAGCAGCAGCTCCAGGTCCGCGGTCTCCACCGTCGGTCCGCCCCAGATCCGGATGCCCGGCGGCGCCTCGCGGTGCGGAGCCAGGTCGTAGCCGGCGTCCTCGTCCTCCAGCCGCGCGCAGAGCCGCTCGATGAAGGCGCCCTGCTCGGGCCGGCCCAGCCGCTCGAAGTCCGGATGTACGAAGCGCAGGCAGATGCTGGTCGAGGAGACGGTATCCGGTTGCTCGGCCAGGAACGCCAGGTACGGGTTGGCCCGCACCCAGCTGGTCACGGCGGCGAGGTTGCGCCGCGATCGGGCGATCAGCTCGGCCGCGCCGCCGACCCGGTCGCACCAGTCGAGCGCCAGCAGCGCGTCCTCGACCGCCAGCATCGACGGAGAGTTGATGGTGAAGCCGTCGAACACCTCGTCCAGCACCCGGCCGTTGTGGGTGAGCCGGAAGACCTTGGGCAACGGGCGGTCCGGTCGAAACCCGGCCAGCCGGTCGAGCGCTCGGGGCGACAGCGCGATCATGCCGTGCGCAGCCTCGCCGCCGAGCGCCTTCTGCCACGACCAGGTGATGACGTCGAGTTTGGCGAAGTCGATCGCCAGGCCGAACACCGCCGAGGTGGCATCGCAGATGGTGAGGCCGGCCCGGTCGTCCGGGATCCAGTTCGCGTTCGGCACGCACACCCCCGAGGTGGTGCCGTTCCAGGGGAAGACCACGTCGTGGTCGAAGTTCACCCGGCCCAGGTCGGGCAGCAGGCCGTACCGGTCAGCCCGGTGCACGGTGACGTCCGGCAGCCGCAACTGCTCGACGATGTCGGCCAGCCAGGTGAACCCGAAGTTCTCCCAGCAACACACCTCGACGCCCCGCTCGCCCAGCAGGTTCCACAGCGCGAGCTCGATCGCGCCGGTGTCGGAACCGGGCACGATCGCCACCCGGTAGCCGGTCGGCAGCCCGAGCAGCTCGGCGGAACGGGTGATCACCTCGCGCAGTTTGGCCTGGCCGGCCGGGTGCCGGTGGGTGCGGCCGAGGAACGCACCGGCCAGGTCGGGGAGTTGCCAGCCCGGCGGTTTTGCCGTCGGGCCGGACGAGAACCACGGACGTGCCGGCCGCTGGGTCGGCCTGGTGTCGGCCGGGGCGGAGCGGGATTCGATCATCGGCCGAGGCTGACGTAGTGCTTGCGGCGGCCGCGGTAGGCCAACCGGCCGTGCTGCAGCACCTGGTTGTCGAGGGCCAGCACGTCGCCCGGACGCATCCGCACCGCCCGGCTGGTGCGCCACAGCGCGCCGCGCAGGAACGCGATCAGGTCCTCCTCGATCGGCGTACCGTCGCCGTAGGCCGTGGTGGCCGGGTACGCCTCATCCGGCAGGTCGCCGGCGAAGCCCGGGTGGCAACGCCAGTACGAGCTGTGCAGCTCGGTGACCTGGTTGAACCACAGCTCGGCGCCGGTCTCCGGATGCGCGGTGAACGCCTCCCGCCGGTAGGAGTAGCGCAGCCGGCCGGCACCGTCCCAGGCGTAGTCGTAGCCGGACTCGGCAAGGTGCCGCTCGACCTCGACGCGGTCGTCGCTGCCGAAGGTGTCGGCCCAGCCGATCTCGCCGTCGGTGGAGACGGCCGGCAGCGCACGGTAGTACCGGATGCCCCGGCTGCGGAACCGGTCCAGGATCTCGGCCGGGATCACCGCGGCCGTCTCCCGGATGTCGTTGACCGGCACCTCGCCACCCTCCTCGGCCGCGACCTCGCAGAAGAAGAAGATCCGGCGCGGGTAGTCCGGCAGGTAGGCCATCTCGTTGTGCGGCGAGAGAGTGACCCGGGGATCCTCCTCGCTGGCGTTCAACGCGACGCCGGCATCGCGCTTGCGCACCGCGATACCGCCGCGGTAACCGGCCTGGTCGTAGCCGAGCGACCGGACCAGCGTCTCGAAGCCGGCCTTGTCGGTCAGCGGCAGGCCTCGCACCAGCACCCCGCCAGCCATCGGCAGCGCCTGGTCGAGCAACTGCCGGAGCCGCGTCGCCCACTCGGCCGGCGCGTCCGGGCCAGGTTCGGCCTGGACGGTGGGGATCATCCCGCCGGCGTCCGGCACCGTCTCCGGGAAGCTCTCGTGTGACGACCCCGCCAGGAACGGCCGCCCGCGCACCGGGATCCGGAAGCTCTGCGGGTCGGCCGCCCGGAAGTGCGGGGTCTGCAGGCCGTCGGTTGTGGTCACCAAGATTCCTCTTATCTCCAAGGGGTTTTCGTGATCGTGGGGAGGGCCTCAGAATTCCGGATGGCCGCGTAGCACGCTGATCTCGTGGTAGAGCGGGGTGGCCGGGTCGGCATCCAGCAGCAGCTTGGCCTCGGTGGCCGACACCGGCTGCCTCCCGGCCGGGTCCGCGTAGAACTCGCACACCAGGTCGCGCTCGAGGCCGGTCCCCCGCATCGCCGTCTCGAGCGCCACGAAGAACGAGATGTCGGTGCCCTGGTGTTGACGGACGATCCGGGAGGCCAGCTCCTCCGGGCGGTACCGGTTGGCGCGGAACAGCTGGTGCAGGACGTTCTTGCCGATCCGGCAACCGAAGTTGAGGATCACCTCGGCCTGCGGCGCGCAGTCCCGGACCCGGCGAAGCAGCGCCTCGTTCAAGCCCAGTCCGAGCGCGTTGAACGGGTACTCCTGGAACGCCGCCCAGGGGTAGTAGTGCGCCAGGTGGTCGGGCACGTGCCGGCCGAGCAGCACCTCCGCGGTCAGCTGCGCCAGGTGGAAGCGGGCGTACATCGAGTCCTCCGGATCGGGCACCTGGGGCAGGCTGGCGACGACCACGTCCACCTCCTGCAGTTGGGCGCGCACCGCCGGCGAGTCGATCAGGCTGACCGAACCGGGAATCGGCCGGAACCGGTGCTGCACCTCTGGCGCGACCTCGGCGACGTACCGCTGGGCGAGCACGGGCAGCCGTTCGTCCACGTCGCTGCCTAGCACCAGCGCGGCGTTGCAGGACCGCAGCATGAAGGCGATGTTGGTGCCACTGCCCACCCCGACCTCGTAGACCCGGCGGCCGGCCAGGCCGGCCCGGGAAAGCCCGTCCTGAAAGGTCCCGGTCCAGGGGTCGGTGGGATCGAAGGCGAAGCTGGGCACCGGGCAGGTGCCGGCGGTCGCCAGCGTGCTGTCGGTCTGCATGTCGTCATCCCCACTCTGCGAGCGGCCGGTCCGCCCGCGTCGTCAGTCGATCGAGAGAACCTCGGCCACGTCACCGCGCAGGCAGTGGTCGGACCGCATCGAGGCGGCGTAGCCGCCGGAGTTGATCAGCGCCACCCGGTCGCCCTCCCGCAGCCGGGGCATCCGGTGGCCCACCGCCCACTGGTCGAGCGCCTCGTTGATGTTGCCGACCAGGGTGTAGACCTCCTCCCCCTCGTCCGGGCGCGGTTCGACCGCGACCGGTTCGCAGGGCAGGCCGTAGAACGCCGGCTCCATCGCCAGGTTGAAGCCGGCGTCCAGGCCGGCGAACAGCACGTCCCGGCGCCGTTCGGTATAGGTGACCGTGGTCAGCAGCACGCCGGCGTCCTTGATCAGGTAGTCCCCCGGCTCCACCGCGACGGTGAGCCCGCGGTTGCCGAACCGCTGCGCGATGGTCGCCGCCCACCGGGCCAGGTCGAGCGGCGCGTCGGTCGCGGTGTGCGGCACCCCGAGGCCGCCACCGAGATTGATCTCGCGCAGCTCGGGGAACTCCTCGACGAACCCGGCCGCCGCGTCCAGCGCCCGGCCGAACTGGTCGAGCTGGGGGTCGAGGTAGCCACAGCCGACGTGCAGGTGCAGCCGGACGATCCGCAGCCCCCACCGGGCGGCGATCTCCTTGGCCTGGTCCAGATGCTCGCGGTAGATGCCGAACTTGGTGGTGGCGGCGCCGCTGTAGTTCAGCCGGTCGTTCTCGCCGTAGCCGACTCCGATCGCCGGGTTGACCCGCAGTCCGACCTCCCGACCGGGACTGAGCCGACCGAGGTTGTCCAGCGACGACAGCGAATCGAGGTTCACCCGCAGCCCGTCGATACCGGCCAGGGTGGCAAGGTCGCGGGCCGACAGCGAGGTGCCGGTGAACGACATCCCCTCCGGCCGGAACCCGCAACTGAGCGCGTGCAGCAGCTCCCGGGTGGAGCAGACGTCGACCCCGCACAGGTCGCGGGTGCGCAGGTAGGTCAGCAGCGCCGGCGATCGGTTGGCCTTGATCGCGTAGTAGATCTGGTGCTCCAGGCCGGCGGCGGCAAGCGCCGCGGAGACCCGGACGATGTTCTCGGCCACCCGGCCCGCCCGGTAGAGGTAGGCCGGGGTGCCGACCTGTCCGGCCAACTGGGCCAGGTCGGACTCGCCCAGGTGGAGCCTGCCGTCCCGGTAGCCCAGGTCCGGACGCTGCCACCAGGGCGGCTTGCCGGCCGCCTCGGCGGTGGCCGACCTGTCGGCCGCCAGGTCGCCGGCGAGGTAGCGGACCCGGTCGCGCAGGGCGCCGAGCGCCTGGTCCACCTGTTCCCGGGCGCAGCCGTCGCCGAGCAGGATCCGCAGCGGCGCGTCCGGGTCCGCGTCGGACGAGCAGCTCGCCTGCTTGATCCGCAGCACGGTCAGGGCGGGGCTCAGCCCGCGACAGTCGATGATGTCGGCGGGTACGGTCACGGCGGTCACCTCCAGCTCAGGTCGGGGATGGTCGGTCAGCCCAGCGCGCCGGCGCGCAGATCGGCCTCGGCCCGTTCGATCGCGCCGGCCAGGATGCCGACGATCCGGTCGATCTCCGGCCGGGTCACGATCAGCGGCGGCGACATGATGCAGAGGTTCTCGTACGGACGCACCAGCAGGCCGGCCTGCTCGCAGTAGCCGTCGACCCGCTGGGCCAGCGCCTGGTTACGCGCGGTCGGCCCGTCCTCGCCGGGCACGTGGCACTCGACGCACGCCATCAGGTGATCGCCGCGCACGGCCGCCACGATCGGCGAGGACCGCAACTCGCGCAGCCGGTCGATGAAGTACGGCCCGACCTCGCGGACGTGCCCGCAGATGTCCTCCCGCCGCATCACCTCGATGTTCGCGATCGCGGTGGCGCAGGCGACCGGGTGCCCGGAGTAGGTGAAGCCGTTGGAAAATACCGGTTTCGCCGGATCGGCCGAGGCGACCAGCGACTCGGCGATCCGGTCGGACATCAGCACCGCGCCCAGCGGCTGGTAGCCGGAGGTCAGCCCCTTGGCGGTGACCAGCAGATCGGGCACGATGCCGAACCTCGGCTCGGAGGCGAAGAAATGGCCCAGCCGGCCGAACCCGGTCACCACCTCGTCGGAGATGTAGAGGATGTCGTGGCGTCGGCACACCTCCAGCGTCGCCTGGGCGTAGCCGGGCGGCGGCACCAGCACACCTCCCGAGGCGAGCACCGGCTCGGCGATGAAGCAGGCAATGTTCTCCGGGCCGATCTCGGCGATCGCCGCCTCCATGTCGTCGATCAGCTCGGACAACCGCTCTCCCGCGCCGACCGGGGAGTTGTCCGGGTCGTAGCCCGGGCTCGCCAGGTGGTGCACCCAGCCGCTCTCGTAGTGGAAGTGGGTGCGGTCGGCAGCCTTGCCGGACAGCGAGGCTGCCAGGAAGGTGCTGCCGTGGTAGGCGTCCCGCCGCGACAGCACGTGGTACTTGGCCGCCCTGCCCTGGCTGGCGAAGTAGAACTGGGCCAGCCGGACGGCCGACTCGACGGCGGTCGACCCGCCGGTGGTGAACTGCACCCGGTTCAGGTCGCCGGGCGCCAACTCGGCCAGCAGCGCCGCCAGCTCGGTGGCCGGCTGGTTGGTCACGTCGCCGAACGGGGTGAAGTACGGCATGGTGGCGGCCTGGCCGGCCATCGCCTCTATCAGCTCGGCGCGGCCGTAGCCGACCGTCACGCACCACATGCCGCCGATCGCGTCGAGGTAGCTGGTGCCCTTGCTGTCGACCACCTCGATGCCGGCCGCCCGGCAGATGATGAGCGACTGGGGTTTGCCGAGCACCGACAGGTCGGCCCACGGGTGCAGTACGTGCCGGGCATCGGTCTCAGTCAGCGACCCGGTGACCGGGCGGCTGGTCAGCTCTGTCATGCCTACCGTCCTTCTGCGGACGCCGAGTGGTTCGGGCGCTGGCCGAGGGCGCTCCGCAACTCGTCGTGGGCCCTGGTCAGCAGGCCTGCCCGGTAGGCCGCCCGGTAGTCGTCCAGGCTGGGGTAGCCGGCCTCGGCCTCCTTGCTGAGCGCCTCGACGAAGCCGCCGGAGCGGATGTCGTCGAGGATCCGTCGACCACGCTCCTTCACCTCGGGCCCGAGCAGCTGGCCCAGGTAGCGCTGCACGCCGTACCGGCAGGTGGGCGAGCCCTGCTGCTCGACGACCTCGTACAGTCCGGTGCCGGCCGCCTCGACGAACATCTCGGCCATCTCCCCCGAGGCGTGCATGTCCAGCAGCGAGGGCACCGCCGGGTAGCCGGCCTCCACCAGCACCTCCACCGCGGTGCGGAAGACGTCCAGCAGCAGCGGGGTCAGGAACTGCTCCTGGAACAGGTCGAGCTCGGTCTCGGTCCCGAGCGACACCGGCATCACCCCGTACCGGGTGAAGCCGACCGCGGCCGCGATCCCGAGGGTGCGCCGCAGGGCCCGGCCGGACGCGTCCTGGATGACGTCGACGAACGCCAACACCCCGGAACCATCGAGGTAACGCTGCCGGATCGGTTTGCCGAACATCTTCGGCGCCAGCAGCGCCGCGTCGATGGTCGGCGGCAGCGTGATGCGGTCGAACCGGATCGAGAAGCCGTGCGCGATCAGGAACAGGTCGCCGTCGGCCAGGTTCGGCTCGATGTGCGCCCGGTACACCTCGGGGTGCGCCTCGTCCGGGATCAGCAGCAGCACGATCGACGCGTCGGCCACCGCCTCGGCGATCGGCCGGGTGTCGAAGCCGTCGGCGATCGCGGACTCGCGATACTCGTCCGCCCGGTTGCCGATGATCACCCGCAGCCCGCTGTCCCGCAGGTTCGCGGCGAAGGCCTTGCCCTGGATGCCGTAACCGATGACGGCCACCGTCTCGCCGGCGATGTCGGCCTGGCTGGCGTCGTCCTGGAAGTACATTCTCGGTTCCTCTTCTGCCGGGGTGGGTAGAGCGGGCTGCCGCGCCGGGTCGGTCATGGGGCGGCCGGCACCGGTTCCAGGTCCTCGCCGAGGACGGCCGGCCGGTGATCGCGAAGCGGTTCGGCGATCTCCGCGAACGCCATGTTGCGCAGGTAGCTGGCGCGGAAGGCGTCCCACTGGACCCGGCACTCGGCGCGGTCCCAGCCGAGCAGGTCGGCGAACTCGGCCAGCACCAGCTCCAGCGCGGCCAGGTCGAGCAGGCATCGACCGTGCTCGTCGAAAACCACCGCGTCCCGGATTCCGCCGTTGTTCATGAGGTAATCGCGGTAGTCGGCGGCCAGCTGGTAGCGCACGTAGTGGGCAACCTTGGCGCGCAGGAACTCCGGATCCTGCCGCGGGTGGTCGGGCCGGTCCAGCGCGAAGCGTTCCTCGTCCGCCACCGGCAGGAAGGGCAACCGGGCGGTCGCCGAGCGGCCCAGCCGCTTGCCGGTGATCCGCCGCAGTCGGTCGGCCACCAGGTCGGCCACCTCCTGGCCGGCCCAGCGGAACTCGGTCAGCTTGACGTTGATCAGGTCGTAGACGACGCCGTCGCCGACCGGGCGCTCGCCGATCCGGAACATCCGGGAGATGTCCTGCACCGCGATCTCGCCGCCGTCATCGGCCGCCAGCGGCCGCAGCCCGCAGAAGACGTGGAAGATGTCCCGCCGGCCGAGCTGCCAGTCCGCGGCCACCAGTTCGTTGTAGGAGGCCAGCAGCTCCTCGATCTCGTCCTCCGCCGGCACCACCAGGTCGGGATCGCGGTGCGCCCGGTCGGTGGTGGTGCACTGCACGTACCAGATGCCGTTGAGCAGGAACGGCCGCAGATAGTGCTGCCGCTCCGGGTTCAGCGGCACCAGGCCGACCTGCAGCCGCGGATCGGCGGCCAGGCTGCGGTGGATGAACTCGTTGGTCGCCTCCAGGTGGGTGCCGCGCGAGTACACCACCGAGGTGCGGCCGTCGGTGTGCGTCGTCCGGTTGCGGGCCTGGTCGATCCACGGGCCGGCCGCGTTGGCGATCGTGTACGCCCGGATGGTCACCGTGGCCGGCAGCTCGTCGTGGGCGAACCGCCTGGTCAGGGTCACCTCGAAGTGGCCGGCGGCCACCCAGTCGTACCGGGTCAGCTCGACCTGGCTGAGCGCCCGGATCGGATACCGGTCGCTGCCCCGGTAGTAGGCGTCGCGGATCGCCTTGACCACCAGCACCTTGTCGTTGTTGGCCTTGCCGTCCCAGTAGAGGATGCCGCCGACCGCCTCGCGGGTGTTCACGTGTGGCAGCCGCCGGTGCAGGGCGTTCCGGTTGCGGAACAGCTTCACCCCGCTGAACCGGGGCTGCAGGCCGCACCAGGCCCACAGCGTGGTGAACATGTCGTACAGCGAGATGCCGAAGAAGACCGCCCACTTCTTCTCCGGGCTGTCCGGCAGCACGAAGACGACGTTGGGGATCTCCTCGACGGTGTTCCGGCTGGTCTCGATGAGGATCTTGCGTTCCCGGGTGCCGTACCAGACCAGCTGCAGGTCGAGCCAGGCGCCCCGCAGGTTCTGTGCGGTGCTCTGCTTGATCTTCGGGTCGCGGCGCAGCTTCGCGGCCAACAGCAGCCGGTGGAAGGCCATCCGCAGGTACCGGATGCCGGGGTGGATCGCCTTGCCGGTCTTGCTCGAGGTCTCGCCGCCGAACGGGCCACGGTCGACCAGGATCGCGCTGGCGTTGCCCCGCGAGGCCAGGTCCCGCAGCACCCCGGCACCGGCCGCGCCGCCGCCGATCACCAGCGTGTCGTGGACGAAATCGGTCTGTTCCTCGGCCACCAGCTGCCGGTACTGGGCGATGACGTCGGCCAGCGCGAACGACCGGGTGACCGGTTCGGGCTCGGCGGCCTGCCGACGGAACTTCACCATGATGCTCGGCCTCCTCGGTGTACTTCGATCACCCGGTGGTCGGGGTCCCGTCTGGCGTGGAAGGTGACCGCCCGGTCCGGCGGCACCGGGCGGGTCAGCGCCCAGTCCCAGCTCCGTTCGACCATGTAGGACATGAACCCGTGCACCTGCTCGGCCGTCAGCCCGCGGGAACCTCGCCGCTGCTCGACCAGCCGCTCCTGCGCCTCGCGGTCGCGCAGCATCTGCTCGAACGACGGCCAGTCGAAGGCCCAGAGCGCGTCGAACCGGTCGAACACCCCGCGCCAACGGCGCAGGTTTCCGGCCACCTCGCGGCGCAGCCCGGGCGGCAGCAGCAGCGGGTCGACGTCGGTCTCGGCGCCGGCGAACCAGAGGTCGAACAGGAACACCCCGACCCGGCCGCGCACCTCGAAGTAGCGGTGCTCGCCGGTCGGCTGGTCGTCGATCCGCTTGTCGAAGTTGCCCATTCTGATCACGCTGTTCGGGCCGCTGTGTTCCAGCTCGGCGAGGTTGCGCTCCAGCCAGGCCAGGTCATGGGTGCCGGGCAGCGACCGGTTCGTCACGCCGGGCACTCCCGGGTCGTAGCCGCGAGCCCGCAGCGGCTCCCGGTCGGCCTTGCCCAGATACCAGTCGTCACCGCTCCGGGCGACGGCCCGGCCCTCGCGCGCTGGGTCGAGCAGCATGTCGAGCACCGCGGCCAGGCCGTTCGTCAGCACGGTCTTGCCGGCGCCGGGGCTGCCGTTGAACCCGACCACGAAAGGCCGGTCCGGCCGGGACCGCCGCTTGTGCCGGACGATCCACTGAGCGAACGGCAGGTAGAGCCGCCACAGCTCGCCGATCGGCGGCGGCAACTCGTCGCCGAAGTACGACCGCCACCAGCCGGCGAACGCCGGCCAGACCCGGGGCAGCAGCTCGATCCGACCGGCCAGCACAGCAGCCGGCTCGATGGCCGGGGCGAATGCCGCCGGCACCTGGTCGTCACCGGTCGCCGCGATCAGCTCGGCCAGCTGGGCCGGGCCGGCCTGTCCGGTCGCGGCCAGCCGGTGCAGCAGCGGGTCGATCCCGGTCCCGAGCTCAGCCGCCCGCATAGCTCAGTCCCGTCTGCCGTTCTGAGTCCTGCTCGGGCTCCGGGTCCCGTGCGGCTGGTGCGTCCTGCTCGGACTGGTAGCCGGCGAGCAGCGCGTGCAACTCCGCCAGCCGCTGGTTCGGCCGGGCGATCTCGGCCAGCGGCACGTCCCGGCCGAACTGGCTGGCGAAGTCGCCGCGCATCCGCGCGAAGTCCAGCGAGTCCAGGCCCAGTTCGGCCAGCCGCCGGGACTCCTCCCAGCGGTGGACGTAGTTGCGCAGGAACTGCTGGACCCGATCGCCCTCGGCCCGCTCGCCGTCAGCCGGTACGGCGCTGGTCGGTCCGGTGCCGGCCGGTTCGGTGCGGGCGACGGTGCCGGCGGTCGGCGGCGGCAGTTCGGACACCAGGGCGGTGTCGCCCCAAGCCGATCTGCTCCAGTCCAACTGGCAGCCGGCCAGGGTGCCGCCCGGGCCGCCGGCGAGCGCCGAGCCGATCACCTGTCCGAGCAGTCGCAGGCCGGCCCCGGAGGTCAACGGCGTCTCACCGGCTGACCGGGCGAGCTCCAGTGCCCGCGGACCGGCGGCCATCCCGACGCCGGCCCAGGTCCCCCAGTTCACCGACATCAGCAGTGGCTGGCCGGGCCCGGTCGCCCAGTCGGCGCTGGCGTCCAACCAGCCGTTGGCCGCTGCGTAGTTCGCCTGGCCGGCTGCGCCGAGCAGCGCGCTGGTCGACGAGAAGGCGATCAGCCAGCCAGCGCCGGTGAGCCGGCCGAGTTCGCGAAGACCGGCCACCGCCAATTTCGGCGCGAGCACCGGCGGGAACCGCCCCGCCGTCAGGTTGCGCAGCATCCCGTCGTCCAGCGCGCCGGCCAGGTGCAGGATGCCGGCCAGCGGACCAGTCTGCTCGGCCAGGGCGGTCGGGTCCAGCGGAGCGCCGAGGTCCAGCGGCAGGAACCGGACGCCCTGCGGCAGCTCGGCCGGCGCGGTCCGCCCGGTGACGATCACCCGCTGCGGCGCCACCCGCTGGGTATGGATCAGCCAATCCAGCACGATCCGGCCGAGGCCGCCGGTGCCGCCGGTGACCAGGAAGGCGGCCGAACCATCGGTGCCCGGTCCGCCGAGCAGGCCGGCCGGCAGGTCGGGCAACGACACCGGCAGCAGCCGCCGGCCCAGGGTGAAGCCGCCGCGCAGCAGCAGGTCCGGCTCGTCCGGGTGGCAGCGGACCCGGTCCAGCAGCGCGGGCAACCAACCGTCCACCGGAGCCGCCGGCCAGTCGGTCAGGAAGACCCGCTGGACGGTCAGGCCCGGTTCCTCCAGCACCGCCGTGCGGGTCAGCCCGGCCAGCAGCCCACTGGCCGGAGCGGCCGGCAACACCAGGATCACCCGGCCGCGCAGCTCGGCGGCGACGATCTCGGCGAACAGCCCGCGGAACCGCTCGCAGTGCTCGACCGGGCCGCGGTCGTCGGCCAGCCGGCTGGTCATCGCGACCGTCCGGTCGGCACCGGTCAGCTGCTCCCGCAAGAACCGGACGCCGGCCGCGACGCCGGTCGCGTCCAGGTCCAGCCAGCCGATCGGTTGGTCCGCCGCGCCCGCCCGTAGGGGCGTCACCGGCAGCCATCGCACCTGGTGCAGCCGGCCGTCCCAGCCTCCCCCCGAGCCGACCTGCTCGGGCTGCAACCGATCCAGGAACCCGACCAGTTGCTCGAAGAGCTGTTCGCGCCGGTGCAGCAGGAAGTCGTGGCCGCCGGCATGCCGGTGCAGCTCGACGATCGGGCTGCCGGTCAGCTGCGCCCAGTCCGGCGCCGTTTCGACCGGGAACGACGGATCGTCCTCGGCGGCGTGCACCTGCAGCGGGCAGTCGAGCAGCGCACCGCCCGATCGGACGCGCCGCTCCCGGATCCGCTGCTCGCAGCGGGCGTCCAGGGCGAGGTCTCGATGCAGCGCCGGCAGCACCGACGCCTGCCAGTGCGGGTCGTCGCGCAGCTCGGGCGGCACCATCAGGTAGGACTCGACCGGGCAGTCGGCAGCGACCGCCGCCGAGCCGATCACCGCCCGGCCGGCCACCGAGACCGCGGTGATCCGGCCGCTCCGGGCCCAGTCGGCGAGCGGCCCGGTGATCAGGTCCAGGCAGACCGCGGCACCGCAGCTCAAGCCGCAGAACGCGACCGGCCGGCCGCCCGCATCGGCCCGGATCGCCGCTGCCAACTCCGCCAACCATTCGGCGTCCGCGGCCGGCTCACCGCCGCCGGGCAGTTCGATCGCCACCAGGTCCAGCCAGTCGGGCGCCAGCCGGGCCCACGAGCCGAACGCGGCGGCGTTGCCGCCGGCGTACGGCAGGCAGTAGACCGTCAGCCGGGCGTCCGGCTTGGCCTGCAGCCGGTGCAGCAGCTGCGGCTCCGGTTGCGGGTCAGCCGCCGGCGCCGGGCCGCCGACGTACACCGAGGCCTCCGGCCGGGTCCAGTAGCTGGTCCGCTCGAAGCTGTAGGTGGGCAGCGTGTGGCTCGCCGGCGCCCGGACCCCCTGGTGCAACGCGTCGAAGTCGAGGTCGGCGCCGGCGCTCCACAGCTCGCCGAGGGCGCGCAGGTAGTCGGCCTCGTCGTCACCCGCTTCCTCGGCACTGGAGTGCCTGGCGTTGGCCAACATCGGCAGCAGCAGCGGCGCCGGCTCGGTCCGGCCGGCAATCGCCTTGCGGGCGAAGCTGGTCAGGGTGTTGCCCGGACCGACCTCGAGCACCACGTCCGGCTGCCAGCGCAGCAGCGCGTCGAGGTCGTCTCGCCAGCGCACCTTCGAGGTGAGGTGCGCCGGCCAGTAGTCGGCCGGCCGGTGACCCGGCTCGAACCAGTCACCTGTCAGGTTGCTGGCGATCGGCAGCTCCGGCACCCGGGCGGTGAGGTCGGCGGCCGCGGTGGCGATCCTCTCGGCGACCGGCTGCAACAGCGGGGTGTGGAATGGGTGCGACACCGGCACCGGCCGGCAGCGCAGGCCACGCAGCGGCAGTTCGGCCTGCGCCGCGGCCAGGGCGGTCGTCGAGCCGGCCAGCACCAGCCGCTGCGGGGCGTTCTCGGCAGCCAACCAGACGTCGGTGCGACCGGCCAGCCAGGCCGCGAGCTCCTGCTCGTCCCCGACCACGCCGAGCATGCCGCCGGGCGACGGCAGCTGCTCGGTTGCCAGCGCCCGGGCGGCCACCAGCCCGGCGGCCTCGTCCAGCGTCAGCAGTCCCGCGGTTACCGCAGCGGCGTATTCGCCGATGCTGTGCCCGGCCACCGCGACCGGGCGGATGCCCAGTTCCAGCAGGCTGTTCGCGATCGCGTACTCCACCGCGAACAGGCCGCACTGGGTCAGCACCGGACGCCGCACGCTGGTCTCGTCCGCCTCCAGCAGCTCGGCGATCGGATTCGTCGGCAGGTGGTCGGCCAGGCTGGCGCAGGCCGCTTCGAAGTGCCGCCGGAACCGGCCGCCGTCGGCCCGGCCCCGAAAGAGACCCCTAGCCATGCCGGCGGTCTGCGAACCCTGGCCGGAGAAGCAGAACACCACGCCGGCGCCCCCGTCCCGGCTCTGCCGCGGTAGCCGGTCTGCCAGCTCGCGCAGCTCACCGACCCCGGCGCCGGCCGCGACGACGGCGGCCGCCCGCAACGGGTGCGCCGCCCGCCGGGTCTGAAGCGTGCGGACCGCTGCCGCCGCCGCCCCCTTCGGCAGCTCCTGCATGAAGTCGGCAAGCGTCAGGGCGGTGCGCCGGAACGCGAGCTCGGTCCGGGCAGACACGGTCACCAGCTGCAGCTCGGCCACCTGCTCGGCGGCCGGCTCGACCGGCGGTGCCTCCTCGACGATCAGGTGGGCGTTGGTGCCACCGATCCCGAAGCTGGAGACGCCGGCCCGGCGTGGCAACTGACCGGCCGGGTCGGCGACCCTCCAGTCGCCGCGGGTCTGCTGGATCGTGAACGGCGAGCCGGCGCAGTCGATGTAGTCGACCAGCTTCGGGTTGAGGGTGCGGTAGTGCACGGTCGGCACCAGGGTGCGGTGATGCAGGCAGAGCACGGTCTTGATCAGGCCGGTGATGCCGGCGGCGCAGTTGGCGTGGCCGATGTTGCCCTTGACGCTGCCCAGCGCGCAGCTGCCGGTGCTGAACTCCTCGCCGCGACGGTGCTCGGTGAACGCGTCGAGCAGCCCCTTGACCTCGATCGCGTCGCCCAGATGGGTGGCGGTGGCGTGGCACTCGACGTAGGAGAGCTGCTCCGCGGCGATCCCGGCCATCGCCAGCGCGTCGGAGATGCACTGCGACTGGGCCAGCGCGCTCGGTGCCGTATAGCCGGCCTTCTGCCTGCCGTCGTTGGAGATTCCGAAACCGGTGAGCACAGCCCAGACGTGGTCGCCGTCGGCCAGCGCGTCGTCCAGCCGTTTCAGCACCACCGCGCCGACCGAGTCGCCGAACAGGGTGCCGCTGGCCTCCTCGTCGAACGGCCGGACGGTGCCGTCGAGGCTGCCCACCAGCCCGTCCGCGTACCGGTAGCCGAGGTTGGGGAAGGTGATCGCGGACGCGCCGGCGATGGCCATGTCGCACTGACCGGAGACGATCGACTGGGCCGCCTGCGCCACCGCGACCAGCGCGCTGCTGCAGGCCGAGGTGACCGTCAGTGCCGGGCCGCCCAGGTTCAGCCCGTACGCCACCCGGGTGGCCAGGTAGTCCTTCTCGTTGCCGATCTCGGTCAGGAAGATCGCGGCGGGGTCGAGCGGCTGCTTCAGGCCGCCGCCGTCGAGGTGGTGCACCAGGTAGCCGTCGATGCCGCAGGCGGCGAACACGCCGGTGCGGCGGCGGTACGGATTGCCGGCCCGGGCGTAGCCGGCCTGTTCCAGCGCCGACCAGGCGACCTCCAGGAACACCCGGTGTTGGGGGTCCATCAGCAGCGCCTCGCGCTGACCGATGCCCCAGAACTCGGCGTCGAACTTGTCGGCGTCGGCCAGCACCTGGCCGACCGGCACCCAGCCAGGGTCGGCGAGCACGTCGGCGCCGAGTTGCTTGGCGCGCAGCAGCTCCGGCGAGAAGGTGCTCAGCGAGTCGACGCCGTCGAGCAGGTTCTGCCAGAACGCGGTCAGGTCGGGCGCGCCGGGGAACCGGCCGGCCATCCCGACGATGGCGAGCCGGGTGTCGGCGGTGGCCGGCCGGGGCCGCCTGGCCTCGGCCGCAGGCTGACCGCCGGAACAGTGCGCGGCCATCTCGCGGACGGTGCTGTACTGGAAGATGTCGATCACCGGCAGCGCGATGCCGAACCGGCCGGCCAGTTCGCCGGAGAGCCGGGCCGCGCTCAGCGAGTCCCCGCCGAGATCGAAGAAGTTGTCGTCCGGGCTGCGCACCTCGACGCCGAGCGTCTGCCGCCAGGCCAGCGCGATCCGCTGCTCGACCGTGCTCAGCGCGGTGGTCGGCCCCTCGGCCGGCCGCTGCTCGGCGGGCGGCGCCGGCAACGCCGACAGGTCCAGCTTGCGCGAGTCGCTCTGGCTGATCGGCAGCTCGTCCAGCGCGATCAGGTGCCGCGGCCGGGCGTATTCCGGCAGCTCGCGGCGGCCCTTCTGACGGAGCCGGCCGAGGAGCGCCTCTGACGGCCGGGCCGCCTCGCCCAGCACGTAGGCGACCAACCCGGTCGGCTGGCCGGTGCGCTCGTCGGGCAGCGGCCGGACGATCACCCGGCCGACGCCCGGCTGCTCGGCCAGCACCCGCTCGACCGACCGCAGCGACACCTTGAAGCCACGCACCTTGACCACGTCGCCGGTCCGGCCGAGGATCTCGATCTCACCACCTGCCCCGAACCGGGCCCGGTCGCCGGTGCGGTAGAACGTCTCACCGGCGAACTCGGTGTCGGCCAGCGCGGCCGGGCACCGCACGAAGCGCTCGGCCGTCTTGGCCGGGTCGTTCAGGTAGCCGGTGGCGACACCCGGGCTGGCGAAGTAGAGCTCGCCGACGCCGCCATAGGGCACCGGCTCGCCGTGCTCATTCAGCAGGACGGCCGCACTGCCGGCCAGGATTCGGCCGACCGGGGCGAACTGCGAGCGGCTCGGCCGGTCGGGCGGCGGGTCGCTCGGCAGCAGGTCGGCGAACGAGACGTCCAGGCTCTCCCAGGTGCTGTAGGCGTTCACCAGTCGGGTGCCGGGCGGTAACAGCGCGGCCGCCTTCTCGACCATCCGCCGGGGCACCACCTCGCCCATCAGGAAGATCACCTCGAGCTGGCCGAGCCGCTCCGCCAGCGACCGGCCGGCGACCGGATGGTCGAGCACGCTCTCGAACAGCGAGGGCGGCACCACGATGCGGGTGATCCGGTGCTCGGCCAGAACGTCCACCAGCCGAACCGGATCGAAGATGCAGTCGTCCGGGATCACCACCGCCGGCTTGCCCTGCAGCAGCGGACGCAGGCACTCCCAGCCGAAGAACACGTTCAGCCCGTCCCGGGAGGACTCCGAGTACGGGTAGCGCTCGTAGCGGGCGTCGAAGCAGTACAGGCAACCCAGGTGCGTGTTGAGCACTGCCTTCGGCACCCCGGACGTGCCACTGGTCATCGAGATCAGGGCGACGTCGGTGGGCGGCACCGGCGGGAACGCCATCGCCGGCTCGACCTCGGGCAACGGGTGCCACCGGTCCGGGGTGAGCACCAGCAGTCGGTCCGGCGTCCGGAACCCGGCCGGCAGCAGCGCCACCAGTTCCGGCACGGTGACCACCGCCGCCACCTCGGCATTGGCCAGGAACTGTTCGAGCAGCGAGGCCGGCCAGTTCTTCTCCAGCAGGCAGGCCGGCAGGCCGAGGCCGAAGCAGCTGAGCAGGCTGATGCAGTACTCGGCCGAATGCGGCAGCAGCAGCCCGACCACGTCGCCGCGGCCCAGCCCGAGCCCGGTCAGCTCGGTCGCCAGCGACGCCGCGCAGGCATGCAGCTCGCGGTAGTTCCAGTGCCGGTCGCGCTCGATCAGGGCCGGCGCCTCGGGAACGGCGGCTACCTGCTCGGTGAACCGGTCCCAGACGCTGCGCTGGTCAGCCCGGTAGGCCGGCCCCTCGATCGCCGTCGACGGCCCGGCTGCCATCCGGACCAGGTCCAGGTGGCCGGCGATGCTGGCCAGCAGTGCCGCCCTGTCGGTGACCGGGTAGAAGTGGCCGCCGGGAAGCAGTTCGACGCCGTGGAAGGCCGCCGGCTCGACGTGTTCCTCCCATGCCTGCAGACCGGCGGAGGAGACGGAGCGGTCCGCCGCGCCGCCGTAGACCACCGTCGGAACGGACGTCCGCTCGGTACGGCCCTGGTACGTCTCGTCCAGCTTCAGGTCGCTGCGCAGCGGCGGCAGCACCAGTCGCAGCAACTCCTCGTCGGCCAGGTGCTCATCCGACACCAGCCCCCACCGGCGGACCCGATCCACCAACTCGGGCTCCGGCAGCGCGTGCATCCGCTCGGTCGCGGGCAGGTGCGGCGCCCGGTGGGCGGACAGGAAAAGCGCCGCCGGAGTTCGCCGATGTCCGCGTGCCAGCTCCTGGCAGACCGCGAATGCGACCAGCGCTCCGAAACTGTGCCCGAAGAAGGTGAACGGCGCGCCGTCGTCCTGCGCGCACACCAGGTCGGCCAGATCCGCGATCAGCGCCGCCCAATCCTCATATGGTGCGAGGTTGATCAGCCTGCCTCGGCCCGGCAGGGCGAAAGAGACGATTTCCAGGTCGTCCGGCAGGCCGACGGCCCAGTCGGCGAAGAACTGAGCATTCCCGCCCGCGTGCGGAAAGGCGAACAGCCGTAGGGCGACGTCCTCCCGCGGCACCAGCACGAGCTGTTCGGCACGGGCGGTCATGCCTGCGTCCCGGCCAGCCCGCAGCGCAGCACAAAGCCCCCCAATGCCCACCTACCTACCCCATATGGGTAGGCAGACAATACACAGTGTTAGCCCGTTTCCGGAAGGGCCGTGACTTCATCGCCGAACCGGCCGGCAAATGTCGAGGAAGCGCCGCCAGGACGCTGTCCGACCCACGGCGACTGCGAGCGGCACCGGTCCGCGACTGCACTCCGGACCGGCACCGGTCGACGGCGCGACTGCAGCCGGTCAGGCGACTTCGGCGACGATGGATTCCACCCGTGGCCGGGCGATCGCCAGGTAGTCGGCGGTGGCCACCGCGATGGTGCGGTCCAGCCGGGCGGCGTTGAAGAAGATCTCGGGGTGGCGCAGCAACGACGGATCGAAGACGAGCTCCAAGCGCTCGTCGAAGGAGAACGGCGGGATGGTGCCGACCGGGCTGCCGGCTAATTCCTCGGCGATCTCGCGGCTGGCGAAGGCCGCATAGCTACCGTTGAGCAGCGCTTTGATCTTTCCGAAGTCGATTCGCATATCGCCGGGCAACACCGCCGCCAGATAGCGGGTTTCCCGCTTGGCAACCTTGACCATCACCACGATGCATTTGGCGGCCTGGTTGGGATCGTGGCCGCGAAGCCGGCTTACCGCCTCGGTGACGCCTTCAGCCTCGTGCTCTATCACCCGATAGGTGGCGCCGTGCGCGTCCAGCAGGTCGGTGAGTCTGCGGTAGGCGTCCAGCATCACGGCGCCGACCATATCGCACCCACGGATCGAATCACGCCGACCGCCATTCAGGCCCGCAGCGGCATTGCTCTTCGGGTCGAAGGTTCGCACCATACCGACCAGGTAGGAACGAGCCGGGGCCCGGGCCGGCGATCAGCCGACCCGGGCCCCGGGCGTCAGAGCGGGTTCGACTTACTTCGTGAGGTCGAACCGGTCGTTGTTCATAACCTTGTCCCAGGCCGCGACGAAGTCCCGGACGAACTTCTGCTGCGCGTCGTCGCTGGCGTACACCTCGGCGACCGCCCGCAGCTCGGAGTTCGAACCGAACACCAGGTCGGTCCGGGTGCCGGTCCACTTGATCGAGCCGGCAGCGTCCCGTCCCTCGTAGGTGTCGGAGTCGCTGTCGGCCGGCTTCCAGGTGACGCCCAGGTCGAGCAGGTTCACGAAGAAGTCGTTGGTCAGCGAGCCCGGCCGGTCGGTGAACACGCCGTGCGGCGACTGGCCGGCGTTGGCGCCGAGCACCCGCAGGCCGCCGACCAGCACGGTCATCTCCGGCGCGCTCAGGTTCAGCAGGTTCGCCTTGTCCACCAGCAGGTACTCCGCCGGCAGCCGGTGACCCTTGCCGAGGTAGTTGCGGAACCCGTCCGCGGTCGGCTCCAGCACCGCGAACGACTCGACGTCGGTCTGCTCCTGCGAGGCGTCGGTGCGGCCCGGGGTGAACGGCACCTCGATCTCGGTGCCGGCGTTGCGGGCGGCCTGCTCGATGCCGGCGCAGCCGCCGAGCACGATCAGGTCGGCCAGCGACACCTGCTTGCCGCTCTGGCCGGCGTTGAACGACTGCTGGATGCCTTCCAGGGTGCGCAGCACCCCGGCCAGCTCAGCCGGGTTGTTGATCTCCCAGCTGCGCTGCGGCTCCAGCCGGATCCGGGCGCCGTTCGCGCCACCGCGCTTGTCGCTGCCGCGGAACGTCGAGGCCGACGCCCAGGCGGTGCTTACCAGCTGCGCGACGGTGAGGCCCGAGTCCAGCAGCTGCCGCTTGAGCTCGGCGATGTCCGCGGCGTCGATCAGCTCGTGGGTCACGGCCGGAACCGGGTCCTGCCAGATCAGCTCCTCCCGCGGCACCAGCGGGCCGAGGTAGCGCGCCACCGGACCCATGTCGCGGTGGGTGAGCTTGAACCAGGCGCGGGCGAAGGCGTCGGCGAACTGGTCCGGGTTCTCCAGGAACCGGCGGGAGATCGGCTCGTAGATCGGGTCGAACCGAAGCGCCAGGTCGGTGGTCAGCATGGTCGGCGGCCGGGTCAGCGAGCCGTCCTCGGGGTCAGGGAAGGTGTTGGCGCCGGCGCCGTCCTTGGCCTGCCACTGGTTCGCGCCGGCCGGGCTCTTCACCAGCTCCCACTCGTAGCCGAACAGCGTCTCGAAGAAGCTGTTGTCCCAGCGGGTCGGGGTGGGCGTCCAGGTCACCTCCAGGCCGCTGGTGATGGTGTCGCGACCCTTGCCCGAGCCGAAGCTGCTCTTCCAGCCGAGGCCCATCTCCTCCAGCGGGGCGCCCTCCGGCTCGGGACCGACGACGCCTTCCGGGTTGGCCGCGCCGTGGGTCTTGCCGAAGGTGTGGCCGCCGGCGATCAGCGCCACCGTCTCCTCGTCGTTCATCGCCATCCGGCCGAACGTCTCGCGGATGTCGCGCGCCGAGGCCATCGGGTCCGGCTGGCCGTTCGGGCCTTCCGGGTTGACGTAGATCAGGCCCATCTGGACGGCCGCCAGCGGCTCCTCCAGGTTGCGGTCACCGGTGTAGCGCTCGTCGCCCAGCCACTCGCTCTCCGGACCCCAGTAGACGTCCTCGTCCGGCTCCCAGACGTCGGCGCGGCCACCGGCGAAGCCGAAGGTCTTGAAGCCCATCGACTCCAGCGCGCAGTTGCCGGCGAAGACCAGCAGGTCGGCCCAGGAGACCTTCTTGCCGTACTTCTGCTTGACCGGCCACAGCAGCCGGCGGGCCTTGTCCAGGTTGGCGTTGTCCGGCCAGCTGTTCAGCGGGGCGAACCGCTGCATGCCGGCGCCGGCGCCACCGCGGCCGTCGCTGATCCGGTAGGTGCCGGCGCTGTGCCAGGCCATCCGGACCATCAGGCCGCCGTAGTGGCCGAAGTCGGCCGGCCACCAGTCCTGCGAGGTGGTCAGCACCTGCTCGATGTCGGCTCGCAGCGCGTCCAGGTCGAGCGAGTTGAACTCGGCGGCGTAGTCGAAGTCGGCGCCCATCGGGTTGGCGGCCGGCGCGTGCTTGCGCAGGATGCCCAGGTTGAGCCGCTGCGGCCACCATGTGCGGTTACCGACACCCTCCGTCGGGTGGTGCGGTCGCGGCGGGGTGTACGGACACTGGTTGCCGCCCTCCTCGACGTTCATTTCGCCGACGACGGCGTCTGGCTTGTCAGACATCGGGATTTCCTTCCGGGATCAACGGTTTCGATCGCTGTTGTGAAGAGTCTTTCGTGCCGGTGGTGCAGGCCGGACAGCGGCCCCAGTAGACGACCTCGGCCTCGTCGATGGCGAAGCCGTGGTCGTCGGCGGCGACCAGGCAGGGCGTGTCGCCGACCGCGCAGTCGACGTCCACGATGGCGCCGCACGAGCGGCAGACGAGGTGGTGGTGGTTGTCGCCGACCCGGGCCTCGTACCGGGCCACCGACCCCTGCGGCTGGATTCGGCGGACCAGCCCGGCTGTGGTGAGCGCCTTGAGCACGTCGTAGACGGCCTGGTGGGAGACGTCCTGTTGCTTTCTCCGGACGGCGTCGATCAGCGAGTCGGTGTCGGCGTGCGGGTGCTGGTGGACCGCGGCGAGCACCGCCAGCCGGGGCTGGGTGACCCGCAGCGAAGCGGCGCGCAGCAACTGCTGGTAGTCCGCGTCGAGAGGCACGTTGCGGGAGTCTGCCCGGTTTTCTTGAACGAATCAAGTCTCGGCGTGCCGCCGGAATGGCGGGACCGGAAGTCGGGTTGCAGGCTGCATGACCACATGGGGATTCATCGGCAGCGGAAACATCGGCAGCACCGTCGCGAGGCTCGCGGTGGCCGCCGGGCACCAGGTCGTGCTGAGCAACAGTCGCGGTCCGGAGACGCTCACCGAACTCGTCAGCGAACTGGGCGACGGCGCGCGGGCGGCGACCGCCGCGGAGGCGGCCCGGGCCGGCGATGTCGTGGTGGTGACCATCCCGCTGAAGAACTACCGGGACGTGCCGGTCGAGGCGCTCGCCGGCAAGATCGTCATCGACACCATGAACTACTACCCGCAGCGGGACGGCCAGATCGAGCCGCTCGATGCCGGGACCACCACGTCGTCGGAGCTGCTGCAGGCCGAGCTCCCCGACTCGCAGGTGGTGAAGGGCTTCAACAACATCTTCTTCCAGCACCTGCGTGACCTGGCCCGGCCGACCGGGTCGAGCGACCGGAGCGCACTGGCCATCGCCGGCGACTCGGCCGAGGCCAAGCGCCGGGTGACCGAACTGCTCGACGAGATCGGCTACGACACGGTCGACCTCGGCCCGCTGTCGGAGGGCTGGCGCACCCAGCCGGACACCCCCGCCTACGGCCTGCAGTACGCCGCCGACGAGCAGGACTGGACGGCCGGCGCCAAGGCCGCCGACGCTGCCGAGGTAGCCAGCCGGGCGGCCGCCGCCCACCGCGGCTGATCCAGACGGCGGCCGGCACATCAGCGACGGCGCCGCCTTCTCACCCCCTCGTCGGGAACCGCGGTTACTGAGCCGCCGAGAGGGCCAAAGCACAGCCAGTCGACGCCGGGAACCCAGGCGCCCACCGGGCGGTTGCCACCGAACCGGCGGCCGCCGGCGGGGCCCGGTGGCGGCCGGGGTGTTGATTCGGCGCGCCTATCGGTCGCCCAGAGTGTCCTTCGCCTTGCGCCCGGCGGCCCGGACGACGGCGACGATCCCGATGATGATCAGGGCGAGGATCACCAGGATGACGATGAGCGCCGGAATGCCGGTAAGGGTGCCACTGGCCGCGTTGAGCTGAGTACTCATGTGTCGACTCCCTCTGTCGTTGGTTGAGAAGCTAATCGCGGCGGTCAGCACCACGAGACTGGGCTTTTGCCAAATTCCGAAAGGGCTTCCTGATCGGCAGCGTCGTGCGGCGTTGCCGATCGAATCCTGCGTACCCAAACCGCTGCTCATCGATACGAAACCAGGCAATCATGACTAAGACGATCAGCCTGATAACTATCGGTAATCGCCACGTCGGGACTCCTGCGAGCAGGTGACAGCGTGTCCGACCTCGCAGGTCGGCGCCTCTGCCGTTTGGATGACAACGGGCGAGTTTGCGGGGCATGATCTGCTCGCGGCGCGAACACCGGGACGCCGATCGAGCTTTGACCGGGGGTTCTGTGATCAGCCGCGCTGCCGTTGCCACTCTGTTTGCCGTCTCGGTCGCCATCTCGCTCGCCGGATGCTCTAGCGGCTCGACCGCCGCCTCGAAGTCGTCGTTGCCGGTCACCGCGACACGGACAACGGACCAGTCCTCGCCTGCGCCGGCCGAGACCACCGCGAGTGCGAATCCGACCTCGCCCGGGGTGACGACTCCGCCAGCGGCCGGCACAACCTTGTTGCAAAATCAGCTCTCCGGCGCGGTGAAGGTCGTCACCGGTGGAGTCGGCTTCACCGTCGTGCAGGATCTCGAGCAGAACGACACCCAAGCCGGCGGGATCACCGCCTACGACGCGGCCGGCACCGCCGAGGCGACGCTCACCGACGTCGACGTGTCGTGCGGCGCGGCTGACGTTGTGTTGCCGACGGGTCGGCGGGTGCTGCTCGCCTTGACGCACGCCTACAGTCCTGCCCAGGGCGTCAACCCTGCCACCCAGTCGACCACCCTGCACGAGTACGCCGCCACCGACGGCGATGAGCTGTGGGCCGCTCAACTGACGTCGGGCACCACCGACGCCAGCGCCGATCCCGGACCCGGCGTGTGCAACAGCTCCACTGGCGGCGGCGCCCTGCCGGGCTTCTCCGCGACGGCCGACGGAAACTACGCGGTGGAGACCCTGGCCCCGTCCGGCCAGGTGTGGGTCATCGACCTCACCACCGGCGCCAAGCGCGCCAGCCGTACCGCTGAGGCGGCGCTGGGCGGGGTCGTCGTCGACGACAAGCTCAGTGACGGCAGCGTCGTCGGGGCGACGTTCAGCGATCCGCGCACCGGGCGCACGGTGGCGACGCCGAGCAACATCGCCGATCCGAAGGACTTCAGCAATGGCGCCACTTACGCGACCGAGTCGACGCTGGTGATGGCGCTCAACCCCGGCGGCAGCGAGTACTCGATCCGCTCGATCAGGCTGCCGTCGGCGACGGTCAACTGGACCACCGGGCAGACCCCGTACCAGGTCAGTGACGTATCGGTCACCGGTCAGACGGTCATCGGCTGGAACCACTTCGAGGACGCCACCGGCGTGCTCGGTTACGACCTGAACACCGGCCACAAGTTGTGGGCGGTCGGCAACTCCCAGTTCTGTGCCGCTGCCAACGGCAAAGCCGTGGTGTCCGTCAACGGGCAACTGGCCGTCCTGGACGCCCGGACGGGCAAGCAGCTCTCCTTCGATCCGAGCACCGGGTCGTGCCCGAACGTACTTTCCAACGGCGTGCGCTGGTCCTATGGCTCGGACGGAACGCTGAGCGTGGACCAGTACCTGTAAGGCGCCTGGACCGCCCTACTAGCCACCCGCCGGCGGGCCGTACTCCTCGTCGGTGACGTGGTCGAGCCAGGTGACGACCTGGCCGTGCTCGCCCGCTTCCTGCATGGCGACGTGCGCCATGAACCGGTCGGGCGTCGCCCCATGCCAGTGCTCCTCGTCCGGCTCGATGTAGACGACATCGCCCGGCCGGATCTCTATCACTCCCCCGGTGCGCGTTGCCACCAGGCCGAGGCCATCGGTGACGTAGAGCGTCTGGCCCTTCGGGTGGTGGTGCCAGGCGGTGCGGGCGCCGGGGGCGAACCGGACGTGCGCGCAGCCGATCGCCGACTGCTCGTCAGGGTTGCGGATGCTGTCGATGTGGACCGTGCCGGTGAACCAGTCGGCTGGCCCGACGGCGGTCGGTGCCCCACTCGGGGTGTACCTCACGGCTAGCTGTCCTTTCCTGGCTGCAGCAGCACCTTGATAGCGCGGCGCTCGTCCATCGCGCGATAGCCCTCGGCGGCCTGCTCCAGCGGCAGGGTCAGGTCGAACACCTTGCCCGGGTTGATCTTCCGGTCCCAGATCAGCTCGATGAGCTCGGGCAGGAAGCGGCGCACCGGCGCCGGTCCGCCATGCAGGTGCACGCCGGCGCCGAACAGCACGTCACCGGGAATCGCGACGTCGTGCGACACCCCGACGAAGCCGACGTGACCGCCCGGACGGGTCGAGGCGATCGCCTGCATCATCGCCTGCTGGGTGCCGACCGCCTCGATGACGCTGTGCGCGCCGAGGCCGCCGGTCAGCTCCTTGACCTTGGCGACCCCCTCGTCGCCACGCTCTTCGATGATGTCGGTGGCTCCGAAATCGCGGGCCAGCTTCTGCCGGTCGGCGTGGCGGCTGAACACGATGACGCGTTCGGCGCCGAGCTGTTTCGCGGCCAGCGCTCCGAGCAGGCCGACCGCCCCGTCGCCGACCACAGCCACCGTCTTGCCCGGGCCGACCTCGGCCGCCACCGCGGCGAACCAGCCGGTGCCGAGCACGTCCGAGGCTGCGAGCAGGGACGGGATCAGGTCGGGGTCGGGCTGGCCGGGCGTGGCGACCAGGGTGCCGTCCGCGAGCGGGATCCGGGCCAGTTCGGACTGGGTGCCGATCCCGCCCATCGGCACCCGATGCACGCAGTAGGCCTGGTAACCGGTCCGGCAGATCTCGCAGGTGTTGTCCGACGCGATGAACGAGCCGACGACGAAGTCACCGACCTTGACGTTCTGCACCTCGGAGCCGATTTCCTCGACCACGCCGACGTATTCGTGGCCCATCACCTGGTGGTCGACCTCCCCGGCGCCCCGGTACGGCCACAGGTCCGAGCCGCAGATGCAGGTGGCCGTCACCCGGATGATCGCGTCCGTCGGCTCGACGATCGTCGGGTCGTCCCGCTGCTCGACCACGATGTCGCCGGGCTTGGTCATCACTACTTGCCGCATTTGGTCTCCTTCGAGCCGATCTGGATATGCGCTATCCGCTTGGCTTCCACGGTAGCACCGAAACCGGATACCACTGCTCCGCTTCTGCGCTAACCTTTGTTTCATGGGAGCTTCTGGGCAGCCGTTGCGCAAGGACGCCGCGGAGAACCGCGAGCGACTGCTGGCTGCCGCGGCTGAGCTGTTCGCCGAACGCGGGCTGAACGTGACCCTGAACGACATCGCGCACCATGCCGGTGTCGGTGTCGGCACGGCCTATCGCCGGTTCGCCAACAAGGAGGAGGTCATCGACGCGCTGTTCGAGCAGCGCTTGCAAGAGGTGGCCGACGTCGCCTCGGAGGCCTTGGCCGATCCGGACGCCTGGCACGGCCTGCTCACGTTCCTGGAGCGGGCCCTGCACATGCGACACGGAGATCGCGGGCTGAACGAGATCATGAACAACCGGACGCTCGGGGACGCTCGGGTTGCCGAGGCGCGCGACCGGGTTGCCCCGATCATCACCTTGCTGGTCGAGAAGGCGAAACAGCAGCGCGTCGTTCGGCAGGACCTCGATCAGACCGACCTGATCTTCATCCAGACGGCGCTGTCGGCGATCATCGACAGCACCCGCGCCATCTCCCCCTCGCTCTACCAGCGGTACTTGACTATCTTTTTGGACGGGATCCGCACCGACCGCTCTCAGTTCACCCCGCTGCCGGTGCCGCCGTTGTCGGCGGCGCAGACCCATCGGGCGATGACCCGCAAGCGCCAGGAATCAGCCGCAGGCTAGCTTGAGCAACACGGCGACCTCGGGCGGACCGTAGCGTGCTCGACCAGCCGCCGGGCGCCCCTGCTGCAGGCGTCAAGCCAAGCGACGTCAGCACCTACGCAGGTGGCGCCTCTGCCGCTGCGAGATGGCGGTCCCGCAGCGCCGATCGATCAATTTTTCCGTTCTGGTTGAGCGGCATCGCGGCCAGGTACCGGTATTCCCTCGGCACCATGTGCGCCGGCAGCCGGGTCCGCAACCACTGCGCGAGTGCGCGCTCGTCGACGGGCTCCCCACTGTAGAAAGCGGTGAGCCGAGCCTCGTCGCCATGGGGCCGGACGATCACGATCGCCTGCGCGATGCCTTGATACCGAGCCAGCGCGGTTTCGATCTCGCCCAGCTCGATGCGGTAGCCACTGATCTTCACCTGATTGTCCAGGCGGCCGAGGTGGACCAACTGGTTCTGCTCTCGGCGTACCCGGTCACCGGTGCGGTAGTACGCGCCGCCCTCGGCGCCGGCAGCGGATACGAATCGACCGTCGGCGTCGAGGACGTAGAACCGGCCGGCATCGTCGCGAGGGTCGAGGTACCCGTCGAAGCGCTGACTTCCCCGCACGCACAGTTCGCCGTCGGAGGCGGCCTCCCCGCTCTCGTCCACGACGACCGCGTCGAGGAACGAATAGACGGACCCGATGGGAACGGTGTCATTGGACACCGTCGGCCACTGCGCAGGGTCGTCTGCGAGCCGGTAGTCGGTGCACGCGACGGTGAGTTCGGTCGGGCCATAGACGTTGTCGATCGTGGATTCAGGGACGGCCGCCTTCCACAGGGCGGCTTGTCGCCGCGACAGCGGTTCGCCGATGAAAATGCTGTGCCGCACGTTCGTGGCGAGCCCGGCGGGAAGGTTCCCGAGGTTCGCACTGACTGAGATAACCGACGGAACCGAGAACCAGTGGGTGATACCGCTGTCGACGAGGTACGACACGGGACTCAGCAGTTCCGCCCGCTGGGGGCATACAAGCGTCGCGCCGCTGCCCCAGGTGACGAACAGGTCGAAGATCGACGGGTCGAAGGTCAGGTCGAAGGTGTGGGACATCCGGCATCCGGGGCCCACCCGGTACCGGTCGATGTTGTAGGCGATAAAGGGCGAAAGGTTGCGGTGTTTGATCGGCACGCCCTTGGGTCGTCCGGTCGAGCCCGACGTGAACAGGATGTACGCCACGTCATCCAGACCGGGCGGTGCGGTGACATCTCCGCCGCGGTCGCGGTCGGCATGCCCGGTGAGCGACGCGTCGGCGAGGCACACTATGGTGCTCGCGCCGCGCCCGAGCCCGGCCCGGGTCTGGGCGCCACCGGTCTCATCTGCGATGAGTACGTCGAAGGCGGCGAGGTCGGCGATGCGCTGGTTGTGTGGCATCGGGTACCCGGGGTTCAGCGGAATCACCGTGGCGCCCAGTCGCACGATGGCCAGATAGCCAGCGAATGCCACAAGACTGCGACTGGCTAGCAGGGCGATCCGGGCCGGCCGGCTGCCGTACGCGTCCAGCACCGCGGACGCCACCTGCGTCGCACATGCATCGAGCTCACGGTAGGTCAGCACGCGGCCGAGGACCTCCAAGGCCACCGCGTCGGGGGTGCGCTCCACCGTGCGGCTGAACCAGTCGTGCAATGTCAGGTTGGTCAAGCTCGGCGCATCCTCCCGTACCGTGGTGGCCATGTCGCACCTCCCGGCGTTCGGCGCTACAGATGCGGACTAGCATGAACACCGTTAATCGTATAGTCAAGAGATAACGCGCAATAGGTACAGCTCGGCGCGAGAGGGAAGCTCCGGGCCTGCAGCGCCCGTCTCCCTAACGCTCATTGGTCGACAGTCAGCTCGCCGCGCATACTCGGCTTGCCACGAACGCTGGTCGGAGTCGACCCAGGTCCACCAGCAGCCCTGATCGACTACGTCCCGCAGCCACCGCCAGATATCCCGCAGCCGAGAGCTCGCATGAGCATCGAATACCAGCGAAGGCCCACGTACGGACCTCAGCGCATGCCGAGCGCCGTTCGGACCCGCCCTCCTCGGCGTGCTTCCTCCAGCAAGCGCGGTGCCTGCTACCGGCTGACACGGGAAGCGTCAGCAACTCTTGTCCGCATAGCCCCTCTTGTCATGGCTCTGCCACTGTATTAGCATTTGCCCCACTACCACCTTCAGCATTTGACTTCACATGTTAGGGGAGCCTGCTGCTGATCACCTCGTCGCCCGAGAGACCGCGGCAATCGCCAAGGAGAGCCACCAGCATGCGGCCAATTATCGGTGAGGCGTGGCTCTTAGGGGGTGTCGGTGACCAAGGTCGATGATGTACTGAACGGCGCGCTTCGCAAGACTCCGCTATTGGCGACCGAGGTCGCCTATCGGGGGGTTACCCAGAGATTCGCGATCAAGTTTGAGCAGGACGGCCGGACTGGGTCCGTGAAGGACAGGACTGCCGTCGGCCTGCTCAGACAGTTGCATCGCGAGTGCCCGCTAACACCTGGCACCGTCGTGATCGAGTCGACCTCGGGCAATCTAGGTCTTGCCTTGGCGCGAATCCTTACGGCTCTCGACTGCAAATTCATCGCGGTGATCGACCCCAAGACCCCAGGCCCCACTCGCGAGAAGCTGATGGCGACCTGTGCGCAGGTCATTGTGGTTGACGAAACGGATGGTCTCGGGGGCTATCTCATGAGCCGTCTGGAGACGGTGAAGCGTCTCTGCGCGGAGAATCCCGATTATCGTTGGCCGAATCAATACGGGAACTGGGCAGCGCCCGAAGTGCACGAGCTCACCACCGGCCCAGAAATTGTCGAGCAAGCAGGCCCAGACCTTGGTGCGGTATACGTGCCGGTCTCCACCGGCGGCACTTTCGCCGGAATCGCAAACCATCTCCGCAACGTTCGGCCGGATGTCGCCGCCGTGGCAGTGGATCTGGAGGGTTCCGTTGCCCTCGGCGGCGACCCCGGCGATCGGCTGCTGCCCGGAATCGGTGCCAGCCGCCCGTCGACGTTCGTGCGCCCGGGCCTCTACCACCACGCCGTGCTGGTAGAGCCCTGTGAAGCGATCGCGGTGTGCCGCATCCTTCTGGAGGACCTCGGCCTGGCCCTGGGCGGATCGAGCGGCTGCACCATCCGGGCGCTGGTGGCCGACATGGCCCAGGGGCTCACAACGCTTCTGGCCGTATGTCTGGCTGCCGACGGCGGCGGCAAGTACCTCGACACCGTGTACAGCGACGACTGGGCCGACCGGACAGGAGTTCGGGAAGACGTCGACCTGGCGGTCAAACGGTTCCGGAACGAGGGGCTCCATTGCGGATGGAGATAGCACCCGTGCCGGCCGAACCAACGGGTCGCCCCGGACTCCGGGATTTCCTGCCTTTGGTGCAGACCGCCGCGCTCATCGAGTGGACTGGGACCGGCTTGTTCCTTGCCGTGTCGACAATCTACTTCGTGCAGGTCGTGGGCCTGCCGACAGCCCAAGTGGGCGCCGGACTTAGTCTCGCAGGTGCCGCGGCCATGGCCGGCACGCCGCTCGTCGCCCGGTTCGCGGGCCGCCACGGCCCCAGAAACGTGTTGGTCGGGCTGAACCTGCTACGCGCGCTAGCCACTCTCGGTTACCTCTGGGTCGACAACTGGCCGAGCTTCGCGGCGGTCGCCTTGGTCGTCGCGCTGACCGAGCAGTCCGCGCCCGCCCTGATCCAGGTTTACGTCGGCTCCCTAGCCCCGGACACTTTCCGCGGCCGGGTCCTGGCCGCGCAGCGGACGCTCGTCAACGTGGGCATCAGCGCCGGTGGGCTGATCGCCGGGGCCGTCCTCAGGAGAGACGACAGGACCGCCTTCGACGTGCTGCTGATTGGCGGCGCCATGGCCTACTTGGTGGTCGCGGTGATGCTTGCGATGGGACAGGGCGGCGCTGTGACCACCCGGGGCTCAGGGAGCCTGCGAGCGCCCCTGCGCGATCGCCGGTTCCTCGCGGTGTCGGGCTACAACGCGCTGCTGTCGCTGTGGACCCCGGTGCTGAACGTCGGGTTTCCGCTGTGGCTGGTCACCGGGGTCCACCTTCCGGTGCGCTATGCGGGGACTCTCTACGCCGTCAACACGGTGCTCTGCATCGGTTTGCAATACCCCCTTCACCGCTTGCATCGCACTGTGGACCAGGCCCTGCGCTCCTTCGGCTTAGCCGCCGGCCTGCTCGCCGTCGCAGCCGCCGGACTGGCCTCGGCACCCCTCTTCACCGGACCAGTCGCCCTGGCCATCCTCGCCGGCTCGGTCGTCGTACTGACGATGGCCGAGTTGCTGCAGGTGGGGGCCGCGTGGACACTCTCCTTCGAGTTCTCGCCCGCCCACGACCGCAGTTCGTACCTGCTGTTGTTCAGCACGGGCAGGACACTGGCCGACCGCGTCTTCGGCCCGCTGCTGATGACGACCGTGGTGCTGGCCCTGGGTGAGGCTGGCTGGATAGGCCTGGCCTGTGCCTTGGCAGCGACCAGCACCGTCCCGTTTGTTGTGCTCCGCCGACGCAGGGCATTCGCCGTCAGCCTTCGCCATCAGGTTTCGCCGTCAGACGGTGCAGGCGGGGCGACGACCCGCGCGAGCACGTGACCCATCTGCAGCAGCTGCGGTCGAAGGCATCGGCCGCCTCCTCGACGTGTGAAGGACACCGCGACTCATGACTACCGCTCGTGACGAATTGATCGAGATCAACCGGATGATGTGGTCGTACGGGGAGTACCGGCATGTCGCCGACCTGCTCCGGCGGGGTGCGGTAGACCTCGTCGAGCGGCTCGCGCCGTCGCCGGGACTGCAGCACCTGGACGTGGCCACCGGCAACGGCAACGTGGCGCTGCTCTCCGCCAGCCGCGGCGCCAAGGTGCACGGACTGGACCTGACCGATCAGTTCTTCGCCGATGCCCGGGAACGCGCCGAGCGCGCCGGAGTCAGCTTCGAGCTCACCCGCGGCGATGCGCAGGACCTGCCGTTCGACAACGAGAGCTTTGACCTCGTCACCTCGACCTACGGGGTGCAGTTCGCCCCGGATCACCAAGCCGCGGCTGGCGAGATGGCCCGGGTGCTGCGCACCGGCGGCCGGATCGGCCTGTGCAACTGGACCAGCCGAAGCTGGACCGCGCACTTCCAGGAGATCCTCTCGTCCTACTTCCCGTCCCCTGCGGGGCAGCAGGGCCAGCCCATGCTCTGGGGCGATCCGGACTACATCACAGAACTGTTCGGCAATAACTTTGAGATCAACGCCGAGCGCCGGGAGCTCTGGTACCCATTCCCCGAGGCCGAGGCGCTGGTCGCGTTCTTCGAAGCCTGCTTCGGCCCTTGCATTGCCGCCCGCAACACCATCTCGCCGCCCAGCCGCTGGTTCGAACTGCGGGCTGAGATGGTGGAAATGACCCAGCGCTTCACAACGACCGACGAGCGCGGTACCGGCGTACCGGTCGAGTACCTGCTCGTGGTGGCCCGGAAGAAGGCCGGCGCATGACGGACCTGCGGCCCGCGATCGGCACGGAACTGCGGCCCGCGATCCTGCCGCTGCCCGAGTCCGAGCGGGCCGCGGCGAAGGCCGCTGCTCTGTCTCGGACCGAGGAGTACGACCTCGCTCAACCCGTCATTGCCCAGGTGGAACGTCTCGCGTCCACCCGACCTGACCACCCGGCCGTCCAGGACAAGACCCGTACCCTCGGCTACGCCGAACTCGCCCGCCAGGTGCGCCGGGTGGCCGCCGACCTCGAGCGCGCCGGGGTCCGCGCCGGCGAGGTGGTTGCCGTCGGCGGCGTCCGCGGTGCCGACGTGGTCACCGCCTTCCTCGCGCTCGAGGTTCTCGGCGCGGTTTATCTGCCGGTGGACGCCAACTGGCCGTCCGTCCGCATCCAGGACGTGCTGACCGACAGTCGCGCCGTACTGCTGCTCACCACCGGCGCGGCCGAGTCCTGGACGGCACTGCGCCGGGCGGCCGAGACCGCCGGCTGCCCGACTCGGGCCGTGACACCCGGTACCGACCTGCTCACCGGTCCGGCCCGGCTGAAGAGCGTCGAGCAAATCCAGTACGTGCTGTACACCTCTGGCTCGACCGGCCGCCCAAAGGGTGCATTGATCGAGCACCAGGGAATGCTCAACCACCTTTGGGCGAAGGTGCAGGACCTCGGCCTCGGGCCTCAGGACAGGGTGGCTCAGACCGCACCCCTTGGCTTCGACATCTCCGTCTGGCAGATGCTCGCTCCGCTGCTGGTCGGCGGCACCGTTCAGATCTTCGACGACGCGGAGGCACAGGACGGCGCGCGGCTGCTGCGATCAGCGGCTGAGTTGGGCACCACGGTGCTGGAGATCGTCCCTACGCTCATCCGCTTCCTGCTGGACGCCGCCGGCGAGCGGCCCGCGGACGGCCTGGTGCCGAAGCTGCGCTGGATGATCGCCACCGGCGAGGAGCTGCCGCCTGCCCTGGCCCGGCGCTGGCTGGAGACGTTCCCTGGCATCGGGCTGCTCAACGCCTACGGCCCGACCGAGTGTTCCGACGACGTGACTCACGCCGTTCTCGTCATGCCGGAACCGAGCGCACGCCATCTGCCGATCGGCGGCCCGATCGGCAACGTGACGTTGTACGTGCTACGGCGGACCGACGACGGCTACGCTGCATGCCCGCCGGGTGAGCCCGGGGAGCTGTTCGTCGGCGGCGTCTGCGTCGGCCGAGGTTACCTGGGCGATGCAGACCGCACCGCCCAGGCGTTCTTCGAGGATCCCTTCACCGGGCGCGGCCGGCTCTATCGCACCGGTGACGCGGTACGGCAACTGCCCTCCAAGGAGTTGGAGTACCTCGGCCGAATCGACCGGCAGGTCAAACTAGGCGGGGTTCGGATGGAACTCGCCGAGATCGAGGCCGTCCTCAGCACCCACCCAGCCATCGCCGGCTGCGCGGTGACCCTGGTCAAGTCCGTCGAGGACGGCGCCCTCGTCACCCGCGAGAGCACAGCGGCCGTACCGTCCTCAGCGCCGGCACGCCTGGTGGCCTATCTGACGCCGACCGGCATCCCCTGGTCGCCGCAGGAGGTTCGCGCCCACCTCGCGGAGCTGTTGCCACAGTCGATGATCCCGAAGACGTACGTGGAGCTGGACCGGCTTCCGCTCACCCCGAACGGGAAGATCGACTACGCAACCTTGCCCACCCCGCCGCACCGCGACCGGCCGCCTGACCGCCCCCTGGTGCAACCGATCGGACAGGATGAGCAATCGGTAGCCGAGCTGATAGCTCAGCTACTGGGGCTCGACGCGATCGGGCGCGAGGATTCTTTCCTGGATCTCGGCGGCGACTCGCTGCTCGCTATGCGCCTAGTCGCCAAGCTGCGAGAGACCGGCTTCGCGGCCGGGCTGCGGGAGGTGCTGCAGGACGGCAGCCCAGCCGCGATCGCCGCACTCGGCCGAGCGGCGGGGCCGGCGAAGGACGCCGAGCCCACCCCGTCCTCGGCGTCCGGTCAACCTGCCGTCCGCTCCAGACCCCTCACCCCGCAGCAGGCGGGGATCTACTTCCACTGGCGTCTCGACCCCGAGAGCCCCTATTACAGCTACCAGGGGACCCTGGAGCTGGACGGACCCCTGAACTTCGACCGGCTCAGCCGGGCCTGGGACATGCTGCTGGCCGAGAACCCGGCGCTCCTCGCCAGATTCGCGGAGGACGACGGCGACGGCGAGCCCATGCACCGGTACCCCTACTGGAGCGTGCCGCTTCCGCAGCCGACGGACCTCACCGGACTGGACCCGGCCGAACAGCAGCGGATCTACCGGGAGCAGGCGAGCGCCGAGGCTGCCCGGCCATTCGATCTGCTTGGCGAACCGGCCCTGCGGGTCTGCGGCTTCGCCCTCACTACCGACCGGTATCGGCTGCTGATCACGATGCACGAGATCCTGCTGGACGGCTGGGGAGCCACCGTGCTTTTCGACCGCCTGGCCGAGCTCTACGGCCTCACCGCCGACCCCGACGCCGCAGCCGACCCGAACCGCTCCCTGCGCTATGACCACTACCTCGACTGGCATGAGGCGCTGCTCGGCAGCGCCGAGGTGGCCAAGGCCGGTGCTTACTGGCGAGAGCGGCTGGCAGGCAAACTGCCAGTCCTCGACCTCAGCGCCCGACCTCGACCGATTCGGCCGACCTATCGGGGAGCCCAGATCGAGACCGCGCTGGAGCCGCAGGCCACCGCAGCCGTCAGAGCCTCGGCACAGCGGCTGCACACCACCCCATTCGTCCTGCTGCTCGCTGCCTACGCGCTCGCGCTCACCTACTACGGCGACGCGGAGGAGGTGATCATTGGCGCGCCAATGGCCAATCGGGACCGACCCGAGCAGATTGACGTGGCCGCCTTCATGCTCGCCATGCTGCCGCTGCGCATCGCGATCGATCCGGAGCAGAGGCTGGACACGTTCGTGGAGACCGTGCACCAGTTGGTCATGGACGGCTATGCGGCCGCCGATCACCCCTTCGGCTGGACGTTACGTGAGTTGCCGGCGGCCACCCGGAGCAGTTCGACCACCCCGGTCTTCCAGACGATGCTCAACATGCTGGCCTACCCGGCCCGTTCCTCGGCGGCGGACGGGGTGTCCTTCCGCTTCGTGGAGTTGGAGACCGGCTTCACCAAGTACGACTGCGCGCTGTACGCCCAACCGCACGGACCCCACCAGCTACTGCTCCAATTCGCCTATCAGGAACAGCTACTGGACGCGCAGGCGGCCAGCCGGGTGCTGGACAGCACTGTGGTCGCCCTGCGCGCGCTGGTGATTTCACCCGCCACAACGATCCGACACCTCGACCTGCTGCCCGCCACCGCGGGGCAGGCCTGGCCTTCGACCGGAGACGAACCATGCTGACCGAGAAGACCGCCCGTTCCACCTTTGTCGAGCTCTTCGATGCGCAGGTGGCCCTTCGTCCCGACGCCGTCGCCGTGAAGTCGGGCGAGCAGCAGCTCACCTACCGCGAACTGGACCTGTGGAGTGGCCGAATCGCCGCGCAATTGGCCGGTCGAGGGATCAAACCCGGCAGCCTGGTCGCGTTGGCCGCCGACCGCGGCCTCGGGCCGGTCGTCGGCGTCCTCGCGGTACTCAAGGCGGGAGCCGGCTACCTCGGCCTCGACCCGGCCACCCCTACCCGCCGTCAACGTCGGATGATCGAGGAGACCGCCCCTGATTGCGTACTGGCGGAACCGGGCCTCGACCAGTTCCCCACCCTGGACGCGCCAAGGGTGCGCTTGGCGCCGGTGGCCGAGGGTCCGGCACTCACCGAGGTCCTCGCCGGATCCGCCGACGGAACGGACGAGGAGCAGGTCTTCCACATCGTCTACACCTCGGGCAGCACCGGCGAGCCAAAGGGCGTCAAGATCAGTTACCGGGCGGTCCTCAACCGCCTGCAGTGGATGTGGAGCGCCTACCCGTTCCCCGCCAACTCGGTGCTGGCGGTACAGAAGTCGATCTCGTTGGTCGCCTCCCCGTGGGAGCTGCTCGGCGGCCTGCTCCAAGGCGTCCCCTCGGTTGCCCTGGACCGCGAGCAGGTGCTCGATCCGGCCTTGTTCGCCGACGCAATCGAGCGTGAGCGGATCACCCACCTCTTCCTCACCCCGCACCTGATCAGCGGTCTCCTCGATGAAACCGAGCGCCGCCCGGCCACCGGCCACCAGCCCGTCCTGGTCACCAGTGGGGCCGACGCGCTGCCGGTGGAGACGGTCCGCCGTTTCCACCGCCGCTATCCGGAGTCCACGCTGCTCAACCTCTACGGCATGACCGAAACCTCCTCGAACATAGCTTCGTTCGACACGTCCGGGCTGGCCGAGGACGCCGAGCGAGTCCCGGTCGGCGTCCCGGTGGCCGGAGCGCGGATCACTGTGCGCGACCGCTACGAACGCGAACTTCCGCCGGGTGCGGCCGGTGAGCTCTGGGTCTCCGGCCCACCGCTGGCGCTCGGATACGTGCGCGCGGGCTTATCCGAGGACCGCTTCGTTCGCGCCGCGGACGGGACGCTCCACTACCGCACCGGCGATCGCGGCCGGGTGCTGCCCGGTGGCCAACTGGAGATCAGCGGGCGCAGCGACAATCAGGTCAAGATCCGCGGATATCGGGTGGAGCTAGAAGAGATTGAGGCAACGCTGCACAAGGCTCCCTTCGTAACCGGTGCTGGCGTTTTCCTCGGTGAGCTACAGGGCGCGCCGCAGTTGCAGGCCTGTGTGACCATCGAGGGCGATGCCGATCCGGCCTCGATCCGTGCCTTCCTCCGCGACCGATTGCCCGACTACATGCTGCCCGCCTCCGTGCTGGTCGTGCCCGAGCTGCCCGTTGCCGGCAACGGAAAGCTCGACCGCAGCGCACTGGCCGAGCTCGCCGGCCGGAGTCAGCAGTCTGAAAGCCGCGAGTTCGCTCCGGCCGACGAGCTCGAAGCTACAGTCGCGGCCATCTGGAAGGAGCTACTCGGCACGGCGCCGACCGACCGGGCCAGCAACTTCTTCGACTGCGGCGGGCATTCCCTGCTGGCTCTTCGCCTTGGCAACCGGCTGGCACAGGCCTTCGGACAGCGGGTGACCCTCCGACAGATTCTCGCCGCGCCAACCTTCGCCGGCCTGACGGGGCTCGTCCGGTCGGCCGCCGCTACCGGGGCAGGCGACGCAGGATAAGCCCAGCCTGCGGTGGCAGGCTCGCTAGCGTTTGGCGCGGCACCCGGTTCGGCGTCCACCGGCGCTCGCGATGATCGCGATGGCGTTACCCCGTCATTCGCTTGTCAGGTCGGGGAATCGAGCTTCTCGGTTAGTTTGGCTGCCAGTACTTGCAGCGACGGGGGACGCAGCAATGTGTAGTGACTGCCTGGTACCTCGGTAACTCGAAGGCCGGCCCGGGCGACCGGCTGCCACATCGACGCGGCCCGGCCATCGGATGGGGCGGCGACTAGGACGTCGATCGGCCGGTCCAGCGGCCTCGGCCGGTGCCGTGCGTAGGCCTCGGCGATACCGGCGAAGACCACGAAGCGGCGCTCGAGCTCAGAGCGGTCCTCGTCTCGAAGGGCGCTTTGGGCGATGAGCTGATCGAGGACTGCCGCCAACCGCTCGGCCTCGGTCAGTTCGCGCAGCACTGCTGGTTGCAACGCTATCGAAATGCCTTCGAGTTCGCCGACGTCATGCACGAACGAGCTCAGTAATTCCAATTGGTCCATCGCCGAAATGTCGTCACTTGCCGGCACCGAATCGATCAGCGCGAGCATCGCCACCTCCTCGCCGAGCGAACGCAGCAACACCGCCATCTCCTGGGCGATGACGCCACCCACCGACCAGCCCGCGAGGCGATACGGTCCGTCGGGCTGCAGCCGGCGCATCGCGGCGACGTACTCGGCGGCCAGATCGGCGATGCGTCCCGGACTCGGCTGGCCGGTCAAGGCGGGTGCCTCGAAGGCATACACAGGCTGGTCGTCGGGCAGCAGATCGACGAGCGGAAGGTACGGGACTGCCGAGCCACCGATCGCATGGACGAGCAGTAGCGGCGGTCGGCCGCCCGTCTCCCGCAGCGCCACCAAGTACGGCGGCAGGGCGACGTCCGATCGGCCGGCAGGTTTCGCTTGCAAGTGCCCCTCGATCATCTGCGCCATGGCCGAAAGCGTGGGTGCCAGATAGAGGTCGCGGAGCGCCAAAGACAACCCGAACCGCTCGTTGGTCGCCGCAGTGAGCCAGCTGAGATCTAGGGAGCTGCCGCCGAGAGCGAAGAAGTCGTCATGGGGGTGCGGGAGCGTGGGGACGCCGAGCACATCGGCCCACACCTCAGCCAGCCGGTGCTCGAGAGGAGTACTGGGGACGGCCGGCTGGTACTCCGGTTTGCTTTGCTTGGCCGGTCCGGTCGCGGTGGTGAAGCCGGTGGTGATGAGCTGGCGTTCGGCGAGGGAGATAACGTTCAGTTCGGACAGCCGCTGTTCAGGGTTGGCCAGGGCCTGGCTGAGGGCTGCCTGCCAGTGCTGCAGGAGGCGCAGGACTCGGTCAGCCTCGAACAACTCCACCGAATACTCAACAGACACCGCCAGGCTATCGTCGGCCTGCGGGCTGACCTGCAGGCTGAGGTCGAACCGCGACCGCTCGGCTTCGACGGGCACGTCATCGACCTCGAGCCCCGTCAGCCGTACGGCATGGGTTGCGGTCAGCGCTTGCGGGAACAAGCTCAAGCTGGTTTGAAACAGCGGGTTGCGGCCGGGGACGCGTTCGGGGTGCAGGGCGTCGACGACGGTGGGGAACGGGATGTCTTGGTGTTCCAGGGCTCCGATCACGCTGTCGCGGCAGCGGTAGACCAGCTCGGTGAAGCTGGGATCGCCGATGGTGCTGGTGCGCAACACGACGCTGTTGACGAAGTACCCGAACATGGCGCCGAGCTCGGCGCGGGTACGGCCGGAGAAGATCGATCCGACCGCCAGGTCGTCCTGGCCGGTGTACTGGTTGAGCACCACCACGAACCCGGCCAGCAGCAGCGACAGCAGTGGGACGTTCAAATCAGCGGCAAGGCTGGTCAGGCGGGTGCCGATCTGGGCCGGGATGTGACACGTGAGGCTGGCCCCGGCGCCAGTGGGCCGTGCCGGCCGCGGTCGGTCGGTGGGCAGTTCCAGCTCGGGAAGCTCGGCGAGCTGCTGTTGCCAGTAGGCAAGGCCCGCGGCCAGTTGGTCGCCGCTGTGCCTGCGTTGCCAGACGGCATGGTCGGCCGGCTGCAGGGAAAGGCGGTCCGGCGTCAACTCGGGCCGTAGCCCGGCGAGGACGGCGGAATAGCACTGTCCCAGCTCCTGGGTCAAGATGGCTACCGACCAGCCGTCGGTGACGATGTGGTGGCAAGTCAGCACCAGGACGTGGTCCTGCTCGGTGAGCCGGCCCAGCCAGCAGCGCAGCGGCCACTGCCGTTCCAGCACGAACGGCCGGCGTATCTCGGCGGTCACTGGTTCCTGCCAACCGCTAGCCGGCAGATCTGCTACCGGCAGGACGAAACTGGTCGGCGCTGGGTCGATCAGCTGGTAGCCGACTCCCCGGATCTGCACGAACCGGGTGCGGAGTCCCTCATGTCGGGACATCAGCATCCGCAGCGCTTCCTGCAGTGCCGCGCGATCCAACGCGCCTCGCAACCGCAGCACCAGCGGCAGGTGATATGTCGTTGACTCCGGATCCATCCGGTAGAGGAACCACAATCCCTCCTGCTGCCACGACAAGGGCAACAAGCCATCCCGCCCGACGGCCTCCAGTGCGGTGTCGCCCGAGAGAGGATTCTTGGCCGGCCGAGCATCGGCCAGCGCATCGATCGCATCGGCAAGCTCGGCCAGTGCTGGGCGCAGGAACAATTCCCGCAACTGCAAGTCCACTGTGAAGGCATCCCGGATCTGCGATAGCAGTTGTACAGCCAGCAGCGAGCTGCCGCCGAGCATGAAGAAGTTGTCGTGTGGTCGCAACGGGGTCTGGATACCCAGCATCTGGGACCAGAGGTCGGCCAGGCTGCGCTCAGTCGCGGTGGCCAGTTCGGTCGATGTGACGGTGCTTTGCTCGGTGGTGGCGGCCAGTTCGCTGGCAGTGGTGTAGCCGGTGTGGATCTGCTCGGTCGGGCCAAGGATGGCGATGTCGTCTATGTGTTGCTGCGGGTTGCTGGCTGCTTGAGTGAGAGCGCGGCTGAAGTGCCGTAGAAGTTGCTGGATCCGGGCCGGATCGAAGAGCTCGGTGGAGTACTCGGCCAACAGCGCGAGGCTCTGGTCGGCTTGGGGCGTGACTTCCAGGGTGAGGTCGAAGCGGGACAGTTCGACGGGCAGCGGTATGCCTTCGACCTGCAGATCGGCTAGGTCTGGCGGGCTGAGCAGTGCCGCTGGTTGCAGATCGAGGCTGGTCTGGAAGAGCGGGTTGCGGCCGGGGACGCGTGGCGGATTCAGGTTTTCGACGATGGCGGCGAACGGGGTGTCTTGGTGCTCCAGAGCGGCGAGCACGCTGTCACCGCAGCGTTCGGCAAGCTCGGCGAAGGTGGGGTTGCCGGCGGTGCTGGTACGCAGCACGACGCTGTTGGCGAAATAGCCGAGTAGCGGTTCGAGCTCGGTGTGGGTGCGGCCGGAAAAGACGGAGCCGACGGCGAGGTCGTCCTGGCCGGTATATCGGCTGAGCACGATCAGGAATCCGGCCAGCACTACGGAGAGCAGCGGGACCTGGAGGTCGGCGGCCAGGCTGACCAGGGCGGCACCGGTCTCGGCGGGTATGTGGCCGGTGATGCCGGCTCCGGCACCGGTGGGGTGGGCCGGTCGGGGTCGGTCGGTGGGTAATTCCAGTTCGGTGAGTCCGGCGAGCTGCTGGCGCCAGTAGTGAAGCCCGGCGGTCAGTCGGTCGGCGCCGCTTCGGCGTTGCCAGGCGGCGTGATCGGCCGGTCGCGCGTGAAGTGGCTCGAGCTGGGGTGATCGGCCGACCCGAGCGCTGGCGTAGCACTGACCGAGTTCCTGGGTAAGGATCGCTGTCGACCAGCCGTCGGTGACGATGTGGTGGCAGGTCAGCACCAAGACGTGGTCATTACCGCTGAGCCGGCCCAGCCAGCAGCGCAGCGGCCATTCCCGTTCGAGCACGAACGGTCGCCGCACCTCAGCGGTGACCATGTCGTACCAGCCGGTGGCCGGCAGATCGACGACCGGCAGCTCGAAGCTGGCCGGTGCCGGGTCGATCACTTGATAGGCCAGTCCGTCGAGCTGCCCGAACCGGGTACGCAGCCCCTCATGCCGGACCAGCAGCAGCCGGATCGCCTCCGATAACGCGGGAAGATCCAGCTCGCCACGCAGTCGGAGCGCGAGCGGCAGGTGGTAGGTCACCGATTCCGGGTCAATTTGGTAGAGGAACCACAATCCCTCTTGTTGCCAGGACAACGGCAGCCGGCCATCCTGGCCGGCCGCGACCAGGACCTGCCGGTCGGTAGCCGGCGCGGCTGCGGGCATCTCGTCGATGGCCTCGGCCTGGTCGGCCAACGTCGCGTGCATCAGCAGTTGCCGTAGGGGCAGATCTACCCCGAAGGTGTCACGGATGCGGGACAGCAGCTGCACCGTCAACAGTGAACTGCCGCCGAAGTTGAAGAAGTTGTCATGGGGTTCCAGCGAGGTCTCGATGTTCAGGAGTTGTGCCCAAATGTCGGCCAAGCGGCGTTGGGTCGCGCTGGCCCACCCGGTCGGAGCCGGTGGCGCAGCAACTGACTGGAGCGCAGCTCGATCAAGTTTGCCGTTGCTGGTAAGGGGTAATTCCGAAAGGACGGTGAAAGTGGCCGGGATCATGTGCAGCGGCAGCTGATCGGCCAGGTAGCCGCGTAGTTTGATGAAGTCCGGTTGGCATCCGGGGGCCGGGACGAGATAGGCGGCAAGAAGCGGTTCGCCGGCGGGTGAGTCGACGGTGACCGCGGCGGCTTGGACGGTCGGATGGGCGGTCAGTGCGTGTTCGATCTCGCCCAACTCGATCCGCAAACCGCGAAGCTTGACCTGGTGATCGTTGCGGCCGAGGTATTCAAGCGCACCGTCAGCGCGCCACCGGGCGATGTCACCGGTGTCGTACATGCGCTCGCCCGGTTGGCCGTATGGGCAGGGCACGAACCGCTCCGCGGTCTGGGCGGGTTGGTTTGCATAGTGGCTGGCCAGACCTACACCGGCCAGGAAGAGTCGTCCCGGCACCCCGATAGGGCACAGGTTCCCCTGCCAGTCCAGGACATAGCAGCGCATGTTGGCGATCGGAAAGCCGATCGGAACCGTAGGCCCGTCCGTGCTGGAACAGGCCCAGGCCGTGACGTCAATGGATGCCTCGGTTGGGCCGTAAAGGTTGTGCAGCTGGATGTGGGGCCACCTGCCCAGGGCTCTGTCCCGGGTCTCGGCCGGCAACGCCTCCCCGGAGCAGAACATGTAGCGGAGAGCGGGCAGACTCCCGGAGGTCGGCTCGAGGAGAAAACCGGTCAGCACCGAGGGCACGAAGTGTGTCACGCTGACCTGCTGTTCTCGCATCAGCCTCGCCAGGTAGCCGAAGTCGCGGTGCCCCTCCGGGGCCGCCATAACTAGCCGCGCGCCGGCCAGCAACGGCCAGAAGAACTCCCAGACTGACACGTCGAAGGTGAACGGTGTCTTCTGCAGCACCGTGTCTCGCTCATCGATGGGGTAGCTGGCGTGCATCCAGGCCAACCGGTTCACCAGCCCGGCATGGGTGAGAACCACCCCCTTGGGTCGGCCAGTCGAACCTGAGGTGTAGATGACGTAAGCCGGATCGATCAACGACACCTCCCGCAACTCGGCCTCGGGGGTCGCGGCGTCCGCGTCGGGACGCACTGACGACGGCTCGTCGGCTCTTGGGGTCAGGCTGAGCAGACAGACGTCGTCGGGCAGCACCGCGGCGGTCTGCGGTTGGTGCAGCACCAGGACCGCCTCGGCGTTCTCGATCTGGTACCGCAAGCGGGCCGGCGGCAGGTCCGGATCCAGCGGCAGGTAGGCCGCGCCAGCCAGCATCGTGCCGAGCAGTCCCACCACCATCTCCACCGAGCGATAGGCGCACACCCCCACCACCGAACCCCGGCCGACGCCGTGCCGCACCAGCGTTCGAGCCAGCGACTGGGCTCGTGCGCCCAACTCGGCGTAGGACACGTTCTGGCCGGCACACCACACCGCGCAGCGGTCATCGTCCCAGCGCTCGGCCAGCAGCACAGGCACAGGCTTCTGCCACGCGAACTCCATCACGGTGTCGTTGAAGCCTCTGGTGAGTTGTTCGTGCTCGGAAGGAGGGAGAATGGTCAGCTCTGCCAGCCGTCGGTCAGGGGCGCCCAGCGCGTCGGCAAGTACCGTTTGCCAGTGCCGGATAAGGCGTTGCACCCGGTCGGCGTCGAACAGTTCCACCGCGTACTCCACTGACACGGCGAGGCAGCCGTCGGTCTCCCGGGCGACAGTGAGCGACAGGTCGTGCCAGATTCGGGTATTCGGCGCGTCGATGGGCTCGACCTCCAGCCCCGTCCAGCCCGTCGGGTTGAGGCCGATCGGCGGCTCCGGAACGAGGCTGAGGCTGACCAAGAAGAGCGGATTGCGGCCGGGGATGGGTTCAGCGTTCAGCGCGTCGACGACAGTGCCGAATGGGATGTCTTGGTGCTCACCCGCGCCCAGCACGGTGCCGGAGCACCGGTGGACGAGTTCAGTGAAGGTGGGGTTGCCAGCAACGCTAGTGCGTAGCACCACGCTGTTGGCGAAAGGGCCGAGCATGGGCTCGAGTTCTGGTTGGGTACGGCCGGAGAACACCGATCCGACCGCCAGGTCGTCCTGGCCGCCGTATCGATTCAGCACCACCAGGAGGCCGGCGAGCAGCACCGAGAGCAGCGGCACACGCAGTTCGGTTGCCAGCTGGGTCAAGTCGGCGCCGATGTCGGCCGGAATCCGGTCGGTGATGCTGCCGGCGGCACCGGTGGGATGGGCCGGCCGGGGCCGGTCGGTGGGCAGCTCCTGCTCAGTGAGTCCGGCGAGCTGTTGTTGCCAGTACTGAAGTCCCGCGGCCAGTTGGTCGACACCCTGCCGGCGTTGCCAGGCGGCATAGTCGACCGGTTGAAGCGCGAGCTGGGATGGCTCCAATTCCGGCCGCCGCCCGGCCCGGACGGCGTCGTAACACTGCTTCAACTCGTTCGTCAAAATCGTCATCGACCAGCTATCGGCGACTATGTGGTGGAGGGTCAGCGCCAGGATGTGGTCCTGGTCGGCGAGCCGGCCCAGCCAGCAACGCAGCGGCCACTGCTGTTCCAGTACGAACGACCGACTGATCTCGGTGATTACCAGCTCCTGCCACCCGCTGGCCGGCAGATCCATGATTGCCAGCGACATCTGCTCCGGCGGCGGATCAATCACCTGATAGCCGATTCCGTCAACCTGCTCGAACCGGGTGCGCAACCCCTCGTGCCGAACCTGCAGCAGCCTGATCGCCTCCTGCAGCGCGGCAAGATCGAGCGCACCGCGCAGCCGGATCACCATCGGTAGGTGGTAGGTCGCAGGCGTGCGCCCCGACGAATGACGGAGCCGAAGCTCCTCCTGTTGCCACGAGATCGGCAGCCGGTCCCCACGATCGACCGGCACCAGGCCTTGAACAGACAGGGATGGCAGCCGAGCCTTGGAGCGTTGGGCGACGTCTAGGGAGCCTTCCCGGGTTGCTTCAGGCATGGCCAGCTCCGGCGAGGGGTTTCGGCAGGCGGCCGTCCGCCTGCGGGAGGTCAGATCTGCGTAGCCTAACGGTACTTTAGAGAAATTACACCCTATAGGCGGATATAGTGCGTCCGACAACCCTTATGCCCTAAGCCAACCGTCTCAAAGGCGAGAGTCGGAATTAGTCGTCGCTTGTTGCTCGCTCACCGATCGGGCGCGGCTCGCGGCTTGTGCGTCCGCGCCGCGTGAACACCACGGCTGGCCCGACGGTTTGTGGACAATCTGCCCACAAAAAACGATGGTCGCGATGCCGTCGGCGCGGCCAGTAGGCCGAGAATGGTGGGCGCTACTGGGATCGAACCAGTAGAGAGCAACGGTGCCCGCTACTGGGTAAGGCACCGGATGGGTGGCGGAACTGCCGGTATCTCTGGCCGTACGCGCCCGACAGCCTGCCCTGTAGCGTGTGACACGAGTGGCCTTCATTGGCCACAAGTATGCGGTTCGTATCGCACGCAGATAGCACGGAAGCATGCATGGCAGGCAAGGCCAATCGCCGGGGGTTCGGACACGTCCGGCGGTTGCCGTCGAAACGGCTGCAGGCGTCCTACGTCGGCCCGGACCTCCAGCGCCACAGCGCGCCGCACACGTTCGAGACTCGACTCGACGCCGACGCCTGGCTGGCCTCCGAGCACCGGCTGATCTCGGCGGGCACCTGGTCACCGCCGAAGGTTCGGCAGGCCGCCGCCGCGGTCGAGACCTTCCAGGCGTACAGCGCGGCCTGGCTGGTCGACCGCGACCTGAAGCCCCAGACGCGGGCGCACTACCAGAGCCTGCTCGACCGGCAGTTGCTGCCGACGCTCGGCCCGCTGCCCGTCCGGGCCATCACCCCGGCGACCGTGCGCAGCTGGTACGCGCTCACCGGCCCGGACAGGCCGACCACCAGGGCGCACGCCTACAGCCTGCTGCGCGCCATCCTGGCGACCGCGGTCACCGATGAGCTGATCCCGGCCAACCCCTGCCACATCCGCGGTGCCGGCTCGGCGAAGCGCAAGGTGGAGATCGAGCCGGCCACGCTGGACGAGTTGGAAGCGCTGACGCTGGCCATGCCGGCGAAGTACCGGCTGCTGATCCTGCTGGCGGCCTGGTGCGCGCTGCGGTTCGGCGAGCTGACAGAGCTGCGCCGCAAGGACATCGACCTCAAGCGCAGCGCCATCAAGGTGCGCCGGGCGGTCGCCTGGGTCGACTCGAAGCCGGTCATCGGGGCGCCGAAGTCGGACGCCGGCGCGCGTGACGTGGCGATCCCGCCTCACCTGGTGCCGTTGATCCGTCAGCACTTGGCCGACCATGCCGGCCTGTCGCTGGTGTTCCCGTCGCCGACCGGGCAGCACCTGACCACGTCGACGCTGTACGCCAGCTACTGGCCAGCGCGCCGCAAGGCCGGCCGACCAGATCTCCGGTTCCACGACCTACGCCACACCGGCGCGGTGCTGGCCGCGAGCACCGGCGCCACGCTCGCCGAGCTGATGGCCCGGCTCGGCCACTCGACCCCGGCCGCCGCGATGCGCTACCAGCACGCCGCCAAAGGCCGCGATTCCGAGATCGCGGCGGCACTGTCCGAGATCGCGAACCGGCGAAGCGACCGAAAGCCGCAGGTAAGCGGCGTCTAGGGGTTGCCGCCGACACCTACCCAGGAACTAGCGACACGCCCGAGTACGCGTTCCTGGTGTCTCTTGGTGTCATCGAAAGGTATCGTCACCTGGTCCCCTTGAAACGGTCGAAGGTTCGGTCGGCCGGGACCTACATACGCATGAACGCACAGTTGATCCGGCAGGCCGAAGCCGCTGCACTACAACCCGAGTGTGCTGGCGAACGCGTTGATCGTCGGGAGGCTGCCACCTGGCGGATCAGTGGTCACCACAAACGAGGGCACCTGGGAGAAGTCCACGAAGACCACACGGGAGCCCTCAATGATCATGCGCTCGGCGCGTGCGCCGCTCTCGCGCCGCAGTTTCTGGAGCGCCGCGGCTAGCACGTTGGGATCGACGTCTCGGACTTGCAGAGCCGATCGGGAGGCCCGGGATTTGGACGTAAGCAGTCATTGAGGCAGTCTCGTCCAGCACGTGATGCGATCACAACTCCCGACGATTTCCACCCCGGGGCCAGACTGGCGCAGCTCAGGTTCTGCGCTCTCGAGATGGCCCCCGGGTCAAGGCGTCTTCTTGGCGAGTTCCTCTACGGCGTCGCATAGGGCCTTCACCGCGTTCGTCAACAGGCGCATGTCGTCATCACCCGCATTGACCAAGTTGGCGTTACGCCTGGCGGTCTTGAGGGCGTTGGTGATGCGATTGTTCATCCGGGCCGCTCCCTGCAGTCGTTTGCCGATCAGCGGAGCGTAAGGCAGCCGGCTGTCAACGGGGACGCCGCGCTGCCTGGCAGTTCTTGAGCCGGGCGGGGCCGCCCAGCCGAAAGCGCGGTACTCGCGCGCTTCGCAGAACCCCAGCACCACCCGACGGCTGGCGCTGACCGGAACTTGACCGGTCCTCTACCCGCAGTGGCACGGAACGGGACCGGGGCGATTCATCACCGCATAATGACGTACCGAGACTGGCAGTGCAATCAACACGGGATGTCGGAGTTCAGATGACCCTAAGCTCGCTAGACGGCAGTTTCCTGACCGGGTGCTTCACCCTGGCAGGCTCACTTGGCGGTGTAATCGTGTCCCAGCGGTACACCGCCCGCCTCACGGCCGAGAGCCGGGTGGAGGAGCGGCGGGCCCTCATCCGCGAACACCTAGGTGAGCTGTCCCTTGCGGTAGGCCAGTTGATCGATACCGCAGACACCATCATCCTGTTCACAGCAAAGGCAACGTCCGCTGACCTGTTCGAGTTCGCGAAGACCGACACGGTCCGAGAAATGCGAGAGACCCACCAACAAATCCGGCGATCGCTCACCGCGCTGCTTTTGCTTGGTGGCACCCAGCCTCTCCGGTCAGCTCTCTCGGAGCTCACGACATGCACTTCCACCTGGGCGGACGAAGTCAATGGGCCGCCGAGCAAGGCTCAGCGCACGGGCTCCGACCCGGTAGAGGCCCGCCGCGAAGCTATGCAGCACGTTCGCAGAACCAACGCCGCCATGGCCGCTGTTGTGCGGACGGCCGGCCCGGTAGTGCAGGTGGAGATACCCTTGCGAGAAGGCGCGCGACGTTGGCGACTCTGGCTGACCTCGGGCCGGCACTGGGTTGCGGTCCGGCGTCGCGGCAGCGTGCGGGACGCCAAATAAACCACGTCGCTGCGGGCCAGGCCGCATGCCGGACGGCGCCAGCCGCCGGGTTCGGGCCTCAGCTGCCGCCCGCCGACGTCCCATCAGCCAGTACGTGGAAGATCGTGCCGCCCAGCGCAGCCTGCACGGCCTTCATCGAGGCGAGTTCGCCCAGGACGTCTGCGGGGGCCGGCGACTTGCCGGCAAGCTGCTGTCGGAACAGCTCGCCGGCCTGGGTGGTCAGCTGCAGCTCGACCGGCCCGGCGTCGTCAGGGATGACACTCCACCCCTGGTTGTTGAGGAGCCAGTACATCTCGACCTTATTCTGCTGGAGCAGATCGGATGCGTCGGCGTCAGCAGCGGTCCGGTAGCTGTTGATCCAGATCTTGCGCCCACCGACCACGCACGACGCTGCGGACGACGGTGCGCCCCGAGTCCCGTCGGTCTGCTCGGACGCCGTCACGTTGGCACAGCCCGGGATCATCCCGGCGATGGCGGCCGCGGTCTCGCCGGGGTAGGTGCTGGGCCTGGTCGCGGTCGTGCTGACCTTCCGCGCCGGCGACGCTGCCCTAACCGCGCTGCTGCACCCCGCGAGCAGCAGCAGCAGTGACGGAGCAACGATGAGCGCTGGCCACCTCATGCCCGGCATGGTGCCAGTTCGCCGGTGTACGCGTCCGGCGAATCGGGCGTGCTAGTCGAGACCGCCTACGCCTGCCGTCACACCAGGCCGGCCGCCAGCGACGTCACCGAATGCGCCAGTGGCGACGCCAACCAGGGGACCACCAGCTGTTACCTTTGCTGGCTCAGCGCGGCGGACCGGAGTGCGTGCGTCGTAGCCGCACCAGCAGCCCCAGCCTCACCGCGAGAACTGCCGCCGGCCAGCAGCCGACCGACCAGCTCGCGGTGAGCGAGAAGGCCAGGAACGCCCAGGTGCTGAAGTCGCACGCCGGCCGCTGTTCGAGCGTCAGCAGGTCCAGCGGGCGGCGGACGGCAGCTTGCCGTCCGGCCAAGCCGTCCATTACCGGTCGGTCGGCCATCCGGTAGCTGAGCAATGGCCCCGCCGGGGGTGCCACTCCTGCCCGCGGCCAGGGAGGCCGTCGTCTCAAATCGCGTCGGGCAGGCCCTCGAACCACTCTCGGAGCTCCACAGCGCCGATCCGGTATCGGCGGCCGACCATCTTGGCCGGGAGTCGGCCCGCGTGGATCTGCTGAGTGAGGTAGCTGACCGAAAGCTGCACCGCGGCGGCGGCTCGCTCGATGTCGAATGCGATCCGGTCGACCGGCACCTGCAGCGGACTCGAACCGTTGGTCGCTGCCAGTTCTGCGAGGCCCTGGGCCACCATCATGACGCCGGCGCCGATCTTGTCGGCCGGCCGCCCATCCTTGATATCAATGTCAATGCGCACAAACACGCAAGTTAGCCCGGTCTCCCCCTGCACGCACGTCCGTCCCGGTAGAGGCCAGGCTGCTCAGCCGGCTGGAAGATAGGTACGATGCGCCGGTGCCGAGCACATTTGTTTCGCTACTTGCCATTGCGCTAGGCGTTCTCCCTGGGGCGCTTTACACGTGGGCCTTCGAGCGAGAGGCCGGATCTTTTGGTTCGGCGTTCTCTGATCGGGTCCTGCGATTCATTGGCGTGTCCGCAATCTTCCACGTCCTTTTTGGATGGCCGGAGTTCCTAATAATCAGGCGAATTCCTAAGTTGTCACTCGGGCAACCTACGGCCGGACAGTTTGCTGTGATCTGGTGTTCTGCCGCCGTATACGTGGCGATTCCCATCCTATGGGGATCGGTGATGGGCGGTCTGTGGGTGACCCGAGAGACGAGGACTGGATTCCGACGAGTCCGGGCCGTCCTCCCTGAGCCGGTCGAAAGAAGGCTGCTTCGAGCCTTCGTCGGGAGGGACGCCGCGCCCCGCGCCTGGGACCACATTTTTAGCAGCAGACCGAGTGTTTACGTACGGATACAATTGACCGACGGGAATTGGGTGGCAGGCGCTTTCAACAGTGAGGCCTATGCGAGCGGATTCCCGAACGAGTCTGACATACTTCTAAGTCCCGCCTGGACGCTAGACAAAGACCGAAACCTTGAGTCACCCTCCATCGCCGTGCTATATGTGCCTGGCAGCCAAATCCGGCTGCTGGAACTCCTAACACCAGAGGGTGAGGCTACCGAGGATGAGCAAGCACGAGAACAAGGCAGTGAACGCAACGCAGCCGAAGAGCGGGGGCTCAATCGAGAAGAGGGGCGGTTACAGCGGCTCGCAGCCGGCCAGCGCGATGGGCAGGCCGCCCAAGGCACCGACCACCCCCACGACGAGCGGCGAATCGTCAAATAAGTGAGGCTTGCCCGCTGAGGTAGAGCCGCCGCCCCAGCCAGAACCTTCCCTGTTGGTGCTTAGGGGCTGACAACACCGCACCTAGAACGTCCTACACGCCCGAGGCCTACTCCCCCGCTGGGAGTGGGCCTCGGGCGTTTCCAGTGCCCAGTACGGAGCACACGTAGATCGCACGTAGATCGCACGATGGACCGCCCGTCGGCTCGCCAGACCGTTACAGGCCCGAGATTCCGGGGATTCTGGTCGGTGGGCGCTACTGGGATCGAACCAGTGACCGCTCGGGTGTAAACCGAGTGCTCTCCCGCTGAGCTAAGCGCCCGCACCGGGTACCCCGGCAACGCTCCACAGGCTACCGGCAGCCGGCACCACAGAAGCAGCGGCCACGCCAGACCCGCACAGCGTCCGGTCGTAGGGTCATAGCCGTGCTCACCCTGCTGCGCCAGCCGCGCTACCTCGGCCTGATCGCGCTGATGGTGCTGCTCGCGATCGGCTGCTCGGTGGCCGGCACCTGGCAGGTCTTCCGGTACCAGCAGAAGCACACCGCCAACCACCACCTGCGCTCGGACGCCCGCGACCAGGCGACGCCGGTGACCGACGCGCTCGGGCCGGCGAGCGTCCCCACCTCGAACGGGCAGGCACAGAAGTTCCGGGTGGTGACCGCCTCCGGCACGTACCTCACCCAGCAGCAGACCCTGTGGCGTGGACAGTCCACCGACAGCGGCAACAATGTCGGCTACCTGGTGATCACGCCGCTGCAGACGAAAGCTGGCGTGCTGCTGGTGGCCCGCGGCTTCATCCCGCAGAACAACGCCGCCGACACCTCTCCCCCGGTGCCCGCCCCGCCGTCCGGCCCGGTCACCGTGCAGGCCCGGCTGGAACCGGCCGACAGCAAGCGGGACCGGTTCGGCGAACTGCCCGGCAGCCAGGTCGACACGGTGAACGCCGCCGACCAGGCAGCGCGAATCGGGAAACCGGTCTGGAACGCCTACGCCGAACTCCTGCCCGGCCAGCCCGGCGGCTCGAATCTGCAGGCCATCCCGGCCCCGGACCTGTCCAACCCGGCCGGCGGCGCCGAGGAGCCCCAACACCTGGCCTACGTCCTGCAGTGGTACCTGTTCGCACTGCTCGCCCTGGCGGCGCCGTTCGTGATGGCCCGGGCCGAACTGCGACGCGGCGAGGACGACGAAACCAGCGACGAGGAAGACCGCAACACCGAGCAAGAACAGGGCAAGCCCGAAGAGCTCAGCAAGCGACAGAGCCGCCGGCAGCGCCGCGCCTCGCTGGACGACCGGCTCGCCGGCCGCGCCTGAGCGCCGAGACCTGAAGGCCTACGAGGCTTCCGGCAGGTCCTTGATAGCGGCCAGCCAGGCCTGCGGGTCGCGTCCCTGCCCGATCTCGTTGGCCTCGCTGAACCGGATGATGCCGTCCCGGTCGATCAGGAAGGTGCCGCGGTTGGACGCGCCGGCGTCGGAGTTGAACACCCCGTACGCCTCGGCGACCGCGCCGTGCGGCCAGAAGTCGGCCAGCAGCGGGAAGTCCAGCCCGTCCCGCTGCGAGAAGATCTTGTGGCTGAACGCCGAGTCGACGCTGACCGTCAGCACCTGTACCCGGTCGTTGGCGAACGAGTCGAGGTTGGCCTGGATCTGGCCGAGCTCACCGGTGCAGATGTTGGTGAACGCCCACGGGTAGAAGACCAGCAGCACCGCCTGCCGACCGCGGAAGTCGGCCAGCCGGACCACCTGGTTGTTCTGGTCGCGCAGCTCGAAGTCCGGTGCCTCGGCACCCACCGGCAGCGGCGTCAGTCCGGCGGTCATCGCCGCTCACCCTTCACCCGGTCGGACGAGCGCCGGCTGACCAGCCGGGCCCCGGTCCAGTCCTTGCCGATCGGCAGCAGCGAGGTCTGCGACAGCCCGGCGGTCGGCGCCGCCTCGGAGATGTCGGACGGCTCCACGTAGCCGGCCCGGCCACGCTTCGGGGTGAGCAACCAGATCACGCCGTTCTCAGCGAGCGGGCCGATGGCGTCGACCAGCACGTCCACCAGGTCGCCGTCGTCCTCCCGGAACCAGAGGATGACGACGTCCACCACCTCGTCGGAGTCCTCGTCAACCATGTCGTCGTCGATGCGATCCTCGATCGCTTCGCGCAGCTCCTGGTCGACGTCGTCGTCATAGCCAAGCTCTTGCACGATCATGCCGGACTCGATACCGAGCCGGTCGATAAGCGCGGTGTTTTCCCCGGATCCGGGGGTGGTGCTCACTGCCAGCCTCCGATGGTGAGGTGATCAAGGGGTCGCACGATCACTCAGTATGTGTCCCGGTAGATAACCACACTCTGCCGACGATGCAACCGTCCGGGTTACGTGAATACCTGGTGAACTCGGCCGGGAGCTACCCGGAGCCGGTCCAAGCGGGTTACCGGCCAGGCAACCATCCCGATCACGACTGTCGTAGCGATGGAGGACACTAGAGGTAGCGCTCACGGCAGCGGCCGCCTCACGGCGGTCAGCCGGCGGCACAGCGAGTGCAGTGAGGTTAGCGAATGGAGAACTACCTATGCCCCGGGATCGGTACAGCATCATCACCGACGGCCTACCGAGCCAGCTCCCGGACATCGACCCTGGCGAGACCCGCGAGTGGATCGAGTCCTTCGATGCGGCGGTCGACCACGACGGCCGTCAGCGCGCCCGGTTCCTGCTGCTGAAGCTGCTGGAACGGGCCCGGGAGCGGCAGGTCGGGGTTCCCGCGCTGCGCTCCACCGACTACATCAACACCATCCCACCGGAGCGTGAGCCCTGGTTCCCCGGCGACGAGCACATCGAGCGCCGGATCCGGGCCTACATCCGGTGGAACGCCGCGATCATGGTCAGCCGCGCCAACAAGTACCTGGGCGTCGGCGGCCACATCGCCACCTATGCCTCGGCCGCCTCGCTCTACGAGGTGGGCTTCAACCACTTCTTCCGGGGCAAGGATCTGGCCTCCGGCACCGGCGACCAGATCTACTTCCAGGGCCACGCCGCGCCGGGCATCTACGCCCGCGCGTTCCTGGAGGGCCGGCTCTCCGAGCAGCACCTGGACGGCTTCCGGCAGGAGAAGTCCCGCGCCCCGTACGGTCTGTCGTCCTACCCGCACCCGCGGCTGATGCCGGACTTCTGGGAGTTCCCGACCGTCTCGATGGGCCTCGGCCCGATCGGCGCGATCTACCAGGCCCGGTTCAATCGCTACCTGGCCGCCCGCGGCATCGCCGACACGGCCAACTCGCACGTCTGGGCGTTCCTCGGCGACGGCGAGATGGACGAGGTCGAGTCGCTCGGCGCGATCGGCGTGGCCGCCCGCGAGGAGCTCGACAACCTCACCTTCGTGATCAACTGCAACCTGCAGCGCCTGGACGGCCCGGTGCGCGGCAACGGCAAGATCATCCAGGAGCTGGAGTCCTACTTCCGGGGCGCCGGCTGGAACGTCATCAAGGTGATCTGGGGCCGCGACTGGGACCCGCTGCTGGCCGCCGACCGCGACGGCGTGCTGGTGAACAAGATGAACACCACCCCGGACGGCCAGTTCCAGACCTACACCGTCGAGACCGGCTCCTACATCCGGGAGAACTTCTTCGGCGGCGACCCGCGGCTGCGCAAGATGGTCGAGGACCTCTCCGATGACGATCTGCGCCGGCTCTCCCGGGGTGGCCACGACTACCGCAAGGTGTACGCCGCATTCGAGGCCGCCCGGGCGCACGTCGGCCAGCCGACCGTGATCCTGGCGCACACCATCAAGGGCTGGACGCTGGAGAGCTTCGAGGGTCGCAACGCCACCCACCAGATGAAGAAGCTGACCAAGGCCGACCTGAAGGCCTTCCGCGACCGGCTCTACCTGCCGATCAGCGACGAGGCGCTGGACGCCGACCTGCCGCCGTACTACCACCCGGGCGAGAAGTCGGACGAGATCCAGTACATGAAGGAGCGCCGGGCCGCCCTCGGTGGCGCGCTGCCGAAGCGGATCAACCGCTCCAAGCCGCTGCCGATCCCGCCCGACAGCGCGTTCGCCGAGCTGAAGAAGGGCTCCGGCAAGCAGCAGGTCGCCACCACCATGGCGGTCGTCCGGCTGTTCAAGGACCTGATGCGCGACAAGGAGATCGGCAACCGGTTCGTCCCGATCATCCCGGACGAGGCCCGCACCTTCGGCCTGGACGCGATCTTCCCGACCGCCAAGATCTACTCACCGCACGGCCAGGAGTACGACGCGGTCGACCGCGAACTGCTGCTGTCGTACAAGGAGTCGACGGTCGGCCAGATCCTGCACGAGGGCATCAGCGAGGCCGGTTCCACCGCGTCGTTGATCGCGGCCGGCAGCTCGTACGCCACCCACGGCCAGCCGATGATCCCGTTCTACATCTTCTATTCGATGTTCGGGTTCCAGCGCACCGGTGACCAGTTCTGGCAGTTCGCCGACCAGCTCGGCCGCGGCTTCGTGCTCGGCGCCACCGCCGGCCGCACCACCCTGACCGGCGAGGGTCTGCAGCACGCCGACGGCCACTCGCAATTGCTGGCCGCCACCAACCCGGCCGCGGTCGCCTACGACCCGGCCTACGGCTACGAGATCGCGCACATCGTGAAGTCGGGGCTGCAGCGGATGTACGGCTCGACGCCGGAGCACCCGCAAGGTGAGGACGTGTTCTTCTACCTGACCATCTACAACGAGCCGATCAGCCAGCCGGCCGAGCCCGCCGAGGTGGATGTCGAGGGCATCGTCCGCGGCCTGCACCGGATCTCCGCCGCGCTCGGCGAGCCGGGCCGGCCACGGGCGCAGATCCTGGCCTCCGGCGTCTCGGTGCCGTGGGCGCTGCGGGCCCAGGAACTGCTCGGCCAGGACTGGGGGGTGGACGCCGACGTCTGGTCGGTCACCTCCTGGAACGAGCTGCGCCGGGACGCCCTCGCCGCCGACGAGCACAACCTGCTCAGCCCGGAGACCGAGCCACGCACCCCGTACGTGGTGACGAAGCTGGCCGACTCCCCCGGCCCGGTGGTGGCGGTATCCGACTACATGCGCCAGGTGCCCGACCAGATCTCGCAGTGGGTGGCCAGCCCGCAGCGGGAGTGGTCGTCACTTGGCGCGGACGGCTTCGGCTTCGCCGACACCCGCGGCGCCGCCCGCCGGTTCTTCCACATCGACGCCGAGTCGATCGTGGTGGGCGTGCTGGCCCAGCTGGCCAAGCGCGGCGAGGTCAAGCCGGACGCGGCCCGCGAAGCGCTGGAGCGGTACCAGGTGCTGGACGTGTCCGCCGCCGAAGCGGGTTCCGCCGCCGGCGACAGCTAGACCGCACAGTCACTGCCCCGGTGTCTCCGCTTCGGCGGGGTACCGGGGCAGTCGGCTGTCTACGGCACTCGGCTGTCTACGGAATCGAGCCGGGTCCGTCCCAGCAGCCTCACCGCAGTCCGCCCACCAGACCGGTCACGTTCTGCTCGAGCTCGGTCAGCACCGTGCCGAGTGGCGCGTCGATCAGCAGTTCGGCGTACGGGTCACCCCGGGTCGCGCCCTGGTTGACGATGGCGACCGGGACGCCCAGCTGGGCCGCCCGCCGGACGAACCGGAAGCCGGACGCGACCGTCAGCGACGACCCGAGCACCAGCAACAGCCGGCTCCGCTCCACCAGCTGGTAGCAGGAGACGACCCGGTCGGCCGGCACGTTCTCGCCGAAGAACACCACGTCCGGCTTGAGCGGGCCGCCGCCGCAGTCCAGGCAGTCGGCCAGCCGGAAATCGGCCACCGCCGCCTCGGCCAGGTCGACGTCACCATCCGGCTTCACCGCCTCCGGCACCGGCACGATGGCCAGCGGGTTGAGCTCGCCGAGCCGGACGTGCAGCTCGTCCCGTTCACTGATCGCCTTGCATTGCAAGCAAATCACCCGGTCGAGGCCGCCGTGCAGCTCGATCACCGGATGCGCGCCGGCGGCCTGGTGCAGGCCGTCCACGTTCTGCGTGATGATGCCGGAGAGCAGCCCGCGGTGCTGCAGCCGGGCAACCGCGCGATGCCCGGCGTTGGGCTCGGCGCCGACGATCCGGCGCCAGCCGGCGTGGCTGCGCGCCCAGTACCGCTGCCGGGAGCTGGGTGAGCCGGTGAACTCCTGATAGGTCATCGGGGTGGCGGGCCGGGCCTGACCGGTCGGCCCGCGGTAGTCCGGGATGCCGGACTCGGTGGACAGGCCGGCCCCGGACAGCACCAGCACCTCGCCGCCGGCGACCAGGTCCGCCAGCCGGGAAAGCTGCTGAGCACGCACCGACCCAGCCTATGCCGGAACGGACAACGTCCAGACCAGCAGTTCGGCCGGCTCCAGCACCGCGACCCGCAGTCCGGCCGCGTCGGTGACCCGGGCGGCGTCCTCGGCGGCCAGCCGGTAGCCGACCGAGCCGGATACCGCGAGCTCGACCGTCCCGGTCACCGGAAAGACGTGCAGCAGCGGCGCGTCCGGCAACGAGCAGTCGAAACCCGGCGCCAGCCGCCCGATGAACAGCTCCGCGGCCGGTTGCCGGATCGACACCGGAGCCGGCCGGCGACCGGACGCGGCCAGCACCAAGCCGGGAGCCGGCGGCAGCTCGGCCGCCGCGTACGCCGGCCGGGCCGCGGGTTCGGCCGAGGCCAGCCACATCTGCGCCACCCGCACCGGGGCGAGCATCGACCCGCTGCGCTCGGTGTGCTCGATGCCAGAACCTGCCGAGAGCACCTGCAGCCAGCCGGCCGGCAGCTGCCGGTTGCCGGTCACGTCCACGTGTTCCAGCACCCCGGACAGCACCCAGGTGACGATCTCGATGCCGGCGTGCCGGTGCCGCGGATACCCGTCACCGGGCTGCAGTTCGTCGACGTTGTGCGCCAGCAGCGGACCGAACGAGAGGTTGGCCGGGTCGTAGTGCGAGCCGAAGGCGAACGAGTGCGCCGAGTGCAGCCAGTCGGTGCTGGTGACCGCCCGGTCGGCGGCGCGCCGGATCTCGATCTCCGCCATGACAGCCAACACTAGGCTGACCTTCGTGACCGGCGGGCCGAACACGGGCGAACCCAGCATCAGCAGGAGCGAGCTCAGCGACGCCACCATCCACCGGATCGAGCAGGCCTCCGGCGCGCTCGCCACCCGCAGCGTGGCCCGGATGGACGAGCGGCTGGACTGGTTCCGCCGGCTGCCGGCCGACCAGCGGTCCTGGGTGATGCTGGTTGCCCAGGCCGGGGTGGCCTCGTTCGTGGACTGGCTGCGCTCCCCCGACCAGGCGCTGCGGCTGACCGGCGAGGTGTTCGGCATCGCCCCGCGGGAGCTGGCCAGCCGGCTGTCGCTGCAGCGCACCGTCGAGCTGGTGCGGGTCACCATCGCGGTCGTCGAGCAGGAGCTGCCGGACCTGGCCGAGCCCGGCGAGGAACATGCCGCCGGGGAAGCAATGGTCAGGTTTTCCAGGGAAATCGCGTTCGCTGCGGCCGAGGTGTACGCCCGGGCCGCCGAGCGCCGCGGCGCCTGGGACGCCCGGCTGGAGGCGCTGGTCATCGACGGCCTGATCCGGGCCGACGGCGGCTCCGAGGAGCACTCCCCGCTCAGCCAGCTGGCCGCGCTGGGCTGGCGCACCGACGGCCCGGTAACCGCGGTGGCCGGTTACGCCCGGGCCGACCGGCGACCCACTGAGCTGCTGGATCACGTGCACCGGGCCGGCTGGCGGGCCGGCCTGGACGTGCTGGCCGGCAGCCACGGCGGCCGGCTGGTGGTGCTGCTCGGCGGCGGGTCGGACCCGCTGGTGGCCGCCGGGGCGGTGCTGGACGAGTTCGACCCCGACCGCCCGGTGGTGGCCGGCGGCCTGGCCGGCCGGGTCACCGGCGCGGCCGAGGTCACCGCGGCCGCGCTGAGCGGGCTGCGAGCCGCGCCCGGCTGGCCGGGCGCCCCCCGCCCGGTGGCCGCCGAGGACCTGCTGCCGGAACGGGCGCTGATCGGCGACCCGGCCGCCCGGGAGCAGCTGATCGAGTCGGTCTACCTGCCGCTCACCCGCGCCGGTGACGCGGTACTCGAGACGGTTGCTGCCTACCTGGATGGCGGCCGCGCGGTGGAGGCGACCGCCCGCACCCTGTTCGTGCACACCAACACGGTGCGGTACCGGCTGCGGCGGGCCGCCGAACTGTGCGGCCAGGCGCCGACCGAGCCGCGCGGCGGCTTCACCATCCAGCTGGCGCTGGCCCTCGGCCGGCTGGCCGCCGCCGCCCCGGCAATGCCACCAGTGTCCGATCTTGGCGGATACCCTGCATTGCAATCGCTTACATAGCCCCTTCCACCCCGATCCTCTTGTGCGCTTCCTACAAAATTCGGCATCGAACCCTGTGCGCGCCGTGATCGCTAGGAACGGTCGGCACAAGGCAACGTTCTAGGGGTGATCGCTGTCCTGTCTCCCGGCCAGGGGGCGCAGACCCCGGGCATGCTGTCGCCGTGGCTCGAACTCGACGGAGTGGCCGAGCAACTCGACCGCTATTCCGAGCTGGCTGAGCTCGACCTGACCCGGCTCGGCACCACCGCCACCGCGGACGAGATCGTCGACACCGCGATCACCCAGCCGCTGATCGTGGCCGCCGGCCTGGTCGCCGCCGGCCAACTGGGCATCGAGAACCTGCCGGCGCACTCGATCGTGAGTGCCGGGCACAGCATCGGCGAGGTGACCGCCGCCGCGGTCGCCGGCGTGTTCGACGCCGAGCAGGCGATCACCTTCGCCAGCCGGCGCGGTCGCGAGATGGCGGCCGCCTGCGGGCTGGCGCCCACCACCATGGCCGCCGCCCTCGGTGGCAGCGAGACGGACGTGCTGGCCGCGATCATCGCGGCCGGCGCCACCCCGGCCAACCGCAACGGAGCCGGCCAGATCGTGGCCGCCGGTTCGGTGGAGTCCATCACCAAACTGGTCGAGAACCCGCCCCCCGGCGTCCGGTTCCGTACTCTGAAGGTGGCCGGTGCGTTCCACACCGAGTACATGGCGCCGGCCGAGCAGAACCTGCGGTCGGTGGCGGCGGAACTCACCGTGACCGATCCGCGGCAGATCCTGCTGTCCAACGCCGACGGCACCACGGTCGGCGCCGGACGGACCATGCTGGACCGGCTGGTGGCCCAGGTGACCCGCCCGGTGCGCTGGGACCTGTGCCAGCGGACCATGCAGGCGGTCGGCGTGGACGCGGTGGTCGAGCTGACCCCGGCCAAGACGCTGACCGGGATCGCCAAGCGGGAGCTGCCGGGTGTTCGCCTGGTGCCGATCAAGACGCCGGACGACCTGGCCGCCGCCCGCGAGGTGCTTGCCGAGGCTGATCGGCCGCAGCCCGTCCCGGAGGAGGTGCTCGCACCGGTGCAAGGCATCTTCACCCGAGCCCGCAACCTGACCGAGGGTGACGTGGTGTGGGCCGGCAGCCGGGTCGGGACGGTACGCACGAACCACGACGAGGTGGCAGTGGTGGCGCCGGCTTCGGGCGCCCTGCGCGAATGGCTGCGCAACGACGGAGACGTGCTGGGCGCCGCCGGCTTGCCGGTCGCCCGGATGGCCTGAGGAAGCGAGGAGCGATGAGCATCCGCCTGAACCTGCCGGCGCCGGTCGCCGGTAGCCGGATCGCCGGCATCGGCCACTACCAGCCGCCGACCGTGGTCACCAACGACGACCTGGTGGCCCGCGGTGTGAACACCAACGACGAGTGGATCCGGACCCGGGTCGGCATCAGCGAGCGCCGCTTCGCCACCGACGAGACCATGCTCGACATGGCCGTGCAGGCCGCCAGCAAGGCGCTCGCGCACTCCGGCGTGGACACCGCCGAGATCGACCTGGTGGTGCTGGCCACCTGCACCAACGCCTTCCAGGTGCCGGGCGGCGCCGCCACCGTGGCCGAGCGGCTGGGCATCACCGCGCCCGGCGCATACGACCTGAACGCCGCCTGCGCCGGCTTCGTCTACGGCCTGGCCTCGGCGGCCAACGCGGTGATGACCGGCCAGGCCCGCAACGTGCTGGTGGTCGGCTCGGAGAAGCTGACCGACTACGTCGACCTGTTCGACCGGGGCACCGGCATCATCTTCGGCGACGGGGCGGGCGCGGCGGTGGTCAGCGCCAGCGACCGGCCAGGCATCGGCCCGGTGGCGTGGGGCTCGGACGGCGCCGGCTCGCAGAACATCACCACCGACCCGGAGTCGGTGACGCTGCGCCAGGAGGGCCAGGCGGTGTTCCGCTGGGCCACCTCCTCGATGGCCGAGGTCGCGCTGCGGGCCTGCCGGCTGGCCGGTGTGGACCCGCACGACCTGGCCGCCTTCGTGCCGCACCAGGCCAACCTGCGGATCATCGACCTGATCGCCAAGAAGCTGGACCTGCCCGACTCGGTGGTGATCGCCCGCGACATCGTCACCTCGGGCAACACCTCCTCCGCCTCGATCCCGATCGCGCTGTCGAAGCTGATCGAGCGGGGCGAGGTGCACCGTGGCGAGCCGGTGCTGGTGATCGGCTTCGGCGCCGGCCTGACCTACGCGGCCCAGGTGATCCTCGCCCCGTAGCCCGCAGCGTGTCGCCCGGGTGATCCGCGGGCGATCCGGCAGTACCCAGCGCCGACCGGTGCTGGCCTGACATCCGCTCCGGCGTCGCCGGCAGACGAAGACAGAAGGGTAGACACAACCGTGGCATCCAACGAAGAGATCCTGGCGGGCATGGCCGACATCCTCAACGAGGTTGCCGACGTCGCTCCCGAGGACGTGACGGTCGACAAGTCGTTCACCGACGACCTCGACGTCGACTCGCTGTCCATGGTCGAGGTCGCGATGGCTGCCGAGGAGAAGTTCGGCGTGAAGATCCCGGATGAGGAGCTGCCGAAGCTCAAGACCGTCGGCGACGCCGTGGCCTACATCAGCAACAACCCGGCCTGACCGGGCAACCAGCCCAGCCAGCCCGAACGGTTACGGCCTGACCGGCCGCACCCTAAGTAGACCCGACGCCCCGCCGGCCGTTATCGCGAGCCGGCGGGGCGCGCGCAATCAGAACGAGGGAAGACGATGACCGAAGCCAGCCGCTCCGACGACCCGGTAGTCGTCACCGGGTTGGGCGCGACCACCCCGCTCGGTGGGGACGTGCCGACGTACTGGCAGGAACTGCTCGCCGGCACGTCCGGCATCAAGGCCCTGCGCCAACCGTGGGCGGCTGAGATCGCCGTCCGGATCGCCGGCGAGATGGCGGTGGACCCGGCCGGCGTGCTGCCCCGGGTGCAGGCCCGCCGGTTGGACCGGTCGGAGCAGGCCGCCCTGGTGGCCGCCGACGAAGCGTGGGCCGACGCCGGCTTCACCGGCAAGGCGTCCGAGAACGGCCTGGACCCCGACCGGGTGGCCGTGGTGATCGGCACCGGCGTGGGCGGCGTGACCAGCCTGATCAACCAGCACGACATCATGCTGGAGAAGGGCCCGGGCAAGGTCTCGCCGCTGCTGATCCCGATGGAGATGCCGAACGGGCCGGCCGCCTACGTGGGCCTGAAGATCGGCGCCCGGGCGGGCGTGCACACCACGGTGAGCGCCTGCGCCTCTGGCGCCGAGGCGATCGGCTACGGCCTCGACCTGCTGCAGTTGGGCCGGGCCGACCTGGTGGTGGTCGGCGGCACCGAGGCGTGCATCCACCCGCTGACCATCTCGGGCTTCGCCCAGATGCGCGCGATGTCCACCCGCAACGACGATCCGGAGCGGGCGTCCCGGCCGTACGACAAGGGCCGCGACGGCTTCGTGCTCGGTGAGGGCGCCGGGGTGCTGGTACTCGAACGGCTGTCCTCGGCCCGGGCCCGTGGCCGCACCCCGTACGCGGTGCTAGGCGGAGCCGGCATGACCGCCGACTCGTACGACATCGTGCAGCCGGACCCGGCCGGTGGCGGTCAGGCCAAGGCGGCCCGGACCGCGATCGAACGCGCCGGCCTGGCGCTGTCGGACGTGGTGCACGTGAACGCGCACGCCACCTCCACACCGGCCGGCGACATGGCCGAGGCGACTTGGATCGCCGAGCTGCTCGGCGAGCAGACCGTGGTGGCCGCGACCAAGTCGATGACCGGTCACCTGCTCGGCGCGGCCGGCGCCATCGAGGCGGTGGCATCGGTGCTCTCGGTGGCCCGCAACGTGGTTCCGCCGACCATCAACCTGGACGATCCGGAGGACGGGCTGCGGGTGGACGTCCCCGACAAGGCCCGGGAGATGACGGTGACCGCCGCGCTGAACGACTCGTTCGGCTTCGGCGGCCACAACGCGGCCCTGCTGTTCCACAAGCTGTAGCTCGTCTACTCGGCGTGCGTTTGGCGATCTTCAGACGCTGTGCTCGTCATGGCGAGCGGCCTGTCTGAAGATCGCCGGGCCGAGCCGGGACCTAAACGACCTTGTGCAGCAGGACCACCGGCGACCCGTCCCCTGCCACCCGGTAGGGCTCGAGCTCGACATCCCAGGACGTGCCCAGCAACTCGTGCAGGCCGTGCGCGAACTCTTCGCCGGTCTTCGCCCGGCTGAGCAGGCCGCGGATTCGTTCCTCGTTGACTGCCAGATCCCCGTTGGCAGTCATCGTGCTGCGATGGAAGCCGCGGCCCGGAACGTAGGCCAGCCGTTCGCCGTCGGTGCTGGTGGTGCCGTCCTCGGTGACCTCGAAGACCAGCATCGGCCACGAGCGCAGCGCGGCCGCGAGCTTCGCGGCGGTGCCGACCGGGCCGATCCAGGTTGCCTCGGCACGCAGGTTTCCAGGCGCGGCGGGTTGCCCCGACCACTCCAGCTTGCAGGGTCGACCGAGCACCCCGGCAAGCGCCCATTCAACATGCGGCCCGAGCGCAGCCGGGCAGCAATGCATGAACAGCACACCTCGAGTGGCGGCGGCCACTTGAGCACCAGACATCGCGCACCTCCGCAGCTCTCGGCAACGTCTTCCCCAAGCGCGCCGGGATCAAGCGATGGTGCTCGCGTTACATATCGTGGTCATTGTGGCCCATGTGGTTGCCGGAAATCCAGCCGGGCCGGTAATTCAGCCGCTCTTGCGTCGGAATTGCCGCTTGTTGCCGGCTCGGGCGTGCGATTCATGCACCTTGCCGTCCCGGCCGGACGGCCCTCCCACCCCGTCCTGCTGCAGGCCGCGCTTGCGTTCGAGCGCCTGTTTGAACTGGGACTTCAGGTCTTCGGCGGGCTGGTCGCCAGCCGCCGGCTCGTTCTCGTTCGCTGACATCCCGCAACCATGGCAGAGAAATGCCGTCCGGCTCAATTCGTTTGGCACGGCTAACCTGGCAGCCATGGCGGTGCTGGACCGGATCGAGCTGCGTCCCGGACCGCGTTTCGATCCGGATCGTCACCCTTTCGACGAGGCCGAGCACCCCAAGATTTCCGAGCTGTTCGACGGAGAGGGCCGACACCATGGCTGACCCCGAACCGGCACCGGCCGGCCCGTCCGGGCTGAGCCTCGCCGGGCTGTACCGGCTGCCGCGGCGGATCGCGGGCCGGGCCTCGGTGGAGGCCGGCTCCGCGCTGGCGCTGCTGCGGGCCGGCGCGTTCGGGGTGGAGCCGCCGCAGCGGCTGCTGCGCGTGCTGCTGGCCTTCGAGGCGTACGGGCCGGCTGGCGCCGCGCTGGCCTTCGCCTGTCGCCGGCACCCGACCCGCACCGCGATCATCGACGAGGCCGGCTCGATCAGCTTCGCCGAACTGGACGAGCGCACCGGCCGGTTGGCCAACGCCCTGCGCGAGCGCGGCTTCGCCGACGGCGACAGCATCGGCATCCTGTGCCGCAACCACCGGGGCCTGTTCGAGGCGCTGTTCGCCGCCGCCAAGCTCGGCGCCCGCACGGTGCTGCTCAACACCGACTTCGCCGGCCCGCAGCTGGCCGACGTCTGCCGTCGGGAACGGATCGCGCTGCTGATCCACGACGCCGAGTTCGCCACCGACGGCTACCAGCCACCACACGGCACCGTGCTGGCAGACGTAGGCCAGCCAGCGACAGCCGAGCCGCAGCCGGACTCGATCGACGCCCTGGTTGCCGGCCAGCAGTCGGCGAAGGTCCGGCGACCGCGGCGCGGCCAGCAGATCGTGCTGCTCACCAGCGGCACCACCGGAGCGCCGAAGGGCGCGGCCCGCGAGTTCGGCACGTCACTGGCCATCCCCGGCGGTTACCTGTCCCGGATCGCCTTGCGGGCACAGGAGAACGTCTTCGTCGCGGTGCCGGTCTTCCACGCCTGGGGGCTGCTCTCGTCGGTGATCGCGCTGGGCCTGTCGGACACCCTGGTGCTGCGCCGCCGGCCGAAACCGGCCGAGGTGGCCAGCTGCCTGCAGACCTACGCCTGCGACGCGCTGATCACGGTGCCGATCCTGCTCTCCCGGCTGCTGACCGAGCTGGCCGAGCACCCCCGCGAGCTGCCCGCGCTGCGGGTGGCCGCGGTCTCCGGCTCGGCGCTGACCCCCGAGCTGGCGGCCCGCTGCCGGCGCCAGCTGGGCGACGTGCTCTACAACCTCTACGGCTCCACCGAGGTGGCCTACGCCAGCATCGCCACCCCGGCCGACCTGGCGGCGGCGCCGGGCAGCGTCGGCAAGCCACCGCTCGGCACCACGGTGAAGATCCTGGACGAGCAGGGCGCGCCGCTGCCGGCCGGGCGGACCGGGCGGATCTTCGTCGGCAGCGGCCTGCAGTTCGGCGGCTACACCGGCGGCGGCAGCAAGGAGCAGGTCGGCACCCTGATGTCCACCGGCGACCTCGGCCACCTGGACGACGACGGCCGGCTGTGGATCGACGGCCGGGACGACGAGATGATCGTCTCCGGCGGCGAGAACGTGTTTCCCGGCGAGGTCGAGGAGCTGCTCGACAGCCACCCGGGGATCGCCGAGGCAGCGGTGGTGCCGGTGCCCGACGACGACTTCGGCCAGCGGCTGCGGGCTTACGTGGTGCGGGGGAACGGCCACGGTGACGACCTGGACGAGGCGGCGGTGCAGGGCTTCGTCAAGCAGCACCTGGCCCGGTACAAGGTGCCGCGGGACGTCCGGTTCCTGGACGCGCTCCCCCGCAACCCGGCCGGCAAGGTGGTCAAGCGCGAGCTGCCCACCGACTGAGGTGCACCCGAGCCGCTCGGGCACGATAGAGGCATGACCGAAGCCTTCATCCTGGACGCCGTCCGCACGCCGATCGGCCGGTACGGCGGCGCGCTGGCCGGCGTCCGGCCGGACGACCTTGCGGCGCACGTGCTGGCGTCGCTGCTGCGACGGGCGCCGGAGCTCGACCCGGCCCGGGTGGAGGACGTGCTGTTCGGCGATGCCAACGGCGCCGGCGAGGACAACCGGGACGTGGCCCGGATGGCGGCGCTGCTCGCCGGGCTGCCCACCTCGGTGCCCGGGGCGACCGTCAACCGGTTGTGCGGTTCCGGCCTGGAGGCGGCGATCGCGGCCAACCGGGCAGTCGCGGTGGGCGACGCCGACCTGATGATCGCCGGCGGCGTCGAATCGATGAGCCGAGCGCCGTGGGTGCTGCCGAAGCCGGCCAGGGGCTACCCGGCCGGGCACGAGACGCTGCACTCGACCACCCTCGGCTGGCGGATGGTCAACCCGGCGATGCCGGCCGAGTGGACCGTCTCGCTCGGCGAGGCCACCGAGCTGCTCGCCGACAAGTACGGCATCACCCGGCAGGCGCAGGACGAGTTCGCGCTGGCCAGCCACCGCAAGGCCGACGCGGCCTGGGCGGGAGGGCACTTCGACGCCGAGGTGGTGCCGCTGCCGGACGTGGACCTGACCCGCGACGAGGGCATCCGGGCCGACACCAGCCTGGAGAAACTCGGCAGCCTGAAGCCGGCGTTCCGGCCGGACGGCACCATCACCGCCGGCAACGCCAGCCCGCTCAACGACGGCGCCGCGGCGCTGCTGATCGGCAGTGCCGCCGGGGCCGTGGCGGCTGGCCGGCAGCCACTGGCCCGGCTGGTCAGCCGGGGCGTCGCCGCGGTGGAACCGCAGTACTTCGGCATCGGGCCGGTGGCCGCCGCCGAGCAGGCGCTGCGCCGGGCCGGGCTGGCCTGGTCGGATCTGGCGCTGGTGGAGCTGAACGAGGCGTTCGCCGCCCAGTCGCTGGCCTGCCTGGCCGACTGGCCGGAGCTCGACCCGCAACTGGTGAACGTGCACGGCGGCGCGATCGCGATCGGGCACCCGCTGGGCTGCTCGGGCGCCCGGGTGCTCGGCCACCTGGCGCACGCCCTGCACGCGCGCGGCGGCGGGTACGGGCTGGCCGCGATCTGCATCGGGGTGGGCCAGGGCCTGGCCGTCGTGCTCGAAGCATGCTGAACATTCGTCCGTCGAATTACCGCCTGTCGAGTGGTTGTTATTTGCCCATTGTGTGAAACTCCGAAGATGGCCGCGCCAGAACTCGTCCGGCGTTCCTGGTTGGAACGGATGCTGGATGTCGTCCGGGAGCTGAGCACCGCCCGCGAGCTGGGCGAGTTGCTCGACCGGATCACCGGCGCGGCCGTCGACTTTCTGGAATTCCGGGGCGCCGCGATCAATGTGGTGGACGGCGACGGCCTGGTGCGGGTGGCCTCGGTGGCCGGCTCGCCGGAAATGCAGCAACTACGCGGTGCGACCAGTGAATTACATTTCTGGTTGGACATGCTCGAAGCGGCCGAGGCCTGGGGAACGCTGCGCTTCTACAGTCACGAGCAGGACCAGGGCCTTTTCGACGAGATCGCGAGCTGGGTGCCGACCGACGAGGGCAGTGACGACCCGGATGCCTGGCATCCGCAGGACACCCTGCTGGCCCCGCTGACCGCGCCGGACGGCTCGCTGCTCGGCGTGCTCAGCGTTGACGAGCCGCTGTCCGGCCGGCTGCCCGGGCACGAGCAGCGGACGATCCTGGAGATGTTCGCCAGCCAGGCCGGGGTGGCGCTGCACGACTTCTGGGAGCGGGAGCGGTCCGAGCAGCTGCGCCGGGACGCCGAGCACCGCTGGCAGGTCACCTTCGAACGCAGCCCGATCGGTGCGGCGATCGTCGACACCGGCGGCCGGATCCAGCAGGTGAACGACGCCCTGGTGGCGATGCTCGGCTACCGGCCGGAGTCGCTGATCGGCACCCAGTTCGCGGCGATCACCCATCCGGACGACCAGGGGCTGGACCACGCGCTGTTCGCCGAGGTGGTGGCCGGCGAGCGGGACAGCTACGAGATGAGCAAGCGGTACGTGCACGCCGACGGCCACCTGGTCTACGGGCTGCTGCACGTCGGAGCGATCCGGGGCAGCCGGGGTGGCGTGCAGGCGATCGTGGCGCAGGTCAACGACGTCACCCAGGCCAAGCAGGCCGAGGACCGGCTGGCCCACCAGGCGATGCACGACGCGCTGACCGATCTGCCGAACCGGGCGCTGCTCGAACAGTTGCTGCACGCCTACCTGACCGCCGGCCAGCCGACCGGCATCCTCTACTGCGACCTGGACCGGTTCAAGACGGTCAACGACAGCCTCGGCCACGACGCCGGCGACGAGCTGCTGGTCGAACTGACTCGGGTGCTGGCCGCCCGGCTGCCGGCGATGTGCACGCTCGGCCGGGTCGGCGGCGACGAGTTCGTGGTGCTGGTGCCGGGCGAGGACGACACCGACGAGCTGCTGGCGCTGGCCGAGGAGCTGATGGCCGCACTGACCGCCCCGCTGGAGATCCGCGGTCACCGGCACACGGTCAGCGTCAGCATCGGGGTGACCGTGGGCCGCGGCAGCCACAGCCACCCGGACGAGGTGCTGCGCGAGGCGGACCTGGCGCTGCTGCGGGCCAAGCGCAGCGGCCGCACCCGGATCGAGGTGTACGACCCCGCGCAGGACAAGGCCGCCACCCTGCACGACCTGGAGCTGGAACAGGCGCTGCGCTCGGCGCTGGCCGACAACCACGGGCTGATCCCGTACTTCCAGCCGATCGTCAGCCTGGCCGACAACATCCCGGTCGGCTACGAGGCGCTGATCCGCTGGCGGCACGAGCAGGACGGCATGCTGGCGCCGCACGACTTCCTTCCGATGGCCGAGCAGGTCGGGCTGATCGTGCCGTTGGGCTGGTGGATGCTGGCGGTCAGCTGCCAGGCGGCGCAGGACGTCCGGCTGACCGGCGGCTGGTCGCGCTGGATCTCGGTGAACGTCTCGGCCAGCCAGCTCGGCCGCGGCCAGCTGCTGCCGGAGGTGCGCCGGGCGCTGGACGCCAGCGGCCTGCCGGCGCACCGGCTGCACCTGGAGATCACCGAGAGCGCACTGGTCAACGCCTCGCCCGCGGTTGTTAAGGAGGTGCGCGAGGTGGCCGACCTGGGCGCCCAGATCGCGCTGGACGACTTCGGCACCGGCTATTCCTCGCTGTCGCTGCTGCGCGAACTGCCAGTGGGCACGGTGAAGATCGACCGCAGCTTCGTCACCCCGATCGCCACCGACCGGGCCACCCGGGCCATCGTGCGCAGCGTGATCGCGCTGTGCCAGGAACTGTCGATCACCACCATCGCCGAGGGCATCGAGACCCAGGAGCAGCTGACCTCGCTGCGGGCGCTGGGCTGCAACCTCGGCCAGGGCTACCTGCTCGGACGGCCGAACGCGTTGTAAGCCGTCTCGCCGAATTTCTGCTTAGCTGGAACACACCAGCGGACGGAGGTGGGCGAAATGGGCCAGGACGTCGAGAGCACCGAGTTCACCGGCAAGGACCGGCAGCGGTACCGCGAGAAGGTCCGGCGGTGCCTGGATGTTTTCGCGAAGATGCTGGCCGAGGCGAAGTTCGAATTCGAGCGGCCGCTCACCGGGTTGGAGATCGAGTTCAACCTGATCGACGACAAGCACGACCCGGCGATGAAGAACGCCGAGGTGCTGGCCGCGATCGCGAACCCGGACTTCCAGACCGAACTCGCCCGGTTCAACATCGAGATCAACGTCAAGCCGCGGGAACTGCGCGGCGGCTCCAGCGAGCAGCTCGAGGCGGACCTGCGGGCCAGCCTCAACGACGCCGAGGAGCGGGCCAGCGACCAGGGTGCGCACATCGTGATGATCGGCATCCTGCCCACCCTGGTGCCGGCCGACCTGACCAGCGACGCGTTGAGCGACAACGCGCGGTACGCGCTGCTGGACTCGCAGATCTTCGCCGCTCGCGGCGAAGATCTGCACATCGCGATCAACGGCCCGGAGCGGCTGTCCACCTACTCCGACACCATCGCCCCGGAGGCGGCCTGCACCAGCGTCCAGTTCCACCTGCAGGTCAGCCCGCAGGACTACGCCAAGAACTGGAACGCCGCCCAGGCGATCGCCGGGGTGCAGCTGGCGCTGGGCGCCAACTCGCCGTTCCTGCTCGGCAAGGAGCTGTGGCGGGAGACCCGGATCCCGCTGTTCGAACAGGCCACCGACACCCGTCCGGCCGAGCTGAAGGCACAGGGCGTCCGGCCGCGGGTCTGGTTCGGAGAGCGCTGGATCAACTCGGTGTTCGACCAGTTCGAGGAGAACGTCACGTACTTCCCGGCGATCCTGCCGGTCTGCGACGACGAACAGCCGGAAGAGGTGCTGGCCCGCGGCGATATCCCGCAGCTCTCCGAACTCCGGATGCACAACGGCACCGTCTACCGGTGGAACCGTCCGGTGTACGACGTCTACCGCGGCAAGCCGCACCTGCGGGTGGAGAACCGGGTGCTGCCGGCCGGCCCGTCGGTGGTCGACATCCTCGCCAACGGCGCGTTCTACTACGGCCTGCTCAAGGTGCTGACCGAGGAGGACCGGCCGATCTGGACCCGGCTGTCGTTCGCCGCCGCCGAGGACAACTTCCACGCCGGCGCCCGGCACGGCATCAACGCCCGGCTGTACTGGCCGGGACTCGGCGAGGTGCCGGCGACCGAGCTGGTGCTGCGCCGGTTGCTGCCGATGGCCTACACCGGGCTCGATCGCTGGGGCGTCGACCCGGCGGTACGGGACCGGCTGCTCGGCATCATCGAGCAGCGCTGCATCCAGCACACCAACGGCGCCGAGTGGCAGGTCGGCATGGTGCAGAAGCTGGAGTCCGAGCACCGCTCGATGGACCGGCGCACCGCGTTGCGGGAGATGGTCGGCCAGTACCTGCGGCACATGCACGCCAACGAGCCGGTACACACCTGGCCACTCTGAGCAACGTTCCCGGTATCGAACCATCCCCCGGCTGGGTAAACCCCATCTGCGGTGGCTCAACCCGCAGCCGCTCGTCGCGTACGTACCTCTGGTGACGTCGCGTACGTCCGGTGAGTGGAGGGAGCTCTCGCAATGTTCGTCGTGGTCATCACCAATCCCGATGAGCCGTTCGTCGCGCCCCGCGCGGTTGGTCCGTTCGAGGACTACGACCTTGCCCAGGCCTTCAGCCAGACCCTGATCCAGAAGTGGGAAGCCACCGGCGGCAGCCTGCCGACCGCGTCGGTGACCCGGGTCGAAGAGACGCATCCCGGCGTCGTCATCGGCGAAATCCAACCGTAGGGGGTTAGTGCCGCGTGCTCCGCCTCGATGTCAATGCCTTCGACTACGTCATCCTCGCCATCTACTTCGCCCTGGTGGTGGCGATCGGGGTGATGGCCCGGCGGGCCGTCGCCACCAGCGAGGACTTCCTGCTGTCCGGCCGGTCGCTGCCGGCCTGGGTCACCGGGCTGGCGTTCATCTCGGCCAACCTGGGCGCTATCGAGATCCTCGGGATGGCGGCCAACGGCGCCCAGTACGGCGTCTCCACCGTGCACTTCTACTGGATCGGCGCGGTGCCGGCGATGGTCTTCCTGGGCCTGGTGATGATGCCGTTCTACTACGGCTCCCGGGTCCGGACGGTGCCCGAGTTCCTGCTCCGCCGGTTCAACCCGGCCACCCACCTGCTGAACGCGGTCAGCTTCGCCGCCGCCGCGGTGCTCACCGCCGGGGTCAACCTGTACGCGCTCGCGCTGGTCATCAACGCCCTGATCGGCTGGCCGATCTGGCTGTCGATCCTCATCTCGGCCGTGTTCGTGCTGATCTACATCACCCTCGGCGGCCTGTCCGGCGCGATCTACAACGAGGTGCTGCAGTTCTTCGTGATCATCGCCGGCCTCATCCCGATCGTGATCATCGGGTTGAAGGAGGTGCACGGCTGGGGCGGTCTGAAGCACCGGCTGTCGCACAGCGCGATCGGCTCGCACGCCTTCTCGAGCTGGAGCGGCACCAACGTCGGCCACTGGTCGAACCCGCTGGGTGACTGGTTCGGCATCGTGATGGGGCTCGGCTTCGTGCTGTCGTTCGGCTACTGGACGACGAACTTCGCCGAGGTGCAGCGGGCACTGTCGGCCAAGGACCTGTCGGCCGGCCAGCGCACCCCGCTGATCGGCTCGTTCCCGAAGATCTTCATCCCGGGCCTGACCATCATCCCGGGGCTGATCGCGGTGGCGCTGGTGCCGAACCTGAACGGCTCGGGCAAGAACGACCCGACCTACAACGACGCGATCCCGATGCTGATGGGCAAGTTCCTGCCGAACGGCACCCTGGGTGTGGCGCTGGCCGGGCTGCTGGCGGCGTTCATGGCCGGCATGGCAGCAAACGTCAGCTCGTTCAACACCGTGTTCACCTACGACATCTGGCAGACCTACATCGCCAAGGGACGCCGCGACGGCTACTACCTGCGGGTGGGCCGGGTGGTGACCATCGTCGGCATCATCATCGGCATCGGCACCGCGTTCATCGCCTCTGGCTACAGCAACATCATGAACTACATCCAGTTGCTGTTCTCCTACTTCAACGCCCCGCTGTTCGCCACCTTCATAATCGCGATGTTCTGGCGCCGGACCACCCCGTGGGCCGGCTTCGCCGGGCTGCTGAGCGGCACCATCGGCGCTGCGGTGATGCACTTCGCCGGCTATCACATCGGCTACTTCTACCCGAACGGCAGCGCCGCCGACCACAGCAAGATCAACGCCCAGATGCTCAACTTCTACGGCGCGATGACCGCGTTCGTTGTCGACGCGGTGGTCACCGTGCTGGTCAGCCTGGTCACCCGGCCGAAGCCCGAGCGCGAGCTGGCCGGCCTGGTCTGGGGCGTGCACGACCCGAACGCCCCCGACCCGGAACGGGTGCCGAAGCCGGTCTGGTGGGCCTCCCCCAAGCTGCTCGGCACGGTGTCGATCGCGCTGGTCATCATCTTGTCCGTGGTCTTCGTCTGAGAGGTGACCGATGTCTGATCCGTACACCGAACCGAGCTCGTCCGGCCGGACGGCGGTCGCCACCGAGACCGAGGCGCCTCGGTCGGCCGCGAGCCGGCTGTTCGACATCCGGCTGCTCATCGGCGGCCTGTTCACCCTGTACGGGGTGATGCTGATCGTCGGCAGTTTCTTCACCTCCACCAGCAAATCGGCCGGCATCGACATCAACCTGTGGCTCGGCATCGGCATGCTCGTGGTGGGCCTGCTGTTCCTGCTCTGGCGCCGGCTGTCGCCGCTGCGGGTCGAACCCAACCCGACCGATGACCGGACGGACCTGCGGTGACCGCGCGGAACGGCCGGGTGATCGTGGTCGGGGTGGACGGCTCGCAGGCCAGCCGGGACGCGCTGCGCTGGGCCGCCGAGCAGGCTCGGCTGACCGGCGCTTCGGTTCGCGCGGTGTCGAGCTGGCGGTGGCCGAACTACCTGACCCGGCTGCCCCCGGGCGTAGATCCGGCGGCAGACACCGAACGCACTCTGGACGAGGTGACGGCTGAAGTGCAGGCCGACTTCGCCGACCTGTCGATCAGCAAGCATGTGGTCGAAGGGCCGCCCGGTCCGGCGCTGCTCACCCAGTCAGCGGGTGCCGAACTGCTGGTGGTGGGCGCCAAGGGTCGGGCCGCGTTCCCCGGCATGCTGCTCGGCTCGGTCGCCGAGTACTGCGTCCGCAACGGCGACTGCCCGGTCGTAGTCGTCCGAGCCTGAGTTGTGCTTGTCGATTCTCACGAGGAGCTTCGTATGTCGTTGGCCAGCAAGCTGCGCCGCGCCCCGGGCCGGGCCGCGGCCGGTGCCTTCATCCTGAACTCCGGCCTGGCCAAACTGTCCGCCGGCGCCGAGACGGCCCAGGCCGTGCACGGCATGGCGTCCGGCAGCTACCCGATGCTGCGCCGGGTGCCGCCGACCCTGTTCCTCAAGGGCTTGGCTCTTACCGAGATCGTGCTGGGCAGCCTGCTGCTGGTGCCGATCTTCTCGGCCGCGCTCGCCGGCACCGCGCTGACCGGTTTCGCCGGCGGCTTGCTCGGGCTGTACGTGCGTACACCCGGTATGCACGACGGCCGGTTGCGGCCGACCCAGCAGGGCACCCCGATCGCCAAGGACATCTGGATGGCGGCCATCGGCCTGTCCCTGCTGGTCGACTCGGTGCTGACCAACAGCTGAGCCAGGCTCGGCGTTCTGCGTCTGGCGAGCTGCCTTTTCCCGGCGCTCTTGACGCGGTTTTGCACGCCCAGGCGGTCAAAACCGCGTCGGGATCAGGCTGGCTGTCAGCTGACGCCGACTATCCCCCTTGTCAGCTGACGCCGACGAGGTCCACCACGAAGACGATGGGCGCGTTCGGCGGGATGCTGCCGTCCGGGGTTCCGGAGGCGCCGTAACCGAGCGAGGCGGGCAGGATCATCAACCGCCGGCCACCGATCTTCATCGGCGCCACCGTGCCGTTGCCGCCGATGCCCTGGGTGAAGCCGGGCACCACCTGCTGCAACGAGAAGCTGGTGGCACCGCCGTGGTCCCAGGACGCGTCGAACTGCTTGCCGTCGGCGTAGCGCACCCCGACGTACTGCACGGTCACGGTCGAGGTCGGCGTGGCCGCGGTGCCGTCGCCGACCTTCAGGTCCTTCACCTGCAGCGCGGACGGCTTGTCCGAGGAATGTGCGTCGACCGCCGGCTTGCTCGCCAGGTCAGTGGCGTTCTTGACCGTAACTCCGTTGAAGCTGACGTCGGACGCCGCGGTGCTGCCCGCGGTGGCGCCGGCGCTGGCGGTGCTGCTGTTGGCCGAGCTGCTACCGGAGCTGCTGCAGCCGGCCAGGGCGACGGCACCGGCGGTGACGACGGCGAGCAGTGCGAGGGGGCTGCGCGACACGAGGGAGGCTCCTGATTCGAGAGGTTCACCGGAGGGGGTCCGGCACCGGCTTCCGAGCCTAGTCGGCACGGCTGGTGCCGGTCGGCATGGCTGCTGTTGTAAGCCCTGGCTGCCTGTCAAGAGGCGTGGCTCCCGTCAATAGGCGTGGCTGCGGCGCACCGCGTCGGCAACCACCGCGTCCAGGTCGCCGGACTCGGCGAAGGCCGCCCGCTGCCGGGCCGCGCCGGTGCCGTCCTGCTTCAGCCGGTCCAGGCCGAGCTCGACCAGTTCCAGGTCACCGGACGCGCGCAGCGCCGGGGTGACCCGCTCGACCAGCGCGTCGATCACCGTCCAGGCCGGGGTGGCCCGTCCGGTCAGCGGATGCACCAGGTCGCCCTCGATCCCCCACCGGGCGGCCCGCCAGGACGCCGCCCGCAGTACCGGGATGCCGGCCGGCACCGGTTCGTCGTCACCGGCGAGCGCGGTCTCGACCAGTGCCCGGGCGAGGCCGGCCAGCAGCACCGCGTCCCGCAGGTCGGTGCAGACGTCGGCCACCCGGATCTCCACCGTCGGGTAGCTGGCCGAGAGCCGGGCGTCGAAGTAGATCATCCCGTCGTCCAGGGCGGCGCCGGACTCGAGCTGGGTGCGCACCGCTGCGTCGTAGGCAGCCTCGCTGCCGAAGATCTCGGTCGGCCCGGCGGACGGCCAGCGCCCCCAGAGCACCGTCCGGAAGCTGGCGTAACCGGTGTCCTGCTGCTGCCAGAACGGCGAGTTGCCGGAGAGCGCGACCAGCACCGGCAGCCAGACCCTGATCCGGTCGAGGGCGGCCACCCCCTCGGCCCGGCTGCTCACCCCGACGTGGATGTGCTGGCCGCAGGTCAACTGCTCGCGGGCCAGCAGCCCGAACTCGTCCGACATCCGCAGGTATCGGTCGTCCGGGGTGGCATGCGGCCGCAGCTTGCCGGGGTTGGTGGCGATCGCGACGATCTCCGCCCCGTGGCCGGCTGCCGACCACCGCGCGATCGCCCGTCGTTCAGCCAGCTCGGCGTGCAGCTGGCCGAGCTCCTCGCACGGGCTGCTGGCGGTCTCGACCTGCTCCTGCTTGAACTCGTGCTCGACCGGGCTGTCCGGACGCAGGGTGGTCGAGGAGTCCACCACCTCGACTCCCAGCGGCATCGCGGCTCCGCTGCTGTGGTCGACGAGCAGCAGCTCCTCTTCCACGCCGATTGTTCTCATCGTTCCAGTGTGCCGGGATCAGCCCACGCGCTAACCGATCGGGGCCTCGGGCCGGACGGCCAGGCCCGCGGCGGTCGCCGCGGTGCGCAGCACGTCGCGCAGCATCACCGGGGTGAGCCGGCCGGTGAAGGTGTTCTGCTGGCTGACGTGATAGCTGCCGACCAGCACCAGGTCGTCACCGCCGTCGGCACGGGTCAGCCGTACCTGGGCGCCGTGCCCGAACACCGGCCGCGGCCGGGGCACCGTCCACCCGGCAGCCGCTAGCACCGGCAGCAGCGCCTGCCAGCCGAAGCCGCCGAGCACCAGCACGCTGCGCAGGGTCGGCCGCAGCAACGCCAGCTCCTGGGCCAGCCAGGGCCGGCAACTGTCCCGCTCGGCGGGGGTCGGCTTGTTGTCCGGCGGCGCGCAGTGCACCGGCGCGGTGATCCGGACGCCGGTCAGGCTGAGCCCGTCCCCGGCATGGGTCGAGGTCGGTTGCGAGGCCAACCCCACCGCGTGCAATGCGGCGAACAGCACGTCGCCGGAGCGGTCGCCGGTGAACATCCGGCCGGTCCGGTTCGCGCCGTGCGCGGCCGGCGCCAGCCCGACGATCGCCAGTGCGGCGTCGGCCGGTCCGAAGCCTGGCACCGGACGTCCCCAGTAGTCCCAGTCGGCGTACGCGGCCCGCTTGGTGGTCGCCACCTGCTCCCGCCATTCGACCAGTCGCGGACAGGCCCGGCATCGGGTGATCGCAGCGTCGAGTTGCTGCAGCGAACGGGCCGGCACCCGGCGATGTTATCCGGCCTGCTCTAGCCTGCTGGCATGAAGGATCTGTTGCTGTCACTGCACATCCTGTTCGCGATCTTCGCGGTCGGTCCGCTGGTCGGCACGGCAAGCACCGCCGCCCGGGGCATCCGGGCCGGTGACGCGGCAGCAGTGGCCGGCTCGGCCCGGACGGTGCGGATCTACGCCTACGCCTCGATCGTGGTGGCGCTGCTCGGACTGGGCCTGGTGCAGCCGAAGTGGGACAACAAGTTCAGCTACCCGTGGGTGTGGATCTCGCTGCTGCTCTACCTGGTCGCGCTAGCGCTGGCCCTCGTGGTGCTGGAACCGGCGCTGCGGGCAGCCGCCCGGGAACTCGGTTCGGCCGGCGGCGCCAGCAGCAGCGCCGCGGCGCGGGTGGCCGGCTCCGGCGGCCTGATCGCGCTGCTGTTCGCGGTGATCGTGTTCCTGATGGTCTACCAGCCGCACTAGCCGTCCGATGCCTCAGCCGGTGATCGAGGCGGCCTGGTAGGCGTAGCCGTGCGCCCCGACGTAGACCACGTTCTGGCTCGGGTCGGCGACCAACCGGGTGCGGTAGTCCCCCACCCCGACCACCGAGGCGAGCAGTGCGGTGCGCACCACCGCGCCGTTCTGCGGGTTGATCCGGTAGAGGTAGCCGTACGAGCCGGCCAGCAGGCTGCCGTTGCCGGCGAGCAGGTTCGCCGGCTGGTACCGGTTGCCGGCCAGGTTCGCCGTCCAGGCCACCTGCGACCAGTTGCCGTCGGAGACGCCGTAGACGTAGCCGTGGGTGGCCACGTAGAGCATGCCGTCGCCGCCTGCGAGGGTCGTCGTGTAGTCGCCGACCCCGATCGGGCCGCTGACCAGCAGCGAGTCGCGCACCTTGCCGCTGGACAGGTCGATCCGGTAGGCGTAGCCGTTCGAGCCGGCGAAGACCTGGCCGTTGCGGGCCAGCACGCTGACCTGGTTGTAGCCGGCCTTGGGCAGGCTGGCGTACCAGAGCTGGCCGAACGAGCCGGCGTCGATCCGGTAGGCGTAGCCGTGCATGCCGACCAGCAGCGACCCGGTGCCGTCCGAGGCCAACTGGGCGGTGTAGTCACCGGTGCCGAAGCTGCTGCCCAGCTGCAACGTCCGGTTGACCCCGCCGGTGCCCGCGTCCAGTTCGTAGAGGTAGCCGTTGGAGCAGGCGTAGACCCGGCCGTTGGCGGCCAGCACCTCGACCACGGTGTAGCCGGCCCGGGGCAGGCTGCAGGTCCAGGCCACCTGCCCCGGTGCGGACAGCCGCACGCCGTAGACGTAGCCGTGCACGCCGACGAACAGGGTGCTGCCGTCGCTGGCCAGCCGGGTCTCGTAGTCGCCGACCCCGACCGCGCTGGTGACCAGCAGGCTGGACCGGACGTCGCCGGTGACCGGGTCGAGCTCGTAGAGGTAGCCGTTGCTGGCCGCGAACACCCGGCCACCGACCTGCAGCGGCGTGGTGACCGTGAAGCCGCTCTTAGGCAGGCTGGTGTTCCACCGGGTGGCCAGGTCCTGGTCCTTGGAGATGTTGGCGATCCGCGGGCTGACGATGCGCACGATGATGTCGTGCAACTGCGGAAAGATCTGCTGACCGCAGAACGCCTGCTGGGTGTCGTTCCACTGCTCCAGCGAGAGCAGCGAGCCGGCGTTGACCTGGGTCGGGAAGTTCTGCCGGATCGCCTCGGTGGTGATGTCGGTGTTGCCGGTGCTCAGCAGCTGGCCGATGCTCGCCTGGGACAGCTGGGTGGTGAGCGAGGTCTGCCGGGCGCCCTCGGTGCCGTTGCCGCCGGAGAGCAGCGTGTCGTCACCCCACACCTCGTACGGTTCGGGGTGCGCGACCGAGGCCACCCAGAGCGAGTTGGCGTTGTAGTGGTCATGGATCGCCGCCGACGCCGACTGGGTGATCAGGTTCGACAGCAGGGTCAGGTAGTCCTGGTAGGCAGTGCCAAGGTCGCCGGAGCCACCGACCTGCACACCGGTATTGGCCAGCCGCTGCTGGTAGGTGGCCAGGTCCTCCGAGGTCTGCGGGTCGTTCGACGGGCCCGGGTAGGCCAGCCCGTACAGCTGCCGGCCGGCCAGGTTCGGCTGCAGCTGGGTGGTCATCCGCTTGACGATGTCCCAGTCGGCCACCGGCACCAGCGACTGGCCGGCGGCCCACTCGATGAACCACTGCATGATCAGGGTCTTGTTCACCAGGTGCCCGGCCGCGAACGAGTCCTGCAGGAAGTGCTCGGCGTAACCGGCCTGCACCCAGGCCTGATGGGTCAGCGCGGCCTTGAGGTTCGGGTCGCCGGCCTGGTGCGCCCTGGTGGCCAGGTCGCGGGCGACCAGATATGCGGACTGCCAGCGGTACCAGGAGAACGGCGCGAAGTGGCAGGCGTTGCGGCCGAGCAGCGCGCTGTAGTGGTCGGTGCCCTGGTAGCCCAGGTGGGTGGTCAGGGTGTCGAGGGCCTGCGATCCGAGCAGGGTGTTGACCAGCCCGGGCAGGTACTGGCTGGGGGTGAACACCGCGTCCTGGAACGCGTCGGTGACGGTGCGGCCGAGCAGCTTGTTGAGCTGGATATAGCCCTCCTGCCGGATGAACTGCAGCACCGGCAGCAGGATCTCGGCGCCGATGGTGTCAGCGGTGCCGGCCGTCGCGATGTAGTCGGGCAGCGCGTTCAGCTCGCCGTAGGTCACCAGCAGCCCGCTTGCCTGCAGCCGCAGCGTCCGGATCCAGGGGCAGAGCGCGGCGACCTGTTCCTCGGTGACCGAGAGCGGGTTCTGGTGCCACAGCCAGAGCAGCTGGACCTGGCGCTGCAGCACCTCGACCCGTCCGGCCGGGTCGTTCGAGCTCGTGATGGTGGTGATCGAGTCAGTGGTCAGGTCGCCCAGCGCCCGGTGTTCGAACGAGTCGTGCGGCTGGACGATCAGCCGGCCACTGCTCGGCCGGCTGATCGCAGCCACGTGCACCCCGCGGTCGGCCGGGTCCAGCGCGATGCCGGCCAGCAGCCGGGTGGCCACCTCGTCGGCGTGCTCCTCCCAGCCGTCGCCGCGCCGGCCCAGGTACCGGTCGGCCGGGATGCGGCCGGCGGCCTGCTGCACGACGTGCGCGATCTCGTGCGCGAGCAGGAACTGCCCGGCCGCGGTTGCCGGCTGATAGGCGCCCTCGGCGAAGTACAGGTCGCAACCGATCGCGCAGGCCTGCACGTCGAGGGCGGCGGTGACCAGCTGTCCGGCCGCGCCGGCGTGCACCCGGACCGCGGACAGATCGGTGTCGAAGCCGGCCTCCAGCCAGCTACGGCAGGCCGGATCGAGTGGCTGTCCGGTGCCGCCGGCGAGCTGCCGGACGGCGTCTACCGCGTCGAGCAGGTGCCGGACGCGCGGGCTGGACGGGGCGAAGCGGTGAACGGAGGCTGACACGTCCTGCAGGATCGGCACCCGGCCGCAATTCTTGACCAGTTCCGCCCGATTTGATCCGGCTGGGAAAGGGCATTCGGTCAGCCGGCACAGGTCCGATGAGCGTTCGGTCAGCCGGCGCGCAGGCCGTCGAAGACCATCTTCACCATCGCGTCGGCGACTTCTGCCGCGTGCGCGCCCCGTTCCGGCCGGTACCACTCGATCACCGAGTTCACCGCGCCGAACAGCAACCGGCTGGTCAGGCCCGGATCGATGTCCGGCCGTAGGTCCCCGTCCGACACCGCCCGGGCCACCAGCTCGCTGACGAACCGGTCGAACTCCCGCCGCCGCTCCAGCGCCCGCTGCTCGGTGGGGGTGTTGCCACGCACCCGCAACAACAGCGTCACGTAGGGCAACTCCGCGGCCAGCACCTCGATCGCCCGGCGCACCAGCCGCTCCAGCCGGTCGATCGCCCGTCCCTCGGCCACCGCCGGTTCCGTGGTGATCGCGAACAGCGCGTCCAGCGCCCGGTCCAGCGCCCGGCCCAGCAGCTCCTCCTTGGAGCCCACGTGGTGGTAGATCGAGGACTTGCCGATGCCCAACCGGGCCGACAGGTCCTCCATCGAGGTTCCGTCGTACCCGCGCTCGTTGAAGACCGCCACCACCACGGTCAGCAGGCTGTCCAGGTCGTAGCCGGGCCGGCCGCGCCGGGCCTTCGGCCGGGTGGCGTCCGGTGCGGTCATCGGGCGTCGCCGTTTCGGGGGTCGCCAACTCGGGGGGCGCCGTTTCGGGAGTCGCCAACTCGGGGGGCGCTGGCACGGCCGGTCGGTGATCCGGCTGCCGGCTCGTCGCTGAGCCACTCTCGCAGCACCGCATAGACCCGAGGATGGTTGAGCAGGTCGAGGTGGTGCAAGCCGCCAAGGTGTTTTTCCCGGCAGAAGTCCGGCACCGGCCGGCGGCGGCCGGCCGCGCTCGAATAGGGCACCATCGCATCACCGATCACCCGGGCTGCCACGGTGTCGGGGCGCCGTCCCACCGTCACGCCGAGAAAGAGGTGCTCGGCCGACGGCAGCAGCGCGAGGTCGGCCGCTTCACCGCGGCCGGCGTCGAGAGTCACCGCGCGGACGTCGCCGTGGCACAGGTCCCTGATGCCGGCGCTCCGGCTGCCAATCGCGCCGGCCAACGCCCGGGTCTCCGGCAGCCGGCTCAGGGTGGTCACCAGCGCCGCGGCGGACTGTTCCAGCGGCGCGCCCAGGTGTGGCGAGCCCAGGTAGCCGATTCGCCGGACGAGCGGAACCCATGGCTCGCTCCGCTCGACGCCGGAGTGGCAGGCAGCCCGGATGACCAGGCCGCCCATCGAATGCCCGATCAGGGTGAGCCGGCTGACCGGCACCGGCCACTCCCCGATCAGGCGGGTCAGCAATTCGCCCAGCGCCTCGCCGTTGTCGCAGATGCGCCGTCCGGAGTTGTAGCGGACGTACACCGGCGTGAGCCCGCAGTCGCGCTGCAACCGGGAGCCGTGCGAGGAGCCGGGCTCGCCGTGCTGGTCGAGAGCCGACCGCTGCCAGGACCGCTCCGTCTCGCAGAGGCCGTGTACGAAGACGGCAAGCTCGCCGGAGGCCGCCGGATACGCCCTGGCGAGAGCGGTCCGCTCGATCGGCAGATCGGCCTGTTCGTGGCGCAGCGACATCGGCAAGGCCAGCGGGCTGCGCCGATCGGCGAGCAGATCGCCCCACGCCCCGTTGAGCGCGCCGACCACCAGGTCGCTGCCCGGCCGGTCCGCCAACGCCTGGCGTACTGGCGCATCGGCGACCCGACCGGCCGCGACCAGCCCGCTCACCAGGCCAGCCAGGCGCAGACCGGCACCTACTGCGGTGTACACGCCCAGTGCACCTGCCTCGCTGACCACCCGCACCGGCTTGGCCGCACGCCCACCGAGCCCGAACGCGCGCCGGGCGATCGCGAGGTGGGTGTCCCGGACTACCGCGGCGACAGCTGCCGCGCCCCGTCCGGCGAGGTCGGCGACCTCCCGCAGCTCGGTCGAATCGCTGGCCGTCATCGTCACAGTATGCGCAGCCGTGGCACGTCACCCCGCAAGGCAGGTCCTTTGCTTGTCCGGCCAGCCTCGGTCGGGCAGACTCGGGATCGCTGCCCGAACGAGCGTTCGGTAATGGGAGGGTGCGGGTCAGATGTCCGTTGAGCTGGAACCGATCGAGACCGCGTCCCGGGACGAGCTGACCGCGCTGCAACTGAGCCGGCTGCGCTGGTCGCTGCAGCACGCCTACGACAACGTGCCGCACTACCGGTCCGCGTTCGACGCCGCCGGAGTGCATCCGAAGGACCTGACGGAGCTGGCGGATCTGGCGCGCTTCCCCTTCACCGCAAAGGCAGATCTGCGCGAGAACTACCCGTACGGGATGTTCGCGGTGCCGCCGGAGCAGGTCACCCGCATCCATGCCTCGTCCGGCACCACCGGCCGTCCGACCGTCGTCGGCTACACCGCCGCCGATGTCGACATCTGGGCCAACCTGGTGGCCCGGTCGCTGCGCGCCGCCGGCGTCCGGCCCGGTGACCGGGTGCACGTCGCCTACGGCTATGGCCTGTTCACCGGCGGCCTGGGCGCGCACTACGGCGCGGAACGGCTCGGTTGCACGGTGATCCCGATGTCCGGCGGCATGACCGAGCGGCAGATCATGCTGATCTCCGACCTCAAGCCGGACGTCATCATGGTGACGCCGTCGTACATGCTCACCATCGTCGACGCGATGGCGCGAGCGGGCATCGACCCGGCCAGCACCTCGTTGCGGGTCGGCGTGTTCGGCGCCGAGCCGTGGACCGAGCAGATGCGTGCCGAACTGGAACAGCGGGTCGGCATCGACGCGGTCGACATCTACGGGCTGTCCGAGGTGATGGGGCCCGGGGTGGCACAGGAATGCGTCGAGACCAAGGACGGCCTGCACATCTGGGAGGACCACTTCTACCCCGAGATCGTCGACCCGATCACCGGCGAGGTGCTCCCCGACGGGGCCGAGGGTGAGCTGGTGTTCACCTCGCTGACCAAGCAGGCGATGCCGGTGATCCGCTATCGCACCCGCGACCTGACCCGGCTGCTGCCGGGCACCGCACGCACCATGCGCCGGATGCGGAAGGTCACCGGCCGCAGCGACGACATGATCATCCTGCGCGGCGTCAACCTGTTCCCCACCCAGATCGAGGAGCTGATCCTCGGCATCGACGCGCTTGCCCCGCAGTTCCAGTGCATTCTCGAACGGCCAGACCGGCTCGATCAGCTCACCGTGCTGGTCGAGAGCCGGGACGGGGTCGGCCCGGACAGCCGCGCTGAGGCCGGTCGGCAGCTACGGCAGCAGGTGAAGAACCGGATCGGGGTGTCGGTGGCGGTGCAGGTGCTGGCGCCGGACAGCATCGAGCACTCGATGGGCAAGGCCAGGCGGCTGGTCGACAAGCGCCCGAAGGAGGGTTAACGGCCCAGCAGGAACGGCAGCCGGGCGGTCAGGAATCGCCGGGGGAAGTCGTCGCGCAACCGCCACAGGCCGGCGTCCACCACGAAGTGGGCGCAGCTGAGACCGAGGTAGCAGCCGAAGACCAGCCGCGCGGCCAGGTTTCCGCCATGCAGGTGCGACGACCAGTTCAGCAGCAGCCCGGTGACGATCGCGATGTTGAGCAGCATCAGCAACCCGACGCTGGCCGGCCGCGTCTTCACAGGCCGGGCGGCGAGCAGGCCCATCAGCAGCAGGTACTGCAGGCCATGCGCGATGGTGAGGCCGGCAACCGCGGGGTACGGCGAGGCGAAGCAGAACACCGGCAGGAAGAACAGCGACGACAGCAGGTAGACGGTGACGAACGCGCCGGGTCGATCGGCGGCGGCCCGGCGGCTGAGGCACGCTGCCCCGGAGAGCACCCCGGCGACGAACACGACGGCGCCGGCGGTGAACAGCCACCCGTGCGCCGTCACGCCGGCGACCTGCAACAGCGCCGGGTGGCCGACTAGCGCGGCCGTCCCGCCGAGTCCGGCGGCCACCAGCGCCCGGCGTTCGGTCGCCGTCAGGCCGGACGCTCCGTAGCCGCGTGCTGCGAGCGCGGCGAGGCCGAGATTCTGCTTCTGGAAATGGAAGAACTGCCAGCCGAAGAACCCGAGCAGCAGCCAGCCGAGCCCGCGCGTGCTCAGGGTCGCGGCCGCTCCCGCCAGGATCACCACCAGGACCAGCGGCACCCAGAGATAGCGGGCCGGATTGGCGACCAAGTGGGCGCGCACCTCGGCCACCGAGTAGAACCAACCGGTCGCGCCGACGTGTACCGAGGAGCCGACGAAGAGCAGCCAGGCCAGACCGGGCAATGTCCCGTCCGTCGACACTGGCCACAGCGCCAGCCCGACCAGCAGCGGAAGTCCGGTGAGCGCCACGGTGGCAAGAAGCCAGTACCGGCGAGCGGTACCCGGCTCCGCGGCGACGTCAGCCGCCGCCACACCCGCCTGCTGCGGAAGCGAAGACGCCGGTCGACCAGACGAAGTAGCCGACGGACAGCCCGACCACCAGGACGGTCAGCACGAGCCAGGTGCTGGCCCGGCTCCAGAACGGATTCGGCTGCAGTGGCGGCGGAATCGTCCAGGCCGGCGGCGGTGGGGAGCCGTCGCCGGCTCCGGTCATCGACGGCCCGCTCATCAGGTCGGTCATGTCGATCCCTTCGCCGCGGAGATGATCGACAGCGTAGCGACGACCCGCCCGGCTGAGGATGGTTTCGCCGATCAACGCCGCCGGGGCACTCAGGGTTCGATCAGGTTTGCTGGCCGGCCCGGCGCAGGATCTCGTGCAGGTCGTCCGCGGCCTGGGCGGCAGCCGCGTCCGCCACCGCGGACACCCCGCCCAGGCCGAAGTAGGAGTGGTTGAGCGACGGGAACTCCCGGGAGATCACGTCCACCCCGGCCTCACGCAGCCGGTCGGCGTAGAAGTTGCCCTCGGTGCGCAGCACGTCCAACGTCGAGGTGTGGATCACCGCGGGCGCCACGCCGTCGAAGCTGGACGCCCGCATCGGCGACACCCGCCAGTCGGCCGAGTCCGCCTCGTCCACGTAGTGGTGGGCGAACGCGACCATGCCCTCCAAGGTCAACCCGAACCGCTGATGGGAGTGCCCGCGCGACATGTAGCCGACGTTGACCTCGGCGTCGGTGTAGCGGCCGGCCACGTCGGTGACCGGGTAGAGCAGCAGCTGGGCCGACAGCGGCTGGCCGGCGTCGCGGCGAGCCAACGCGACCGACGCGGCGAGCTGCCCGCCGGCACTGTCACCGGCGACCACCAGCACGTCGGTGCCGCCCAGCTCGGCGAGGTGCCCGGCGGCCCATTCGGCGGCGGCCACCGCGTCGTCGAAGGCGGCCGGGAACCGGTGCTCCGGGGCCAGCCGGTACTGCACCGAGACCACCACCGCGCCGACCTGCTTGCAGATCCGGCGGGCGTGGCCGAGGTGGGTGTCCAGGTCGCCGGCCAGCCAGCCGCCGCCGTGGAAGTACACCACCGTCGGCCGGGGCGTGTCGTCGTCGGCCGGCCGCAGCACCCGGATCGGCAGCGGACCGGTCGGGCCGTCGATCACCCGGTCGGTCTCCGACGCCGGGGTGAGTTTGGGATCGAGCTGGGCGAGCGCGGCGGCGTTCAGCTCCCGGCTGTGCTGCCGGGCCTCTTCCACGGTGACCGGCGGGCTGTCGGGCCGCACCCGGACCAGCCACTGCGCGATCTCCGGTTCCAGTTCGTGCTCGGTCATCGTCCGTCCTCTGCCTCGGCCACCGTGCTCTGCCCATTCTCCCCGCCGCCGAGATGGCCGCGGACGGCGGCCGACCGCTCAGGCGAGCGCGTTCACGATCCGGTCGAACGTGCTCGGCAGCCTTGCCGCGGCGGGCATGATCAGCGGGCGGCTGACCCGGTTGCCGGCGGCCAGCACCAGCGCCTCGGTCAGCAGCCGGTACCGGCGGGTGGCCTGCCGCCAGGCGTGCTCGTACTCGGCCGGCCGGTCGTCTCGCAGGCAGTCGGCCAGCCGGCGGGCGGTGAGCAGCCCGATCGAGAGGCCCTCGCCGGTCAGCGCGTCCACGTAGCCGGCGGCGTCGCCGGCCAGCAGCACCCGGCCGGCCACCCGGCGGCGCACCGGTTGCCGCAGCGGTCCGGCGCCGCGGACCGGGCCGGCAGCAGCGTCCAGCCGGGCGACCAATCGAGGAAAGCCCTGCAGCAACTGGGTAAACGGCTTGCGGGTGGCCGACAGCACCGCCACCCCGACCAGATCCGGCCCGACCGGGGTCACGTACGCCTCGGCGTCGGCGCTCCAGTGCACCTCGACCAGGTCCGTCCAGGGAGCGACGGCGAAGTGCTGCCGCTGCCCCCAACGCGGCCGGCGCCGGGTGTGCCCGGCCAGCCCGAGCTGCCGCCGGATGCCGGAATGCAGGCCGTCGGCAGCAACCAGGTACCGCGCGGTCAACCCAGCCACCCGGACCGAGCTCCCGTCCTGGCTCACCGCCGCGGCACGGACCCGTTCGACCGGCACCCCGGCCGCCAGCACCGCCCCGCACAGCGCCGCCTGCAGCTCCGTTCGCCGGACGCCCAGGCCGGACCCGGCGGCGAACCGCGCCTCGACCTGGCGGGCACCGTCCAGATACCGGATGCCGGTGAGCGGCTGCCCTGCCGGCCGCACCCCGAGCTCGGCCAGCGCGCCGAGCGCCGGGGGAAGGAGCCCCTCACCGCACGCCTTGTCGATCGGGCCGGCCCGCTGCTCCAGCACCGTCACCGAGAGCCCGGCCCGGTGCAGGTAGAGCGCGGTGGCCAACCCGACCGGGCCGGCGCCGACCACCAGCGCGTCGATCATGGCGTGGCCAGTGCGGCCAGCGCCCGGTTCTCCACCCGCAGCCGGACGGTCAGCAGCCAGCCGTTGAGCACGGTGAAGGCGAGCGCGGTCAACCAGGCGGTGTGCACCAGCGGCAACGCCAGCCCCTCGGCCACCACCGCGAGGTAGTTCGGATGCGGCAGCCACCGGTACGGACCCCGCCGCACCCGGCTGGCGCCCGGCACGATCACCACCCGGGTGTTCCACTGCCGACCCAGGGTGGCGATGCACCACCAGCGCAGCGCCTGGGCGAGCAGCACCACCGCCAGCATCGGCCAGCCCAGCCAGGGCAGGAACGGCCGGTGGCCGAGCCACACCTCGAGCAGGCAGCCGGCCAGCAACCCGGTGTGCAGCACCACCATCGCCGGATAGTGGCCGGCGCCGGACTCGACCCCGCCGCGGGCCCGGCTCCAGGCCAGGTTGCGTGTGGACACCACCAGCTCGGCCAGCCGCTCCAGGCCGACCGCGAGCACCAGAACCAGGTAGCCGGTCACCAGCGCAGCAACACGAGTTCGCTGCAGAAGCCCGGCCCCATCGCCATCAGCAGGCCCGGGCTGCCGGGTTCGAACGTGCACTTGTCGAGGGTGTCCGCCAGTACGTGCAGCACCGACGCGGACGACAGGTTGCCCACCTCGGCCAGCGACCGCCAGGTGATTTCCAGCGCGTCCGGTGCGAGGTCGAGCGTCGCGCAGATCGCCTCGATCACCTTCGGGCCGCCAGGGTGGCAGACCCAGCCGGCGATGTCGCCGACCGCCAGCCCGTGCCCGTCCAGCAGTTGCTGCACGTCCGACCGCAGGTACTGCTCGACCAGGGTCGGCACCTCGGCGTCCAGCACGATCTTCAGGCCGGAACTGCCGATGTCCCAGCCCATCGTCCGTTCGGTACCGGGGTACAGGTGGGTGCGCGAGTCGACCACCTGCGGACCGGTCCAGCCGGCGGCACGATCGGCGCCGACCGCCACCACCGCGGCCGCCCCGTCGCCGAACAGGCCGCTGGCAACCAGGTTGGCCACCGACTGGTCGTCCCGCTGGACGGTCAGCGAGCACAGTTCCACCGACACCAGCACCGCCACCTGGTCGGGCCGGCCCAGCAGGTAGTCGTGCAGCCGGGCGATGCCGGACGCGCCGGCGACGCAGCCCAGCCCGAACATCGGGATGCGTTTCACGTCCGGCCGCAGGCCGACCCGTGCGGCGATCCGGGCGTCCAGGGACGGGGCGGCGACTCCGGTGACCGTGGTGAACACGATCAGGTCGACCGCGTCCGGTTCGACACCGGCCTCGTCCAGCGCGCTGGAGAGCGCCGCCGCGCCGAGCCGGGTGCCCTCGGCGATGAACGCGTCGTTCTTCGCACCGAAGTCGGTCAACGCGCAGGTCTGCTCGAGCGGCAGCGCAAGGTAACGGGTGTTCACCCGCGCGCTGCGGTGGAATCGGCGCATCAGAGCTGCCTCACGCTCGGTGTTCGCGCACACCCGCGCGAACGCCTCGGTCAGTTCGTGCTGCGGATAACGATGCTCGGCCAGCACTCCACGTGCGGCGGCGATGGTCGTCATCGACCCAGCGTATGTCGCCGACCGGCATAAGCTGGCGGGGTGCGCGTGCCGGTGCTGGACCTCGCCCGGGCCTGCCATCCGCAGCCGACCGCCGCGGTCACCGTGCTCACCACCGCGCTGTTCGCCGCCGCCGGCGACGCTGCCACGACCTGCCTGCTCGGCGCGTTCGCGGTGCTGACCGGTCAGCTGTCGATCGGCTGGAACAACGACCTGATCGACCGGCAGCGCGACCTTCGGGCCGGACGGTTCGACAAGCCGACGGTGGACGGGCGGCTCTCGGCGGAGCTGTTGCGCGGTGTGACTGCTGCGGCGGTGCTGCTGACGGTGCCGCTGTCGCTGGCGCTGGGCTGGCTGCCGGGGTTGCTGCACCTGACCGCGGTCGGCGCCGGCTGGCTGTACAACCATTGGCTGAAGTTCACCCCGCTGTCGGTGCTGCCCTACCTCGTCGCGTTCGGCCTGCTGCCGATCATCGCCACCACCGCGCTGCCGGAGCCGCGGCTGCCACCGGCGCCGGTGGTGCTGGCCGCGATGCTGGTCGGCGTGGCCGCGCACTTCGCCAACGTGCTGCCCGACCTGGCGGGCGACCTGGTGACCGGGGTGCGCGGCCTGCCGCAGCGGATCGGGCTGGCCGGTTCGGTGGCGGTGGCCGCCCTGGCCTGCCTGGCCGCGACCGGGTTGGTGTTGCTGGTCCGCAACAACTGGCTGACCTGGTTCGGCCTGGCCGCGGTGGCAGCCGCGGTGTTGCTGGCACTCCGGCTGGCGGTGCTGCGCCGGGTGCGGGCGGTGTTCACCGCGATCATCGGCTGCGCCGCGCTCGACGTCGCGTTGATCGTGGCCAGCGGTGGGCTGCGCTGAATCTCGGTTAGTCCTCGTCGGCTGAGTCCTGCTGCTCGGCGAACTTCATCTCCGCCTCCAGCAGGTGCCTCGGCGCTTCGAGGGTCTCGCGGACGTCCTGCTCCAGTTGCCGGAACACCGACCAGTACTGCTCCTCGTACTCCTCGACGATCTGGAACGTCCACTTGCCGGGCAGCACGTTGCGGCCGATCAGCTCCCGCTCCAGCCGCTTGGCGAGCTCCGGGTGGCCGGCCTGGGTGAACAGGTCGCGCGCCTCCTGCACCAGCCGGTCGGCGGTGCCGGACCGCCGATGGAACTCGTAGAGCTGGCCCCGGGCGTACTCCACCGTCTCCAGCGCCTCGGAGAGCTTGCCGAGCGCCTGCACGGTCTCGTCGGTCATGCCCTCCGGGCGTTGGCGGAGCGGTCCGTCGGGTGAGGTCATCCTTCTCCTAGGTTGTCGGGCAGCTGCGGACATCTGCGAACCAGCTGAGGAACTGTAAACAGGGTCGAGGAATTTCCGGACGACCCTTGCTCTGCACCATCGTCGCAAACTCGCTGCAGGCTGGCCGTCGACACCATCCTAGATCAGCGCGCTACTATCTCTACATGAGTTTGGCGGAGATCGATCTACTTAATATGGCACTCGACGCTACTGGCGTAACCCTAAGATCAAAGATCAACGAAGGCGGACAGAAGGCAGTCTACCTAGTTGATAGCGCCGGACAATCTGCCGTTCTCAAAGTAATTTCACTTAGCACATCGTCACCTGACGCTCTCAAGCGGGCCGAGCGCGAAGTAGAATTACTTCGTTCGATCGCATCCGAGAATGTCGTTGCTGTCATTTCACCACTAGCCGAACTCGGCAACCCAGCAACCGGTGTCGCATGGCTAGAAGAGCATCTCGACGGAGAGGATCTTTCAAGTCTCCTCTTCAATGTGAAATGGTCCTGGGACGACACCGTAGGCATGGCTCTTGATGTCAGTCGAGGTCTCGCGGTCGCCCACGAAAAGCGTGTTGTACATCGCGACTTGAGTGCTAATAACGTGCGCAGGCTCAGTTCGGGAACATATAAGGTCATGGACTTCGGCTTCGCCAGGTTTACCTTGAAGTCGGGACTGACCATAGGAGGGCAGCCAGGGACGCCCGGCTATGCGAGCCCGGAGCATCTACATGCATATTCAGGCGCACCCACGCCCGCTTCAGATATATTCTCAGTCGGGATCTTGATGTACGCCGCCCTTACTGGGAGCCTGCCGATTCCTCATCTTGGCGATGATATGGATTATGTCACCCGTCTACGACACACGGTTTTTGAGCCGCTAGCTAATCTTCGCCCAGACCTGGGAGCTGACCAACTCGACGTTATTAACCGCTGCCTCCATCGCCAACCCGCCCGTCGGTTCCTGAATGGAGCCGCCCTGAGCCTCACACTTGAGGATATGAAGTGAGCCTTCTCATTGAAGACAGCCCACGAAACCTTCTAGCGTGGATCCAGCAAGCAATCAGGGCTGGCACTTGCGCTGGTGCGGTCATAAACCCTTTCGCAAGTCCATGGATCAGCAAGCAACATCGACGCTCGGCCGGCGAGATGGCCGAACGTCTTCATTCACTTGGAGCCGAAACTTGGTTTGACGCCACAACCCATGCTCTGCAAATGCCTGGAGTGGGAGATTTCCGATACTACAATGAATACAGCCTGTGGAGCGGAAATGCGGGCGATCTTTCAACTCCCGCTTTAATGTCTGATCACATAAAAAGGGTTTACGCCGTACAAGATGAGATTTCAGCAACTCATCTTGCCCCGACCACCTTGCTCCATTACGCCGAAAGCGAAACAAGTCTGACCGCTCTCGAGTTCGCCGAGGAAGCACTCACCATTGACCCAGGGACTTGGTTGTCCATTGCTGGGACGGCATCCTTTTGGGCGAGTGGAGCAGCGCTTGACGCCCACATTGCAGCTTTAGCGCAACTCATGCCCCAAGGCTGGTTTATAACGACCGCTCGACCTCTGTCGGTTCTCCCTGCCGAAGCTCAGAAGGATGAAATAGAAGGTATTTGCCGAAGCGTGCGCGCCTTGTCGGAGTATGCGCCTATTCATGTTGCATACGGTGATCTTGCCGGCCTGCCTGCGGTAGCGGCGGGCGCCACCTCCATTGGCACGGGTTGGGATCAGCGCCAGCGGATTTGCGGATTTGGCAGCTTTGCTGGAAGAGATCCCGATGCCGACGGCGGCGGCTGGTACAAACGGCCTATATTGAGAGCCCTGCTTGGCCACCTTAAGGTTGGTGAAGCAGCATTCTTAAACAACCGCGATCCTGCCCGTGTTCGGCGACTTGGCTCGTTACCTCCCAGTGGGCCACGAGAAGCCTTCTTTCATTATATTGCCGTTCTCAACGCTGTCGTGGACTCAATCGCTTCACAACCAGATTACTGGCACCGTTATGCCCTTCTTGTTGAATTATACGAAGCTGCAATTATAGAGTGGCCAGTGGTTCAAAGGATAACGTCGGCACGCCTGGGCGCTGATGAATGGTGTACTCAATTGCTTGACGGTCTCCGGGCCTACGGAAGTGGCGAGGGTTGGTAGTGGTGGCGCAAGGCTGCGATCACATGCTCAGAGGCCCAGAGATGACGCATACGCGATTGGCGCTGAACATGGGGTTTACGAAACCACACGCCATCGATAACTACGCCTGATTGGTCTAGCGCAGCTTCTTCAAGAACTTTCGCTATTACCGGTCCACCTACCGGGCCAAGAATGACCACATACCCGTCAGCCCAGATTGAATAGGTACGAGCCTGCGAGATTGCCTTGCGCCAATTGTTTACCTTAACCTCGAGAGCCCAGATAGTTCCGATCGACTGCAAGTCGCTGGGTCGGGTGTAAGCTCCGGGCCGTAATTGAATTACGGCGCCGACACGTAACAATCTAGGCAGCCTTCGGGCCACCGATTCTTGACTCCATGGTATCGAGTTCTCGATTTCGACGATTGTCTTCGGTCTACGTGGAGTAAGCACCGAAACTACCGCCGCATCGATTTCATTGAGCAAGGCCGGCACATCAAGGGCGAGACGCCTCTCCAGAGCTCGGGCTCCGCCTACGACGGCTGTGAAGTCTGGGACACCGAAGGGACCGGTCATCTCGCGAATCACGAGAACCCCCGAGCGGGCACCGGGGAGTTTCCCAGCCAAAGATTCGACATCTTTCCCCACGCGGAGCTCATGAGTGGGCTCGAAGCGCCTCCCGTGGCGCGGCCGTACAGAATCTTCGAAGCGCACTCTCGACACTCCCTTACTCTGCCACGGTCTGGTTGCTCCGTTCGCTGCGCGTCGGCTCTGGCACTCTCATGCCCGGTTCGCCGGCAGAATATTTCGGCGACTCCTGTCGGTGGCCTGCTCTAGCGTGCACGCCATGGCAGACGTCATCACGGCCAGCGGCCTGGTCAAGACCTACGGCAAGGTCCGAGCCCTCGACGGCCTGGATCTCTCCGTGCCCGAAGGCACCGTGCTCGGCCTGCTCGGCCCGAACGGCGCTGGCAAGACCACCGCGGTACGCATCCTCACCACCCTGCTGGCGCCCGACTCCGGCAGCGCGACGGTGGCCGGGGTGGACGTGATCGCCCAGCCCGGCCGGGTGCGCGCCAAACTCGGTCTCTCCGGCCAGTACGCGGCGGTGGACGAGTACCTCACCGGCTACGAGAACCTGCACATGGTCGCCCGGCTGTACGGGCTGTCCCGGGCCGACGCCCGGCGGCGGGCCCGCGAGCTGCTCGACCAGTTCACCCTGGCCGAGGCCGGCGACCGGCCGGTCAAGACGTACTCCGGCGGGATGCGGCGCCGGCTCGACCTGGCCGGCGCGCTGGTCGCCCGACCACCCGTGCTGTTCCTGGACGAGCCGACCACCGGCCTCGATCCCCGCAGCCGCAACGACATGTGGGACGTGATCATCGAGCTGGTGCGCGGCGGCACCACCCTGCTGCTGACCACCCAGTACCTGGAGGAGGCCGACCGGCTGGCCAACGACATCCTGGTGATCGACCACGGCAAGGCGATCGCCCGCGGCACCGCGGCGCAGCTGAAGGACCAAGTGGGCGGTGCCCGGATCGACCTCAGCGTGGCGCAGTCGGCCGACCTCGGGCTTGCCCGGCAACTGTTGGAGCGGTACGCCGACGGGCCGATCGAGATCGACGAGCACTCCCGCCGGCTGGTGACGCCGGTCAGCGGCGGCTCGGCCACCCTGGTCGATGCGGTGCACCGATTGGAGGCCGAGGGCATCGCGGTGCTGGACGTCGCACTGCGCCGGCCGACCCTCGACGAGGTGTTCCTGACCCTGACCGGACGGCCAGCCGAGGACGTGCCCGGCAAGCCGGCCTCCGAAGCGACCAGTGCACCCGAACCGAGTGAGGTGGCCCGATGACCGCCAGCAAGACCCTGCTCGACGGCGCCGTGGTCGCCAAGCGCAACCTGATCAAGATCAAGCGGGTGCCCGACCTGCTGGTGTTCACCACGCTGTCGCCGATCATGTTCATCCTGCTGTTCGCCTACGTCTTCGGCAGCGCGATCAACGTGCCAGGCATGAGCTATCGCGAGTTCCTGATTCCCGGGATCTTCGCGCAGACGGTGATCTTCGGCTCCACCCTGACCGGCGCCGGGCTGGCCGACGACATCAAGAAGGGCATCATCGACCGGTTCCGGTCACTGCCGATGTCCCGTTCGGCGGTGCTGGTCGGTCGCACCACCAGCGACGTCGGCAACAACGTGATCGTGATCGTGGTGATGTCGCTGACCGGGCTGATCGTCGGCTGGCGCATCCACAGCTCGCCGGCTGAGGCGCTGGCCGGTTTCCTGCTGCTGTTGCTGTTCGCGTACGCGGTCTCCTGGATCATGGCCTGGGTCGGGCTGCTGGTGCCGAGCCCAGAGGTGGTCAACAACGCCTCATTCATGATCATCTTTCCGCTGACCTTCATCGCGAACACCTTCGTGCCGACCAACAACTTTCCCGGACCCTTGAAGGCGATCGCGAACTGGAACCCGGTGTCGTCGGTGACCCAGGCGGCCCGCGACCTGTTCGGCAACACCAACCCACAGGCGCCGACGCCCGACTACTGGTCGCTGCAGCATCCGGTGCTTTACACGCTGGCCTGGATCGTGCTGCTGTTGCTGGTGTTCGTGCCGCTGTCGGTGCTGCAGTACAGGCGGGCCGCCAGCCGCTGATCGCTTTCAGCCGTCGAACTGGCGGAGTTTCGTCGGGCCGGCGCTGGGATGCACCAGCGGGTGGTAGCCGTGCGCGAGCGCGCCGAGCACGACCGGCGGGGTGAGCACCTCGACCCACTCGGTCGGGTCGTACGGTTGCGGCGCCTGATAGCCCTTGGGGGTCCAGCCGCGGAGGGCGCCATCGGCCAGCAGTGCGGGCTGATCGTTCTGGACGATCATCGCGCCGTCGGGCAGGTCCGCCAACCGGGCGCGGCTGGTCAGCTTGCGCCGCTGGCGATCCACCCGTTCGCCGTGCAGCCGGACGTCCATCGCCGAGGCCTTCGGCCGCTCAGCCAGGTGCTCCGCCTTGCGCCACGCATCCCCGAAGGCGAGGTGGTCGTCCCACCGGCAGTAGCCGCACGGCCGGTGCCCGGCTGACAGCGCGGTGGCGTCGTCCAGGAAGAACAGCGCGGTCCAGCGACCGGGCGGCATCACATCCCGGCGCAGGTCACCCCAGCGCAGCACGCAGCTGATCCACATCTTCGACCGCCAGCGGGTGATGCCCAGTTCGCGGCCGGTGCCGTGCAGGCAGCCGCGGTTGCCCATCAACATGCCGCGTTCGGGTATTGCCACGATCTCGCCGGTGGGCAGCACCCGGTTCTGCAGCGGCGACGGCCGGTCGGCCGGGGTGCCGGCGAAGGCCGCGGGGTGTTCCGGTGGACGGCCGTCGGTCGGCAGGTAATGGCGCGGGGCCGGAACGGGCATCGCTACACAATAGGGCTTTGAGCACTGCTGACCGACGGCTGTCCGGGCCTACCGTCAGAGGTGCGATGACCGGTTTCGAGATCGGCCGGGACGGCCCGTCCCGGATTCTGGTCTGCATCGACGGCACTCCGACCGCGATGCGGGCCGGCGCCTACGCGGCCGGCCTGGCCCGCCGGCAACGCTCGGACCTGGTGGTTGCCTACGTCGCGAGCGAACTCGCGCTGACCGGGATGGCGCCGCAGCTGATCGGCGCGATGCAGGACGCGCTGGAGTCGCTCACCGAACAGTTGCGCATCGAGGTGACCACCAGCCCCGAGTACGCCGGCGCCCGGTTCGTCGCCGCGCACGGCGACCCGTTCGGCGAGATCTGCCGGATCGCGACCGAGCAGCGGGTGGACGCGGTGGTGGTCGGCGCCTCAGCCCAGGCCGGCCACCGGCTGGTCGGCTCGCTGGCGGTGCGGCTGGTCCGAGCCGGCAAGTGGCCGGTCACCGTCGTCCCCTAGCGCGAGCCTGCGCCGTCTCCCCGAGCAAGGGACTCACAATCGACGGGTCGCCCGATCGGCCGCTGCGGTAGGTTTGCCCGGTGCCCCGGCCGCCCGGGACGCTGGGGTGGTAGCTCAGCTGGTCAGAGCAGGGGACTCATAATCCCTGGGTCGTGGGTTCAAGTCCCACCCGCCCCACTTTGTCATTGGTTGTCATCGGTTTTCCCTCATGCACTGTCCGGCAGCTTCCGGACCCGCCTCGACGACAGCCGGGTCCACCGAAGTCGACCGCGACGCTGTGGCAGTCCTGAGCCAGGGCGACCGCCGCCGGGCGTGGCCGCTGACCCGGCCGGGTATATCGATCATGTGACAGAGCTGGCGAGAGATGTACGGGTGCCGCCGGGGACCGAGCGGCCACGCCGGCTGCGGCCGAAACTGCGCTACGAGCTGATCGGTTGTGGCCTGCACGGCCACGAGCTGGTCGGGACCGACGTCGCCGAACTGCGACCAGAGGACGCGGTGATCGCCCGGCAGGACGCCGACGGGCTTCGCTGGTACCGGTGCGTACGGTGCGATTCCTGGCTACCGCTGCTGCCCCCCGCGGCGCCGTCCAGGCAGAACCTGCCGGCCCGGGACGAGATCGAGCTTCCGCTGCGCGGACGAGCGCTTCGCGACCGGTACGTGCTGCGGTTGATCGCGCTCGACCGGGTCTTTCACTTCGTGGTGCTGGGCATTCTGGCGGCGGCCCTGATCCTATTCGCCCGAGACAAGGTAAGACTCGACGCTTACTGGCTGCGGATCGTGCGTGACCTGCAGGCCGGCGCCGGCGGTCCGGTTCGGGACACCCACAGCGGCATTGTCGGCGAGTTGAACAAGCTGTTCGCCGCCAACACCAGCCATCTCCGGCTGTTCGGCGTCCTGCTGGCCGGTTACGCGCTGTTGGAGGGCGTCGAGGCGATCGGGCTGTGGATCGGCCGTCGCTGGGCCGAATACCTCACCTTCATCGCGACGGCCGTGCTGCTGGCGCCGGAGGTCTACGAGCTGTCCCACCGGCTATCCGCCCTGAAGATCGTCACCCTGCTCATCAACGTCGCGGTGGTGATCTACCTGCTTCACGCCAAGCGCCTGTTCGGGTTGCGGGGTGGATACGCCGCCGACCGCGCCGAACGGGCGGAGGACAGTGGTTGGCCGGCGCTCGAACGCACCCTGCCAACCGTCCGGCGCGACACCGTCGTGAGGTAGCCGACCCGGCGCGCGTCGGGCGCGGCGTTCGGCCGGCCGCCGGTAGCCGGCCCGCGCGCCCGGCAAGCATCGGCCGTCGGGTCTGCGAGGATCGCCGCTGACCCCTCCGGCAACGGCCGACGTCAAAGCGCGGACGGCTGCTCCGACTCCTCGATGGCGGCGCAGAGGCGGACCGCCCGAGGGAGAAGGAGACAGTCATGAAGTTCCTGCTGGTGCTGCACAACAACCCGGCCGTGCTGAACGCGCTGGGTCCGGAGGAGCAGCAGAAGCTGATGCAAGGACATGCCGGGTTCATCGAGGCCACTCAGAAGTCCGGCGAGCTGATCGTCACCCAGGCGCTCGGCGACCCTTCGCAGAGCGCGGTCGTCCGGGTGCGCAACGGGATGCCGGTGGTGACCGACGGGCCGTACCTCGAGGCGAAGGAATTCCTCGGCGGCTACTACCTGATCGACGTCGCCGACCGGGACCGGGCGCTCGAACTGGCGGCGCAGATCCCGGACGCGAGCATCGACGGGCTGGGCGTGGAGGTGCGGCCGATCATGTTCGAGGCCGGCGCGGAGATGTGACGGGCTGCGGGTGAGCGAGCCGGGCGACGTCGAGGACCTGCTGCGCGAGTTGGCGCCGCAGGTTCTCGGCGCGCTCACCCGCCGCTACCGGCAGTTCGACGCCTGCGAGGACGCGGTGCAAGAAGCACTGCTCGCCGCCTCCCGGCAGTGGGCCGACGACGGCGTACCCGAGAACCCCCGGGCCTGGCTGACGACGGTCGCGAGCCGGCGGTTGATCGACGAGGTCCGCAGCGAGTCGGCCCGGCTGCGTCGCGAGCAGACCGCGGCCGCGCTTGCCGGCTTGCACCCGGAAGCGCCGTCGCCGGAACAGGCCAGCAGCGTCGACGACAGCCTCACCCTGCTGTTCCTGTGCTGCCACCCCGCGGTGACCCCCGCGTCCCAGGTGGCGCTGACCCTCCGAGCGGTGGGCGGCCTGACGACGGCCCAGATCGCCGCGGCATTCTTGGTGCCGGAGTCGACGATGGGGCCGCGGATCAGCCGGGCCAAACAGCAGATCCGCTCGGCCGGCGCCCGGTTCGAACTTCCCGCCAAGCCGGAACGTTCCGAACGCCTCGCCGTGGTGCTGCACGTCCTCTACCTGATCTTCAACGAGGGCTACACGGCCACCTCGGGCGACGACCTGCTGCGTCCGGACCTCGCCGCCGAGGCGATCCGGCTGACCCGCATGCTCCATCGGCTGCTGCCGGACGACAGCGAGGTCGCGGGACTGCTGGCCCTGATGCTGCTCACCGACGCCCGCCGCCCGGCCCGCACCGGTCCGGGGGGCGAGCTGGTACCGCTGGCCGAGCAGGACCGCAGCCGCTGGCTCGCCAGCGAGATCGGCGAGGGCACCGCACTGATCACCGCCGCGGTGAACCACCCGCCGCTCGGCCCGTACCAGCTGCAGGCAGCCATCGCCGCGCTGCACGACAACGCGCCCGACCCGGCGTCGACTGACTGGCCGCAGATCGCGGCGCTGTACGCCGTGCTCGCGCACATCGCGCCCAACCCGGTCGTCACCCTGAACCGAGCGGTCGCCGTCGCCATGGCCGACAGCCCGCAGGCCGGTCTGGACCTGCTGGCCGGCCTCGACGACGGGCCGCTTGCCGCCCAGCACCGGCTGCCGGCGGTCCGGGCGCACCTGCTGGAACTCGCCGGGGACCTCGACGGCGCGCGAGAGCACTACCGACTGGCCGCCCGCCGTACCGCGAGCAACCCGGAACGCCGGTACCTGCTCGCCCGAGCCGACCGGCTCTGATCCGGCAAGCCGCAGGCTTCGGTTTGACAACAGGTCCGGCATGACTGACGCTCAGGGCAAACCAGACACACCTCAAGGAGCCCTTCGATGCGACGCCTTGCCTCATTCCTTCTCGTTGCCCTGGCGGTCCTCGCCGCGTTGAGCGCGACTACCGCCAACGCGGCGACGACCGTCCCGCTGCCGAACAGCATGGCCTCGACCGGCGATTCGATCACCCGCGCCTACGACTCGACCAGCAACGGCTGCTTCTTGTCCGACTGCCCCCAGTACTCGTGGTCCACCGGCACCGATGCCACGGTGAAGAGCCAGTACCAGCGCATCCTCGCCGCGAACAGCGCGATCAGCGGGCACGTCTACAACGACGCCAAGACCGGCGCCCAGATGGTCGCCCTGGACGGGCAGCTGACCACGGCCGCGTCGCAGGCGGTGCAGTACGCCACCGTCCTGATGGGCGCCAACGACGTGTGCACCTCGAGCATCGCCACGATGACCCCGACGGCGACCTTCCAGAGCGAGTTCCAGACCGCGCTCACCGACTTCTTCAACGCCGACCCGACCGCGCACGTCTTCGTCAGCTCGATCCCGAACATCTACCAGCTGTGGAGCCTGGAACACACCAACTCGACCGCCACCTTCGAGTGGCAGAGCTTCAAGATCTGCCAGTCCATGCTGGCGTCCAGCAACACCGAGGCTCAGCGGCAGACGGTGGTTGCCCAGGAGCAGGCCGACAACAACGCGCTGGCCAGCGTCTGCGCCCAGTTCGCCAACTGCAAGTGGGACAACCTCGCGACGTACAACTACTCGTTCAAGACCAGTGACGTCTCCACCATCGACTACTTCCACCCGTCGATCTCCGGCCACAACAGCCTGGCGGGCATCACCTGGGGCGCCAGCTACTGGCCGACCACCGCCTGAGCCTCGCGCTCGTCCGAGCCAGCGGGCAGCGTGACGAGCCGTCACATCACCCGCGACCCGGACACCCGCTCGGCGACCGCGCGACCCATCAGGGCCAGGACAAGGCCCGGACGGTGAGGATCCGCGCGGTCGTCGTGCTGTCCCGGAACCGGACCTCAACAAATCCGCAACCGTAGCTAAGCAACCGGTCTCTACATTCTCGAACCGAGATAGGCCAAGCAGTGTTGTCCGCTAAGAGGTGTGTATGTCCGGATGGCTCGGGGTTGTGCCAGCAGCGGGCGTCGGTGCCCGGCTGTCGCCGTACCGTGCGCCGAAGGAACTGATCCAGGTCGGCTATCGGTCCGTCAACGGCCAGGTGCTGCCCAAAGCCGTGGTGGAACACACGCTCAGCTCGATGCACAACGGCGGCGTCGACAGCGCCTTCCTGATCCTCTCCCCCGCCAAGTGGGAGGTCTTTCGCTACCTCGGCTCGGGCCACGACCTCGGAATGGACCTGGCCTACCTCTGCCAGGAGGCGCCGCGGGGCATGCCGCACGCCCTCGACCTGGCGTACCCGTTCATGGCCGGCCGCAAGGTCTGCCTGGGCATGCCGGACACCATCGTCACCCCGACGGACTGCTTCGGCCAGCTGCTCGCGTTCCACGACGCGACCGGGGCCGACCTCAGCCTCGGTGTGTTCCCGACGACCACTCCGGAATCGCTGGCCCCGGTGCTGATCGAGCCCGGCTCGCACCGGGTCACGGCGATCTTCGACAAACCCGCGCTGCCACCAGCCGCCAACACCTGGGGCATCGTGGCCTGGTCGCCGGCCTTCACCGAAGTGCTGCACAGCTACGTCGTCACCGCGCAGCTGGAACCCAACCGCGAACTGGTGCTCAGCGACGTCTTCGTCGCCGCCATGACCGCCGGTCTGAAGGTGCACGCGCTGCCCTTCGAGGCCGGTGAGTACCACGACATCGGCACCCCGGAGGGTGTCGTGCGCACCCGGGCCCGGCTCGAGTTCGCCGGCGACGTCCTGACCGGCCAGCCCGCGTGACCAATCCGACGACGAGGAGCCGCCGGCGATGAAGGCACTCAGCATCCACCTGACTGACATCTGCAACAGCAAGTGCACGTTCTGCATCGTCGACTCGCCGCACATCAAGCAGGACAGCATCGTCCGGCGGCGGGTCTCGCGCTTCCTCAGCGAGCATGCCGGGCAGGGCTACGAGGCGGTCAGCCTGCACGGCGGCGAGGCCACGATCCGCAAGGATTTCCTGGAGATTCTCGATGAGATCCGGGATCGGGGCTACCCGACGGTGCATCTGATGACCAATGCCCGCAAGCTCGCCCACATGAAGTTCGCCCAGCAGACGGTGGAGAAGGGGGTGAGCCTGTTCGTCGTCTCGATGCACGGCGCCAGCGCGCTCACCCAGGACCGGATCAGCAAGTCGCTGGGCTCGTTCGAGCAGGCGGTCAAGGGCATCCGCAACGTCAAGGAACTCGGAGCCACGATCCGGACCAACACCGTGGTCTGCAAGGACAACTTCACCGAACTGCCCGAGATCATCGACCTCTGCCTCGACCTCGGAGCCGACCAGATCAACCTCTCGGCCCTGCACACCGACGGCACCGCGCTGCGCAACTTCGCCGATGTCACCCCGCGGTACGACGAGATCCAGCCGTACGTGCTGGAGGCCTGCGCCCGCACCGTCCGGCGCGGCGTCCGGCTGGTGATGGAAGGTTTCCCGTACTGCACGGTGCCCGGTTACGAGCAGTACCTGGTCGACTGGGAGAACAACAAGTACAAGGTCCTCTTCCGCAGCTTCGTCATGGACGACTACGAGGACCACATGGACGACTTCAGCCGGGTCAAGGACGACCGGTGCCAGGGCTGCGTCCACAACGAGGTCTGCGGCGGCGTCTACAAGGAGTACGCCGAGATGATCGGTTGGGACGAATTCACCCCGGTCACCGCCGATCCCGCCGCCTCCCCAGCCGCCGAGCAGATCGCGGTGCCCTGAGCCGTGGACCCGATCACCCGCGACAACGAGGAGCTGTTCGCCACTGTCCTCGCCGCCGCCCGGCTCGGCCGCGCGCAGCGGATCATCGACCGGCTGCGCGAGCGGTACGAGAAGGAGCTGGACAACCCGGTGGCGGGCCTGCCCTACGCCCTGGCGATGCTCGCGCAGTTGCAGGCCACCCCCGATCAGGACCCGAACTACACCGAGATCGTCGAGACGCTCAGCGACCTGGTCTACTACCGTCCCGAGAGCTGGCTCGGCCGCTACCTGCGGGTGCACACCAGGACGCTGCTGCCGGCCGATGCCACCGAGCACCGCGGTTACATCCTGGCCGAACGGGCGCATGCCGCCGAGGACGCCGCCGAGCTCATCGAACGGCAGGCGGCCACCGACTGGCAGCCCTGGTTCGCCTGCTCCTACCTGCTCGCCGCCCGGCTGGCCTGGGAGTCCGGTGACCGGGACTCGGCACCCGACCTGGCCGCCGCGGCCACCGCGCGGCCGGGCGCCGTGATCCCCTTCCGCGCGCTGGGCGGCCTGCTCCGCGAGAGCTTTGCCTGGTACCGCGCCCAACCCGAACTGCCCGCCCGGCAGGACGTCCGGGACCTGATGCGCACGCTGTTCCCGAGCCAGCCGGTGCCGCAGGGCGCGCCGCGATGACCTCGCCGCCGCCCCGGCCGCGGACGGTGCTGTTCATCGTCACCAGCTTCTGGGCCCTGGGCGAGCTGGCGATCGCCACCGAGTTCGCGCAGCGGATGGCCGGCACCGGATTCCGGCCGCTGTTCCTCGTCCCACCGAACCACCGCCGGGTGGTCGCCGAGGCCGGCATCGACCACCAGGTGATGATCCCCGGCGGCGGCAAGCTCAACCGCATCCAGCTGCACGACATCGCGCACGTCCACCGGCCCGCGCTGGTGGTGCTCGCCGACTTCATGAACTTCGACTTCTGCGACCGGCACTACGGCCTGCACCGCTCCGACCTTGCCGTCTTCGACTGCCCGATCGGCACGTTCGACGACTTCTCCTGGGGCCGACCGGGCGCCTGGCTGGACACGTACGGCTTCAAGGCCAAGTACGAGGTCGACATCACCCTCGAAGGCCTGTCCTTCCGGCTGCGGCCCTGCCCGCTGAACAACCCGTGCGAGGACGCCGCCGCCGACGTCCATCCCTACCCGCTCCTGGAAGACCTGACCGACATCCCGCGCACCGCCCGCACCGCCGTCCGTCGGGAGCTGGGGTTGCCCGACGGCCGGCCGCTGGTGCTGGTCGCCGGGGCGAGCTGGCAGCAGCAGCACGTCGCGTATCCCCGGGTGACCGGGTTCGTCCGGGCCTGGCAGGCAGAACTCGAACGACTGCTCAGCGGCTTGCTGGAGCATGCCGACATCGTCGCGGTCGGCCCCTCGATCATCTTTCCCGATGGTGCCCCGGACGGCTTCCACCAGCTGGGCCAGCTCGATCCGGCCCGGTTCCGCGAACTCAGCCAGGCCGTCGACCTGCACCTTTCCAACAACATCATCTCGGTAAGCCTGCACCGGCTGGCGCTCGGCGGGATCCCCTCGGTGACACTAGTGAACTCAGTGGCCAAGCAGAACGGCCGGCTGCTGGCGGTGCCCGGCCTGCCAGAGCCAACCGAGGCGGCCCGCCGCGCGGTGAGCGACGTCGACTACCTCTATCCGTGCAGGATGTTCCCGGTCGGCTGGCACCACTTCCTGCGGTCGCTGTTGGACGGTAACCCGTTCGGGGAACTGGTGCCGCAGCTGGAGATCTTCGACCGGGACGCGACGCTGGCCACCGTCGTCGGCATGCTCGGTGACGGACCCGACCGTGACCGGCAGGCGCAGGCCCGAGAGAGTTACCTCGAAACGCTGCGCAAGCTGCCCGAGGTCGGCACCATCCTGCGGCAGGTGGCCGGGGCATGACCAGGTGTTGCGGTCGGTCTGCGGTCGGTCTGCGGCACTCCCCGCAGGACCGATCAGCCCGATACCGTATGGGCACTCACCGGGCGCAGCTCGTGCCGCACACGCCGTTGTCCCGACAGTCATTGGGGAGTGTGGATCGCTGATGCAGCCCGCGATCGTCGTCGACGACATCCGCAAGTCGTACGGCAAGACCCGTGCGGTGGATGGCGTCTCCCTGCAGGTAGCGCAGGGCGAGTTCTTCGGCATCCTCGGCCCGAACGGCGCCGGCAAGACCACCACCCTCGAGATCATCGAGGGCTTGCGCAAGCCAGACGCCGGCCGGGTCGAGGTGCTCGGCCAGTCGCCGATGCCGCGCACCCGGGCACTGCAGCGCCGGATCGGCGTGCAGATCCAGGCATGGACCTTCTTCGACAAGCTCACCGCCAGAGAGCAGATCAGGACGTTCGCCGCGCTCTACAAGGTGCCGGCCCGGCGCGCGGACGAGGCGCTGGAGCTGATGGGCCTCGCCAACAAGGCGAACACCCTGACCGAGCGGCTGTCCGGCGGCCAGGCGCAGCGGCTGTCGATCGCCTGCGCCATCGTGCACTCGCCGGAGCTGATCTTCCTCGACGAGCCGACCGCCGGGCTGGACCCGCAGGCCCGGCGCAACCTCTGGGACGTGCTGCGCGACCTGAACGTGCGGGACGGTCGCACCGTGGTGCTGACCACCCACTACCTGGACGAGGCCGAGGAGCTGTGCAACCGGGTCGCCATCATGGACGGCGGCCGGGTGCTGCGGGCGGCCTCGCCGGACGCGCTGATCCGCGACCTCGGCGGGATCACCCGGATCAACCTGCCCGCTCGCACCCTCCCGGTCGAGCTGGCCCGAAAGCTGTTCCCGGAGGCGACCGTCGACACCGACGAGCAGACGGTCAACATCCGCACCCACGAGCCCGCCGCGATCCTCGCCGAACTGGCCACCCGGCACGCGCTGGATGGCCTGAGCGTGCACGGCACCACCCTGGAAGACGTCTTCCTGGCGCTGACCGGACGGGAGTACCGGGCATGAGAGACACCCTGACCATCGCGCGCGCGATCCTGCGCGGCTTCAGCCGGGACAAGGCGGGGCTGTTCTTCACACTCGCGTTCCCGCTGGTCTTCCTGATCATCATGGGCGGCGTCTTCAAGGGCGGCGCCACCCCGCACGTCACCGTGATCGAGGTCGGCCGGGTGACCGTGCTCGACTCGATGCCGGCCGACGCGCACGCCCAGATCGACAAGGTGCTGGACGTGCAGCATCAGAGCAACCTGGACGACGCGCTGAACCAGGTCCGCAAGGGGCACGCCGGCGGCGTCGTCGAGCAGCGCGGCACCACCGTGCTGGTGCACTACTCGACCAGCGACCTCGCCGCCTCCGGCACCGTGCGCAGCGTGATGCAGTCGCTGGTGCAGACGGCCAACCTGGCCGGCTCCTCCCAACCGGCGAGGTTCAGCTTCGACAGCACCTCGGTGAACAGCACCGCGGTGAAGCCGATCCAGACGATGACCCCTGGCCTGCTCGGCTGGGCGATCGCAACCGGCGCCACCTTCACCGCCGCCTCGACGCTGGTCGGCTGGCGCAAGCGCCGGTTCCTGCGCCGGCTCAGCCTGGCCCCGATCAGCATGGGCACCGTGGTGGCTGCCCGGCTGCTGGTCAGCCTCGGGGTGGCGCTGGTGCAGGCGGCCCTGTTCCTCACCGTCGCCACCCTGGGCTTCGGGCTGCGGCTGCAGCACGACTGGTGGGCGTGCATCCCGCTGGTGCTGGCCGGCACCCTGGCCTTCCTCTCGATCGGCCTGCTGGCCGGCGCCAGGTTGCGCACGGTGGAGTCGGCCAACGCGGTCGCCAACCTGGTAGTGACGCCGATGGCCTTCCTGTCGGGATCGTTCTTCTCGCTCAGCCTGGCGCCGGTCTGGTTGCAGAACCTGTCGAAGGTGCTGCCGCTGCGGCACCTGAACGACAGCATGCGCGCGCTGCTCAGCCAGGGCGCGTCGGCCTGGAGCGTCCTCCCCCAGTTCGGCCTGCTGCTCGGTTTCGCGGCGGTGCTCACGGCGGTCGCGGTGAAGCTGTTCCGCTGGGACGACGTCTGATCCGGTCGCTGGCTCCAACCGCACGACGAAACCCGCTCAGCGCGCCGCGCTGAGCGGGTTTCGTCTTATCGGATCGAGCTGAAGCTCAGCCGAGCTCGGCAGCCAGCGCATCACCGGCGGCCGGCAGGCCGGCGAGCTGCCGGCGCAGTTCGGCCTGCGCATCGTGCAGCCGGCCCCGGGTGGTCACGTCGTCCAGCAAGGTGGTGATCGCCTCCTGCACCCGGCGCCGCTCGAAGATCCCGGCGGTGCGGAAGCAGTCGACGTACGGGTTGTCGGCCAGCACCGGCCCGAGGAACTCGTACCAGCCCCACGGGAACACCCGGAAGGGGTAGGCCACCGAGAGCTCGGGGGCGGCCTCCACCAGCCAGGACGGCGCCGAACCGCTGGCGATCAGGCCCGAGACGTTCAGCGTCTTGTAGTTCTGCAGCACGAGGCACGGCACGCCGGCGTAGACCGCTTGGGTCAGCGTCACCGAGACCACGTTGCCGGTCAGGAACAGGTCGGCCGAAGTCAGCCGCGCGGCGAAGTCCTGCGGCGACAACCGATCGACGTGCTGGTAGTCGAGCTGGGGCGCGATCGGGAAATCCCAGCGGGCCGGCCCGACGTGATAGACCCGCAGCGGCCGGTCCAGCATCGCCAGGTGGCTGTGGATCAACCGCGGCATCGCCCGCATCAGCTGTCCCATGTCCGGCGAGCGAACCACGTTCACCTCCTCCCAGCGCGAGTTGGCGAGGAAGATCGTCGGCGGTTCGGCCGGACGCGGTCGGCGCACCGGCATCGATGCCCAGCCGCCGCAGGCCATCGGTGAGACGATCAGACCCGGTTGGGCGGCAGCCGGCCGGTTCAGCGGGCTGTTGCGGATCACCAGGTCGCACTTGGTGAAGAGTCGCGGGAAGCGTGCCCGGTGGCCGCCGTAGAAGTCCACCAGGTAATCGGCCGCCGGGTAGTCGTACTGGTCGAAGCTGGCCAGCCTGACGTCGTAGCGGTGTCGCAGTTCGGCCATGCTCAGTCCGGACCAGCCGGTCGAGTAGTCGAGGGTGAAGGCGTCGGCGGCAACCATCAGGTCCGGCCGGAACTCGGCGACCAACCGGTCGGTCAGCGCCAGGTTCTGCTCGGGTGTCGCGCCGTCCAGCGGGTAGGTCCGCAGCCCGAGCCCGCGAACGTACGCCGCGGTCGCCGGCGCGGTCACGAACGCAACCTCGAACTCCCCCGGCGGTAGTTGCCGGGCGAAGTCGGCGGCGATGCTGATGTCGCCGTTCGAGAGATGCCCGAGGCCGAGGAACAGGACGCGTCGGGTCATGGCATCGAGGCGGCCGGCTGGCGCTGAACCATCCGGATCACCGCCGGCTGGTCGCCGTACAGCACCGCCGCCAGCTCACGCAGGCGCGTCCGGTCCGGCTCGGCGCTCGTCGCGTGCAGGGTGACCAGCGGCTCGCAGAGCAGCGCACCGAGAGCCGGCAGGCCGGAGCGGGCCGGCGGGCAGGCCAGCAGCCGGTCCAGTTGCGCCGCCGATCCGGCGTGGTCACCGGAGAGGTAGCCGACGACCGCCGCCAGCGCGTGACTGCTGGCGAAGTACGGCTGCCACTCGACTGCGGCCTGCCGGTCGAGCAGCTCGGCCAGTTCGGCCGCCGCGGCGCTGAGCTCACCGGACGGCTGGTCGGCGATCATCCCGTAGCTGCTGGGGATCAGCGCGCGCAGGCGGGCCCGGCTGTAACGGGCCAGCCAGTGCCCCGGCTCGCTCGCCAGCACCCGGCCGTAGCGCTCGATGAGCCCGGTGAACCGGGCGTGCGTGTCGAGCCCGGCCGCGCTGCCGGTCAGCATCGCCATCTCCGCCAGCGCATGGGTGAACGTCGCGCCGGCGTCGTCCGGGCTGGACCGGGCCACCTCGCCGAGCCGGACGAGCAGCTTGTCGATCCGGCCCAGCTTGGTCGCGACGCTGGCCAGTCCGTAGAGCTCGTCGTCGGCCCGCGCGATGAGGCGCATTTCGGTTACGCCACCGGGGTCGGGGTGAACGGTTGGAACTCGTCCCAGCCGATCATGTCGGCGTACTCCTTGTAGACGCCGCCGCAGGTGTCGTTCTGCGCGCAGCCGCCGCAACGGGCGTCCTTGACCCGGGAGTTGGCATCCATGTAGTTCTCGTAGTCATCGAAGACGTACCGGCGGTAGAGCATCTTGAACCGGTTCTCTTTCCAGTCGATCATGAACTGCTCGTAGCCGGGGATCGCGCAGTGCGGGAAGCCTTCCAGCGTGATCACCCGGTCGCGCGCGACCGCCCGGTCCACCGCCTCGAAGACGTACTGCTGGATCTCGTCATAGCGCGGCGTCACCTCCCAGAAGTTGCGGAAGGCGGTGCCGGCGGTGTGCAGCGCGGACAGGTTGACGTGGTCGGCGCCGAGGTCCATGCACAGCGTCGCGATGTCTGGGATCTCGGTGAGATTGTCCTTGCAGACGACCGAGTTCGTCCGCAGCTTGGCGCCGAGCTCCTTGATATTGCGGACGCCCTTCACCGCCTGGTCGAACGAACCGAGCGACTTGCTGATCCGGTCCTGGGTCAGCGCGGTGGCACCGTGCATCGAGACGATGAACAGGCTGACGTTGCGGTCGACCAACTGCTGGGCGTACTTCATGTGCGCCATCTTGCGGCCGTTGGTCTGCAGCCACACCGTCGGATAGCCGAGATCGCGGATCTCGTCGAGGATGTCCAGGAGGTCACGGCGGATCGTCGCCTCACCGCCGTGGATGTTGACGGCCTCGTAGCCCTGTCCCGCGTTGTCCTGCAGGAATCGGGAGACGCGCTTGCGCGAGATGGAATCGTCCTTCACGAAAGGTGAATCGACGATGCAGAACGAGCACTTGCTGTTGCAGATGTCGGTCAGGTGGACGCTCAGGGCCTTCATGCTCTTCCCTCAAGGACGTGGTCGGATAGTGGCGGCACGATTGCCGTGTTCGTGAGACTCATGCCGGCCGGCCTTCCAGCCGGTCGATCAGTTCGAGCAGGGCGGTCAGATCCGCCCGGATCGAGGTGATGTAGTTGCCGAGGGCGTGGCGCCGTCGCTCGTCCTGCACGCCGAGCCGGGCCGCCTCGTCGACGGCGATCTGTCCGAAGGCAAGCAACCCCTCCAGCTCTCGCCGGCGCTCGGCCAGTTCCGTCCGGACCGCGGCGGTGACGCCCGCTCCCCCGTCGGCCGCCGCCTGCAACTCGTCACGCAAGGCCTTGAGCTGCCGGTACAGCTCGGCCGAGTCGGTGCCGACGGTGCTCCGGAAGCCCATCATCGCCAGCTCGGCGGCGCCCTGCGGCAACCGTTCCAGCGAGGCGATCTGCCAGCGGATGTACTCGGCGACCCGTTCCGCGTGATGCGCCGCCTTCGCCAGCTCGTCCGGCGCGACCGCACCCTCCGCCGGTCCAGCGGTCTCCACCGCGGCCACCGTGGCGCCGCCGATCGTGACCAGGCGGCGCTTCTGCACCGGCACCGACTTGCCATCCGCGCCAGTCATGGTGGCCACGATCATCTCGACCATGTCCGCGGCGAGCAGGTCACCGGTCTCCACGTCCACCTGCATGGTTATCCAGAACGACGACCGCCCGCGCTGCGCGACCGGGCCGGATCGGTAGTCGAGCCGGCAGTCCAGGCACTGCGAGGAGTAGATCGCCGTGGGACGCCCCTCGACCGAGCCGTAGCCGAGATGCCGCGCGGTGAACACCGCGTTGCGGAACACCGCGACCGCGTCGGGGTCGGAGAAGGTCAAGGTGGCCCAGGTGTCGGAGATGCCGCGCAGTTCCGCGGTGCCGCCCAGCCGGCGCAGCGCCGGTGTGGCGACCACCTGGGTGGCCATCACCTCGAAGGTGACCACATCCCAGCTCAGCACGACCAGCAGATCGACGGCCGGCGCTTTGGGCAGGCCCGGGTAGCTGACGTCCATGGTGGCCGGAGCCGGGCTGCCGTCCACCGGTTCACCGCCGCCGACGACGTCGGCGTGCAGCAGCACCGAGCGGAAGCTTTGCCCGCGCGCGAAGGACCATTCCCGGCTCTCGCTCACGCTGTCCGGGGTGCCGGTGCGCGAGGCGACCCGCCGCCACTCGTAGCTGACCGGGACTACCGTGCGGGTCGCGCTGCTGATCACCGACCGGCTGACCTCGGCGGTGACCTCCTGCCACTTGTACGGCGTGCCGCGCGGGGTCAGGAAGTCGTTGTGCATCGTCACCGAATAGCGCTGCGGTTCCGCCGCGTCGATCCGCCGGCGGCTCGGCAGCACAATCTCGGGAATCGTCGTCTCGGCGGAGGTCATCGCGTCACCGCCTCGCGCAGCGCGTCGAGCGGCTGCGGCAGGGCGGCCAACTGATCTCGGAAGGCGGCCTGCCGTTCGAGCAGTCCCTGCCGCTCGGGACCGCCGTCGAAGAGCGTCGTGAGCTGCCTCGACACCGCGTCCCGGTCGAAGATCTCGGCACCGGCGAAGCAATCCCGGTACGGGTTGTCCGTGAGCAGCGGGGTCAGCACGTCGTGCCAGCCCAGCGGAGCCACCCGGAACGGGTACGCGGTGCCCAGCTGCGGCGCCGCGGACCGGAGCCAGTCCGGGTGCGCCTGCTCGGGCAGCGTCGTGCCGTTCTGCAGCACCAGGGACGGCACCCCGGCCAGCACCGCGCGACCCAGCGTCGAAGACAGCGTGTTCGTGGTCAGGAACAGGTCGGTCGCCGCCAGCCTGGCGTGGAACATCGCGTACGGCATCTTGAGAAAGTGCCGGTACTCGATCTGCTCGGCCAGCGGGAACCGCCAGGGCCGCGGCCCGACGTGCACCACCTGCAGCGGCCGGTTCAGCGCGGCCAGCTGGCTGTGCAGGATCCGCGGCAGCGAATCGATGAGCCGGGCCACCGCCACCGACCGGCGCGGGTTGCGATGCTCCCACTCCGAGTTGACGACGAACACCACCGGCCGGTCCCCGGTGCGTGGCGCATCGTCGAGCTCCGGCGGCCGCAGCCCGCCCAGACCGCCCAGGTGCAGCGGGGCCGGCACCACCCGGGCGCCACCCGCGGTAACCGGTACCGGCGAGTGCGGCGGGCACGGCCGGATCACCAGGTCCAGGCCGTCGAGCAGCGGCGGCAGCGCGACCTTGGCACCGCCGTAGAAGTCAGCCGTGTACCCCGCGGACTGCCAGCCGAGACGGTCGATGCTGCCGACCGGGCAGTCGTACCGTTCCCGCAGCCACTCGACGGTCAGCCCCGACCAGGCCCGTGACTCCTCGACGGCGAACGCGTCCGCGGCCACCACGGCATCCGGCCGGAAGCTGCGCATCACCCGGTCCAGCACGGCCACGTTCGCGGCCGGGGTCTCGCCGTCCAGCGGCAACGCCGGCATACCTAGATCGTGCAGTTGCGGCACCGATCCGGCTGCGGACAGGAACCCAACCCGGACGCGCTTGCGGGGCAGCTGGCGGGCCAGGTCCGCGGCGATGGCCGCGTCCCCGCGAGACGTCCGGCCGGGCGCGAGGATTAGCAGTTTGAGAAGGCTCACCGTCACTCGACCCCTGCGCTCACTGGACGCCGGCCGGCGAAAAGGGCCGCCAGCGTCCGGCTGACCGCCTCGTGGTCAGGCAGCTCCGGCTGACCGAGGTACCAGATGAACGGCTCGCGCAGCAGGCTGCCGAGCGCCGGGAACTCGATCGGCGCGGCCGGCCGGCTGGTGGCCTCGGCGACCAGGCCACGGACCCGGTCGAGGTCGCGCTCCTCCGACTCCCAGGCCACTCGGGCCGCGAGCAGGTAGGTCGAGGCAAACCACGGCTGCCACTCGGCGCCGGCCTGGCGGGCGATCAGCTCGTCAGCGTCCTTGGCCGCTCGGGCCCGCTCCTCCACCACGAACTCGGGATACTCCGCGTGGCTCGGCGGCATCATCATGGTGCGGGTGCGAATCCGCAGGTAGCGGGCCAGCCAGTGCTCGGGCACCCCGTACAGCAGATCGCCCAGCGATTCGATGATCTCGCCGTAGTTGTAGACCGATTTCTTCTCGTCCAGCCCGTCGGAGGTGAGGTCGAGCTGCATCAGCGCAACCATCGACAGGGCGTAGGGCAGCGCCGCCATCGGCACGCCCCACTCCTGTCCGTACCGGTCACTCAGACGAGCCACGATCTTCTGGGCGCGACCGAGCCGGGCAGCGGCAATGACGGTGCTGAACAGCTCGTCGTCGGCACGGGTGATGGGCACCATCGGCTCACACCTCCCGACACTGTCGGGCAGGCAGGCGTCGAGCGACCGGCCGGGCGTTATCCATTGCAACCTCGGGTGATTGTCGGGATGGAGCGGTTCGCTAGTCCAGTTCGTCGGTGTCGTAGAGCTCGTAGCCGGTCTGCACCATCGCGGAGTCCTCCGGCGTGTACACCGCGGAGTCCACCGCGAAGTACGCGTCGAGGTTCTCCGGGGTGAGCTTGGCCAGGTCCTCCTCATCCAGGCTGCGCAGCAGCAGCAGCTGGACCTCGCTGAGTTCGTAACCCTCCAGCGCGGTGTCCGGGTCGTCGAGCAACTGGCGTCCGAAGTCGGCGTCCGCGATCGCGCGCTCGAGCACCTCCTTGATCTGGTTCTGCCCGTCCTCGGTCGGAATGCTGTCAGCGGCGGTCATGGTTCTCCGTTCTGCTGGCTCAGCCGGTCGGCTAGGCCATCACTATGGTTTCGTTGGTCAACCGCGCCGGCGCGCTGCCGCCGCGGTCCTGTCGCATGTTGAGGACGTGCCAGGCATCCATGAAGTCGTTGCTCTGGATGCTGTTGAGGGCCGCGATCTTCGGGCCGATGTCCGCGGCCAGTTGCTCGGCCGTGCGACCGTCGATCTCGTCGAACTCGTAGACCCGGAAGTTCTGCGGCTTGTACGACATGTCCTGGTCGGTGACCAGCCAGCGGTAGTTGGCATCGAGCAACCGCTGACTGCCGTTGGGGAACTTGCGCAGCCGCATCCCGTACGCCTCAGGCTTGGCGCCCATCAGGGACTTCGGCGCCACGAAGTACCGGTTGACGTTGAAGTAGTTGATGTAGTCAGCGTTGCGTTCCAGGAAGTCGGTGGTCTCGGCGAAGTTCGCCTCCTCCTCGTGCGGCATACCGGTAATGATCTCCAGATCGGCCCAGATGCCGACCTCCTTGCACCAGCGCAGCACCCGCTCGGCGTCGTTCAGCTTGACCCGCTTGTCGATGATCTTGAGCATCTTGGTGCTGGCGGTCTCGAGCCCGAAGGTCAGCTTGCGGCAGCCGGAGGCGGCAAGCAGTTCGAGCCGCTCATAGGTCATGCTGTTGAACCGGCCGCAGTCCGACCAGTTGAAGTCGATGCCGTTCAGCACGACCCGGCTGGCGAAGTTCTCGACGAAGCCGTTGACCAGGTTGAAGTAGTTGTTGAAGAGGTAGAGGTACGGGGTGTCGTACTTCTCGGTCAACCCGACCATGTCGGCGATGACGTCGTCGACGGTCGCGTGCACCAGCTTCGTCCGCTCCAGGCTCTCGGTGCAGAACGCGCAGTTGTACGGGCAGTTGTAGTTGAAGACGTACGGCATCACCAGCTTGCCGGCGATCCCGTTGCCCTCGCTGGCGGCATTGGTCTCGTTGGCGAACCAGCTGAGGTAGGCGGGGAACTGGTAGAGCTGCATCCGGTTCCACTGCTCGTCGGTCTGCTGCTTACGCGGGCTCGCGTCCGGGCGGTGCCGGAGGAAGTTGTGGTAATCCCCCAGCTTCAGGCCGTCGAAGTCCGGCGCCAGGATCCGGTGCACCGCATCGGGTGCGCGCAGCACCGTGTCGCCGTGCATCCGCACCACCCCGGGGCGGGGTGCCGGCAGCAGGGTGCGGCTGGCGGCCAGCGCCTGTACCAGTTCCAGGAAGACGTCCTCACCGGGACCGGTGACCGCGGCGGTGAAGTGCTGCACGCAGGCCGACCACCACGCGTGGAAGGCATCCTTGAACTGCATGAGGTAGTCGAGGTTGTTGCCGCCCAGCACGATCGGCTTGCCGTAGTGCCGCTTGATGTGCGCGCCCAGCACGAGAGCGGAGTTCATCTCCAGGAAGGAGAAGTCGCCCCCGGCCGAGATGCCCACCACGTCGGCGGCAGCGATGTCCTTGCCCGCCAGCAGCCGGCTGGCGAAGGCGTCGAGGAACTCGTTCTCGTGACCGTTGACGTAGTCGAGGAAGACCTGTTCGTCGTAGAACGGCCGCAGGTCGGCCTTGGTGAACTCCTGCGCCTGCCACATCCGCCACAGGTCGGAGTTCAGGTCGTGCAGGTCGACGTCGAACCCGGCGTCGCGCAGGCTGGCGGCGACGATGCCGGTGCCGAACGGTGGCAGGTTCATCCTTGTGAACATGGTCTGTTCGCCAGGCGAGACGATCATCAGCACGCGGGCTGGACGAAGCGGAGTGGTCACGAGGGGTCACACCTTCCGGGCGGACGCGACGGGTGCGGACAACAGCGAGCCGATCAGCTCGGCGGCGGTGACCAGCGGCGGGCGCGGCCGCAGCTGCTCGGCGAACTCGGTGACCGCGGCGCGATAACCGGGTTCGGTGAGTACCGCCTGGATGGCGGCGCGCAGCTCGGCGGCCTTCGCCTGCTCGGGACGCAGTGCGATGCCGAAGCCCAGCTCGGCGCACCGGTCGGCGATGTAGTGCTGGTCGTTGGCAACCGGCACCAGCACCAGCGGCAGGCCGCGCACCAGCGCACGGGACACCGATCCCCAGCCGGCGTGGGTCACCACCGCCGTCGCCCGGTCGAACAGCTCGTCGTGCGGCGTGAAGCCCAAGAAGTCCACGTTCGCGGGGTCCCGGCCGTCGCTGCGGTGGGTGACCAGGCCGTGCACGTCCAGGCCGCCGAGCGCGGCGCTGACCTCGGTGAGGTACCGGTCCTGCCGGTAGGCAGCACCGGCGAGCGTCTCGGGCGCCGCGGTGCTCGCGGTGACCACCACGGTCGGCCGGCCGGCGGGGTCGACCGGGCGCGGCGGCGTGGCCGGCATCGGGGTCAGCGGACCGACCAGCGCGACGGTGCCGGGCATTGACGTCTCGCCGGCGAAGCCGGGCGTGCTGGGAATGAGGTGCAGCCACGGCGAAGTCCGGCCCAGCAGGTTCCGCTCGTCATCGCCCGGCAGGCCGAGGGCATCCAGCGTCGGACCGGACGCGAAGGCCGCGACGGCGTGCTCGGGGATGAACCGGCGGTAGGCGTCGAGCTCCGGTGCCGGGCTGCAGCACACCGACGCCCACGGCAGGCCGAGCAACTCCGCCGCCAGGCCGCCGCCGGCCATCATCACGTCGGTGACGATCAGGTCTGCCCCGCAGGCCCGCGCCGCGTCGACGATGTCGCGCGTCATCGCCTCGATGTCGCCCAGGAACAGGTGCCGGAACAGCGTCGCGCCGTCGGCCGAGGCGAGCAGCGCGGGCGGGATCGGGCCGCCCAGCTGCCACCGTCCGCCGTCGGTAGCGGCGAACTCGGTCACCGCGTGGCCGAGCAGCCAGAGCCGGTCGCCGAGGGCCCGCATCGGCTCGGTGTGGCCCGGCGGGTGGAACGGCACGAGCAGGATGCTGGTCACGACCGGCACCCCGGTCCGTTCGACGGCTGCGATCCGTTGCGGATCGAGGTGGAACGGGCATGCTCGGGCCGGCTGGCCGGGACCCCGCTGATCGACCTGCTGAGCATGCTCACCTCCGTTGCCCGGGTACCGCGGGATTCCGACCTGTTGGTCGAGCTCAGCGCGCAACATATTGACCGGCTGCTGCGATTTTGTTGCGGTCGCGTTGTGGTGCGACGCGGACGGCTGACGCGGTGCGACAAGTGCTTTTACGCTTCGTTCGTCCGATGCCCGGGGCGGTTCCCCGGCGGCGGCGTTCCAGCTCGGGTGAAAGGCGAATCGCTATGGCAGAGACAGCGTCCGAGATCGACGGAGCGGCCGTACCGGCCGATCAGCCGGCTCAGGTCGAGACCCTGGACCGGTTGTTCGAAGCCGCGGCCGAGGTGCAGGAGTACTGCCGCAGCCGTGACTGGCAGTTCTGCCTGGTCGGCGGCCTGGTTGTGATGCGCTGGAGCGGGCACCGGGTCACCAAGGACGTCGACCTGGTCATCGTCACGCCGTTCGGTGAGGAGGACACCATCATCGGCGGCTTCTACAACCGGTTCGAGCAGCGATTCGATGACTGCTGGGAGGTCTCGCAGCGCACCCTGATCGTGAAGTTCAGCGCCTCGAACGGGGTGGGGGTCGACGTGGCACTGGGCCGGTCCCGCCGGTTGCTGCGGATGATCGGGCGCGCGTCGTCCTGGCATGTCGACGGCCACCAGTTGCTGACCAGCAGCGCCGAGGACCTCGTGGTCAACAAGGCACTCTCGGGACGTCCGCATGACTGGAACGACATCCGGGAAGTGGTGGCGCGGCAGGGTACGGCGCTGAACGGCGAACTCGTCATGCGCGAGTTCATCCCGGTATTGCAGCAGAGTCACCACCTGACCGATCCGCTCGCACAGCTGCAGCGCAACGATCACCACGAAGCCATCGGCCTGTTGGAGAACTATCTCGGCCTCGCGCCGACGTCCTGACATACCGCGGAGCCGCCACCGCTCACCCCGGCGGATCCCAGCGCCCCACCCAGCCACCGCCGTGGCCCCGGTGTGCCCGGCCGGCCGCGGACGGCCGGGCACACCGGATCAGACCGCTTCCGCCTCCGGCATCGCCAGTTCCGCCTCCGGCAGCGCACGGTCCGCCTCCGGCAGCGACAGCCGGCTCGCCGCGTACTGGCTGAGCAGTTCGGATACCCGGAACTGGTCGGCACCCTGCTGCTGGGCCAGATTGACATTGACCAGGTGGTGCAGCGCGCGCTCGGCCGCGCTGAGCGCGATGCCGGCCAGCCGGGCTGCCGTAGCCGGGGTCAACGCCGCCGGATGGACCGTGCTGAGCAGGTCGAACATGGCCGCCGAGATCGGCGGGAGCGAGTCGTACGAGCGGCCGAGGGCGGCCGGCACCCCGGCGTCCTCGTCTCCCTCGATCTCGAGCATGTCCATCAGCCGGATCCCGGTCATCATCTCCACCTGGGTGGCGACCCCCCAACCGCGGTCCGCCGCCAACGTGGCCGCGATCCGGATCGCCAGCGGAAGCCGGCCGCACAGCTCGACCAGCGACTGCACCGCGTCCAGGTCGGCCGGCGTCTCGTGGGAACCCAGGGTGCGCATGGCCAGTTCCACCGCGTCCGCCAGCTCCAGCGGCTGCAGCTCGATCCGGGTGGCGCCGTTGCGCGCCACCAGACCGCCCAGCCGGTCCCGGCTGGAGACCATGACCGCGCAGCCGGGATTGCCGGGCAGCAGCGACCGGACCAGGCAGGAATCGGGTGCGTCGTCGAGCAGCACCAGCATCCGCCGGCCGGCCAGCAGCGAGCGGTAGAGCGCCGCTGCCTCAGGTGCCTGGGCGGGCACCCGGGCGGCTGGCACACCCAGGCCCGACAGCAGGGCCGTCAATGCCTCCAGCTCCGACAGCGGCGCGGCCTTGGCGTGGCCGCGCAGGTCGACGTAGAGCTGACCACCCGGGTACGCCCCGGCCACCCGGTGCGCCCAGTGCGTCATCAGCGCTGACTTGCCCACCCCGGCCATGCCGGTCACCAGCACGACCGGCGCCGCCGGTGTGGGCGTGGCCGTCGCGGGCAGCGCCTGGGCCAGCTGGGCGAGCTGCCGTTCCCGGCCGACGAAGCAGGTGACGTCGGTCGGCAGCTGCCGGGGGCGGTTCTGTGCCGCTGGGGCGGTCGCTGGCCCGGCGGCGGCCGGCCGCGGTGCCGCGACTGTGTCGGCCTCGGCCCGCAGGATCTGCACGTGCAGCCGCTGCAGCTCGGCCGACGGCTCCAGGCCGAGCTCGTCGGCCAGCCGCCTGCGATAGCTGGCGTACAGCCGCAGCGCGTCGGCGGTGCGGCCGACCTGGTGCAGCGCCAGCAGCAGCTGGCCGACCAGCCGCTGCCGGAACGGGTACCGGGCCGTGAGTTCGGTCAGGTCGTCGATCAGCCGATCCTGCTTACCCAGTCGCAACTCGGCGTCGAGGCGCTCCTCCAGCGCGGCCAGCCGGGATTCGTCCAGGCCGCCGCACAGCTCCTCCCGGATCTCCTCGGCGGCCACGTCGGCCAGCGCCGGCCCGCGCCAGAGCGCCAGCGCCTGCCGCAGGATCGCGACCCGCTCCTGGTCGTCGGTGCCCAGCCGGGCCCGCTCGACCGCGCTGCGGAACCGGTGCACGTCGACCCGGTTCGGGTCGCAGGTGAGCAGGTAGCTGTCGCCGCACCGGGTCAGACCGAACTCGGGAGCCGCCTCGCGCAACGCCACCAGCGTGCTGCGCAGCCTGCTGATATGGGTCTGCACGATACGACGGGCGCTGGCCGGCGGCTGGTCCTGCCACAGGATGCGCACCAGGCGACTGACCGGCACCAGCTGGTTGGCCTCGAGCAGCAGCACGGCGAGCACCAGTCGCTGCTTGCGGTCCCCGAGATCGACCGGCCGGCCAGCAACCAGGGCCCGCACCGGACCCAGCACCATGAACTCCATCAGACCCTCCGCGTCATACCCCAGGCGATTGCGACGCCGGAAGGATCCGGCAAAGCAGCAGACACCTGGTCGATCAAGTTGCGGGCGGAGCATATTAGTCAGAGGGCCTCGATGTATGCGTTTACGTCCATTGCAGTTTCGGCATGTTCGGCAGCTGTTCGGGCGCTTGCCGGTTGAGAACAGCCACTCCGGCTCCGCCGGGCGTCCCCTGGATCTGGTGCCACATGTCGCAGAATGATGGAGTGGAGACAACCGGCTGGATCAGCGGACAACTGTTCCTACAGAGCCTGGACCGGGCCGAGGTGGAGCAGGTCAGCGCATTCCTCAACGCGCACGGCATCGCCAGCCAGACGCTGACCCAGAGCGAGCACCTGCTGCTCGACCCGGCCGACCCGGGCAGCGGGGTGACCAGTGAGCGATTCAGCATCGCCGTGCAGCTGGCCGGCTTTCCGCAGGTGGTCTCACCGGTCCTCGCCGACCTGCTGCAGCGCGCGCACGGGCGCGGCTGGCAGGACGAGCCCCCGGCGGGCTAGGGCTTACACGGCCCGGTTGGTCCAGACGTCGATGGCGAACTCGGCGTCCACCACCCGGGTCTGCCGGGTCAGCCCGAGGATGCTGTCGAGGGTGCCGTGCAGGGTCTCGGTGGCCAGGTAACGGCCGGCGAAATGCGGGTTGCGGTGGCAGGCCAGCACCGTCGCGTCCGGCGCCAGGCTGGCGCGAACCGCCTCAGCGAGCGTCGCCCAGTCGGCCAGGTCCATCAGGTAGCCCATCTCGTTGAGCACCACCAGGTCGAACCGTTCGCCGGTCGGCCAGCCGGACGGCAGCTGCAGGTACTCGATCGAGACGTTCGACAGGTGCTCGGTACGGATGCGCGCCTCGGCCAGCGCCGGCCGGTTGTCGTCGGCGGCCAGGATGCGCTCGGTGCGCCGGGCCAGCGCTGGGATCACCTCACCGGCGCCGCAGCCCGGCAAGAAGGCATTGCCGTACCGGGCGTGGTTCAGGCTGGCCAGCAGCAGTTCGCGACGGCGCTCGGTCTGCCACCCGCTGCGCATGTGCCAGGGGTCTTCCGCCGAACCGTACAAATCATTCAAATGCTCGAGGTTGATCATCTGTGGCTACCCTGCTCTGCCTGCGTCAGGCATTTGCGAGCGGCAGGGTCCGAACCGATGGACCCGCGCTGACCGATGCGGCTGGATGCTGAGCCGGTTGGCATCAAAATACCAGTAGCTACCGGTGTATACCTGCTCGAAATTTTTTGAAGCGTTTACAGCCGGCAATCGGCCGGCCCGAATTCATCCGCAATTGGCAGAGCCGTCGACTATCGGTCGCCATCGGCGCCAAGTCTGCGTATGCTCCGCGCGTCCGGAACGCCGACGTGGTACCAGCTTGTCGGGGGCTTCGCGTACGGTCCGGACCGACATCCCTTTCACGGAGGTAACTGCATGCGCAAGGTGCTGACCGCGACGATGGCGGTGGCAGCCACCGTGGCCGGCCTGCTGACCGCGACCACAACCGCGGCCACAGCCGACCAACCCCACCAACCGGTGAGCGACTGCCAGCTCGCCAACGGCATCTCCCACGTTGTCCAGATCCAGTTCGACAACGTGCACCTCACCCGGGACAACCCCAACATCCCGAGTGACCTGGAGCAGATGCCGAACCTGCTCAACTTCATGAAGAACAACGGCGTGGTCATGGCCAACACCCATGACGTGCTGGTGCACACCGCCACCAACTTCGTCTCCAACGAGACCGGGCTCTACCCGGACCGGACCGGCATCACCCAGTCCAACAGCTACAGCTACTACGACCCGGCCGGAGCCACCCACACGGGTATCTCCTTCGCCTACTGGACCGACCCGGTCTACGACCCGGCCGGCCACTCGACCGACACCCGGTACAACACCGACTACGTCGCCGATCGCAACAACGTTCCGAACGCCGCTGACGTGAACGCCCCCGCTCCGTGGGTGCCCTTCACCCGGGCCGGCTGCAACGTCGGCGAGGTCGGCATGGGCAACACGGCGCTGGAGAACATCGACGTCGACGTCCCGACCGTCTTCGGCGCGGACTCCCCGCAGGCCGCCGAGGCGAAGGCCAACCCCGCCAAGGCCACCGCCGACGTGGTCGGTTACGCGGTGCACTGTGCCCAGGGCTCGGCCACCTGCGCGAACGGCCAGACCGACGCGCTGCCCGACGAGCCGGGCGGCTACGCCGGTTACAAGGCGCTGTTCGGCAACGCCCAGATCCAGCCGGTCGTGCACCCGTCCGGGCCGATCACCACGCTGAGCGGGAAACCGGTCGCCGACCCCAAGGGCAACCCCGGCTTCCCGGGCTTCGATGCCCAGACCGCGGACGTGTCGCTCGGCTACGCGGCCTCGCTGCTCGAGCACGACGTGCCGGTGACCAACATCTACGTCTCGGACGCGCATACCGACCACACCGCGGCCCACGCCGGTGACCTCGGCCCGGGTGAGCAGACCTACGAGCAGCAGTTGCACGACTACGACCAGGCATTCGGCGCGTTCTTCCAGCGGCTTGCCGCTGACGGCATCACCCCGGCGAACACCCTTTTCTCGGTGACCACCGACGAGGGCGACCACTTCTCCGGCAGCCAGCCGAGTCCGGCGAACTGCACCGGTGCTCCGGGCAACTACTGCAGCTACACCACCAGGTCCGAGGTGAACGTCAACCTGCCCGGACTGCTGGCCACCCAGGCGAACAACACCACGCCGTTCGCGATCCACTCCGACCCGGCGCCGGCCATCTACGTAACTGGCAACCCCGATCGGACCGACCCGAAGGCCCGCCAGCTCGGCCGTGACCTGTTTGGCCTGACCTTCACCAACCCGCTGACCGGCGGCTCGGAGAAGGTCGCCTACCAGCTGGCCGATCCGGTGGAGGAGAAGATCCTGCACTTCGTCTCGGCCGACGCGGCCCGAACCCCGACGCTGACCGCGTTCTCGGGCGAGGACTCCTACATCGGCGGTGGCGCGGCCAACTGCAACCGGGCGTGCGTCTACACCTCGTCCGGGTACGCCTGGAACCACGGCGGTTTCCAGCCGGACATGCAGACCATCTTCGCCTCGTACGCCGGTCCCGGTGTGACGGCCCGCGGTATCGACGACAGCACCTGGACCGACCAGGTGGACAACCGGCCGACGCTGCTGGCGCTGGCCGGCCTGCAGGACGACTACGCGACCGACGGCCGGGTGGTCACCGAGATCCTCGACCCGAAGGCGGTGCCGGCCACCCTCAGCCGCAACAAGGAACTGGAGCCGCTCGGCCAGCTGTACAAGCAGCTGACCGCGGCCAGCGGCCAGTTCGCCGCGGACACCCTGGCGATTTCGACCAAGGCCGTCTCCAGCGGCTCGGCCAGTGACGACAGCACCTACCAGCAGCTCGAGGCAGCGCTGACCGCGCTCGACAACGCTCGAGACCAGCTGTCGGCCGAGATCAGCCAGGCCTTGATCGGCGCCGCCTTCGAACACCGGCCGGTGCCGCATAGCCAGGCCGTCTCGCTGATCGACCGGACCCAGCAACTGCTGGCCGGCGCGCACGAGCTCAGCGCGGGCTGATTCACCGCGATATCTAATTCACCGCAGTAAGCCGAGCGGGCCGGTCCTGATTCCAGGGCCGGCCCGCTCGCTCATTCTTTGACTTGTGCGCCGGCCTACCGCCGGTTCGCTGGCCGGCAACGACGCAACAGCGCCGTTGCCCTTCCCCGGGCGGACCCGGCTAGCCGAGGTCCGGGCAGTAGGCGTCCGGGTTGTCGATCCAGGTGTCGAGGCAGTACACCCCGCCCTGGGTGCTGGCCGGCTGCTGCCCGGCGGCGGGGTGAGCCGTCGGATTTGCCGACGCGGAGGCCGCGGGGGCGCACAGCAGGAACGCAGCCGTCAGCATCGTCAGCGCGGTGAAGCGTCGTTTCGACTGGCCAGTACTCATAGGAGCTCCTCGTATTCTCGCCAATGAATGGGACGAGACGGAATTCCGGCCATTTCAATACCGAAAATCACGTCTCGGCCGCAAGATACGGGGCTGCGATAATCCGGTCAATAGCGGCTGAACCGGCCGGCAACTTAGTCGGCGCGGAGCGGAGTCGGCCAGCCGTACAGCGATGCCGCTCGGCGCTCAGAGCCAGGGCGGCAGCTCGGGCCAGTCCCGACCGGCCGGCCGCAGCGCGTCCCGGCCCAGCGCCCAAGGCAGCAGCTCGACCACCGGAGCCAGCACCGGCACCGCATCGTCCCCGCCCAGCCGCAGCTCGAGCTCGGCGTCGGTGGCCCGGACCAGCACCGCCGGCACGTCCGGCCCGTTGGCAGCGAACGAGAACGCATCGGTTAGCAGCGCGGCACCCACGTCCACCGGGATGTCGGCGAAGCTGGCGCCGGCGTCGAGATCCACCGCGTGCACCCACACCTCGCGAACCCGCATCCAGGGCACCTCGGCGCCGGGCACCGGGCGGCCCCGCGCCGTCCGGACCATGCCCGCCCAGCCGGCGTCCGGCATCTCGGCGATCGCCCGGTCGAGCCGGTCGATGCCCGACCGCAGGTCGGCCCGCAACTCCGCCGGCGCCTGCTTGGCCGAGGTTTCGATCCCGGTCTCCCGAGCAGCGGTCGACGGGTACATCGGTGTCTCGACCCCGGTTCGCGCCCAGGCCAGCAGGTTCAGCAGCGCGTCCGCGTTGCGGGCCAGGTGTCCGAGCAGGTGCGCCCGACTCCAGCCGGGCAGCGCCGACGGCTCGGCGAACGACTCGTCCGGCAGCGCGGCCACCGTACGGGTCAGCAGCTCGGTGCCGGCACGCATCCAGTCGATGCGCCGGTGCAGGTCCGAGGTCATCTGGCCGGCAACCGGGTCACAGGGCGGCGCGCCCGTTCAGGTAGGGCTGCAACGCGGCCGGCACCCGCACCGAGCCATCGGCGGCCTGGTGGTTCTCGACGAACGCGGCGAGCAGCCGCGGGGTCGCCACGGCGGTGTTGTTGAGCGTGTACGGAAAGCGGATCTTGCCGTCGGCATCGCGGTAACGGATGTTGGCCCGGCGGGCCTGCCAGTCATGCAGGGTCGAGCAGGAATGCGTCTCGCGGTAGCTCTGCAGCGAGGGGAACCAGGTGTTGACGTCGTTCATCCGCACCTTGCCCAGGCCCATGTCACCGGTGCAGCACTCCACCACCTCGTACGGCAGCTCCAGCAGCTGCAGCACCCGCTCGGAGGTTTCCAGCAGCCGCTCGTGCCAGCTGGCCGACTGCTGCTCGTCGGCCTCGCAGACCACGAACTGCTCCACCTTCTGGAACTCGTGCACCCGGATCAGGCCACGAACGTCCCGCCCGGCACTGCCGATCTCGCGCCGGAAGCAGTGCGACAGGCCAGCCTGGATGCGCGGCAGCTGCTTGTGCTCGATGATCTCGCTGCCGGCCATGCCGACCATGCCCACCTCGGAGGTGCCGGCCAGGTAGATGTCGTCGCGTTCGAGGTAGTAGATCTCCTCGGCATGCCCCGGCAGGAAACCGGTGCCGACCAGCGCCTGCGCCTGAGCCAGCGCGGACACCGAGATCAGTTCGAAGCCCTGCTCGATCAGCAGCTCGATGCCGAGGTTCTGCATGGCCCGCTCCAGCAGCACCGCCTCGCGCTTGAGCGCGTACGACCGGGCGCCGCCGGCGTGCCGGGCCCGCTCGAATTCCGCCCAGTCCCGACGCTCCAGGAGCGCGACGTGGTCGAGCGGCTCGAAGTCGAACGCACGCGGCTCGCCCCAGGTGCGGATGACGACGTTGTCGTCCTCGCTGTCGCCGATCGGCGCTCCCGCCCAGGGGATGTTCGGGACCTTCAGTTTGAGCTGGTCCAACTGCTCGGTGAGCTCGGCGAGCCGGTCGCGGTTGGCCGTGAGTTCCTTGTCGTTCGCCTGGGCGCTCTCCCGCAAACCCTCCCGCTGGTCCGGCGTGGCGCCCTTGAACTGCTCGGAGATCACCCGGCGCTGCCGGTGGCCCTCGTCCACCGCGGTCTGGGTGTGCCGGACCTCGTCCAGCAGTCGCAGGTACCCGTCGACGTCGAAGTCGACGCCCTTGAGCTCGGCGGCCCGGCGGACCGCGTCGGCATTCTCCCGGATGAACTTGTTATCCAACATGCGACTAACTCTCGATTCGCCGGACGCATTGCCGCCCTCACAGGCGTGAAGCCCGATGCTACACGAGGCAATCCGGACGGTTTTCACCTGACCGTAGCGACAGATTGCGGCTGCCAAAGCGAATTCCCTGGCCGGCCGGTGAGCACGAATTCGTACCGGGTCATGAATTCGCTACGGCCGAGGAATTCGGCCCAGGCGGCCGGTGGCAGCCGGCGGGCCGGCTCGCTAGCCTCGGAAGAGGCAGCCGTACGCCTGAACTACCAGCGCGCCACCCCGGTGCTGCGAGCTCCGTCGACCGCGCCGTGCCGAGATTCCGCACACGGACGCTCCGTCGCCAGCCCGCTCGCCCCGCACCTGGCTGCCGGTAGATGCGAGGAGACCCAGTCATGACCGCTGCCGAGACCAGGATGGACCACGCCGAGGACGTCGTCAGCTTTCTGAAGGCGCAACACGAGGAGATCAAGGCGCGCTTCCAGCAGGTGCTCACTCTGTCCGGCGACCAGCGCCAGTCAGCCTTCGACGACCTCCGGCGGCTGCTCGCCGTGCACGAGACCGCCGAGGAAGAGGTGGTGCACCCGCGGGCGAAGAAGGAGATCGCCGACGGCGAGTCGGTGGTGCAGGCCCGGTTGAACGAGGAGAACGAGGCCAAGCAGATGCTGGCCGCCTTGGAGAAGTTGGACGTGAACTCCGCCGAGTTCGAGCAGAAGTTCGAGCAGTTCCGGCAGGACGTGATCACCCACGCCGAGGCCGAGGAACAGCAGGAGTTCTTGCAGCTCAAGGCCGAACTCGACCCGGACCAGTTGCAGCGGATGCGCAACGCGGTCAAGCTCGCCGAGTCGACCGCGCCGACCCGCCCGCACCCGGGCGTCGAGTCCGCTGGGGCGAACATGCTCGCCGGGCCGTTCGCCTCGATGCTCGACCGGGCCCGAGACGCGATCACCGGCAAGAACTAGCGCGCAAGTCGCGCCGGAAAGCCGGCGGGGCGCCGGCAGCCACCACTGTCGATCGGTTGGCTGCCGGCGCCCCGTCTATTCGCATGTTGTTGTCCCTGCGCCCTTGCCGGTCAGTACCGCTCGCGCCAATCGCCGTCGTGGCTGGTCTGGGCGTGGTCTGGCGCGGGCATAGCACAGCCCTGCGGCCGGGCATCGGGATCATCATGCTGGTCAACGCGGTTGCGCTGCTGCGGACGATCGTCACGCGGCGGTGACCGACGAAGCGCTCAGTCGGGAGGTGGCTCCCCCTCTGGACTCGAACCAGAAACCCTTCGATTAACAGTCGAGGTGCTGGTAACCGCCAATGCACCGCCGCCCGCTCTACTCATCCTCGGAAGCTCGCAGGGAGATCCTCGTCATGTCAAGAATTCCAAGCAAAATTGGCTCGACGCCGGAGTCAGTAGAAATCTCGTGAAGCTTTGCGCGCAGGTACGGGTATGCTGCAGGTAGCGCGACTAGCTCACCAAAAGCGTGCGTCACCCCTTCCTTGCGAAACAGTTCAGGCTCGGTGGTCACGTACAGCAGGCCTACTGTGGCCGACACCGAGATATCGGGACGCTCAACAGCCACCTTGACCTGGTAGGCAGCTCCGCCTTCATCTGTCAGTTGTGCCGCGAGCTGGATATCCAACGGAAACTCTTGTCCCTCCTCAGGGGCAATGCCGTCGCTCCGCCTCATCGAGAGGGCAAGGAAATTGATGGCATCGAGCCGGCATCGGTTCAAAGCTTTACGCAGGTCTTCACGAACGACCTGGCTCGCTGATGCTGTCTCGCTCATCCGACGCGCTGGCGGAGCACAAGATCCCGCCACGGCTCAGTCTGGACGGGTTGGATCCTCGCCGGCTTCGGCCAGTAAACGCAGGTTGACAGCGCCTGGACCATGGTGAAAGTGCCCACCGTAGGTGCAGCAGATCGTTCATACAGCCACGCCGAGACAGCGCGCTGCTCCTCGCGAGTCAACTGCTCCATACCTGAGTCCAAATCCCAAGCCGGGCGGTGTTGACGCACCCACCGCACCACAGACGCCCAAGTCCAAATGCGCCTTCCTCCGGGAAGGGCGTACGGCAGTGGAAAACTATGACCCCGCGCGCCGTTGGCCAAGAGGTTCACCGCCTGGCGGCTGACACCAAGACGGTCAGCGATCTCCCCTTCATCGACAAGATCGAGGTCCACATCTACCGTGCGCAACTGCACAAGCCGCTCAAGATGGGAGACCATGAGTCGAATCTGGCTCACATTGCTCGCACCGTCGGGCACCTCGACTGTTAGCGTAACGACCGTCGAGTGGCAGATACGGGCAGCCGACGCATCGAAGTGTTCGTACAGTGCCTCCACTTGGGCGGGGTTGTCCACCGAGAAATTATCAACTAGGAATCGAACCTCGACATGCTTCATGACAACGCGTTCCTCCCAGACGTTGACAGACGTCAACACTACATACGTCGACAGCGCATGTCCACGTCTTAGCTGTCACTCTCGCCGCCTGCTACGAGGGTCTCCGTCGGTCAGCGGATGCCTGCGTGCGTCACGTTCAATCCGGCGAGCGTGGTTCGAAGCGTTTTTCGGAGTGTGGTATACGGGGATGGAGCAGCACCCCGAACGACACCGCAACGTGCCCCAATGACTGGCCTTAACGATGAACCACTCTCCAGGCTGCCGCTCAAAGATTGACTCGAGGGCTTGCCGTACGTCCTTGTTGTCATGACTTGCGGGGTACAGCTCGCTCATGACGTACACCCACATAACAGGCCGACGGGCACTGCCGCCACGGCCCGGCAGTGCGCGCACTTGGTCACGCACAGGTCATTCATCACTTGTCGTGTCCAAACCTTGATCGGCCGGACGGCGCGGACCCGAGCGCTCAGAGTTGCTTAATGTCTGCAACGAGGTATGGTCATCAAGTCCGCCAAGACAACTGACGACCCCAGCGTCGGAGTTCGCTCCGACCCGGGGTCGTCGCTTTTCCGAGAGTGACCCTACGCCCAGCGCACGTCAGCGCAAGCACTCGAATCCCACCGATGTAGTTATCCGGCCGGGTTGGACCGCTTACGCTTGACAAAGTTATCCACAGGCCTGCAGGTCCCGAATTTATTGGGAATGGTCCGGCCGAGATGGACAGCCTCGACGATGCCGGATGTCTGATCAGTCACCCATACAACACTTCCGTAACCGGCCTGTTTAAGGGCCGTCGAGAATGCCTAACAGCCTTCGCGACCCTTCTACGATGTGTCGACGAAATGCCAGCGGGCACAGCCGAACTCAGGTTCAGCCACGCAGCACAGACTGCGCCGGCAAGTCGTTTATCCACCGCTCATAGGGTGCCGAGCATCCAAGAGGCCAAGTTATCCACAGGTCCAGTGTGGCGCATGGTTGTGATTAACATCACTGTCTACTACTCTTGCGCACCTCATCAAGACCGACGAAGGACCCAAAAGTGAAGGGCTGGACAAGCCGTACGAATACTCAAAGCTACTGCGGGAAGTGGCTCAGGCTGGCTGATACGTACGACAGGCCCCAGCTGACCCAACGTTCCCTGTCATATGGTCGGCCGGCGCCGTCCGCTCCCTAACCACCCATGCGGCAGGCGGCGGGCAGCTCGGCCGCCTGGCAGGCGCCCTCCGAGCCCGTGGATCGCGTGCGGGTCGCCGGACGAGGTTGCTCCTCAGAGTCCGCTGCATGAGAGCCACGCGCGAGGCCGGCGCTCAACTGGGCAGACAACCCGCCGCACTAGGACTGGCACTGCAGACCTCAGCCCCGGACGATCACAGGTTCAGCAACGCATCAAGAATCTGCAAACCCAGCTGATCAGACGATCCCGCGCACGTGCGCTCCTCGATCGCCCCGATGGCAGCGAGCCGGTGGATCAACCAGGCAGCGGCTCCTCGGCTATCAGCTCTCGCCGCCGACGAGACCGCCACCTCTCCTGCTCCCCCATCTGGACTCGAACCAGAAACCCTTCGATTAACAGTCGAATGCTCTGCCAATTGAGCTATGGGGGATCACGCGTCGCCGCGACCGGGTCGGCCTGGCTGGCCGGTGCCCTGGCGGCGGGTAGAACAATAGCGCACCGCTCCACCGCCACACCTCGCACCCCTGGCACCGGGCGCGTCGGGCGGCCGCGGGTGGCAGCCCGGCCGGTCGAACAGGCACGATGGATCGATGAAACCGTCGTTCCTTCTCGGAATCGCAGTCGGCTACGTCCTGGGCGCCCGAGCCGGACGGGAGCGGTACGAGGACATCGTGGCGATGGCCCGTCGGGTTGCCGGCAGTCAGACCGTGCAGTCCACCGCCGGAGTCCTGCAGGCACAGGTGCACGACCTGACCCAACAGGCTCGGCACAGCTTCGGCCACGCTGGCGTCTCGGCCAACGGGTACGGCCGCTAGGCCCTCGGAGGCACGACCGCTGGCTCAGGCCGACAGGTCAGCCTGCTGCTCGCGTACCCGGTCGAGATAGCCGGCCAGTGCCTGGCGGACGTCCGGCGTGTCGGGCGTTCCGGAGTCCAGCCGGGCGGTCCAGTGCAGGCCGTCGACCCCAGGACGGCGCCGGGCGATCACCCGAGCGGTGCCCCCGGGCACCCGCACCTGCTCCTGCCGGGCGATGCTGCGCTCCACCCGCTGCCGTACCACCACCGGAAGGTTGCGCGGCTCGGTGAGCCGGTACCGGACCGGCGGCCGGTCGGTCACCACGCCGTGCTCGTCGGCGGTGCCCTCAACCACTTCGAGGCCGGCCGCGTCCCAGGTTGCCTTGACCACCGTCGACCACGAGACGTGCCGCCAGCCGTCCTCACCGGGCAACAGCAGGCCCCGGACGGTGGCCGCCAGCAACGCACGATGGTCGCCCGCCGGCTCACCGTCGGCCACCGCGAGCAGCCGCTCCCCCGGCTCCAGCAGCGACCGGAGCGCCTTGGGCGCCCGCACCCGTCCGAACATGCCTACGCCTCTCCGCCGATTGCCCGAGCGCGCAGCTCGCGCCGGCGCTGTTCCAGCTGGGCCAGCTGCCCGAACAGCGCGCCGACCTCCTCCGATTCCGCCGACAGCCGCTGCAGCCGCGACTTCAACCGGGCCACTTCCCGGGCCACCACCTGCTCGGCCAGGCTGTTCACCATCGCCTCCGCGTAGCGGGCCTGGTTGTCGGCGCCGGACCGCAGCGGCTCCACGGCGAGCGCGTTGACCGAGACCCGCACCGGCGAGTCGGCCGGTAGCCGGTCGGCGACGGCCGCCGGCCAGGACGGTCCCGGACTGGCCGACGCCGCGCCGCCCGCGGCCTGGATCGCCTGCTGCAACTGCCGGTGCGCCGGCACCGCGAACGCCAACTCGCCCAGCTCGTCGAACTGCTTGCCGACCACGTCGGGCAACTGCAGCGCCGCCTTGACGACCTCCCGCTCGGTCTGGGCCACCCGGGCCGGCACCTGTTCGGCCGCCGGCTCGGTCGGTGCGGGCGCGGGTCGCTCGGCCTTCTCGCCGGACCGGACCAACCCGCGCACCCGGGCCACCACCCGGTTCGGGTCGTCCACACCGACCAGGCCGGCCAGCAGCCGGGCGTACTCGTCCCGCAGCGCGTGGTCCTTGATCCGGGCCACCAGCGGCACGCCGCGGTCGAGCGCGGCCACCCGCCCCTCGGCCGAGTCCAGGTCGAACCGGTTCACCACGGTGCGCAGCACGAACTGCACCAGCGGCACCCGACCCTCGATCAGCGACCGGACCGCGGCGTCACCGCCGGACTGCCGCAGCTCGCACGGGTCCTGCCCGCTCGGCGCGATCGCCACGAAGGTCTGCGCCATGAACTTCTGCTCCTCGGCGAACGCCCGCTCGGCCGCCTTCATGCCGGCGGCGTCACCGTCGAAGGTGAAGATCACCTGGCCGCCGAAGGCGTCGTCGTCCATCAGCAGCCGGCGGATCACCCCGATGTGCTCCGCGCCGAACGAGGTGCCGCAGGTGGCGACCGCGGTCGGGATGCCGGCCAGGTGGCAGGCCATCACGTCGGTGTAGCCCTCGACGATCACCGCCTGGTGCTGCTTGGCGATCTCCCGCTTGGCCAGGTCCATGCCGTAGAGCAGCTGGCTCTTCTTGTAGATCGGCGTCTCTGGGGTGTTGAGGTACTTGGCCTCGATCCGGTCGTCGTCGTGGATCCGCCGGGCCCCGAAGCCGACCACGTCGCCGGCCACGTCCCGGATCGGCCAGAGCAGCCGCCGGTGGAACCGGTCGATCAGGCTGCCCCGGCCGGACTCCCTGGCCAGCCCGGCCAGGGTCAGCTCGGCAGCCGTGAAGCCGCGGCCGAGCAGGTACTTGGTCAGGCTGTCCCAGCCGGCCGGGGCGTAGCCGCAGCCGTAGCGCTGGACGGCAGCCGGCTCGAAGCCGCGCTCGGCCAGGTACTTGCGGGCCGGGGCCGCGTCCGGCGAGCTGAGCTGGTCGGCGTAGAAGGCGGCCGCCAGCACGTGCGCCTCCACCAGCCGGGCCCGCTGGCCGGACGTCCGCTGCCCACCCGAACCGCCGTCGACGTACCGGAGCTGGACGCCGGCCCGGACCGCCAGCCGCTCCACCGCCTCGCTGAACGAGATGTGCTCGATCCGCTCGACGAAGGTGATCACGTCACCGCCGGCGCCGCAGCCAAAGCAGTGGAACAGGTTGCGCGCCACCGACACCGACAGCGACGGCGACTTCTCGTCGTGGAAAGGGCAAAGCCCCTTGAGGTTGCCGCCGCCGGCGTTGCGCAGCTGGACGTGCTCGCCGATCACCTCGGCGATCTGGGACCGTTCGCGGACCGCGGCGATGTCCTCGTCGCGTATCCGGCCCGGCATGGCCACGAGTCTAGGCGGCCAGCGGCCTCAGCCTTGCTCGGCTGCCGCTTCGAGCTCGGCGATCACCAGCCGGCGCATCCCGAACATCGCCTGCAGCACCCGCTCGACCCGGGCCGGGTCGGGGTCCGCCAGCAACTGCGGCAACCGGTCGGGGACGATCTGCCAGGACAGCCCCCAGCGGTCCTTCAACCAGCCGCACGGTTGCTCCTCGCCACCGTCGGCGGCCAGCGTGTTCCAGTACCGGTCGACCTCCGCCTGGTCGGCGCAGGCCACCGACAGCGACACCGCCTCGGTGAATCGGAAACCGGACGGCGCGCCGATCGCCCGGTAGTCCCGGCCGCCCAGCCGGAAGCTGGCCAGCAGGGTCCGCTGCCCGTCCGGGCCGTCGGAGTAGTCGATCGAGAGGATCTCGGAGTCCGGCAGCAGCGACGTGTAGCAGCGCAGGGCCTCCTCACCATCGGCGGCGAACCAGAGGCAGGGCGTCACCTTGGACGGCGTCGACTCAGTCATCGTTACCTCCTCGAAGGGTGGGGCCCGACCAGTCGATCGTGCCAGGCCAACGCGGCCGAGTCGGTGAGTTGCGCGACCTGGTCGATGACCACCCGCAGCCGGTCGGCGTCGGTCTCGGCGGCCCGCCAGGACGGGCGCAGTACCAGCGACAGCGCCGGCTCACCGCCGGCCAGCAGCGCCTCGACCAGCTCGGTCAGCATCCGGCGCTGGCCGGCCAGCTCGGCCTCGGCGGCCGGCCGGAGCATCACGTACCGGTAGGCGATCGCCTTCAGCAGCGCGCACTCGGCGGCGGCCTGCTCGGGCACCACCAGGTCGGCGACGTACCGGCCGAGCGGCTCGGCGCCGAACTTCTCCCGGGTGGCCCGCACGGCGGCCGAGACGAACCGGCCGGTCAGCTCGCTGGTCGCCCGTTTGGCCAGCCCCTGGGCCAGGAACGAGCCGTCGTAGCCGGCCAGCTCGCGCAGCGGCGGCAGGTCGAGGAGCCGGTCGAGCACCGGCGCCAGCGTGTGCTCCCCCAGCGACGTGTACTGCTCGGTGGCCTGCCGGCAGAGGGCGGCCCGCTCGTCATCGGAGCGCAGCACGGCCAGCCGGATGTGCCCGGAGTGCACGCCGTCCTCGACGTCGTGCACCGAGTAGGCGACGTCGTCGGCCCAGTCCATCACCTGGGCCTCCAGGCACCGCTCCCCGGCCGGCCGGCCGTCGCGCAGCCAGTCAAAGGCGGGACGGTCGGCGGCGTAGCAGCCGTACTTGCGAGTGTCCGGCCCGGCCGGCCACGGGTACTTGCAGACCGCGTCCAGGGTGGCGCGGGTCAGGTTCAGCCCGGCCGGCTCGGCCGCCACCGCCTTCGCCTCCAGCCGGGTCAGGATGCGCAGCGTCTGGGCGTTGCCCTCGAAGCCGTCGCAGCCGCCGGCCACCGCCACCGCGTCCAGCGCGTCCTCGCCGTTGTGCCCGAACGGCGGGTGGCCGAGGTCGTGGGCCAGCCCGGCGGCGTCCACCAGGTCGGGGTCGCAGCCGAGGCTGGCACCCATCTCGCGGCCGATCTGGGCGACCTCGAGCGAGTGGGTGAGCCGGGTCCGCGGGAAGTCGTCCTGGCCCGGAGTCACCACCTGGGTCTTGTCGGCGAGCCGGCGGAACGCGTACGAGTGCAGCACCCGCGCCCGATCACGCTCGAAGGCGCCGCGCTCGAAGGTGCCGCGGTCGTCCGCGCCGGGCTGGCCCCGCTTGGGGTCCTCGGCGACCCGGCGCTGCAGGTCCGCGGCCGGGTAGGAGTACCGGCCAACCACCTAGATGTGCTCCTCGGTCCAGTCGGCGAACTGTTGCAGGTGCTGCAGCCACATGCCGACGGTGAACTTCAACTGCTCGCGGCTGACGCCGCCCTCGAAGTCGAACGCCTGCTCGGCGCAGATGCCGACCAGGCCGTCGTCCGGCAGCACCGTGTAGGCCTTGGGGAACAGCTTGCTGCGGTTCCAGTCGTCCAGCACCAGGGCCAGCGTCGGCCGCAGGTCCACCTCGAACCGGCGGTTCAGGTAGAGCCGGGCCTGCAGCACCTCGTCGTCCTGGCCGTAGTGGAAGAAGTAGACGCTGTAGGAGTCCCAGCGCACCGCCAGGTCACCGTCGTCGTCGACCAGCCAGCGCAGCTGGTACTCCCGCAAGATCTGCTGGACCACCTCGGTGGTCGGCAGCACCCGCGGACCGGCCGGCCGGCCGATCGGCTGGTCAAAGCGGGGCGGGTTGCTCCCCCGGGCCGCCGCGACGGCCGCCGCCGCGATTCGGGACAGACGACCAGGCACCCGCCCATCCTACGGCCGGCCACCGAGAGCTTTCCGGGCTTCGGCCGTACCCGGGCCGGGGACTTCCCCGACCCGGGCACGACCGTCGAGGTCAGCGCTCCAGGTTGGCCCGGCCGGCCTCCAGCCGGGCGATCGGCACCCGGAACGGCGAGCACGAGACGTAGTCCAGGCCGACCTTGTCGAAGAAGTGCACCGAGTCCGGGTCGCCGCCGTGCTCGCCGCAGACGCCGAGCTTCAGTCCGGTGCGCACCGCCCGGCCGCGTTCGGCGCCGATCTTGACCAGCTCGCCGACGCCCTCGGTGTCGAGCGACTCGAACGGGCTGACCCCGAAGATGCCCTTCTCCAGGTAGTGGCTGAAGAACGCCGCCTCGACGTCGTCCCGGGAGAAGCCCCAGGTGGTCTGGGTGAGGTCGTTGGTGCCGAAGGAGAAGAACTCGGCGGCCTCGGCGATCTGGCCGGCGGTCAGCGCGGCCCGGGGCAGCTCGATCATGGTGCCGATCAGGAACTCCAGGTGCTGGCCGGTCTCGGACCGGACGTCCCGGGCGACCTGGATGATGTCGTCCTTGATCGCCTCGAACTCCTGCACCGCGCCGACCAGCGGGACCATGATCTCGACCCGGGGCACCCCGCCGTCCCTCTGGTGCTCGGCGGCCGCCTCCAGGATCGCCCGGGACTGCATCTCGAACAGGCCCGGAATGACCAGGCCGAGCCGGACGCCGCGCAGGCCGAGCATCGGGTTCTGCTCGTGCAGCTTGTGCACCGCCTGCAGCATGCGCAGGTCACCCTCCCGGGCCTCGCCCCGGGCCTCCGCGACGGCCACCCGCACCGAGAGCTCGGTCAGGTTCGGCAGGAATTCGTGCAGCGGCGGGTCGAGCAGCCGGATGGTCACCGGCAGCCCGTCCATCGCGGCGAAGATGGCCTTGAAGTCCTCCCGCTGCAGCGGCAGCAGATCGGCCAGCCGGCTCTCCCGCTCCTCGTCGGTGTCGGCCAGGATCAGCGCCTCGACCAGCGTCCGCCGGTCGCCGAGGAACATGTGCTCGGTACGGCACAGGCCGATGCCCTGAGCACCGAACCGGCGGGCCCGGGCAGCGTCGTCGGCGGTGTCGGAGTTGGTGCGGACGGCCATCCGGCGGCTGCCGTCGGCCACCATCATCAGCCGGTGCACCGCCTTCACCAACTCGTCCGCGTCGGAGGCCTCGGGGTCGAGCTCGCCCTCGAAGTACCGGACCACCGGCGAGTCGACCACCGGCACCTCGCCGAGGAACACCTCGCCGCTGGTGCCGTCGATCGAGATGACGGTGCCCTCCGGGTAGACCGAGCCGTCCTTGAGGGTGAAGTGCCGGGCCTTGGTGTCGACGTCGATCGCCTCGGCGCCACACACGCAGGTCTTGCCCATGCCGCGGGCGACCACCGCCGCGTGGCTGGTCTTGCCGCCCCGGCTGGTCAGGATGCCCTGGGAGGCGATCATGCCGTCCAGGTCGTCCGGGTTCGTCTCCCGGCGCACCAGGATCACCTTCTCACCGGAGCGCGACCACTTCACCGCGGTGTAGGAGTCGAAGACCACCTTGCCGACCGCGGCGCCCGGTGAGGCGTTCATCCCCTGGGCGATCTTGCGGTGGTTCGAGGTGTCGTCGAAGTGCGGGAACATCAGCTGCGCCAGCTGGGCGCCGGTCACCCGCTTGAGCGCCTCCTGCTCGTCGATCAGGCCCTCGTCGATCAGCTGGGTGGCGATCCGGAAGGCGGCCGCGGCGGTCCGCTTGCCGACCCGGGTCTGCAGCATCCAGAGCTTGCCGCGCTCGATGGTGAACTCGATGTCGCACAGGTCGCGGTAGTGCTCCTCCAGTTGCGCCATGATCTCCATCAGCTGGTCGTAGGAGCGCTTGTCCAGCTGCTCCAGGTCGGCCAGCGACAGCGTGTTGCGGATGCCGGCCACCACGTCCTCGCCCTGCGCGTTGGCCAGGTAGTCGCCGTAGACCCCCTTGGCACCAGAGGCCGGGTCGCGGGTGAAGGCGACGCCGGTGCCGGAGTCGTCGGAGGCGTTGCCGAACACCATCGAGCAGACGTTCACCGCGGTGCCGAGGTCGGCCGGAATGCGCTCCTGCCGGCGGTAGAGGATCGCCCGCGGCGCGTTCCAGGAGTCGAACACCGCCCGGATCGCCAGGTTCATCTGCTCGCGCGGGTCCTGCGGGAACTCCCGGCCGGCGTGCTCGACCACGATCTGCTTGTAGGTCTCGACCAGCTTGCGCAGATCCTCGGCCTCCAGGTCGAGGTCGTTCTTGGTGCCCCGGGCGTCCTTCGCGGCGTCCAGCGCGTCGTCGAAATGCTCACCGTCGATGCCGAGCACGGTCTTGCCGAACATCTGGATCAGCCGGCGGTAGGAGTCGAAGGCGAACCGCTCGTTGCCGGTCTGGGCGGCCAGGCCGCGCACCGACTGGTCGTTCAGGCCGACGTTGAGGACGGTCTCCATCATGCCGGGCATCGAGAACTTGGCGCCGGATCGCACCGAGACCAGCAGCGGGTTGTCGGTCTGGCCGAGCTTCTTGCCCATGGTGCGCTCCAGCGCGGCGAGGTGCTCGGAGACCTCCTCGGACAGCTCGGCCGGTTCGCGACCGGTGGCGAGGTAGGCCTGGCAGGCCTCGGTGGTGATGGTGAAACCAGGCGGGACGGGCAGCCCCATGTTGGTCATCTCGGCGAGGTTGGCGCCCTTGCCGCCGAGCAGGTCCTTGAGGTCCTTGTTGCCTTCAGCGAAGTCGTAGACGAACTTCGTCATGTTGTGCGCACCACCGATTGTGTCGATACGGATACGTGCTTAGAGACCCTAGGCTCGGAAAGCGATTACGGTCCCGTCGGCGGCGGTGCAAAGAGGCAAAACACACACCGGCGTATAGCCGCCTTACTGGACGGATTTCGGGTCGAGCGCGTCGCGCAGCCCGTCGCCGAACAGGTTGAACGACAGCACGGTCAGGAACAGCGCGACGCCGGGGCAGATCAGGTACATCGGGTCGGCGATGAAGAAGCTCTGCGCGCTGGAGAGCATGCCGCCCCAGGACGCGGTCGGCGGCTGCACGCCGATCCCGAGGTAGGACAGCGCCGACTCGGCCAGGATGTAGGCGGGGATGGTCAGGGTGGCCAGCACCAGCAGCGGTCCGAGCAGGTTCGGCAGCAACTCGCGGGTGATGATGCGCAGGTCGCTGGCCCCGAGCGCCCGGGCTGCCTCGACGAACTCCTTCTCGCGCAACGACAGCACCTGGCCACGGATCAGCCGCCCGATGTAGGGGAATCCCGAAAAGCCGAGCAGAAAGATGACCAGCCCGAAGTTCAGGCTCTCACCTGACAGGCCGAGGAACTGCGGCGATTGGCTCAGCACCGAGACCAGGGCCAACGCCAGCAGCAGGCCGGGAAGGGTCAGCAACACGTCGAAGACGAACGTCATCACCACATCGAGGACGCCCTTGTAGTAGGCGGCGAGCAGCCCGGTCGCGGTGCCCAGCAACAGCGAGGCCAGGGTCGCGGCGACCGAGATGGTCAGCGAGGTACGGGCGCCGGCGACCAGCCGGGACAGCACGTCCCGGCCGTTCAGCGGTTCGACGCCGAGCCAGTGCGTTGTCGAGATGCCGCCGAAGTGCCCGAGCGGGACGGCCGCCTCCTCGCTCACCAGTTGCGAGTTGAATTGGCTGGGCTGGTGGCCGTACAGGTCGTTCAGCTGGGAGGAGAACACCGCCACCAGGACGATGCCGAGCAGCATGATGCCGCCGGCCATCGCCACCCGGTCCTGCCGGAGCCGGCGCCAGGCGAGCTGGCGGAGCGACCGGCCCTCGATGACGGCGTCGGCCGCGGCATCCGGTGCTCCGGCCACCAGGGTGGCGGTGTAACGGTCGCCGGATGGCTCAGCTACCACAGTTGTCCTCCCCCGGGACGTGCGCGTGCGGTAGACGCTGAGGGCGCAAGATCACGGCGGCGTACCCAGTTTGATCACGACTGTGCATCGCCGCGTCAATTAGCCGCTCCGTCTAGCTAGTGCGGCTTCGTTCTTGGCTCGCCGGTTACAAGAGTGGACGCTGCTAGCCGCCGGGTGCCCATTCGGCGGGACGGCCGAGGCGGCGGACGGATGGCTCGAACAGCAGTGGCAGCAGGCTGCCCGCGACGAGCGCGGCGCCGATGAGGGTGCCCGCGCTGCCGCCGAGGGTGGCGAGCAGGATGCCGGCGATCAGCGGGGCGAGCGGCACCAGACCGCCCGAGACGAACCCGGCGGCGCTGTTCAGCCGGCCCTGCAGTTCGTCCGGGGTGACGAACGAGAGGTAGGCGCCGATACCCGCGTTGTTGGCCGGCATCACGAACGTACCGAGCGCCAGCAGCGCGCCGATCGCCCGCACGTCGGTCGTCCAGGCCATCGGCACGACCACGGCGGCCAGGATGAACCCGGTGGTCATAGTCGTCGCGCCAGTGGGCAACCGCTGCGCGTGCCGGGACGCGACCGCGGCGCCGACGATCCCCGCGCCGGCGGCGATCGCGTCGATGGCGCCGATGGCCGCCGGCGCCACCCCCGCGCGCACCATTCGCAGCGTGATCGAGATGAGGACGTAGCCCATTGCGAAGTTGACGATGCCGCCCCAGAGCATCATCGCCCGGGCCGCCGGCTGCGACCACAGGAATCGCAGGCCCTCGGCCAGGTCCGCCCGCAGCCTGCGTGGGCCTTCTCGCGCCGGTGCCGGCAACCGGGCGCGCAGGAACAGCACCGCCACCGCGAACGCGGCGAAGCTGACCGCGTCGACGGCGAACGGCAGGCTCGCGGCCACCGCGAACAGGGCTCCGCCGAGCGGCGGCCCGATCAGCGATGCGACGTGGTGCCGGGCCTGCATGCGGGTGTACGCCTGCGCCAACTGCGGGGCCGGCACCACCGCGCGCAGCGACGCGGAGGCGGCCGGTGCGAAGAAGGTCTCGACGGTTCCGGCGAGCATCGCGGCCACGATCAGCACGCCGATCCTGGCCGCGCCGGCGGCGACCAGCAGCGCGAGGGCGCCGAGCACCGCGGCCGAGGCCAGGTTGCTGAGCAGCAGCACCCGGCGCCGCGACCAGCGGTCGACCAGCACGCCGGCCGGCAGCCTGGCGACCGTGCCCGCCGCGAAGTACGCCGTGGTCGCCAGTGCGGCCTGGCTCGTCGAGTGGGTCAGCGCGTAGCCGAGCAGCGGGAAGACCAGCATCGACATGGCCGAACCGAGCTCGGAGGCGGTGTCACCGAGCCAGAGGATGGCGAAGTCGCGATTGCCCTTCAGGCCCGTGCTCGTCGGCATTCGGACCACTATGGCGGATGGGTTCGGTCACGTCGAGCCGGTCTACGCCGAATGCCGCGGCACTGTGGAGACTGCGGCGTTCGGGCTGGGTGTCGTCAGGCCATCCCGTCGTAGCTGGCGGTGCCGTTGCCGGCGCTGCCCGGCACGCCGGTCCATGTCCAGAGGTGGTCGTCCGCGGCGTGGAAGGCGACCGCCAGCGAACCGTCCGAGAGCACCTGCAGGTCCGGACCTGCCAGTTCAGCTCTACCGGCTGGGGCAGCGATTCTGATCAGGCAGGCCGAGCGGTCAGCCGCCGGAGTTCTCGATCTCGGCGCCGAACGGGACCTGCAGCGACTCCCGGTCGGACAGCCAACCCTCCGGCAGGGTGACCTTCTTGGTGCCGGTGGTGCGACCCCGGGGCTGGCCCAGCACCTCGGTCGGGAACGGCTGGTCGAGGTCGAGCTGGTCGAGAAGCGACCGCAGCTCGGGCAGGTTCGAGGACATCGCCAGCGCCCGGCGCAACTCGGCCCCGACCGAGAATCCCTTGAGATACCAGGCAACGTGCTTGCGGAAGTCGACCACGCCGCGCTCGTCGCCGAGCCAGTCGGCGAGCAGTTCGGCGTGCCGGTACATCGCCTTCGCCACCTCGGACAGGCCCGGCAGCGCGGTGGCCTGCTCACCGCGGAAGGCGGCGGCCAGGTCACCGAACAGCCACGGCCGACCCAGGCAACCGCGGCCGACCACCACGCCGGCGCAGCCGGTCTGCCGCACCATCCGCACGGCGTCGGCCGCCTCCCAGATGTCACCGTTGCCGAGCACCGGGATCTCGAGCAGTTCGACCAGTTCGGCGATCGCTGCCCAGTCGGCCTGGCCACCGTAGAAGTCGGCGGCGGTCCGGCCGTGCAGGGCGACGTAGGCAGCGCCGGCATCCTGCGCCCGCAGGCCGGCCTCCCGGAAGGTCAGATGGTCGGCGTCCACCCCCATTCGCATCTTCACGGTGACCGGCAGTTGGCCGTCCGCCGCCCGCACCGCCGCGCCGACGATCGCCGAGAACAGGTTGATCCGCCAGGGCAGGGCGGAACCGCCACCGCGCCGGGTCACCTTGGGAACCGGACAGCCGAAGTTCAGGTCGACGTGGTCGGCCAGGTCCTCGGCCACGATCATCCGCACCGCGTCGCCCACCACCGCCGGGTCGACACCGTAGAGCTGGATCGAGCGGGGCTGCTCGTCCGGCGCGAAGGTGACCAGCTGCAGCGTCTTGCGGTTGCGTTCGACCAGCGCCCGGCTGGTGATCATCTCGGAGATGTACAGGCCGGCGCCGTACTCGCGGCAGAGCCGCCGGAAGGCGACGTTGGTGATGCCGGCGAGCGGCGCCAGCACCACCGGCGGGTCGACCGTGATCCGGTCGCCCAGCCGCAGCGGTGGTGCGACCGGTGCCACCGCGGGAAGGACTGCTGGCGTTGCGGTCATGCTCAGCAGCCGATCAACCGCTCCGCCAGGTAGCCGGCGACCTTGTCGAGCGCCACCCGGTCCTGGGTCATCGCATCCCGCTCGCGGATGGTCACCGCCTGGTCGTCCAGCGTGTCGAAGTCGACCGTCACGCAGTAAGGCGTGCCGATCTCGTCCTGCCGGCGGTAGCGCTTGCCGATGGCCTGGGTCTCGTCGTACTCGACGTTCCAGTGCTGGCGCAGCTCACCGGCCAGCTCGCGTGCCTTCGGCGACAGGTCGGCGTTCTTCGACAGCGGCAGCACCGCGACCTTGATCGGCGCCAGCCGCCGGTCGAGCTTCAGCACCGTGCGCTTGTCCATGCCGCCCTTGGTGTTGGGCGCTTCGTCCTCGGTGTAGGCGTCCAGCAGGAAGGCGAGGGTGGCCCGGGTCAGGCCAGCCGCCGGCTCGATGACGTACGGGTAGTAGCGCTGCTCACCCTCCGGCCGGCTGGCGTCGAAGTACCGCAGGTCGGCGCCGGAGTGGCTGGCGTGGGTGGACAGGTCGAAGTCGGTGCGGTTGGCGATGCCCTCCAGCTCGTCGAACTCCTTGCCACCGAAGTTGAACCGGTACTCGATGTCGACGGTGCGCTTGGAGTAGTGCGACAGCTTCTCCTTCGGGTGCTCGTACCGGCGCAGGTTCTCCGGCTTCAGGCCGAGGCCGACGTAGAAGTCCCAGCGGGTGTCGATCCAGTACTCGTGCCACTGCTCGTCAGTACCCGGCTCGACGAAGAACTCCATCTCCATCTGCTCGAACTCACGGGTGCGGAAGATGAAGTTGCCGGGGGTGATCTCGTTGCGGAACGACTTGCCGGTCTGCGCGATACCGAACGGTGGCTTCTTGCGGGTGGTGGTCAGCACGTTCGCGAAGTTCAGGAAGATGCCCTGGGCGGTCTCCGGGCGCAGGTAGGCCAGGCCGGACTCGTCCTCGACCGGGCCGAGGTGGGTCTTGAGCATGCCGGAGAACTGCCGGGTCTCGGTCCACGCCTTGTTGCCGCAGTTCGGGCAGGAGATCTCGGCGAGACCGTCCTGCGGGGCACGGCCCTTGCGCCGCTCGAAGTCCTCGACCAGGTGGTCAGCCCGGAACCGGTGGTGGCAGACGGTGCACTCGGTGAGCGGGTCGCTGAAGGTGGCCAGGTGTCCGGACGCCGCCCACACCGCCGGCGGCAGGATCACCGAGGAGTCCAGGCCGACCACGTCGTCGCGGCCGGTGACCATCGCCCGCCACCACTGGCGGCGCAGGTTCTCCTTCAGCTCCACCCCGAGTGGGCCGTAATCCCAGGCCGAGCGGGTGCCGCCGTAGATCTCCGCAGCCGGGAAGACGAAGCCTCGACGCTTCGCCAGGCTGACAACGGCCTCATTGCGGTCCACGGGCACGGCGGGGTTCTCCATCACGGATGGGTGAGCAGGGACCCCTCTAGGCTATCGGCCGGCCCCAGCTGCTTTCGCCGGCTGTCCACAGGCTGGCCGTCGGCGCCACCGTCGTCCACAGGGCGCCGGCTCTCCCAGCGGTCGAAGGCGTAGCTGACGGTCCCGGTCAGCAGCCAGCCGAGCAGGATGTCGAAGACGTAGTGCTCGGCCGCGTACACCAGGGCGAACGCCATCACCAGGGCGTAGCCGGCCAGCAGCGGCCGCCACCGCTTGCGGACCCGCGGCCAGAAGAACACCGTGATCAGCATCGAGATGGCCGCGTGCAGCGACGGCACCGCCGCCACCTGGTTCACGCCTGCCTGGCCCTCGTCGATCAGCGCCTTGGCCTGCGGCACCCCCAGCCGGTCCCAGCCGCGGGTGGAGATCCGCTCGATCCAGGGTGCCGCGCCGGCGTGGCTGAGCTGCACCTGGCCGAGCATGCCGCCGGTCTTGTTGTCGCCGGCCGGCGCCTCCATGCAGGGCGGGTCGGACGGCCCGGCGGTCACCTGGCTGGCGTCGCACTGCGCGGCCGCCCACGGGGGCGCGGCCGGGAACACGATGAAGCCGATCAGGCCGATGAACGAGATCACCACGAAGCGCAGCACGAACTTGCGCCACTCCGCCCGGTTGCGCAGCCAGAGGGCGCCACCCGCCACGTAGGGAGCGAAGAAGAACGAGACGTAGACCAGGCTGACCACCGTCTCCCACCACGGTGGGAACGGCTCCTTCAGGTGTGACTGCAGCCAGACCGTCGGCTCGTGGCCGCCGAACAGCGCCCGGTCGACATTGATCTGCAGGTGCCACTCGGTGGGCCGGCCGACCAGGAGTGCGGCGCCGCGACTCAGGTCGTAGACCAGCAGCACCAGCGCGAATGGCAGCCAGTCGCGCAGCACGAACAGCGACCGGCGGCTGCCCACGGTGGCCGCGATGAGGCCGGTGCAGATGACCAGAAGCAGGGTGTTGCGGTCGTAGGTGAGACCGTCCCGGACGATCCAGTAACCGATCACCACCGCCCAGAGAGTCAGTGCCGCGCACCTCAGCAGCAGCAACCGGTGGGCGCCGGTGGTTTCGGGCAACCGTTCGGCGGCGAGCTCTTCGGCTGGGTGATCTTCGGCTGGCTGGTACCCGGTGGCTCTTTCGAGCTCGGTACTCGTCACGCACACCTCCAGTTCACCCGGCCACCAGGCATGTGTCACCGAATGTACCGAGCGGCCGGGGGCACCGGTCAGCCGGTCGAACCGGGCCGCTGCTGTCGAAGCGGGCGGTCAGCCGTCGGCGCGGTCGCTGCCGGCGGCGGTCTGCCGGCCGGTGTCGTCAATCGTCAGCAGCTGCTCGAACGCGCTCGGCTGATCCAGCGCGTCGGCCAGCAGCGGGGTTGCCAGCAGCTTCACCTGGTAGCTGCCGAGCGCCCGCCGGTAGGCGCCGACGGACTCCCACTCGGTCAGCAGCAGCCAGGCGGCCGGGTCGTCCGCCGCCCGGCCGAGACTGCCCCGGACGAAGCCCGGCCGGTCGGCCAGCGCCCGCAGCGCGATGCCGGCCCGCTCGGTGAACTCGGCCAGCTCGGCGCTGGAGCGCAGCTGGATGGCGACGATCACGCGGGGGCTCCGCCGGTGCGGGGCTCGTCGGCCAGTTCGGTGACCGCCCGGTCCACCGCACCGCCGAACCGCCGGTCCCGCCGGGCATAGGACTCCACTGCCGCCCACAGGTGCCGCCGGTCGAAGTCCGGCCAGAGCGTGTTCATGAACATCAGCTCGGCGTAGGCCGACTGCCACAGCAGGAAGTTGGAGGTCCGCTGCTCACCGGAGCACCGGATGAACAGGTCCACATCCGGCAGCCCGGGCTCGTCGAGGTAGCGGGCGAAGGTCTTCTCGTCCAGCTTGGCGGGGTTGAGCCGGCCGGCCGCCGCCAGCTCGGCGATCCGCCGGGCGGCGTCCACCACCTCGGCCCGGCCGCCGTAGTTGACGCAGAACTGCAGGGTCAACCGGTCGTTGTGCCGGGTCAGCTGCTCGGCCTCCTCCAACTGGCTGATCACCGAGCGCCACAGCCGGGGACGCCGGCCGGCCCACCGGATGCGCACCCCGAGCGCGTGCAGCTCATCGCGGCGCCGGGCCAGCACCTCCTTGTTGAAGTTCATCAAGAACCGCACCTCGTCCGGTGACCGGCGCCAGTTCTCGGTGGAGAACGCGTAGGCCGAGATCACCTCCACGCCGAGTTCCATCGCGCCGAACAGCACGTCCATCAGCGCGGCCTCGCCGGCCCGGTGCCCCTCGGTGCGGGGCAGCCCACGCTGGTTCGCCCACCGGCCGTTGCCGTCCATCACCACCGCGACGTGCCGCGGCACCAGGTTCGAGGGCAACTGCGGCGGCCGGGCGCCCGACGGGTGCGGCGGCGGGTCGGGCCAGGACGAACGCAGGACGGGCATTGGGCAAACGTAGCCTCCCCGGTCCGACGAGCAGCCGGCACTGGTCAGCGATCGACCAGCGGCAGCGACCGGATGCCGCGTTCGAGATGCCACTGCAGGTGGGCGGCGATCAGCCCGCTGGCCTCGCGGCGGTGTGGCTCGGCGGTGCCGTCGGCGAACGGCCAGTCGCCGGACAGCAGCGCGCCGACCAGGGCCAGCGACTCAGGCTGCGGGCGCACCGAGCCGCCGGGGCGGCAGGACGGGCAGACCGAGCCGCCGGAGGCCACGTGGAAGGCGGCGTGCGGACCGGCGGCCGAGCACACCGCACACTCGGACAGCGCCGGTTCCCAGCCGGCCAGCGACAGCGAGCGGATCAGGAAGGCGTCCAGGATCAGGCTGGCGGTGTGCTCCCGCTCGGCCAGCGAGCGGAGCGCCCCGGCGACCAGCAGGAACTGGCGCAGCGCCGGCTCGCCCTCCTCCGGGGTGAGCCGCTCGGCGGTCTCGCAGATCGCCACCGCCGCCGTCCAGGACTGGTAGTCGCCGGCCAGCCGGGCGCCGTAGTTGTAGACCGACTCGACCTGTGTGACCAGGTCGAGCTTGTCGTGTCGCACCGAACCGCGCTCGGCGTCCGGCTCAGCGGTCCGGGTGTAGAGCTGCACGTCGATGTGGCTGCCCGGTTCGAGCCGGGCGCCGTACCGGGAAGTGGTGCGGCGAACGCCCTTGCCGACCGCCCGGATCCGGCCGTGCCGCTTGGTGAGCAGGGTGACGATCCGGTCTGCCTCGCCCAGCTTGTGGACGCGCAGCACCACGGCCTCGTCCCGGTAGAGCGGCATAGCTCAATGGTGACAGAGCCTGCCGACAGCGCAGGCCAATCGAGCACAGCCTGCCGACAGCGCAGGCCAATCGAGCACAGCCTGCCGACAGCGCAGGCCAATCGAGCACAGCCTGCCGACAGCGCAGGCCAATCGAGCACAGCCTGCCGACAGTTCAGGCCGGATGGGCGGCGACGTACCGGCGCAGTTCCTCGACGCTGACCGGGTCCGGCTCCAGCTGAACCACCACCTCGCGCCGCCCCGGGGTGCCGGCCGGCAGCCGGCTCAACAGCAACCGGCCCGAGGCCGACACCGCGGCGCCGGCCAGCTCGAAGCTCAGCCGTACCTGGCCGCCGCGCCGGGCGGTCCAGACCGCATCGGCCGGCACCGCGCACCGGACGGCCACCTCGCTGACATCCAGCAGCTCACCGGCCACCACGCCTGGTGCCGTCGACCGCAGGTCGTCCACCACCTCGGTCAGTTCGACCGGGCCGCTGGCCGGCACCCGGGCCCATTGCCGGCGCTGCTCGGTCCGCGGCTCACCGGTCGGTTCGAGTTCCCACAGCAGCTCGGCACCGGCATAGCTGATCCTGGCGATCCGGGCCGCGACCAGCCCGACCAGGTTCTCACCGGCCGTCCACGACACGGTGACCTCCGCACCGATCAACACCGGCGCGCCGGGCGGCAGCGCCGCCGGCCGCAGCACGGTCAGCCGCTCGCCGGACGTGCCGGCGACCTGGCTGCGGTGCCGGCCACCGTCGGAGTCCAGCAACTCGACGCTGGTGCCTGTTCCAGGTAGCCATTCGAGCACAGCCATCTGCCTCGCTCCCTTCGCGAACCCCCCAGCCGCTGGCACGGAAGATACCGGGCGAACCTGATCACCACCTGGCAAAACCGGTTCGTGTCGCTGCCCGCCTCCGGTCCGGATCACGACTGGAAATTGATCGCCTGGGCGATCAGAAACGCATCAGGATGCCCTATCGGCAGTCAGCTGAGGTCCCACAGCAATCGGTAGTAGCCGATCCGCTCGGGATCCGGTTCGATGCGGTAGCCGGCGAAGAACGCCTCCTGGTGGCCCGGCCCGTGGTTCCACTCCAGGCTCCACGAGCACACCGCCAGATCGGCCCACCGGTCGGCCACCCCGAGCGAACCGAGGTCGACGAAGCCGGCCGGTTCGAGCAGCACGTTCGGCACGCAGGCGTCGCCGTGGCAGACCACCAGCCGGTCGACCGGCGGCACCGCCGCAAGCAGCTCCAGCAACTCGGCCTTCGACCGGCCGGCGGCGGCCGGGTGCCGCTCGGCTCCAGCCCGCCACCAGGCCTCGTCGTACCCCCGGGCACGGCCGATCCGGTCGCCGGCGGACCAGCTGAACGGGCATTCCGCGACCGGCAACGTGTCATGCAGCAGCCGCAGCGCGGCCCCGACCCGGGCCGCCGCCTCAGCCGGCCGGCCCAGCCAGTGCTCGTCCACCGCCGATCGGCCGGGCAGCGCCGCGGTGACCAGCCAGCTGGCGGTGGCGTCCGAACCCCGGTCCAGCACTCGAGGAACGGGTAGCCACTGGCCGGCCCAGGCCAGCCGAGCGGCTTCCCGGGACAGATCGATCCCGGCGTTGTGCGGGCTCCACTTGACGTACCGAGCGTCCCCGACCCGAAAGGTCAGGCCGCCCAGCTCGTTGCGCCAGACCGCGGTCACCGGCGCGTCGCCGGCTAGCTGGCGGACGGGCTCGGGCACGGCCACCGCCGCCGGGCGACCGGCGATCACTGGCCGGCCGGGACGGACGCCAGCGGCTGGGCGGCCGGCGTGCGCAGCCGCACCCCGAGCGTGACCGCGCACGCCGCGGTGAGCAGCGCGGCGCAAACAGGGACTCCGAACGCCAGGTGCGCGCCGTGCCGGTCGGCGATCCCACCGACCAGCGCGGCCCCGGCGCCGTAGCCGACGGAGAGGCCGGTGCCGATCCAGGTCAGCCCCTCGGTGAGCGAGCTGGCCGGCACGATCGCGTCGACCAGGCCGAAGCCGCCGATCAGGGTGGGCGCGATGCCCAGTCCGACCAGGAAGGTGCAGAACGCCAGCTCGACGACGCTGCCGGCCAGCAGGTAGAGCAGCGGCAGCACCCCGAACAGCACCGCGCACCCGACGAACCGGCGCAGCAGCGGGGTTCGCCAGTGCCGGGCGCCGTAACCGAGGCCGGCTACCATGCTGCCGCCGGCGAAGCAGGCGACCACCCAGCCGGAGCTGGCCCGTTGGGAATGCTGGCCGCAGAAGGCGACCATCACGACCTCGGCGCTGCCGAACACCGCCCCCATGAAGACCATGGTCAGGCTGATCAGCACCATCCCCCGGCTGGCCAGCGCGAACCGTCGCCGGTCGGCGTGCTGCCGCTCCCGCACCGGCGGTTCGGTACCGTGCTGGGCGGCCAGCCACAGCGAGCCGAGCATGATCACCAGCATCGCGACCAGCAGGGTGAACAGCGGCGGCAGGTGGGTGGCGAGCAGTGTCGCGACCAGCGGGCCGAGCACGAACACCACTTCGTCCAGGGTGGATTCGACCGAGTACGCGGTGGCTCGGGGCGCGGGTTCACCGGCCCAGACGTGCGACCAGCGGGCCCGGATCAGCGCGCCCACGTTGAGGAAGCTGGCTCCCATCAGCACCGCCGGCGGCAGCAGCGTCCAGAGCGGCGCGGACAGCCAGATCAGCAGCCCGAAGCAGGCCGCGAAGGCCAGGTGGGCGGCGGCGAACCGTCGCAGCATCGGCCGCTGGCCGTACCGGTCGACGAGCAGGCCGGCGGCCGGGCTGCCGAGCGCGCTGCCCAGCACGTACGAGCCGCTGACCACTCCGGCGTAGCCGTAGTTGTGGGTACGGGCCGAGACGATCAGCACCAGGCCGATCGGGTAGAGCGCCAGCGCGAACCGGGCGACGAAGCCGGCGGCCGAGAAGGTCAGCGCCCCCGGCGGCTGGAAGGCCGCCCGGTACCGGCTCAGCATCGACCCTCCCCCGATCCGAATTGCACTTGCACGATAAGGCCGTTCAAAAGCCCAGTCGATCCAGTTTCTTGGGGTCGCGCTGCCACTCGCCCATCACCGAGACGTGCAGCTTGAGGTTCACCCGCCGCTGCAGCAGCTCCTCGATGCCGGCCCGGGCCTCGGTGCCGATCCGCTTGATCCTGGAGCCGCCGGAACCGAGCACGATCGGCTTCTGGCTGGACCGCTCCAGGTGCACGGTGGCGAAGATGTCGAGCAGGTCGGAGTCCTCCCGCGGCAGCATCTCCTCAACGGTCACCGCGATCGAGTGCGGCAGCTCGTCGCGGACGTCGGCCAGCGCCGCTTCCCGGATCAGCTCGGCGATCCGTACCTCGACCTCTTCGTCGGTGGCGGCGTCGTCCGGATAGAGCTGCGGACCCTCCGGCAGCTGGCCGAGCAGCAGGCCGGCCAGCAGCCCGACCTGGTCGCCGGCCTTCGCCGAGACCGGCACGATCTCGGTGAAGGTGCCCAGCTCCCCGACCGCCAGCAGCTGTTCGGCGATCCGCGCCTTCGGAGCCAGGTCGGTCTTGGTGACGATGCAGACCACCGGCGCCTTCAGCTCGGCCAGCTCGGTGGCGATGTAGCGGTCGCCCGGACCGATCTTCTCGTTCGCCGGCAGGCAGAACCCGATCACGTCCACCTCGCTGAGGGTGGCCCGGACGACGTCGTTGAGCCGCTGGCCGAGCAGCGTCCGCGGCCGGTGCAGGCCGGGAGTGTCGACGATGACCAGCTGCCCGTCCGGCCGGGTGAGCACGCCGCGCACCGCCCGCCGGGTGGTCTGCGGCTTGTCGCTGGTGATGACGATCTTGCTGCCGACCAGCGCGTTGGTCAGGGTCGACTTGCCGGCGTTCGGGCGCCCGACGAACGCGCAGAAACCGGACCGGAAGGCGGCGGGGTTATCGTCAGTCATGCGGCCATCCTCCCAGGGCGCGCCGGGACCGCGAACGCTGCGGGCCCCGGATCAGGACGACCGGCTGGTCACCAGGGCACCGGACTCCCGTCCCAGGAGAAGAAGCCGCCGCTGGGGCCGTCGTCGGGCAGGGTTGCCAGGCGGACGGCAGCAGCTGCCGCCTCGGCCGGGTCGCCGCCGGCGGCCGCGGCAGCTGGATTGAGATCGGTCGCTCGAAGCCCCGGCGCGAGCGCGTTGACCTTGATGCCGTCGGCGGCCAACGCCTGCGCGTAGAAGACGGTCAGCGCGTTGAGTGCGGTCTTCGAGGAGCGGTAGGCGACCATCGCCCCCGCCGCCCGGACCGGATCGAACTGCGGGTTCGGCCCGGTGCTCCAGGTCAGCGACCCGGTGCCGCTGGAGAGGTTGACGATGCGAGGACTCGCCGACCGGCGCAGGGCGGGAAGCAGCGCGTTGGTCACCTCGACCACTCCGAACAGGTTTGTCGCATACACCTCGCGGAACTCCTGCGCGTCGGCCTGCCCCGCCGCGCGGCCACCGCCGGAGATGCCTGCGTTGTTCACCAGGATGTCGAGCTCATCGACGCGTCCGGCGGCCGTCGCGACCGACGCCGGGTCGGTCACGTCAAGCAGCAGCAGTCGGGTGTCGCCGCCGATCTCGGCCAGGGCAGCCTCTCCCCTGGCCCAGGACCGGACGCCGGCGAGAACTGTCATCCCCTCCGCGGCGAGCAGGCGGGCAATGTGTTTGCCGATACCGTTGTTGGCACCGGTGACGAGTGCGATGGTCATGCCTCGACGATCTCGGTCGCCGGCAGGTTCAGCCAGGGATGATCGGTACCAGGCAGCGGATGAGGGGTGTGGGCGATGGGGCGCCGAGAACTCGCCCAGTTCCTCCGCGACCGGCGCGAGGCACTCGACCCGGTGGCCCTGGGCCTGCCGGTGCTGACCTCCCGGCGAACTCCTGGCCTGCGCCGGGAGGAGGTCGCCGGGCGGGCCGCGATGTCGGTGGACTACTACGTGCGGATCGAGCAGGCGCGGGGCCCGCATCCGTCCGGCCGGATCCTGGAATCGCTCAGCGCCGCGCTAGAACTGGACGACGCGGACCGTCGGCATCTGTTCCGGCTCGCCGGCGCCACCGTGCCACCCGCCGCCGGTGTCTCGCGCCAGGTCCGGCCGCACCTCCGGGAGATGATGCGCCGGCTGACCGACACTGCCGCGATCGTCACCAACGCCGCCTACGACGTGGTGGCGGCGAACCCGCTCGCCGAGCGGCTGATCGCGAACCTTCGCGAGGAACCGAACCTGGCCCGGCGTCGCTTCCTGCACGACCGGCACTGGAGCTCGGCCGCCGATGAGTTCGCCGAGGTGGCCGTCGCCAGGCTGCGCGCGGCCAGCGACCGCTACCCGGGCGATGCGCGACTGGCCGCCCTGGTCGGCGAGCTGCGAGCCGGCAGCGACGACTTCGTCCGGATCTGGGAATCGAACCCGGTGCGCGCGGCCGGACACCGCACCAAGACCACCGAGCATCCGGACGCGGGCACGCTGCACCTGGACTGCGACGTGCTCATGGTTCCCGAGGACGACCAGCAGCTCGTTCTCATCACCGCCGCGCCCGGCAGCCCGAGCGCCCGAGCGCTGCGCCACCTGGCAGCCGGAACCTGACCGGCGGCGACCGGAAGGCCTCCGGGCGGTGGAGCGAATCATCGAACCACCGCGACCGGAGGCCTTCTCTGCTGCCGAAAGACCGTCAGCTGAGGGTGAGCGCGAAGTCGTCCAGCACGAACGAGGTCTGCAGCGACGAGTCCTCGGTGCCGGTGAAGCCGATGGTGACGGTCTGGCCGGCGAAGCTGGAGAGGTCGAACGTCTTCTGCAGCCAGCCGCTGGCGGCGTTCAGGTTCGAGTACGTCACCAGCGTGGTCGAGCCGACCTTGAGGGTCAGCTTGTCGTAGGCGGTGCTGCCGGTCTCGGCGGTGTCGATGTGCAGCCAGAAGGTCAGCACCGCCTTGCAGCCGGCCGGAATGGTCACCGACTGGCTCAGCGTGTCGGTCGTGGTGGTGCCATAGCCGTCCAGCCAGGCGTCCCAACTGCCCGAGTGCGGCGGCTCGCTGCTGCTGTTGCTGACCACGCCGGTGGACGCACTCCACGGGGCGGCGGTGCCGGTCTCGAAGCCGGGGTTGGCCAGCTGCTGGCCGGGCTTGGCACAGCTGTTCGAACCCACCGTCCAGCCGAAGGTGGCGCTGCCCTTGGCGCCGGTGCCGTCGGTCGCGGTCACCGTGACGGTGTATGAGCCCGCGGTGGTCGGGGTGCCCGAGATCAGCCCGCTGCCGCTGTTGATCGACAGCCCGGCCGGCAGCCCGGTCGCGGTGTAGCTCAGCGTCTGCCCGGCGCCGGAGTCGGTGGCCTGGATCTGCAGGCTGGTCGCGGCGCCGGTCACGCTGGCCTGGCTGCCCGGGTTGGTCACCGTCACCGTGTTGCCGGTGGTGCTGTTCCAGACGTCGGTGATCGGGCTGGCGGTGGAGCTGGCACCGGCGTACGACAGGCCGTAGGCGTCCTCGATGGTGCGCAGCACGTTGTAGTGGTTGATGCTCTCGGAGTAGCTGCCCGGCTTCACCCCGGCGCCGACGAACAGCGTCGGGATCTGGTTGTTCGCGCTGTTGTCATCCTCGTCCCAGGTCAGCACCAGCAGGCTGTTGTGGGTCTTGGCCCACTGGACGTAACCGTCGATGTTCTGCTGCAGCCAGCTGTCACCCTGGGCCACCGTGCCGTCGTGCATGTCGTCGTTGAGGTTCGGCACCACGAACGACACCGCCGGCAGCGAGGCGTAGTTGGTGGACGGGAACGAGGCGAAGGTCAGGTTGTCCGAGGACGGGACGTTGCTGAAGTCCGACCACGGATTGTGCTTGCGCGCGTAGGCGCCGTACGTGCAACCGGTGTAGCCGTTGGACGGCATCGACTCGGAATAGCCCGCGAACGTCAGCGACTTCGCGATCAGCTCGGAACCCAGGTTGGCGCCGCTGTAGGTGTGCGGGCACGAGTCGTCGGTCAGCCCCTGGGTGCTGCCGGAGAAGATCGCCAGGTAGTTCGGCTCGCTCGGGTGGGTGACGCCGAACGACTGGGTGAAGTTGGCGGCGCCGCCGACCAGGGAGTTGATGTACGGCGCGGACGAGCTGCCGATGACGTCGGCGTAGGAGTGGTTCTCCATCATCACCACGACGGTGTGATCCGGTCGCGGCACCGCTGTGGCGGCAGCCGCGGTGCCGGCCACCGGTACCAATGCCAGGGCTGCGAACCCTGCCAATCCTGCTGAGCTTGCGAACCGCCGCACGGCAGATCTCATGGGATTCCCTTCGATGCGTGGCTGTGTATCTCACGGCCTCAGATCAGAATCCCATATGCCGCTATGGCGGCAAACAGGTCATTTACCTGAAAATTCGCTGACTTCCTGGTGACGGGCTGGGGCCCGGCCCACCATGCGGTGAGCCGGGCCCCAGAGCGTCAATAGAGAAGGCCGCGCCTAGCCGGTGACGACCAGGGTGTGCCGGCCGCCGTGGGTCGCCACGGTGACCTCGGCGCCCCGGTTGGTCTGGGTGACGGTGAAGTGCCGCACCCGGTGGCCGTCCAGGTAGACCGCCGACGGGTGGGCACCGTGCGGCAGCGTCGCGCCGACGGTCAGCCAGCGCACTCCGCAGGCACCGTCCAGGCTCACCTGGGTGACATACGTCGAGCCGGTGCGGGTCGCCCGCACGTCCGCCTCGCCCCGACCCAGCTGGATGTCACGACCGGCGACCGTGGTCTGCCCGGCCGGCACCTGCGGCACGAAGGCGGCCGTGCCGACGCCGAGGTCCGGACGCACCCCGAGCCACTGGTGCACCACCGGCCAGGCGGTGCCGTAGTTGCCCCAGGCCTGCATGAACATCGAGCGGCAGGTCCAGCAGCGGTCGATGTTGGCGCCCTGGTCCGGCGACGGGAAGATCTCCGGCATGGCGCCCGGCTGCTCGTCCGGGGTGCCGCCGGTGGCCGGCTCGTTGAACATGGTCTGGGCCAGCGCGTCCAGGTACCGGCCCTGCTGGTCCGGGCCGAGCCGGCCGTAGTTGCCCTCGCCGACCGACTGGATCGAGGTGGTCAGGCCGTAGATCACCTTCTCGCCCTGGCCGCTCGGCGGGCCGCTGCAGCCGGTGTGGTACAGGCCGGTGTTGAACGGCGGGGTGCCCGAGTAGCAGCTGTTCTCGCGGCCGGCCAGCGCGGTGTTGCCGTGCTGGTACGGCGCCACGCCCGGCACCGTCACCCCGTTGACGTTCAGCTCGGCCTCCATCGGGGTCTGGCCGATCCAGTACTGCTGGAACAGCTGCTGGTTGCCGGGGTCGACCAGCGAGTCGGCGTACTGCGAGGCGGCGGCGTACCACCAGGTCTTGTCGAACTTGGCCCGCAACTGGTCGGCCAGGTTCTTCGCCCAGTGGTAGGTCGTGCTGTCGTGCTTCGACCGGGCCATGTCGGCCAGGTCGTAGAGGCCGCGCACCAGGTACACCGCGTTGTCGATCTTCTCCGCGCCCATCCCGGTGCGTTCGACGTTGCCCGAGCCCTCCGGCCAGCCGTCGTGGTCGGCGTCCAGCTTGGCCACCACGTACTTCAGGTTGCGGACGCTGAAGTCGTACAGCTGGTCGCGGAAGGAGTTGTCACCGGTCCACCGCCAGATCAGCGCCACCGTGCTGGGGAACTTCACCGTCTCGTCGGTGTTGAAGTCGTTGGTCTTGGTGCCGTCGGGGTTGGTGGTCTGCGAGTCGTGCCCGAACCAGATCGAGCCGTCGGAGACCGTCTCGTGCGCCACCACCCCGGACCGGTTGTTGAGGATGTCGGAGATCTGCGCGAGCGATCGCAGGTGGTTCTCGATCGCCGAGAACTGCCCGACCGCCACCGCGGCGAACGCGGTGTACTCGGCGTCGGTGGCGAAGATCCAGGGATAGTCGGGGTAACCGGCGCCGATCCAGGTCGCGCTCGGCACCGTGCCGAGCGGCGGCGGGAACTGCTTGCCCTGGTTGGTCCAGCGGATCTGCAGGTTCTTCGCGCTCAGCGTGAGGTCGGCCAGGTTCTGCTTGCCCCAGTCGATCGCCTGCTGCACCTCGGGGTTGCCGGGCAGCGACAGCTGGGTGTGGCTGGCGAGCCGCTGCCGGGACGCGATCTTGCTCTCCAGCGCCTCGGACGGGTCGTGCAGCACCGCGCCCAGCTGCTGCCGGGCTTCGGCCACGCCGGTGTCGGAGCCGGCGACGGCAAGCCACACCGTCTTCGAACCGTGCGCCGGCAGCGGCAGCGAGTAGCTCAGCTCGCCGCCGGTGCCGTTGCCGAACGGCCCGTCATCGCAGGCGGACGGCTTCGGGTCGGCCGGCGCGCCCGGCTCGGTGCCGGTGCACCGGTGGCCCGGTTGCGGTCCCCAGTACTGGTGGCCGATCGCGCCGGTGGCGGGCTTGAGCGAGGTGCCGACCACGGCGGCGTAGTGGTGCACCGGCGCGCCGGGCAGTGCCCCGTCGTCGGTGAACACCAGCTCCTTGCCGTCGTAGCTGCCCTTGTCCGGCAGGTTGTCCTTGGCGTTCGGGGTCGTGCTGAAGCCCCAGGGGTACTGCCCCATCAGCTCGGAGTGCGCGTCCACGGTGAACTTCGCGGTACGCGCGCCGCCCGGGTTGCTGATCTTCAGCCCGTACAGCACCCCGCGCTTGCCGTCCGGCACGAAGTCGGTGCGCTGCACGGTCAGCCCGGCGGTGGTCGGCAGGTCGTAGCGGGTGTAACCCCAGCCGCTGGTGAACTTGCTGGCCGGGCCGATCCACTGGTTGTCCAGGCCGAACCAGACGCCGTCCAGCAGCTTCACCGGCGGGGTCCAGATGCCGCCCATCTCGCCGGTGATGTGCCAGCCGTTGGCGTAGAACCGGCCGTCCTCGAAGCCGAGGGAGTAGGCGCGGGTGCCGGCGCTGACCTCGCGCCGGTCGGCCAGCCGGGTGCTCACCGACAGCTCGGCCGAGGTGTGCCGGTGGTGCTCGGCCGGGGACGAGTGGGCGGCCGGCTGGCCCACCACGGCCAGGCCGAGGCCCGCCGCCAGTGCGGCCAGGGCAGGTACGAGCTTGGGTTTCATGCGCAGACCTCCAGCACTGATGGCGATCGCCGGCCGGGGTTGGGCCTCGATCAAGCCAAGGCGGACAAAGCGACAGTCCCCCGGGACCTGGGAGCCTGTCAAGACGAAAGGCTCAGGCAGACTCAAGCCGATGATCTCGATCCGCCCTCGGCGACCGGACGACCTGCCGGCCTGCGTCACCGTCCTGCGGCAGGTGCATCTCGCCGACGGGTACCCGCAGAACTGGCCGGCCGACCCGGCGGCCTGGCTGGCGACGCCGGCACTGCGGTCGGCCTGGGTGGGCGCCCAGGGCGAGGTGGTGGCCGGGCACGTCTCGCTCTTCGAACTGCCGGACGGCTCTGACCTGCCGTCGCTGGCCGGACGATCGGACCTGCTGCTGCTGTCCCGGCTGTTCGTCGCGCCGGACCGGCGCGGTGACGGGCTGGCGTGGCGGCTGCTCCGGCTGGCCACCGAGCAGGCCGGGTCGCTGGGCCAGCGTGCGGTGCTCGAGGTCGAGGACGGCGCCGCGGCTGCGATCCGGTTGTATGAGCGGGCCGGCTGGCGGCTGCTGGCCCGGCGTCCCGGCCGCTGGCTGGACCGGAACGGGCAGCATCCGATGGTGCGGGTCTACCTCGCCGGCGTTACACCACCGGCAGGGTGAGCGACTGCCCGGACGAGCCGGTGCTGACGCTGACCGGGCCGCCGACCAGGCCGCCGCGGTAGTTGGCGTCGCCGCCAGCCAGCGTGATCCGCACCCGGTGACCCGCGGCGAACTGGTGCGCGATCGCCGGCAGGGTGATGGTCACCGGCTTGCTGGCGTCCGGGATCCGGACCGGGGCGACCAGGCCGTGGATCAGGCTGGCGGTGCCGTCCGGCGCCACGTCGTAGAGCTTGCCGAACAGCACCGGCTCGGTGGCCGGGTCACCGGCGATGGCCGCCGGGTCGGACACCGTCACGTGCAGCACCGGCGAGCCGACCACGGTGAGGCTCGTTGACAGCGCCGGGCTGGTCCAGTCGAGGTAGCTGCCGGGCAGGTTGACGTCCGGCTGGTCGAGCGTTGCCGGGGTCTTGCCACCCACCGCGTCCAGCCCGTCCAGGGTGGTCGGCGGGCCGGCGGGCGGGGTGACCAGCGTGTCGGTTTCGGCAGTGATCGCCAGGTGATTCTTCACCAGGGCATGTCCACCGGAGAGGTAGAAGGTGCGGCCGTCGGCGATCGGGTAGCTCGTTGCCTCGGCGAAGGTGCCGGTCCAGTCCTGGTAGTAGGCGAAGGGCGATCCGGTGCTGACCGGATCGTCCTTGAGGTAGTGGTCGAACCAGTTCTGGATGCGGGTGTTCTCGTACTGCTGGCCGGCCGCCGACGGGGTGCCACCGGAGTGGCCCTGCTCGCGCCAGAGCATCGCGACCGGGGTGCCCTGGGCGGCCAGCGCCTGGTAGGTGGCGACCGCCTCGTTGAGGTTGAACAGGGTGTCGACCTGGCCCTGGTCGAGCAGCACCGGCACCCGGATCTCGCTGAGGTAACTCGACACCGAGGCGTGCCTGAGGTGCTCGACGTCGGACGGCTGCAGGTACCCGGTGGAACCGGCGGTGACCAGCGCCGGGCAGACGAAGTCGGCGAAGTTCGGGCAGCCGATCAGCCGGGACGGGTCGTTGTCGGCGTACTGCACGCCGTCGAAGATGCCGATCGCGGAGAACGCGGCGGCCCAGGTGGACTTGGTGGCGCCCGGGGTCGCGGTGCTCACCCCGGTGGTCTGGTCGGTGTTGTTCGGGTCGAGGGAGTACGACAGGTCGTTCCAGGTGATCTGCGGGTTGAGCGCGTCGATCCGGGGGTCCACCGCGGCGGCGGCGAACTGCACCTGGCCGCCGTAGCTGCCACCCCACATGCCGACCCGCGGGTCGTACTGCTGCGCGGTGCCGGCGTGGTCGGTGGCGTCGTGGGTGACCACGTCCAGGGTCGGCGCGGGCGTGGTGTGCGCGGCGTCGGTGTAGGCGATGCTGGGAGCGCCGCCGAGGTAGCTGACCAGCTGGCTGGCCGCCTGCCCGTCGTAGTCCGGGTCGTCCAGGGTGATCTTGCAGCCGGAACCGCCGAAGCCCAGGCCGGAGTAGCTGAGCACCACGTAACCGAGGCCAGCCTCCTGCTCGGCGAACGGCACCTGGTCGGAGTCGGAGCCGCCGAAGCCGTTCGTGGTCAGGATCGCCGGGGCTGGGGTGGTCGCGGTCGCGGTGCTCGGGGTGAACAGCAAGCCGACCACGTCGCAGACCTGGCCCTGTCCGACCGTCACCTTGAAGTGCAGCGTCTGGGTCGAGTACGGCTGTGCCTGACCCTCCGACGATGTTCCCAGGGCGGGGCTTGCCGGGCCGGCCAACGGGACGGCCAGTGCCGCCGCGGTGAGCGCGACGCCGATCCGGACGCGATTGCCTTTACTCCACAGCGACATGGGCGCTCCCCTCGTGAGTGCCCTGGTTAACGAACCGGACACCGCTCGGTTACTGGGCAGCCGTCCGGACGTCGACAAACCGGACGGCGCCGTGCGCGAGCTGCACGGCCCGACGCGCTGCCCCGTGCGCGCCTATGCTGGATGGATGCAGCCCTGGCATGGGCGGGGAATCGACTGGGACGGACACGTCCTGTTGATTCATGCGAGCGAGCCGGAGCGCCGCGCCGGGGTTGTCTCATGGGTGCGTCGCGGTCTCGAGTCCGACTCGCGAATCGTCTATCTCGAGGCGGCCGACGAGCCCGCCGATCGCTCGCTGCTCGGGGTGCTCGCGACCCATCACGTCGACGTGACACGGGCAGTCGACCGCGGCCAGCTCCAGGTCGTCGACCCGGCCGTCGGCGTCGGCTCCGCCTGGCAGACGGCCCTGGTGGAGGAAGGCCTGCGCGCCGGTTATCCCGCGGTGCGGCTGGCCGGGGAGGCCCGGACGTCCTGGCAAGTGATGCAGCTGGAGGATCACGCCGATGCCGAACGGATGGCTGACGAGCTGTGTCGCAGCCGGCCGGTGTCAATCCTCTGCCAGTACCCCAGCGACGCGGAGGCTTCGATCCTGGAGAAGGCGTGCGCGATGCACGGGGCGGGGGTTCGGGGGGCGAAGCTGCTGACGGTCCCGCTCCCCGACGGGGTCGCGGTGGCGGGCGAGATCGACGTGTCGAATGTGCGGATCGTGCGCTCGGCCGTCGCAGCCGCCTGCGGTGCCGACCCCGAGGGCCACCCGACGGTGGTCGTGGACCTGACTCGGCTCAGCTTCATCGACGTGGCCGGCGCCCGAGCGCTCCTGACCGCGACCGCGGCTCATCGGGACCAGGGCGGGGTCGTGTGGTTGCGGGATGCTCAGCCGACGGTCGATCGGTTACTTCGACAGCTCGGCGTGGACACCTTCGCCGGGGTCACCCTCAAGGATCGGTTATGAACGAGTTCCACTCGATCACCCCTGGCAGTTACAGCCACGACCTGCTGATTCACCACGACGACCATGACTTGGTGGCCGGCACCGTCGCCTTCGTCGAGCAGGGACTCAGTTCCGGCGGGCAGGTGCTGGTGCACAGCTCCGAGGAACGGGTGGCGATGCTGCGCTCGGCGCTCGGGACCCATCCACGGCTGGACTACGGCCTGGACCGCGATCTCTACCTCTCGCCGATGAGCACTCTCTTCCAATACCAGCGCGCGGTCTCCCAGAGCCGGGGCGGTGATCTGTGGGTGACCGGAACGGTTCCGTTCGGGCAGGACGTCGCCATGCATCCGGCTTGGACGAGGTACGAGTCGCTGGTCAACGAGGTTCTCGGCCGGTACCCGTTCCACGCCTTGTGCACCTACGACACGCGGATCCTGCCTGCGGCCACCGTCGCCGCCGCGCAGGCGACTCACCCCTGCCTCAGCAACGGCGTCGATCGGGTCGACAATCCCGGCTACATGGACCCGGGCGCGTTCATCACCGACCCGCGGGCGGACTCGCCGTACCCACCGGCGTCCCGGCCGTCCGCGAGCGCGACCCTCTGCCGGAGCGAAGAACTCCGTTCGGCCCGACAGTTGATCGCCGACACTGCGAAGGAGGCCAGCGCCGTCAGCCGGGACGCGATCGACGGCTTCGTCCTCGCCGCCAACGAGATCCTGGCCAACGGGCTTGAGCACGGCATTCCGCCGGTGAAGCTGGCGATGTGGGCCGAGGTGTCCAAGCTGACCTGCCTGGTCACCGACGACGGGCCCGGCATCACCAACCCGCTCGCCGGTTACCGCGAGCTCGAAGCCGACGTCCTCAGCGGCCGCGGACTCTGGCTGGCCCGCCGGCTCTGCCAGGAGCTGATCATCCGCAATTCCCCCTTCGGCGGGTGTGCGGTGCTGCTGACCTCCGCCTGACGCCGGGACGCCTGACCGAATCCTAGGCATGCGCCCCGTCCGGCAGGGATTGCGCCGTCTCTATGGGTGAAAACTAAGTGTGCAGCTAGCACTGTTCACTCGCCGTTCGGCCTCGGGCAACTGAATTCCGATCAAGTTTCGATAGGAACTCTCGGGTAATCCCAACGAGAGGACCTCTTGATGAAGACTCGTACGACGGCGGTGACCATCGCCGCGGCGGTGGTCGGAATAGGCCTGGCAGCGATGCCCAGCGCGGTTGCGGGCACTGCGCACCAGCACAGCAGGCACGTCCTGGTGCTCTCGATCGACGGCATGCACCAGAGCGACCTGGCCCGCTACGTCTCGACCCACCCGCAGTCCGCGCTGGCCCGGCTGGTGGCCGACGGCACCCAGTACACCCATGCGCAGACGACCTTCCCGCCCGACTCGTTCCCCGGCATGGTCGCCCAGTTCACCGGCGGCGGTCCGGGCACCACCGGGGTCTTCTATGACGACACCTACAACCGCACGCTGCTGCCGCCGGGCACCGTCGACTGCGCCACCGCCAAGCCGGGCACCGAGGTTCCGTGGACCGAGGGAATCGACCGGTCGCAGAACCCGATCACGCTCGACGCCGGCCAGGGCCTGACCGCCCCGGCGTTGAAGAACCTGTCGACCAACACGGTGCAGCAGACCCTGGCCGATTCGGCGAACATCACCAAGGCGGTCCTGGCGATGACCCCGAACCCGCAGGCGCTGCTCGATCCCGCTGCGCTGCCGGTCAATCCGGCGACCTGCCTGCCCGAGTACCCGCACCAGTACCTGCGGGTCAACACGGTCTTCGAGGTGGCCCGGAACCACGGCCTGCGTACCGCCTGGTCGGACAAGCACCCGGCGTACGAGATCCTCGGCGGACCGTCCGGCACCGGGGTGCAGGACCTGTTCACGCCCGAGATCAACAGCGTCGCCGACGCGGCCGGGGACGACTGGAGCACCGACAACGCGCTCACCCAGGAGTACGACTCCACCAAGGTGGCCGCGGTGCTCAACGAGATCGACGGCAAGGACCACTCGGGCAGCCGCAGCGTCGGGGTGCCGGCGATCTTCGGGATGAACTTCCAGACGCTGTCGACCGCGCAGAAGCTGCCAGTCTCGGACGGGCTGGCCGGCGGCTACCACCCGGACGGCACGCCCGGACCGCTGGTGCAGCGGGCGCTGGACTTCGTCAACGCCCAGGTGGGCCGGTTCGAGAGCGAGCTCCGCGCGCGGGGGCTGGCCAACAGCACCACGATCGTGCTGTCCGCCAAGCACGGCCAGTCACCGATCGACCCGAGCACGCTGCGCCGAGTGGATGACGGCGCCATCATCGACAAGCTGAACGCGGCCTGGGCGGCCGGGCACCCGGGTGCGGCGCCGCTGGTCAGCTTCTCGGTGAACGACGACGGCATGCTGCTGTGGCTGTCGAACCGTTCGGTAGCAGCGCTGGCCTTCGCCAAGACGTACCTGCTCAGCCATCCCGCGCCGGCCAACACGGTGACCGACCCGAAGGGCGTCTACTCCACCACGGTGGCCGCGTCCGGGCTGACCCGGGTCTACACCGGCGCGGCGGCGGACGCCTTCGTCGGCGCCCGGACCGGTGACAGCCACGCGCCGGACCTGATCGGCATCGCCCAGCACGGCGTGGTCTACACCGGCGGGGTGAAGAAGATCGCCGAGCACGGCGGCGACGCCACCGACGACCGCAACGTGCCGCTGGTGGTCGCCGGTGCCGGGGTCAAGCACGGCGCGGTGCGCGGCCAGGCGGTGCAGACCACCCAGATCGCGCCGACCATCCTGTCGTTGCTGGGGCTCAATCCGCAGGCGTTGCAGGCCGTTCGGGACGAGCACACCCGCCCGCTGCACTGATCGTTTCGCTCAGCCGTCCGGGTATCGAGTTCCGGTATCCGGACGGCTGATAGCCGGCCGGCTCGCACAGCCGGCGCAGAGGCCACTGTCGCTAGCCTCCGCCAGGTGACCGATCACCGCATGACCGAACCGCACTACGGCCCGACCACCCTGGTGACCAGCCGGGCCGCCCAGTCCGGCGCGGCCAAGGTGCCCGCGGTGGTGGCGCTGTTCTGGAGCACGAAGGCGCTGACCACCGCGTTCGGCGAGTCCACTTCCGACTGGCTGGTGCATGCCATCTCCCCGATCGTCGCGGTGCTGGCCGGGTTCGCCGCGTTCTGCCTCGCGCTGGCCTGGCAGCTACGCGCCCCCGGCTATTCCGCGGTCCGGTACTGGGTCGCGGTGGCGATGGTCGGGGTGTTCGGCACCATGGCCGCCGACGTGGTGCACGTCGGCTTCGGCGTGCCGTACGCCGTCTCCACCGTGGTTTTCGGGCTGGTGCTGGCCGGCTGCTTCGTCGGCTGGTACCGCACCGAGGGCACCCTGTCGGTGCACGCGATCACCACCCGCCGCCGGGAGTTGTTCTACTGGCTGGCGGTGGTGAGCACGTTCGCCTTCGGCACCGCGATCGGCGACCTGACGGCGACCACCGGACTCGGCTACTTCCCGTCCGCGCTGCTGTTCGCCGCGTTGATCGCGGTGCCGGCGATCGGGTACTTCCGGTTCGGCCTGCATCCGGTGGTCGCGTTCTGGGCCGCGTACGTGCTCACCCGGCCGGTCGGTGCGTCGGTGGCCGACTGGCTCGGCCGGTCGCGGGCGAACGGTGGCATCGGGGTCGGCAGCGGCCTGGTCACCCTACTGCTCGGCCTGGTGCTGGTCGCCAGCGTTGCCTACCTGCACCGCACCGGCGCCGATCGCCCCACCTGACCGGTCAGCCATCCGGACGGTGCTGTCATCCAGCGTCAGGACCGCTTGCTTCAAGATCATTCCTGCGGTATGCATGGATTAGCTTGCCCCCAGGCCTAAGGAGTAGGGGTGGGGGCAGAGGTATCCGTCGGGGGTTCGCCATGCGAAAAGTGATGGCGCTGGGTGCTGCACTTACGGCCTTCATCGGCAGCGGGCTGATGCTCGCCGGTCCGGCGGCCGCGGCCGGTTTGCTCTCCACCGTCCGGGTGAGCGTCTCCAGCTCACTGGCACCACCCTCGCCGATGGCTGGCCCGGTCGAATACGACCCCACCAATGTCACCTCGATAGGCGGCTATGCCCACACCGACAAGCTGAGCCTCGCGATGGGTGGCGGCACCGCTAACCGCTCCTTCGCCCTGGACCTGACTGCTCCGTCCGGTCAGACCTTCCACACCGGCACCTACTACGGCGACGACGTGTATGGCGTTCGCGGCGAGGGCACCCTCGGCGAGGGCAGCAACAGCTGCCCGAACGTGCGGTTCACCATCGTCGACATCGCTTCCAGCGGCACCGACATCACCCGGCTGGACGTGCGTTTCCAGACCACGTGCGGTTACACCAGCAACGACAACGCCACCGTCTTCGGCGAGTTACAACTCGGCGAGCCAGCCGCGGCACCGGACGTGGTCACCGGCGCGCGATCGTTCTCCTGGCCGGATGTTCCGGTCGGTACCCGGTCTCCGGCGCTGTTGCCGCTCTGGTTCCGCAACACCGGGACAACCTCCATGGCTGCCGGTGCCCCGACCTGGTCCGGTGCCGACAGCAGCGACTTCCCGATCCTTACCAATGGCTGCTCGGGCAAGACGCTTGCCCCGCATACGTCCTGTTCGGTAGTGCTCGCCTTCGCTCCGCGGGCCGCCGGTGCCCGAAGCGCAAACCTGACCGTCCCGATCGGAGGCAGCAATGTCGCTACCGTCGTGGCCGGGACGGGACCCGCGGGGCGCACCCTGTTGCGCGTCAACAGCCAGCCGGGCGATTTCGTCGGCGGTGGCAAGTCCTATCTGATCACCGATGCCCAGGCGCGGATGCAGGTGGCCACCCAGGGTCCGAGCAGTTTCAGCGCCACCACGCAGAATGCTTCCGCCGCCTGGTCGGTCACCATCGAAGACCGCACCGGCAGGTCGCTCGCCGTGGGCTCCTATGCGGCCACCGACGACGGCTCGAACGGGCTCCGGTTTCTGGTGACGGGTGAGGGGCGTGGCTGCGGATCCTCGACCGGAACCGTCAGCATCAAGCAGGCCAGTTTCGACGCCGACCACGAGCCAACTGCCTTCGATGCAACCTTTACCCAGACCTGTCGAAACAGCACCGGCGCCAGCCTGACCGGTGAGATCGCCTACCGGGCCACCACGACGCCGGTGGCGGCGAGCGGACCCTTCATCCTGCACAGTGGCCAGAGCCTGGCCGCTGGCTCCTCCATCACCAACGGCGAGGGTTCGGCCGCCTACCGGCTCGCTGTCACCACCGCCGGTCGGGCGGTGCTCACCAACTCCGCCGGCAAGGTGCTCTGGGCCACGCCTGCCACCGCCGTCGCCGCCCATGACCGGCTGGCAGTCAAGACCGCCGGAATCCTCGCGCTGGTTACCTCGTCGGGCTCCGTGCTGTGGACGACAGCCAGCTCGGGTACCGCCGGCAATCTGTTGGTGTTGCAAAGTGACGGGAACCTCGTGCTGTACAACGCCGGTTACCGGCCGATCTGGGCGTCCCGGGTGGCGCAACCCACCTGACCGGTCAGCCGGCCGGCAGGTACCGGTGCTCGGGCCGTCCGGTGCTGCCGTAGCGCAACTGCATCCGGACGATGCCATGCCGCTCCAGGTAGCTCAGGTAGCGCTGCGCGGTGGCCCGGCTGATGCCGATCAGCTGGCCGACCTCGGCCGCCGAGATGTCGCCGGCGGCCGAGCTGACCGCGTTGCGCACCAGTTCCAGGGTGGGCGCCGAGTGGCCCTTCTCCGGACGTCCGGCCAGCGCGGCGGGCCGGCGCAGCAGGTTGAACAGCTCGTCCACCTCGGCCTGATCGGCCTCCTCCGGCAGGCCGGCCAGCCGGGCCCGCAGCCGCCGGTACGACTGCAGCCGCTCGTTCAAGGCGGCGTAGCCGAACGGCTTGCCGGCTGCCTTTGGCCTCAACCCTGATCTGATATGCGGTCAGGTCGCTATAGCGACCTGACCGCATACCAAACTCCGACCTCCCCGCGGCGGTACCGCAGCTGCGCCCTTCAAATTCCGTAGTCCTTTGCTGTTCAGGCACCTGCCGTGTTGCCCGCCGACGGCGTACGACGGGTCGTGATTGCAGCGAATGCTCGGGGGGTTGGTTGGCATGTCCGCACCGCTCTGCCGCAGACAGCACGCACTTCTGGTCGTCGTCGCGGTGATCCTGGCGCTCGCGGGCCTCGCGTTCGGCGGCCGGCGCGCTGACGCCGCGACACCGCTGAACATCTACGTCGGCTACATGGATACCCACTCACAAGCGACCAGCGCCAAGCAACCGACGCCGTGGCCATACACCGACCCGACGAGCTACGTCGGGTCGCCATGCTCGAGCTTCGGAAACAGCACGACGTGCTGGGATGCCGCGGCAGTGCGCCTGGACAATCCGGGGAGCGCGGACGTCACCGGAGTGCACCCGGTGGTCGCAATCGGCAGCCAGACCTATGACCTGTGGGGAAGCAACCTCACCGTGAAGGCGCACGGGACCCTCGTGCTGACCGAGACCGGCGCCCAGAACTCCACCAACTTCGATGGTTCGGACTATCCGCCCAATGCCTACAACGGGGGCAACGTGGCGTCCTGCGTCAACTCCGGAGCCATCCCGGACGTGCTGATCACCATCGGTGGGGCAACCACCAAATACCTCGACAACGGGCAGGTTCTCAATGGTGGCGGCGTCGACAACGGCCACTGCCTGAACGGCGCTTTCGTGTCGGGCCGGATGGATGAGTCGCACCCGTGGACACTGATCGGCAGCAGCTCGCCGACCGTGTCGTCGAGCCCGCAAGGGCTGTCGACGAAAGCAGCGAGCGGGTCGGTCGCTCTCAGCTGGACGACCCCGCTCTCCGACGGTGGCGCCGCGATCACCGGCTACAACATCTATCGGGGTACCTCCGCCGGCGGCGAGGCAGCGACACCGGTCGCAACGAACGTCGCTGCCACCGCGTACAGCGACAACGGTCTCGTCAACGGAGTGACCTACTACTACAAGGTGACCGCGGTGAACTCGGCCGGCGAGTCAGCACCCTCGACCGAGGCGTCGGCGACGCCGCAGGTGGTAACCGCAACCCCGCCGTCGGCACCGCAGACCCTCGCCGCATCCGCCGGCAACGGCACGGCCACGCTCAACTGGCTGGCACCGACCTCCACCGGTGGATCCCCGATCACCGGCTACAACGTCTACCGCGGCATCGCGCCCGGCGCCGAGGTCAGCACCCCCATCGCGAGCAACGTGACGGCCCTGACCTTCACCGACAACACCGTCAGCAACGGCACCACCTACTACTACAAGGTCGCGGCGGTCAACGCGGTGGGCGTCTCCCCGATGTCGAACGAGGTGACGGCAGCGCCGGCGGCGACCGTGCCGGGCGCGCCCACCGGGCTGATCGCATCCGGCTCCAGCGGCGTGGTGACGCTGTCCTGGACCGCCCCGAACTCCGACGGTGGGGCCGGCATCACCGGTTACAACGTCTACCGCGGCACGACAACCGGCGGCGAGGCGACGACCCCCGTCGCAACCGGCATAGCCGTTGCGAACTTCACCGATTCCGGACTGACGAACGGAACCACCTACTTCTACCGCGTGGCGGCCGTCAACTCGGTCGGCACGTCCGCGCCGTCCAACGAGGCATCGGCGACGCCGCAGCCCGCGATCGCGCCGCCCACGCCGCCGCAGAACCTCGCCGCGACCGGAGCAAACGGCGCGGTGCAACTGACCTGGAGTGCGCCGAGTTCGAACGGCGGTGCGGCGGTCACCGGTTACACCGTCTTCCGGGGAACGACCCCGGGCGGTGAGGCGAGCACGCCGATCGCATCCAACGTGACCTCCTTGAACTACGCCGACACCGGCTTGCCGAACGGAACCACCTACTACTACGAGGTGTCGGCGGTCAACGCCGCCGGAACGTCGCTGCCTTCCGCGGAGGCCTCGGCCGCTCCGCACGCCACAGCTCCCACCGCTCCGCTGACGCCGACGGCGACTGGGGCCAACGCGGCGGTTGCCCTCGCCTGGAGCGCACCGGCCTCTGACGGCGGCGCCCCGGTCACGGGCTACAACGTCTACCGCGGCACCTCACCCGGCGGCGAAGCTGCGACCCCGGTGGCAACCGGCATCGGCACGACCAGCTTCACCGACACCGGCCTGACCAACGCGACGACGTACTACTACCAGGTGGCGGCGGTGAACTCGGTCGGCGTGTCGGTGAAGTCCGCCGAGATCTCGGCGACGCCGCAGGCGCCGGTCACCGCCGGGTTCGTCCGCAGGGCCGGCTCGGTCGCGGTGGCGGGCGCCCGGACCACCACGACGATCCCCGTCGGAACGGGCGGGATCGTCGGGGGCCACACGGTCGTGGCCAGCCTGCTGCTGTCCTCGACCGCCCCCATCGCCGGTGCCGTCACGGTGTCCGACAGCGCGGGAAACAGCTACCAGGTGCTCCGCGATGTCAATGACGGAGCCTCGGGCGACCGCAGCCTGGTGATCGCCGCGATCAACGTCAAGGCCGTCAGCAGCACCGGGTCGATCACCTTCAGCTACCCGTCGGCGGGCGAGACGCACGTCAGCGTCGACGAGTTCGCCGGCGTCACCGGACTCGACACGTCCGCGGGCGCCAGTGCGACGGCAAGCGCGTTCTCCTCGGGCGCGACGCCGGTGACCGCGCAACCGTCCGAACTGCTGATCGGCGCGGTCGGCACCGAATCCGGTTCGTCACCGACCTGGAGTGCAGGCTGGACCGCACTGCCTGCGCTGGCGGTGTCCTCGGACTACCTCGACACCGCCTACCGCTTGGTGAACGCGACCGGCAGCTACGCCGCCACCGGTACCAGCGGCGGACAGTGGATGGCTTCGATCGTCACTCTGAAGACCGGTGGCGGCCAGGGTGGGCCGCCACCGCCGAGCGTGCCTTCGGCCCCGCAGTCGCTGGCCGCGACCGCCGGCAACTCCGTGGTGACGCTGTCCTGGACGGCGCCGGCCTCCGATGGCGGAGCGCCCATCACCGGGTACAACATCTATCGCGGCACGAGCAGCGGCGCGGAGGCCGCGACACCGATGGCCAGCAATGTGGCGGGCACGTCCTTCTCCGACAGCACGGCGGTCAATGGCAGCACATATTTCTACAAGGTGGCCGCGGTCAACTCGGCTGGCCCGTCCCCGCTGTCGAACGAGGCGAGCGGTACGCCGCAGGCTGTCGTGACCGCGCCGTCGCCGCCCCAGGGGCTCAATGCGTCGGCCGGTAACGCAACCGTGCAACTGAGCTGGACGGCGCCGGCCTCCAACGGGGGTTCCCCGATCACCGGCTACAACGTGTACCGAGGCACCAGCAGCGGCGCCGAGTCGGCAACGCCAATCGCGGTGCACCTGCAGAGCACGTCGTACACCGATTCCGGCTTGTCGAACGGAACGACCTACTACTACCAGGTCGCTGCCGCGAACAGCGCCGGTCTCTCGGCCCGCTCGGCGGAGGCGTCGGCAACCCCGCAACTGCCGGCGGCGGCACGCTACGTGCGGCGCATCGGCTCGGCAACGGCCGCAACGTCCCGTACGACCACCACGATCGCGGTCACGACGCCGGTCACGGCCGGCGACACCGTCGTGGTGAGTCTGCTGCTGTCCTCGACGGCGCCGATCGCCGGGACGGTGACCGCGACGGACACCGCTGGTAACAGCTACCTGCACGCACGCGATGTCAACGACGGATCGAGCGGTGACCGCACCCTGCTGCTGGTGGCGACGAATGTGAAGGCGATTGCTGCCGGCGGCTCGCTCACCCTGACGTACCCCTCGGCGGGCGAGACCCATCTGAGCGTGGACGAGTTCGCCGGGGTCACCGGGGTCGATGTCAGCGCGGGTGCGACTGCCTCCGGCACGTCCTTCTCCTCGGGGAACACCAGCGCGACGACGCAGCCGACCGAAGTCCTGATCGGTGTCGTGGGTGCCGAGTCGGGCAGCTCACCCGCATGGAGTGCGGGGTGGACGGCGCTGCCGAGCCTGGCCGTGTCCTCGGACTACCTGTCGACCGCGTACCGGATCGTCACCGCTACCGGCAGCTACGCGGCCACCGGAACAGTGGGCGGCCAGTGGATGTCGGCGATCGTGGCGCTCAAGACAAGCTGAGCGACGTAAGCCGCGGACCTACTCCCACTCCTAACAGCCAAGAGGACTCGACAGCCGGTTATCCACGGACAAGAGCGGTGGCTGCCGTTGGTCAGTAACCGGCGTTAGAACTGGGGCAGAAGGAGGGCTTCCCCCTTGACCGAGGGGAAGCCGTCGGTCTGTACGTTCAGCTGAATGCGACTCCGGGCGGCACGCGGCGTCATAGCCGTCGAAATCGAGCGCGATGAACCTCGAGTTCGTCAGGCCCAGATGAATTGCTAGGCGCGGGGACCAGAGGCGAGCAGGCCTCCGGTCCGCGGATCAAGGTCTCTTAGACTACAGGTCGGCACAGCGATCCAGCCCTCAGTTCGCGCGGCGTCCCGCTCTTGCTCATCGGGCTCCGTGACCCAGCCCCGATGGACGGCCGCCGCGGCATTGAGTGCGACGATCACTGCGTCGAAAGCGTCATCAGACGTTGTGCAAAGAGTGCGTGAGTCCGCATCCATCGACAGCCAATCGGCCTCATCGAAGAATTCGGACGCCATCTGTCTCAGAGACGCCAGGTTTCTCTTGCCCTTGTACCTGCGCGGCTCATATCCCCACCGCTTCAACGCCGCAGCCGGGTACACCTCGACAACACGACCGCTGCCCGTACGGTCGCCGGCGCCAACGCCGACACCAAGTGCGACCAATAAACCTGCCGTCCGCATCGCAGCGCGACCAATGCGGTCCGTTGAAACACTCAGCGGTAGCGGTCCTCCTGTCTGGTGAACCGCGAGATCCGTTGTGCGATAAGCCAGGAGCTTCCGAGTACGGATGTCTTCGCCTTCGCCCGCCTTTACCTCTCCTCGCTGATGGCGAGCAACGAAGTCTGTAAACGCCACGGGCCACCCGAGCGGACAGTCAATCCCCACCTTGGTTGCGGGACCTGCAAGTTCAACGATCATGTCGTCGTTGGCTGACGGCGAAAGGTTGCTGAGAGTCGCGCCCGCTGCGCTCCAGGTCACGACTGCGGCCACGGTCTTAGCCGGCTCAGCCGAAAGATCGACTCCGACGGTAATCACAGCCCGAGGTTAGGCCATGACGCCCGACCAGCATGCGACGGTTGGGGGAAGCGGAGTCAGGTTTCTTGAAGTCAACCGTCTATAGCGGTCGCGGCTGGCAACCGGAACAGATGTTCTGCCCGATGCTCCAACCATGCGAGCGCTGCCAACGTGGCTGCGTACTTTAAGCGTCTAACTCAAGGTCCGTCTGATCGACTCGTGCACAGCGGCCCTGATGGTGGAATCTCTCCCAGAGCACAACGCACCGTCGAAAGGCGCAGCCGCTCGACCGCCCCCCGCAGGTAGTCGACTGGCTAATTATTCTGCTAGCTCGCCGGGAACACTCGTACCAAGAACCTTGAGGAACGCCAAGGCCTCCGCCGGCTGGGAGAGAAGATACTGGTTCTCTTCGAACCGTCGCAGCTCCGTTGCCGTAAGCGTCTTGCTGAATACTCGCGCTCCAGACTCATCGGTTAGCTTGATCAACAGGACTGAACCCGAGGCGACGACCATGTTGGGTATTGCCGAAGACGCCTCCAGCAATCGAGCGATGGCCTCTGCGTTATCGCGGTTCGCTTGGCCTTCCGGCCTCGCAAGGGCAGCGACTTCAGCCGCCCGTTCTCCTTTGTCGAGAAGCGTGTCTAGACGCTCTCCCGTATAACGGGCTGACCATTTTCGTCGCCAGGATCCGTGTTCGGGCGCATCGAATTCCACATCACCGGACGGCGAGACAACCTCCGCGAAGGCACGCTCGAACTCGCTGATTGCTCGCGGATCGTTGGTGTCGAGGTAGTAGAAGCCTTGGCGCTCAACTTCGGCTGCCGCCAGCGTCGCTTGAAGTGCTCGAAGTTCGCCGAGTACCGAGTCGACGGATTGGCGTTCAACGAGCGATGCAACGAGGTTCAACGTAAGCGGCAGCCGACCCAGCTCCTGGACGATGCCCGAGACCTCATCAGCATCTAATTCGGGAAGACGGCGACGCAAGAGATCGACGGCGCCGGCGTCCGTAAGCAAACCAACCGTGACTACGGTAAAGGGTGGGCCCCAGTTGGGATTCCTTGAAGTTAGAAGTACAGCAGTCCGCGTGTCATGCGGCAGGAGCCGAGCAACCTCATGATAGCTATCGACATCATCAATGACCAGTAAAGTCGGTGGCTCTCCGCCGGCTAAGCGTGACAGACGCGGGTCTTGTCGCCCCGCAAGCAGGGGGGCTGACAACCACCGCACTGTCGGGAAGACTTCTTCGTGGGTGGCCACGAATTGCCGTGCAATTGTTGTCTTGCCGACACCGGGGCTCCCGACGAGCACCACCATTGGCGCTACACCTACGGCCCTTGCGCCTGAAAACGCGACGTCGATCTGTGCGAGTTCATCGGCACGGGTGACCCACCGGGGTGAAACTGCTGGAGGAGATCCCTCCAGTGTTGTGGGTACCGGCAACTGTTGATCCGTGAGGGCTGTCACGACGCGAGCCACCGCCTCGTTCTCAGACATGGCTGCCGCGTCGAGGAACATGAACTGGTTCAACTCGGGTGGAACTGGTGCGCCGGATTCCACGCGGACAGGAAGGACAGGCTTGCCATCTGCCAGAGCTTGTGAGATCTCGGCACGAATCCATGGCGACGCGCTGGATTGCTCGGACACGAGCACAATGATCTGTTCCGCTGACCCCACGACTCTCTGAATTGCCGCAGTGACCCTGCCGCCGGACGGAACCGCATCGCGGGGCAAACTGACGCCGAAGCCTTCCGCGCGCAGCCTGGCTGCGATCGAATCTGCCCACGCTTCATCGGTTCGAACATGAGAGATGAACACACTGCGACCGGGGCTCGGACGTTTGTCTGGATCGCTCACATCAGTGATGTTATCCGGGGAACCTACGCATGCCCCGACCGAGGGGGTGCCGCATTTGGTCCTGCCTACGCTGCGACTCGGGCTCCTTCGCGCTCGCGCGGTTGGCGAACCGTAACTCGGCGCTGCGTCCCTCTCTATTGATTACCTCGCGGGAGACCATCCCCCAAACAGCAGGTCGAGGTAGTAGAACGCGGTGTCGTTGTCGCCGGCCTGCTGCGCATCGAGTGCCTTCCGGGCGCGAGTTACAGCGGTGTTCAGCTTGGACAGCGCCTCGATCTTCTTGGCGTCCGATGAACACGGATAGATCCGTCCGCTGCCTGTTTCGAGTCATTCACACCGGCCAGCTGGTGAGTGACGAGGTCTTCCAGCAACCAGCACAGGTCCAGATGCAGATGCAGATGAACGAGTCCTGCCTGGCGACGTGCTAGGCCGCCCGCATCTCCAGGTAGAACGACGACATCGGCACGTAGTTGTAGTACTTCCACGCCTCATCAAGCGGGCCAACTTTTTGGCGCCGCCACCGACGTCCTTCTTCGTGTTGCACTCGTTGACGTACGCCAGGTGTTCGAGCGGGGCGGAGTCGATCCAGCCGCTCGATGGCAGGGGGATATCCCAGACGAACTGGTCATTGGCCGTGGACCGCAGAAGCCCGGAATGACCTCCCACGTCTCGTCACCGCCGGCGAACTCCACGACAACCGCTGGCCTGCTGATCCGCACCACTGTCGTCGGGAAGCTGGCCGACAGCGCGCTCTTCACCCACGACAGCGCCGTGTCCGACGTCGCAGGTTTACCCAGGGCTCCATCAGTTTGTGCGTTCCTCGGACCGGATGAGACGCGCATATCGATCAACCGGCATGCGCCCTAGACAAGGCCATAGTCGGCGTTAGGGGCGCGGCCGAGCGATGGTTTTGGTCGGCGATGCATGACGAGACCACCTCCACCGGCACGAGGTGCCGATTCGGGCACGTCGCCGCACACTGGGGGCATGATCCGCCCTCTCCCCCTGCTGGCGGCCGCAGCCGTCCTGATCACTGCCTGTGCCGTCGCCCCCGCCGACCGCACCACCGCGAGCCAGAACCCCCAGGTCGCGAAGCCGCAGGCCACCACCGCGACCACCTCGTACGCCGACTGGCCGGCCTACCACGGCGGTTCCACGCGAAGCGGTTATGCGATCACCGTCAAGCACATCACCCACCAGCCGACGCTGTCGTGGTCGATCACCCTGGACGGCGCCGTCTACGCCCAGCCGATCGTCGTCCACCACGGCATCGTCATCGCTGCCACCGAGCACAACACGGTCTATCGACTGCAGAACAACTCGGTGGTCTGGCGGCGCAACCTCGGCGCGCCGGTGCGGCGATCGAGCCTGCCGTGCGGTGACATCGACCCGACCGGTATCACCGGCACTCCGGCCTACGACCAAGGCACCAACACGGTGATCGTGGTATCGGTGCTCAACAACCCGATCCGGCACGTGGCCACCGGACTCGATCCGACCACCGGCGCGATCAAGTGGCAACGAAACGTCGATGTGCCGAACGCCAAGGGCATCACCCCGGCCGCGATGCAGCAGCGCGGTGGCCTGACCGTCTCCGGCCGGCGGGTCTACATCCCGTACGGCGGCCTGGCCGGCGACTGCAGCAGCTATCGGGGCAGCGTGGTCGGCGTCGACCTCGATCACCCCAAGACCGCAAGCCTGTTCTCGTTCACCGTGCCGACGTCGCGGGAGGGCGGCATCTGGGCGACACCCGGCGTGGTCGAGAACCCGGGCGGCGGCCTGCTGGTCGCGGTGGGCAACGGTGCCACCGCCAGCACCGGGACCTACGACCACACCGACTCGGTGCTCAAGATCGCCACCGAACGGATCATCGACTCGTTCTCGCCGGCAACCTGGCGGTCGGACAACGCCAACGATCTGGACCTCGGCTCGCAGGGTCCGCAGCTCGTCGGCAACTACCTCTTCATCGCCGGCAAATCTGGCACCGCCTACGTGCTGAACCGCAACCACCTCGGCGGCATCGGCGGCCAGGTGTCGAGCCGGCCGCTGTGCAAGTCGTTCGGCGGCGCTGCCACCGTCGGCACCGTGGTGTACGTGCCGTGCACCGACGGCGTTCGGGCGGTGAGGATCAACAGCAACGGCAGCATGACGCTGCTCTGGCACGCCGCCTCGAACCTCAACGGCACACCGACGATGGGCGGCGGCCTGCTCTGGGTGCTGGACTCCCGCGCGGGCACCATTCACGCGCTCAACCCGCCCAACGGAGCGAGCGTCTACAGCCTGCCGGTCGGCTCGGTCAACCGTTCGCGACTCCCGCGCTCTACGCCTGGTCAGTGTTCGTGCCGACGATGACCGGCATCAAGTCCTATCACTGGTGACCGCTCGGTAGAAGTCCAGCACGTGGGCCCGCACCAGCTCGCTGGCGAGCGCGCCGTCGTGCCGGTCGATGGCCTGCCGGATCGCGGCGTGCTCGGCGGTCAGCCGGCTTAGCGTCGCCGGCAGGTCGGCGGATCGGCGCAGCCGTTCGATCAGGTAGCCGGCCATCGCGCCGCGGACCGCCAGCATCAACAGGTGCAGCGGCTCGCTGCGGGACGCGCCGGCGAGCGCGACGTGGAACCGGACGTCCGCATCGTGGAAATCCTCCGCCGACACCCCGGGGCGCCGCAGGTCGGCCAGCGCCTGGTCGGCCTGGGCCAGCTGGCCGGCATCCGGCTTCGTAGCGGCGGCGGTGACCGCTGCCGCCTCCAGGGTGCAGCGCAGGTCGACCAGATCGCTCAACGGCGGCCTGGCCCCGAGCGGGTGGGTGAGGTAACCAGCCGCCGCCAGCCGGTTGGGCAGTTCGGCAACCTGCCGGGCAATCTCGGACTTGCGCTCCGGTGGCAGCGCCTCGTACCCGACCAGCCAGGGGTCCGTCCCGGGCGCCGCCGGCTGCCGACCGGCGTAGGGCAGCAGCAGCGGGCTGGTATGCAGGTACTTGTCATCCCCGGTCCAGGACGCGCCCGCCGCCAGCTGGCTGGCGCAGTAGAGCACGTGCACCGCCTCGGCCAGTCGCTCCTGCAGCTCCGGGTTGATGTCGGCCAGATGAACCAGCTCCAGGAAGTTGTTCGGGTCGACGTGCAGCGCCAGCTGCGCCTCCGAAGCGAGGTCCGACCGTTCCAACCGGTCGCTGCCGGCCAGCGTGCTCATGCCGATGATCGATTTGACCGAACGCGCCCCGTGCCGGTACTTGCTGGTCAGCAGCAGCGCCCGCAGCACCCCCGAGTCGATCTTCGGCACCGCGACGCCGTCCCGCTGGTGGAAGATCTCCGGCGCGGTCCGCAGCAGCAGCGACCGCAGCAGCACCGCCCGCCGCACCAGGTAGTAGGGGTCGAACCGGGCATCGTCGCCGGTCGGGTTCGGGCCGAGGATGTTGACGTAGCCGCTGAGCCGGCTGACGAAGTCCGGCGCTTTCAGGTCACGGTGTCCGATGCTCTCCGCCTCGAACTCCGCCATGGTCGAGAACAGGCCGCCGGCGAAGACGAAAACCGCCGGCCCGATGTGGTGGATCAGCTGGCCGTCGGTGAAGATGCCGTCCTGCATCGGCGCCAGGAAGTGCGCCAGCCAGCCGAGCGGCTGCCGGCCACCCACCGTCCGGGTGGCGTCGAACTCGTCCCAGAACACCAGCGGCAGCTTGCCGCCGAGCCTGATGTCGCGAACCTGGTGCAGGGCCGCGATCAGCTCTCGCGGGTCCTCGAACTGGGACAGGTTGAAGGAGATATCGGCGATGCCGGTGAAGTTGGTCTGCGCCGGCGCGCCCCGGGCGACCGAGTTCGCGACCTGCTTGACGCTCCACGACTTGCCGGCGCCGGGCGGGCCGAACACCGCGATGGACAGCGGCCCCGGGTCCGGCCGGCGGTAGTAACGGCGGATCAGGGTGCGGACGCTCTGGAGCGACTCGATCTCGTGCCGGTCGAAGGTCACCAGGTCGGCGTACTGCGCCCGCGGCACGTCGGCCAGCACCCGGTCGGCGCCCTCCCGGACGATCCGGTAGGCCAGCGTCTCGAGCCGCTCGCCGGGGTAGCGGTCGGCCAGGATCGTCCAGTCACCGCCGTCGGCCGATGCGGCGGCAGTGCCCCGGGCGCGCAGCGGATCGGCCACCCGGGCCTCGGCCAGCTCCCCGTCCGCCGCCGACAGCTGCCGTACGAGGTGTTCGGTGGGAAAGGCCAATCGCGACTGGCCGTGCTGGTCGGTGATCTCGGCGTAGCCGGCCCGGTCCAGCGCCCGCATCGCCGCGATCCCGCGCCGGACCCCGTCGACCACCGAGCCGGGCTGGCCCGCCAACTGATCGAGCAGGTTGCCGGCAATGCCAGCGGTGAGCGTCGAGATGCCGCCGATCATGTCGCCCTGGTAGGGCTCGTTCCACATCCGCTCCATCGCTGCGGGGTCGAAGACCAGCACGCAGTCCGACTCGCGGGCCGCCGCAGTCGTGGTGGACGCGGTGGAGGCCACCAGCGCGCCGGCCGTGGTGAACGACACGATCAGCTGCGCGCACTGCCTGAGCCCGCTCACCCGGGGGTTGTAGAGCAACTCCCAGACCAGGTCCTGGGCGGTGCGCTCCCAGGAGAGCTCCCGGCTGATCCGCACATCCTCCAGCCGCAGATCGGCTATCCCCATCACCACGATCAGCCGCTCGGCGTGCGGTTGCAGCCGCTGCCACAGCGCTCCACGGGCGACCGGCCCCACCGTGCGGAGCACGATCCACGGCTCGCCCTCGTCCAGGTGATCCAGTGCCCGCGGCCACAGCTCGGGCTGGTCGCGAAAGCCCAGGTCGGCATCGTGCAGCACGATCAGGTCCGCCTTGGCCGGCCTGCTCCGGGCACCGCCGTCCACCGCGCCGGCCGCCCGGTCGACGCCGAGCACCCGTTCGATCCGCCAGGCCGGCCGATCACCCGCCGGAAACCGAGCCCACACCGCATGGCAGTGGTGGAACCGGCCGTCCACCGGGCTGACCGCGTCCGGGGCGATCGGTGCGTGCACCTCGATCGGCCGGCCGGTACGCGCGGTGACGCCGCCGGCGATCGTGGTGAGCAGTTCGCCGAGCCGGGCGGCGCCGCCGGGAGCGCAGGACGTGCGCACCCCGGCACCGTCCGGGCCGGCCGTCCGCGCGTAGTTCCAGTCGATCGGCATGTCTCCGGCGACGACCACCTGCAGGCCGGCCGGATTCGGCTTCCCCATCGCCGCCCCCTCGTCCGCCGGAGCACCGCTGACAGTTACGAAGCTCCAAGGACGACGCGGGATTGGCTAGGGGCTAACGTCTCCCCCACTGACCGAGTCCGCGCCCGAGCTGGTGACGAGGTTGCCCCGAGCGTCGACGAAGTGCACCGGCACGTCCGCGGTGACGTCCCGTGCCGCGGCCAGCCCGTCCGGGTCGTGAGGCTCCCCGCCGAACACCACCGCCGCCTCGAAGCCGGGGGCAGCCGAGGCGAGCGCCATCGCGACCGTCACCTGCAACGCGGACAGTCGCAGCGACGGCAGCGACACCGCCGCGCCGGCGTAGGTCCGCCCGTCGGTGTCGCGGATCGCCGCCCCCTGGGCGGCGCCGGCTCGTCCCATGGTGGCCCGGGCCAGCGTCACCAGCTTCTGGTCCTCTGCATCCTCGAAAGCGTTCACTCGGTTTCCTCGTGAGGTTCGGTCACCTTGCGCACCAGCACGGTGTCTATCCGGTTGCGCCGGCCGCGGGTGCTCTCGGCGGTCAACTCCAGCCCGTACGCGGTGGCGGACGAGCCGGCGATCGGCACCCGGCCGAGCACCTGGGCCAGCAGTCCGCCGACCGTCTCGACATCGTCACCGCGCGGGACGTCCACATCGAACAGCTCGCCGAGGTCCTCCACCGGCAGCCGGGCGGTCAGCCGGTACGCACCGTCCGGCAACTGCTCGACCGGCGCCTGCTCGACGTCGTACTCGTCGCGGATCTCGCCGACGATCTCTTCCAGGATGTCCTCGATGGTGATCAGCCCGGCGGTGCCGCCGTATTCGTCGATCACCACCGCCATGTGCGAGTTGGTGGTCTGCATCTCGCGCAGCAGCTGGTCGACCCGCTTCGACTCCGGGACGAACACCGGCGGCCGCATCACCTCGTCCAGCTTGGTCAGCCGGGCTCGTTCCGGATCCTGGCCGCGGCGCACCAGATCCTTCAGGTACACCAGCCCGACCACGTCGTCGACGTTGTCCGCCACCACCGGAATGCGGCTGAACCCGGACCGCAGCGCCAACGCCAGCGCCTGCGGCACAGTCTTGGTGGCCTCGATGAACACCACATCGGTGCGCGGCACCATCACCTCGCGAGCGATGGTGTCACCGAGGTCGAACACCGACTGGATCATCTGCCGCTCGCTGCGCTCCACCACGCCCCGCGACTCGGCCAGGTCGACCAGCTCGCGCAGCTCCAGCTCGTCGGCGAACGGCCCCTCCCGGTAACCCTTTCCGGGCGTGATCGCGTTGCCGAGCAGGATCAGCAGCGACGCCAGCGGCCCGAACACCCGGCCCAGCATCAGCACCGGACCGGCCACGACCAGCGAGACCGGGTAGGCGTGCTGCCGCCCGAGGGTGCGCGGGCCGACCCCGATCAGCGCGTAGCTGACCACCACCATCACCAGGATGGTGCCCAGCACGACCCACCAGTCGCGACCCCAGGTGGCGGTGGCCACCAGGGTCAGGAAGACGGTCGCGGTCAGCTCGGCGGCCAGCCGCAGCAACAGCAGCAGGTTGGTGTGCCGCACCCGGTCGGCGGTCACCCGGGCCAGCGTCCGGGCGCCGCGGCGACCTTCCCGCACCAGCTCCTCGACCCGGGCCACCGACACCCGGGCCAGTGCGGCGTCGGCGGCGGCGAGCAGGCCGGCGGTGGGGATCAGCAGGATCGCCACGACCAGCAGCACCACATCGGGGCCGGTCATCGCAGCGCTCAGGCTCGCTTCTCGGCCGCGGTGCCGGGCAGCGGGGTGCGGATCGGGCCGTGCCCGGTCGCCTCCGCCCACTCGGTGACCAGCCGGGTCTGCAGCTCGAACATCTCCCGCTCGGCCTCCGGCTCGCCGTGGTCGTAACCGAGCAGGTGCAGCACCCCGTGGGTGGTCAGCAGGTACAGCTCGGCGTCCCGGCTGTGACCGGCGGCCTTGGCCTGCTCGGCGGCCACCTCGGGGCACAGGATCACGTCGCCGAGCAGCGCCGGGCCGGGTTCGGCCTCCATGCCGGGCTTGTCGTCCAGGGTGTCCATCGGAAAGGCCATCACGTCGGTCGGCCCGTCCAGGTCCATCCACTGCTTGTGCAGGGTGGCCATCACCTCGGTGTCGACCACCAGGATCGACAGCTCGGCCAGCGGGTTCACCCCGAGCGAGTCGAGGACGTGCCGGGCGGCGCTGGTGATCGCCAGTTCGTCGAGCTCGGCACCCGACTCGTTGTTGATCTCGATCGACACGTCAGATCCGGTCGTCGTACTTGGCGTACGCGGAGACGATGTCGCCGACCAGCCGGTGCCGCACCACGTCGTTGGCGTCCAGGTAGCTGAACGAGATGTCCTCGACGTCGGTGAGGATCTCGCGGACCACCCGCAGCCCCGACTTGGTGTTGCCGGGCAGGTCGACCTGGGTGATGTCGCCGGTGACCACGATCTTCGAGCCGAAGCCGAGCCGGGTCAGGAACATCTTCATCTGCTCGGGCGTGGTGTTCTGCGCCTCGTCCAGGATCACGAACGCGTCGTTCAGCGTGCGGCCGCGCATGTAGGCCAGCGGCGCCACCTCGATGGTGCCGGCCTGCAGCAGTCGCGGCACCGAGTCGGGGTCGAGCATGTCGTGCAGCGCGTCCATCAGCGGCCGCAGGTACGGGTCAATCTTGTCGTTCAGGGTGCCCGGCAGGAAGCCGAGCCGCTCGCCCGCCTCGACCGCCGGCCGGGTCAGGATGATCCGGTTGACCTGCTTGGCCTGCAGCGCCTGCACCGCCTTGGCCACCGCCAGGTAGGTCTTGCCGGTGCCGGCCGGGCCGATGCCGAAGACGATGGTGTGGTTGTCGATCGCGTCGACGTAATGCTTCTGGTTGACCGTCTTCGGCCGGATGTTCTTGCCCCGCCGGGACAGGATGTTCAGGCTGAGCACCTCGGCCGGCCGCTGGGCGGTGTCGGCCTGCAGGATGCTGAGGCTGCGGCCGACCGCATCGGGGGTCAGATGGGAACCGGATCGCATGAGCTGGACCAACTCCTCGAAGAGCCGGATGGCGAGGGCGTTGTCAGCGGCCGCGCCGGTGATGGTGATTTCGTTGCCCCGGACGTGCACCGTGGAGGCAAGCCGCGCCTCGATGATTCGCAGGAGCTCATCGCGGGGGCCCAGCAGACCGACCATGGCGACGTCCGTGGGGACCTCGTAGCGCGTGGTGACGGGCTGCGTTCCGGTTCGGGGTAGGGGTTCCGACGGCTGGGTCAAAGGCGATGTGCTGCTTTCCGGCTCGGCTGCAGGTGCGCCGCCAAGTCTACCCAGGCGCGCTGACAGGCCGTAGTCGTTTTGGGCTGCGATCCGGACAATCCGGCTGTTGTGCTGGCTTATCCGGGTGGCCAGCCGAACGACCGGCCGGAAAGCACGTGCGCATGCACGTGGAACACCGTCTGGCCGGAGTCACCGCCGGTGTTGAACACCGTCCGGTAGGACTGCAGGTTCAACTCGTCGGCCACCGCCCGGATGCCGGCCAGCACGTACGCGGCCGACTCCGGATGGGCACCGAGCTCGCCGATGTTGCCGACGTGCCGCTTCGGGATCACCAGCACGTGCACCGGCGCCTGAGGGTTGACGTCCTGAAACGCGAGCACTTGCTCGCTCTCGTGCACCACGGTCGCCGGGATCTCGCCGGCCACGATCCGGCAGAACAAGCAGTCGTCCATAGCGTCCGAAACTAGCCGACGCGTCGTCAGTCCCACCGTCCGGACCGGGCGGCGAGCACCGCGAGCGCGGCGCCGCCGGCGGTCGAGGTCCGCAACACCTCACTGCCCAATCGCACCGGACGGGCCCCGCGCCCGGTGAACGCGGCCAACTCCTCGGGACTCAGACCACCTTCGGGACCGACCACCAGCACGATCTCGCCGGCGGCCGGCAGCGACAGCCGGCCGATCGGCTCGGTGGCGTCCTCGTGCAGCAGCAGGGCCAGGTCGGCGGTGGCGATCCGGTTGGCCACCGCGCTGGTGCTGGCGAGGTCGGCGACCTGCGGAAAGTGCTGCCGGCGGCTCTGCTTGGCCGCCTCCAGCGCGGTCCGCCGCCACTTCTCGACGCCCCGGGCGGCCTTCTCACCCCGCCAGACGGCCACCGAACGGGACGCCGACCAGGGCACGATCTCGTCCACCCCGAGTTCGGTGAGCAGCTCGACCGCGAGCTCGGCCCGCTCCCCCTTGGGCAACGCCTGCACCACGGTGAACTGGGGCTCGGGTGGTGGCAGCTGGCGGCGGTGCAGCACCGCGAACCGCACCAGGTCGCGGGCGACCTCGGTGACGGTGGCCTGGGCCAGCCCGCCCCGGCCGTCGGAGAGCCAGGCCAGCTCGCCGACGGTCAGCCGCTTCACGGTGCCGGCATGGTGCGCCTCGGCGCCGGTCAGCTCGAGAGTGTCGCCGGTGCCCAGGCTGGCCACCACGAACAGCGGCGGCGTCATGCGGTCAGTGCTGCCCGAACGCGTCGCGCATCTTCGAGAACAGGCCGCCCCGGTTGCCGCCGACGCTGACGTCCTCGTTGCGCAGTTCGGCCAGCTGGCGCAGCAGCTTCTCCTGCTCACCGTCCAGCTTGACCGGGGTGCGCACCTCGACGTGCACGTGCAGGTCGCCCCGGATGGTGCTGCGCAATCGCGGAACACCCTTGCCGCGCAAGGTGATCACCGAGCCGGACTGGGTGCCCGGGCGCACCTCGATCTTCTCGGTGGCGTCCAGCGCCTCCAGTTCGACGGTGGTGCCCAGCGCGGCCGCGGTCATCGGCACGGCGAGCGAGCAGTGCAGGTCGGCGCCCTCGCGGGTGAAGGTCTCGTCCGGCCGCTCGGTCACCTCGATGTAGAGGTCGCCGGCCGGGCCGCCGCCCGGGCCGACCTCGCCCTGGCCGGACATCCGGATCCGCATGCCGTCCTCGATGCCGCCGGGCACGTCCACGTTGATGGTGCGCCGGGCGCGCACCCGGCCGTCGCCGGCGCAGGACGGGCACGGGTTCGGGATCTGCTGACCGGTGCCGGCGCAGCCCGGGCACGGCCGGCTGGTCATCACCGGGCCGAGCAGTGAGCGCTGCATCGACTGCACCTCGCCGCGGCCGTTGCAGGTGGTGCAGGTGCGCGGACTGGTGCCCGGCGCGCAACCGTCGCCGCCGCAGGCCTGGCAGAGCACGGCGGTCTCGACCGCGATCTCCTTGCTGACCCCGAACGCCATCTCGCGCAGGCTGAGCTCCAGCCGCAGCAGCGCGTCGGCGCCCTGCCGCACCCGGCTGCGCGGGCCACGGCTGCCACCCCCGCCGCCGAAGAACGTCTCGAAGATGTCGCCGAAACCGCCGAAGCCGGTGAACGGGCTGCCCTGGCCACCGCCGCCGGGCGCCATCGGGTCACCACCGAGGTCGACGATCCGCCGCTTCTCCGGGTCCGACAGCACCTCGTAGGCGGTGGTCACCTCTTTGAACCGGTTCTGCGCCTCGGGATCGGGGTTCACGTCCGGATGCAGTTCGCGGGCCAGCCGCCGGTACGCGCGCTTGATCTCCTCGGCGGTGGCGTCCTTGCCCACGTTGAGCAGGCCGTAGTAGTCGCGGACAGCACCGGGCACTCTCGTGGTCACCTCGAGTCGTTCTCCTGGCACTCTCTCGGCCCGAGTGCCAACCGCGAACCAGTGTACGGGTCCGGCCGGGGCCAGCCGCCGTCAGTTCTCCGACAGCAACTGGCCGACGTAACTGGCCACCGCCGCCACCCGGGCCATGGTGTGGGCGTAGTCCATCCGGCGCGGGCCGAGCACCCCGAGGCCGCCCAGCGCGATGCCGTGGCCGCCGTAGCCGGCCGACACCACCGAGGCGGTCTGCAACCCCTCGTGCGGGTTCTCGTTGCCGATCCGCACCAGGATCTGGCCGGCGGTGGCGGTCTGCTGGTCGAGCAGCCGCAGCAGCACCACCTGCTCCTCCAGCGCCTCGAGCACCGGACGGATCGCCGGGAAGTCCAGGGCGTGCTCGGTCAGGTTCGCCGAGCCGGCCAGCACCACCCGCTCGGACGGGTGCTCCACCAGGGTCTCCAGCAGCACCGACGACAGCGTCGCGACCAGCCCCTGCAGGTGACCGGGCACCGCGGCCGGCAGCTCGGCGATGATCGACGGCGCGTCGGCCAACCGCTGGTCCTTCAGCTTGCTGTTGAGCAGCGCGCGCAGCTCGGCGGCGTCCTCCTCGGCCACCGGGCCGGGCAGCTCCACCACCCGCTGCTCGACCCGTCCGGTGTCGGTGATCAGCACCAGCATCAACCGGACCGGGCTGAGCAGCACCGTCTCCATGTGCCGCACCCGCGACCGGGACAGCGACGGGTACTGCACCACCGCCACGTTGCGGGTCAGCTGGGCCAGCGCCCGGACCGCGTTCTGCAGCACCCCGTCGAGGTCGACCGCCTCGCTCAGGAAACGCTCGATCGCCCGGCGCTCGGCCGGCGACAGCGGCTTGACCGAGGTGAGCTTGTCGACGAACACCCGGTAGCCAGCGTCGGTCGGCACCCGGCCGGCCGAGGTGTGCGGCTGGTGGATCAGGCCCTCGTCCTCGAGTGCGGCCATGTCGTTGCGGATGGTCGCCGGGGACACCCCGAGGTTGTGCCGCTCGGCGATCGCCTTGCTGCCGACCGGCTCGTTGGTCGCGATGAAGTCGCTAATGATGGCCCGCAGCACCTCTAGCTTGCGTTCCTCGACGTTCACCGGGTTCCTCCTGGACGTAGCAATTCGAGTTTAGATCGTGCCACGGCTCGGATCAGCCCCTTGGGATTGCGGAGCGGTCGCCACCGCGGCCTTGGTGCCATCGCCCGAATCGTCCGGGCCGGTTTGGGCCTCGGGTTACCCTGAGTTGCTGATCGTGATGCTGCGGGTTTCTGGGTGCCCGGCACGGGAGGAGAGTTCGTGATCTTCAAGGCGGTACGGGACGGCAAGCCCTACCCCGACCACGGCTTCTCCACCAGGGACTGGGCGAACGTGCCACCGCAGCCGGTCCGGCTGGACGAGCTGATCACCACCAAGCGCGAGCTGGCGCTGGACAAGCTGCTCGACTCGGACTCCACCTTCTACGGCGACCTGTTCCCGCACGCGGTGCAGTGGCACGGCGAGATCTACCTCGAGGACGGGCTGCACCGCGCGCTGCGGGCCGCCCTGCAGCAGCGCAACACCCTGCACGTCCGGGTGCTCGACCTGGACGAGCTGCGCCCCAAGAAGGCCTGACCCGGGCCTCAGCTCAGCCGACGGCGAGCAGCAGGTCGCGAGCTACCGCGTCGGCGAGCAGCCGGCCGCGCTGGGTGAGCACCAACCGGCCCTCGGCCAGCGGTCCGCGCTGGGCCAGGCCCCAGGTGACGCACTGCTCGGCGTGCCGGACCGCGGCCGGCGGCAGGCCGGCCAGCACCAGCCCGTCCGACATCCGCAGCTGCAGCATCAGCCGCTCGGTCAGCCGGGCGGCCGAGTCGAGGGTCTCCCGGCCGGCCGCCGGGCTCACTCCCGAATCGAGCAGACCCGCATACCGGGACGGGTGCTTGACGTTCCACCAGCGCACCCCGCCGACGTGGCTGTGCGCGCCCGGCCCGGCGCCCCACCAGTTCGCCCCGGACCAGTAAAGCTGGTTGTGCCGCGACCGAGCACCAAGAGTCCGGGCCCAGTTCGACACCTCGTACCAGCCGAAGCCGGCCGCGGCCAGCGCCTCGTCGGCCTGCAGGTACTTGTCGGCCAGCTCGTCGTCGTCCGGTTCGGCGATCGCGCCGGTGGCGACCTTGCGAGCCAGCGGAGTGCCCTCCTCGACGATCAACGCGTAGGCGCTGACGTGGTCGGCGCCGGAGCCGATCGCGGCGTCCAGCGACGCCTGCCAGTCGGCCTCGGACTCCCCCGGCGTGCCGTAGATCAGGTCCAGGTTGACGTGCGCGAAGCCGGCCGCCCGGGCCTCCGCCACCGCCTGCACGGCCCGTTCGGGCCGGTGCTGCCGGTCGAGCACCGCCAGCACCTGGCGGGACGCCGACTGCATGCCCAGCGACACCCGGGTGAAACCGGCCCCGCGCAGCTTGCCGAAGTAGGCCGGCGCCACCGACTCGGGATTGGCCTCGGTGGTCACCTCGGCATCCGGCGCCAGCCCGAACTCCTCGCCGATGGTGGCCAGGATCAGGCCCAGGTGCTCGGCCGGCAGCAGGCTGGGGGTGCCGCCGCCGAAGAACACCGTCGACACCGGCGGGGTGCTGGCCGGCAGCACGTCCCGGGCCAGCCGGATCTCGGCCAGCACGGTGTCGGCGTAGCTGCCCCGAGTGACCCCGTTGCCGAGCTCGGCCGCGGTGTAGGTGTTGAAGTCGCAGTAGCCGCAGCGCACCGTGCAGAACGGGATGTGCACGTAGAAGCCGAACTCGGCGTCGCGCAGCTGCAGCAGCGCCGTCTCCGGCAGCCGGCCGGACGGCGGCGCCGGGTCACCGAGCGGCAGGGCGGAGGGCATGCACCCAGTGTCCTACAGTGCGAAGGTCCGCTTTCACACGCCGGGTTGGGAGTTCGAGTGGCAGTCGAGTACGCCGTGGCCGGATCGGTGGCCACCGTCACGCTGAACGCGCCCGAGCGGCGCAACGCGCTGTCGGCCGAACTGCTCGGCCAGCTTCGCCGGCACCTGGACACGGCCGAGGCCGACCCGAGCGTCCGCAGCGTGGTGTTGAGCCACACCGGACCGGCCTTCTGCAGCGGCATGGACCTGACCGCGGTGACCGACGTGCCGGCCGACGACCAGCCGATCAACGCCTTTCCGGTGCTGCTGCAGCGACTCTGGGAGTACCCGAAGCCGGTGCTCGCCCGGGTCGCCGGCAAGGCCCGGGCCGGCGGCATCGGCCTGATCGCGGCCAGCGACCTGGCGATCGGCTCGCCGGCCGCCGACTTCGCGTTCACCGAGGTGCGGCTGGGCCTGGTGCCCGCGGTGATCTCGGTGCCGGTGCTGCCCCGGCTGCTCCCCCGGGCCGCGCTCGAGCTGTCGCTGACCGGCGAGACGTTCGACGCCACCCGGGCCGCCGAGATCGGCCTGCTCAACCGGGTGGTCGACGACCCGGACGCCGAGGTGGCCCGCTACACCGCGATGTTCGACCTGGCCGAGCCGAAGGCGCTGGCCGCCACCAAGGCGATGCTGCGGCGGGATCGGTCCGGGCTGGCGATGGCCGACGACTTCGCCGCGATGAGCGCGCTGTCGGCCGAGTACTTCGCCGGGCCGGAGGCCGCCGAGGGGATCGCCGCGTTCCGGGAGAAGCGGCCGCCCCGCTGGGCTTCGAGGTAAGGGCTTCGAGCTAAGGGCTTCGAGCTAAGGCAGCTGGATCCGCTCAAACGTCCGGCCGCCGTCGCCGGTGTAGTAGAACGTCCCGTCCCGGCCGGTGATCACCTGGCTGCCGGGTAGCGGCACCGAGTACTGCCGGTAGGAGCCGGGCGGCAGCCGGTGCGCCGAGTCGTCGTACACCGACCCGTCCTGCCGTGATGGGTACGGGCCGCCGCGCCGGATCAACGCCACCGTCTGCTGGGCCGGCTCGGGCAGCCGGTCCAGCGCCACCGCGGCGACGTGCGGCCGCGGCTGCTGGTGATCGGTGACCGCCCTGATCGCGTACCCAGCGACCAGGAGCAATATCAAGAGGACCAGGGCCACGAACGGGCGCCGGCGCAGCGACGACCGGAGCGAGGGCACGACGCCCAGCCTAGAGAAGCCGGCCCGGTCGGAGATGAGCGGCCAGCAGAGGGAGCGAACGTGGAACACGGCATGAGCGCGTCGACGATCACCATCACCGGCGCGAACGGTGATGAGATCCAGGCCTACCGCGCCCGTCCGGACGGCGACCAGCGGCGCGGCGGTCTGGTGTTGATCCACCACATGCCCGGCTACGACCGGTGGAGCAAGGAGGTGGCCCGCCGGTTCGCGGTGGACGGCTTCGACGTGCTGATGCCGAACCTGCACTACCGGGAGGCGCCCGGCGCGGACGCCGACGACGCCGCGGCTGCCACCCGGGCAGCCGGCGGGGTGCCGGACGAGCGGCTGCTCGGTGACGTGGCCGGCGCGCTGGAGCACCTGCGCTCGCTGCCCACCTCGAACGGCAACGTGGCGGTGCTCGGCCACTGCTCCGGCGGCCGGCAGTCGGTGCTGGTGGCCTGCAACCTCGATGTGCAGGGGGCCGTCGACTGCTACGGCGCCTTCGTGGTCAACGACACCCCGCCGCAGATGGACGTCCGGATGACCAGCCTGGAGGACCAGCTGCCGAACCTGCGCTGCCCGCTGCTCGGCATCTTCGGCAACGAGGACTCCTACCCCTCTCCCGAGCACGTCGACCTGCTGGCCAAGATCCTCGACGCGAACGGCAAGGACTACGAGTTCCACCGCTACGACGGCGCCGGGCACGGTTTCTTCGCGACCGATCGGCCGGCCTACCGGCAGCAGCAGGCCGAGGACGCCTACCGGCACATCGGCCGGTTCTTCGAGCGGGTGTTGGGGGCCTGAGCAATGTGCACCTACACCACCGAGTTCGCCGAGATCACCGGCAGCGGCAAGGGCAAGGACGGCTGGTTCGCGCTGAACACCGCCACCGTCTACTACGACCATCCGGTGCACGCGCAGGCGGCGCACACCCTGAACATCGACTTCGGGGACGGCCGCCCGGGCAACCGGGTGGCGGTGGAGCTGACCGCTGCTTCGGCCCGGGAGCTGATGGCCGCGATCGACCGGGCGCTCAGTTCGGTGCCGGCTGACCTGCTCACCTGAACCGTTCGCCGGGTCGGCGGTTAGGGTCGGATCATGCGAGCCGCCTACGCGAAGTCCTTCGACGCCGAGAACCCGCTGACCGGCCTGGTGGTCGGCGACCGTCCGGAACCGTCGGCCCAGCCCGGTTGGTCGATCGTGCAGGTGAAGGCGGCCAGCCTGAACCACCACGACCTGTGGACGCTGCGCGGGGTTGGCATCAAGGCAGAGCAGCTGCCGATGACCCTCGGCTGCGACGCGGCCGGCATCGACACCGGGACCGGGGCCGAGGTGGTGGTGCACGGGGTGATCAGCGCGCCCGGCTGGGTGGGCGACGAGACCCTCGACCCGGGACGCAGCCTGCTGAGTGAGAAGCACCAGGGCTCGCTGGCCGAATACGTGGCGGTGCCCACCGCGAACCTGATCCCGAAGCCGGCCGAGCTGACCTACGCCGAGGCGGCCTGCCTGCCCACCGCCTGGCTGACCGCCTACCGGATGCTGTTCGTCAACTCCAGCCTGCGGCCGGGCCAAACGGTGCTGGTGCAGGGCGCCACCGGCGGGGTGGCCTCGGCCTGCATCGTGCTGGCCCGGGCCGCCGGGCTGCGGGTCTGGGCGACCGCCCGCACCGAGCAGAAACAGGCCACCGCGGTCGAGCTCGGTGCCCATCAGGCCTTCGAATCCGGTGCCCGGCTGCCCGAGCGGGTGGATGCGGTGATGGAGACGGTCGGCGCGGTGACCTGGTCGCACTCGCTGAAATCGCTGCGGCCGGGCGGCCAGCTGGTGATCTCCGGCGCCACCTCCGGGGCCATGCCGCCGGCCGAGCTGAACCGGATCTTCTTCCTGCAGTTGCAGGTGATCGGCTCGACGATGGGCACCCGGGCCGAGCTCGCCGACCTGATCTCGCTGCTGGTCTCGACCGGCCTGCGGCCGAACATCCACCGGACGCTGCCACTGGCCGAGGTGGCCGATGGGCTGGCCGCGATGGCGTCCGGCGATCTGGTCGGCAAGATCGTCATCGAGCCGTGAGTCTCGCCTAGCCTGAAGGCCTGGCGAATTCCCGAGGAGGATGTCATGGATCTTTCGCTGAGCACCGAGGAGATCGAGACCCGCGACTGGGTCCGGAACTTCGTCCGGCGCGAGATCATGCCGCTGGAGCCCGAGGTGCTGCGCCGGGAGCGGGCCCATCAGCCGGGCCTGACCGCCGATGAGTTCAAGGAGCTGCGGAACAAGGCCCGCAGTTTCGGCTTCTGGGGCATCCAGACCCCGCAGGAGTACGGCGGCATGGAGCTCTCGGCGGTGATGGCGGCGCTGATCGAGGCGGAGCTCGGACGTTCGTTCGTGCCGTTCCGGTTCGGCGGCTACGCCGACAACATCCTGTTCCACGCGAGCGAGGCGCAGAAGCAGGAGTACCTGCTGCCGACCATCGAGGGCGACCGGATCTCGTGCTTCGCGATCACCGAGCCGGGCGCCGGTTCGGACGCCACCGCGATTCGCACCACCGCCCGCAAGGACGGCTCGGACTGGGTGATCAACGGCGAGAAGACGTTCATCACCGGCGGCAACGAGGCCGACTTCACCATGGTCTTCGCGATCACCGACCCCGAGAAGGGCGTCAACGGCGGGGTCACCTGCTTTCTGGCCGACCGCGACATGGGCTGGAAGTCCGAGTACATCGACACCATGGGCGAGTGGGGGCCTGCCGCGCTGGTGTTCGACGAGGTGCGGGTGCCCGAGCGCAACGTCCTCGGCGAGGTCGGCCAGGGTTTCGCGCTGGCAATGCAGTGGATCGGACGGGGCCGCTACCTGCTGCCGGCCCGGGCGATCGGCGCCTGCGAGCGGCTGGTCGACATGGCGATGGAGCACGCCCGCAACCGGGTGACCTTCGGCGAGCCGATCGCCAACCGGCAGGCCATCCAGTGGATGATCGCCGACTCGGCGGTGGAGATCGAGGCTCTGCGCTGGCTGGTGCTCTCGGCCGCCTGGCAGGTCGACCAGGGGTTGGACTCCCGGCAGGCCCAGTCGATGGCCAAGCTGTTCGGCGGGGTGAAGGCCAACGAGATCGTCGACCGGATGCTGCAGGTGCACGGCGGCATGGGCTACACGCGGGAGCTGCCGATCGAGCGGTGGTACCGGGAACTGCGGCTGCTGCGGATCTACGAGGGCACCGACGAGATCCAGCGCCGGACGATCGCCCGCAACCTGCTGAAGGGACACGTCTCGGTGCGCGGCGTGCTCGGCTGAGCCGGCTCCAAGGTCGGCCGAGAATGTGCTGTGTTCGACAGGCGAATCGTTGCAACGGTCAGGTAAGGTCTGCGCTCGATCCTGCTGCGAACGGACCCCTCCCCCATGCGTCGCCTCCCCCTGCTCGGCTGCCTGCTGCTCGTCCCGCTGACCGGCTGTGCCGGTAACTCGCACGCCGCCACCAAGCCAGCCGCCCCTGCCACCCGGCGGGTGGTGCTCCGGCCGGTCACCGCTTCGGGTATGCCGGCGAGCGACTTCACCGTCGCCCGGCATCCGTCCGAACTGCTCAGCTGCGGCAGCCCGGCCGAACCGTCAGAGGCCGCGGTCGACCCGGGCATCGCGCACTGCTTTCCGGCGGTGGAGGACGCGCTCGCCTGCTGGCCGGCCAGCCAACCCAGGCAGGCGCTGTGCTTCCGCGATCCGTGGCAGCACAAGCTGGACGAGATCCCGACCGACGGCCCGCTCGGCCGGGTGCCGGTGGTCGACACGCCGTCCCCGCTGGGTCTCGAACTGGCCGACGGCAGCCACTGCTCGCTGCGCTCCGGCGGCGTCTGGGCCCCGCTGGACGGGCACCCGGAGCTGTCCGGCAGCTACAGCTGCCAGCACGACGAGGCGGTGTGGGCGGCCGCCGGCAAGACCGGCATCGACAGCTCGGCACCGGCCTGGACGGTGCAGGTGGCGGCCGCCGCCGGGCACGGCCCGCTGCGCACCGTCGACGTGACCGCCGCCTACTTCGTCGGCACCGCGAGCTCCTGAGACCGCGAGCTAGTCCTTCACCGCCTGCAGGGTGTAGGTCAGCGGCAGCCGCTCGGGCCGGTCGGCGAGACGCCACTCGCCGTCCTCGTCCCGCACCATGCCGGTCGGCAGCGCCTGCCACGGCACCGACCGGTGCTCGACGAACCCGGTCACCCGCAGGCCAGCCGCCAGCACCGCGGTGATCAGCTCGCCGATGCCGTGGTTCCAGTTGGCCGTCCGGGTGTGCTGGAACTGCACCTCGGTCTCGACGTAGGTGCCCTCCCCGTCCCAGTAGAGCGGCTCCGGGGTCTCGAAGTACGGGTACTCGGCGGCCAGCAGCCCGTCCGGCCGGCGCTCGTCGATCGCCCAGAGGGCAGGATGTCCCTCGCGCAGGAACAGCCGGCCGCCAGGCGCCAGCAGCTCGGCCACCAACCGGCCCCAGCGGGCGATGTCGGGCAGCCAGCAGAGCGCCCCGATGCCGGTGTAGACCAGGTCGAACCGGCCGGCGCCGAGCAGGTCGGCCGCCGCGTACGCGTCACCCTCGACGTAGTCGAGCTCGGCGCCGGTGGCCGCGGCCAGCGCCCGGGCCTCGACCAGCGCCGGCGCGGAGAAGTCCAGGCCGGTCATCCGAGCGCCCAGCCGGTGCAGCGAGAGGGTGTCGGTGCCGATGTGGCACTGCAGGTGCAGGCCGCGCAGCCCGGTGAGATCGCCCAGCCGCGGCCGGTCGAACTGCACCACCTGGGACAGGAAGCTCGGGTCGTCCCGGAACCGCTGCAGCGCGTAGTCGGGCGAGCCGGCGTGCGCCGGCACCCGCTCGTTCCAGTTGGCCAGGTTCAGCGCCCTCGGGTCGGTCGCAGCATTGCCCACCCGGCCATGATGGCAGCGGGGTCCAGCGGTTTACGGTTAGGGTTTCTGTCATGGTTGATCGCCCGTTGACCCTGATGGCGGTGCACGCGCACCCTGACGACGAGGCCACCGGCACCGGCGGCGTACTGGCCAAGGCGGCCGCCGAAGGCATCCGCACCGTGCTGGTCACCTGCACCGACGGCCGATGCGGGGACGGCCCGGACGGCGCCAAGCCCGGCGATCCAGGCCACGACCCGGCGTCTGTCATAGCGCTGCGCCGGGCCGAGCTGGAGCAGAGCTGCGCGGTGCTGGACATCGCGCACCTGGAACTGCTCGACTACGCCGACTCCGGGATGATGGGTTGGGACGCCAACTCCGCGCCCGGCGCGTTCTGGACCACCCCGGTCGAGGAGGCGGCCGGCCGGCTCGCCGAGCTGATGCGGCAGTACCAGCCGGACGTGGTGGTCACCTACGACGAGAACGGCTTCTACGGCCACCCCGACCACATCCAGGCGCACCGGATCACCATGGCCGCGGTCGCCGAGACCGGGCTGCCGGCGAAGGTCTACTGGACCACCGCGCCTCGTTCGGCGTTCGAGCAGTTCGCCCAGGTGATGCGCGAGCTGGGCGCCGACTGGGACGAGCCGGACGAGCCGCAGGAGGGCCCGCAGATCGGGTTGCCGGACGACCAGATCACCACCTGGGTCGACACCACGGCCTTCGGTGGCAAGAAGTACGACGCGCTGGCCGCGCACGCCAGCCAGCACGAGAACATCTTCTTCCTCAAGATGGGCAAGGAGCGGTTCACCGAACTGATGGGCGTGGAGACCTTCGTCCGGGTGCACGACCGCACCGGCGCGGCGCTGCCCGAGCGGGACCTGTTCGACGGGCTGCGCTGACCGGTCCGCGGTTCAGGCAGCTCCGGTTCAGCCGGTGACCTCGTGCAGGCAGAGCACGTTGCCGTCCGGGTCTTCGAACCAGGCCGCCCGCTCCGAGCCGATGGTGCAGATGTGGTCGACCGTCTTCAGCTCCGGCAGGTCGTAGTCGGCGAACCGGACCCCGCGCTGCTCGAGCGCGCTGATCTCGTCGGCGATATCGGACACCTCGAACGACAGCTCGGTGCGACCGCTCGGTTGGGCGTCCGGCTCGGGCATCAGCACCAGGGCGGTGCCGTTGCCGAGGGTGAACATCTCCTGGCCCATCGGGTCCTGGCCGGCATAGTCGAGACCGAGCTGGTCGCGGTAGAACTCGACCGCAGTGGCCGCGTCGGTGACCCGAAGCATGGTGGCGATCGGGGCTTTGGTGAGCATCGCAAGCCTCCCTTGCAAGGGGGTTGGTCCACCCCGCAGCCTGCTCCGGATTGCCTTGTGCCACAAGGGTTTCGCCGCGAGCTGCGGCACGAACCGGCCGATCAGCCGCGGGGTGCGGCGAACCCGGTCAGCCGAGCGGAACCGGCACGCAGCTCGGCAAACGGCGCCGGCACGCCGAACACCACCACCGCACTCGTCGGGCAGCCGCCGGCCAGCTCGCCGGCCGTCGGGTCGAGCAGGCCGGCCAGCTGCTGGACGGCCGGGTTGTGCCCGACCACCGCGACAGTGCGGACGGTCCCGGACACCTCGTGGATCGCGGCCAGCACCGAGGCCGGCGTGTTGTCGTAGATCCGCGGTTCGGTCAGCAGCGCCGGCGGTGCCGGCAGCACGCTCGCCGCCTGCTGCCAGGTCTCGGCCGCCCGACGGGCCGGCGACACCAGCACCAAGTCGGGCACCGCGTCGTTGGCGATCAGCCACCGGCCGATCGCGGCTGCGTCCCGGCAGCCCCGTTCGGTGAGTGGCCGGTCCTCGTCCGGGCCGCCCTGGGCCGCCTTGGCATGCCGGATCAGCAGCAGTCGCCGGATCGTCATGCCCGCCAAGTCTGCCACTGGCAAAACCCGCCCCGTTACAGCGTCGTCGCGTGGCCGAACTACAGCGTCGCGGCGTGGTCGGGCACCGGCCGGAACAGCTCCCGCGGCGGCCGGGTGTAGTTGCGCGCCGCCGGATGTTCCGGGATCTCGATCACCGGTTCCGGGGTCGCGGCGTAGTCGATGCTGCCGAGCAGGTGCGCGATCAGGTTGATCCGGGCCCGCCGCTTGTCGTCGGCCTCGACCACCCACCAGGGCGCCTCCGGGATGTCGGTGTGGACGAACATCTCGTCCTTGGCCCGCGAGTAGTCCTCCCAGCGCAGGATCGACTCCAGGTCCATCGGCGAGAGCTTCCACCGGCGCATCGGGTCGTTGCGCCGGGCGGCGAACCGGCGGCGCTGCTCGGCGTCGCTCACCGAGAACCAGTACTTGCGCAGCAGGATCCCATCGGACACCAGCAGGCGTTCGAACACCGGGCACTGGGCCAGGAACCGGCGGTACTGGTCGGGTGTGCAGTAGCCCATCACCCGCTCGACGCCGGCCCGGTTGTACCAGGAACGGTCCATCAGCACGATCTCACCGGCCGCCGGCAGGTGCGCGATGTAGCGCTGGAAGTACCACTGGCCACGTTCACGCTCGGTCGGCAGCGGCAGCGCCACGATCCGGGCCACCCGCGGGTTGAGATATTGGGCCACCCGCTTGATCGCGCTGCCCTTGCCGGCGCCGTCCCGGCCCTCGAACAGCACCAGCAGCCGGGTGCCCTCGGCACGCACCCACTGCTGCAGGGTGACCAGCTCGGCCTGCAGCCGGTACAGCTCCTGCTCGTAGTCGGACCGCCGGAGCCGGCCGTCCTTGCGCGCTGGTCGAGTATCGGTTGATCCGGGCGGCATCCTCCCAGCAGACCCCGGCAGCAGAACGACCAGCCAGGGCCGAAGGTCAGCCCTTCTTGCCGCCCAGCCGGAACCGGCGGCGGATGCTGGCCTGGTCGGCGCGCACCTCCACCGCCAGCAGTTCCCGGGCGGTGGTGCGCACCGGCAGCGCCGGTTCGATGGCCGCGCGCAGTTCGTCGGACTGCTCGGCTGTGACGCCGTCGCCGACCGTCAGGTGCGGCACCACCTCGGCGATCTGCCCCTCGTACGGCGGGTACTCCGGCCAGACCGTGCTGACGTCCTCGGTCAGCGCCAGGAACTCGTCGGCCGGCTTCGGCTCCAGGAACTGCACGGTGCGTCCGTCGCCGACTTCGAAGCAGCCGAAGCCGGCGAACATCACCTCGAACGGTTGCCAGCTCTTGGTGAGTTGGCCCAGCAGGTCGAGATCGGCCTCGGTGAGCGCGTCCGGCGGGATCCACGGCACCAGCACCGTGACGTGCGCCGGTACGTTCTCGAAGCGGGTGTCGAACCGGTCGCGCCACTCGCCGACCACCGGTTCGAGGTCGGGCAGCGGGACGATCAGGCCGGTCAGGTCCGTCATTTGCGGGCGGTCTCGGGCGACTCCGAGGTGGACAGGGCAGCGATGAACGCCTCCTGCGGCACCTCGACCCGGCCGACCATCTTCATCCGCTTCTTGCCTTCCTTCTGCTTCTCCAGCAGCTTCCGCTTGCGGGTGATGTCACCGCCGTAGCACTTGGCCAGCACGTCCTTGCGGATCGCCCGGATCGACTCGCGGGCGATCACCCGGGACCCGATCGCGGCCTGGATCGGCACCTCGAACTGCTGCCGCGGGATCAGCTCGCGCAGCTTGGTGGTCATCATGACCCCGTACGCGTAGGCCTTGTCCTTGTGCACGATGGCCGAGAACGCGTCCACCGCCTCGCCCTGCAGCAGGATGTCGACCTTGACCAGGTCGGCCTGCTGCTCGCCGGCCTCCTCGTAGTCGAGGCTGGCGTAGCCGCGGGTGCGGGACTTCAGCGCGTCGAAGAAGTCGAAGATGATCTCGGCCAGCGGCAGCGTGTAGCGCAGCTCCACCCGGGTCTCGGAGAGGTAGTCCATGCCGAGCAGCACGCCGCGGCGGGCCTGGCAGAGCTCCATGATCGCGCCGATGTACTCGCTCGGCGCGATGATCATCGACTTGACGATCGGCTCGTGCACCTCGGCGATCTTCTGGCCGGACGGCCAGTCGGACGGGTTGGTCACCACGTACTCGCGGCCGTCCTCCAGGACGCACCGGTTCACCACGTTCGGCGCGGTGGAGATCAGGTCCAGGCCGAACTCCCGTTCGAGGCGGTCGCGGGTGATCTCCAGGTGCAGCAGCCCGAGGAAGCCGCACCGGAACCCGAAGCCGAGCGCGGCGGACGACTCCGGCTCGTAGACCAGGGCGGCGTCGTTGAGCCGCAGCTTGTCGAGTGCGTCGCGCAGCAGCGGGAAGTCCGAGCCGTCGATCGGGTACAGCCCGGAATACACCATCGGCTTCGGGTCGCGGTAGCCGCCGAGCGGTTCGCGGGCCGGCTTGCCGGCGTCGGTGACGGTGTCACCGACCTTCGACTGCCGGACGTCCTTCACGCCGGTGATCAGGTAGCCCACCTCGCCCACCCCGAGGCCCTGGCTGACCACCGGCTCGGGCGAGATGACGCCGACCTCGAGCAGCTCGTGGGTGGCACCGGTGGACATCATCTTGATCCGCTGCCGGGGGTTGATGTGCCCGTCCACCACCCGGATGTAGGTGATCACGCCGCGGTAGATGTCATAGACCGAGTCGAAGATCATCGCCCGGGCCGGCGCGTTGGCCTCGCCGACCGGCGCCGGGACGTCACGGCAGATCCGGTCCAGCAACTGGTCGACGCCCTGGCCGGTCTTGGCGCTGACCCGCAGCACGTCGTCCGGCTCGCAGCCGATGATGTGCGCGATCTCGGCCGCGTAGAGGTCCGGCTGGGCGGCCGGCAGGTCGATCTTGTTCAGCACCGGGATGATCGCCAGGTCGTTCTCGAGCGCCAGGTACAGGTTGGCCAGCGTCTGCGCCTCGATGCCCTGCGCGGCGTCGACCAGCAGCACCGCGCCCTCGCAGGCGGCCAGGCTGCGCGACACCTCGTAGGTGAAGTCGACGTGGCCGGGGGTGTCGATCATGTGCAGCGTGTAGTCGGTCTGATCGTTGGTGGACCGCCATGGCATCCGGACGTTCTGCGCCTTGATGGTGATGCCGCGCTCGCGCTCGATGTCCATCCGGTCCAGGTACTGGGCCCTGGCCTGCCGGGCGTCCACCACCCCGGTCAGCTGCAGCATCCGGTCGGCGAGGGTCGACTTGCCGTGGTCGATGTGCGCGATGATCGAGAAGTTGCGGATGCGGTCCGGCGGCGTGTTGCCGGCGGGACTGGCGGTAGCGGGCACGGGCTGCTTTCTGCTGCGACTCGTCTACGGACGGGCTTGTTCGGAACGGACGTTGCCCTGCATTCTCCCACGCCCGAGCCGGCCGCCGGTGCCGGTCGTCCGGGGTCGCGGGTGCGAGGATGACGGCATGACCTCCGAGATCGCCGATTCCCGCGCCGTCACCGAGTACCGGATCGCCGCCACCGCGCTGCGGGCCGGCGATTTGATCAACACCTCGCCCGGCGCCGACGAGGACTGGCAGCAGGTGCTGTCGGTGCACACCCTCGAACAACCGCACGCCGAGGCGGACGCTGAGGCCGCCGCCCTGGTGCGCCAGGTGGGCGACCGGTACCTGGCGGTCCGGATGACCGACGTCGCCCCGGTCGACTCGCCGGTGTACTTCGCCAACGGCGCGGGGCTGGTCTACGACAGCGACAGTGACAGCGACCGGCCGTTGAGTGAGGTGCTGACCGGCCCGAACGCGGTGCGCACCTTCCTCTTCACCCGGTACGAGCTGGTGACCGTCCGGGCGCAGTGATCGCCGCGCCGCTCTGACCGGTGGGGGTAGTTGGGCCCGGCCGCGATCGAGGTTGATTTTGGGCGGTCGCAGTCCCGCTGGTAGCCTGGCGAGGTTGTCTGAGCCGCCCGAGTGTCGGGTACTCGACGACACCGGACCCCAGATTCATACCCGAATGGCATAGAGGCAACTTCGTGGCGAACATCAAGTCCCAGATCAAGCGGATCCGCACCAACGAGGCGGCTCGGCTGCGCAACAAGAGCGTCAAGAGCGCGCTGAAGACGGCCATCCGTTCCTTCCGGGAGGCGGCCGACGCTGGCGACAAGGACACCGCGGTCACCGCGTTGCGGCACGCTTCGCGGCAGCTCGACAAGGCCGTGAGCAAGGGCGTCATCCACGCCAACCAGGCCGCCAACAAGAAGTCGGCGATGGCCCAGCGCGCCAGCAGCCTCTAAACAGCACCTGACAACAGCCCGCTCATCGGCTCAGCCGACCAGCGGGCTGTTGTGCTGTCCGCGGTCGGTGCCGTCCCGGCCCGCGGTTTGGCCGACCCGTTGCGGGTGTTCCGCCTGGCCGGCTGGTTCGGGCCCGGTCAACCGGCAGCCGAGGCCATCCGCCGGATCGCTTCGGTAAGGATCTCCGGACTGGTCGCGAAGTTGAGCCTGACGTAGTTCGCGCCGATGGCGCCGAAGTTGCTGCCGGGTTCGAGCGCCACACCGTGCCGCAGGAAGCGCTGCTGGGCCGACTCGGCCGGCTGGTCGGCACCCTTGGCGGGGTGACCGTTCTCCCTTCCGGCGGGCTCGACCAACGCGCCGCAATCGAGCCAGGCGAGGTAGGTCGCCTCGGGCGGCTGCCACCGGAGCTTCGGCAGCTGCTCGGCCAGGAGCGTGCCCAGTAGCTGCCGGCGGTCGGTCAGGGTGATCAGCAACTGATCGAGCCACGCATCGCCCGCCCGGTACGCCACCGTGGCGGCGATCGCCCCGAGATGGCCGATCCGCCACCTGGCGTCGTCGGGCAGCGCTGCCGCGACCTCGGCCTGCCGGGCCGAGCCGGTGACGATCGCGGCGCACTTCAGTCCCGCCAGGTTGAACGCCTTGCTCGCCGACTGCAGGCTGACCGCCACCTCGGCGGCCCCCGGCAGGCTGAGCAGCGGGGTGAACCGGGCGCCGGGCAAGGCCAGCGGCGCATGGATCTCGTCGCTGATCACCGGCACCTGGTAGCGGACGGCCAGCTCGACCAGCTCGGCCAGCTCGTCCGGCGTGTGCACCCGGCCGACCGGGTTGTGCGGGTTGCACAGCAGGTAGGCCGCCGGACGTTCGGCGAAGGCCCGTTCCAGCGCCGGTAGGTCGAGCAGCCAGCCCTGGTCGGTATGCCGCAGCGGCGTCTCGACCGGCTGGCAGCGCACCTCGTCGACCCAGTGGTAGAACGGGGCGTACACCGGTGGGCTGAACAGGATGCGGTCGCCGGGCCGGGTCAACACCCGAAGCAACTCGACCACCCCCACCCCGACGTCGGTCACCGGATGTACCGCCGCGGGATCGAGCTGCCAGCCCCAGCGGCGTTCGGCGAAGCCCGCCAGCGCCTCCCCCAGTTCGGGTAGCGCCAGCGCGTACCCGGTGTCGGAGTTGCGCACCGCCTCGGCCAGCGCCTCGCCGACCACCGGGGCCAGCTCGAAGTCCATCTCGGCGACGAACAGCGGCAGCACGTCCGGTGGGTATGTGCGCCACTTTGCGCTGCGCCGCCGGCGTAACTCGGCCAGCGGCGGTACCGGCAGCAACTGCTCGCCTTCGACGGTCATTTCATCCCCCGGGCGGTCTCGATCGGCCGGGTCACTTCATCCCCCGGGCGGTAGCGACCCGCCGGACCGCCGACTCCAGCGCGTACTCGGCGTCGGCGGCGTTTCCCTTCACGTCTGCGTTCAGGGCGGCCACCACGGCCAGTGCCTTCCGAAGGCCCGACTCGGCCCAGCCACGCGACTGGGTGCGCGCCCGCTTCACCTTCCAGGGCGGCATGCCGAGCGCCGGTGCCAGCCGGAACGGATCGCCGGGTCCGGCTCCGACGACCCGTGCCACCGTGCGCACGCCGTCGGCCAGCGCGTCCGCGATCACCACCGGGGGGACCCCGACGTTCAGTGCCCACCGCAGGTTGGTCAGCGCACCGGAGACGTTGCCGACCACCGCCTGGTCTGCCACCGCGAAGCCGGTGACCTCGGCCCGACCTCGGTGATAGGCCGCCACCGCGTCCGCGTCGATGGCCCCGCCGGTGTCGCCGATCAGCTGGGCGGTCACCGCGGAGATCTCGCGCAGGTCGCTGCCGATCGCGTCGAGCAGGGCGGCGGCGCCGTCCGCGGTGATCTTGCCGCCGAACCGCTTCACCTCGGCCCGCAGGAACTCCTGCCGCTCGTCGGCACGGGTCAGCCGGGCGCATCCGATCTCGGCTGGCTTGGCCTTGCGAGTCGCCTCGAGGACCGCCTTGCCCTTGGCGCCGCCCAGATGCTGGATCACCACCGTGCAGTCGGGGTCCGGCGCCAGCAGCATCGGCAGCACGCCGCCCTGCTGGGCTGCGGGCAGATCCTGGGCGGACCGGAGGACCACCAGTCGCCGGCCGCCGAACAGCGACGGGCTCAGCAACTGGAGCAGGTCAGCCGGGTCCAGCGCGTTCGCCTCCCGCTCGTGGACCTCGCAGTCCGGGTCGACTGCGAGGGCGGCCGCGCGGAGGTCGTCGATGGCCCGGCTGACCAGGAACTCCTCATCCCCGACCACCAGGGTCAGTGGCGCGGGGGGCGTCGCTGCTGGCATAGCAGCATGGTGTCACGCGGCACCGACAGACCGGGCAGTGGTGGCGAACGCGCCCGTGGCTGAGGCTGCGCGGCCGCCTGGCCTCGACCGTCCCGCGCCCTGGGCCAGGCCACTGCGAAGGTCGCCTGCGACGGACCGGCCGGCGATCGGCTCACCGTCTGGCGGTCGAGCGCCGGGGTAGCAGGTACGGGACCGGCGAGATCTCGCCGGATCGGCCCAGCCGCCGCCGGTTGGTGCAACACCACCTGCAAGCGGGCGCCGCGCCTGGCCACCGCTATGTCGCCGTCCTGATCGGTGCGCCGGACCGGTACCCCGAGCCGGCGCAGGGTGGTCAGCAGCGTCGGGGACGGATGGCCGTAGTCGTTGTCCCGGCCGACGCTGATCAGCGCCAGCCTCGCTTGCACCGCCCGCAGGAAGCGCGGGTCGGAATAGGCGCTGCCGTGGTGCGGCACCTTGAGCAGGTCGGCACGCAGGTCGGTGCCGGTCGCCAGCAGGTCATCCTGTGCCTCGATCTCGGCGTCGCCCGGCAGCAGGATGCGCTCGCCGGCCACCGTCGCCCGCAGCACCACCGAGGAGTTGTTCGGATCGGACCTGGTGCCGCTGTAGGCGTGTGGTGGGCCGAGCACGTCCAGCCGGATCGGGCCGACGTTCACCACCGTGCCGGGCGCCAGCAGGGTCAGCGGAACGCCGGCACCCAGGGCCGCGGTCACCAACCGCCGGCCACTCGCCGGCTCGGCGAGCGGTGAGACCAGCGCTCGATCGACCGGTCTCTGGTGCGCTACCCCGGCGATGCCGCCGACGTGATCGAGATGGAAGTGGGTGAGCACCAGCAGCGGCACCCGCCGGACCCCGAGCTGGCGCAGGCACCGATCCACCGCAACCGGGTCCGGCCCGGCGTCGATCACCACCGCCGCGCCGCCGCCGGCGTCGAGGGCGATTGCGTCACCCTGCCCGACGGAGCAGGCCACGATGAGCCAGCCGACCGGTGGCCAGCCCGGCGCCAGCGCGCGCAGCGGGATCTGGACGAGCAACGCCACCAGCGCGGCCACCGCCAGCGGTGCCCGGGCGGCTGGCCGACGGCACAGCAGGCCGACCAGCAGCACGGTCGCAACCAGCAGCAGGCCACCGGATACGCCGGCCGGCCAGGGCAGCGAGGCGCCCGGCAGCGTGCCGAAGAAGTCGGCCACCCAGACCAACCACCGGCAGGGCCAGCCGGCCAGCTGGGCGAGCAGGGCGGCGGCCGGCAGCCAGAGCACCGAGGTCAGGCCGGCCAGCAGGCCGAGCACGGTGACGGCGGCGATCACCGGTTCGGCGAGCACGTTCGCCGGCACCGCGACCAGGCTGACCTGCCCGCTGTAGGCGGCGATCAGCGGCATGGTGACCAGGTGGGCGGCCGCGGCCACCGCTACCGACTCGGCGAGACCGCCCGGTACCCGACGTCTCCGCAACGCCGCCGCCCAGCCGGGTGCGATCAGCAACAGCCCCGCGGTGGCCGACGCCGACAGCGCAAAGCCCAGGTTGGCTGCCAGTTGCGGTTGAACTACCAGCAGACCGAGGCAGCTGGCCGCCAGCGCCGGCAGCGCCGCTCTCTGCCGGCCGGCGGCCAGGCCGACCAGCGCGATGCCGGCCATCACCGCAGCGCGCAGCACGCTCGGCGATGGTCGGGCGACGATCACGAAGCCGACCAGCGCGATGAAACCGACCGTCGCGGTGGTGCGTGGCGAGGCCCGTAGCCGGCCGAGCAGCAACGCCACGGTGCCGATCATGATCGAGCAGTTGGAACCACTGACCGCGGTGAGGTGGGTCAGTCCCGCGACCTTGAACCGCTGTGCCAGGACCGGATCGAGCCCGCTGGTGTCGCCGTCGACCAGGCCCGGCAGCAGCCCGCCGGGCAACGCCGGCAGGCCGGACGACGCTCGCTGCAACCCGGCCCGCACCGCGCCGGCCGCACGCTGCCAGCTCGGTGGCCGGCCGATCAGTCGCGGCGGCTCGTTGGCCGAGAGCACCGCAACCAGCAGGTTGCCGGACAGCGGCGGGGTCAGCCGGCCGGTGAGCAACACCCGCTGGCCGGGCAGGACCGCCTGCCAGTCGTCGGCAGTACCCAGCACCAGCACCGATCCGCCCACCGCGACCCGTCGACCGTCCAGCACCACCGCACTCAGCCGGCCGTCCACCGCTACTCGCGGGCTGCCCGAGGTTCCCTTCGCGGCCAGCGGTCGCGGGTCACCCGCGACGGTCAGCTCGGCGGTCACCGCGGTGTGGGTGGCGGCGAGCCGCGCCAGCGGCCCCGACCGGGCCTGGTGCAGCCGGGCGGCCAGCGGCAGCAACACCACCGCGACCGCGCAGCAACCGCCGCCGATCACGTACCAGGCGCGGTGCCGGCGGCCACCCAACAGCCCAAGCCCCGCCCCGGCCAGCGCGGCCACCGCGACTGTCAGCACCACCCCACCGGAGTGGCCGAGTCCCCAGAGCGCCGCCATCCATCCGGCCAGCGCCGGGCCGGCCAGCCGCAGGTCGACCGTCGCGCCCACCACCGGTGACCCGCTCACGAGACCGTCACCAGCGGGGTCAAATCGGCCAGCTTCGCGTCGCCGATGCCTGACACGTTGCCGAGCTGGGTCACCGAGTCGAACCGGCCGTGCTGGCTGCGCCAGTCCACGATCCGCTGGGCGAGCACCGGGCCGACTCCGGGTAGCGCGTCCAACTGCTCGGCGGTCGCGGTGTTCAGGTCGAGCGGGCCGGCCGGCCCACCGGCGAATGACGGGCCGCCGGACGCCGCTGGCGCGCCGGCCGCCGGACTCACCCCGATCGCCAGTTGCTCGCCGTCGACCAGCTTGCGGGCCAGGTTCACCGACGCCGGGTCCACCCCGGCCAGCATCCCGCCGGCGGCGAGGACCGCGTCCTGCACCCGGGCGCCGGCGGGCAACCGGTACAAACCCGGGTGACGCACCTTGCCGGCCACGTCCACCACCGGCCCTGGGACGACCGACGGGCCCGAGGACGCGGTCGGCGACGGACGATCGCTGGCCGCACCGGACGACGGCGGGAGCTGCACCGCGGCGGGGACCGGCAGCTGGTGTGGTCGCGAGGCCAGCAGCCAACCACCGGCCAGCACCGCCACCAGGACCGCCACCGCGGCCAGCGCGACCAGCCCGCGCCGGCCCGGATCGACCCCGACGCGCCCGGAACCCGCCTGGGCGAGCAGGTCGGCTGCCCGCACCCGTATCGATCGACTCTCCGCACCGCGCTGCACCCGGCCGACGTTAAGGAAGCCTGAGCTGCCGAAACCGGGACGTACCGAATGTGTGGACGGCGGCCAGGGCTGTGGATGACAGACTTGACGACTGTGTCCACTCAGGCAGCCAAGTCAGTGAAGGCAGCCAGCGAGCCGGTGGCGGCGACCCCGCATGCGGCCCGGTGGCAGCCACTGCCGGTCGCCCGCCGGGTGTGGAACTCCGGCTACCGGCCGGCCATCATCGCCACCGCCGTCGGTGCCCTGCTGGCCTGGGGGTTCCTGCTGCTGCCGCCGGTGAACTCGGACCTGGCCGCCCAGCTGGCCCGGGCCGACTTCGCCAGCAAGTACCCGGTCTCGATCATCGACTTCCGGTGGTTCGGCGGCACCGTGGAATACGGCTACACCCTCTGGGCAACCATCCTGATGGCGCACCTGGGCACCAAGGTGACCGGCGCGCTGGCCGCCGTGATCGGCACCTGGTACACCAGCCGGCTGCTGCACCGGCTGCAGCCCAGCCGTCCGGTGCTGGGCGGCATCGCCGCTGCCGTCACCCAGGTCGCCAACGTGGTGGAGGGCCGGATCACCTTCGCCTGCGGCCTTACCTGCGGGCTGATCGCGATCACCCTGTTCACCACCCGGCGGCTGCCGCGCTGGCTGGCGATCGGGTTGGCCGTGCTGTTCAGCCTGCTCTGCGGTGGCGCCAGCCCGGTGGCCGGCCTGCTGCTCTGGATCGCCGGCGGGGTGGCGCTGCTGATGCGCCGGCCGCTGGCCGCGGCGGTGCTGATGATCCCGTCCGGGCTGACCGTGGCGGTCATCTCGATCGTGTTCGGCGACGGTGGCCAGCAGCCGTTCACCTTCTGGGACTGCCTCAAATCGGTGTCGATGCTGGTGCTGGTGCTGCTGGCGGTGCCCTACCGCTGCCGGCCGATCCGGCTCGGCGCGCTGCTCGGCATCGTGCTGGTGGTCGGCGTGTTCGTGCTGCCGACCCCGATCGGGTCGAACGCCGACCGGCTCAGCCTGCTGTTCGGGCTGCCGATCGTGGCCGCGTTCATCTGCTGGCCCAGCCGGCTGCTGTCGGCGGCCGGCGTCGTCGGCGCGCTGGTGCTGCAGCTGCCGGTCGGGGTGTCGACCATCGCCAGCACCGGCCGGGCCAGCGGTTACAGCGGTTACTACACCCCGGTCACCGACGAGATCATCGCGCAGGGTCCGCTCACCGGGCGGGTCGAGGTGCCGGAGTTGGCCGGCCACTGGGACTCGGTCTACCTGGCTCGCGGGGTGCCGCTGGCCCGCGGCTGGCTCCGCCAGACCGACGTCCGGCTGAACGACGCGGTGTTCTACAAGCGCCGGCCGACCGCGGCCAGCTACCGGGCCTTCCTCGCCGACAACGCGGTGCAGTACGTCGCCCTGCCGGACGCCGAGCTGACCAAGTACGGCCGGGACGAGGCCGCGCTGATCCGGTCCGGGCTGCCGTACCTCAGCCCGATCTGGCGCAACGGGCACTGGACGCTCTACGCGGTGCGGGACGCGACCGCGCTGATCGACCCGCCCGGCCAGGTGCTCAGCCAGCGGCCGGACGCGGTGGTGGTGTCGGCACCGGCGAACCGGACGGTCCGGGTCCGGCTGCGCTGGTACGGCTGGCTGGGCATGGAGAGCCAGGACAAGCAGGCCTGCATCAGCCAGGACGGGCTGTACGCCATCCTGCGCACCGGCACCGGCGGCAACTACACCTTCAACTCACGGTTCCCGGCCGGCACCGGCCACTGCCCCGGCTGACGAGAGCTGACGCCGGCTGGCATTCGTGGGCTGACTGACGAGCTAAAGCGCAACGAACGGCGTATGGGTCTGCCATACGAATATAGACAGACCGATATTATTTCGTTACCTTACACCACTTGTCAGGCTGATTCGGTGGTTATGATCGGCCAGCCGTCTACACGAATCTCAGGAGATCCCACCTTCATGGTCAATCGCGTCGCGCTCGCCACCGCCTCAGTTGGTGTTGTCGTTGCCAGCAGCGTCCTCGTCACCGCCTGCTCGTCCACCGCAGGAGGCTCGTCGTCGTCCCACAGCCCGGCGAAGCCGAAGTCGAGCATTTCCCATGCGTTGGGGTCGAAAGACGCCACCGGGGATGTGAAGATCGGCAAAATCACTGTGGACTCGGTACTCGGATTTCCGTCAGCACCCGTTACGGTCACTAACCACTCGTCGAAGCGGTCTAACTACCTCATCGAAATCAGCCTGGAATCGGCGGACGGCAAGACTCAGATCGACACAGCGGATGTCGCAGTCGACAACCTCGAGCCCGGCCAGTCGACTGTTCAGAAGGCACAGTTCACGACCAGCGACAAACTCCCGGCAGGCGCCAAACTCGTTATCAAGAGTCTGGACCGGCTCGCCTCTTCGTGACGCTAGGCCAATACGCGAGCCGGCCAAGACGACCTCACCAGGCGTCGCCGGGCCGGTCCTCGCAGGTCACCGGCACCGACAGGTCCGGCACCGCGGCCGGATCCAGCCGGAGCACCATCAGCCCGCCGTGCGCATCGTCAGGCACCACGCCGCCGGCGGTCCGGGTGTAGGACGGCCCGTCCCAGCGTTCCCAGCCGAGCGCCTCGTAGAAGCCGGTCGCCCGTCCGGTCGAGAGCATCGCGACCGGCCACCGGACCGCCAGCTCGTCCCGCAACCGCTCCATCACCCGCCGGCCGGTTCCCCGCCGCTGCCGGCCCGGGTCGACCGCGACCGCCTCGACGTAGCCGACGGTGCGCCACGGCTGGTCGCCGAACTTGATCCGGCGGGCGATCGCGCTGGCATGGCCGATCAGCTGGCCGCGCTCCTGGGCCAGCACGTGCACCCCGCCGTAGGCGTGGTCGGCGTCGTCCTCGGTGAACCGGTTGCCGAACGCCCTGCTCCACAGGCCACGCAGGGCCAGCCTGGTGGCGGCTTCCAGCTGAGCGCTCTCGACCGCGACGATGTCCACCTACGGCTCGGACCGGCGGCTGACCACGATGCCCAGCAGGCCCGGCCCGACGTGCGCGCCGACGGCGGCACCCACCTCTGACTGGTGCAGTTCTCGCAGCTGCGGCAGCGCGGCCCGCAACTGGTCGGCCAGCGCGGCGGCCCGGTCCGGCGCGGCCAGGTGCTGCACCGCCACGTCCACCGGCTGGTTGCCGGCGGCGGTGACGCCCAGCTGCACCAGCCGGGCGATCGCCTTGGACGCCGTCCGGACCTTCTCCAGCGGCGCGATCCGGCCGTCGACCAGCTTCAGCAGCGGCTTCACCGCCAGCGCGGTGCCGAACCGGGCGGCGGCGGTGCCGATCCGGCCGCCCCGGTGCAGCCATTCCAGCGAGTCGACGTAGAACAGCGCGGTGGTCGCGGCCAGCGTCCGGCGAGCCGCCTGCTCGACCTCGGCGAGCTCGGCACCGGCTGCGGCGGCCCGGGCGGCGGCGAGCACCCCGAAGCCGAGCGCCATGCCGGCCGAGCGGGAGTCCAGCACCTGGACCTGGCCGGGTTCCAACTCGCCGGCGGCGAGCCTGGCCGAGTCGCAGGTGCCGGACAGCTCAGCCGACAGGTGCACCGAGAGCACCCGCTGGCTGCCGGATTCGAGAATCGTCCGGTAAAGCTTGCCGAAATCGCCCGGCGTCGGCCGGGACGTGCTGACCGGCAGCCGGGCCCGCAGCGCCGCCGTGACATCCCCCGGCGACACGTCCAGGCCCTCCCGGCCGGACCGGTCGCCGAGCTGCACCTGCAGCGGCACCACCTCGACACCGAGCCGGTCGGCCAACCCGGCAGGCAGGTAGGACGTCGAGTCGGTGACCACGGTGACCTGTCGCCGGCCGTCCGGCGCCGGAGTGGACGACATGCTGCCAGGTTAGACGACCAGGTTGACCAGCCGCCCGGGAACGACGATCGCCCGCTTCACCGGCCGACCGGCCAGCGCGGCCACCACCTTCTCGTCCGCTTCGGCCACCGCCCGCACCGCCGCCTGGTCCGCGTCCGCCGGCACCGATACGACGGAACGGACTTTGCCGTTCAGTTGCACCGGAATCTCGATCGTGTCGTCGACCAGCAGCCGCTCGTCCACCGCCGGGTAGGCGTGCCAGGCCAGCGAGTCGGCGTGGCCCAGCCGGCGCCACAGCTCCTCGGCGATGTGCGGGGCCAGTGGCGCCAGCATCAGCACCATCGGCTCGGCCAGCGCGCGCGGCGCGCCGCCGTCCGGGTAGGCCTGGGTGACCGCGTTGTTCAGCTCGGTGATCCGGGCGATCGAGGTGTTGAACCGCAGCGCCTCGTAGCCGTCCGCGACCGCCCGGATGGTGCGGTGCAGCAGCCGGTTCAGCTGGTCCGGCACCTCGGCGTCGGTGACGTGCGGCTGACCGGTGCGCTCGTCCAGCACCACCCGCCAGATCCGCTGCAGCAGCCGGTACGGCCCGACGATCGCCTTGGCGTCCCAGGGCCGGGACTGCTCCAGCGGGCCGGAGAACATCTCGAACAGCCGGAAGGTGTCGGTGCCGTACTCGGCGATGAACTCCTCCGGTCCGACCACGTTCTTCAGGCTCTTGCCGATCTTGCCGAACTCCTGGTTGACCGGCTCGCCGCGGAAGAGGAAGCGGCCGTCCTGCTCGGTCACCTCGGCCGCCTCGACGTAGAAGCCGTCGGCGTTGGTGTAGGCCGGCAACTGCAGCATGCCCTGGTTGACCAGCCGGTGGAACGGCTCGGAGCTGGACACGTAGCCCAGGTCGAACAGCACCTTGTGCCAGAACCGGGAGTACAGCAGGTGCAGCACCGCGTGCTCGACACCGCCGACGTACAGGTCCACCCCGCCCAGCGGCCGGTTCGGTCGCGGACCCATCCAGTACTCCTCGTTGCGCCGGTCGACCAGCGCCTGGTCGTCGGTCGGGTCGACGTAGCGCAGCTCGTACCAGCAGGAACCTGCCCAGTTCGGCATGGTGTTCGTCTCGCGCCGGTACTTCTTCGGCCCGTCGCCCAGATCCAGCTCGACGTACACCCAGTCGGTCAGCCGGCCCAGCGGCGGTTCCGGCGCCGAGTCGGCGTCATCGGCCGGGTAGGACTTCGGGGTGAAGTCGTCGGTCTCCGGCAGCAGCAGCGGCAGCATCTCGTCCGGCAGCGCGATCGGCTGGTCGTTCTCGTCGTAGACGATCGGGAACGGCTCGCCCCAGTACCGCTGCCGGCTGAACAGCCAGTCCCGCAACCGGTAGGTGACCGCCCGCTGGCCGCGGCCGACCGACTCCAGGAAGCCGATGATCCGCTCCTTGGCCTCGGCCACCGGCAGCCCGTCCAGGTCCACCGCGTCGTTGGCCGAGTTGATCGCCGGTCCGTCGCCGATGTACGGGCGGTCCTCCGGGTGGTCGGCCGGTGGCTGGACGGTCCGGACGATCGGCAGGCCGTAGGCGGTGGCGAAGTCCCAGTCGCGCTCGTCCTGGGCCGGCACCGCCATGATCGCGCCGGTGCCATAGCCCATCAGCACGTAGTCGGCGATGAAGATCGGCAGCTCGGCGCCGGTCACCGGGTGGGTGGCGTAGCTGCCGGTGAACACGCCGGACTTGGTCTTGGCGTCGGCGCCCTGCCGGTCCAGGTCGGTCTTGGCCGCGGCCGTCCGCTGGTACGCCGCGACCGCCTCGACCGGGGTGGGCGCGTCCCCGGTCCAACTTCGCGGGACGCCCGCGGCCCACTGCCCGGCGGTCAGCGCCCCGACCAGCGGGTGTTCCGGCGCCAGCACCAGGTAGGTGGCGCCGAACAGGGTGTCCGGCCGGGTGGTGAAGACCCGGATGTCGCCGGCCGGCGAGGCGAAGTCGACGTGCGCGCCGACCGAACGGCCGATCCAGTTGCGCTGCATCGTCCGGATCTTCTCCGGCCAGTCGATGTGGTCCAGGTCGGCCAGCAGCCGGTCGGCGTAGGCGGTGATCCGCAGCATCCACTGGGCCAGCGGCTTGCGGAACACCGGGAAGTTGCCCCGCTCGGACCGCCCGTCCGGGGTGACCTCCTCGTTGGCCAGCACGGTGCCCAGGCCGGGGCACCAGTTCACCGGCAACTCGGCGACGTAGGCCAGCCGGTGCCGGTCGACCACGGTCCGGCGCTGGGTGGCGGTCAGCTGCGACCAGGGCCGGCCGAAGTCGTTGGTGCCCTCGTCCGGCTGCCGGGTGCCGGCGTCCAGCTCGGCGATCAGCTGCTCGATCGGACGGGCCCGATCGGCGGCCTTGTCGTAGAAGGCGTTGAAGATGCGGGAGAAGATCCACTGGGTCCACCGGTAGAAGGCCGGGTCGGTGGTGCTGATGCTGCGCCGCTGGTCGTGGCCCAGACCCAGCGCGCGCAACTGCTGCCGGAACACCGTCATGTTCTTCTCGGTGGTGACCGCCGGGTGCTGCCCGGTCTGCAGCGCGTACTGCTCGGCCGGCAGCCCGAACGCGTCGAAGCCCATCGTGTGCAGGACGTTCTCGCCCCGCATCCGCAGGTATCGGGCGTAGACGTCGGTGCCGATGTAACCCAGCGGGTGGCCGACGTGCAGGCCGGCGCCGGACGGGTACGGGAACATGTCCATCACGAAGGCGTGCGGCCGGCCGGCCACCCCCTCGAAGCTGTCGCTCAGCTCACCGGCCGGGTTCGGCGCGTCGAAGGTGCCGTGCTCCAGCCAGAACTGCTGCCAGCGCTTTTCCAGGTCGTTGGCGATCCGGGCGTCGTAGCGGTGCCGCGGGGTGTCGGCGTCGGTCTCGTTATCGGCGCGCACGTCGGTCATGGTCGTTCGATCTCCTACGTCTGGTCCCGGGTTCGGGATCGGGGGCGGTCAGCGGCTGCGACCGGTCCGGGTCGCGGAACCGGTCGGGCTCCGTCTCGAGAGGCGTCGTCTCCGGATGCTCGTCTCCAGACACACGAAGAGCCCCTGCTCGTCGATGCAGAGGCTCATGCCGCGCTGGCCGGTCCGGTTGGCTCAGCGCGGCTCGATAAGCAGCAGGGCGGACCGCACGCTCGTCATACTACCCACCGGCCGGCAGGCCGCGACCCGCGTCCGGCAGCAGCCGGACGAACTCCGCGGCGGCCCGCTCGCCGACCAGCCGGTGGCAGGCCCAGCTCCAGTGCAGGCCGTCCGGGTTCATCTCCGGGCGGCCGACGAACCCGGCCACCCACTCGTCCAGCCGGAGCAGCGGCGTGCCGGTGCGGTCGGCCCAGGCCAGCGCGGCCCGGACCGCCGGTTGGTGGCCGGCCAGCACCCGGCCGTAGCTGGCCGCGGCGTGCGGCGGCGGCGTGATCGCGACTACCGGCAGGCCGGGGTGGAAATACCGGATGCCCTCGACCGCGAGGGTCAGGTACTCGTCGGTGAGCCGCTGCGGCAGGCTCCGCCAGCGGCCGCGGTGCAGCCGGGCGGCCACCGGCTGGGCACGCCGGAATGCCCGGGTCGCCGCCCGGCGCACCGGTTGCGGCCGCAACAGCCTGATGCCCTCGCGCAGGTGGCTGGGCAGCAGCGCCGGCAGGTAGTCCATGCCGCCGACCGCCAGCACGACCAGGTCCGCCCTGGGCAGCAGCACCGAGTACAGGTACGGGTCCTGGGTGAGTGCGAACCAGGCGTCCCGGCTGGTCCAGCCGCGGCGGCCCACGATGGTGGCGGTGCTCGGCCGGCCCGCCTCGGTCAGCGCCGCGGCCAGCACGTTCGGCCAGAGCCGCGGCTCGGTGGTCAGCTCGGCCCGGGCCGGACCGTGGAAGGCCAGCGAGTCAGCGAGCACCAGCAGCTCGACCGGCCGGCTCATGCCTCGGCGTCGGAGTACTCGGTCTCGGGGGCGAGCTGCGGGATCACCGGGCCGGGCGGGCCGGCGTTGTGCGCCCGCAGCGTCCAGCCGCTGCCGGCGTCACGCAGCTCGGTCCAGTGGCAGTTGGCCAACGGGCCCAATACCGACGGGGTCTGCGGCAGCCCCAGCAACGCCGCGGACAGGCACATCGCGGTGCCACCGTGGCAGACCAGCACCGCCAGCTCGACCGCCGGCAGGCCGGCGACCAGGGCGCAGGCCCGCTCGGCCACCTCGACCCGGCTCTCGCCGCCTCGCCGGGTGACATCCCGGCCGGCCAGCCACTCGGCGAACTCGTCGGGATACCGGCTCGCCACCTCCTCGCGGGTCAGCCCCTGCCAGTGGCCGAGGTGACGCTCCCGCAGCCGGACGTCGGTGTGCAGCTCCAGGCCGGTCAGCGAGGCGACCATCTCGGCGGTGCGGTGGGCGCGCTGCAGGTCCGAGCTGACCAGCAGGTCGGGGCGCATCGCGGCAACCAGCGCGGCGGCCTCGATCGCCTGGGCGCGGCCGATCTCGTCCAGCGGCGGGTCCGCCTGCCCCTGGTATCGCCGGTTGGCGTTCCACTCGGTGCGGCCGTGCCGGAGCAGGATCAGGCGCCGCTCCACCTAGCGCCGGTCCGCTGCGCTGGCATCCTGGACGGTCTCGGCAACCGAATCCGACTCGTCGGGCTCGTCCTGCGACTCGTCGGCGCGCTCGTCCGCGTCCTGCGACTCGTCGGTCGGTTCGGCCCCGGACGGGGTAGTGGCGGAGACCGGCTCGACGGCCGGTGCCGGAGCCATCGGGTCGAACTCCAGCACCGGACAGTCCTGCCAGAGCCGTTCCAGGGCGTAGAAGACTCGCTCCTCGGTGTGCTGGATGTGCACGACGATGTCGGCGTAGTCGAGCAACACCCAGCGACCGTCCCGCTTGCCTTCCCGGCGCAGCGGCTTGACGCCGACCTGGCGCAGCTTCTCCTCGACCGCGTCGACGATCGCCTCGACCTGCCGTTCGTTGCTGCCGCTGGCGATCACGAACACGTCGGTGATCGCCAGCCGGTCGCTGACGTCGATCAGCAGGATGTCGGTCGCCAGCTTGTCGGCGGCGGCATGGCCGGCGAGTTGGGCCAGCCGGGCGGCGGTATCGGTTGCGGTCACGATCGCCCACAGTACCTAAGCGGCACGGTACCGAAGTGCCGCCGCCGGCCGGTCCACGCGCGCCGCCGCTACTCGACCAGCCGGATCACCCCGTAGTCATAACCCTTTCGGCGATAGACGACGCTCGGCCGGCCGGAATCGGCGTCAGCGAACAGGAAGAAGTCGTGGCCGACCAGTTCCATCTCGAACAGCGCCTGCTCGATCGTCATCGGTTTTGCCGGATGCTCCTTCTCGCGCACCACCTGCCCAGGACCGTCCACCAGTGGCTCCGGCTCCGGAGCCTCAGCCAGGGCCAACGCGCCGGCCATCACCGGTTGGGTCTCGAGCAGCGCGCCGGTCGCCGCCGCGACCGAAGTCGGAGTGTGCCGGCCGTGGTGCACCCGCCGCCGGTCGGCAGCCTGCCGGAACCGGCGCTCCAGCCGCTCGACCGCCAGGTCGAGAGCCTTGTAGAAGTCGGCCGCGCAGGCCTCGGCACGTACCACCGGTCCCTTGGTGCGGCAGGTGATCTCGACCCGCTGGCAGATGGTGGATTGACGTGGGTTCTTCTCGTGGTGGAGTTCGACGTCGGCCCGGGTTATGTGATGGTCATACCGCTCGACCCTGCCTAGCTTCTCAGCTACGTGCTGGCGGTAATGATCAGGAACCTCGACGTTTCGGCCCCTCACGACAATATCCACGCGACCTCCAGCTGCCTCGGCGGCACCTGCACGCGGTCATCCGCGACCAGCACGACCTCACTCCGATCTGCCCCGTGCCGATAACCTCGTGCGTGGCGCCAATCTCGGTTGGTCATTCAAACGCTAGCCCTTCACCGGCGATCTGCCCAGTTGAAACGGCCAGGGGTCGACCTGGAATAGCCCGCGTTCTGGCTGTGTGCCCGGTGGCATCGCGCGTCCGGCCCGGCGTCTGTCTGCCCCGACAATCGACGCCGGGTGACGTAACCGGGTTGCCGCGATCACCGCGCCGGTGACGACCGGCCAGCCGGCGGCCGTCAGCGCCCGCTCGGCCTCGGTCAGGGTGGCGCCGGTGGTGACGATGTCGTCGAGGACGATCGCCGCCAACCGCCCGGACGACGGCGGAGCCGCCAGCAGCCGGCCGGCGAGATTCTGTTGCCGCTGCTCGGCGGTCAGGCCGGCCGAGTCGCGCACCGGCGCCCGCAGTCGCAGCGCGGTGACCACCGGCAGCCCGGTCAGCCGGCCGGTCAGCGTCGCCAGCCGCAGCAGGTGGTCGCCCCCGCGCAGCCGGGCGGCCGACCGGCGGGACGGAACCGGGACCAGCACCGGCTGCCGGTCGGCCGGCAGCGGGCGGCGGGCTCCTTCCACCGCGCCGACCAGGTAGTCGGCCAGCCGGGGCGCCAGCTGACGCCGGTTGCGCTCCTTGTAGGCGAGCAGCGCCAACCGCAGCTGGTCTGCGTACTCCCCCGCCGCGTACACCGGTGGTCCGGCCGCCCCGCGCACCAGCGCCGGCCGGGTCGCCGGCTGGCACGGTTGACACCACGGTTGACCGGACCGGCCACAGCACGCGCAGCTGGGCGGCAGGAGCAGGTCGAGCAGATCGGCGAACAGGGTCATGCGGCCACCCTGCTCCGCGACGTCCCCCCACGGCGGTCGTCGGCCCAGATTGTGGACAACGCTCGACGCCGAATTGGCAAACCAGCCGGCGGTGATGGTCAGGGAGCGTAGACCGGGTTGGTGCCGGCCAACTGCAGGCCAGTGCTGGCCGGGTTGATCCAAGTGCCGTCCTTCAGCACCCAGATCGCCCCGCCCGCCGACACCACCGGCGGCTGACCACCCGCCGCGGTGACCGCGGTCGGCGGCCCCGGCAGGCCGGGGTAGGTGAGCTGGCTGAGCTTGGAGCCGTCCGAGTAGACCTGCCAGACCAGCGGAGCGGCGCCCGGCGAGGCCGCCACCAGCAGCAACCGGGTGGGGTCGGCCCAGGCCAGGTCGGTGACCGAGAGCGCCGGCGGGGTGACCGGTTCCAGCGAGTCGATCCGGACGTCGGCGCCCGAGGTCACCACCGACCCGATCCACACCGAACCGGCGCCGTTCGCGCCGCGGAGCACCAGTGCGATCCGCTCCCCGTCCGGGCTGAGCCGCAGCGCGGTCACCGGGCCCGGCGGCAGGCCGCCGAGCTGGCTGGTGATCGAGACCGTGTTGACCGGCTGGCCGGTCGTCACCCGGTAGATGCCGCCGTGCGAGCCGGCACCGAACCAGACGTCGTCGGCCGGGTAGGGACGCCAGTCCGGCCTTGAGGTGGCGTCCTGGCGTAGCGGCACCGGCGTCAGCCGCTGCTCGTCACCGATCAGGAACTGGCCGCCGGCGGTGAAGCCGGCCACCAGCAGCGCCTGGCCGCCGTTCCGCCGGATGGCCACCGAGTTCAGGTTGTGGCTGCCTGGGCCGGAAAGTCCCGACAACGGGCTGCCGGTACCGGAGAACACCGAGCCCGCGCGCAGGAAGTACAGCTCAGCGCCGGCGGTGGCGTCGGTCGGGCCGACCGCGCTGAAGTTGGCGTTGCTGAAGTTGAGCCCCTGGGTGCCCGGCACCTGCACCGGCTTACCAGAGTCGGTGAGCCGCAATTGGCCGTTGTCGTAGGTGACCTGGCTCAGGGTCCACGCCAGCTGGGCAGCCAGCCCGTTCAACGCCGACACCGCGTTCTGGCTGGGCGAGCTGAGCTGGCCGGTACCAGGGATGTCCACGATCATCGGGTTGCCGATGACCACGCTCGACTTGCCGGCCTGATCGGGCAGGTCGCTCACCACAGACTGGGCCAGCTCGGCGCGCGGGCCGGCCTGCAACTGGGTCAGCAGCCAGCTGGCCAACGCCTGGCCCTGCAGCGGGGAGTAGCGCAGATCGGGCACCAGAATCCGCTGCGAGGAGTCGAAGAAGTAGAGCCGGCGGGCGGCATAGTCCGAGTCGAAGGTGGTCGCCGAGATCAGCACCCCCGGCTGCAACTGGTCGATCCGCCACTCGCCACCGGTCTTGGTCAGCGAGAAGTTGAAGGTCTCCTGATCGCCGGTTCCGGTGCCCTTCAGGGTCGGCGTGAACACCCCGCCAGCGTCCAGCTGGCCGACCCGCCGCCCGGTGACCGGGACGGTGGCGCTGCCGTCGCCGGAGAAGACCGCATCCCCGATGTTGGTCTCGTCCAGGATCACCGTCGGGTTGTCCTGCCAGCGCCTGGCGGCGTTGGCGGACAGGAACTGCCGGGCGGTGGAGTGGCCGGCGTCGGCGTCGGCGCCGGCGTTGACGAAGCCGCTCACCACCTTGTCGGGACCCTCTCCCCGCTGCGGCCCGTTCACCTTCGCGGGACTGGTCCGGGGCGGGCTGGCCAGGGTTCGGACCACCTGCGGGGACGAGCTGGTCGGGATGGTGGTGCAGCCGGACAGCAGCAGGGCACCGGCGAGCAGCACGATCAGCCGCTTCATCGCCGGACCTCGGCCGGGCTGCCCGGGGCCGACGGCCGTGGCCCGGGCGGCTGGGGGGGTGCCGGCACCGCTGGCAGCCGCGGCTGGTACGGCACCACCGGCGCCGGCGTGAGCGGCAGCGGTGATGAGGTGACCACCCCGCCCGCGGTGCGGGGCAGCGTCAACCGGAACACCGAACCCTTGCCCCGCTCCCCCCAGGCCTGCAGCCAGCCGTTGTGCAGCCGGGCGTCCTCCAGGCTGATCGCCAAACCCAGTCCGGTGCCGCCGGTCATCCGGCTGCGGGACGGGTCGCCGCGCCAGAACCGGTTGAACACCAGCGCCGCCTCGCCGGGGCGCAGCCCGATGCCGTAGTCGCGGACCGAGATCGCCACCGTCTCGTCGTCGTGGCCCACCGTGACCTCGACCGGCTTGCCCTCGGCGTGGTCGAGCGCGTTGCCGATCAGGTTGCGCAGGATGCGCTCTACCCGGCGGGCGTCCACCTCCGCCGGCACCGGCTGGTTGCCCGCCACCGCGAGCAGCTGCACGCCGTGCCGGCGGGCCAGCACCTCGCTGGCCTGCACCGCCCGCTCGACGATGCCGATCACATCCACCCGCTCGGCGTCCAGCGACGCGGCGCCGGCGTCGTACCGCGAGATCTCCAGCAGCTCGGCCAGCAGGCTCTCGAACCGGTCGAGCTCGTTGTTCAGCAGCTCTGCGGACCGGGCCAGTTCCGGCGGGAAACCGTCCCGCCCGGCGTGCAACAGCTCGCCCGCCATCCGGATCGTGGTCAGCGGGGTGCGCAGCTCGTGCGAGACGTCGGAGGTGAACCGCTGCTGCAGCCGGGACAGCTTCTCCAGCCGCTGGATCTGCTGCTGCAGGCTGGTCGCCATGTCGTTGAAGGACGTGCCGAGCAGGGCGATGTCGTCCTCACCCGACACCTGGATGCGCTGGGACAGGTCGCCGGCGGCCAACCGCTCCGCGGTCTGGGCGGCCACCCGCACCGGACGGACCACCCACCGGGTCACCAGCGCGGCGATCACCGCCACCAGCAGCACCAGGGCCAGGCCGGCGATCAGCACCGTCTGCCGCACCAGGTTGAGGGTGTTCTGCTCGGCGGTCAGCGGGAACAGGTAGTACAGCTCGTAGGTGCCGGCGCTGGTCGTGATCGGTTGGCCGACGATCAGCCCCGGCTGCGCACCGCCGGTGGTGTGCAGTTGCTGGTACTGCACCGCCAGCGCGCCCTTGCGGACCTGGCGCCGCAGCGCCTTCGGAATGACCGGCTGGCTGGGCAGCGCGGCGTTCACCGCGTCATCGGTGGACAGCACCACCTTGGTGTAGAGGTCGTCGGTGCCGCTGGTGGTGCCGCCGGAGTCGGCGGTGATCTGGTCGATCGCCTGCCGGATGCCGTTCAGGTCACCCGGGCTGAGCCCGGCGAACTGGGTCACCGCACCAGACCGGCCGGCCGTGGCCTGCAGGATCGACGACTCCCGCTTGGCGCGCAGCACGCCGCCGCCGATCTGCGCGATCAGGAACAGCCCGATGAGCAGCACCACCACCCCGGTGACGAGGGCGGTGCTGGTCGCGACCCGGAACTGCAGCGACCGGCGCCAGGCCGAGAGCAGCCGCGCCAGCGTCGGCTGGACCACCCGCCAACCTCGCCGGCCGAGCGCGCGCAGCGCCGCGGGGTCGAACCGGTCGAGACGGTCGAGACTGGAGCCAGCCGGCTGGACGGTCGGCCCGGCGCCGTCTGTCACGGCGGACCGGCTTTGTACCCGACACCGCGCACGGTGAGCACCACCTCAGGCTTCTCCGGGTCGCGTTCCACCTTCGAACGCAACCGCTGCACGTGCACGTTAACGAGCCGGGTGTCCGCGGCGTGCCGGTAGCCCCAGACCTGTTCCAGCAGCACCTCGCGGGTGAACACCTGGCGTGGCTTGCGGGCCAGCGCCACCAGCAGGTCGAACTCCAGCGGGGTCAGCGAGATCTGGTTGCCGTCCCGCACCACCTGGTGCGCGGGCACGTCGATGCTGACCGGCGACCCGGGCGGACCGATGGTGAGGGTCTCGCCGCCGGCGTCGTCGTAGCGGCGCAGCCGGGCCCGCATCCGGGCGGTCAGCTCCTTGGGCTTGAACGGTTTCACCACATAGTCGTCGGCGCCGGATTCCAGGCCGAGCACTACGTCGACCGTGTCGGTCTTGGCGGTGAGCATGATGATCGGGGTGCCCGACTCGGCCCGGATCGCCCGGCAGACGTCGATCCCGCTGGCGCCCGGCAGCATCAGGTCCAGCAGCACGATGTCCGGCTTCACCTCGCGGAAGGCCGCCAGCGCCCGAGCGCCGTCCGGCACGAAGGCCGGCTCGAACCCGTCCGAGCGGAGCACGATGCCGAGCATCTCGGCCAGTGATGAGTCGTCGTCGACCACCAGTACGCGGGGCTTCATGCCTCCATCGTGGCATCCCCGGCCAGCGCCGGACGGCAGGATGGGCCGATTCCACGCCGCCGGGTCACCGACGGCTGCCGGTCGGTGACGGTCACCGGCAGCCGATCAACCGGCGAGGCCTACCGTTGCCACGAAGATCCGGCCCTCGGTGCGGGCCGTGCAGTTCCCGTCCCCGGCGGCGACGAACGCTGCGTGCCAGGGCCGCAACTGCTCGGTGCTGCCGTCGCCGAGCACCGTCACCGGCTGCTCGCCGGCCAGCACCAGGTACGGCTGGCCGCCGGGCAACTCGACCTCGCCCCGGCAGACCAGCAGCCGGAAGTCCGGCACCGGCACGTCGAACTCCACCCGCTGGCCGGTGCTGGCCGAGGGCTGCCAGCGCGGCTCCGGCAGCGGGCTGAAGTCCGCGATCCGCACCAGCTCCGACACGTCGACGTGCTTGCCGGTCAGCCCGCAGCGCAGCACGTTATCGCTGTTGGCCAGCAGCTCGACGCACACCCCGCGCAGGTAGGCGTGCACGTTGCCGGCACCGAGGAAGATCGCCTCACCGGGCGCCAGCCGCAGGTAGTTCAGCAGCAGCACCAGCACCGGGCCGAGGTCACCGGGATGGTCCGCCGCCGCGAGCAGCGACGCCGCCGCCTCGGGCGCCCACTCGGCACCGGTGCCGGCCAGCCGGCGGCAGCCGGCCAACACCGCGTCGAGCAGCGCGGTCCGGCTCGGCTCGGCGAGGGTCAGCAGCTCGGTGAACACCTGGCGCAGCCCGTCCGGAGCGGTCAGCCGGTCGCGGTAGGCGGAAAGTTCCGGCACCGCCAGCGCATCCAGCAGCCGCACCGTCTCGGCCACCGGACGGAACCCGCAGAAGGCCTGCAGCTCGGTCAGCGCGTACGCCATCTCAGGCTTGTGGTGGGCGTCGGTGTAGTTGCGCCGCGGGTCGTCGGCGGACCTGCCGGCGGCCTGCTCGGCGGCGTATCCCTGCTCGGCCTGGACGGCGTCCGGGTGCACCTGCAACGACAGCGCCCGATCGGCGGCCAGCACCTTGAGCAGGAACGGCAGCCGGGGGCCGAACCGGGCCACGCTGGCCTCGCCCAGCAACCGGTCCGGATCCCGTTCGATCAGCGCGTCCAGGCCGGGCTGGTCGGCGTGCGCCACCGCACGGGACGGCGAGTCCGGATGCGCGCCGATCCACAGCTCGGCGGCTGGCCGGCCGTCCGGCTCCCGGCCGAGCAGCTGCGGGATCGCGGTGGTCGATCCCCACGGGTAGTCCCGGATCGGGTTGTCCAGCTCGATGATCCGCGGGCCGGATCCGATCATGACGCGACTCCGTTCTCCGGGCGATCAGCCGCCCGGTCGATGTCCGGCTCCAGATAGATCACCCGGGTGGTCGGCTCGACCGCCCGCACCCGGGCCTCGGCGGCGTCGATCGCCTCGGCGATCTCGGCCAGGGTGCTCTTCGGGGTCATCGCGAGCTTGGCGGCCAGCAGCACCTCGTCGGGTCCGAGGTGCAGGGTGCGCTGATGGATCACCCGGTCCACCCCGGGCCCGATCAGCGCCTGCTCGATCCGGGCCACCGCGGCCGGGCTGGCCGCCTCGCCGAGCAGCAGGCTCTTGGTCTCCACGATCAGCACCACCGCCACCGCGACCAGCAGCAGGCCGATGCAGACGGTGCCGATGCCGTCCCAGACCGGCTGGTGCAGCAGCGTGCTCAGGCCGACCCCGAGCAGCGCCAGGGTCAGGCCGATCAGCGCCGCGAAGTCCTCCAGCAGCACCACCGGCAGCTCCGGCACCTTGGCCCGCCGGATGAACTGCACCCAGCCGGCGTCGCCCTTGAGATGCCGGGCCTCGCCGATGGCGGTCCGGAACGACCAGGACTCCAGGGCCAGCGCGGCCACCAGCACTCCGATCGCGATCGCCGGCGAGTCCAGGGAGTGCGGGTGCCGGATCTTCTCGATCCCCTCGTAGAGCGCGAACAGGCCGCCCACGGTGAACAGCACCAGCGCGACCAGGAAGCCGTAGACGTACCGGTCGCGGCCGAAGCCGAACGGATGCTCGGGGGTGGCCGATCGGCGGGACCGCCGGCCGCCCACCAGCAGCAGGCCCTGGTTGCCGGAGTCCGCCAGCGAGTGCACCGCCTCGGCCAGCATCGAGCTGGCGCCGGTCAGCAGGAACGCGACGAACTTGATCACCGCGATCCCGACGTTCGCCGCCAGCGCGGCCAGCACCGCGCGGGAGCCACCGGAGGCACTCATCGGTGATCCTTTCGGAGCGACCAGTGGTCGGATCGGTCAGGGTCGGACGGTCAGTGGTCGGACGGGTCAGTGGTCGGATCGGTCAGGGTCGGACGGGTCAGTGATCGAGCTCGCCGAGCCGGGGCGCGGACGGGTCGATGCCGCGGGCCAGCGCCAGGTAGCTGGCCGCGAAGTCACCGGCGGCGGTGGCAGCGGCGAACCGGACCAGCGGCGGCGCCTCCGGCACCTGCACCCGGGACACCCCGATGCCGCGGCTGCGGGCCAGCCCGCTCAGCGCGGCGGCGGCCCGGCGGCCGGCCTGCTCCCCCAGCTGGTCGGTCTCGGCCGGCCGGCCGTACTGCTCGTCGTCGCCGATCAGCACCAGCCGCGGTTTCACCACCGCCTCCTCGATCCGGTCGGCGAAGAAGTCGCCCTCCACCGCCGCGAACTCCAACAGCGAACCGATCCGGGCGACGTCGTCGGGCAGCGAGGCGGCCATCGCGGTCGAGCCGCCGAGCAACTGCACCGCGCCAGCCACCCGGCGGGCTGCCACGGTCGCGACCGAACCGGCGCCAGCGATCACCGGCACCGACTCGGCCAGCTCGGCTGCCAGCACCTTGCCGGGACCGACGAACGCGTCGGAGTCGGGCCGATCGAGCTCGGCGACCTCATCCAGCCGGTCGGCCAGTTCGGGCAGCAGCGCGCCGGGGCCGGCCAGCCCGAGCGCGTCGAGGGCGAGCAGCGCCGGCGTGGCCAGGGACCACCAGATGGCCCGGCTGGGCACCCCGGCCAGGTGGCTGAGGTCGGCGACCGGGTATCGGGCGGCCGCCGCGGCCACCGGTGAGCCGGCCGGTGCGGCCACCGCCACCGCAAGGCCGCGCCGGGCGGCCTGCGCGACCAGCTCGGCCAGCCGCGGGTGCCGGCCGTCGGCGGAGGCCACCAGCAGCGCGTCCGCCGGGCCGGCCCACCGGGGCAGCACCGGATCACGCCAGTCGAGCACCGGCGCGGCGCCGGCGGCCAGCGCGGCGAGCAGGCTGGACAGGTAGGGGGCGTGCGCGTCCGGGGCGACCAGCACCGCGCGCGGCGGCACCTCGCCGCGCAGCCGCCCGACGCCGAACTCCTCAGCCGTCGCCACCGCGCGCCGGACCTGCGCCCCGGCGGTGGCCAGCGCCCGCAGCAGGCCGCCCCGGTCGGCCTCGGCCAGCCCGGCCGGGTCGTCGAGCAGCTCGGGCCGGAACTCGGTCACCCGATCGGCTCGGTCGGGCTGCCGCCGGCCGGATTGCCCAGCCCCGCCGGACCCGGCGTCGCCTCATCGGCGAGCAGCACCGGAATGCCGTCCCGGATCGGGAACCGGCTCGCGCAGGAGCTGCAGACGAGTTCGTCGCCGGACAGCTCCAACGGCGCGTGATCGGGACTCGGGCAGGCGAGGATCGCCAACAGCTCGGGCGAGATCGACATGGCAGCTCCTATCCGCGGATCACCGACAGCGCTTCGTCCCGCAGCGCCGCCATCGCCTGCTGGTCAGGCGCCTCGACGTTCAACCGGAGCAGCGGTTCGGTGTTGGACGCCCGGACGTTCAGCCAGGACCCGTCCCCGAAGGTGAGGGTAAGCCCGTCCAGCTCGTCCCGCTCGACCGTCCGGCCGGCGAAGTGCGCGGCGACCTCGGCAACCCGGGCGGCCTGGTCGGCCACCTCGGAGTTGATCTCGCCCGACGCGGCGTAGCGCTCGTACCGCGCGGTCAGCTCGGCCAACGGCTGCGGCTGCTCGCCGAGCGCGGCCAGCACGTGCAGCGCCGCCAGCATCCCGGTGTCGGCCCGCCAGAAGTCGCGGAAGTAGTAGTGCGCCGAGTGCTCGCCGCCGAACACCGCGTCGGACGCCGCCATCTCGGCCTTGATGAACGAGTGACCGACCCGGGTGCGTACCGGCTGGCCGCCATGCTCGGCGATGATCTCGGGCACCGCCCGCGAGGTGATCAGATTGTGGATCACCGGCGCGCCGGGGGCCTTGGCCAGCTCCCGGACGGCGACCAGCGCGGTGACCGCGCTCGGCGAGACCGGGTTGCCGGCGGCGTCCACCACGAAGCAGCGGTCGGCGTCACCGTCGAAGGCCAGGCCGAGGTCCGCCTTCGCCTCGACCACCGCCTTCTGCAGGTCGACCAGGTTCTTCGGATCCAGCGGGTTGGCCTCGTGGTTGGGGAAGCTGCCGTCCAGCTCGAAGTAGAGCGGGACGATGGTGAGCGGCAGCGGCTCCAGCGCGGCGTCGCCGAGAACCGCCGGCACCGTGTAGCCGCCCATCCCGTTGCCCGCGTCGACCACGACGGTCAGCGGCCGGCTGCCGGACAGGTCTACCAGCTCACGCAGGTAGCGGGCGTAGTCGAGCAGCAGGTCCTGGTGCGTCACCTGGCCGGGTTGGTCGACCGGCGCCGGCAGCCCGTCGGTCAGGTACCCCTGGGCCAGCTCGCGGATCTCGGTGAGACCGGTCTCGGAGCCGATCGGCTGGGCGCCGGCCCGGCACAGCTTGATGCCGTTGTACCGGGCCGGATTGTGGCTGGCGGTGAACATGGCGCCCGGCAGGTCCAGCCGGCCGGAGGCGAAGTACAGCAAGTCGGTCGAGGCCAGGCCGATGTCGATCACCTCGGCGCCCTGGCCGGTGGCGCCCTCGGCGAAGGCGGCCAGCAGCGCCGGGCCGGACTCCCGCATGTCACGGCCGCAGACCAGCCGGTCGGCGCCGGTGACCGCCACGAAGGCGGCGCCGATTGCTCGGGCGACCGCCGGGGTCAGCTGTTCGTCGACGACGCCGCGCACGTCGTAGGCCTTGACGATCTGGCTCAGGTCGATCACGGGTGGGCTGTCTCCTAGCGACTGCGCGCTGCTGAAGCGATACGCGGCACGGGTAGGCGGCGAGTGATGGCAGCACGAGCGTACCGACCGGGCTCCGGCCGGTCGGCGCCGTGTTGGGCCGCCGGTCAGACCGGTGGCGGCACCACCCGCAGGTGGCCGCGCCGGGCGGTGGTGCCCGGCGAACTCTCCGGCGGCGGTGGCGGCAGCTCGACCCGGGCCGCCTCGCGCACCGCGTCGGCCAGTGCCTCCAGGTCGTCTGCGTGCGGGATCGGGGACGGGAACTCCCCGACGTGCCGCAGCACCTCCCAGCCCCGCGGGACGGTCAGCCGCACCGCGTGCTCCTCGCACAGGTCGTAGGAGTGTGGCTCGGCGAACGCGGCCAGCGGCCCGACGACGGCGGTGGAGTCGGAATAGATATAGGTCAACGTCGCGACGGCGGACTGGCTGCAGCCAGTGCGGGTACAACGACGGACGTGCCTCACAACCGGCGACCTTAGCCGAGCCGGCGACATTCGCCAGGGAGCGGCGGCTTCGTCGGCGGGCGTGTCGCGGATTAGGCTCGCACTCCTCATGACCAGCCACTCCTCCGACCAGCCGGCGAACCCCGGTTCGGACCGGACGCCGCCCGCCCGGGTCGGCCGGCCGGGCCGCCGCCGGGACCGGCACGGCCGGGGGCTGCGGGGCATGCTGGCCCCGCCGCCGGTGCCGATCGCGCACAGCCGGGCCGAGGCGTTCGACGCGATGGTGCTGCACGCCGTGGATGCGGTGCAGCCGCGGCTCGGCGACCAGCTCGACCGGGTGGAGTTCGCGGTGGAGGACGTGCCGGAGATCGACGACGGCGGCCCGGATTACGACGAGGACGTGCTGGACGACAACGGGGTGCCGCTGTCGCGGCTCTACCGGGACGGCCTGCCCGGCCTGCGGCGCCCGACAGTGGTGCTCTACCGGCGCCCGCTGGAGAGCCGGGCGGTGGCCGGGGACGACCTGGCCGATCTGGTGCACGAGGTGGTGGTCGAGCAACTGGCCCGGCTGCTGGGCCGGGAGCCGGACGACATCGACCCGTTCTGAACCGGCAGCCGGTCAGCCGGCCCGGCGCTTGAGCCGCCGCCGCTCCCGCTCGCTCAGCCCACCCCAGATGCCGAACCGCTCGTCGTGCTCGAGCGCGTACTCCAGGCACTCGCCGCGCACCTCGCAGCCGACGCAGATCTTCTTGGCCTCGCGGGTGGAGCCGCCCTTCTCCGGGAAGAACGCCTCCGGATCGGTCTGCGAGCACAGGGCCCGCTCTTGCCAGTTCTGCTCCTCGGGCAACCCGAAGATGTCCGACAGGTCCGCTGCAGCAAGGGAGCTGGGACTGTCCATTCCGGATCTCCTACGACGATGGGGCCAAGCATGAGTGGGCGCGGGTTCGGCTCGTTCGGTCGTTCGGTTCCATCGGCACGGAGTGTGATCTGGATTAGCCGAACGACACATCTGGAATTACACCCGTGTCGTTACCGAATAGTCAAGCCGGTTCCTGGTAATCGCTTGAGAATCGTTGCCGGCTCGGCCGGCGGGCCGCCGGTCAGCCCGCAACCGGCTCGACCACCGGGCCGTACCGGGTGCTTCGCTGCCGTGCCGGACGACCGGCCAGCGCAGCCACCGCGTGCAGTTCGGCGACCGTCCGGGCCGACCCGAACTCCGAACCGGCCATCCGCGAGATGGTCTCCTCCATCAGCGTGCCACCCAGGTCGTTCGCCCCGCTCCGCAGCATGTCGGCGGCGCCCTGCTCCCCCAGCTTGACCCAGCTGGTCTGGATGTTGGCGATCCGGCCGTGCAGCATGATCCGGGCCAGCGCGTGCACCGCGCGCACCTCTCGCTGCGAGGCGCCGGCCCTGGCCAGGCCGGCCAGGTAGATCGGCGACTGGTTGTGCACGAACGGCAACGGCACGAACTCGGTGAAGCCGCCGGTCTCGTCCTGCAGCCGGGCCAGCAGCCGCAGGTGGGCGACCCAGTGCCGCGGGTGGTCGACGTGGCCGAACATCATGGTTGCGGTGGTGGGCAGCCCGATCCGGTGCGCGGTGCTGATCACCTCGATCCAGGCCGCGGTCGGCAGCTTGCCCTTGGTGAGCACCCAGCGCACCTCGTCGTCGAGGATCTCGGCCGCGGTGCCGGGCAGTGAGTCGACGCCGGCTTCCTTCAGTCCCAGCAGGAACTCCTCGATCGACAGGTTCGCCCGGGCCGCGCCGTTCACCACCTCCATCGGCGAGAAGGCGTGCAGGTGGATCTCGGGCACCGCCTGCTTCACCGCCCGGGCCAGCTCGAAGTAGCCGGTAGCCGGCAGCTTCGGGTCGATGCCGCCCTGCATGCAGATCTCGGTGGCGCCGGCCGCCCGGGCCTCCCGCACCCGGTCGGCGACCTGCGCCATCGACAGCGTGTAGGCGTCGGCGTCGGTGGCCCGCTGGGCGAACGCGCAGAACCGGCAACCGGTGTAGCAGATGTTGGTGAAGTTGATGTTCCGGTTCACCACGTAGGTCACGTCGTCACCGACCGCGTCACGGCGCAACTGGTCGGCGAGCGCGGCGACCGCGTCCAGCCCGGCGCCGTCCGCCTGCATCAGGGTGAGCGCCTGCTGATCGGTGAGGCCGCCCGGATCCCGCTCCGCGGCGGCCAGGGCGGCCAGCACCTCGGAGTCCAGCGCGGTCGCCCCCGGCGAGAACACCCGGGACCGCAACGCGGTCCAGTCGCCGTACACCTCGGAGAAGTCACCGCGCCGGTCGGCGGTCCGGCCCTCGGTGTCGATCTCGGCGTGCAGTTCGGTGCGTCCGGCGGCCACCCACTGCTCGTCCGGCTCCTGCCACGGTTGCCCGGCCGGCCGCCGGGAGCTGCCGTCCGGCTCCACCGCGGCCAGCCCGGTGGTCGGGTCGGCCAGTGCCCGGACGTGCGGCAGCAGCCGCGGGTCGAGCCACGGCGTCTCGGCCAGCACGTACCGCGGCTGGGCGGTCAGCCGCTCGACCAGCCGGTAGTCCCGCTCGGCCAGCAGGTCGGCCAGCTTGTCGAGTTCCGGCCACGGCCGCTCGGGGTTGACGTGGTCCGGGGTCAGCGGCGAGATGCCGCCGAAGTCGTCCACCCCGGCGTCCAGCAGCAACAGGCACTCGGTCAGCTCGACCAGGTTCGGCGGCGCCTGCACCCGCTGCTTGGGGCCGAGTACCAGCCGCGACACCGCCAGGGTGGCCAGGTACTCGTCCAGGTCGAGGTCCCGCTCGTTGCGCATCGCGGTGTCGTCCTTGGCGCGGAAGTTCTGCACGATCACTTCCTGGATGCCGCCGAACTCGCGGGCGACTGCCCGGATCGCGAACAGCGACTCGGCCCGCTCGGTGCGGGTCTCACCGATGCCGACCAGGATGCCGGTGGTGAACGGGACGTTCAGCCGGCCGGCGTCGGTCAGCACCCGCAGCCGGACCTCCGGGTCCTTGTCCGGACTGCCGTAGTGCGGAGCGCCGGGCTCGGCGAACAGCCGCCGGGCGGTCGTCTCGAGCATCATGCCCATACTCGGCGCGACCGGCTTCAGCCGCTGCAGCTCGGCCCAGCTCAGCACCCCCGGGTTCAGGTGCGGCAGCAGGCCGGTGCGTTCCAGCACCGCGATCGCGGCGGCCCGGACGTAGTCGAGGGTGGAGTCGTAGCCGCGCTCGTCCAGCCACTGCCGCGCCTGCGGCCAGCGCTCCTCCGGCCGGTCGCCTAGGGTGAACAGCGCCTCCTTGCAGCCGAGCTCGGCGCCGCGCGCCGCCAGCTCGACCACCTCGTCGATCTCCAGGTACGCGGCCGGCAACCGGTGCGGGACGGTGGCGAAGGTGCAGTAGTGGCAGCGATCCCGGCAGAGCCGGGTCAGCGGGAGGAACACCTTGCGGGAGTAGGTGATCGGACGCGGGCCGGCACCTTCCGCCGGCCGGCCGGCGTCGCTGGTCGTCCGGGCGCCGCCGGCGTCCCGCACCGCCGCCGCGATCGCCATCAGTTCGGTGAGCTGGGCGCCCCGCACCGACATCAGCACGGCGGCCTCGGTCACGTCCAGGGCTGCGCCGTCCCGGGCGCGGCGCATCGCCCGGCGGATCGCGGAATCGGCTGGCTGGTGCTCGGTCACTCCTCCGAGCCTAATCAGCCCGGTTCGCGCAACCGGGTTGAATCGATCGACCTGGCTCAGCCGGTCGTCAGCGTCAGCGTCGCGTCGTCGTCCGAGCTGACCTCGACCCGGTTGCGACCGCGGGCCTTGGCCAGGTAGCAGGCGCGGTCGGCCCGGCGGAGCAGCACCTCGGCGCCACCGGCGTGGGTCGGGATGCAGGCCACCCCGAAGCTGGCGGTCAGCGGCTGCGGCAACTGCGGCACCTCTTCGCGCAGCAGGGCCTCGCGCAGCTTCTCGGCCAGCACCTGGGCGCCCACCGCGTCGGTGGCCGGCGCCAGCACCAGGAACTCCTCACCGCCGATCCGGGCGGCGAAGTCGCTGTCTCGCAGGTTCTCCCGCAGGCACTCGCCGACCGCCGAGAGCGCCGCGTCGCCGATCTCGTGGCCGTACCGGTCGTTGATGCTCTTGAAGTGGTCGAGGTCCAGCGCGATCGCCGCCAGCGGCTCACCGCTCCGACCGGCGTGCGCAGCCATCCGTTTCAGGCTGTCGTTCATCGCCCGCCGGTTGGGCAGCCCGGTCAACGCGTCGGTGGCGGCCCGGTTCTCGGCAATCGCGATGGTCTTCAGGTTGGCCAGCACCGGCGCCGCCTGGGCCACCGTGTCGGCCAAGGCGCGGCGTTGCGGCTCGGCCAGTTCGCCGGCCGACTCCACCAGCACCGAGCCGATCACCTTGCCGGCGACCAGCAGCGGTTCGCAGGTGGTGGCACCGGTCGCGCCCGAGCACAGCGTGCAGGACAGCAGCGCATCGGCTTGCGCCGGGCCGTGCTCGTTCCCCCGGCCCAGCCGGACTGCCAGGCAGGATCGGGGCTCGGCGTCGGCCAGTTGGCCGGTCAGCACCGAGTCGTCGGCCACCCCGGTGGCCGGCTGCAACCGGTTGTCGGAGTTGTTGCGGATCAGCACGGTCGCCCGGGACTGCTCGATTGACCGTTCCAGGTGCCGGCGGACCAGCTGGTGCGCCTCGGCTTCGCTGTCCACCGCCTGGATCAGGTCGGCGAACTCCCGCTGCCGGCCGCGGTAGGCGATCTCGGCCTCGCCCCGGCGCACCGCCCGTCGGGAGGACCGCAGGATCGCCAGCATGCCGGCCAGGCCGAGCACGCCGGCGAGCAGCACCACCGCGACCGTGGCCAGCTCGCCGGACCGGCGCAGGGTGGCGTCCCGGCGCGCGTCCAGCCGTTGCCGCAACTGGCCGTTGACCTCTCGGAAGTGGTCCATCTGCTGCTTGCCGAGCAGCGCCTCGGTGACCCGGCCGGACGAGCCGCTGTCCTGACCGGCCTGCCGGGTGGTGATCCGGCGCTCGGCGTAGGCCTGCCAGTCGCGGGCCGCCTGGTCCTCGGCGGTGGCCAGCCGCATCGACTGCGGATCGCCGGACGCCGCCGAGAAGACCTGGACGCGAGCCTGCTCGTAGGCGGCCCGGCCAGCCAGGTAGGGCTGCAGGAACTCGGAGCGTCCGGTGTACAGGTAACCGCGCAGGCCGGTCTCCTGGTCGAGCACGGCGGTCAGTGCGGTGACCGCGCTGCCGGTACGGTCGGCGGCTCGGACCGCCTCGGCGCGCTGCTGGCCGAACGCGAGCAGCAGCGAGCCGGTGACCACCGCGACAGCGGCCACCAGGTACGCGATGGGGCGACGGGAATGCAACACGCCCTACCCATCGCCTGTTCGATGACCCACGTTAGCGCTTACAGGTCCCGATTTGCGGTACTCGGGAGGCCGCCCGGCTAGGCTCGACCGCTGACCCGACGCAGCGGAGGTGGGCAGTGACCGAGGGCATCGGCGCGGACGTCCCCCGACCGGCCACCCGGCCGGCCGGCTGGCCCGACGAGCCGCTCGGCGTCACCGTCTGCCGGCTGTCCATCGATCCGGTTCGCGGGCGGGTCCGACACCCGTTCCAGGTGGGCATCGCGATCCGCACCGCGATGTTCCTCGAGCTGGCACAGTCCGGCCGGCTGGTCGGGCAGAACTGGCCGGAGGCGGTGGGCCCGTCCGACACCGGCAACAAGCTGCCCGACTCGGTGCACCGGGCGGTGGCCGGCCGCCGGGCGATCGGCTGGCGCCGCTGGTTCAGCCACGTCACCGCCGACCGGGTGGCCGCCACCGACTACCTGGTCGAGGCCGGGGTGTGGCGGCGGGAGGGGAAACGGATCGTCGACCCCCGGGCCGCCGAGACCGTGCTGCGGCAGCGGGAGATCGCCCGCGCGATGGCGGCCGGCGAGCTGCCCGGCGACCTGCACAGCCAGCTGGTGTACCTGCTGGTGAGCGGCGCCGGCGGCTGCGGACGTCCGGCCCCGCGCCGGGCCTGGCGGCTGGCCAAGGTGTCGCTGCCGCCGCTGCTGCCCGGCCAGGGCGGCGCCGCCGGGTACGCCGCGGTCCGGACCGGGCTGCGGGCCATCCGCCGGGCGGCGAGCTTCCGGATGTTCTCCCGCTGACCGGCTGCTCGCCGGCACTGGCAGGCGGGGGCGACTCCCGGCAACGGTAGGTTCCATCGTGTGCGAATAACGGTTCTGGCCGGCGGGGTCGGCGGCGCCCGCTTCCTGCAGGGGGTGCGGCGGTTCGCCACCGCCGACGGGCGGGCCGACGAGGTGACCGCGATCGTGAACACCGGCGACGACGTGACCATGCACGGGCTGCGGATCTGCCCAGACCTCGACAGCGTGATGTACACCCTGGCCGGCGCGGCCGACCCGGAACGCGGCTGGGGCCGGGCCGGTGAGAGCTGGCGGATCGCCGAGCAGTTGCGCGAGTACGGCGCCGAGCCGACCTGGTTCAACCTCGGCGACCTCGACATCGCCACCCACCTGGTGCGCACCCAACTGCTCGACGCCGGCTACCCGCTCTCCGACGTGGTCGCCGCACTCTGCCAGCGCTGGACCACCGGGGTCCGGCTGCTGCCGATGACCGACCAGCGCTGCGAGACGCACGTGGTGGTCGACACCGACCAGGGCCGGCGGGCGATCCACTTCCAGGAGTGGTGGGTGCGGCACCGGGCGACGCTTCCCGCGCAGGCGTTCGTCCAGGTCGGACTGGACGACGCCAAGCCGGCGCCCGGGGTGACCGAGGCGATCGCCGAGGCCGACCTGATACTGCTATCGCCGTCCAACCCGGTGGTCTCGATCAACACCATCCTCTCGGTGCCCGGCATCCGGGAGGCGCTGCGAGCGGCGACCGCGCCGGTGGTCGGCCTGTCGCCGATCATCGGCAACGCCCCGGTGCGCGGCATGGCCGACGCCTGCCTGCCGGTGCTCGGCGTGGAAACCTCGGCCGAGGGGGTCGGCCGGTTCTACGGCGCCCGCACCGCCGCCGGGGTGCTCGACGGCTGGCTGGTGCACACCGGCGACACCGCCGAGATCGACGGGGTACGGGTGCTGGCCCGTGAGCTGCTGATGACCTCGGACGAGGTGACCGCCGGCATGGTCGCCGACGCGGCCACGCTGGTGGCCCGATGACCGTTCCGCCGGCGGGCGTCCAGCTGCTGCCGGTGACCGGCCTGCCGGAGCTGCGGCCCGGCGACGACCTGGCCGCCGCGATCGCCGACGCCGCGCCGTGGCTGGCCGACGGCGACGTGCTGGTGGTGACCTCCAAGGTGGTGTCCAAGGTCGAGGGACGGCTGCTGCCGGTGCCGGCCGGTGATCCGGCCGCCCGCGAGCGGGTGCGGCAGCAGGCCGTCGAGGCCGAGACGGTGCGGGTGGTGGCCAGCCGGGGCAGCCTGCGGATCGTGGAGAACCGGCAGGGCCTGGTGCTCGCCGCGGCCGGGGTGGATGCCTCGAACGTCCGTCCGGACGAGATCGCGCTGCTGCCGGTGGACCCGGACGCGTCCGCCCGCCGGCTGCGCCAGGCGCTGGCCGAGCGCACCGGTCACACCGTGGCGGTGGTCGTCTCCGACTCCCTCGGCCGGCCCTGGCGGCACGGCATCACCGACGTGGCGATCGGGGTGGCCGGGCTGACCGCGGTGTTGGACGTGCGCGGCCAGACCGACCAGCACGGCAACGAGCTGGCCGTCACCGAGGTCGCGGTCGCCGACGAGCTGGCCGCCGCCGGTGACCTGGTCAAGGGCAAGCTGGCCGGCGTGCCGGTGGCGGTGGTGCGCGGTTACCGGCACACCGACGACGGCAAGGGCTCGTCCCAGTTGATCCGCGGCTCGGCCGGCGACCTGTTCCGGCTCGGCACCGCCGAGGCGATCGCGCTCGGCCAGGCCCAGGCGACCGGCGGCGACCCGGCTGCCACCCAGCTGCACGCGGACGCGCTGGCGACCCTGCAGGCGCTGCCGCTGGATCCGGCCGACGGCACCGGGCAGGCCGCCGTCCGGCAGGGTTTCCTCGGCCTGCTGGCGGCCCGGCCGGACGCGGTCCGGCGCAGCTGCGCGGCCGGCCACCTGACCGCCAGCGTGGTGCTGCTGGACTCGACCCACGAGCGGGTGCTGCTCACCCTGCACCCTCGGGTCGGCGCCTGGCTGCAGCTCGGCGGCCACCTCGAGGACGACGACCGGACGATCGCCGGGGCGGCGCTGCGGGAGGCGGTCGAGGAGAGCGGGATCCCCGGCATCGACCTGCACCCGGTGCCGGTCGACCTCGACATCCACCCGATCACCTGCTCGCTCGGGGTGCCGACCCGGCACTTCGACATCCGGTTCGTCGGGGTCGCGCCGGCCGGCGCGGTGCCGGTGCGCAGTGACGAGTCGGACGACCTGGCCTGGTTCGGCCTGGCCGAGCTGCCGCCTGGCGTGGCCCCCGAACTGCCGGCGCTGATCGACCGCGCCGTGGCCGCGCTGCGGCACCGCCGGTGACCGGGCTGCTGGCCGGCTGGCCGGTCCGCACCGCCGCGCTGGCGGTGGTCGGCCCGGCCGGGATGCTGGCCCGCGAGGGTGACACCGGCCACCGGTTCTGGCTGGCCTCGGTGACCAAGCCGCTGGCCGGGCTGGCCGTGCTGGTGGCGGTGCAGGAAGGCGCGCTGGAGCTGGACGAGCCGCTGGCCGGCCGGCGGTGCTGGCCGGCCGAGCTGGCCGACGACCTGCCGGGCGCCACCGTCCGCCACCTGCTCGCGCACGCCAGCGGGCTCGCACCGGACCGGATGCGCCGGGCGGCCGCGATGGGCAGCCGGCGGATCTATTCGAATTCGGGCTTCGACGTGCTCGGCGAACTGGTCGCCGAGGTCACCGAGATCCCGTTCGAGAACTACCTGGCCGAGGCGGTCTTCGCGCCGCTGGGGATGGGCTCGGCCAGCCTGGACGGTTCGCCGGCCCGGGACGGCTGGGCCGCGGTGGACGACCTGGTGCCAGTGCTGGCCGAACTGCTGGCGCCGGGCCGGGTGCTCGACCCGACGGTCGCCGCCGAAGCCGCGACCACCCAGTTCCCCGGCCTGCCCGGCGTGCTGCCCGGCTACGGCGCCCAGCGGGACAACGTCTGGGGGCTCGGCTTCGAGATCCGGGGCGAGAAGCAACCGCACTGGACCTCGGCGGCAAACTCCCCCGCCAGCTACGGCCACTTCGGCCAGGGCGGCACCATGTTCTGGATCGATCCGGCGGCCCGGCTCGGGCTGGTCGCGCTGGCCGACGAACGGTTCGGCGACTGGGCGATCGAGGCCTGGCCGCGGCTGTCCACCGAGGTGCTGCACCGCTACCGCGAAGGCGACAGCGAGTGAGCATCGCAGGCGCGCCGAGGCGATAGCGAGTGAGCATCGCAGGCGCGCCAGCGCCGAGGAGCGGAGCGAGCGCAGAGCCGAGCAGTGTCGCAGCGCCAAGGAGCGGAGCGAGCGCGGAGCCGAGCAGAAGACCCCGAAGGCGACAGCGAGTGAGCATCGCAGGCGCGCCGAGGCGATAGCGAGTGAGCATCGCAGGCGCGCCAGCGCCGAGGAGCGGAGCGAGCGCAGAGCCGAGCAGTGTCGCAGCGCCGAGGAGCGGAGCGAGCGCGGAGCCGAGCAGAGGATTGCGTCGGCCGTCATGAAATTCGGTCGCCATGGCGGTCGAAATTCATAGCGGGTCGCCAGAGCCTGATCAAATTCAGTCCCAGTGCTCGGCCAGCGGTCCGAGCGGCCAGCCACGGTCGCGGCACAGTTCGGCCAGCGGCGCCAGCGCGCCGAGCGCGCTCCGCCAGGAACCGGGTGCGGAGGTCACGTCCGAGTCGTGCAGCAGGACGGTGCCGCCGGCGGCAAGGCCGGTACGCAGCCGGGCCAGCACGGTGTCCGGGGTGGCCCGGGCGGTCCAGTCCTGCCCGTCTACCGTCCAGAGCACCGGTCGCAGCCGGTGCCGGCTGGCGGCCAGCAGCCCGGCGCCGGTCAGCACCCCGTTCGGCGGCCGCCAGAACCGCGGCTCACCCCCCACCGCGCGGATCTGGTCGACCGTCCGGGTCAGTTCCGGCTCGATCCGCCAGGGCGCCCGCAGCAGGTGCGGCCGGTGCAGCCAGCCGTGCACCGCCAGCTCGTGTCCCTCGGCCAGGATCTGCCGGCCCAGCTCCGGTGCCGTCACAAGCCGGCTGCCCAGCACGAAGAAGGTCGCCCGCAGCCGCAGCCGGGCCAGCTCGGCCAGGAACAGCGGGGTGGTGGCCGGGTCCGGCCCGTCATCGAAGGTCAACGCCACCTGCGCCGACCCCGACCGTCCGGACAACTCCGGCAACAGCCGGCGGCGCAGCGCCGGCACCGTGCCGACCGACGGCAGCAGGTGGCCGGCCGCCAGCAAGCCGGCCGCGGTGCCGCCAACAGTGCCGGCAACAGTGCCGGCCCGGCGGATCAGCGGATTCGGCCACGCGAAGGCCCGGACCGGGGTCATGCTCAGCACAGCCACCTTTCGAGGAACGCGTTTCGCACCCGTTTCTCAGCTCACTGGTGGTAGGTAGATGATCAAGTCAACCGGACCAGCAAGGCAACTGTAGAGAGCTGAGCGAGTGTGCCAGTGATTCGTCCAGATCCGCCGGTGCTCACCTCGAACGGGGTGGCGGTGCCGTTCGACGACCGGCTCTTCGTCCCGATGCGCGACAGCACGTCGCTGCTCGAGGACCCGGCCGCGCTGCGCGCCGCCTTCGACCGGGACGGCTACCTGCTGTTGCGCGGCCTGCTGGACGCCGAGCTCGTGACCGAACTGCGGGCCGACTACTTCGGCCGGTTCGACCCGGTGCTGCTGGCGCCCGGAACCGGCCCGGCCGAGGGCCGGTTCTCCGGTACCCAGCCGGCCGACCTGCCCGACTACGGGACCGAGGGCCACCCGGCGCACGACTTCGTACGGTCGACCCGGTTCGACGGCTTCACCCGGCTGCCGGTGCTGCGCCGGCTCGCCGAGGTGCTGCTGGCCGGGCCGGTCGAGCTGGTGCCCCGGCGGATCGTCCGGCACTTCGACCGGGCGACCGGCAGGGCGTCCCGGGCGCACGTCGACTACGACTACATGGACCACGGCACCGACCGGCTGGTGACCGAGTGGATCCCGCTCGGTGACTGCCCGATCGAGTGCGGCGGCCTGATCTACCTGGCCGGTTCGCACCGGCTGCCACGCACCGCGCTGCACCCGCTGCGCCGCTACACCGACCGGCCGGACGACCCACGTCCGGTCAGCAACGACCTGGCCCGCACCGCCCGGGCGCTCGGCGGCCGCTGGTGCTGGACCGACTACCGGGCCGGCGACCTGGTGGTGCACTCGCCGCACACCGTGCACGCCTCGCTGGACAACCGCAGCGATCTGATCAGGCTGTCCGCCGACATCCGCTACCGGCGGCAGGACGAGACGCTGGATCACCGCTGGACCCAGCCCTGGTCGGCCGATGACGGCTTCTGAGCAGCAACTGCCGGTGCCGGCGGCCCGCATCGTCTTCAGCGAGGACGACCGGGCCGAGATCGCCGGGCTGGTGTCGGAGGCGTTGCGCACCGGCGCGTTGACGCTGGGCGAGAACACCGCCGCGTTCGAGGCGGCGTTCGCCGAGATCCACCAGGCACCGCACGCGGTCGCGGTGGCCAGCGGCACCGCGGCGTTGGAGATCATCCTGCGAGCGCTGGATGTTGCCGGCCGTGACGTGGTGGTGCCGGCCAACACCTTCGCCGCCACCGCGTTCGCGGTGCTGGCTGCCGGGGCGCGTCCGGTGTTCGCCGACATCGACCCGGCCACCATGGCGATCAGCCCGGCGACGGTCGCCGAGGTGCTCACCCCGAACACCGCCGCCGTGGTGATCGTGCACATCGGCGGCCTGATCAGCTCGGCGCTGCCGGCACTGGCCGAACTCTGCCGCGACCGGGGCGTCCCGCTGGTGGAGGACGCCGCGCACGCGCACGGTTGCTCCCTGAACGGCCGGCCGGCCGGCTCGTTCGGGGTGGCCGGCTCGTTCTCGTTCTACCCGACCAAGGTGCTCACCACCGGCGAGGGCGGCATGATCGTCACCGCCGACGACCGGTTGCGGGACGAGGCGCTGGCCTACCGCGACCAGGGCAAGGCCGGGTTCCTCGGCAACCGGCACGTCCGGCGCGGTTACGCGTGGCGGATGAGCGAGCTGCACGCGGCGGTCGGCGTGGTGCAGCTGCGCCGGCTGCCGGAGTTCCTGGCGGTACGCCGCCGGGTCGCCGACCGGTACACCGCCGGGCTGGCCGAGCTGCCCGGGCTGACCCCGGTGCTGCCACCGCCCGGTGCGGTGTCGAACTTCTACAAGTACGTGGCGCTGCTGGACGACCCGCGGCTGGACCGCGACGAGCTGAAGGCCGAGCTTCGGCAGCGCCACCGGGTGTCGCTGTCCGGCGAGGTGTACGAGCTGCCGCTGCACCAGCAGCCGGTGTTCGCCGAGTTCGCCGCCGGACCGCTGCCCGAGGCGGAACGGGTGTGCGGCCGGCACGTCTGCCTTCCGGTGCATTCGGACATGACCGACGCGGAAGCCGACCGGGTCGTCGAGGCGGTCACCGAGACGGTGCGCCGGCTGGCATGCTGAGGCGCATGACCTCGAGCCGGCCCCGCTGACCGTGCCCCGCGCGCTACTGCTGTCCGGCTCGCTCGGCATGGGCCACGACGTGATGGCCGAGGCCTGTGCCGGTTCGCTGCACCGGCGCGGCTGGCAGACCGAGACGCTCGACAGCCTGCGGTTGCTCGGCAAGGCCGGCGGCGGCCTCGGCGAGAAGGCGTTCCGGGCGATGCTGTCGCTGCCCGGCGCTTACGACGCGTTCCACTTCGAGGCGCTGCGACCGGGCGGCCGGCTGGCTCGGGCGGCCGAGCGGGGATCGTCCCGGTACGCGGTGCCGGCGCTGCGCTCCGAACTCGACCGGCAACCGACGCGGCTGCTGGTGTCGGTATTCGCCACCGCCGCGGCCGCGGCCGGCCGGCTGAAGCCCGACTACCCCGAACTGGTCACCGCGACCTTCTGCACCGACGTCTGCCCGCACTGGATGTGGGTGCATCCGAGCACCGACCTGTACCTGGTCACCTCCGAGACCGCGCGGCACTACATCCGGCGCTTCCACCCGGAGGCTGACCCGGTGGTGGTACCGGCCCCGGTCCGGCCGCAGTTCTACGCGGCCCCCAGCCAGCCGGACGCCCGGGCCGAGCTCGGCATTCCGGCGGACGCGCCGTGCGTGCTGTTGATGGCCGGCTCCTGGGGCATCGGCCCGCTGCGCGAGATCGCCGAGTCGTTGGCCGGCGCCGGCGTCTACACGCTGGCGGTGGCCGGCCGCAACGAGCGGCTGGCCGCGGCGCTCACCGAGGCCGCCCAGCGGCAGCCGTGCCTGCGTCCGTTCGGGTTCACCGACCAGATCCCGCAACTGATGGCAGCGGCCGACCTGGTGATCACCTCGTCCGGCGACACCTGCAGCGAGGCCCGGGTGATCGGCCGGCACCTGCTGCTGCTGGACGTGGTGCCGGGGCACGGCCGGGAGAACCTGCAACACGAGCTGGAACGCGGCGGGGCCGACGTGGCGCCCGCCGATCCGGCCGGGCTGACCCGGGCGGCCCGGGCCTGCCTGAGCCGGATCGCGCCCCCGACCGGCCGGGTGGCCCAGACCGCGGACGCCTGGGAGGCGGCCTTCGGTGCCGCGCTGGCGAAGGTCGGCCTGGCCGCGTGACCAGTCAGCTGGTACGCGGCCTGCTGGCCGCGGTGGGCGCCGCCGCGCTCTACGGTTGCGCGCCGGTCGCCCAGTCGGTGGCGGCCCGCAGCACGCCGACCGGCGCCGGGCTCGGCTTCGCGCTCACCCTGCGACTGGCCCGCCGGCCGGTCTGGCTGCTCGGCCTGGCCGCCGAGATCGCCGCCTTCGTGCTGGAGGCGGCGGCCTTCTCGGTCGCTCCGACCACCCTGGTCGCGCCGTTGCTGGCCTGCGACATGCTGGTGTTCGTGGTGCTGGCCCAGCTGGCCTTCGGCACCAGGCTGTCCGTGTACGGCGTTCGCGGTGCGGTCGCGATGGCGGCCGGGGTGGCGCTGATCGCGCTGGCGTTCGCCCACGACACCCAACTCGGCCGGCCGGCCAGCGCGGTTCAGCTGATCGCGTTCCTGCTGGCCGCACTGGCAGCGGTCGGGGTGGCGGCGCTGACCGGCGGCCGGGCGCTGCGGGCCGGCCGGCCGCGGCTGGCGGCCGGAGTGTTCAGCGCGTCCGCCGGCGCCTGCTACGGGTTGGCGACGGTGGCCACCCGGCAGATCGGCCGGACGTTCGACCCGCACCACCCGGTGCAGCTGCTGACCACCCCGACCCCGTACGTGCTGGCCGGCTGCTCGGTGCTCGGCATCGGGATGGCCCAACGCGCCCTGCAGGCCCATCCGGTGCTGGCCTTCCCGCTGACCAGCGCGGTCTCGGCACTGCTGCCGGTGCTGCTCGGCACGCTGCTGCTCGGCGACGGGGTGCCGGCCGGCTGGCACCGGCTGGCGTTCGTCGCCGCCCTGGCGCTGCTGGGCGTCGGGGTGGCGCTGGTGGCCCGCGACCGGACGGCCACCGAGTCGCTGGCATCGTCCGGCAGCAATCCAGATTGATCTTGTAAACAAAGGGTATTCACAAACCAGATAACTCAGCGCACGATGTATCTGGCGCGCCCCGACGTCGCTCTGACTCCGTGATCCCCCGTGCAGCAGGGACCCCCGCATCGCACGTACCTTCGGATCGAACGGAGACACCCATGTCCCGACATTCACTCGCCTGCATCCTGCCGCCGGACCTGCTGGTCGAACTGGCCCGCGGCGCCGACCCGCAGCGGCAGGGCGCGCTCCTGCGGACCATGGAGCTCGACCACAGCTTCCGCCAGGTCCGGGCCGAGCTGGCCGGCCGGCGCGGGCCGCAGATCAGCCGGCTGACCGCCGGCGGCGGCGTTCCGCACCGGATGATCTACGACCAGGCACACTCGACCAGCAGCCACCTCGGCACGCTGGCGCGGGCCGAAGGACAGGGGCCGGTGGCGGACGCCTCGATCAACCAGGCCTACGACAACTTCGGTTACACCTACACGCTGTACTGGGACGTCTTCCACCGCGACTCGATCGACGACCAGGGCCAGGAGATCGACGGCCTGGTGCACTTCGGCACCAACTACGACAACGCCTTCTGGGACGGCGCCGGCCACATGTTCTTCGGTGACGGGGACGGCCAGCTGCTGACCGACACCACCAAGGGCACCGACGTGATCGGCCACGAGCTGACCCACGGGGTGACCCAGCACGAGGCCAACCTGACCTACGCCGGCCAGTCGGGCGCGTTGAACGAGTCGATCTCGGACGTGTTCGGCTCGCTGGTGAAGCAGTACCACCTGGGCCAATCCGCCGATAAGGCCGACTGGCTGATCGGCGCCGACATCGTCGGGCCGGAGCTGTCGCCGGCGCTGCGGTCGATGAAGGACCCGGGCCACGCCAACCCGCACGACAACCAGCCGGCCAGCATGGACGGTTACGTGCACACCAGCTCCGACAACGGCGGCGTGCACACCAACTCGGGAATCCCGAACCATGCGTTCTACATCGTGGCCACCACCCTGGGCGGCAACGCCTGGGAGGCGCCCGGCCAGATCTGGTACGACACGCTCACCTCGCCCCGGCTGCAGCCGAACGCGACGTTCACCCGGTTCGCGACGCTCACCCTGCGCCAGGCCCGGCAGCGCTACGGCGCCACCAGCCGGGAGGCGGACGCGGTGCGTACCGGCTGGGACGCGGTCAAGGTGCGGGTCTGACTATCGTCGATCCTGTGCAGCTGCGCTATCGCCGGTCCGGCGGCTTCGCCGGCACTACCTTGGCGGCCGACGTGGATGGCTCCCAACTGTCCGACGCGGACGGCAGGCTGGCCGGTCAGTTGCTGACCGAGCCGGCCGCCTTCCGGGCGTCCGGTGCGCCTGTTCCGCCCGGGGCTGCGGACCTGACCGAGCACCGGCTGGAAGTGTCGGAGGGGAGGAGGTCGCAGAGCTTCCGGTGGACCGACCTGGACGTGCCGGACGCGGTGCGGCCGTTGCTCGCCACCCTGCGGGGGCTGGCCAAGCCGGTTTGACCGTTGTTTGCTTGCCTTATCTGGCAGGAGGGTGTGCCATGGCCATCGCCGAGCGGGTGCTGCGCTACAGCGCCCGGGTACTGCAGTCGAGCTTCCTCGACTACGGACGCACCATCACGCTGTCGCTGGAATCCGGCACCAGCGTGTTCATCGAGTTCCCGGCGATCCGGCCGGCGGACTGGCTGCAGTTCTCGCCGGGCGCCATCACCATCGCGATGACCGCCGACCTGTACCACGACGTCTACCACCTGCTGCAGACCGAGGACCCGGTCTTCTGCACCGCGCTCGACCTCTTCGGCCTGCAGGTCGGCGCGGTGCACACCGAACTGGACCTCAGCCTCGGCGAGCCGACCGGCGAGGGCTATCGGGACGGGTCGCTGGAAGCGCTGGTCGTACGCGCCCGAGCCGCCCAGCAGACCAGCGCCGGCTAGCTTCAGTGCGACGGGGCGACTTCCAGACCCAGCGACTGACCGTATCGAGTCAGGCGCATGGGCATGGTGGCCTTCAAGGGCGGGCAGGCGGGACTCCCCTCACTCCACACCAGCGGGCAATACCCTCCGCAGATCGGAAAGATGGAGCAGGTAGGGCAGTACGCGTTCGTCTTTCCCTCGACGAGGCGGTCATTCCAGTCGTCCAGCGGACCAACCGGTCGAGCGGCGGGCGTTTGCAGGTCGGCGACATGGCCGACGTCCATGCCAGCCCGTGACGGCACCAGGGGCATCTCGGTGCAGGTGTAAACCTCGCCCGCTGGCGCAATGACCTCACTCTGGGGATTTACCGTGACGCACACCGTCCGGGTGCGTCCAATCGGCAACTCGTCAGCGCCGCGCATGCCGTATTTCGCGTAGGCGTCCAGCCAGTTTCGTTCGATTTCTACTATGTCCGGTCGTGCCACTGCGAACTCAGAGACATCGTTACCCCATTCGCGCACCAGCGCGGGGTAGAACCTGACCCGAGGATGCACGATTCCTGCGGCGCTGGCCGCAGCCGCGAAAGCTTCATAGTCATTCTGATTGGCGCGGCTTATGTTCGTCCTGATGGAAATCCTGAGATCTGCCAGGTCGTCCTGCCGGCAGGCTTCGGCAATCAGCCCCGTTATCCTGTCGTAACTGCCCTGGCCGCTTTTGAGCGGGCGCTGCTCATTGTGCCGCTCCGGTGGGCCGTCGAGCGTGATCTCGAACGACTTGACACGCGCGTCGTGGTAGAGCCGGCGAAGTTTTGACATGGTGAGGAGAGCGCCGTTGGTGACCATGTGAGATGTGAAGGTCTTGCCTGCGCTCTCACAAGCCGGAATGACCTGGGTGGCGATGTCCAGAATTTGCGAGTAGCCCATCATCGGCTCGGCACCGAACCAGGAGACGTACAAGCCGGAGGTCCGCTCGGAGCGGACCGCCATCAGGAGACGATTGACCACGGCTGCCCGGTGTGATGCGGACGTGGGAAGTCGCACGTGCTGCTGCCCGCAGTATCCGCATCCCATGTTGCAGTACGCAGCCGGCATCAACACGAAGGATCGAACGCTATTTCGCTGGATCTCGGCCTTGTTCTCGGCCACCGTCTCTGCGAACTCGTCCCGCTCCGCCGCCACCAGCAGGCCGGCCTCGATCATCTCGGCGAACTCAGCGTCGGGCAGGTCCGACGGGCGATTCAGAAGCGTGTCGAGGGTCTTTTCAGCCAGCAGATATACCTGGCTTGTCGCCGACTGCAACACCACTCGTACTCGCCCGCCGGGCCCGTTGATGAGAGCCTCGTCGGACTGCACGATGTAGGCGCTCGGCCGAACAGAAGCTCTCATCAGTGACTCCTTAGTAGCAGCGCCAGGGGGCTTCAGGACCGCAACAGCTGTCCGCCAGATTCGGCGCAGCGTGACTTGCCGGGGTAGTGGGTCAGTTTGAGATCGGCGGCTGGTTGACCGGCTGGCCGGGGGTGGCACGATGGAGTCATGCCTGACCGCTCACGCAAGAGGCCCCGCGACCTGAACGCGCTGGCCGCCTCCATCGTCCATGACGCGACCGACGAGGACCAGGACGACACCACCGCTCCGACGGAGGACGAGGGCAAGGACCCGATCGCGGTCGCGCTGGGTCGCCGTGGCGGGTTGAAGGGCGGCAAGGCTCGGGCGGACAAGCTCACGCCCGAGCAGCGATCCGAGATCTCCCGGAAGGCCGCTCGGGCGCGGTGGAGCAAGGACGACAGCTAGTCGGCCGGTGGCACGTCCACGAAGAGCGGCAAGCGCGGCTTGACCGGCGGGTGGACCCGCTCGAACAGGTCCTCGAACTGCTGCTTTGACTCGGCGGCCCGCATCAGGGTGAGCGTGCTGATGATCTGGCGGTCAAGGTGAGTGTTGCCGGTGCCTTCGGTCAGGAACTGATGGTGCTTGCGCGCGCGGCTGCCACCGACCCTCGGGTTGAGGCGGCGCAGCTCGTCAAGCACGCCTTGCGGTAGCTGCTCATAGATGTACTTGTTCACCAACTTGCCGACGTAGGGCGTCCGCTTCGACGTGCCCGGCTTGTACTCCCAGCCTTGCAGGCGGTAGATCTCCCGGAAGAAGTCGTCAGGGAAGGTCTTGATCCACGGGCGGAACTCGGGCGTGACGTAGTGCTCCAGAATGCGAGCCAGCTCGTCCCGGGCGCGTACTTCCTGATACCCGGTGGCCTCGTCCACCAAGGCGATGATGCCGACGGTGGCCAAGCCGCGTGCCAGGGTTTCCGCTGCTTGTCCTGCTGCCTCTTGCTTGCTGGTCAGCTTTCCGGCTGCACGGGCGTCGAGGTAGACCCAGCACACCAGCGGCAGCATTTCCGCCCGGTAGCCCCAGGACTTCGCGCTGCCTTCGCCGGCGATGCGGAACGCGATTGGCTCGGCAAGTTCGCGCAGCTCGTGGGTGATGAACGGCTGCAAGTTGTTGGCCACCAGGAACGGCGCTCGCAACTCCTCGCTGCCGCCCCGGGTGCGGCGAGATTTCTGTGGGTTTCGGCCTAGCGCAGTGAGCACCGTCGACTGGCTCAGCAGCCGAGTCTGATCCTCTAGAACGGCGGCGGCGATCTCGATGTCGCCGATCTGCAACGTGCCGGTGTGGTAGGCGACGTGGACGGTGCCCCACCTGGCCGCCGCTGCCGATCGGGCGATCTCGCTCCGCTGCTCCGGTGATAGACGTTCAGCGCGGGCAACGCCGCCCTTGCTGGCTCCGCGCTTCGCCAGCGCGCCGGCCTGCTCGCTTATCGATCCGTCCTGATTCTCTGTCACCTTGACCCCCGATAGTGTGCCATGCTTGCCCGAGTAGGCATCACGGTACACCGTTCGGGAGGCAAAAGTTGGCCACCACGCACAGGCCAGTAAATAAAAGGGCTATGGCCTCTCGGGCGTGCTCTGAGGACCGATTTTGGCCAACGAGTTTTACTATTGCTTGCTCGTCCATGCATGTTGACTTATGCCCGAGCGGTCAAGCATAATGGTCAGTATGGTGAACCGGTTGAGCACGGAACAGCGGGCGCAGATCATCGGCTGCTTGTGCGAGGGCATGTCGATCCGCGCCACTGTGCGCATCACCGGCGCCGCGAAGAACACCGTCACGAAACTGCTGGTGGACCTTGGCATGGCCTGCGCCGAGTACCAGGACACTGCACTGGTTGACCTGTCCTCGACCCGCGTCGAGTGCGACGAGATCTGGTCGTTCTGCTACTCCAAGCAGAAGAACGTCCCGGCCGAGCACCAAGGCGAGTTCGGCTACGGCGACGTGTGGACCTGGACCGCGATCTGCGCCGACACCAAGCTGGTCCCGTCCTGGTACGTCGGGCAGCGCAACGCCGAGGATGCCGAGATGTTCATGCGCGACCTCGCGTCCCGCCTATCGAACCGGGTGCAGCTCACCACCGACGGACACAAGGCGTACCTGTCGGCCGTCGATGCCGCGTTCGGTGGCGAGATCGACTACGCGATGCTGCACAAGATCTACGGCACCGCCAACGGCAAGGGCGACGAGCGCCGCTACAGCCCGGCCGTCTGCACCGGCATCGACCTTCGCCCGGTCACCGGCAACCCCGATATGGAGAAGGCGTCAACCTCCTACGTTGAAAGGCAAAACCTCACCATGCGGATGGGGATGCGCCGCTTCACCCGCCTGACGAACGGGTTCTCGAAGAAGGTGGAGAACCTGGCGCACGCGGTGTCGCTGCACTACATGCACTACAACTTCGCCCGGCCGCACAGGACGCTGACCAAGGCCAACAACGGCTACCCGACCACGCCCGCGATGGCGGCTGGGGTCACCGACCATGTATGGACGCTGACCGAGATCGCCGCCCTGCTCGACTAAGGTTCCACCTCTGCGACACTCCCAGAGTCGAACGTGCTTGCGACTCTGGGAGTGTGACCCGTATCCTCGTTCTGGGACCTCAGCTACCAGGATTGGGGACACAACATGGTCCGGGTGCCGGTAGAAATGCTCAAGAGTCTTGCGGCCGAGGCGCGGCAGACGCGGAGCGAGTACGAGGCCGAGATGCAGATCCTGTCCTTGCGGATCGCCGCTGTCCGCCATGAGGAAGAAGCGCTGGAGGCCGCGATCGAGCGGCGACAGGTCGAGGAATCCGCTACGACAGTCTCTTTCGACGGGACTACCGCTGTGGTGACCGAGATCCCGGCAAGCGAGTGGGGGCACCTCAGCCGGACCGAGGCGGTGCTGAAGGCGATCGACGAGTACCAGTCGAAGACCGGAGGGTCGGCCAGTCCAGGCGACATAGAAGCAGTCTTGTCCAAGCACGGCCGTAACGACTCACGCGACCAGATCGGCGGAGTAACCGCCTACCTGCGCCGCACGAAGCGTATTCACAGTCTGGGCCGAGGCCGCTGGGCCGTCGGCCCGGCAAAGACTTCGGGCGACTCCGCTGGAACGGAGTCGCCCGAAGATCCTGGAAGTTCACCTTCGAGAGAAAGGAGAGCCGATGATGCGCAAGCCGGTGGTGGTAACGATCACGTACCCGGACGGCACCACGGTGACGGTGGAAATCCCCCCTCACTAGGTGAGTGAGTGAATCCCTAGTAGCCGGAGCCGTGTGTCAGCGCGGCTCCGGTGAACGGGACTCGCTCGTATCAAGTTGTTGTCTTTCAGTACGCATCTTAGCGGGCATCTGTCCGCGGCGCGCGCAGTTGCGTCGATGCGGACTCAACATGCCGTGCGGCGTTCAGCAGCGCTGCCGCGAGTTGCCGTGCGCCCTCAACGGCGAGGACAAGCACGAACCGGTGTTCGATGCTCGGTGGTTGTTGCACGATCCGGACCAAGTGCGGCCCGGCGAGGTGCGCCCGCTTCACGGCCACATCGACCGTGACCGTGACCCGCTTGCCTTGCTCGGTGACGGCTTGGACGGGTCGGGCCAGTGGCCGGGAGACACAGTAGGGGCCGTGCCCCCGGCCGTCGGCGGTGAGCGTGCAGAACGGGGCGTGTGGGCGTGGCATCCCGCGCTGCCCTTGGTTAGTCGGTGACCCGTCGAAGGTGGCGGGGTGGCCGCCACCCGTCGCCTACGTCGGCAGTGTGGCCCAGGTGCGCGGCGAGGTTGCGGATCGTCGAGGCGGGGATGGAGCAGCGGAACGGTTCGGCCGCCCCGTCCTCCAACGGCAGGAATTCCAGCGCCAGCCGGTCCTCATCCGCGTGGTGGCCGAGCTGGCCGTACCGGAACGGGCGGACGAGGTAGGCGGACAGGAATCCGGGCGGGCCATCGAGTCCGGCGCGGGCGTCCTCGAACCATCCCTCGAACGCTCCGCCGTAGGACTGGCATTCGGTCGGGTGGTGGTTGCGGGCGGGGTAGTCGTCGGGCTGGTGCTGCGGGTGGGCGTCCCGGTCCTGGCACCAGGGCTGGCCGTGGTCGTGGGTGTAGATGAGCTGGCCGGGCTGGACGGGTCGCCACGGCTGTTCCACCGTGGGTGCCCAGTCGTTCGGGCTGTCGGCGGGTGTCGGGCGGGTGTTGCCGTTAGATTCGGACACGGGTCGGACTCCTAGTTTCGGTAGGGGTTCGGTCAAGGTCCCGGCCGGTGCTCGAACACCGGCCGGGACCGCCTCGCAAGATCAGCGCGCACCCGAAACGTACGACGCCCTACCGACAGAAAACCGCCCTACAAACCCGCGAATTCAAACTGACCCACTACCCTTGCCGGAGTCACGTTGACCAGGGCCGAGGAATGTGCCGTAGCGGCGGCCGCCGTACCGGCAGTGGCGAGACCGGTGCCAATGAGAGCGCCCCCGATCATCGCCGCCGCGGCCGCACTCCTCATCCGCGACTTGGTTTGTTCATTCACCTTTTAGTCCTCCCGTTCATCCGCTCCGGTCTGCCCCGGAGATTCTTTTATCTAACAGATGTGGCGCTTGGCGCGCAACGGAGGCTTTCGAGACCTGGGCAGTGTGTCCATAAGGCGGCTATAAAGGTAGCTATAAGCACCCGCTTCCCCATGAGCGGAGCCGCTGAGTGATGCTTGGTCATGGCCGTACCACCCACATTTCAGGTGGTCGCCGGAATGCCTACGGACGGCCGGATCTGCTCCCGACGAGAAGGGTGGTCCGGAGCGGAAGCTGGCGGGCACGACTTTCATGGAGACAACGGGTCCGACGCTCGAGCGTGTCGTTGAACTCGGCATCGGGCAGGTCCGACGGGCGATTCACGAGCGTGTCGAGGGCTTATTCAACCAACAGCTCATGCTCGCCCGCCGGACCCGGCGATGAGAGCCCTCCTCGGATTACACGATGTAGGCGCTCGGCCGAACAGAAGCTCTCATCAGTGAGTCCTCAGCCGCAGTTCCAGTGGGGGGGCAATGAATTGCCCTGGCAGCAACTGTCTGCAAGGGTCGGCGCGGCGTGACTGGCCGGAGTCACGTTGACCAGTGCCGAGGAATGTGCCGTGGCGGCGTCCGCCGTACCGGCAGTGGCAAGACCGGCACCAACGAGAGCACCCCCGATCATCGCCGCGGCCGCGGCACTCCTCATCCGCGACTTGGTTTGCTCATTCACCTGTTAGTCCTCCCGTCATTCTCTCCGGTTTGCTCCGGAGATTCTTGTATCTAACAGATAGGCCGTTTGACGCGCAACGGAGGCTTTCAAGGTCTGGGCAGTCTGTCTATAAAGGCGCCCATAAGCACCACTCGCCGTAAGGCGGGCGGACAATAGTTGCCCGGTCAGCGCACTCGGCGCGTCAACATCGGCACGGTCGTTGCACTCCCCCGACGCCACCGTCGGCCTGCGCTCCGGTTGTGGTATCGGAGACGGTGGAGGTTCTCGGAATGCCGCGGCGGACCTTTCTGGTGGCTGACGCTGGTGGCCGGCCTGCTCACCCTCGGCGTGATACCTGGTGCCGGCTGACCACTGGCACCAAGCACTGGCACGGAGCGGCTTGACCGTCGCCGCGTAACGCGGTGGACCCGCGTCCTCGACCGTTGCGCGAACCTCTCTGATCGGCGTTATCTGTCTGCTTCGCGGCTATTGACCGCTGAGCATCTTTCACCCTAGTGTCTGCCCATACGGTGATCGCGTGTACAGCACACTTGATTCCGTAACACCGGAATTAACTCCCCTGTATCCAACGACCCTCCTACCGCTCGTCACACGAGCGCCCTGTCGCATGCCGTATGGCACCTGGATGGGCGACGGTCGACCTATCCCCTTAAGGAGTGCCAAAGATGACCACGATGTCTGCTGACCTGATTCTCAGTTCGATAGTCGAGGCATTCTTGGAGGCCCTACCCGGCTGGCAGCTTCAGTACGACGACTTCTGGACCCGTGTCGTAAACGACGAACACATCAGGAACATCCAAGGCTGGAAGCTCCACGTGTCCGCAACTCGACTGTCGGCACCGGAGGTGCTGCGCGCCTGCGCTCCAGTCCTGCTCGGCCACGGCTGCCACTTCAAATTCGCCGGTGACCTGAACCGGGTTGAGGAAATGACTTCCACGCGTTTCGACCGCGCCCAGGCCGGCAAATTCATCACGGCCTATCCGGACGACGAGGCTCAATTCCATGCGATTGCAGGGGAACTGTGCGCGGTGACCGAGGGTTTGGCGGGACCGCGGATCCTTTCGGACCGGAGTTACCGGGCCGGCAGCATCGTGCAGTACCGGTACGGCGCCTTCACCGGCGTGCCGTACCTGACCAACGACGGAGGCTTCGAAAGCCGTCTGCTGGACCCGGACGGGAATCCGGTCACCGACACCAGGAACCCATGGTTCTCACCGCCGCCATGGGCGCCGCCACTCCAACTGGAGGTGGAAACGAAGCCGGCGCAGGCAACGCCGCTGCCGGCACGGCCGATGCTGGCCGAGGGCCGCTTCGAGGTGACGTCGGCGATCCGGCATGCGGCCCGAGGTGGCGTCTATCGCGCGACCGACCTGCACACCGGGCGCGAGGTCCTGCTCAAGGAAGCGCGCCCGCATATCGGACTGGGCCCCGACAACCGAGACAGTCAGGCCATGCTCGCCCATGAGGCAGCTGTCCTGCAGGAACTCAACGACCTGACACCGGCGCTGATCGCGGTGTTCACCGAAGGCGATCACCACTTCATCGCCGAGGATTTCATCTCCGGCCGGAGCCTCGCCGAGCTGATCCACGATCGGGCATACAGCGATGATGAATTGACCGAGATCGCTCGCGGCCTGGTCGAGCTGGTGGCCTCAGTCCACGATCGTGGCTGGGTCCTCCGCGACCTCACCAGTACCAACGTGATGCGGACCGCTGACGGTCGCCTCGTCCTGATCGACGTCGAGCTGGCGAGCCGTGCCGGGGAGGACGTGGTGCGCGCTCATACCCCAGGCTTCGGGGCACCGGAGGTTGTCAACGGCATCCGCTATCCCCAACGTGCAACTCCCGGCGCGGATCTCTTCGGGCTGGGCGCGGTGTTGATCCACCTCGCGCTCGGCGCGCCGCCGGTCTTGCTCGTCGACGAGGAGATCTCCAGTCCGACGGCGGACCGCATCGAACAGCTGGTTTCTGCAGCTGCCCTCGACGTTCCGCTAGTCCGGCAGTGGCAGCCCCTGCTGGTCGGATTGACCGCCGAAGACCCGGCGGCACGCTGGTCACTGGATCGAGCAGCCCAGTTCCTGCGGCTGCCCCATCCGGGCCCGACGGGCTCCCGTCCCGAAGGGATGGCAGAACTGCTGGAGCAGATCGTCGAGGACGGTGTCGACCAGCTCGCAGCCAACGCTCGGTTGGACGAGGCCCGGCTCTGGAAGACCGATACCTTCGGGTCCACCACCGATCCGCTGAACGTCCAATACGGCGCCGCCGGCGTAGCGGCGGTCCTGCTCCGCGCAGCCCGCAACGGCATGCCGGCCGCCCAGTCCGCGCTGCCGAAGGTGACCGACTGGATCAGGCTGCGGATCGATACGGCGCCTCGGCTGCTGCCCGGGCTGTACTTCGGACGCGCCGGTGCCGCCTGGGTGCTCGGCGAGCTGGCGAAGTTCCTCGGCGACGAGGCAGCCTGGCACGCCGCTACCGCGGTGGCCACCCGCCTACCTGTCAGGTGGCCCAACCCGGACGTGTGCCACGGCATGGCGGGCGCCGGCCTGACCATGCTTCGGTTTTGGGGCCTCTCCGGTGACGACGCCTTCCTCCGGCGCGCGACGACCTGCGCCGATCACCTGCTCGACGCGGCATTGCACGCACCGGACGGCGTGTTCTGGCCGGTGCCGGCGGACTTCGATTCCCAACTGGCCGGTATCTGCCACCTGGGTTTCGGGCACGGGGTTGCCGGCGTTGGCACCTTCCTGCTCGCGGCGGGCACAGCGTCCGGGGATCCGCGGTACCTGGAGCTGGCAGCCCAGGCCGGTCGCACGCTAGCCCGGGCCGCCGACGTCGATCCGCGCAGCGGTGCGGCAACCTGGCGGACCCACCGACAGCCGAGTACGAATCCCACAGCAGATCTGCGCTATCACTGGTGCAGCGGTGCGTCAGGGGTCGGAACGTTCCTGCTCAGGTTGCTCGACGCGGGGGCCGATCCGGACTACGACCAGCACTACCGGGAACTGGTGCACGCGGCCGCGGTGGCGGTGCATGACGCCCGCTGGCAGTCACCGACCCCCGCCTGCCATGGCCTCGCCGGCAACGGCCAGTTCCTGCTCGACCTCGCGGCACTGACCGGCGGCCCACAGGGACACCTCTATCACGAATGGGCCGGCGATCTCGCTGCCGTCATCGTCGCCAAACGCGCGACCTGCCGTGGCCGGCTGGTGCTACCGGATGAATCGGGCTTGCGTCAGGCCCCGGGGTATGGCACGGGTACCGCCGGGATCCTCGATTTCATGATGCGACTCGCCTCCGGTGGCGAACGGCTGTGGCTGGTGGATGCCGATACCAAGCGCTGACGCCGCATCCATCGCGGTGGTGATCTTCCGGCCCGGGAATCGGGTCGGGGACCAAGAAATCAAAGGAGGTGAAATAGAGATGATGGAAAACCTCGAACTGCTTCAGCAGCTTCCGACGGAGGCTGAGCCGTCCGTGGTCTGCTGGCTTACGTGCGCGTACACGTACGCGTGACTGGACCGGCTGATGCCGGCGGTCGGTCGTGGTAGGGCCTGAATGGCGGAGTACACCTACGGAGGCGACCTGGCAGCCCGATGCGCGACCCGGCCCAGCCGGGTCGCGCATCGTGGCGAAACCCCAACTGTTGAGAGGAATGCGCCCGCCTGATTCCTCCGCACGCGTTCGTCCGGCTGGCAGTCGCCCTGCCGGCGACTGAACAGATCCAGAAGTTCTGACTGATTGCGCCGCACAATCCAGATTCATAGGCCAGGATGCTCAGGCTTCAATCGTCGATATCACCGACGCATTGGACGCCGTCGGAACGCGCCGGTTGGCGGCGTGGCAAGGGTTCGATGAGTTCGAAGCTGGCGATCAAGGCGCCTCATCCACGACACTTCATCTTCGCCGGGCGGCACCGAGAACCTAGATCCGCCGGATGTCGTTGGGGCTGAACTTCGGGCCGTACTTCGGCGGCATCAACCCGCTCAGCTCGATCAGCTTGACCACCCGGGCCCGCTGGCCGCGCCAGGGCTCCAGCAGTTCCAGCATGATCTCGTCGGTGGAGCGCGGCCGGCCGGCCAGGAACCAGCCGACCCGGTTGGCCACGTGAAAGTCGCCGACGCTGACCGCGTCCGGATCGCCGAGCGCCCGAATGGTCGTCTCGGCCGCCGTCCAGCCGCCGACGCCAGGCAGCGAACGCAGCCGGCGCGAGGCATCCTCGAACCCCATCGAAACGCACTCCTCCAGCCGATCGGCCACCGTGGCCACCGCCCGGACCGCCCGATGCCGGGCCAGGTCCACCCCGAACCCGTGCCAGTCCCAGGTCGGCACCTCCAGCAACCGGCGCGGGGTAGCCGGCAGCCACACCGGGAACTCGTCCGGCCCCGGCGCCCGCTCGCCGTACCGGCGGCTGAGCTGGCGCCAGGCCCGGAACGCCTCCTGACCGGTCACCCGCTGTTCCAGGCAGGCCGGCACCGCCGAGTCGACCACCCGCCGGGTGCGCGGCAGCCGGACCCCGGGCAGCCGGCGCCGGATCTCGCCGAGCAGCTTGTGCCCGGACAGGTCCAGCTCCGACCAGTCGTCGGTCTCGCCGACCAGCTCGGGCACCCCGTCGAGCAGCCAGCCGGCACCCGGACCCCAGGCCTCGGCCAGCAGCTCACCGCCGACCGTCCGCAGCGCCAGCGTGCCGGGACCGTCCGGGGTGCGGGTCGCCCACCAGAACCGGCCGCCGGCGAACCGGGCGACCGGGTCACCGGCGCCGTGGCAGAGGATGCCCAGGGTGCGCCGGAGATCCAGCGGCCGGCTGACCGCCAGGCTGCGTTCGGAAACCGCGAGCACCGGAGAGCTCAGCTGTCGGCGGAGAACCGGATGGCGCCGTCGCCGATGCTCACCCCGGGCCAGACCCGGATGCCGTGCAGCAACTCGACCCCGGCGCCGACCACCGCGCCGTCACCGATCACCGCGTCGGCCAGCACGCTGTCCTTGCCGATCACCGCGTCCCGGCCGACGATGCTGTCGCGCACCACCGCGCCCGGGTCGATCCGGGCGCGGGGCAGCAGTACCGAACCGGCCACCACCGCGCCCGCGCCCACCTCGCAGCCGGCGTCCACCACGCTGCCGCCGGTCAGCGACGCCGAGTCGGCCACCGTGCTGCCGGGCAGCACCAGGTACTCCCCGACCGGGCCGGGCAGCGCGTTCGACGGCGCGATCCCCCGCACCAGGTCCGCCGAGCCCGCGACGAAGTCGGCCGGCTTGCCCAGGTCCCGCCAGTAGGTGGCGTCGACGTGGCCGACCACCAGGGCACCATCAGCCAGCAGGCCCGGGAATGTCTCGCGCTCCACCGAGACCGGACGGTCGGTCGGGATCGCGTCGATCACGTCCCGGTTGAACACGTAGGTGCCGGCGTTGATCTGGTCGGTGACCGGGTTTGGATCCTTCTCCAGAAAAGCGGTGACCCGCCCCGCGGCGTCGGTCGGCACGCAGCCGAATGCCCGCGGGTCGTCCACCTTGGTCAGGTGCAGGGTGACGTCGGCACCCGCCTGCCGGTGGGTGTCGAGCAACTCGCCGAGCTCGCAGCCGGTCAGGATGTCGCCGTTGAAGATCAGCGCGGTGGGCGCCCGCAGCAGCGAGGCGACGTTGCCGATCGCGCCGCCGGTGCCCAGTGGCGTCTCCTCCACCACGTACTCCAGCTCCAGGCCGAGTTGCGACCCGTCGCCGTAGTACGAGCTGAACACCTCGGCCTTGTAGCTGGTGCCCATGATCACGTGCCGCACCCCGGCCGCCCGGATCCGGGACAGCAGGTGGGTCAGGTAGGGGACCCCGGCGATCGGCAGCATCGGCTTGGGCAGCGTCTCGGTCAACGGCCGCAGCCGGGTGCCCTTGCCACCCACCAGGACGATCGCGTCCACCTCGGTGTTCATTGCCCAATCCCTTCTAGCGGTTCCGGCCGCGCCGGCGATCTACCCAGTCGATCACCGGCGGCGCCAACCGGCTGCGGGCCAGCAGGCCGGCCCGGATCGCCAGCCGCAGCGGCGCCCAGTACCGGCCCGGGTAGCGGCCGGCCAGGTAGCGGTAGGCGCTGCGGTGGTGCTCGCGGAACATCGCCTGCTTGTTGTGCGCGGTGGCGTGCGAGCCGGTGTGCACGATCTCCGCGGATGGAGCGTAGACGTTCAGCCAGCCGGCGTCGGCCAACCGCTCACCGAGGTCGACGTCCTCGAAGTACATGAAGTAGGCCGGGTCGAAGCCGCCCACCGAGTCGAACGCCGCCCGGCGCAGCAGCAGGCACGAGCCGGACAGCCAGCCGGCGGTCCGCTCGATCGGCGACTGCTCGCGCCGGTAGGCCCGGGTCCACGGGTTGCCGGGCCACACGCTACCCAGCGCCGCGTGTCCGATTCCCCTTACCAGCGAAGGAAGTTCCCGCGCTGACGGGTACACGGTGCCGTCCTCGGCCCGGATCAGCGGGCCGATCGCGCCGGCCCGCGGCCATCGTTCGGCGACCTTGCGCAGCTCATCCAGCGCACCCGGCGCCCAGATCACGTCCGGGTTGCAGACCACCACGAACTCGGTGCCGGTCTCGGCCACCCCGAGGTTGGCCGCCCGGCCGTATCCCACGTTGCTGCCGGTGCGCAGCAGCCGGACGTTCGGCCGCTCCGCGGCCAGCTCCGGGGCGCCGTCGGTGGAGCCGTTGTCGGCGAGCACCACCTGCACCGGCTCGGCGCTCGCGGCGGCCAGCGAGTCGAGGAAGCCGGTCAGCGCGGCGCCGGGCGAGTAGGTCACCGCCACCACCGCCAGGTCAGAAGTCACGACGTCGCCCCGTGCCGCGCGAGTGCCTGCTGGTACGCCTTGATGTGAGCGGCAGCGGTGTTCGCCCAGCTGAACCCGGCGGCCCGGGCGATGCCGGCCCGGCCGAGCGCCGCCCGGCGGTCCGGGTCGTCGAACAGCTCCGACAGCACCGTCCCGATCGAGGCGGCCGGGGTGTCGCAGTACGCCACCGCGTCGCCGCCGACCTCCGGCAGCGACAGGTGCCGGGTGGTCAGCACCGCGGCGCCGCAGGCCATCGCCTCGAGCACCGGCAGCCCGAAACCCTCGCCGAAGCTCGGGTAGGCGACCACCGTCGCGCCGCCGAGCAGCCCGGGCAGCTGCTCCAGCGGCAGGTAGCCCGGCCGCAGCAACCGCAGGCCGGCCGGCACCGCGGCCACCACCGAGTCCAGCTCGGTATCCCAGCCGGAACCGCCGACCAGCACCAGCGCCGGCGGGTTGGGCCGGCCCTGACAGGCGGTCTGCCAGCCGCGGATCAGCGCCGGCACGTTCTTACGCGGTTCCAGAGTGCCCAGGAACGCGACATACTCCTCGTCCGGCGCCAGCCCGATCGCGTCCCGGACGGTCCGTACCGCCTCGGCGTCCGGCGGCCGGAACAGCTCGGCGTCGACGCCCAGGTGTGCCACCTGCAGCCGGTCGGCCGGCACCCCGAGCCGGGCCCGGAGTTCGGCGGCGGTGGCGTGCGAGGCCACCACGCACACCTCGGCCCGGCGCACCGCGAGCCGGGTCGCGGTGCGGAAGAACGGCGCCTTGGTGCGGGTGTGCCATTCGGGATTGGAGAAGAAGGTGGTGTCGTGCACGGTCACCACCAGCGGACCGCGCCAGCCGATCGGGTGGGTGTAGTGCGGTGAGTGCAGCACGTCCGGGGCCACCCGCCGGGCCAGCCGGGGCAGGCCGTACTGCTCCCAGGCCAGCCGGCCGCCGCGGCCGTTCGGCAGTGCCGGATCGACCACCGGGGTGGCGCCGAGTTCGGTGAACCGGTCGGCGTCGCGCTGCTGGGTGGCGACCGAAACCTCGACGCCGGCCGCGACCAGCGCCGGCACCAGGCTGTCCAGGTAGCGGCCGACACCACGCAGATCGGCCGGGATCGCTGTCGCGTCCACCAGCAAACGCAACAGGGCCTCCAGCCGCTCGGGGTTCGGTCCGCCGGCGCCGCCGACGGCAACGCCACGCGCCGGGGATGCTACCCAACCCGCCTCCGCGGCCGGGACCGGCGCAAAGCTGCCGGCCAGCCGGAGAAGGTCCGAACGGCCCGCAAAACGGCTAAGCTATGGGTCCGCGCCCCCTTTCGGGGCAACGACTCGTGCCATCCCCAGCCCGGCCACCGGCCGGGCGCCCTTCGCGGCGAGCACGCTGCGGCTGCCGGCCGTGAACGGCCCGGCCGGTCCTGCCTCCGGCTGCGATGCGCACCCGGGGACAACGGGGGAACCGGCTGATGAACAGGATGAATCCCACCACGACCAACGTGCTGCTCAAGGTCAAGGACCTCTACTCCACCGGCGCTCGGGGCCTGGGCATCGCGCTGACCCGGATCGGCGTCCTGCACGATCGGCCACCGGCCCGGGATCACCGGTTGCGGCACTGGCTGTTCAGCCTCACCCGGGCCTACGACTCGGTCGGGATGACCGAGCTGGACTCGCCGTGGTGGACGTACCGGGCAATCGACGTGGTGGAGGCGCAACTGGCCTCGCTGCGGTCGCACGGCCAACGGGTGCGGGTGTTCGAGTACGGTTCCGGCGCCTCCACGGTGTGGCTGGCCAAGCGGGCGGACGAGGTGCACTCGGTTGAGCACCACCGGGAGTTCGCCGAGCAACTGCGACCGGTCCTGTCCGCCTACGACAACGTCGACTTTCGGGTGGTGCCGCCGACCCCGTCGGACGAGCCGGTGATCTGCTCCCACAAACCGGGCACCGCCGGCCTGGACTTCACCGACTACGTGCACTCGATCGACGACGTCCCCGGCCAGTTCACCCTGATCGAGATCGACGGCCGGGCTCGCGAGGCCTGCCTGGAACACGCCCTGAAGCGGTTGGAACCGGGCGGCATCATCGTGTTCGACAACTCCCGACGGCACCGGTACCGCGAGGCGATCGAACACTCCGGCCTGTCCGAACGCCGGCTGGTGGGCCTGACCCCGGCGCTGCCGTACCCCGACCAAACATCGGTGTTGGGCACCGGTTGACCGCGCGCCGCCTGGGAGGGGCGGCCACCTCAGCGGCGTATCATCCACCAGTCCCTTTCAGCCTCGAACGGAGTCCTACGTGAACAGCCAGGATGCTGTGGACGTCTCATTCGTCATCCCGGCCAAGGATGAGGTCAAGACCATCGCGCCGCTGATCGCCGAGATCGTCGCGGCCATGCGGCAGCGGCCCGACCTCGACTACGAGATCGTCTTCGTCGACGACGGCAGCACCGACGGCACCTGGGAGCAGATCCAGGCCGCCACCGACGCCGACCCCCGGATCTCGGCCATCCAGTTCCGCAACAACTTCGGCAAGGCGGCCGCGCTGTCGGCCGGTTTCCGCGAGGCGCGCGGCTCCATCATCATCACGATGGACGCCGACATGCAGGACGATCCGGAGGAGTTGCCGCGACTGCTGGCGACCCTGGAAAGCGGTTACGACCTCGTCACCGGTTACAAGCGGGACCGCAAGGACCCGCTCGGCAAGCGGCTGCCGTCCAAGGTGTTCAACCGCGCCACCGGCGTGGTCACCGGGCTGCGGCTGAACGACCACAACAGCGGTTTCCGGGTCGGCCGCAAGGAGATCTACGACGTGGTGCCGCTCTACGGCGAGCTGCACCGCTACGTGCCGGCGCTGGCCCACGCGAACGGTTTCCGGGTGACCGAGGTGCCGGTGAACCACCGCCCCCGGCTGCACGGCAAGTCGAAGTACGGCCTGGAACGCTATGCCCGCGGTGCGCTGGACCTGCTCACCGTCGTCTCGATCACCCGGTACGGCCGCCGGCCGTCCCACCTGCTCGGTGGTGTAGGCCTGCTGTTCGGCCTGATCGGCTCGGTGGTGCTGCTCTACCTGCTGGGCGTCTGGGTCTTCACCTCCCACGGCATCGGCACCCGGCCGCTGCTGCAGCTGGGCATCCTGCTCGAGATGCTCGCCGTGCAGCTGGTCGGCATGGGGCTGCTCGCCGAGCTGATCATCCACCGCACCGACCGAAACCTCGACACCTCGATCCCGGTCAAGAGCCGGGCCGGCTCGCGACTGCCGGCGAACCTCAGCCCGGCCGCCGCCGTCTCGACCCGCGGTGACTCGCTCGCCGGCTGACCCGCTGCCTGACCGAACGCCCGTACCCAGGACGGAGACCGCCATCACCACCACCTCCTCACCCGAACAGCAGGCCGAGGCCGAGCAGCCCGCGGACGCGGCGCCGCCGGCCTGGCGGCAGCGGCTGGACCGGTGGTTGCAGCCGACGACTCTGCTGGTGGTGCTGGCGGCGTTGCCGCCGCTGCTGATGGCCCGGCGGATCCACCAGGACACCCAGCTGAACTACCAGGACTACTGGGTGTCGATGCTGCGAATCGCCCATCCGGACGGCGGCCTGCACCTGCGTGGCCTGTTCACCTACCAGAACGAACACCCGTTCGTCATCCCGCAGATCTTCTTCTACGCCGACGCCCGCTTGCTGAGCGGCACCAACCACGAACTCGGCTTTCTGACGCTGCTGCTCGGGGTCGCCTCGCTGGTGGTGCTGTGGCTGCTGCTGCCCAACCGGTGGAATCCGCTGATCCGCGGCCTGATGCTGCTGGTCAGCAGCCTGGTGCTGTTCTGCCCGGCCGGCGCCTGGAACTTCGTCCGGGGCATGAGCGGCAACTCCTGGATCACGGCGAACCTGTTCGCGCTGGTGGCGATCCTGTTCGCCAGCCGGCGACGCACGGTGCTGGCACTGGTCGCCGCGGCGCTGTCGCTGCTGAGCTACGGCACCGGATTCGGCGCACCGGTGGCCATCATCGTGATCGCACTGCTGCGCCGCGATCGGCGCTGGCGCTGGCTGCTGCCGCTGGGAATGCTGCTCGGCGCGGCGGTGCTCTACAAGGCCACCGTGCCGCAAGGCACGTCCGGCCCGCACGGGCACGACCCGGGGCTGCTGTTGCAGACCATGCTGTCGAACATCGGCCAACTGTGGGACCCGACTGCCGGCTCGACCGGCGTGCTGCTGGGCGCCGCCGGGCTGGCGGTCGCGGTCGCTTGTGGGCTGCGGTACCACTCCGGCCGGCTGAACGACCAGTACGCCGACCTGGTGCCGTGGTGGGGGGTGCTGGTCTACTCGTTGATCGCCTCGATGTTGATCTCGCTGGCCCGGTCGCAGGCCTTCGCCGGTGACGGCGCGCAGAGCCGCTACGTCTCTCTCTCGGCCCTGTTCTGGATCTCGCTGGCGGTGCTCGCGCTGCGGCTGTCCACCACACCCCGCGAGCTGGTGTTGCGCGGGATCGCGATCGGGGTCGCGGTGCTGGTGTTCTGGGGCGTCAGCCCCACCCTGTTCAACGTGGCCATCTCGCAGAGCCCGAGGCAGGACGAGATCGCGGCCGGCCTGCGGTTCGGCGCCGTCGACCCGTTCGGCGCCAACGTCTTTCAGCCGCGGCAGCAGATCCCGCGACTCAAGGCGATGCACGATTATCCGTTCAACGACAGCTATACGGTCGGCTGCGGGGTCAAGCCGGACGCCAGCATCGACATGGCGAAGGTCCGGACGCTGCCGAAGAACCTGTTCCCGCAGTTCGGCGCGCTCGATTCCGACACCGTCACCGGCGATGCCCGGCAGCTGCGCGGCTGGCTCTTCCGGCCCTTCAACCCGACCAAGTGCGCCTTCCTGGTCGACAGCACCGGCAAGGTGGTGGGCGGCGGCAGCGCCGCGATGCCCCGCAGCGATGTCGCGGCCCTGAACCCCAGTTTCGGGGCGACCGCCGGTTTCGAGCTGGTCACGCCGGCCAGCCAGGCCGACGCGATCCCGATCTTCGGATTCTCCGACGGCTTCTACCGATTGCCGGCCAGCGCCAACCCGGCGGCCCCCGGTACCCCGAAGTAGGACGGACCGGGCATGGCCACCGCGGTAGTGGACGCACCGCAGCGCAGCCGGGACACCACCCGATCCTGGCCGGACCTGGCCGGCCCGGTCGCGTTCGCGGTGCTGGCCCTGGCCAGCGCCGGTTACCTGCTGTACCTGGGCCGGCGAACCAGCTTCTTCTTCGACGAGTGGAACTTCGTCCTGGACCGTCGCGGCTGGCGGCCGGGCACCTTCCTGGTGCCGCACAACGGCCACTTCGTGGCGCTGCCGGTGCTGGCCTTCCACCTGCTGTTCGCCACCGTCGGCCTGCACTGGTACCTGCCGTACCGGCTACTGCTGATGGCCTGCCACCTGGCGGCCTGCTACCTGCTCTACCGGTACGCCCAGCACCGGGTCGGCCCGCTGGCCGCGCTGGTACCGGCCGGGCTGATGCTGCTGCTCGGGCCGGCCGTGCAGACCCTGCTCTGGCCGTTCCAGATCGCCTTCATCGGCGCGCTGGTCTTCGGCACCGCCGCCTTCCTGCTGCTGGACGGGCCCTGCACCCGGCGCCGGAGCCTGCTGGCCGTCGGTTGCCTGCTGGCCGCGCTGGGCTGTTCCGGCGTCGGGATCGCGATGGTGGCCGGTGCCTGGGTGCGGGTGCTCGGCCGCCGGCAGTGGCGCCGCTGGTGGGTGGTGGGCGTGCCGACGCTGCTGTTCCTGGCCTGGTACGCCCGCTACGCACGGCACGCGCCGGGCAACCCGAAGGCCGGCGGCACACCGGCCGAACTCTGGGGTTACTTCCGCCACGCTTACCTGGCCGCGATCGGCAGCCTGACCGGGCACACGGCCACCCAGGACCGGACGCTGGCGCTCTGGCTGGCGATCGCGGTACTGGTGCTGGTGCTCGGCCGGCTCGGTTTCGAGCTGTGGCACCGACGGTTGCCGGTCGGCCTGCTCGCCGCGATCGCCACGGCGGTGGTGCTCTGGGGGCTGACCGCGCTCACCCGGGCCCGTTACCAGGACTACGGCGCCAGCCGCTATCTCTACACCGGCGCGTTCGTGGTGCTGCTCGCGATCGTCGAGGCGCTGCGCGGCCTGCGGTTCCGGCTGGTCGCGGTGGCCGGGCTGGTGATCGCGGCCGCCGCCTCGGTGTGGAGCGGGCTGGACGTGCTGCAGCACGGCGCCCGGAGCCTGTCGGTCACCGACACCTACGTGCGCGCGGACCTGGCCGCGCTGCAGCTCAGCGTGGCCGGCGACAGCCCGCCGCCGCTGCCCACCTACCATCCCAGCCGGCGCCGAGCCCCCCAGGTGACGGTCGGCCGGTACCGGTCGGCGATCGCGGACCTGGGCTCGCCGGCGATGCCGGTCTCCGCGCTGCCCGGCCAGTCGGCCGGTGTCCGGACCGACGTCGACCGGGTGCTGCGCGAGGCCGGCGACCTGCGGGTCACCTCGGCCGCGCCGCCGACCGGGCCGGCCGCTCCGGTCACCGTGATCGGTGGCGCCACCACCCAGTTCACCCCGCCGACGACCGGCTGCCAGCTGGTGCGCGCGTCCGGCCCGGGCGACGTGCTGCTGCGGTTCGCGCTGCCACCGGCCGGAGTCCGCGTCAGCTCGCCGGCCAGCGTGGTGCTGGTGGTGCGCCGGTACGGTCCGAACCTGGTGGGACTCACCCGGGTGCCGGCCGGCCGCACGGAACTGCTCCGGCCGCTGGCCGACCGGTCGCCGGTGCCGTGGGTGGTGCAGCTCGGCGCGAACCAGCCGATCACCGTCTGCGGCAGCTGACCGGATGAACCGTCTGCGGCAGCTGACCAGCTGAACCGTCTGCGGCAGCTGACTAGCTGCACGGTCTGCGGCAGCTGACTAGCTGCACCGTCTGCGGCAGCTGACCAGCTGGCGCTAACCGGCCGGTACCGGGTGCCCGATCCGGACGTCGGAGACGCAGGCCCCCGCCGTCGAGGCGTCGAGCCGGAGCTGGTTGATCGAGCTCAGCCGCAGCAGGAAGGTGAGCGCGCCACTGCCGCTTACCGGGAAACTCCGATTCGATCCGGTGGCCTCGATCGCCGGGCCGGTGTCGGGTTCGAGGGCGAACCGGAAAACGCTGGGCCGGCTGACCCGGTACCGCAGCTGAACGTTGTAGTAGCCCTGGGCCAGCGGCCGGCTCAGCGGCAGCATCATCTGCCGGCTACCGGGGCCGGCCGCACTGCACCAGCTCGGCGTGGTGGCCAGCGTCTGGAACCGGGCCGGCACCAGGTGGCCGGTCTTCGGATCGGCGACGTACATCGGCTTCGTCAGGTCATCCGCGCTGATCCGATGGTCGACCAGCAGTCCGGCAATCGCCGAGCTTTGGCTGTACGAGCCGAAATTGGACGGCGAAACGTCACCCGGGGTGTAGGTGGTGTACATGCTCCACGGTCCGTGCGCGTCCCGAACCGCCACATCGTGTCGCAGGTTGGCCACGTAGTAGACGTGCCGGGTGGACGTCCACCAGTGCGAGGCGGGCAGCGCGGTGGTCAGGAACACCGTCCAGAGGGCGGCCAGCGCCAGCCCGGGCAGCAGCAACCGGCGCCGGCCGGAGTTCCCGGTCGCTGGCAAGCCGGGGGCGGCCACGGCCGGCTCTGGTCGGGCTTCCGGCCGCTCCAGCCGGGCCAGCTCACCGCGCCGGAAGAGCGCCAACGCCAGCACCAGCACCAGCAGCGGCAGCAGGTCGACCAGGTAGCGGTTCTCCTCGCCCACCAGGGGGCCGTGGTGGTGCAGCCGGGCGGTCGCGATGGCGTACTGGGCGGGCAGGAAGAACAGCAGTCCGAACACCAGCCAGCCGATGAGGGTCCGCCAGCCGTTGCGCCGGACGCCGAGCACCACCAGGGCGAGGAACGCGACCTGGCAAACCAGCTGCCACCACAGCTGTGGAGCGGCGATGGCCAGGGACATCACCTGGTTGGAGCGCAGCGAGCCGCCGAACAGCCCAGGCGCCAGGGTGTGGCTCCAGCAGATCCAGAAGTACCGCACCAGCTGCGAATGGGTGTAGCCGGGCTGGCTGTGCACGAACTTGTGGCTGGCGTAGTAGTACAGGTAGCCGAGGCCGACCACCGCCAGCGACAGGTAGCCGGTCCAGGCCCGGCGGACCACCCGCAGCACGTCCGCCGGCCGGAACGAGCGACTGGCCACCGCGGGCAGGTACAACGCCCCTGCCAGGCCGGCGAACAGCGTGCGCTCGTAGAAGCCGAGCCCGACCAGCACCCAGAAGCCGGCGAGCGCCCCCCACAGCGGCCGGGCCGGACCGCGGTAGCAGCGGAGCAGGGCGTGGATGCTCAACAGACCACCGGCGGCCGTGAACGCCAGCTCCACGCCACCGGACCACCAGGCCAGCACCGGCACCCAGATGCCCGAGCTGAGCGCCATCGTGGCGAGCACCGGCAGCCAGGGGCTCGGCCGGAAGGACATTCGCAGGATGCGGTAGAGCATCCACGCTCCGAGGGTCACCGCCGCGCAGAGCACTGCGGCGGCCACCGGGTAGTTCATCGGAGAGATCCGGTAGAGCAGCCAGTTCAGCAGCCGGGTGCCCTGCTCCGGATGCCCGAAGACCGTCCGGTTGATGTAGTAGCGACCCAGCGGCCCGGCCTGGGCCAGCCGGAAGTTGAGGAAGTCATCGACGTACCAACTGCCCCGCCCGATCAGCGCGTACAGGGCGGCGCCGCCGGCGAGCACCACGGCCAGGGCCACCCGGTCGAGCAACCACCACTCGCTGCGGGCGGATCGCTCGGTCGTTGTTCCGGCACTGGCGGTCATCAGCTCGCTCGACACACGCGTCAGTATCCCATCCGACGGCTGCGAGGCCGTCCCGCCCGCAGCGACTAAGGTGAGCGGGACGTGCTCCGGCTGCCGGAGCCAACCGCCTGAAGGATTTCGCTAGGAAGAGGACGCCCGGTTGACCTCCACGGACCCCGGCCCCACCGTGCCCACGGCCGGCTGTGACCACTACTCGAAGTCGGCCAGCCCCAAGGTGTGGTGGGACGCCCACTTCACCGACGCGGCCGGCGCGGTGATCGACTTCTTCGGCGGCGACGGCATATCGCTGACCGGCAAGCGGGTGGCCGACATCGGCTGTGGCGACGGCATCATCGATCTCGGCGTGGTCACCGCCGCGCAGCCGGAACGGCTGGTCGGCTTCGACCTGCTGACCGCCGACGTGCAGTGGCTGGCCGACCGGGCCGCCGAGCACGCCGGCCTGTCCGAGCTGCCGTCCTCGCTGTTCTTCGCGACCAGCGAGCCCGACCGGCTGCCGGCCGAGGACGCCAGCTTCGACTACGTGATGAGCTGGTCGGCGTTCGAGCACATCGCCGACCCGGTGGCGATGCTGCGCGAGATCCGCCGGATCCTGGTGGACGACGGGGTGCTGTTCATCCAGCTCTGGCCGTTCTACAACACCGCGCACGGCAGCCACCTGGTGGACTGGTTCCCGGAGGGCTTCGCCCAGTTCCGGTACTCGAACGAGCACATCCTGCGCACCGTCCGGGACGCCGGCCCGGACGCGATGGCCGCGGAGATGCTCGAGGTCTACCGCACCCTGAACGGCATCACCGCGGACGACCTGCAGGCGGCACTGTGGCGGGCCGGGTTCCGGATCGTCAAGGTGGCGTTGGACAGCGAGGCGGTGCACATCCCCGAGGAGGCCGCGCACCTGCCGCTCACCTCGGTGGCGGTCAGCGGCATCAAGCTGCTGGCGATCAAGTCCACCCCGACGGACGGGCCGCCGGAGAGCAAGTCGGCGCTGGACCGCTGAACGGCGCTGACAACCCGCCGCTAGCAACGAACGACGCGCCTGCCCCGGATCGATCGGGGCAGGCGCGTCGGGCGTTCAGGGCCGGTAAGAGGTGCCTTCGCACGGGTGTCAGAGGTGCCTTCGCACCGGCCTCACAGGTGCCTTCGCACGGTGTCGATGCCCTGCCGCACCGCGGCCTGTCGCTTGGAGCCCGGCGGCACCAGCTTCACCCGCAGCCCCGGCCGGGCCACGAAGTAGCCGACGGCGCTGTCCAGCCCGCGCTTCAGGCCGGTGCCGTTGCCGTTACCCAGCCCGGCGTCGGCCAGGTAGTTGCTCTCCTGCTCGCCGCGGATGGCGACCACCCGGCAGGCCGGCCGGGCAGTGACCTCCAGCAGCACCTCCATCAGGTCGGCCGCCACCTTCGCCCAGGTGAACTCGGCACCCTTGGCGAGGATCTCCTCGACCAGCTTCTTGCCGGCCGCCGGGTCGTCCAGCAGGGTCCGGGCGGTGGCCGCCGCGGCGGCCGGGTCGAGCGAGGTGATGGCCGGGATGCCGGTCGGCAGCACCTCGTCCAGGCCGCCCTGCCGGGTGGACAGGCACGGGGCGCCGAAGTGCGCGGCCTCGAACGGGATCAGGCCGAAACCCTCCGAGAGCGTCGGGTAGAGCGCCAGTCCGGCGTTCTGGTAGAGCCAGACCTTCTCGGCGTCGCTGAAGATGCCCAGGGTGACCACGAACTGGGCCAGCTCCGGATTCTCGATCAGGAACTTGGCCTCCTCCGCGGTGGAGGAACCGTGCGGCGGGTTGGCGCCGGCCAGCACCAGCGACCCGCGCCAGCCGCCGTCGTGCAGTTCCTTCAGCATCCGCAGGGCGAACATCCGGTTCTTGTGCAGGTAGGAGACACCCAGGCAGAGCAGGTAGCCCGGCTGCAGACCGTCGGTGCCGGCCGGCTGGCTGGCGCCGGTCGGCTCCACCACGGTGTGGTCCACGCCGTTGTAGATGATCTTGGTCGGCTTGTCGCCGGGCAGCAGCCCCTCAGCCGCCGCCGAGTTCCGCGAGTGCTCGGAGATGTAGGTCATCCCGTCCACCGTGAACGCGGTCAGCCGGGCCAGGTCTCGGTACCGGCGCCACTCCTGGTCGTGCCCGAAGTAGGCGGCGTCGTGGTAGGCGATGAAGTCGAGTTGGTTGACCACCACCCGGTCGGCCACGCTGCGCAGCCACTCGATCTCGCCCTCGTCGCGCACCTGGTACGGCCGGAACACCACGTGGGCCTTGTCGCCGCCCCACGGTTCCAGCGAGCTGCTGACCGGCTCGACCTTGATCTTGTCCAGGCCGGCGAACGCGCGCTGGGCGTAGTCCGGAACCGTCGGCGGGGTGAAGACGACCACCTGCCGGACGTCGTCCCGGGCGGCCAGCGCCCGGACCGTCTCGATGGTGCCGACCTGGGTGCCGGCGGCCAGCGGGCCTAGGCACATGCCGTCCACCGCCACCACCATGCCCAGCACCGAGCGGCGAGCCGCCAGCAGAGCCGCGGCCAGCGGCGAGTAGTCGTCGTGTGCGGTCCGGCGCACCCACGGGCCGTAGTACGGGTACCGGTTCTGGATCATCTGCTCGTGCTCGAACCGGCGCCGCTCGATGGCCGGTGACCGGCCGAAGCTGGAACCACCCTTGTGAAAGACGTAGACGTCGTCGGCCACCACGTGCTCGAAGCCGGCCGCGACGGCCCGCTGGCTGAAATCGACCTCCTCGCCGTAGCCGGGCGAGAACGCCGGGTCGAACGGTCCGACCGCGTCCAGCACGACCCGCCGGACGTACGTGCAGTGCCCGATCGCGGTGGGGATCCGCGGCCGCAGCTTCGGCGAGCCGGCTGCCACCCGTCGGGCCGCCTCGTCCACCGACAGGCCGCCCGGCACGTCGTCGGTGGCGATGTTGCGCTTCGGGATCGAGACGATGGTGCCGTGGTTGGTCAGCGCGGTGACGGTGCCGACCGTGCTGGCCGAGTACGCCGCGTCCCGCATCCGGGTCAGCCACTCCGGCCCGACGATCACGTCGCTGTTGAGGATCACCACGTCGTTGCGGCCGGCGGCGGCGAACGCGTCGTTCATGGTGAGCAGGAAGCCCTTGTTCGAGATCTGCTCCAACACCACCACGTCGTGCTCGGGGGCGGCACTCTCGCTCAGCTCGCGCAGCACCTCGAACGGACGGCGGTCCCAGCCCCGGTCGTCGACCACCAGCAGCGGCACGTCGGTCGGGGTGTTGCGGAAGAACGCCTCGTAGCAGCGCACCACGTCGTCGTAGGAGTTGAACACCGGCATCACGACGACCGGCTGGTCACCGGCCGGCAGGAGGCTGCGCGCCTCGCCGACGGTGCGGGCTTGGTACAGGCTCATCGACGTCTCATCCTTCGTTCAGCGGGCGTGGAGGACAGGTGGCTCGACACCGGCTCGGCACTGGCGGGGCTGCGCGGCCGACCGGGCGAACCGGCAAGGTCACTCGATCTCGATCTTCGGGCTGAGCGCGAGCACGCCCGCGTCGTTCGCATCGTTGCTGATCTGGAACGACACCGCGCGGTCGATCCGGTGGTAGTCCGGACCCATCCGCGGGTGCACCGCCAGGTCGACGAAGTACTGGCCGTCGGCCACCGGCAACTGGTCGAACCGGAACCGGACCGTCCTGGTGCCCCGCAGCGCCGGCACCGAGAGGTTCTGCACCACGGTGTTGGTGCCGTAGACCAGCAACCCGGAGGCGTCGGTGAGCGCGACGCCGGCGGCCCAGTCGGCGGTTTCCCGCTCGGCGGTCACGTCGAACTCGATCGACAGGCTGCTGCCGACCGGGTAGACCTGCTGGCCGGCGCCGGCACCGCCACTGCCGACCACCCGTGGGTTGCTGATGACGAGCTGGTGCGACCGGTTGGCCTGCAGCACCTGCTCCTGCTCGGAGTTCGCCTCCCGGAAGTGCCGGACCGCCTCCCCCGGACTGCCGTCCACCACCACCCGGCCGGAGTTCAGCAGCACCACCCGGTCGCACATCTGGCGCACCTGCTCCAGGCTGTGCGTCACCAGGATGATCGTCCGGCCGTCCTGCTGGAATTGCTTGATCCGGTCCAGGCACTTGCGCTGGAACGGCTCGTCGCCGACCGCGAGCACCTCGTCGACCAGCAGGATCTCCGGGTCGACGTGAATCGCCACCGCGAACGCCAACCGGACATACATGCCGGACGAGTAGAACTTCACCTGGGTGTCGATGAAGTTCTCGATGCCGGAGAAGTCCACGATGGAGTCGAAGTAACGGTCGGTCTGCGACCGGGTCAGCCCCAGGATGGACGCGTTGAGGTAGACGTTCTCCCGGCCGGTCAGGTCACCGTGGAAGCCGGCGCCCAGCTCCAGCAGCGCGGCGAGCCGGCCGCGCCGCTCCACGTAGCCGGTGGTCGGGGTCAGGATGCCGCCGATGATCTTGAGCAGGGTGCTCTTGCCGGAACCGTTGCCGCCGATCAGGCCGAGCGTGTGACCGGGGTGTACCGACAGTTCGATGTCGCGCAACGCCCAGAACTCCTCGGCGTTCGCCTTCGACCGGCGGGCGTTGACCAACCGCTCCTTCAGCGACTTGTCCTTGCGGATTACGAACTTCTTCGAGACATCGGTGACCTGGATGACCGGGGTGCTCATGCCGGCGCCTCAGAGCTCCTGCGCAAAGTTGCCCTGCGCCTTGGCGAAGATCCGCTGGGACACCCACAGGATGGCGAGCCCGGCGACCAGCAGCAGTCCCAGCCGGCCGTAGACATCGCCGGTGAACTCGTACTGGGTGCCCTTGCCCTGCGGCCAGAAGAACCGCTGGAAGCCGAACACCACCGGGGTCATCGGGTTCATCAGGTAGAGCTGATAGGCCCAGGACGGGGCCACCTTGCCGACCCGGCTGGCGGTGTAGATGATCGGGGTCACCCAGAACCAGAGCATCAGCACCACGGTGATCAGGTGCTGCACGTCGCGCAGGTAGACGTTGGCCGCCGACAGCAGCAGGCCGAGGGCAGCGCCGAACACCACCAGCACCAGCAGGCTGAGGATCGGCAGCGGCAGGTACTGCAGCTGCGGCCACTTGCCGGTGCCGATGCCGGCGAGCACGTCCGCGATCAGCAGGATGACCAGCTGGAAGCCGAAGTTCACCACCGCCGCCCCGGTGGCCGCGAGCGGGAACAGCTCGCGCGGGAAGTACACCTTCTTGACCAGGCCGGAGTTGAACACCACCGAGGTGGTCGAGGTGGAGAGGATCTCGGAGTAGAGCGTCCAGACCGACAGGCCGCAGAAGATGAAGACGCCGTAGCTCGGGATGGCGCCGGCGCCGAGGAACTTGCCGATTACCAGCCAGTAGACGCCGAGCTGGACCAGCGGCATCAGCAGGCTCCAGACGAAGCCCAGCACCGAGTCCTTGTACTTGACCTTGAGTTCCTTGCGAACCAGGTTGCCGAGCAGTTCCCGGTACTCCCAGATCTCGTTGACGGTGGTGCCGAAGCCGCGGAAGAAGCTGCGCGGTGCGTTGATCCGCTGCAGCGGAGCTTCGGGCTGCGGAGACAGCGACTCCGCGGCCCGGCTGTTGGCTAGCGTCATGGTCCTCATTCAGTCGCGGCGAGCGCTCCGGAGGAGCCCCGGGCGACTCGGGCGGCAGTTCCGCCGACAGGTCATCTTACCGACCGCTCGACCCCGCCCCGGCCAGCCGAGCTGGCAGCCCGCTCAGGATGCTGCGGTAAGAGCCCGGCTCAGAAGTGCCGGCCGATGCCGGGGGTGTCCCGGCCGTCGTGGTTCCAGTCGCCGGCGATCGGCTTGTCGCCGGGCAGCCCGAAGTAGGTCCAGTGGATCTGGCCGGTCACGTAATGGGTCGACAGCAGGTCGGTCCAGGCGAACCGGTTGCCCTGGAACACCCCGATGGTGTCCTTGTGGTCGCCGTTCCAGTCGCCGGCCACCGGGATGTTGCCGGGGTGGCCCAGGGTGTAGATCGACCGGGGGGCGCCCGGCACCGGCGTGTTGATCAGGAAGAACCGGGCGGTCGCCGGGTCGAACGCGCCGACCGAGTCCCGGCCGGAACCGGTCCAGTCGCCGGCCACCGGCAGGTAGCCGTGGCCGCCCAGCAGGAAGCCGATCGCTCTGGTGGTGCTGGTGGGGTGGTTGGTGTTCAGCAGGCTGAACGCGGCGGTGCGCGGGTCGTACACCCCGATGGTGTCGACGCCGTCGCCGTTCCAGTCGCCGCACACCGGCAGGTCGCCGGCCTTGCCGAGGGTCGCCCGGTAGTAGGGCGCGTTGTCGGCCTGCGAGTCGGTGATGTAGAAGTTCGGCGCCCGGTAGACGCCGACCGTGTCGGTGCCGTCGCCGTTCCAGTCGCAGGCGAGCGGCAGGTCGCCCGGCAGGCCGAACTTCTGGGTGAAGTCGGTCGGCGCCCGGAAGGCCAGCGAGTTGGTGTAGAACAGCGTCGGCACCACCGGGTCGTGCACGGTGAACCAGTCGGATTTCAGCCCGAGTTCATAAGCGAAATCCGAACCGCTGATGGTGGTGCGGCCGGAGCTGCCGGTGACGGTCGCGGTGATCACCCGGCCGCCGTCGGAGCCGAGACCGTTGCGGGTCACCGTGATCGACTGCAAGGTGCCCACCCCGAAGGCGTCCTGCACGGTGCCGACCGGGATCGAGACCGACCAGTCGTGGTACGGCGAGGCGGTGTCGCCGAGGTCCTGGACGGCCGGGAAGGTGCCGCCCGCGGTCCAGCCGCCGGTGGAGGCGCTGAACTCCGCCGACACGACGGCGCCCTGGGAGTTGACGAGCAGCTTGCTGCTGGTGGAGGTGACCGCGGTGTTGGTGCGCGGGTCCTCGATGACGCTGCCGTTCAGGCCCGCGCCGCCGTACACCTGGCAACTCTGCGAGTCACAGATGTGCGCCCAGCTGTACCGGCGGGACACCGCGGCGTAGGACCGGGCGGCCACCGCCTGCGCCTGCAGGGCGTTCATCCCCTTGCCGCCGGCCGCGTCGCCCCACGAGGCCGGTGACTCGCGCGGCACCACGCCGCGCAGGTAGTCGTCCATGCCGACGGTGTTGACCACCCGGCTGCTGCCGTTGCCGTTCACCAGGGTGAGCGTGCCGCGGTAGGTGCGTCCGGTGTCGCAGACGGTCAGCATCTGGCCGAGCGTCTGCGGAGCGGATACCGAGGATCTGAACAGCCCGCTGCTGGCCGGGTGGACGCCGCCCAGCGGCTGGCCGCAGCCGGCCGCGTTGGCGCGTACGGTCAGCGCCCCGTTGGCCAGGGTGATCTGGGCCGAACCATTCGCCGCGACCGCCATGCCACCGGCCGTGAACGGCACCCCGGCGGTCACCCAGACCGAGCCGTTGCCGTCCAGTTCCGACAGGTCCACGGTCACCGGCACCAGTCCGATCGACTTCACCGTGGTGCCGCCGTAGTAGTGGCCCAGGATCTGGGTCCAACTCCAGCCGTAGTTGGTGGCGTAGCCGTAGGCACCCCACTGGCCCATCCCCCGGCCGTGCCCGTAGCCGTGCCCGGTGATGCTGACGCCGGTGCCGGGCCAGGCCAGTGCTGGCGCCGCGGTGCCGGTCAGGGCGACCAGGGAGCCGGCCGCCAGGCCGGCCACCGTCAGCAGCGATCGGAGGGGGGTACGGCGGAACCGGGAGCGCATCAGACCTCTTTCACCGGCGTTGGCTGTCTCCACGGCCCGGTCAGGCCGCTCCACAGGTCCGATCGGCAGCGGCCGGCACACCCTGAGATCCGCCGGTTCGCCGGCCGAAGCCGGACGGCGCACTGTAACCCCTGTGTCTGAGAACCGCTGTTTCTCAGCCGGCCGGCAGGTAGGCGGCCCGGTCCTCCTCGAACGCGGCGGCCAGCGCCGCCCGCCAGTCCAGCATCGCCGGCAGGCCGGCCGCGGCCCACTCCTGGTCGGACAGCACCGAGTAGGCGGGCCGGAACGCCGGCCGCGGGAACTGGTCGGTGGTGGTCGGCAGCACCCGGTCCGGGTCAGCGCCCAGCTCGGCGAAGATCGCCTGGGTGAAGCCGTGCCAGGTGGTGCTGCCGCCGCCCCGGCAGTGGTAGATGCCGGCCGGCAGGTCGGCCCGGCCGAGGTCGACCAGCCGCCGCGCCAGGTCGTGGGTCCAGGTCGGTGAGCCGAGCTGGTCGGCAACCACCGACACGGTGTCCCGGCTCGCCTCGGCCCGGCACATGGTCTTGACGAAGTTCTGGCCGCCCGCGCCGTACACCCAGCTGGTACGCACCACGAAGCCGTGCTCCGGCGCCAGCTCTCGCACCGCCTGCTCGCCGGCCAGCTTGGTGCGGCCGTAGGCCTGCCGCGGGTTGGTCGGCGCGTCCGGTCGGTACGGCTCGGTGGCAGTGCCGTCGAAGACGTAGTCGGTGGACAGGTGCAGCAGCCGGGCGCCGGTCCGGGCCGCCTCGGCCGCCAGCAGCGCCGGGCCGGTGGCGTTCACCGCGTAGGCCCGGTCCTCCTCCGTCTCGGCCGTGTCCACCGCGGTGTAAGCCGCCGCGTTGACGATGACGTCCGGCCGAAAGCCGGCCACCGCGTCGCCGATCGAGGCCCGGTCGGTGATGTCGAGCTCGGTCGAGCCGCAGGCCAGCAGCTCGGCGCCGTCGGCCTGTTCCAGCACCCGCACCAGGTCGACGCCGAGCTGGCCGCGTGCGCCGGTGATCAACCAGCGCATTCGCTGATCCTCACGTTCTGGCGAGCACCCATGTGATCAGACCTTCTCGATGTGGGCCAGCTCGGCGCGTTCCTTCAGCGGTTCCCACCAGTCGCGGTTCTCGGCGTACCAGCGCACCGTCAGCTCCAGGCCCTGCTCGAAGGTCACCTCGGGGGCGTAGCCGAGCTCGGCGACCTTCGAGTAGTCCACCGAGTACCGCAGGTCGTGGCCACCGCCGCGCGGGTCTGTGATCTGCTGGACGTAGGACCAGTCGCGTCCGGTCGCCTCGAGCAGCTTCTCGGTCAGCTCGCGGTTCGACAGCTCCCGGCCACCGCCGATGTTGTAGAACTGGCCGGGCCGGCCCTGCTCCACCACCAACTGGATGCCGCGGGTGTGGTCGGCCACGAACAGCCAGTCCCGGACGTTGGCGCCCTCGCCGTAGAGCGGCACCTTGCGGCCGTCCATCAGGTTGGTGACGAACAGCGGGATGACCTTCTCGGGGAAGTGGTAAGGCCCGTAGTTGTTGGAGCAGCGGGTGATCGAGATGTTCAGCCCGTAGCTGTGGGCGTAGGCCCGGGCGATCAGATCCGAGCCGGCCTTGGCCGCCGAGTACGGCGAGTTGGGCTCCAGCAGGTGGTCCTCGGCCCAGGAGCCGTGCTCGATCGAGCCGTACACCTCGTCGGTGGAGATGTGCACCACCCGGCCGACCCCGTGCCGGAGTGCGGCGTCGAAGACCTGCTGGGCGCCGAAGACATTGGTCTGGATGAAGTCCGCGGCGCCGGTGATGGAGCGGTCGACGTGCGACTCGGCGGCGAAGTTGACCAGCACGTCGTGACCGGGCAGCGCCTCGTCCAGGTCCCGGGCACTGCAGATGTCGCCCTGGAAGAACCGGTACCGCGGGCTGCCGGCGACCGGTTCGAGGTTGGCCAGGTTGCCGGCGTAGGTCAGCTTGTCGAAAACGGTCACCTCGGCGCCGGCGAAGGCCGGGAACCGGTCGGTGAGCAGGTCGCGGACGTACTGCGAGCCGATGAAGCCGGCGCCGCCGGTGACGAGAACACGCATGGCGAGCAGTTTCCCACAGCCGCCGGACCCCTAGACTGCTGCACCGTGCCCGCGCCCACTCCGGAGTCGTTGTTCGCCGCCCGGCTGGCTGCCGATCCCGGCTCGCCACTGGTCACCTTCTACGACGACACCACCGGTGAACGGGCCGAGTTGTCGGCCAAGTCGCTGGGCAACTGGATCGCCAAGACGTACTCGCTGCTGGCCGACTCGCTGGGCCTGGGGCCGGGCGACACCGCGCTGGTGGCGCTTCCGCCGCACTGGCTGGCGGTTCCGGTGCTCTTCGGCTGCTGGTACGCCGGGCTGGAGGTGGTCACCGCTGGTCCTTCGGCGTCGGTCGCCTTCGCCGACGCCGACTCGCTCGGTGCCCTGGGGCCGGACCCTGCCGACGAGGTGTTCGCGGTGTCGATGCTGTCGATGGCCCGTCCCGACACTCCCCCGGCCGGCGCCGAGGACTTCACCGGCGCGGTACGCCCGATGCCCGATGCCTGGGCCGGCGTCCGGCCGCTGGCGGAGCCCGGTGCTCCGGGGGTTGATGGCCGCGCCCGGGCCGAGCTGGTCGCCGAGGCCGAGCGGACGGCGGCCACGCTGGGCCTGGCAGCCGGCGGCCGGCTGATGTGGACCGGGCCGTGGACCGGGCCGGCTGATTGGCTGGCCGCGCTGCTGGCCCCGCTGGCGGTCGGCGGCTCCACCGTGCTGGTGCGCAATCCGGACCAGGCCGCGCTGGACCGGCGGGCGGCGGCCGAGCGGGTGACCGTCCGGCACTGACCTGCTCGTTCTGTCGGCGGTCCTCACTAGAGTTCTGCCATCGCTAGAGTTCGGCTAAGAGTGGCAAATCGATCGGCGAAAGGACCCGGGGTTCGGTGGACAAGGTGATGGCGTCGGCGGCCGAAGCAGTGGCCGACATCGGCGACGGAGCGTCCCTGGCGGTCGGCGGCTTCGGCCTGTGCGGCATTCCGCACGTGCTGATCCAGGCGCTGTACGAGCTCGGCAGCTCCGGCCTCGAGACGGTCTCGAACAACTGCGGGGTGGACGACGCCGGGCTGGGCGTGCTGCTCGCCGCCGGCCGGATCCGGCGCACCGTCGGCTCCTACGTCGGCGAGAACCGGGAGTTCGCCCGGCAGTACCTGGCCGGCGAGCTCGAACTGGAACTGACCCCGCAGGGCACCCTGGCCGAGCGGCTGCGGGCCGGCGGCTCCGGCATCCCGGCCTTCTTCACCCCAGCGGGAGTGGGCACCATGGTCGCCGACGGCGGCCTGCCCTGGCGGTACGGCCCGGACGGTGCCGTCGCGGTCGCCTCGCCACCGAAGGAGACCCGGGTCTTCAACGGGCAGCGGTACGTGCTCGAAGAGGGCATCGTCACCGACTTCGCCCTGGTGCGGGCCGCCCGCGGCGACCGGCACGGCAACCTGGTCTACGACGCCTCCGCCCGCAACTTCAACCCGCTGTGCGCGATGGCCGGCCGCATCACCATCGCCGAGGTCGAGGAGCTGGTCGAACCGGGCGAGCTCGACCCGGAGCAGGTGCACACCCCAGGGGTCTTCGTCCAGCGGGTGGTCGAGGTCGGCGAGGCCGGCAAGCGGATCGAGAAGCGCACCGTACGGCTGGAGGGCTGATCTGACATGGCATGGACCCGTAACGAGCTCGCCGCCCGGGTAGCCGCCGAGCTGCACGACGGCCAGTACGTCAACCTTGGCATCGGCATGCCAACCCTGGTGCCGAACTTCGTTGACCCCTCGATCACCGTGGTGTTGCAGAGCGAGAACGGCATTCTCGGCGTCGGCCCGTACCCGCACGAGGACGAGGTCGATGGCGACCTGATCAACGCCGGCAAGGAGACCGTCACGGTGCTGCCCGGCGCCTCGTTCTTCGAATCGGCAACCTCATTCGGCATGATCCGCGGCGGCCACATCGACGTGGCGGTGCTCGGCGCGATGGAGGTGGCCGAGAACGGCGACCTGGCCAACTGGGCGATCCCCGGCAAGATGATCAAGGGCATGGGCGGCGCGATGGACCTCGTGCACGGCGCCAAGAAGGTCATCGTGATGATGGAGCACGTCGCCAAGGACGGCTCCCCCAAGATCGTCCGGCGGTGCACCCTGCCGCTGACCGGGCAGGCGTGCGTCCAGCGGATCGTCACCGATCTCGCGGTGATCGACGTGACCCCGAGCGGCCTGGTGCTCCGTGAGCTGGCGCCAGGGGTTTCGGTCGACGACGTGGTGAAGGCGACCGAACCGGAGCTGACCGTCGAGCTGGCCGCCTGACCATGCTCGACCCAGCCGGGCTGTTCAGCTACGCCGACCCGCTGCCGTCCCTCGACCGGCCGGTGCTGGTGCAGGTGCTGGACGGCTTCGTCGACGCGGGCAACGCCACCCGGCTGGCGCGGGCGCACCTGCACTCGTCGCTGGTCACCGAGCGGGTGGCCACCTTCGACATCGACCAGCTCTACGACTACCGCGGCCGGCGTCCGGAGATGGTGTTCGCCACCGATCACTGGACGAACTACCGCACGCCGGAGCTGGTGGTGGACGCGGTGACCGACGCGATCGGCACCCGGTTCCTGCTGCTGTCCGGGCCGGAACCGGATTTCCAGTGGGAGCGGTTCACCGCTGCGGTGTCGCTGCTGGTGGCCAGGCTGGACGTGCGGCTGGTGGTCGGGCTGAACGCCATCCCGATGGGGGTGCCGCACACGAGGCCGGCCACCGTGATCGCGCACGGGCTGCCCGAGTCGCTGGTGGCCGACCACGCGAACTGGTTGGGCACCGTCCAGGTTCCGGGCGCTGCTGGGCACCTGATCGAGTACCGGCTCGGCACCGCCGGGCTGCCGTCGATGGGGTTCACGGTCAACGTGCCGCACTACCTGGCGCACCTCGACTACCCGGCGGCGGGCTCGAAGCTGCTGTCGTGCGTGTCGTCGGCGGCCGGGCTGGTGCTGCCGACCGACGCCCTGGACGCGGCGGCCGACGCGATGGTGGCCGACGTGGACGCCCAAGTCGCCGGCTCGGAGCAGATCGCCTCGGTGGTGCGGGCCCTCGAGGTGCAGTACGACGAGCTGGTCGCCGGCCGGTCACCCGGTCTGATCGCCGAGGGCGGGCGGTTGCCGACCGCCGACGAACTCGGTGCTGAGTTCGAGAGATTCCTTTCGCAGCAAGACGATTCCGGCCCGGATGGGGATACCCAGTCCGAGTAGGGAAGTTCTGTTCGACCGTCCGCCGGAATCGACCAAGCGGTGCCACATGGTCGCCGGGCGCACGGCGAGACGGACTTGAAGAACCTGGCAAGTCGTTGGCCATCCTCCCGGGGCGATGGACAGCACAGGCCACGTTGGTCATACTTATGACCATGACAACCATGCCGCTTGCCGAAGTCAAAGCGCATCTGTCGGAACTGGTGGGACGGGTGAGCAACCAGCACGAGCGGCTCACCGTGACGGTGCACGGCCGCCCATCCGCCGTGCTGTTGGCGGTGGAAGACCTGGAGTCGCTCGAAGAGACCATCGCTGTGCTCTCGGACACCGATGCTCTGCGGCAGCTTGTCGAGGCGGAAAGTGAGATCGGGCGTGGCGAGGGCGAAACCGAGGAGCAGCTTCGCGCAGCAATGCGTCGCCCGAGTCCGCCTGCGTGAATCAGCGCAGATACCGGCTGGTCATTGCTCCCACGGCACGACGTCAACTCACCGATTCGCTGCCTGAAGCGGTGGCGAACGCGGCCTATGAGTTCGTCGTGGGGCCGCTACTCGAGAACCCTTACCGAGTGGGCAAAGAATTGCGGCCTCCACTGGCCGATCGCTACAGCGCGCGGCGAGGCACCTACCGGGTCCTCTACCGCATCGATGATCAGCAGCTAACCGTCACCGTGCTCACCATCGCGCACCGCAGCGACGCATATCGCCGGTAGCAGCAAGCCAGCGGCCAACCGGCCTGGACAACGCCGTTCGTAGCAACTACGTCCCCTGGGGTTCAAGGAGTCGTTGCAACACCTGCCTGATTTGGCCGGGCATGATCGGCTGTGTGACTACGTGCAGGACAAGCTCACCGGCCCGAGCCGGTGGAGGCCTGAGCAGATCGCGCGGCGGACCGTGATCGATCACCCTGATGATGAGTCGATGAGGGTTTACACGAAGCGATCTATCAGGCCCTCTACATCTAGGGCCGCGGCGCGCTGCGTCGGGAGCTGACCGCCTGCCTGCGGGCAGGCCGCGCGATACGCAAACCGCGCCGCCGCTTCGATGTCCGCGGCAAGCGGGTCATCCTGCCTCAGATCATGCTCAGTGAGCGGGCCGCCGAGATCGAGGATCGCGCGGTCCCCGGCACTGGGAAGGCGACCCCGTGATCGGCTCCGGCAGCTCGGCCGTCGGCACTCTGGTCGAACGCTAAACCCGGTTCCTGATGCTGATCCCGTAACTCGGCTGGCGAACTGGCCCGGGGCGAGACCGGACGGACCGGTCACGGAGCCGAGGCCGTGCGCGACGCGCTCACCACCGCGATCAAGACCTTACCTACCGAATTGCGCCGCACCCTGACCTGAGACCAGGGCACCGAGATGGGCCGACACACCGAACTCAAGATCGCCGCCGACATCGACATCTACTTCTGCGACCCACACACAACCCCTGGCGGCGAGGCACCAACGAAAACCCCAACGGACTGCTCCGCCAATACCTCGGCCGTCCACGGGTGGGCGAGGTGGCTTAACTGGGTGGGCGGTTCCCCGGCAGAGTTGGTCGATCAGGTTGTCCGGTCACTCCAGCCAGACAACCACGACGCAACGTACGCATCGGTCCACCCGGCCACTGAGCGGCGCTCGGCTGCGGGGCAGGTGGCTTGCGCGGACGGCCCTGCGGCGGGCGCTGCGGGGTGGCGTTCTGCTGTCGCAGACGGCCGCCCACGCTGGCCGCACGGGACCCCAGCATTCAGCCGACCCAGCCATCCCCCGAACCGTCCGCCCGGCTCCACCGACCGCCGTAAGGTGTGACGAACCATGGCCCCGCAACCGGTCTTCACGCCGCCGCCCAACTGGCCGCCACCGCCGCCAGGCTGGCAGCCGGCGCCGGGCTGGCAACCCGATCCCGGCTGGCCACCAGCGCCACCGGGTTGGAACTTCTGGCAGCAGCCGAAACGGCGTTGGGCGCTCGACGGCGCACTCGCCGAGCTGCCGAAAGCTGGCTGGACGTACTGGCTGGCCGCAGCCCCGGTGCTGGCGCTCGCCGCGGTGCTCGGCATCGAGGCGATCATCGGCGTGCTCACCGACTGGCACCTGCACGGCCCCGTCCGGTACCTGGCGTTCGCGATCGTCTCGCTGCTGCACTACGCCGCTGCCATCGGTGCGATCGCGATCGTCGGCCGTCCGGTGCTCAAGCGCGCCGGCAGCTGGCGCCGGGCGTTCGGCTGGGGTCCCTGGAAACCGATCGACCTGGCGATCGGCCTCGGTGGCGCGGTGGTCGAGTTCATCGGCCGGATCGTCGTGGCGATCATCCTGGTGATCGTGGTGCCGGCCCTGCGCGGTCATACCGAGAGCAACATCGACCTGCACAACCGGCCGACGCCGGAGATCGTGCTGCTGTTCATCCTGGCCGTCTGCGTCGCGCCACCGGTGGAGGAGCTGATCTTTCGCGGGGTAATGCTGCGCGCCCTGGCCAAGCGCATCGGCCGGTTCTGGCCGGCGGCGCTGATCTCCACAGCGGTGTTCGCCGGATTGCACCTGTACGAGGTGCACAGCCTGGCCTCGATGGTGTTGCTGTTCGCCAGCATCTTCGTGTTCGGCCTGGGCCAGTGCTGGCTGGTCCGCTGGACCGGGCGGCTCGGCACCTCGATCGTCGCACACGCGGTGAGCAACGCGGCCGCCGCGCTGATCACGCTGGCAGCCTCCCGGTGAATGCGGCACGATCGGCAGCACCGGACCCGAGGAGATCCGCATGAGCTATCGCGAGCAGTACCAGCGCAGCCTGGCCGACCCGGACGGCTTCTGGGCGGCGGCCGCCAGGGACATCCACTGGATCCGGCAACCCCGCACCGTCCTCGACCGGAGCAACCCGCCGTTCTACCGCTGGTTCCCGGACGCGACCCTGAACACCTGCTTCAACGCCCTCGACCGGCACGTCGCGCTCGGCCACGCCGACCGGACCGCGCTCATCTACGACTCCCCGGTCACCGGCACCAAGGCCAGTTACAGCTACGCCGAGCTGACCGAGCTGACCGCCAAGTTCGCCGGCGTGCTGCGGACCCTCGGTGTCGGCAAGGGCGACCGGGTGCTGATCTACCTGCCGATGATCCCCGAGGCGGTCATCGCGATGCTCGGCTGCGCCCGGATCGGCGCCGTCCACTCGGTGGTCTTCGGCGGCTTCGCCGCGCACGAGCTGGCCGCCCGCATCTCCGACGCCGAGCCGAAGGTGGTGGTCTCCGCCTCCTGCGGCATCGAGCCGACCCGGGTGGTCGACTACAAGCCGCTGCTCGACCGGGCCCTCGAACAAGCCGATCACCAACCGGATCACCGCATCATCGTGCAGCGACCGCAGGCGCCGGCCGAGCTCACCGAGCACGACCTCGACTGGGCCCAGCTGATGCGCTCGAAACTGGTGCAGCCAGCCGAATGCGTCGAGGTGGCCGCCACCGACCCGCTCTACATCCTCTACACCTCCGGCACCACCGGCCGACCCAAGGGCATCGTCCGCGACAACGGTGGTCACGCGGTGGCGCTGCGCTGGTCGATGGCCAACGTCTTCGACGTCCGGCCGGGCGAGGTGATGTTCACCGCCAGCGATGTCGGCTGGGTGGTCGGCCACTCCTACATCGTCTACGCGCCGCTGCTCGCCGGCGCGACCACGGTGCTCTACGAGGGCAAGCCGGTCGGCACCCCGGACGCCGGAGCCTTCTGGCGGGTGGTGGCCGAGCAGCGGGTCAGCACCATGTTCACCGCGCCCACCGCGATCCGGGCGATCAAGCGGGACGACCCGGACGGCGCGCTGTTGCACCAGCACGACCTGAGCTCGCTGCGCACCCTGTTCCTGGCCGGCGAGCGGCTCGACCCGGCGACCGCCGACTGGGCAGCCGAGCAGCTGGGCGTGCCGGTGGTGGACAACTGGTGGCAGACCGAGACCGGCTGGCCGATCGCGGCGAACCTGCGCGGCCTGGAACCGATGCCGATCAAGGCCGGCTCGCCGACCGTCCCGGTGCCGGGCTACGACGTGCAGGTACTCCAACCGGACGGCACCCCGGCCGCGCCCGGCACCGAGGGAGCGATCTGCCTGCGGCTGCCGCTGCCCCCGGGCACGCTGCCGAGCGTCTGGGGCAGCGACCAGCGGTTCGTCGACTCCTACCTGAGCGCGTTCGACGGCTACTACCTCACCGGCGACGGCGGATACCTCGACGCCGACGGCTACCTGTACGTGCTCGGCCGCACCGACGACGTGATGAACGTGGCCGGCCACCGGCTGTCGTCCGGCCAGCTGGAGGCGGCGCTGGCGTCCCATCCAGCGGTCGCCGAGTGCGCGGTGATCGGCGTCGCGGACGATCTGAAGGGCCAGGTGCCGCGCGCGCTGGTCGTCACCAAGGCCAGCTTCACCGGCGACGAGGGCCAGCTCCGCACCGAGTTGGCCGAGCTGGTCCGATCCGAGGTCGGTCCGATCGCCTCGCTGTCCCGGGTGGACGTGGTGCCCGCGCTGCCCAAGACCCGGTCCGGCAAGATCCTGCGCCGCACCATGCGCCAACTGGCAGACGGCGAGGACGCGCCGGTGCCGTCCACCATCGAGGATCGCGACGTCCTCGACCGGCTGCGCGAGCTGCTCAGCGGCTGAGGTCGGCCGGCGCCGGCCGGTAGGTTGAAACCCCGGCGGGAGGTGGCGGATGCAGCAGCTGACCCTGATCGCTGCGGTGATCTTCGCGACCGCCGTGCTGATCCCGCTGGCCAGCCGGATCAAGCTGCCCTGGCCGGTGCTGGTGACCCTGTTCGGCATCGTGCTCGCCGCCATCCCGCAGGTGCCGCAGATTCACCTCGAGCCCGACCTGATCCTGCCGCTGGTGCTGCCGCCGCTGCTCTACGCGGCCGCCCGCAAGACGTCCTGGCGGTTGTGGGCCTCGCACGCCCGTCCGATCCTGCTGCTCGCGGTCGCCCTGGTGCTGGTCACCACGGCGGCGGTCGCCTTCGTCGCCTCCCGGGTGGTGCCCGGCATCACCGTGGCCGGCGCCGTTGCCCTCGGCGCCCTGGTCTCGCCACCGGACCCGGTCGCCGCGACCGCGATCGCCGCCCGGCTGCGGCTGCCCCGCCGGCTGGTGTCGATGCTCGAGGGTGAGGGGCTGTTCAACGACGTCGCGGCGCTGGTGCTCTACCAGGTGGCGATCGCCGCCGTGGTCGGCGGTTCGTTCTCCCCGGGCGACGCGGCGATCAAGCTGCTGCTCGCTGCGGTGCTGGCGCTGCTGGTCGGGTTGGCCGCCGGCTGGTTGGTGCTCCGGCTGATCGACCTGCTCGGCACCGACGACCCGCGTCCACAGGTGCTGCTCTCGGTGCTGGCGCCGACCGCCACCTACATGCTGGCCGAGGCGGTGCACGGGTCCGGGGTGCTTGCCGTGCTGGCCTACACGCTCTACTCGGTGTCCCGGCCGCTGGCCGCCTCGGACGCGCAGGGCCGGTTGACCATCGACGTGTTCTGGTCGATGACCGAGACCCTGGTCACCGGCTTGGCGTTCGGCCTGGTGGGTCTGGAGTTCCAGACCGCGGCCCAGGCGATCGGCACCCGGTGGACCGGCATGATCGTCGAGACCGCCGCGGTGGTGACGGTGGTGGTGGCCGTCCGGCTGCTCTACCTGTGGCCGTCGGTGCTGCTGTCCCGCCGGCACTACCAGCGGCTGCAGCGAGCCGCGCTGGCCGACGCGCTGCGCGGCGAGCGCGACACCCGGCGGTTGCGCCGGGCTCGCGAGGCCGACCTGCCGATCGGCTGGCGCGAGACGGTGGTGGTCTGGTGGTCGGGCATGCGCGGGGTGGCCACCGTGGCGCTGGCGCTGGCCATCCCGACCACGGTGAACGGCGGCGGCCCGTTCCCGGCGCGCGACCGGATCCTGTTCATCGCCTTCGCGGTGGTGCTGGTGACCCTGGTGTTGCAGGGCATCACGCTGCCGACGCTGGTGCGTTGGCTGGGCGTCCGGGCGCGGGCCAGTGACCGGGACGAGGCCGAGGTGGCGTTGATCGAGCGGGCCGCCGGGGCCGCCGCCGAGTCGCTGAACCGGATGCACGGCCGGGACCGGTTCAGCGTCGAGGTGTGGGACCGGCTCAATGCCTTCCCCGCCGACCTGCTGGCCCGGCTCAGCCCGCATCTGGAGGAGGGCAGCATCGCCGTCCAGCGGCTGGACGGCCGGCAGCAGTTCGTCGAAGGCCTGCAGGCGATGCTGGGCGCGGCCCGGGCCGAGTTGCTCGCGGCCCGGTCCGAGCGCGGGGTGGAGCCGGAGCTGGTCGACCACCTGGTGCGGCGGCTTGATCTGTACAGCCTGCCCGGTACGCCAGCACGTCATGGCTGAGCGCCCGCGCGTCATGGTTGAGCGCCTGCGCGGCACGGTTGAGCGGTACTGCTCGTCATCGCTGAGCGCGACTGATCGGACCTGCCGGCTGCTCGGAATTGTCGGTGGTATGCGGCAGGCTGACCGGTGGCGGCAACCGGACGACCAAGCGCCCGGTGCACACGAAACGAGGTACCACTGATGGCACGCGGCAAGGCCGGTCTGACCGAGCAGGAACTGACCGAGCTGACCGAGCAATTGGCCGCCGGCAAGCGCCCCCGGGTGCAGTTGTCGGGCCCACACTTCCCGGTCGAGACGACCGGCACCGTGGTGCGGGTCGGCTCGGCCGAGCTGGACGGGCCCGACTTCGTGCGGGTGCGGGTCAAGGTCAACGGGATGACCGACGAGTTGGCGTTCTCCCCCGCTGAGCTGCGCCGCCCGGGTAAGCCCGCCGGACGACCCGCCGCCCACGGCAAGGCCGCCGGTTCTGCTCGGACCGCTGCCGCCGGGGCGAAGGCGACCGCTCGCTCGGACGGACCCGCCGGCCCAGCACCCGATGCCGCGCCGGGGGACGGGGTCCGCCCAGTTCCCCGGACTGCTCCCGAGCAGGCCGCCGTACCGGCGGAGGCCACGCCGGCCGGATCTCCAGCATCAGCCAAGACCGCGCCGGTGAAAGCCGCGCCAGCCAAGACCGGGGCCGGCCGTACCCCATCCGGCCGGACGGGCAGCGCGGCGAGCCAGCCGGCTGCCGGCGACCCGTCGGTCCGGCGTCGTCCGTCCGGATCTGCTGCCCCTGCCGCCAGGCGCCCGGCCGCCGGCAAGGGACCGGCGGTCACTCTCACCATCGCGTCCGCCGGTCCGTCCTGGACGCTCACCGCCACCCGGGGTGCGAAGAACCTGGCCAAGGCCGTGCCGCTGCCACCCGGCGTGGTGTCGGCTGTCGCCGAACTGCTCGACCAGCCTGGCCTGAGCGAGGCGATCGGCGAGATCAATGATGTCGCGCTCGCCGAAGCCCGTGCCCGGGCCGAGCAACTGCGCGCCGAGCTCGACGAGCTCGAGGCGGTGTTGGCCACCCACCGGTCGCCTAGCAATGCACCCGGCCGCCGGCGCTGACCGGCAGCCACAGGTCGGATGGCCGTTCACGATTAGTCAGCCGCCGGCTGGATACAAACCTCATGACAACCGATCAACATCTGATCGGTCATATCGAGGAGCCGCGCATGCCCGACGTCCCCGCAACCGGCCTGGCCGAACCGTCGACCGGTGCGGGCACTGCCGACCTCGACAGCACGCCGGAGATCGCGGCCAGTACGGTTCGGGCGCTCGACGCCACGATCGGGACGGCGGCCCCCTGGCCGGGCACCCAGGTCGACACCAGCCGTGGAGGCCAGACCACCGCACCCCCCTGCGCCGCCTGCCTCGGCGCCGGCGACCGGCCACCGCTGCACGACGCAGTGCCGCTGGCTACCCAGTTCCTTTCCCGCGAACTGATCCCGGCCATCGTCGACGACGACGCCGACCCGGCCCTGGATCCTCGCTGGGCGGAGTCCGGGGCACGCGACCGGGCCGAGTACGCCTACTGGGCGCCCCGCACCTGTGGCATCGCCTGCCTGCAGATGGTGCTCGGTCATTACGGCCTGCCGGTGCCGCCGCTGGTCACGTTGGCCCGGCAGGCACTGGCCGCCGGCTGTTACGAGCCACGGCCGGACGGGGGTCTGGACGGCCTGCTGTACCACCCGTTCGTGGACTTCGTCGCCGCGCGGTTCGGCCTGCGCGCCCAAGCCGAGGCCGAGCTCGACCTGTCCCGGCTCACCGAGCTGACCGGCACCGGTGCGTTGGTGATCGTCTCGGTGAACTCCGCGATCCGGCACCCGGAGCAGGACCCACCTCAGCGGGGCGGCCACCTGGTGCTGGTCACCGGCATCGACGGCGACCAGCTACACCTGCGCGACCCGGCCGGCCACAACCCGACCGCCCGCGCGGCGGTACTCGACTGGCCGGAATTCGAGCCGTTTTCCGCCGGCCGCGGCGTGGCCGTCTGGGCGCCCCTGACGAGCTGACGTGCCGGCCCCGGACGAGGCCAGCCGATAACGCCCGACGGCTACAACACTCGACGGCTGCCGGCTCAGCGGTACCAGCCAGCGGTCGACGGCGGCAGCACCCGGTCAGACCCGGCACCGTCAGCAGAGCCGGCGCCGTCGGCAGCGCTGGCGTTGGTGAGCACCAGGCTTCCCCAGTCCGCCGGCACCGTGAACGGCTCGCCGTCGAACACGGTCACGCAGACCAGCGAACCCCGGCGGAACGCCAGCACGTCGTCGCGTCCGGTCTCCAGCCACTCCAGCGGAGCAGCCTGGTCCACCGACCGGCGGCAGGCCAATGCCCGCCGGTACAGCTGCAGCATCGACGACGGATCCGCTTCCTGCCGGTCGGCGGCGAACGAGGCGAACCACGACGGCTGCGGCAGCCACGGGTCAGCCGAGCCGGCCGGTGAGAAGCCGAACGCCGGCGCCGAGGCCTGCCACGGCAACGGCACCCGGCAACCGTCCCGGCCGTACTCGGTGTGGCCGGACCGTTCCCAGATCGGGTCCTGCCGGGCCGAGTCCGGCAGGTCCTGCACCTCCGGCAGCCCCAGTTCCTCGCCCTGGTAGAGGTAAACCGAGCCCGGCAGCGCCAGCATCAGCAGCAGCGCCGCGCCGGCCCGGGCCTGGCCGAGCGCCACGTCCACCCGGCCGCGCTGCCGGGTGCGCAGCGCGTTCGCGTCCGGGCTGGACATCGGCTCGGCCTCCACCAGCCCGTACCGGGACACCGACCGGTGCACGTCATGGCTGTTCAGCGTCCAGGTCGGCACCCCCGCGGCGTGCTTCAGCCCGGCCAGCGACTCGGCGATCGACAGCCGGAACCCGCCGGCCTCGAACGGCTGCTGCAGCAGGTCGAAGTAGAAAACCTGCTTCAGCTCACCCGGCCGGATGTAGTCCGCGGCGTCGGTCGGCGACAGCCACACCTCGCCGAGCAGGGTCAGCTCGCGGTCGTAGGAGTCCGCGATCGCCCGCCACCGCTTGAAGATCTGGTGCACGCCCGGCTGGTTCCACAGGTACGGGTTGTCACCGTCCGGCTCGGCCAGGTCGGGCAGCCCCGCGGCCTTCACCATCGCGTAGGCGACATCGATCCGGAACCCGTCGATCCCCCGGTCGAACCAGGTGCGCAGGACCTGGTCGAACATCGCGGCCACCTCGGGGTTCTCCCAGTTGAAGTCCGGCTGCGAGGAGTCGAAGGCGTGCAGGTACCACTGGCCCGGCGTGCCGTCCGGCTCCACCACCCGGGTCCAGGCCGGACCGCCGAAGGTCGACCGCCAGTTGTTCGGCGGCTCCTCCCCTGACGGCCCGCGCCCGTCGGCGAAGTGGAACCGGGCCCGCTCAGCAGAGCCCGGTTCCGACCGCAATGCCGACTGGAACCACTCGTGTTGATCCGAGCAGTGGTTCGGCACCAGATCCATCAGCACCTTCAGTCCCCGGGCGTGCGCCGCCGCCAGCAGCCGCTCGAACGCGGCCAACCCGCCGTACCGCGGGTCGATCGCCACGTAATCGGCCACGTCGTACCCGCCGTCGGTGTTCGGCGACGGGTAGCACGGGTTGAGCCACAGCCCGTCCACCCCGAGCGAGGCGATGTGGTCGAGCCGAGCGGTGATGCCGTCCAGGTCACCGATGCCGTCGCCGTCGGTGTCGGCGTACGACTTCAGGTAGAGCTGGTAGATGACGGACGAGCGCCACCACTGCTGGCTGGGGACTGAAGGTGAGACGGTCATTACGGTCCTAGGGTGATGTTGTCCAGGTTGATCGCGCCGGTCTGGCTGCCACCGCGCCAGATCACCACGCTGTGCAGGCCGGCGGTCAGGGTCACCGGGACGCTGAGGGTCACCCAGCTGTCCCAGGTCCCCTGGGCCGGGAAGGTCGGCACCGCCACCTGAACCCCGTCCACCGCGACGATCCGGGTGGCGTCCGAACCGCCGTTGCCGTAGCGCAGGGTCAGGTGGTAGTTGCCGGCGGTCGCCGCGTTCACGGTGAACGAGACGCCCGAGTTGGTGGTCGCGAAGTTGTCCACGAAACCGGTGCCGGTATAGCCCGGGTGGTTGGTGTTGGTGGTGACCCCGGTCTTCACCGCGATCTCCGCCTCGTACTGGTTCGAGGCCGGGGTGTTGAACGTCCGGTCGATGTAGACCAGGTCCCAGTTCACCAGCGACGGCACGGTGAAGCTGACGTACCGGCCGGTCGAATCAGTGCCGGTGGCGTACGACAGCGAGGTGCTCGCACCGTGCGCCGAGTCCGGCGACGCCACCCGCACCGCGGTCGGATTCTCGTCCGGGCCGAGGTAGTACTTCACCGCCAGGTTCGACTGGGTCGGCGGGGTCGCCTTGCCTGCGTGCCGCCACTGGTTGTCGTTGCCCAGCAGGTTGATCAGGTGCAGCACGTCATCGCTGCTGGTCTTCTTGATGTTCGTCCAGACGGTGTTGCCGGACGCATCCCCGGAGGTGGCCTGCCCGGTGATCTGAACGAACTGGGTGCCGGAGTCCACCGAGTGCACGTCCGGGCCGTAGAGCAGGTTCTCGTAGCCGGTGATGAAGTCGTAGTAGTCCTTCATCCAGCTGCGCAGCGCGTTCGACATCTGCTTGTCGTGATCGGGGAAGTACGGCGCCGAGAGCATCGAGTCGCCCTGCGACAGCTCGATGTGGGACGCCCCGGACGCGGCGATCGCGGCGTCCTCCAGCTTCACCGAGGTGTCGTCCAGCGTGCCCAGCACCAGGTTGTCCAGGTTGATGAAGCCGGTGTCGCCGCTGCCCACCGAGATCGACACGGTGTGGTTGCCGGCGGAGAGGGTCGGGGTGACGATGTCGGAGTCGAAGTGCCAGTTGTTCCAGTTGCCGTCGGTCGGCATGGTCACCTTGCCGATGCTCACCCCGTCCACCGAGACGGTGCGGGTGGCGTCGCCGGCCGCCCCGTTGGCGTACCGCCAGACCAGGCTGTAGCGACGGGCCTCCGGCGCGTTGATGGTGAACGTCACCGTGTCGCCGGCGTTTCCGTAGTTGGCCACGAAGCCGGTGCCGGTGTAGCCCGAGTGATCGCTCATCACGGTCAGCCCGCTGCTCTTGACCGCGTTCTCCGCCTCGTAGGTCGGGCCGTTGTCGTCCTTGGTGTTCGGGTAGGCCGCGACGACCGCCGGGATCGAGTTCGACTCGGACTTCTGGGTGTCCAGGTAGCTCTTGATCTGGCCGTACTGCTCGTGGTTGTCCCAGAGCTCGCTGTACAGGTAGTCGGTCTTCTTGCCGGACGCGACGTTGTCGCCGCCGAAGCCGTCGACCGCGTTGATGCCGAGCACCTTGCCGCTGGCCGAGTTGTTCAGCGCGGTCCGGCTGGCCGACACCAGCGAGGCCAGGCCGGCCTGCACGTCCACCGGCACACCTGAGGTGTCAGTCATCGCACCCCAGTTGCCGAGCTGGTCGAGGTGGACCCCGTCGAAGCCCATCGTGTTGACCTCGTCGACGTACTTGGCGGTGATGTAGTTCTGCCACGACGGGTTGGCCGGGTTGAAGATGTAGAGGTTGGTGTTCGGCTGGTTCGGCTTCATCTCGAACGCCCACGGCTGGCCGGTCGACTGGTAGTCCAGCGCCCAGGCCGGGTCGACGCCCGACACCGTCTGGTAGTTCTGCAGCGCCGCGTACGACATGGTGTAGGGCATCGCGGCGACGCTGTGGTTGTGCGAGGCGCTGATGTAGGTCTTCACGGTGGCCGGCGAGATCACGTCACCGTTCCAGGCCGTCCAGGTCGAGGGCAGCGAACCGTCGGTGTTCTTCTGCACCGGGTTCTCGTGCCGCCACATCCAGTCGTAGAACTGCAGCGAGTTCAGGTGGTACTCGTGCACCAGTTGGCTGACGTCGGCGTCGGCCTGCGCCGAGCTGGTGCCGGCCGGGTAACCGGTGAGCGCGCCGATCCGCGGGAAGTGGGTCCAGTTGCTGGAGACGTCGATCGCGGTCGCGGCGGTCGCGCTGCCGGCGCTGATCGACACCAGGTAGCCGGTGAAGTCTCCTGCCGGCGGGGTGACCGTCCAGTTCACCGTGGTGTTGCCGTTCGCGGCGACGGTGGCCGCCACCGAGCCGGAGCTGACGGTGCTGCCCAGGTGGCTCATGGTGAAGCTGACGTTGCCGGACCACGAACCGGCGCCGGACGACTCGTGCACCACCGCCGACACCGTCACCGCACTGCCGGGGTTGTACCGGGCGTTGGCGGTGTAGGCGTCGGTGATGCTCGGGGTGCCGGTGGCGGCGGCCGCCTCGGGGACCGCCTGCAGCAGCGCGACGGCGACCGCCAGCACGCTGCCGGTGATGAGGATCCTGCCTAACTTGCGGGGAGATCTCGATCTGTACATCGGGGGCGACTCCTGATCGATCAGGGGGATGGGGGGAAGGGTTCGATCAACAGCAACTGCCATACCTGTACGTCGGGAAGCGTGCCGACGGCCCAGTCGCCGTCGGCGGTCAGTTCGAGTTCGACCAGCCGGTGCTGGCCGTCCGGGCTGGCGTAGCGCACCCGCGGCAGCTCGGTGCCCATCCGGCGGATGCGCAGGGTGCCCGGACCGGTCGGCGCCGGCTGCTGACGGGGCGCGTCCCAACAGGCGTCCTGCTGGCCGGCCAGGTTCACCAGGTGGAGCACGTACCGGCCGTCCGGCAGCTGGCTGACCCGCCGCCAGACGGCGCCGGGGGTGGCCAGCTGCTCGGTGGGCACGCCGGCAAAGCTCACCTCGAGGTCGTCGTTGTAGTCGGCCGCGAAGCTGGACGTCACCTCGACGATGCCCGGGTCGAACAGCAGCTCGGCGTGCGCCACCGCGAAGTCGTAGTAGCGGTGCAGCAGATCGGCGGTGGACGGCTCGGTGACGTGGTTGCGCACGTAGTACGGGTCCACCAGGATCCGGTCGGCCTCGCCGCACAGCAGGTGGGTCGCGCCGTGGCTGAACAGGGTCGCCATGGTGAACGCGGTGGCCAGGTCCGCCTCCGCCGCCGGGGCGCTGTCGTAGACGTGCTGGTACGCGGCGATCACCACCGGCTTGCCGCCGGCCACCGCCCGGGCCCGGGTCACCGTCTGGGCCAGGTGCCCCAGCTCCAGCTGCGGCTTCCAGACCTCGATGTAGACGGCATCCTGCGGCGCCGACCCGGTGCGCCAGGTCGGGAAGTCGTTGACGTTGTTGAACACCAGCCGGCCGTCCGGCAGCGCCCGCCGGACCCCGTCGAGCATCCGGCAGAAGCTCTCCGCGACGTCCACCCGGCGCCCGTCCGGCCGGTGCGCCTGCTTCGGGTAGCCGTACTGGTCGAGGTGGTAGCCGTCGAAGCCCACCTGGGCGGTGGCCGCGGCCAGGTCGGCGGTGAAGTGCGCCAGCCAGTCCTCGGCGGCCGGGTCGAGCACGAACAGGAAATCCCCGAGCGCATAAGGCTTTCCGGTCGCGGTGAGCAGCGCGTCGTGTTCCCACTTCGGCCACTCCTGCGGGCCGACCGCGTACACCGCGGCGTAGCCGAGCGCGTCCGAGCCGACCTGGTGGCAGGTGTCGATCAGCGCCCGGACGGTGTCCAGCGCCACCGGCTGGCCGAGCGCGTCGTCGTACTGCTCGCCGCCGCCGAGCAGGTCGGCGTGCCGGTAGGCCCAGTCGTAGAACTGCACGCCGGTCAGGTGCAGCCGGCGAAGGTTGTCCGCGACCGCAGCAAGATCGCGATCCGGACGGTAGTCCACCACGAAGCCGTAGCGCAGCACCGAACGGGCATCGGCGACCACCTCGACGGCGGTATGGGCGCCGGCAAGCTCCACCGAGTAGCCACCGGCTGGCAGCGCGCCCAACTCCACCACGCCGTCCGCGGTCACCTCGACCCCGGCGACCAGCTCACCCAGGTGCCAGAGCGTCAGTTCACCGGGCTCGCCAGCGCCGCTACCGGAGAGGCCGCGCACCTCGATGCCGACCGGCTCTCCCGGCCGGTAGCTGGTCCTGGTCGGCAGCAGCTCGAACAAGCTCATCCCTTCACCGCGCCGGCCGTCAGGCCCTGCACGAAATACCGTTGGAACAACAGGAAGACCACGATCACCGGCACCACCGCGATGATCGAGGCGGCGAACACCAGGCCCCAGAGCGTCGAGTTCTGGCCCTGGAACAGTGCGATCGCGATCGGCAGGGTGCGCTTGGTCGGGGTGTTGATGATGGTCAGCGCCCAGGCGAACTCGTCCCAGCTGCCGAGGAAGGTGAAGATGGTCGCGGTGGCCAGCGCCGGCTTGGCCAGCGGCAGGATCAGCCTCCAGTACCGGACGAACGCGCCGGCCCCGTCCACCTGCATCGCCTGCTCCAGCTCGGCCGGGACGGCGGCGAAGAAGCCGCGCAGCAGGAAGGTGTTCAGGCTGAGCGACGAGCCGACGTAGAACAGCACCAGGCCGGCCATCGAGTCGATCAGGTGCAGGTACTTGGCCAGCACGAACTGCGGGATGATCAGCATCATCGCCGGGATCATCAGGCCGAGCAGCAACAGCTTGAACAGCGCCTCCCGGCCGGGGAACCGGAACCGGGCGAACGCGTAGGCCATCATGGAGCTGAGCAGCAGCGACAGCGCGGTGCTGGCCACCGCCACGATCGCCGAGTTGATGAAGTACCGGCTGAAGTCGTCACCGGTCCAGGCCTGGCTGTAGTTGGCGGTGGTCGCCGGGTGCGGCACGAACTGCGGCGGCAGGCTGAGCACGTAGGTCTGGCTCTTGAACGAGGTCGAGACCATGTACGCGAACGGCAGCACCATGATCACGGCGCCGATGGTCAGCACCAGGTAGCGCAATGCCGAGGTTGGTAGTCGCCGGCCGGCCGGGACAGGGCGCCGGCCGGCCGGGACAGATGGCAGGCTGCCAGTGCGGATGGCGGTCATGCCGACTCCGCCAGGTCGCCGCGGAACGCGCGCAGCTGGATCGCCGACAGCACGAACACGCCGAGGGTCAGCAGCACCGCGATGGCGGAGCCGTACCCGAAGTTCAGGTAGGTGAACGCCTGCTTGTACATGTAGGTCAGCAACACCTGGGTCGAGTCGGCGGGGCCGCCGTTGGTCATCAGCAGCACTGAGATGAAGACGTTGAAGCCGCCGATCACCAGCATCACCGTGACGAACGCGGCGGCCGGCCAGATCGAGGGCAGGGTGACCGCCCGGAACCGCTGCCAGCGCCCGGCGCCGTCCACCTCGGCGGATTCCAGCAGCTCCTTCGGCACCCCTTGCAGCGCGGCCAGGAAGATCATCATCGACCAGCCGATGCCCTTCCAGACACCGAGCGCCGAGACCGCGACCATGCCGGTCCAGCGGCCGGACAGCCAGGAGGTGCGGTGGCTGGTGACGTGGGTGACGTCGTGCAGCATCCAGTTCACCAGGCCGCTGTCGGCGAACAGGTACTGGAACAGCAGCGACACCACCACCCAGCTGGTCACCACCGGCAGGTAGAACAGCACCCGGAACAGCGCCCGGCCGGGTGCCTTGTTGTTGAGCAGGGTGGCGATGAACAGCCCGAGCACGATCTGCGGCGGGACGGTGACCGCCATGTAGAACGCGCTGTTCTGCAGCCCGCGCCAGAACACCGGGTCGTGGTAGGCCTTGACGTAGTTGGCCCAGCCGGTGAACTCGCTGGTCGCGCCGGCGACCACGTTCCAGTCGTAGAAGCTCATCTGGAACGCTTTGATCATCGGATAGATGATCAGCAGCAGGAACAACGCGAATCCCGGCGCCAGGAACAGGTAGGCGGTCAGGTGCGACCGGGCTCGCCGGCCGAACCTGCGGCGGGACGCCGGCACCTTGGCGGGAGCCGGCCGGGTCCGGGTCTCGGCACTGTCCAATACGGCTGTCATGGCTTCCTTACCTCGCATCGCGGCCTCTCGGCTGTCCTGCTGCGCTGAGCTGTCCTGCTGCGCTGCGCTGCGCTGAGCTGTCCTGCCGCGCTGAGCTGCGCTGACCCCTGCCCGGGCCGCAAGGGGTGACGGCCCGGGCAGGCGCGGATCAGCTCTGCTGGGTGAGCAGCGGGTCGATCGTCTTGGCCGCGTTGTCCAGTGCCTGCTGCACCGACTCCGAACCCTGGAACGCCTTGGTCAGCTCGTCCGACAGCGCGGTGTCGATCGCCGGGGCCTGCGGCACCGACGGCCGCGGCCGGGCGGTCTGCAGCTGCTTGATGAACGGCGCGAACGCCGGGTTCTGCTGCGCCTCCTGGCTGTCCAGCGACTTCACCACCGACATCTGGCCGGTCTTGGCCATCGCCAGCTGGTAGTCGGCGGTCTGGGTGAAGGCCAGGAACTTCATCGCCGCGTCCTGGTGCTTCGACGCGGTGGTCACGTTGATGTCCTCACCGCCGACGACCGAGATCGAGCCGCCCGGGCCGGCCGGCACCGGGGAGTAGATCGGCTTGAAGTTCGGGTACTGGCCCGACCAGATGCCGGTCATCCAGGGACCGTCCAGGATGTCGGCGTAGTTGCCCTTGGGCAGCCCGTCCGAGGTCTGCACCGCCCCCTTGTTGCCGATGATCAGGTTCGGCACGGCACCCTGCTTGTAGAGGTCGACCAGCATTTGCACGCCGGCCACGCTCTGCGGGGAGTTCAGGTAACCGGTGGCCTTGGTCAGGTCCGGGCTGGTCACCTGGCCGCCGGCCGACCAGATCCACGGGTAGACGTTCCAGCCCTGCAGGCCGGAGTCGGCGAACACCGAGATCTTCTTGGCGGCCAGCTTCGGCGCGTCCGCCTTCAGGTCGTCGAAGGTGGCCGGCGGGCTGCTGATGCCGGCCTTGGCCAGCGTCGCCGGGTTGGAGATCTGCACCCGGGTGTTGGTGTCCAGCGGCAGGCCGTAGTAGTGACCGTCCCACTTGTTGGTGGCCAGGCTGCCCGGGTAGTTGTCGGACGACAGCTGGTCGAAGTTGGCCAGCTTGCCGTCGAGCTGGGCGAAGACGTGCAGCGCGGCGAACTTCGGCACCCAGCCGATGTCCGAGCGCACCAGATCCGGCAGCTCGCCGCCGGCGGCGCTGGTGGTCAGCTTCTGCAGCAGCGAGTCGTACGGGATGTCGACGTAGTTGATCTTGATGTTCGGGTTGGCCTTCTCGAAGGCCGGGATGATGGTCTGGCTGAGCGCGTCGGTCTGGGTCTTGTTACCGCCGTTGCCGTACGTCCCCCAGAACGTCAGCGTGACCGGCTTGGCAGCCGTGCCCTCACTGCTGGCCTTCTTGGAACTCGAGCACCCGGTCAGCGCGACCGCCGCGATCGTCGCGACGGCCAGCAGCCGGGTGGCGCGCTTGCCAGAGCACCGTGCCATGTTCTCTCCTACTTCAGATGGGTAGAGCCGGCGGCGGAAGCCGCCGGGTGGAGCAATTTGCGAATGCGGTACGAACGAAAATCGATCCGGCTCATGCCGGGATCTGGCCGGTCAACTTGCTGAGCGAGGCGAGGACGCCGTGCCGCAACATGGTCGCCGCGGCGCCGCGGGCCCAGGTCTCGTCCGGCAGCGGCCGGACCAGCACCTTGCAGTCGGTGGCGGTGTCAGAGAAGGCGTCCCGGTCGAGCTCGGCGCGCAGCGCGTCCATGAACAGGTCCGAGGCGGTGATGCCCTCGCCCGAGAGGATCACCAGCGGCGGGTTGAGCAGGTTCAGCAGCGCCGCGATGGCCCGGCCGAGCGCCACCCCGGCCTGGGTGAACACCTGGCGGGCGTCCGGGTCGCCGGCGTGCGCGGCCGACACCACCTGCGACACCTTGGTGATCCGGCGGCCGGCCGCGGTGGACATCGCCGCCGCGATCGCCGAGTCGCCGACCACCGCCTCCAGGCACCCCCGCTTGCCGCAGTGGCACGGCGGGCCGTCCGGGTCGACGATCATGTGGCCGAGCTCGCCGGCCGCGCCGCCAACGCCGCGCCACAGCTGGCCGTCCAGCACCAGCGCACCGCCGACCCCGGCGCCGATGGTGACCAGTGCGAAGGTGCTGAAGCTGCTGCCGGCGCCGAACCACTGCTCGGCCACCGCCAGGGTGTTCACGTCGTTCTCGATCACCACCGGCAGGCCCATCCGGTCGGCCACCAACTGGCGCAGCGGCACGTCCCGCCAGCCCAGGAACGGCGACTCCACCACCACGCCGGTGGTGCCGTTGACGTGGCCGCCCAGCCCGATGCCGATGCCGAGCAGCCGGTCCCGCTGCACCGGCGAACGCTCCAGCAGGATCGAGGTCATCTCGGCGATCGCGTCCACCACGCCGTCCGGGCTGGTGTCGCGGTACTTCATCCGGTGCGCGGACTGCACCTCGGCGTGCAGGTCGGCAACCACGCCGACGATCTCGCCGTCCATCAGCTTGATGCCGAGCGCGTGGTGCCGGCCGGCGTCCACCTGCAGCGGGATCTGCGGCCGGCCCGGCACGCCGGCCTCCGGCCCGTTCTCGACCAGGTAGCCGTGGCTGATCATCGGCTTGACCAGCTTGGTGACCGAGGCGGCCGACAGCCCGGTCAGCCGGGCGGCATCCCGGCGGGACAGCGGGCCACGGGTCAGCACCGCCTCGAACAGGGCGCCCAGGTGGTGCTCCCGGTCGCCGAACGCTCGCGAACCGGACCCGCTGCCGAACCGGGCACCGGGAGCGACGGCCTCGGCCGGCTGGGCAGTTCCGGTCATGCCGCTGCGGTTCCGGTCATGCGGGTGCCTCGGTCATCTGGCAGGTCCCCGTCCTGGTCGTCGGACCCGGTGGCGGCAACCACTCGGGACGGCCGGGAGCGTAAGCCTCGTTGATTTCATAGGTCAAGCAATTGCGCCGATGAGGTTTCCAAGTCGTTACTAATCCATTGACGATCTTGGCCCATCTGACAGTTGTTGGTTGACGGACTGAAGCAAACGGGTCCAAACTCGCGCACGTCCCCATCGCAGCGGCGCTCGGCTCGCCGGCGCCGACCCCCTTCTCCCCTCCCGAGGAGTTCATCGATGACACGCCCCCGGCTGGTCATCCGCGCGCTGTCCGTGCTGGCTCTCGCAGCCGGCTCGGTCACCGCGGTCACGATCGGCACCGCGCCGATCGCGCATGCCAGCACTCCCACCGCCCCCACCACCGAGACCGCTCGCAGCCTCTACATCAACAACTGGTCGGACACCACCGGCCTCTGGATGGACTCGCAGCTGGCGCAGACCGACAGCAACACCCAGTACGGCCCGCGGCTGGCCGAACTGCATTACTCGCCGAGCGGCGCCACCTCGGCGTCGGCGGTCAACCAGATCAACGACTACACCGGCTTCTTCCGCGACGAGACGCACGGCATCAAGTACGACCAGGTGCACAACTTCGGTTCGGCCACCGGCTACCTCGACTCCGGCGGCGTGCTGCGCTCGGACTACGGGCCGTACAGCGGCACCGCCACCAGCGTGTCGATCGGCCGCGACTACGCCTTCGTGCCGAACCAGCACTTCGTGGTGGTGCAGTACCGGCTGCAGAACACCAGCGCGTCGTCGGTGACCATGAACGTCCTCGACTCGGTGCACCTGAACAACACCGGCGCCGCCGGCCAGAACGTGCACGCCACCTGGGACTCGACCCGCAACGCCGACGTGATCGACATGTCGGCCAGCGGCCAGTACCAGCTGGTGCTAGGCGCGCTGGGCGGCGCGCCGACCGGGCACCAGGTCGGTGACGACACCGTGTCGTCGCTGACCTCATCCACCGTGGCGCCCTGGTACACCTTCGACAACAACGGCACCCTGGCCAACAACGGCTCGGTGACCGCGATGAACGTCGACGCCGCGCTGAACAAGCAGGTGACGGTGCCGGCCAATTCGACGGTGACCCAGTCGTTCTACCTGGCGATCGCCTCGACCTCCACCGCCGCGCTGGCGGCCGCCGACACCGCGCGGGCGCAGACCGGCGACTACTGGCTGAACCAGACCACCACCTCGTACACCAACTGGCTGAACGCGGGCAAGCGGGTGAGCTTCTCCGACACCGGGCTGTCCACTGCCTACGACCGGGCGCTGGTGGCGATGAAGCAGTCGCAGAGCCCGGTGCTCGGCGTCTGGCCGGCCGCCACCAACCCGATCGCCTACGGCTACAAGAGCTGGGTGCGCGACTCGGCGGTCACCGCGATGGCGATGGACACCGCCGGCCACCACGCCGAGGCGGACAAGTACTTCCGCTGGCTGGCCTCCGTGCAGTACGCCAACGGCTCGTTCGGCACCACCTACGACAACTGGACCGGCCAGCACGTCAGCTTCGTCGAACCGGAGCTCGACAGCGTCGGCATCTTCCTGATGGGCTGCTACCGGCACTGGCAGATGACCGGTGACAACAGCTTCCGGGACGCGGTCTGGCCGCAGGTCGCCAACGCCGCCAACTTCGTCAAGAACGGCATCGCCAGCAACGGCCTCGGCCCGCAGGACGCCTCCATCTGGGAAGAGACCCAGGAGTACAACACCTTCACCCAGGCGCTATACATCACCGGCCTCTGGGCGGCCGAGGCGATCGCCACCAGCAAGGGCGACACCTCCGACGCGGATGCCTGGAGCGGCACCGTCGGCTCGATCGCGACCGCGCTGCAACGCTCGTCGTTGCTGTCCCCGGCCGGGCTCTACAACCAGCCGGATTCCTACTACAACCGAGCGGTGAACTCCGACAACACCGCACGCACCACGATCGACTCGTCCTCGGACATGCTGTTCGTCTCGGGCGCGGTGGACCCGGCCTCCAGCCGGGCCGGCAGTCACATCTCCAAGATCCTGGCCACCCTGACCCACGACACCTACGGGCTGGCCCGCTACCAAGGCGACAACTTCTACTACACCTCGCCCTACAGCCCGGCCGGCAACGAGGCGGGCGCGGCCGAACCCTCATGGCCGCAGATGACCATGTACGCGGCGCTGTACTACATCTACAACGGCAACCTCTCGGCGGCGCTGCCCCGGCTGACCTGGTACGCCAGCCGCACCGCGGTCGGCTACATGCCGCCGGGTGAGGCGGTCTCGAACGTCACCCAGAAGCCGATCATCTCCACCATGGTGGAGCCGGTGACCGGCGCCTGGTACGTGCTGGCCGCGCTGGCCTACACCGGCCAGGCCGACACCCGGATGTTCGCGCCGATCAGCGACGCGGGCGCCGAGGCCGGGCTGACCGTCAACTCCGGCACCACCGGGGACTGGCCGCAGTGGGGCCCGATCCCCTACTACGTCTCGCAGGTCGGCAACTCGGCCAGCGGCTCGTCCACCACCGACATCCGCAACGTGGCGGTGGCCAACGACGCGAACAACATCTACGTCCGGGTGGACAACGTGGCCGGCACCCTGCCCGGTTACAACACCGCCCCGAAGTTCGCGGTCAACGTCTACGCCGGCGACTACTCGGGCAACGGCGCCACGCCCACCTCGAGCACCGCGATGTACGGCAAGGCGCTGCCGCGACCGGCCGCCTACATGGTCGGACGCTGGTCGGACTCGGGGAACTACGCCCACTTCAAGGTCTCGGGTGGGACGTGGACGTCCGACTCGTCGATCACCTCGGTGATCGCGCCGCAGTGGGACACCACCACCGGCCGGATCGAAATGGTCATCCCGCGCGGCGCGCTGACCAGCGGAGCGGCCAACGACAACGCCATCGTGCCGATCACCATCGCCCTGGTTCGGCAGGATCCGTCCACGCTGGCGTGGTCGGAGGACGACACCATCACCATGCGGTACAAGCTCACTCCGGCAAACACACCGTGGACCTACGGCAACGTCCGGTAAGTTCACCCCGCTAGCCGTGCGCTAGCCGCTCGACCCGCCGGCCCCGTGGCATCCCCCCGCCCCGGGGCCGGCGCCTGTTTCGGTGCTTTGTGGGGCTTGATGTGCGGCTGACCGGGGGCGTCCAGCCCAGCGGTTAGGATGCTGGGGTCGATGAGGGCTGTGTCGTTCGGATGGATCCGGTCGACGAGCCGACCGCCGGACGAATCAGGGGTACCCCGAGCAGTGCGCCGGATTACAAGCTCCCGCTGGTTGCGGCTCGGTTTCGGGATTCTCGCCCTGGCCCTGCTGCTCTACGCGATCGTCGACCAGTGGCACAACGTCGGGCCCAAGCTCGGTGATCTGACCGTACCCGGGGTGGCGCTGAGCGGGCTGGCGATGCTGATCGGCATGGTCGCGATGCTCAAGACCTGGCAGGTCACCATGGCCGGCCTCGGCTCGCCGCTGCGCACCGTGCAGGCCGGCCGCATCTACTACCTCGGCCAGCTCGGCAAGTACGTGCCGGGCTCCGTGTGGCCGATGGTGGTGCAGACCGAGCTGGGCGCCGACGTCGGCGTGCCGCGGTCGTCCTCGGTGGTCGCGGTGCTGTTCTACTACCTGCTGTTCACCACCTCCTCGGCGCTGGTCAGCGCGGTCTGCCTGCCCTGGGTGACCCATCTGGTGCCGATCTGGCTGGCGGTGCTGGCGCTGGTGGTGGGCGTGGTGCTGATGGCGCCGCCGGTGGTGAACCGGCTGGTCGCGATCGGCATGAAGGTGCTGCGCAAGCCCAGCCGGCCGCAACTCACCCTGCGGCCGATCCTGGTGTCGTTCGGCTGGGCGCTGGTGATGTGGGCCTGCTTCGGCACCCACATCCTGCTGCTGGTGCACACCCTCGGCCACGACTTCAGCTGGCACCTCGCGCTGCTGTGCGTCGGCGGCTACACGCTGGCCTGGGTGTGCGGGTTCCTGTTCATCCTGGCGCCGGCCGGTGGTGGCATCCGCGAACTGCTGATCACCGCGCTGCTGGCCGGCACCATCGGGCACGACACCGCGTTCACGGTGGCGATCGTGTCCCGGCTGATGGTGACCGTCGGCGACCTGTTCTGGGCCTTCCTGGCCGCGGTCTCGCTCGGGCCGGCCAAGCTGCGGGAGCTGCGGGCACGCGGCGAGCGGCCGGAGGACGCCCACCCGCCGGCGCACAGCGCGGTCGGCTGATCCGCCGGGCCGACGCCCAAGCGGTCAGCTGAGTCAACTCATCACCGCCCGGTCCACCGTCTCGCGCAGCGCGGTGAACGAGGCCACCAGGGTGCGCCGCTCGGCGGCCAGCATCTCCTCGTCCGGCGGGCAGCCGGCACTCACCCAGGCATCGGAGAGGTCCATCGCCTCGGCGCGCAGCCGAGCCGCGGTGCGCATCGTGCCGGGCGGCACCCGGTAGACGTGCGCGTAGAGCGCGTCCAGGGCGTCCACCAGGTCCGCCTGCTCACCGGCGCCGTGCTGGTGCGCCCGGTGCACCCGCCACCACTCGACCTCCAGCTCGGCCGCCCGCTCGGGGTCCAGGCCGAACCAGCCGGAAGCCAGCAGCAGCCGGTAGAACCGGCGCATCTGGCGGCGGGCCGCCTCCGGGTCGTTGTCCGGGTACGGCGCCCACGCCTGGTTGGCGCGCAGCACGTACCAGGCGCCGAGCACGGTGCGTACCGGCCCCATCCCGAAGCCGGCCGCCACCATGGTCACCGCCGCCCGCAGGAACGCAGGCCACTGACGCCGGTAGTAGGCGACCCAGGCCGCAGACTCGGCCCGGCCGACCGCGACCGGGTCGAACGCTCGCACGCAAGGCTTCATCGCACACCCCCGTGCGGTCCATCATGACTGCGACACCACCTCGGACGGGAGGGGTCCGGCCATGGACGAACCGACCATCGACGCGGTGGCCGGCCAGCTGCGACAGCGGCTGAGCACGGTCGACGGCAGCCGAGCGCCGTTCCTCGGCACCTACCTGCGCACCACCGAGGCGGTCGGCGCGGCAGTGGCCGACGGCTCGTTCGAGGACCCGGACTGGGTGGCCCGGTGGGACGTCGCGTTCGCCGGTTTCTACCTGGACGCGCTCGACCGCGACCTGGCCGGCCAACCGGCGCCTCGGCCGTGGCGGCTGGCGTTCAGCGCGCCGGCCGGGCTGCCACCGCTGCGGCAGGTGCTGCTCGGCATCAACGCGCACGTCAACTACGACCTGCCGCAGGCGCTGCTGGCGGTGATCAGCCCGGCGGATTTCGCAGACCCGGTGCTGCTGGCTCGGCGGCAGCGAGATCACGAGCGGATCGACGCGGTGCTGTCCGAGCGGGTGGGCGCGGAGGATTCTCGAGTGCGGGATTCTCGAATGCGGGACGAGCAGAGCCGTACCGACCGGTTGCTGCGACCGGCCAACCGGGCCGCGTCCCGCCGGTTCCTGCGCGAGGCGCGGCAGAAGGTCTGGCACAACGCGGTCGAGCTGAACGCCGCCCGGCTGCGGTCCGAAGCCGGCTACCGCGAGCGGCTGGCCGAGCTCGAGGTGCTGAGCGCCGCCAAGATCGCCGACCTGCTGGCACCCGGCCAGGTGCTGCTGCGGCTGGCGGTCAGCGGCTTCGGAGTGCTGCTGCCACCGGCCTGAATCAGCTGACCCTGACCACCATCTTGCCGGTGTTGGCACCGCGCAGCAGGCCGAGGAACGCCTCGACCGCATTGTCGATGCCGGTCACCTCGGTCTGCTCGAACGGCAGCGAGCCGTCGGCCAGCCAGCCGGCGGCCAGCTCGGCGTACTCGCGAGCCAGGTGCTGGTGGTCTCCGACGATGAAGCCGCGCAGGGTCAACCGCTTGCCGATCGCCAGCGCCAGGTTGTTCGGACCGGGCGCCGGTTCGGTCGCGTTGTACTGGGCGATCGCGCCACAGAGCGCCACCCGTCCGTGCGGACGCAGCGCGCCGATCGCGGCCTGCAGGTGATCGCCGCCGACGTTGTCGAAGTAGACGTCGATGCCATCCGGCGCCGCCTCGCGCAGCTGGCCGGGCAGGTTCCCGGCCCGGTAGTCCAACGCCGCGTCGTAGCCGAACCGCTCGGTCAGCGCCCGGGCCTTCTCCGGGCCGCCGGCCGAGCCGATCACCCGGGACGCACCCAGCTTGCGAGCCACCGTGCCGGCCACCAGCCCCACCGCGCCGGCCGCGCCGGAGACGAACACCACGTCGCCCTCGCGGACCGGTGCCACCTCCTTCAGCCCGGCGTACGCGGTCAACCCGGTCATCCCGAGCACTCCGAGGTAGGCGGGTTCCGGCGCCCGCTGAGCATCCACCACCCGCGCCGAGCGGGCGTCCAGCAGCGCGTACTCGCGCCAACCCAGCCCGTGCAGCACCACCGCGCCGACCGGCACGTCCGGACTCTGCGAGGCGACCACGGTGCCGACCGCGCCGCCGTCCATCGGCCGGTCCAGCTGGAACGGCGGCACGTAGGACTTGACGTCGTTCATCCGGCCGCGCATGTACGGGTCGACCGAGATCCAGTCGTTGCGCACCACCAGCTGACCGTCGGCCGGGTCGGGCACGGTCGCCTCGACCAGTGCGAAGTCCGCCTGCCGGGGCTCCCCCACCGGCCGGGCGACGAGGTGAACTTCCTTACCGGTGAAGGGCATTCGCTACTACTCCGATTCCAGGGTCTTGACGATGTGGTCGGCCAGCGGGCCGGACGAGGCCGGGTTCTGTCCGGTGTAGAGGTTGCGGTCGACCACCACGTGCTCGCCCCACGGCTCACCCTCGACGTAGTCGGCGCCGAGCGCGACCAGCCGGTCCTGCAGCAGCCACTTCGCCTTGTCGGCCAGACCGGCCTGGCGCTCCTCGGCATTGCTGAAACCGGTCAGCCGGTAGCCAGCGAACGGCGAACTGCCGGACTCCTGGGTAGCCAGCAGCGCGGCCGGCGCGTGGCACACCACCCCGAGCGGCTTGCCCGAGTTCAGGGTTTCCACCAACAGCCGGGCCGAGGTCGGGTCAGCCACCAGGTCCTCCATCGGACCGTGGCCGCCCGGATAGAACACCGCGACGTAGTAGGCCAGCTTCACCTCGTCGAGCTTCAGCGGGGCCGCGAGTTGCTTGATGCTGTCGAGCTCCTTGGCCAGCGCCCGGGCGTTCTCCTCGCCACCGTTGGCGTCGGCTGCCAGGCTGGCCTGGTCGACGGTCGGCCGGACGCCGCCCGGAGTGGCGATCGCGACGTCGTAACCGGCTTCGGTGAACACCAGGTACGGCGCCACCAGCTCCTCGGCCCAGAAGCCGGTCGGATGCTTGCTGCCGTCGGCCAACGTCCACGAATCCGCTCCGGTCACCACGAACAGAACAGTGCTCACTCGGTACTCCCTCGTCGGTTCGGCCCGGTCGCCTCCCGAGTCTAAGCACGTTGATTCAGCGCTCACCGATGAGCAGATTTCACCTGGATTTGAGGTATTCCTCGATCGCGGGCTGGGACTCGGTACCCGGCCGCAGGATGAGCGCGCTGGCCGCGGCAAGCAGGATGAACGACCCGTAACCCAGGCAGGTGTCGCGCAGCCCGGCGTGCGGGATCACCAGGCCGGCGACGAGCGCCGGGATGCTGAAGCCGAGGTAGCTGGCCAGGTAGACGGCCGACAGCAGGGCGGCCCGCTGGTGCGTCGCGGCCAGCCGGCTCACCGAACGCAGCGCGCCGAGGAAGGCGGTGCCGAAGCCGGCGCCGGCGATCGCCGCGGCGAGCACGAACACGCCCACCGAGCCGGTCAGCACCGCGGCCAGGAACAGCACGGTGCCGGCCAGCAGTGCCCAGAGGCCGAGCCCGGTCATCCGCTCGGCGGTCAGGTCGCGGGCGGCCAGCGAGGCGACCGCGCCGGCGGCGCAGAACAGCCCGATCAGGGCGCCGACCACCGCATGATTGGTCTGGCCCAGCACCGAGCCGAGCAGCGAGCCGCCGACCGACAGCACCAAGCCGCCGAGACCCCAGGTGGCGAGCATGGTCGGCACCGCGGCCAGGAACGGCCGCCGGGCTGCCGCCGGCACCGCGACCTGCGGCCGGAGCGCGGCCAGCACGCCGGACACCCGCTCGACGGTTTCCGGCAGCACCCAGGTCAGCCCGGTCAGCAGCACGAACAGCACCGCCAGCAGGCCGAACACCAGCCGGGTCGGCGCCGGCCCGTACTGTACGAGCAGCCCGGTACCGACCGCGCCGACACCGAGCCCGGCGGTCGGCGCGACGCTGTTCACCAGCGAGCCAAGTCGGGAGCCGCCCGCCGGTTGCAGGTCGAGCAGGTACGCGGCCAGGCCGCCGATCGCGGCCCCGGTCGCCAGTCCCTGCACGGCCCTCGCGGCGAGCAGCCAACCGGTGCCGGTCGCCGCTAGGAACAGCGCCATCGAGATCGCCTCGACCAGCAGCGAACCGGCGAGCACCGGACGCCGCCCGACGAAGTCGGACAGCCGGCCGACGGTCAGCAGGCTGGCCAGCAGCGCCAGCACGTACACCGCGAAGATCACGGTCAGCATGGTCGCCGAGAAACCGAAGCGGGCCTGGAACACCGGGTACAGCGGGCTGGGCGCGCTGGAGGCGGCGAGCAGGGTGCCGGTGGTGCCGGCGACCAGCCAGAACGCCGCCGGACGGTCGGCTGTCGGACGGTCGTGCGTGACTGCTGCGGGCGCTGGTTCTGCTGCGGGCGCGGTGGGCATGGCTGCCTCCGATCGGAGTACCGTTCGAGTTGAATCGAACGGTCCAACCGGCCGCCGAACCCGGATTGTTCCAAGGAAGTCGAACTGTGATGGCCGCCACTTCTCGGATCTTCGATCACCCGGACCTTGCCGAGGTCGACCTCACCACCGTGCTGTTCGCGCTCAGCGACCAGGCCAGGCTGGACCTGGTGCGGCTGCTCGCCGAGCAGGGTCCGCAGACCGTCGCGCAGTGCCACGCGGTCGATCCGGACGCGCCGAAGTCGACCTTCTCGCACCACCTGCGGACGCTCCGGGAGGCCGGGGTGATCCGCAACGAGCCGACCGGCCGGCAGCGCGAGATCACCCTGCGCCGGGCGGAGTTGGACGAGCGCTTCCCCGGCCTGCTCGCCGCCATCCTCGGCTGAGCCGACCGGAGCAGCCTCGGCGGGACCTTCGGCTGTAGCTGGCGGCCGTGTTGGCTCCATACCGTCGCGGGTATCGGAGGGAGGCGGCCATGCGCAAGAAGGTGCTGGTGCTCGGGTCGAACTTCGGTGGGCTGACCGCCGCGCTCGCCGTGCAGCGAGAACTGCACGGCGACGTCGAGGTCACCGTGCTCTCGCCGGAGAGCCGGTTCGTGTTCAACCCCAGCCTGATCTGGCTGCCGTTCGGCAAGCGCCGGCCGGTGGACATCACGTTCCCGGTGGAGCCGACCTTCACCAGCCACGGCATCGACTTCGTCAATGTCGCCGCCGCCGAGATCGACGCCGACCACAAGCGGGTCCGCAGCGTCACCGGCACCTGGTACGGCTACGACTACCTGGTCATCGCGACGGGCTACCGAAACCGGTTGGACGCGGTGCCCGGCCTGGTCGAGCACGGGGTCACCATCACCACCCTGGACGACGCGGTGCGGGCGGGCGAACGGTGGCGGCGCTTCCTCGACCGGCCCGGCGACGTGGTGGTCGGCGCCGCGCCGGGTGCCGGGTGCTTCGGCGCCGCCTACGAGTTCCTGTTCAACATGTCGTACCGGTTGAAGAAGGCCGGGCTGACGCAGCGGGTGAAGCTGAGCTACGTCACCGCCGAGCCGTTCCTCGGCCACTTCGGCATCGGCGGGCTGCCGCACGGCGAGTCATTGCTCGGGATGTTCTTGAAGCGCCAGCAGATCGAAGCCAGGCTGGGGGCGGCCATCCAGCACGTCGCCGCCGATGCGGTGGTGCTCGCCGACGGCACCGAGCTGCCGTCTGCCTACTCGATGATCGTGCCGCCGTTCGTCGGCCAGCAGGTCACCCGGGCGGCCACCGCGCTGGACCCGGACGACAAGGGCTACCTGCCGGTTCGTCCCACGTACCAGAGCGAGAAGTTCGACGACGTCTACGTGGTCGGCATCGCCGCCGCGGTGGAGGTGCCCTGGCAGACCGCGGTGCCGGTCGGCATTCCGAAGACCGGCTACCCCACCGAGGTGCAGGCGCACACCGCGGCCCGCAACATCGCGGCGCAGATCCGCGGCGAGGCGCCGGAGCACCGCAAGACCTTCGCCGACATCCGGGCGGTCTGCGTGATGGACGCCGGCAACAACGGGGTGATCATCCTCGCCGACAAGATGCTGCCGCCGCGCAAGCACGGCCTGCTGATCCCGGGCCCGCAGGCACACGCGCTGAAGCTCGGCTTCGAGAAGTACTTCCTCTGGAAGGCCCGCCACGGCTACGTCCAGCTGCCGTGATGCCGATCCGGTCAACCACCCGCCACCGACGGCAGGATCAGGATCTCGCCGGCAGCCGGCACCGGGGTGTCGAGGTCGGCCAGCCGGCGGACGTCCTCCCCGTCGAGGTAGACGTTGACGTAGCGGCGCAGCCGCCCCTGCTCGTCCCGCAGTCGGAAGTCCAGTGCCGGGCACTCCGCGGCCAGCAGGTCCAGAACGGCGGCCAACGAAGCGTGATCGGCGTGCTCGATCACCACCGTGTGCCGGCCGTCGGCGTACTGGCGCAGGGCGTTTGGCAGTTCGACGTTCGACATCAGCCCGCCCCGACCTCGGTGGCCCGCACGCACAGCACCCCCGGCAGCCGGTCGGCGACCGTCCGCCAGGACTCCCCCTCGTCCGCGCTGGCGTACACCGCGCCGCCCCGGGTGCCGAAGTACAGACCGGCCGGATCGGCGCCGTCGCTGCACATCCCGTCGCGCAGCACGATGTCATAGAAGTCCTGCTGCGGAAGGCCGTTTGTGAGCGGCGTCCAGCTGTCGCCGGCGTCCTCGGTGCGGTAGACCCGGCAGGCCCGGTCGGGTGGCAGCCGCTCGCCGTCGGCCTGGATCGGCCAGTTGTAGGCGACCCGGCCCCGGCTCGGGTGCGCGACCATCGTGAAGCCGAAGTCGGTGGGCAGCTGGTCGGCGATCGACTGCCAGCTGCGGCCGCCGTCCTCGCTGCGATAGACGCCGTGGTGGTTCTGCAGGTAGAGCAGCTCTGGGTCGGCGGCATCACGGGCGACCTTGTGCACGCACTGGCCGAACTCCGGCCATGGATCGGGCAGGAAGTACGCCTTCACCCCCTGGTTCGACGGGGTCCAGGACCGGCCGGCGTCCTCGCTGCGGTAGACCCCGCCGGTGGACATCGCGACGGTGATCCGGTCCGGATCGGTCGGGTGCGGAAGCACGGTGTGCACCGCCTGGCCGCCGTACCCGGCATCCCACTGCGGCCGGTGCGGGTGGTCCCAGAGTGCTCGCACCAGTTCGAAGTGCGCACCGTTGTCCTCCGAGCGCCAGAGCGCACTGGGCTGCGAGCCGGCCCAGACCACCCCTGGCTCGGCCGGTGACGGGGTGAGCTGCCAGACCCGTTTCAGGGTCGCGCCGGTGTCGACCGGAAACCGCAGCGAACCGCCGTCCGGCTGCTGCCAGCTGGCACCGAGGTCATCACTGGTGAAGATCGACGGACCCCAGTGCTCGCTAGTGGCCGAGACCAGCAGCCGTGGCGTGTCGCCGCGCACGTCGATGGCGACCGAGTAGATGCCGTTCATCAGGAACTGTGGCTCGGACAGTTGCCAGCTCAGCCGGTCGGCGCTGTGGGCCAGGAACAACCCCTTGGCGGTGCCGATGGCAAGGAGAAAGTCGGTCATGGGCGCAGCCTGGCACACCGCACCGACAGTTATGAAGAGTTGCGCGCGTCCGACCCGAACCGCACCTGACAGGATGAACGCCATGCTGCATGGAGAACTGGTCATCCTGCGGGCCCGGCATTCCGACGACGTGCCGGTGCTGCACGCCGAGCTCTACGAGGATGTCGAGACCCGGTCACGAGCCGACAACCGGCCCTGGCGGCCGCTCGGACCGGCCGCCTCGCCGTACCTGATCGGCGAACCGTCCGACAATGCCGCGGTGTTCTCGATCGTGCAGCGGGCTGACGGCGAGCTGGCCGGCGAGGCACTGCTGTGGGCCATCGACCTGCACAACCGGTCGGCGCACCTGGGCATCTCGCTGCGGCCGGCCCACCGCGGTCGCGGCCTCGGCGTGGACGTGGTGCGGGTGCTAGTCCGGTACGGCTTCGCAGTGCGCGGCCTGCACCGGCTGCAGGTCGACACGCTGGCCGACAACGCCGCCATGATCGCCGCGGCCCGAGCGGTCGGCTTCACCCTCGAGGGCACCTTCCGCAAGGCGGCCTGGACCGTTGACGGCTTCGTCGATGAGGTGGTGCTCGGCCTGCTCGCCGAGGAGTGGAACGAGGGCTGACGCTCTCCGGGCTAGCGCGACCGGTGCCGGGGAAACTCGATGACCTGCTGGAACGTCGGACGGTTCTGCCAGTCGATCGCCGGCTGGCCGACCACGCCGAGCGCCCGGAACTGGATCGCGTCGAACTGTGGCATGGCCTGCCCCGCCGCGGCCGAGGCGGTGGACGCCGTCCAGCTGGCCACGTCCGAGCGGCCGTTGGCCTTGACCAGCGCCTGGTAGGTCGTGGTCAGCGCCGCGTCGACAGCCGCCGGGCAACTGGCCGGCCCACCCCGGCACTCCCGGTCGGTCAGCTCCGGGCCGAAGCCATCGGCCGGCGACTGCCCGAGCAACTGCTGCAACGTCGAGACCAGGTAACCCTCGTAGCCACCGTCGTAGGCGCTGCCCAGGTGCGCACCGCCGGAGTTGGGGGTGTTCACCCACTGCATCGGCAGCACCGCGTACCCGGTGCCGGTCGCGCCGCCGGTCGAGCCGACGCCGCCGAGGCCACCGCCGGCCAGGATCGGGTCGTACAGCGCCCGGATCAGGTTCGGCATCAGCTCGTCAGCGATCGCCACCGCGGCGGCCTGCTCGTACTGGCTGTCCCCCGGCACCGGCTTGCGCCGGTGCGCGCCGGCGTCCACCCACGACTGCAGCTGGGCCAGCATCGCCGACACCCCGGCCGGCTCGGCACGTCCCTGCAGGTACTGCAGCAGCAGCGGCAGAACTGCCACTCCGTCCAGATCCTGGCTGGCCGCGGTCTCCATCGCCTGCACCACCTGGGCCCGGGTCAGCAGGCCGCCGTGTGCGGCGAACCCCTGCTGAAGTTGCTGAACCAGCAGGATCGAGCGATACACCTGGCCGTAGCCGTACTGGTCGTCGGCGGCGGCGAAACCGGGCGCGGGCTTGTTGTTCCAGCTGACGAAGAATCCCTGCGCGGGATTGGTCTCCTGCACGTGCTGAGCAACCGGCAGGTACCCCTGCCACTCCGCAACGCCGGTGCCCCAGGCCGGCAGCGACGGGTCGACGTCGGCCGGCCGCACCGGGTCCAGGCCGCTGACGAAGTAGCCGGTATCGCGATCGTCGGCGTAGAACCAGTTGAAGGTGTAATCGATCTTCGCCGCCGCCGCGGTCCAGGACGCCACGTCGTGGGTGACGCCGGGGTCGCCGAACTCGCGGAAGCCGACCGCCGAGTCGATGTCGTGGTTGAACGTGGAGCGCTGGTTCACGATCGCCACCGGCCGGCCGTTCACCGTCGTCCAGCCCTGCACCACGCCGTGCCTGGTCAGGTAGACGACGTGATCCAGCCGGGCCGGCGCACCGACCCCGCCGGGCTTCGGCAGCGCTGTCTCGCTGAACACCTCGCGGGTCATTGGCAGGCACTGCCCGTCGAACAGGTAGTAGGCACCCTGTGGCTGCGGGGTACCGCCGGCCGGATCGCAGACCTGCTCCACCCGCTGGTCGATCAGGTCGCTGCCAGCCGAGGTCGCCGACCAGGCGTAGTCGCGGCCGCGCCCGAGCTCGACCAGCCCGGTGCCCGGGAACGAGGCGCCGGCCGCGTCGTAGTCCGGCGCGTGCACGTCCTCCTCGGCCAGGATCTGCGGCGCGAAGTACGAGACCTGTGGCCCGAACACCGCGATCGGATGGCCCGATGCGCTGTGGTCACCGTTCACCACCAGTGCGTTGCTCATGTGCTCGGGCATCGCATCGAGCGCGTGGATGATCGACAGCGCGGTCGGGTTCGGCTGCTGCAGGTTGCAGTTCGGGTCGGTGGAAACCGGACCGCCGGTGAGCGGCTTGCCGGCGTCCGGCAGCGCGGTGGTGGCCGGGTCGACCGTCCCCGGCGAAGTCTCGTACGGGAAGCTCTTGTCCACCACCGTGGTCGGCGCCAGCGGGTCGTTCGCGGTGCGGAACTGCTGAAACGCCTGGTCGCCGGCTCCCGCGCCGAGGGTGTCGCGCAGGTACTGCAGCAGGTGCGCGTTGGCCACCTCGGCGCCGCCGCCCTTGCCGAAGATGCCGCCGATCAGCCCGGCGATCGCGACCACGTCGCTGCTGCTCCAGGTGGTCGGCAGCAGACCCGGCACGGCGGCCGCGTAATCCGCCGGCAGCAGCGTGGGATTGGTCCGGGTGGCAGCGATGTAGGCGTTCACCCCGGCGACGTAGCTCTCGATCATCGACTTGGTGAGCTCGCCGGAGACGCCGTTGTTCTGGGCCATCGCGTCGATCTGGGCCTGCGCCTGAGCCGGCGTGTAGGGCGCGAGCAGCAACTCGTCGTGGTCCATCTGCTCGAACTCGCAGGACGCGCCGAGGAACGACGCCAGGGTGCCCTCGCCGTAGTGGCGCAGGACGTCCATCAGGAACAGCCGGTCCTCGGCCTGGGCGTAGCCGGCGCCGAACGCTGCCGACTGGTCGGTGCTGCCGTAGATGTGCGGCACGTCGTGGGTGTCGCGGTAGATCGTGACTCCGGTGCCCGCGCTGTCGGAACGGAGCTGCTCGGTGCGGACGACGTCCGCCGCCTTGACCCCGAACGACTCGTCGTCGAAGTAGTTGCCCAAGCTGGCGTCGGTCAGCGACGGGTAGCCGTAGAGCAGGTTCGCGTACTTGCCCAGCTGGTCCTGGCTGGCCGCCGGCCGCTGCTGGGTGGTCTCGAAGAGCGCGAGATCGGTCGCGTTCACCAGCCCGTTCTCGCCCGGCGGCAGGATGCTCATCGCCTGCCCGTCCGCGTAGTCGTTCGCCCGGTAACCATTCGGGACGCCTGCCGCGGCCGCCGGTCCGGCGCCGGACGGGGCCAGCACGCCGACCACGGTCAGCAGGGCCGTCGCCGCGGCTGTCATTGAGATCCGAGCGTGCCGCACTGGTACCTCCAGGAGGGCTCTGCCTAGCAAAGGGCGGTGCTACTGGTTGGTAACGACCGGTTGGCCGGCCGGTTGCTGGTGTTCTGCCGGCAATCCACGAGCGGGGGCGCCGCTGATCTGAGAGCGTGGCGCCATGGCGATCACCGTCCGGCCGATCAGCGAGGCGCTGTTCGACGACCTGCAGACCGTGTTCGGCACCAAGGGTCAGGCCGCGCACTGCCAGTGCCAGGGGTACCGGCTCAACTGGTACGCCCAGCACTCCGACAACGTGGCCGGTCGGCGGGAACTGCTGCGCGACCAGGCCGCCGAGGGGCACGGGTTGCTGGCCTACCTCGACGACGAGCCGGTCGGCTGGTGCTCGGTGGCACCGCGGAGCGACTACGGCTACCTGCGCCAGACCACCTGGCAGGGCCGCACCGAGGATCGCGCCGATCCGAGCATCTGGGCGGTCACCTGCCTGGTGACCCGGGCCGGCTACCGCAAGCTCGGGGTCAGCCGGGCGCTGGTGGCGGCCACCGTCTCACTGGCGCGCGAGGGTGGCGCGCGCATCCTGGAGGCCTATCCGATGAAACCGGCGCCGGGCAAGGACGTGACCTGGGGCGAGTTGCACGTCGGCAAGCTCAGCAGCTACCTGGCCGCCGGCTTCCAGGTTGTGCACGAGCCGTCACTGCGCCGGGCGGTCGTCCGCTACGGGTTCGACGGCTGACACGCCTCGAGACACCGGACGCAGCCCGGACCGTCGTCGCGCCAGGGGGTGCCGGCCGATGCCGTGCAACGGCTGCCGGATCGCACCCAGCCAGCGAGGAACCGGGCCAGGAACCTGACGCGGTGCCAGCGGGTGAAGTCCACCCCTCGCAGGTCGCGCCACAGGTCCAGCGGGGTCACCGCCTGCTCACCGCCGGGGAGCGTCGCCACCCGCGGGACGTCTCCCCAGGCACCGAGTTCGCCGAACCGGCAGCGTAGGAGCCGGTACTGGTCGACCGGGACCGCACGGTGCCGTCCGCCGCGGAGCGCCTCCTCCGCCTCGTTCCGCAGCCTGCCCTGCGTGTAGTTGAGCCAGCCGTGAAGGGCCTCCGACTCGTCGAAGACGCTCGCATGGTCGTCCGCGGCGCCCGATCGCCGCAGGTTCGCCGCCGCGGTGTCGGCCCTCGCGCGCAGCTGGATGCCTTCGCGCCCGCGCACCTTCGCCGCCACCTCCGCGAGCAGCGCCGAGGCGCGCTCACTCCGCCAGCGGTCGATCCGGTAGCTGACATCGGGTGATCGGGCCATGTGGGTGAGCACCCGCACGTAGGTCTCCAGGATTTCCAGCTGCACCGTCGTGGAGACCTCACCGGTCGGCGTGACGAAGCGTTCGACCGCTGCCCAGCCGTCCCGCTCCGCACGGATGAACTGTCCGCGAATCCATCGGACGGCCACGGCCCGCTCGGTTCGTCGGGCCACCGCGTCGGCGGAATCGCCTGACCGGGCCAGTTCCCAATGCCTGCCGGCCGCTCGGTAGCGCCCAGTTCCCCACAGCGCGTCGGCGATCAATTCGTGCTCCGCAGCCGTCAGCGCGGGCTTGGCGCCGAGCACCTCGACGGTTCGCTGCCGGAACCCCATTCGGGCATGCAGGGCGGCCGTCGCCCGGGCGCGCTGGCCGGTGTTCGAACTCAGGCTCGACCGCCACGGTTCGGGCGCGGACCCATCGGCCACCGCAGGCGTCGCTGGCAGCGCCCAGGCAGAACCGAGTTGCCGGGACAGCTCGTCAAGAGGTCCGACGAACTCGAAGACGTGCGCTCCGGCCTCGCGCGCCTGCGGGAGGTAACCGGCTGTCGCATCAGCGCCAACCCGGTTCGCCGCTGGCTCGGCCGCCCAGCTGTGCCAAGCCACGATCTTGTTCGAGAGCTGCCGCAATCCTCGCCGGAGCAGGTAGGGCCGCACGTCGAAAAAGTCAGATCCGCTGTAGCCGACGAACACCAGCGCGCGCACGCGTTCGTCGGAGAGCACGCTGTCGAGCTGGGCCTGGACGTCCTCCGGCAGGCCGTTCTCGATCACGCTCAGCCGGGCGCCCAGGGCCGCGAGTCCGGCTCCCCCGTCCGTCGCGTCCAGCGCACCGTGAAAGTGCACCGGGGGTTCCGGAACGGACAGTCCGGCACCGCTCGCCGCGCGTTCCACGCAGGTGTCGAAGTTGGCGGTGATGTGCCGCCCGCCTATCGCCAGATGCCCGGCAAAGAAAGCATGATGGGCGTTGGGCGGCGCGACTGCCAGCGCACCCAGGGCGTCTGACAGCAGTTCCAAACCGTACACGCCGACGGCCGTATCGAGGACGGTCTCCAACCGAGGCCTGGCAGCCGTCTGGGTGAGCCCGAGCCGGCGGTAGCGGCGCTGAAGGTCTTGGTACACCCCCGGTTCGAAGTAGGCGTCGAGCACCCGCTTCGTGAGCTCCGCCCCGAGCGGGGCGCCCGTCGGCAGGTCCCGGGAGATACCGGCGCCGGACCAGAACACCACCGCGTCCGGATCGAGCTCGGCCAGCCTCGACAGATCCAACGCCGGCGCTCCCGTCCGCTACCTCGTCCCGTCGGCCGGACGTTCCACCATCCCACCGCGCCCCGGCCAGGCCTCCGTTATCAGAAGGTACAGCTGGCGTCGACGCTGACACGCTGGCCCCGCCCGACACCGTGGCACCGGTTTCGTCACGGTTCAGAAAGCCCCTTGCGTATTGTCCGTTTCGGGTGTTTGCTGCGTCTGCACGATGATCACCGCTGGCCCCCAGCCGGCTCCCCCGAATCGCCCCGGCCGGGTTCCCCAGTGCGGTCACGCGCACGGTCCCCGACTGCTGTCCGGACCCGGATGGGTGGCTGCGGCCACCCGGTTCGAGAGGCGAATCCCCCATGCCTGCAATGCTTTCTTCAACCAACCCGGGCAGCCGCCGGGCCGCAGCGGCCGGCGCCGTGTTCGGCCTGACCGCCTCGGCCCTGGTCGCGGTGGCGGTCACCGCGCCCGCAGCGGAGGCGGCGACCAATCCGACACCGGCAGCCGGCGCCCGGCGCAGCGCGGCCCGGCTCTCGTTCGCCGTATCGGGCACCGGCTCGTTGACGGTCGACGTCGGATCCGGCAACGCGATGTTCACCGATCAGCTGCTGACGCTGCCCGGCGTCCGCGACGACGTGCCGATCACGCTGTCGTACAACTCCAGCGTCTGGAGCACCTCGACCCCGTCCGCGGTCACCGGGGACACCGGATCCGGCTGGGCCATCACCGGTTTCGACCAGCGGTTGGTCAGCAACTCCGACAGCAGCGTCACCTACTACGGGCCAGGCGGCCTGACCGGGGTCTTCGCCAAGACCACCAGCGGATACAGCGCGCCCAGCCAGTTCCGAGCCGACCTGGTGAAGACGACGTCCGGCTGGACGTTGACCGGCCATTCCAGCCAGGAGAAGCTGACGTTCGACTCGAGCGGCCGGCTGACCGACGAGGCCGACCGGGACGGCAACGACACCCAGTACAGCTATGACCCCTACTCGGGCGCCCCATTGCAGATCGTCGCCTCGCGCGGCACCTCAGCGGCCCGCACCGCACACCTGACTACCAACGCCAGCAAGCAGATCACCAGCATCTACGAGACCTCGGGCGGCACCACCCGCACCGTCTCGCTCGCCTACACCTCGGGCGGCCACCTGGCCTCGGTGACCGATCTGACCGGCGGGGTAACCCAGTTCAACTCGACCGAGGAAGGCGCCAGCACCGGCGGCCCGGACAGCGGCCAGGTCAAGACCATCATCAATCCGCTGGGCAAGAGCACCTGGCTGGCCTTCACCGGCACCAAGGTTGCCTCGGTGTCGCAGTTCAACCCGCCGATCGACGGCGGCGCCGGCGAGTCGAAGACCAGGCTGGCGTACCCGTCGTCGACCCAGACCCTGGTGGCCGACCCGACGACCGACCAGTCCCAGGCGGTCTCGACGGTGCCGCACACCACATACAACCTCGACAGCACAACCCAGTTGGTGCAGGACGCCACCGACCCCGACGGCAACAAGACCTCGGCGACCTACACGCCAAACACCAACATCAACACCACCCAGACGGCCGGCGGCGGCAACACCAGCTACAACTACGGCAGCAACAGCGGCGAGTCGCTGACCCAGGTCAGCTCCCCAGGCGGTGCGTCGTCCTCCGCTTCGTACGGCAACTCGGGTGCCAGCGCCTACCTGCCGTCAGCCACCACCGACGATGCCGGCAACGCGTTGAGCCTCACCTACGACAGCAACGGCAATCAGACCGACACCGCGCAGGGCGCGTCCGGCCCCAAGGCGCACGTCGAGTACAACGGCGACGGCACCCCCAAAACCTCTGCCTCACCGGGCGCGGCCGCCGGCGTGGTCACCAGCTACAGCTACGACAGCACCCACCAGCTGACCGGCATCACGTCGCCGACCAACAGCAGCCTGGGCGCCCGCAGCTACGGCTACGACGCCTTCGGACGGTTGCACACCGCAACAGACGGCAAGGGCGACACCATCACCTACGCCTACGACAACGACGACCGCATCATCGACGTCAGCTACAGCGACGGCACCCACGAGGTCGCCTATACCTACAGCAAGAACGGCTTGGTGACCAAGCGGGTCGACGGTTCCGGCACCACCACCTACAGCTATGACGATCTCGGCCATCTGCTGTCCACCCTGAACAGCGCGAACGGCCACACCGTCTCCTACACCTACGACCTGGCCGGCGCCCAGGCCAGCGTCACCGACGGCCTCGGCACCACCAACTACCACTACGACAACGCGCACCAGCTGATGTCCATGAGCTACCCGCAGGGCACCAGCACGCTGGTCACCCACTTCGCCTACAACAGCGACCGAAAGCGCACCGACGCCTGGCTGCAGTCGAACGACGACCACTCGGTGTGGGCGGCGCACGAGCACTTCAGCTACGACAAGTCCGGCCGGATGATCGCGGTCAAGGGCGAGAACGGACCGGCGACCGGGCCGACCACCGTCGAGGACGAGACGCTCTGCTACGCGGCCGGCACCGCGCCGCAGTCATGTTCCTCGGCGCCGACGACGGCCGACCGGTCGAATGTGCAGTCGACCTACGAATCGGTGTCCGGTGAGACCAACACCTACAGCTACGACGACCACAACCGGCTGACCAAGGACGTCGTCACCGGCGGCTCGAACCCGCGCACCTACAGCTACGGCTACGACGTGGCCGGCAACCGCACCTCGGCTTCGGTGACCGGCAGCAGCCCGTCCAGCCAGTCGTTGAGCTACAACGACGGCAACCAGATCAGCAGCAGCGGCTACGGCTACGACGGCGCCGGCAACCTCACCACCAGCCCGGCGCGCACCGCCACCTTCAACGCGGCCGGCCAGCAGACCAGCGCCACGGTGAGCGGGAACAAGTCGACTTACACCTATGCCGGCACAAACGCCGACGAGGTGCTGACCGAGAACATCCCGAACGACCGGCAGTACAGCCTTACCTACGGCCGGCCTGACGGGAACGGACTGCCCGAGGTCGATTCGGTGACCGCGGCCGGGGTCGGCACCGGCTACGTCCTGTCCGACAACACCGGCCAGCCGATCATGCTGTCCACCAGCAGCGGCAACACCGAGCTCTACCTGTACGACGGTCTGCACAACCCGGTCGGGCTGTCCACCAGCTACAGCACCACCGCCCAGGCCTTCCAGTACGACCCGTACGGCGCGGTGATCTCGTTGAACAGCCCGAGCTACTCCTCGACCTACGAGAACCCCTACGTCTTCGGCGAGGGCATTCGCGACCGCGCCACCAACGAGGTGAAGTTCGGCCGCCGGTTCTACAACCCCACCACCGGCAACTGGACCCAGCAGGACACCCTGAACGCGCCACTCGACCCGCACAACGCCAACCGGTACTCCTACGCCGGTGACAACCCGATCAACAACACCGATCCGACCGGCCGGGACTTCCTGTCGCTCGGGATCAACCTGAACCTGGGTCCGGTGCACCTCGGGGTCGGGGTGGACATCGGCGACGGCGGCTTCCACCCGTACGTCCAGGCCGGTGCCGGAGTGTCGGCCGGTGCCAGCGACTCGCCGATCTCACCGTCGGCGTCGTTGAACTCGGGCAGTGCCTCGAGCGGTGGCAGCGTCGGCGCCAGCGGCTGCGTGGCCGGCGCTTGCTACGGCACCGGCGGACCATCGGTCGACCTGCTGGGCGGCACCGGCGCCAGCGTCGACGCCACCTACACCTTCTGACATCGTCCCGTACCTTCTGACAACGCCCAGTCTGAGAGCATTTGACCCATGAGCCATCTCATCGCAGCCGACCTGCTCGCCCGTCCGACCAACACCGGGCACAGCCAGTTCGGCGCCGGCGGCACGATCGCCATCATCGTGATCGTCTGCATCATCATCGCCGTCGGACTGTTCATCAAGCGAAGTCGCTGACACTTCGCCCCCGCGAGCCCGGCCCGCTGGTCTCGTCCAGCGGGCCGGGCCTGTCTGGAGTGCTGATCTTGGTGCCGGTCACCGCACCCGCGCGGATGCGTTAGGCTGGTGACATCGACTCGTTGAGTTCTCGCCGCGAGTTGTCCGTGCGTCGCAGCGAATAGCACCCGCTCCGCGCGTAGTCCACCCGAAATTCGTCGGGCCGGGGCTGTCGGTGAGGCACCACACAGATAGTGATTCTCTTGAGTTCTGCTGCGCAATTCAGCGCCATCGGCGTGCCCGCCAAGCTGACCGCCATCCTCGCCGACCTCGGCATCGACACCCCGACGCCGATCCAAGCCGCAACCCTGCCCGACTCCCTCGCCGGCCGGGACGTGCTCGGCCGGGGCCGTACCGGTTCCGGCAAGACGTACGCGTTCCTGCTGCCGCTGGTCGTCCGGCTGTCCGGCGGCCGGGCGGCCCGGCCACGAGCGCCGCGCGCGCTCATCCTCGCCCCGACCCGCGAACTGGTCGGGCAGATCGAAGCCTCGCTGGCGCCGCTGGCCAAGGCGAGCGGGCTGAGTTACCTCACCGTCTTCGGCGGGGTCAGCCAGCACCCGCAGGTCACCGCGCTCTCGCGCGGGGTCGACATCGTCATCGCCTGCCCGGGACGGCTCGAAGACCTGATCCGGCAGAAGCACTGCACCCTCTCCGCGGTCGAGATCACCGTGCTGGACGAGGCCGATCACATGGCCGACCTCGGCTTCCTGCCCGGGGTGCGCCGGCTGCTCAGCCAGACGCCGGAGGACGGTCAGCGACTGCTGTTCTCCGCAACCCTCGACAACGCGATCGACACCCTGGTCCGGCAGTTCCTGACCCGTCCGGTCACCCACCAGGCCGACTCGGTGCAGGCGCCGGTCACCGCGATGTCGCACCACGTGCTGCACATCGAACGCGAGCACCGGCTGTCGATCCTGGTCGACCTGACCAGCGCGCCGGGCCGCACGGTGGTGTTCACCCGCACCAAGCACGGTGCCAAGGGCCTGGCCCGACAGCTCAACCGGGACGGCGTACCCGCCGTCGAACTGCATGGCAACCTCAGCCAGAACGCCCGCACCCGCAACCTCGACGCGTTCCATTCCGGCGAGGCCAGCGTGCTGGTCGCCACCGACATCGCCGCGCGCGGCATCCACGTCGATGACGTGACGCTGGTCGTGCATGCCGACCCGCCGGCCGAGCACAAGGCCTACCTGCACCGCTCGGGCCGGACGGCGCGCGCCGGCAACGCTGGCACCGTGGTCACCCTGATGACCGCCGAGCAGGTGAAGGACGTCCGCGACCTGACCCGGGCGGCGGGCATCTCGCCGACCACCACCCGGATCAAGGGCGACGCGCACCCGATCCTGGCCGAACTGGCTCCGGGTGAGCGTTCGCTGCCCGGTCCGTTCAGCCCTGTCGCAACACCGCAGCCGACAGCCTCGGCCAAGCCGCGGCAGCAGCGCCGCCGGTCACCCCGGGGCGGCGGGCAGGCCACGGTCGGGACCACCAAGCCACCGGCGAAGTCCACCCGCTCGTCGGCCGACAAGCCCGCGGCGCGGAGCGGCGGCAGCCGCCGCTCGCCGGCTCGCAGCACGCCTGGCAGCCGGCCGCACAGCGCCGCGTCCTTCAGCACTGGGCGCCGCTGAACCTGTTGAGTGCCGCTGTGGTTGCTCGCCGGTCAGGGACGGCCGTCGAGCAGCCATTGGGCAAGGCCGGCCAACCCGGCCGCGTACCTGCCAAGGTCGGTTACCTCGCCGTGTCGGGCGACGATGCCGAGCAGCAGACCGACCGCCTCGTCGGTCCGTCCGGCCTCATTGAGGGTCAGCGCCCGAAACACCTGGACCGACTCCGAGTCCGGGAACCGTGCCCTGGCCTGGTCGAGTACCGCCAGCGACGCGTCCAGTGCCCCCAGCCAGCGCAGCGTGCTCGCGTACTGGCACAGGCAGCGCCGCAGCGGCTCGCCGTCCAACCCTAGGCCAAGCGCTCGCTCGTAGAGGCCCTTGGCCTTGGTCTCATCGCCCGCGCTGTCGTAGGCACCGGCCACCTCGTAGGTCAGCACCGGGTGGTCGGGGTGCTGGGCCAGCAGTTGCTCGAAGTAGGCGATGGTCGGCGCCATGTTCTCGCGATCCCGCCGTTCGTAGCCGAGGGCGATTGCCTCTTCCAACTCCGGGGTCAGCGCGGTCACCCAGTGAGCCTACGGTCCCGCTCCATGCCGGATCTATCACACCGATTAGGTCAATGCGTCTAGAGACGCCCTGGTTTCGGACGGTTACGGTGCATCCGGACATATCGGGTGACGAAGCTTCGTCTGCTCGCCTTGATATTGCGACCCACCGAATACCGATTGGTTTGTGATATTTTGGGCGGAGCGGGAATGTCAACCGTTGTTCCCGCGCGCCTGCTCGGGGGTTCTATGCGCGAAGATGCACGGCAACAACTAGCCGATCTTGTGCACAAATGTGCCGAGGGTACTGGCGGCGTCGCTGTCGTGCAGGGCGTGGGCGGCATGGGCAAATCGACCATACTGCGTGAGGCGCTGGTCAGTGCTGAGGCGCGCGGGCTGGCGACGTTCGCGAGCGCTGTCCGCCAGCAGGACATCTACGCCCCGCTGGCGCCACTGTTCCGGGCATTCGGTGACCCTACGTTGCTCGATGGCGCGCCATCCCCGAACACGGTCGCCGAATTCGACCAGGTGATGAGCCGGTTGGAGCGGTTGGCGATCGCCACGCCGATCGTGGTCGCGGTCGACGACATCCAGTGGATCGATCGCCCGACCTCGATGGCGCTGACCAGCGCAGTCGACGAGCTGACAGCGGCGCCGGTGCTGTGGCTGTTCGCGAGTCGGCCGGTGGCTGGCGGCACGCCTGCGAACTCGATGCTCTCGTGGTTCGCCGAACGCGCCGTCGCCAGCATCGAACTGGGGCCGCTCGACGACGCCGAGGTGGATCAGATGATCGGTTCGATCCTGCACGCGACGCCTGGCGCAGGCCTCACCGAGATCGGCGCACGCTGCGGCGGCAACCCTTACCTGATCGGCCAGTTCCTGCGGGCCTTGGTGCAGCAGGACAAGGTCGAGATCGCAGACGGTGTCGCCACCTTGCGAGGCGACCTGATCACGCCGGGCCAGCTCGACCTGATGTCGCTGGGACTCGACCAGATCTCCCCGGCCGCGCACCGCCTGGTCAGCGCCGCGTCGGTCTTCGGCCGCCCCTTCACCCTGCACGAGGCCAGCGCACTGTCTGAGTTGACCGTCGCACAAGCGGTCTCCGCCGGCGACGAGGCGATGCGGGCTGGTGCCCTGATTCCGTATGACGACACCAAGCTGACGTTCAGCCACGAGGTTACCCGCGAGCACCTCTACCAGTCACTGGCCAAGCCAGTCCGCAACGCCCTGCACCTGGAGGCGACCCGACTGCCGAGCAGCAGCCCGCACGAGCCGGCCAGCCACCTCGACAAGATCGCCGCCGAAGGCCAGACGATCGCGTACGGAATCCTGGTCGAGACCTCCGCCGCGCTGGAGAACAGCTCGCCCTCGGTGGCGGCCGACCTGCTCATCCGCAGCCTGGGGATCATGTCCAGGGAGAGCCCTGACCGGCCGGAACTGGTCGTCCGCGCCATCAGACTCCTCGTTTCCAGCGGCCGCTTCGACGAGGCCGAGGCGATGGAGGCCAATGAGGTCGACGAGAGCTTCTCGCCGGAGCACCGGGCCAGGGTTCTTCTCGGCATCGCAGAATCTCTCAAGCATCGCGGCAAGGACCATGAGGCCGTAGCGATCACCACTCGTGCGCTCGCGCTTCCCGGACTGCCGGACTACGACCGCGCCGATCTGCTCGCGCTGCGGGCGCACGCGCTGATGAACGACGGCGGCACCGAGAGCGAGGCCAGCGAGGCCGCCCAGGAGGCCCTGGAGGTCGCCGAAGCCAGCGACAACACGCCGGCACTGGTCTTCGCCCTGATCGCCAGCAGCGTGGTAGCCCGCCAGGCCGGCCAACTGACCGATGCCGTGCGGCATGCCGAAACGGCGGTGGCGTTGTCGAAGAACGATCCCGCCAGCCGCCGGCTGCATGCCGAGCGCTGGTTGGCACGCATCCAGCTCGCCACCGATGACCACGTCAAGGCGGCCATCACCCTCAACGACGGACAGCGCGCCGCGACGGCTCTGGGCACCATGTGGACCCAGCCGATGTGGCACCACGACCGCGCCGAACTCTGCTTGTTCCGCGGCCAGGTAACCGATGCCCTGGTCGAGGCCGAGACCGGGCTACGGGTGGCGGACGTGTTGTCCGGCCATGCCCTGGCAGTACCGCTGCTGATCATGCAGGCACGGTGCCAGGAACTGATGGGCGACCTCGATACGGCAGAGGAATCCCTGAACCGCGCCAAAGCGCTGCTTGATTCGGGCGTCGTCGCCAACCCGAGCGTCCTGCACTGGGCGCGGGTCAATATGGCCTCGGCACGTGGTGACTTCGAGCAACTGCCGAGGCTCATCGCGCGGGCCGCGCCGAGAATGCCGGATCGCCGCTCGCCGCTAGTGGCAAACGGTTCCTTGGGCATTCAGGTGATCCGGGCGCTGCTGGCCGCCGACGAGCGCAGGCTCGCCGTCCACATCGCGCGGCTGTTTGCCGAGACCGCGGCGGACAACCCGGGAGTTGCGTCGAGGCAGGGTTTGGCCTTGCATGCCGCGGGTCTGCTCAAGGAGGACGTGACCCGGCTCAAGGCTGCCCAGTCGGCGTACAAGAAAGCCGGATTCAAGGGGCTGTACGGCTGGCTGGCCCTCGACCTCGGCGCCGTGCACGCGAGGCAGGGCCGAACGCAGGAGGCCGACGAGGCCCACAACCTGGCGGGCCGCCTCTTTCTCGAACAGGGTTCGATCGGCGCCTACCGGGTCGCGACCGCGCAGTTGGAGGTGAGCCGCCGGCCGATCATTCCGCAGACCGTGGTGGACGACCCGTGGCTGACGCTGACCAAGTCCGAACTGCGGGTGCTGAAGCTCATCGTCACCGGCATGTCCAATCGCGAAGTGGCCGACCATCTCGTCCTCTCCCCGCACACGGTCGACACGCACCTGCGTCACATCTTCGAGAAGATCGGCGTGAACAGCCGGACCCGGCTCTGCTCGCTCTATTTCTCCCGCCACGTGAGCCGGGAGCGGCCGGTGTCCTGACGCCACGACCCGGGGGGAATATCCCCTGAACGCGTGATGCCGCGTCGTTGCCTTCGGCGACAGATTGAGGGAGTGCCCTCGTCGTCGAGGAACAGGTAGCGAGGAATGAGGACTGAGCGCGTGCAACAAGTTCCGGTGGTCGTGGTCGGAGGTGGACCAGTCGGGATGATGGCAGCTCTCGAGCTTGCCCATCATGGCGTCGAAGTTCTGCTTGCGGAGCAGAACCCGGGCCCCACCGCCCATCCCAAGATGGAGTTCACGAACCCCCGCACGATGGAGCATCACGCCCGGCTGGGGCTAGCCGACGACATCCGGCGCGCCGGCGTGGGGCCGGAGTACTCCTTCGACGTCGTCTGGTCGACCGGCTTGACGGGTGAACGGCTGGGGGTCTGGCACCAGCCGTCGATCGCGGACCAGTGGCGTGAGATCCGGGAGCAGAACGACGGCAGCCGCCCGAGCCAGCCCTACCAGCGGATCTCGCAAGCCCAGCTCGAGCCGGTGCTGCTCGATCGGTGTCGGCGTCACCCGCTGATCACGGTGCGCAACAACTGGCGATTCACCGATCTCGACCAGGATTCCGACGGGGTGACGAGCAGGTTCGAGGACCTGGCGTCCGGTGGCCAGCACGAGGTCAGATCCCGCTATCTGGCCGGATGTGATGGGGCCGCCAGCGCGGTCCGGGGTTCGGTCGGCATCGGCCTGAGCGGTGGCGGCATCGCGGACGGACCCAAGGGCGACATCAGCGCCCTTCCGGCGGTGTTCTCGGTGACCTTCCGAAGCTTCGACAAGGACGTGCTGTTCCGCCACGGCTACTTCTGGCATCAGTTCACCAACCGGTACGCGCTGATCTCCCTGGATGAGGCCGGAACCTGGTCCATCCACGCCCTCAACCCAGCAGACTTCGAACCGCCTCCGGCCGACCCGGCGGCGTGGATCCGCTCCCTCATCGGTATCGATATCGCCATCGACGAGGTGCTCGTGACCTCCCGGTGGGTGCCGCGCTACGTGATCGCCGATCATTACCGGGCCGGACGGGTGCTTCTCGCCGGTGATTCGGTGCATCAGATGTTCCCGGCGGGGAGCCACGGCATGAACACCGGCGCCGGGGATGCGGTCGACCTCGGCTGGAAGGTCGCCGCCCTGATCAATGGCTACGGCGGGCCGAACCTGCTCGAGAGCTACGAGGTGGAGCGCCGCCCGATCGGCTTGCGCAATATGGCGATGTCCCGCCAGCACCTTGAGGTGCATCTGCAGCACATGGAGCGACACCACTCCGGAGCGACGCCTGAAGAGCTGGGCAAGTTCCTGGCGAGCGAGCCGGGCGAGAACCTCTACTTCGGCATCTACCTCGACTACCGGTACGGCAGTTCTCCAGTGATCTGCTACGACGACACCGACACCCCGCCCAGCGATCCGTTGCAGTACGTCCCGAGCACCCGTCCGGGTTCGCGGCCGCCGAGCCTCTTCCTGGAGGACGGCAGCCAACTCTTCGATCAGCTCGGCCGCGGCTTCACCCTTGTCGACACCGTCGGAGACGGTCGGGCTGACGCGCTGCTCGCGGCCGCGGCTGACCGGCGGATGCCGCTTCATCACGTCGTGGTGAAAGACCCGAAGGTGCGTCGACTGTGGGAGCGGGACCTCGTCCTGGTGCGGCCGGACCAGCACGTCGCCTGGCGTGGACAGCACTCTCCCGCCAATCCGCACCAGGTCATCGACCACATCCGAGGAGCCAACGGTGTCGACGCGTGATCATTCCGTCCGGCAAGGCAGCAACACTTACGAAGATCAGGAGCTATCGGTGACTACGCAGCCAGCAGACCTCAACCAGATCGAAACGGAGTCGACGACCGTCAGGCTGCGGATGATCCTGTTTCTGGTGTGTGCCTGCCAGTTCATGGTGATTCTGGACTCTTCCATCGTCAACGTGGCGCTGCCCTCGGTACAGCGGGACCTGGGCTTCTCCGGCACCGGCCTGGCCTGGGTGGTGAACGGCTACCTGTTGACCTTCGCCGGTTTCATGCTCGTGGGTGGGCGTGCGGCGGACCTCTTCGGCCAACGGCGGACCATAGTCGCGGGCCTGGCGGTGTTCTCGGTGTCGAGCCTGGTGGCCGGCCTGGCAACCACGCCGGACGTGCTGGTCGGTTCCCGGATCGTGGAGGGATTCGGTGCTGCGATGCTGGCTCCATCCACCCTGGCCGTGATCAACACCTACTTCACCGGCGGGGGCGCGCGCGCGAAGGCGTTCGGCGCCTGGTCGGCCTCTGGCGGTTTGGGCGGCCTGGCCGGCACGGTCGTCGGCGGCGCCCTCACCACCGGTTTGTCGTGGCGCTCGGTGTTCCTGATCAACTTGCCGATCGGGGTCGTCCTGATCTCCGTGGCGGCGCTTTCGCTCCGCGCGGTGCAAGGCGCGCGTGGTGAGTCGCTGGATCTGCTGGGTGCGCTAACCGGTACGGCGACCCTGGCAGCGTTGATCTACGGGGTCATGCAGAGCACCAGCTCGGGGTGGACGTCGCCACGCGTTGTGGTGCCCCTGATCCTGGGCGTGGTGCTGCTGGCGGTGTTCCTGACGCTGGAGGCGCGGGTCGCGAATCCGCCGATGCTGCCGCTGCGGTTGTTCCGCATCCGCAGCGTGGCCGTGGCGAGCGGCATGCTGCTGCTGTTCGGTGGTGTCGCGATCGCCATGTGGTACTTCACCTCGCTGTTCATGCAGGACGCGCTCGGATACAGCGCGTTCCAGTCGGGCATGGGCCAGACGCCGGCGGCGGTACTGTTCGTCGTGGTCGCCCGGTTCGCGGCAGGCCTGCTGCCCCGCCTCGGCGCGCGCAAACTGCTGCTGGCGGGTTGTGCCCTCCTGGCAGCGGGCTTCGGCTGGCTGTCCCAGGCAGACGCCGGCAGCAGCTACCTCGGAAACATCCTCGGCCCGACTGTGCTGATCGCCTGCGGCATCGGGCTGACCTTCCCGACCCTGATGGCCGTGGCGACGATCGAGGCGGCCCGCGGCGAGGCGGGGATCATCGGCGGGATCGCCACCACGGCGAGCCAGGTCGGCGGAGCGGTCGGGTTGGCCGTCCTCGCCACCGTCGCCACCGCCCGTGGGAAGGCAGCGCACGCACACATGCCAGGAAGCCCGCTCGGATTGAGCTACAGCTCGGTTTTCTGGATGGCCGTCGGACTTGCCCTGGCCATCGCGTTGTTGACCGTCCTGCTGCCTGCGCGGCGCGCGGAGGACTGACCCCCGGGAGCGCCTGGCCCGGACGCTCGCGATCCGCAACGTGAACGAACCCCCAATCACACAATGCCACCGGACTGGTCCGGTGCAGCAACGGCAGAGGAGCCGTCATGACCGATGGATTCACCTTGGAGCCCGGCGCCGGCAGGCGGATCGGCACTCAGGTCACCTTGAAGGTCGGCGAGACCCAGACTCCCAACCTGTTGGCGGTCGAGTGCAAGTTCCCGCCCGGTTTCGACGTGGGAGCACATATCCATTCCACCCACGAGGAGATCTTCTACGTGCTCGAGGGAGAGGTGGAGATGTTCGCCTTCGAGCCGAAGGTGCGCACGATCGAGCCGGGCTCCTGGACCGACTGGGAGTCCACCGAGGGTGCTCGCGCGATGCGCGCGCAGCCCGGCAGCGTGATGTACGTGCCACGAGGAACTCCGCACGGCTTCCGGAACCCCGGCAAGGTGCCGATGCGATTCCTCATGGTGGCGACACCGGCCGGACACGAGAACTACCAGCAGGCGATCGCGGACCTCATGGCCAATCCGCCGGAGGACGAGGAAGGGCTTCGCCGGGCGGTCGAGAACATCCGCAAGCACCACCACACCGAGCAGTTGACGCCGGTGGTCCCGGTGATGGACGACCTGTGACGGGAACCGCCGCCACGTCGCCCAGCAGTGCGGCGGTGCGGCAGTAGCCGCGAACCTCTTCGCCAGCGGACGTGGCCGCCGGGTCTCCGGCGGCCACGTCCGCTTCGGCCTGTGGTCGAAAGGCCTGTGGTCGAAAGGCCTGTGATCGAAAGGCCTGTGATCGGTCGGCCCGTGAACGAAAGAATCGCCCGGCGCACGTCCCGAGGTCGCTCGGGGGACGTACGTCGGGCGATTAGCGGCCCGTAGGGCGATTAGCTCGGCCCGTAGGGCGATTAGCTCGGCCCTCAGGCCTCGCCGCCGCCCCACGCCCGGGCGATGTCCATGGCCTGCCCGGGGTTCAGCCGGGGATCGCACAAGCTGGTGTAGTGCTCGGAGCTGAGCCGGTCGGCGTCGTGCGGGCTGGTGACACATTCGCGCACCTGGAACGGCGTTGCCTCCAGATGCAACCCGCCCGCGTGCACCCCCGCCTCGGCGGCGGCCTCAGCGAACCCGACGACCTCGTCCCGCACCCGGTCGACGTACCTCGTCTTGAGGCCGCGGACGGTCACGACCGTGTTGGCGTGCATCGGGTCGCAGAGCCAGATGACCGGGTGCCCCGCTTCGCGTACCGCGCGCATCAACGGAGGCAACGCTCCCCGCACCAGCTCGTTGCCCAGCCGGGCGATCAGCGTCAGCCGGCCCGGAGTGCGATCCGGGTCGAGCCGCTCGCACAATCTCATCAACGTCTCGATGGAGACGCCTGGCCCCACCTTCACCGCGACCGGGTTCGCCACCCTCGCCAGCAGGCTGACATGCGCTCCTTCCGGATCGCGGGTCCGGTCGCCGATCCACGGCCAGTGCGTGGAGGTCAGGAACGTCCGCCCGTCGCTGTGCTGCCGCAGCAGCGGAACCTCGTAGTCGAGTACCAGCGCCTCGTGGCTGGTCCAGGTGCGGCAGCCGCTGATCTCGGCCTGGGAGTCCAGCCAGGCCGCACCGCGCGCCGACCAGCTCAGGGCGTGCAGCAGCCGCAACGGATCGTGGCACCGGGCGCCGGGATCCGCCGTTGCGCCGTTGATCATCATCCCGCGGAAGACCGGGAGCTTGACGTCACCGACCGTCTCGTACGGTGCCGAGCGAGGTTTGGCGAACTGTCCGGCGATCCGGCCGACCCGCTCGGTCGGCAGCCCCGATCGCCAGCTCATCACGGTGGCGAGGGTCTCGATCTGGTCGAGCTTGCGAGAGAGCACCGACGGCACGCAATCGGTCGGCCGCTCGGCACAGTCCCCTGCCTGCAGGACCTGTCGTCTTCCCGCGGCGACCTCGGCCAACCGCTCGGCGAGCACCATCGTGTCGGACGGGCGGGCGATCATCGGCGCCGCCTCGAGTTCGCGTCGTACCCGGGCGGCTAGCCAGGGATCGACCCAGCTGGGCTGCTGCGGCACCTTCGGGGCAGGAGTGGTCAGGACCGTGGCCACGAGCGGACTCCTCTCGGGTCGGGCAAGATCCGGTTTTCGTCAGATCCCAACGGTCGGTCCGCGGCTGCCTCGCCGCATCACGTGGCTGCGTGATCTCGTCTGCTGGATAACGCGTTCCCGTGATGTGGCTGCACCACGCAGCGGGTTGAGTCAAGTCATCGACAGCGTCTACGGAGAGAGCGACTGGTGACCAACACATTCGTACTCGTACACGAAGCCTGGCACGGCGCCTGGTGCTTTGAACGCTTCGTCGTCGAACTCGCTTCCCGGGGCATCGCCGCGGTGCCGGTCGAGTTGACCAGCCACGGCGCCGACAGCTCGGCGGTCGGAGATCTGACCTCCGACGTCGCCGTCGTGCGCGCCGCCATCGACGAGATCGATGGTCCGGTCACCCTGCTGGGGCACGGGTATGGCGGCTTGGTCATCGCCGACGCGGCCGACCACCCGTCGGTTGACGAACTGGTGTACGTCGCGGCTTTCCTTCCCGGCAAGGGCGACAGCCTGCTGCGCCTGACCGGCGGCGGCACGGCGCCATGGCTTCACCGCGGCCCGGACACCGTAACGGTGCAACCGGATCGGGCAGCCGGGCTGTTCTACAGCGAGACCGCCCCACAGGTCGCAGCCTGGGCAGCCGCCAAGTTGCAGCCGCAGTCGCTCGCCTCGTTCGAGACCGAGGTCCAGAGCGAAGGCTGGCGGCACCTGCCGACCACCTACCTGGTCTGCAGCCAGGACGCGGCTCTCGAAGTCCGGGCGCAGCACGCGTGGGCCCAGCAGGTCAGCGACTCCCGCCCGGACTCCAAGGCTTTGGTCATGTACTCCGACCACTCCCCGTTCCTGTCCCAGCCGGACGAGCTGGCGGAGATCCTGGTACACGGCCGGGTTCCGGCTCCGGTGGGGGTGACGGCGCGATGACAACGGTCTTGAAGTTCGGCGGAACCTCGCTCGCGACACCGGACAAGATTCGAAGCGCGGCCGAGGTGGTGATCCGCGCGGCTGCCGACGGTGCCGTCGCGGTGGTCGTCTCCGCGATGGGCAGCACCACCGACGAGCTTCTCAGTCTCGGTGAGCAGCTGGGTGCGACGGTGCCGAGCCGCGAAACCGATCGATTGCTTGCCACCGGTGAGCTCGTCTCGGCCGCTGGGCTCGCGATCACCTTGACCGCCCTCGGCTGCCCGGCCCGCTCGCTCTCCGGCGAGCAGGCCGGGATCGCGGTGGACGGACCGCCCTCGGAAGGCCGGATAACCCACGTCGAGCCGGCCGGCATACTCGCCTGCTTCGAGCGCGGCGAGGTGGCCGTGATCGCGGGGTTCCAGGGCATCGACCGCAACGGCGAGCTTCGCACGCTGGGACGCGGCGGTTCGGACACCACGGCAGTGGCGATCGCCGCGGCGCTCGGCGTGCCGGATTGCCTGATCTACACGGATGTCGCCGGGGTCCACTCCGCCGATCCACGGGTGGTGAAGACCGCACGGGTTCGTCCCTCCCTCCCTCGCAAGGTGATGGCAGAGATGTCCTTCGCCGGCGCCAAGGTGATGCACGCCCGGGCCGTCGAACTAGCCGAGGCCCGCAACATCGCCATTCACCTGCGCAGCGCTGGTGAATCGACGGCCGCCGGCAGCATCATCGGTGCGGCCACCTCGATGCCCGGTCTGGAGGACCTCGGTCCCACCGCGGTGGCACATGACCTCGATGTAGCGCGGGTGCTGATCAAGGCGCCCACGCATCAACAACGACTGGCGATCGAGGTGCTCGGCATCTACGGACGCCACGTGGCGCCCATCGACCTGGTCGCGCGCTCGGGACAGGGCGAGAGCGAGTTCCGGATGGGTTTCACCATGCGGGACCAGGACGTCGCTCGGTTGCACGACGAACTGGCGGACCTGGTGGCCGCGGCCGGCGGCGAACTCCTCATCGACCGGGCGGTCGCCAAGGTCTCGCTCGTCGGCCACGGGCTCGGCAGCCGTCCGGCGATCGTCGCCCGGATGCTCGAGTTGCTCGGCCGCGAGGGCGTGCCAACCAGCTGGATCTCGTCGACCCCGATGCGGGTCTCGGTCGTCGTGCCGCAGGACCGGGCCGGAGACATCGTCCGCGTCCTGCATGACGAGTTCGAACTGCATCTAGCAGAGACCCCGGGAGGGTGATCACGTCATGTTGAACATGGATTTCGGCAAACGTGTCCGCATGCGACGGCTGCAGCGCCATGAGCAGGGCCGGATGCTGGTGGTTCCGCTGGACCATTCCGTCACCGACGGACCCGTGACCGGTGGCCGCCGGGTGAACCAGCTGGTCGGGCAGATCGCCGCCGGCGGCGCTGACGCCGTGGTACTCCACAAAGGCGCCCTGCGATACGTCGACCCCGCATGGTTCGACACGATGGCGCTGATCGTCCACCTGAGCGCGAGCACCATCCACGCGCCGGACCCCGACGCGAAGTACCTCGTCGGGACGGCCTCGGAAGCGCTGGACCTCGGCGCCGACGCGGTTTCGGTGCACCTCAACGTCGGCTCGCTGACCGAGGCACGCCAAGTCGCCGACCTGGCGCGGGTGGCCGCTGACTGCAGCCGCCTGAACCTGCCGTTGATGGCGATGGTGTACCCGCGTGGACCCAAGGTGACGAACCCGAAGGACCCCGAGCTGATCGCGCATTCCGCGATCCTCGCGGCCGACCTCGGCGCCGACCTGGTCAAGGCCGTCCACCCGGGCAGCGAGGAGGCGATGGCCCAGATCACCCAGGCCTGCCCCGTCCCGGTGATCGTCGCCGGCGGTCCGGCCAAGGACCCGGCCGCACTGGAGGCCTACGTTCTCGCGGCGCTGCGTGGTGGTGCTGCCGGCGTGGCCTGCGGCCGGAGCGTCTTCGAGTCACCGGACCCGCTGTCCGTGGTCCGCGACCTGTCGCGCGTCATCCACGCCCGGGTCGCCGACGAGTTACCCCGGCTGAGCGCCGTGACCGTCTGAGCAGAGTCGCCCCCGTTTAACCCGGCAAACCGTTTCGAGAGGACATCACATGAAGTACAGCTGGCTCGACATGCGCACGCCGCACCCCGCCGCGACCGCGATCCTGGAGGAGGCCGTGCACCAGAAGCTGCACGGCGTGGTGGTCAACGACCCGAAGGACGTCAAGGACCTGCCGCCGACCGTGAAGCGGATCGTCAAGGCCAGCGACGGCAAGATGCCCAAGAACCTCGCCGGCGTCGACATCGTCGTGGTCGATGACAAGACCTTCCCCGCCACCGCCGAGTTGAAGCTGGAATACCCAGGCATCAGTTTCGGCCGCTACGTCAACATCGTCGATCCCGCCACCCTGGACGACGCCTGCCGGGCCGCGCGCATCGAGGAATGGGCCGTCCTGGAGTTCAAGGACCCGACCAAGATCCCGCTCGAGATCGTCATTGCCGCCGGCGCCGCCGGCAAGGGAGCGATCATCACGGTCGCTTCCGACGTCGAAGAGGCGCAGATCATCGCCGGCGTGCTCGAGCACGGCTCGGGCGTCCTGATCGCCCCCAAGGCGGTGGGCGACGCCACGGCCGTGCAGGCCGCGCTGAGCAACGGCGTCGGCGAGATCAAGCTGGTCGAGCTCAAGGTCACCGGCATCACCCACGTCGGTATGGGCGAACGCGCCTGTGTCGACACCTGCACCTACTTCAAGCAGGACGAGGGCATCCTGGTCGGTTCGCATTCCAAGGGCATGATCCTGTGCGTCAGCGAGACCCACCCGCTGCCCTACATGCCGACCCGCCCGTTCCGGGTCAACGCCGGCGCGATCATGTCGTACACGGTCGCCAGCTCCAGCCGTACCTCGTACCTGAGCGAACTGGTTGCGGGTAGCAAGGTGCTGGCGGTCGACGTGAAGGGCCAGACCCGCGAGGTGACGGTCGGACGGGTCAAGATCGAGACCCGGCCGCTGCTCTCCGTCGACGCGGTGAGCGCGGACGGCACCAAGGTCAACCTGATCCTGCAGGACGACTGGCACGTCCGGGTGCTGGGCCCCAACGGGGTCGTGCTGAACAGCACCGAGCTCAAGCCGGGTGACACCCTGCTCGGCTACCTGCCGACCGAGGACCGGCACGTCGGCTACCCGATCAACGAGTTCTGCCGAGAGCAGTAAGCCGGATGCCAGAACCGGGGGAAGTCGTCGACTTCCACGTGCGCCTGGCCCCGCGACCGGCTGCTGGGGAGGCACTCCTGGCCGGCATGGACGAGCTCGGGATCACCGCGAGTGTGGTGGTCGCGGGCGGTCTGGTACGGCCGGAAGTGCTCTCCCGCCAGCTGCGCGACGGAGGTTTCGTCAGCGGGGATATCGACAACGCGTCGGTGCTGAGCCTGGCCGAAACCTCCGGTGGGCGGCTGCTGCCGTGCTACTTCGGCAACCCGCACGGCGGCCTCGCCGCCTACCGCGAGGCCGGGTCCCGGTACGTCGGTCTGGAACTGAGTCCGGCCGTGCACGGGATCCGGCTGGACGCGCCCGTCGTCGCCGACTTCGTCTCGGTCGCCGGCGAGCTGGGGCACTGGGTCTACGTCGTCTGCATCAACCGACCGGGTTGCGACGTGCCGGCACTTGCCGACCTCGCCGCGCAACACCCGGAGGTGACGTTCGTGCTGGGCCACCTCGGCTACGGGAACATCGACTTCCACGGGCTGGGCCTGGTGGCCGGGCGGCCGAACGTGGTGGTCGAGACGTCCGGTGGTTACAGCAGCGTCCTGGCGTTCGCCGTTGCCGAACTGGGCAGCGACCGGGTGCTGTTCGGCAGTGAACATCCCTTGCAACATCCGCGGGTCGAGCTGACCAAGGTCGAGGTGCTCGACCTGCCGCCGGCGCAACGAGCCGCGGTACTCGGTGGAAATGCCCGCCGACTCCTGATGGGGAGACCAGATGAATCTAGGAATTGACGGGGGGTTCCCCCAACTCGGCGACTGGAAGGACCAGTCGGAGCTGGCCAAGATCCAGGAGGCGCAGCTCGACACCACCCTGGGCTGGGCGGCCAACTCACCCTTCTACCGATCACGCGGGCTGTCCGGCCCGGGCTCGGACCCGGTCAAGACGCTGGCTGCGCTGGCACCGACCAGCAAGGCCGATCTGCGCGCGGCGTACCCGTTCGGGATGCTGGCGGTGCCCAAGGCCGAGCTTGCGACGTACCACGAATCGAGCGGGACGGCGGGGCAGGCGACACCGTCGTACTACACCGAGCGGGACTGGATCGACCTGACCGACCGGTACGCCCGCAAGTGGGTGCCGATCACGCCCGAGGACACCTTCCTGGTGCGCACCCCGTACGCGCTCATGGTCACCGGGCACCTGGCCCAGGCGGCGGCCCGATCAAGGGGCGCCACCGTCGTCCCGGGAGACAACCGATCGATGGCGATGCCCTACTCCCGGGTGCTGCGGGTGCTGCACGACCTTCAGGTCAGCCTGACCTGGTCGATGGCAACCGAGACCCTGATGTGGGCGGCGGCCGCGCGAGAGGCAGGGCTTGATCCGGCCGTGGACTTTCCGGCGCTCCGAGCGGTGTTCGTCGGCGGCGACGCGCTCAGCGAACGCCGTCGGACCCGGATCAGCGAGACCTGGGGCGTCCCGGTGGTCGAGGAGTACGGCTCGACCGAGACCGGCAGCCTGGCCGGAGCTTGTGCCCTCGGGACGCTCCATCTGTGGTCCGACCGGGTGCTCTTCGAGGTGCTCGACCCCCGGACCGGGGAGCTATCCCCCGAGGGCACCGGCCAGTTGGTCGTCACTCCGCTGTTCCGCCAGGCAATGCCGCTGCTGCGCTACAACCTGGAGGACGACGTCACGATCTCGTCGGAGCAATGCCCGTGTGGTTGGCCGTTGCCGACCGTGAAGGTCTTCGGGCGGTCTGCCTTCACGCACCGGGTAAACGGGGTGCCCATCACCCAGGACGTCCTCGACGACGCGGTGTTCTCGCTTCCGCTCAGCGACGGGGTGACGTTCTGGCGGGGCCGGGCGCGGCCGGATTCGCTGGAGATCGAGATCCAGGTCGACGGGGCCGGCGGGGCGGCCGTGGCCGATCGGCTGACCGAGATCGTCCGTGCGTCGACGTCCGTGACGCCCCGGGTGACCGCGCTGCCCCGTGGTTCCCTGGTGCCCCGGGAAGTGCTGACCGCGACCGCCGACGTGGTCAAGCCGCGTGCCCTGTTCGGACCGGACGAGCCCTGGGACAAGGCACTCACCTACTACTAAAGGAACCGATGATGTCCCTGATGCACGGGACCACCGCCGAAGGCGCGGGTGTCCTTGACGACGTTGTGATCGTCGGAGCCGGGATCGCCGGTCTCACCCTTGCGCGTTCACTGGCCCGGCGTGGCGTGCGGTGCCGGATCGTGGAGCAGGCTGACTCGTTCGGAGAGGTCGGGGCGGGGCTGCAACTCTCGCCGAACGCAACTCGAATCCTGGGCCGTCTCGGTCTCGGCGAGCGACTTGCCGAGGTCGCCGTTCGCCTGGAGGCGGTCATCGTCCACGACGAGACGGGCCGGGTCGTCCACGAGATGGAACTGGGCGCTGCCTGCGAGGAGCTCTACGGAGCCCCTTACCTCGCGATCCACCGGGCTCGACTGCATTCCCTGCTGGCGCAGGACCTTCCGGGCGTCGAGGTCGCCTTCGGCGACCTCGTCACCGGGGTGTCACAGCGCTCCGACGGCGCTCGGATCACCCTGGCCTCCGGTGCCTCCTCGACTCATCGGCTGGTGGTCGGCGCCGACGGAGTGCGTTCACAGGTGCGCAATGTCATCGCCGACGACGCGCCGACCTACTCCGGGCACTCGATGTTCCGGGCGTTGGTGCGAGCGGAGTCGACACCGTGGCCGACCTCGCCGGCCTGCGTGCGGGTGTTCGCCGGTCCGGGTCAGCATTGCGTTTCGTATCCGATCGGAAACGGCCTGGTCAACATCGTCGCGACCGCGCCGATGGCGGATTGGGTCGCCGAGTCGTGGTCGCACACCGAAGCACCCGAGACATTGCAAGCGGCATACCAGGGCTGGGCCGCGCCGGTGGTGGAGTTGCTCGGCGCCATCACCGAAACCCAGCGATGGGCGGTCTTCGAACGTCCACCCTTGCACCACTGGTCAACGGCCAGTACCACGTTGGTCGGGGACGCCGCGCATCCGATGCTCCCCTTCATGGCCCAGGGTGCCAACCAGGCCATCGAGGACGCGATCAGCCTGGCTGCTTGTCTGTGGAGCGTGCCGGCCATCCCGCTGGAGACCGCGCTGAGTCGCTATGAGGCAGCCCGCATCGCACGCACGACGCAGATCCAGGAACGGTCCCGCACCAACGTTTCCCAAGCCCGCAACGAGACGGGGGGACCTCGTCCCCGGGAAGCCCTGCGCGGCCAGGAATGGCTGTTCGGCCACGACGCCGAACTCGCCGCCTGCCTGCAGGCCGACGACGCGGAACGGCAGCCGGCATGGCAGGGGTAGCGATCGTCACCGGCGCCGCCGGTGACATCGGCCGATGCGTCACCGCTCGGCTGCGGAGCATGGGCCACGAGGTATGTGCCGTCGACCGGGAACCGTTGAGCCCCCCGGTCAGCTGGTCGCGCCAGGTCGACATCACCGACCCCGCCGCGGTGGAGCGGCTGGTGTCCGAGGTCGAGACGGAGCTCGGCCCGATCGAGGTACTGGTCAACGGAGCCGGCGTCCTGCGAACCGCGCCGGTGCTCGAGCTGACCAGCCAGGACTGGTCGGACATGGTCGGGGTGAACCTGTTCGGCACCATGCAGCTGTCGACGGCGGTGGCGCGCCGGATGGTGCCACGGGGTGGCGGGGTGATCGTCACCATCGGTTCCAACGCCGGCACCGTGCCGAGGATGGGGATGGCCGGCTACTGCTCGTCCAAGGCCGCGGCCGCCATGTTCACCCGCTGCCTCGGGCTGGAGCTCGCCGCAGCCGGAGTCCGGTGCAACATCGTGGCGCCCGGCTCGACCGAAACAGCCATGTTGCGCAGTCTCTGGACCGACGAGACCGGACCGGAGACCACCCTGCGCGGCTCGCTCGACCAGCACCGGCTGGGCATTCCGCTGGGACGGATCGCGACCCCCGACGACATCGCCGAGGCGGTCGCCTACCTCGTCTCTCCGGCGGCCCGACAGATCACCATGCACACGCTCACCGTCGACGGTGGCGCAACCCTCGGAGCCTGACATGACGTCCACCACCAACGTGCGCGCCTCGATCCCCGCGTACCAGCTGCCGACCGAAGATGACCTGCCCGCCAACGTCGCGTCCTGGACACCCGACCCGGCTCGCGGGCTGCTGCTGGTCCACGACATGCAGCGCTACTTCCTCGACTTCTACGAGTCACCGGCGATGCGGCAGACCGTGGTCTCCAGGGTCGCGAATCTGGTCCAGGCCGCCCGGCGCCACGGAATCCCCATCGCCTACACCGCGCAGCCGGGCAGCATGACGCCGCGCGAACGCGGCCTGATCGCCGACTTCTGGGGCACCGGCATGCGGGCCAGCGAGGAGGACCGCAGCATAGTTCCGGAGTGCGCGCCGGCGGACGGCGACATCGTGGTGACCAAGTGGCGCTACAGCGCCTTCCACGGCAACGACCTGGGACCCCGGGTCGAGGCGACCGGACGCGACCAGATCATCGTCTGCGGAGTCTTCGCGAGCATCGGATGCCTGATGAGCGCCTGCGATGCGTTCAGCCGGGACCTGGAGACGTTCTACGTCGGCGACGCGATGGCCGACTTCACCTTGACCGACCACGTTCGCGGCCTGGACTACGCTGCCCGCCGTTGCGCCGTGGTCATCGGGCACCAGAGCGTGATCACCGCCTGGGACCGGGCTTCCGTTGGCGTCACTGCGTGATCGTGGCTCGGCAGCGCTGACGCCAGTGTCTGCGGGCGCTCAGTATGACGTGTTCACGTGATGGCCAGCGGGTGTCCGACCGGCCAAAGTTTCCCAGTAAGAAATCAATCCGAGGAGCAGGCGTGACGAGCGTGGACGTGCAGGTGCTGATTGTCGGCGCCGGCCCCGCGGGGACCGCCCTGGCGCTTGAGCTGGCCCGCGGCGGCATCGCCTCGACGGTGGTCGAGCGGTCGTCCGCACCGCCACTCCATCCGAAGATGGACTTCCTCAACGCCCGGACGATGGAGCACTACGCCCGGCTGGGGCTGGAATCCGACATCCGACAGTACGGGGTTCCGGAGGACCGGGACTTCCGGTTCCTGTGGCGTCGCGACCTCGACGGCCCGAGCCTGAGCGACTGGCGAGCGTCATCGGTCGCCGACCAGCGCGCCGACATCCAGCGGGCGACCGACGGGACCATGCCTGCCCGGCCCTACCAGCGGGTGCTCGGCTCGACACTCGAAGGCCTGTCCAGGGATCACTGCCGGGCCTCGCAGCTGATCGACCTGCGCGAGGGTGTCGCCGTGACCGGCGTGGAGATCGGCACCGATCGGGTGCGCGCCACCCTGGGCGACGGCACCGAGATCACCGCCAGCTGGCTGATCGGGTGCGACGGCGCGCGCAGCATGGTGCGCAAGGCAGCCGGCATCGGCATGGACGAGCAGGGCCCGGCCGTCACCCACACCGATGTCTACCTGCACAGTTCCGACCCGCGGCTGACCCGGGACGGCATGCCGTTCCTGATCATCTGCGGCACCGGGATGACCATGGTCTCGCGAGACGGCGATCGTGCCTGGACCGCGACGTACCCGCACCTGAACGCGGAACTGGCGGCGGCCGACCCGCTGGAGGTCGTGCGGGCCAAGGCCGGCGGCGACCTCGTCATCGACGAGGTGCTGCTCACGGCGCAGTGGGAGGGCCGCCTGGCGGTCGCCGATCGGTACCGCGAAGGCCGGGTCCTGCTGGCCGGGGACGCCGCCCACACGTTCTTCCCGACCGGTGGACACGGTGCCAACACCGGCATCGGCGACGCGATCAACCTCGGCTGGAAGCTTGCCGCCGTGCTGCGGGGCGAGGCTGGCGAGGGGTTGCTCGACAGCTACTCGGTCGAGCGTCGTCCGGTGGCTCTGTTCGCCCGGGAGATGTGCAGCAACCTCCTCGAGGTGTGGCGGCGCTTCCCGGCGCTGGTTCAGGCCGGCGTCCCTGACGCCGTCCTGGTCTCCTTCCTGGAGCACGAAAGCCACCAGATCAGCAACCTCGGCATCCACTTCGCGGCCAACTACGCGGATTCGCCGGTGGTCGTGGGCAAGGTTCCGGCCGCGGAGCGCTCGTGGTCGTGGCACGGCATCGAGCCGAGCGTGGCCGCCGGCGGACGGCTTCCGCACCTCCCGCTCGAGGGCGGCGTCTCCAGCCACGATCTGCTGGGGCCGGGCTGGACACTGATCGACCTGCACGGCCGGGGAGACAGCTTGCTGGCCGCTGCGGAGCGGCGACGCCTGCCACTGGTGCGCCTGCGCATCCCGGACGAGGCCGCGCTCAAGGTGTACGGCGACAACCTCATCCTGGTGCGTCCGGATCAGCACATTGCCTGGTCGGACGCCGTGGTCCCGGCTGATCCTGACCTGCTTCTCGATCGCGTTACCGGGCTGGCCGAAGCACGCCAGCCAACTATTGAAAGGAACTGAGATGACCAACACTGCCGAGTCCGAGACCTCGGTGCTCGACGCCAGGGCCATGGACCTGCTGTTCCGGGAAGCCCGGACCGCGAACGCGTTCACCGACGACCCGGTGACCGACGACGACATCCAGGCGTTGTACGAGCTCATCAAGTGGGGACCCACCGCCTTCAACCAGCAGCCGCTGCGCGGGGTCGTCGTACGCTCCGAGGAAGCCCGGGCGCGACTGGTGCCCCTGATGTGGGAGTCCAACCAGGGCAAGGTCGCGGGCGCCCCCGCCGTGCTCATCCTCGCCGCCAACAACGACTTCCACGAGCACCTGCCGGAGCAGTTCCCGGTCTTCCCCGAGGCCAAGGACGTGTTCTTCTCCGAGCGTGAGGCGCGGCAGGCAAGCGCGATCGTCAACACCTCGCTGCAGATCGGCTACCTGATCCTCGGAATCCGGGCGCTCGGCTTCGCGGCCGGCCCGATGAACGGCTTCGATTCCGAGGCGGTGAGCAAGGAGTTCTTCTCCGGCCAGGACGTCCAGGCCCTGGTCGTGGTCAACATCGGCAAGCCGGGTCCCAACGCCTGGTTCCCGCGGCTGCCGCGGCTCACCTTCGAGCAGGTCTTCGAGGTCGTCTGAGGGACGCCGGGTGGCACCGGCGCCGGCCGGGTGCCACCCGGTCGCCCCGGTGCCACCCGGTCACCTAGGTGGCATTCGGTCACCGAACATTTGGAGGCAGCATGCCGACGTCCGACCTGGATCCCGACCTGCTCGACCGGATTCTCGCCGGCGATGACGCCGCAAAGTCGTTCGCGCTCATCCATCGACCCGGACTCCGCGCCGATGAGTGCGAGCTCTACGCCGGTGAAGTGGTACTGGCGGATGACATCCGCGGCCTCGAACCGATGCCTGGCAGCCGGCAGATCGTACTTCTCCCCTACCGGCAACTGCTCGCGCGCGGCTACGACGCCGTCGACGACGGTGCCCCGCTGCACGCGCTGCGGGTCGTCGAATCGCAGGTGATCACGACTGCCGAGCTGGCGGCCCGGCTGCGACCGGTGCCCGAGATCAAGTTCGGCGACTTCAACGTCTCCGACGACGCGTTTGCCGAGCTCGTTCGCCGGGTGCAGGACGAGGACATCGCCGCCGGCAAGGGCGCCAACTTCGTGATGAGCCGGTCGCTGCTCGGCCACATCATCGACTACCGCCCAGCCGACGTGCTCGCGCTGGCGCTCCGCCTGATCCAAGGCGAGCGAGGCGCTTACTGGGTGTTCGCCGTTCATACCCCGCACACCACCCTGGTCGGCGCGACGCCCGAACTGCACCTGAAGATCGAGGACGGCGTCGCCTCGATGAACCCGATCAGCGGCACCCTGCCAGTCACCGGGGGCGGTGTCGATGCCGAGCAACTGCTGGAATTCCTCAACGATCGCAAGGAGATCGATGAGCTCTCCATGGTGCTCGACGAAGAGCTGAAGATGATGTCGGCCATCTGCGCCGACCCGGTCGCGGTCAGCGGCCCATCGCTCCGGGTGATGTCCCGGGTGGTGCACACCGAGTACCGAATCGCCGGCCACGCCACCGGCCTGCTGAGCCGGGCCCTGGGCCAGTCGGTGTTCGCGCCGACCGTCACCGGCAGTCCGTTGCGCAGCGCGTGCACGGTGATCACGCAGCGGGAGCCGCAGGGTCGGCGTTACTACGCCGGCGTCATCGCCCTGCTCGACGGCGGATCCAACGACCGGCCGCCCAGCCTGGACTCCTCGATCTTGATCCGCACGGCCGAGATCAGCCCGTCGGGTGAGATCTCCATCCGGGTGGGCAGCACGGTCGTCAGGCACTCGGACCCCTACGCCGAGGCCCGCGAGACCCGGGCCAAGGCAGAGGGGTTGCTCCGCGCCCTGGCCTCGGACGCCCGGACCGGCACCAAGGTGGCAACACGAGCGTCCGCCCCGACCAGCGACGTCCGGGTGCAGCGAGCGCTGACCGCCCGCAACGAAGGCCTTTCGCACGCCTGGTTCGATTCCGCCCCGGCGAGCTCCGGACGGCTCACCCGCTGGCGTTGCCTGGTGCTGGATTGCGAGGACTCCTTCACCGCGATGATCGCGGTGCTCCTCGATGCCGCCGGAATGACCTCGACGATTCGCTCGGTCGACGAACCCTTCGACCCCCACGGCTTCGACCTGGTCGTGTTGGGTCCCGGGCCCGGAGATCCGCTGGACAGCTCAGACCCCAGGATCGCTGCCATGGAGCGAGTCGTCTCCCGCTGCCTGGATGATGGCATCCCGTTGCTGGCCGTCTGCTTGGGCCATCAGGTGCTGGCGGCCCACCTCGGCTTGCGGGTCGATCGCCGGAACCCGCCCAACCAGGGGATCCAACAGCGGGTGAACTTGTTCGGCAGCGACCAGCTGTGTGGTTTCTACAACTCCTTCGTGGCCAACGCACCAGCCGACGAAATGCTCCTGGCCCGAGCCCGGGGCCGCGTCGATCTCTGCCGGGACGGTGCGACCGGAGAGGTTTACGCTATGCGAGGCGCGCGCTTCGCATCGGTCCAGTTCCACCCCGAATCCATCCTGACCCAGTTCGGCCAGGACATTCTCGCCGACGCCTGCAACCACGCCTTGGGCTACCCGAGTTTCAACATGAGGAGGTCGCCCGCATGACCAACGATCTGATCAATCCCCGTCCTGACGTAGTGACCGTCTGGTCGGACCTTGGCTGCCCCTGGGCCACCGCGGCGCTGGTGTCGCTGCGGCTCGCGATCGAGAAGGCCGCGGCGCCGCTGTATATAGATCACCGGGTGTTCCCGCTGGAACTGTTCAACAAGATGGCGACTCCCAAGCCGATCATCGACGGCGAGATCGTCGCGATCGGCGGGCTGCGTCAGGACCTCGGCTGGCAGCTGTGGACTGCGGCCGAATCGTCGTACCCCGTCACGATGCTGCCGCCGATGGCGGCCGTCCAAGCCGCCAAGGCCGAATCGGTCGGCGGCCTGCTCGCGAGTGACCAGCTCGATGCCGCACTGCGGCGTGCCTACTACGCGGAGAGCCGCTGCGTTTCCATGCCGAGCGTCATCCTGGAGGTTGCTGAGAGCTGTCCGGCGGTGAATGTGGAGGCGCTGGCACGGGAGATCGCCTCGGGAGCCGGGATCGCCGAGATCTACAACCAATTCGAGACTGCGGGCGGCGACCGCGTCCAGGGCAGCCCTCACCTGTTCACGGCCGGTGGTTACGACGCGCACAATCCCGGCGCGACGTACTCCTGGGCACCGCCGCCGAGCAACTTCCCTCGCCTCGAGTCCTACGACGACTCCTGGGCCGGTGACCTGGTAGCCAAGCTGACCGCGAGCTGACCGGGTCCCGCACCACCCCTGCGGCGCTGCCTGATCCGCCGCGATGGTCGGGGCCGCCGGCCGCGACCGGTAGGCGAGGTCGCCCGGTGCCAAGAAGGAGCGACCTGGCCGCGCGGGCCTGCCCGCGGCCAGCCGTCACTTCAGGATCTGGCGGGCGATGACCATCCGGTTGATCTGGTTGGTGCCCTCGTAGATCTGGGTGATCTTGGCGTCGCGCATCATCCGCTCGACCGGGAAGTCGCGGGTGTAGCCGTAGCCGCCGAACAGCTGCACCGCGTCGGTCGTCACCTTCATCGCGACGTCCGAGGCGAACGCCTTTGCCGAGGCTGAGTACCAGGTCAGCCCCGGCTCACCCCGTTCGGCCTTCGCGGCGGCCGCGTAGATCAGCTGCCGGGCGGCCTCGGTCTGCATCACCATGTCGGCCAGCATGAACTGCAATCCCTGGAAGTCCGCGATCGGCTTGCCGAACTGCTGACGTTCCTTCATGTACTTGATCGAGGCGTCGATCGCCCCCTGCGCGATGCCCAGCGCCTGCGCACCGATGGTCAGCCGGGTGTGGTCGAGGGTGGCCAGCGCCGTCTTGAAACCGGTGCCGGGCTCGCCGATGATCCGATCCGCCGGGATGGTGCAGTTGTCGAAGTGGATCTCGCAGGTCGGCGAGCCCTTGATGCCGAGCTTGCGCTCGTGGGTGCCCACCGAGAAACCGGGGTCGTCCTTGTGCACCACGAACGCCGAGATGCCGCGGCTGCCGGCTGACGGGTCGGTCACCGCCATCACCGTGTAGTAGCTGCTGACCCCGGCGTTCGAGATCCAGCACTTGGTGCCGTTCAACACCCAGGAGTCGCCGTCGAGCACCGCCCGGGTGCGCATCGCGGCCGCGTCCGAACCTGCCCCGCGCTCGGACAGCGCATAGGAGAACATCGCGTCGCCGTTTGCCACCGGCGGCAGCACCTGCTTCTTGAGGTCCTCTGACCCCGACAAGAGCACCGGCATGGTGCCGAGCTTGTTCACCGCCGGGATCAGTGACGACGACGCGCATACCCGGGCGACCTCCTCGATCACGATCGCGGTGGCCAGCGAGTCGGCGCCGGCGCCGCCGTACTCCTCGGGGATGTGGGTGGCATGGAAGCCGGCCTTGGTGAGCGCGTCCAGCACGTCGTACGGGAACTGCTCGGTCTCGTCGATCTCCGCCGCGCGCGGGGCGATCTTGTCCTCGGCGAGCGAGCGCACCGCATCGCGCAGCATGACGTGCTCGTCGCTGAGCCGGTAGGTCTGGAAGTCAGCATTCAAGGCCATGGCAGCAGGTTACCCGCCAGTACAGAACACCGGTGCATGTGGTAGTGCCGCCTCGCCATACCAGCCGAAAACGGGCCACCCACATGCCACCGGCTAACCTCTAGAGGATTCCGGGGAAGAGCGAACCCCGCAGCCACCTCGCAGGAGAACGATGCCATGACTCAGCGCCCCCGCCTGTCAGTGATCGGAACCGGCTACCTCGGCGCCACCCACGCCGTGTGCATGGTCGAACTTGGTTACGAGGTGATCGGCGTCGATGTCGATGAGGCGAAGATCGAGTCGCTGCGCCAGGGCACCGTCCCGTTCTTCGAACCAGGGCTGCCCGAGCTGCTCGCCAAGCACGCCGATTCCGGCCGGCTGCGGTTCACCACGGACTACGCCGAGGCCGCCGAGTTCGCCGACGTGCATTTTGTCTGCGTCGGCACCCCGCAGCAGAAGGGCCAGTACGCGGCCGACCTGAGCTACGTCGAGGCGGCCTTCCGGTCGCTCGCCCCGCACCTGACCCGCAAGTCGCTGGTGGTCGGCAAGTCCACCGTGCCGGCCGGCACCGCGGTCCGCATGCAGCAGGTGCTCACCGACCTCGCCCCGTGCAAGGAGGTCGAGCTGGCCTGGAACCCGGAGTTCCTGCGCGAGGGCTTCGCCGTCGAGGACACCCTGCGCCCGGACCGGCTGGTCTTCGGCGTGCACAGCGAGTGGGCCGAGCAGGCCATCCGGTCGGCGTTCAAGCCGGTCATCGAGGCCGGCACCCCGGTCATCGTCACCGACTTCGCCACCGCCGAACTGGTGAAGGTGGCCGCGAACTCGTTCCTGGCCACCAAGATCAGCTTCATCAACGCGATGGCCGAGGTGTGCGAGGCGACCGGCGCCGACGTCACCCAGCTCGCCGACGCGATCGGTCACGACGCCCGCATCGGCCGGCGGTTCCTCAACGCGGGCCTCGGCTTCGGCGGCGGCTGCCTGCCCAAGGACATCCGGGCGTTCATCGCCCGAGCCGGCGAGCTCGGCGTCGACCAGGCGGTGTCGTTCCTGCGCGACGTGGACGAGATCAACCTGCGCCGCCGGGCCCGCACCCTGGAGTTCGGCCTGGACCTGCTGGACGGTTCCTACCGGGGTACCAAGGTCGCGGTGCTGGGCGCGGCCTTCAAGCCCAACTCCGACGACGTGCGCGACTCCCCCGCCCTCGACGTGGCGGCCGCGGTCGGCCGGCGCGGCGCGGCGGTGCGGGTGTACGACCCGCAGGCCAACGAGAACGCCCGGCGCACCCATCCGGAACTCACCTACGCCGACTCGCTCGACGACGCGATCGCCGACGCCGACCTGATCATGCTGCTCACCGAGTGGCAGGAGTTCCGGTCGATGGACGCCGACACGGTGGCCAAGCTGGTCAACCAGAAGAACCTGGTGGACGGCCGGAACGTGCTAGACCCCGCCGCCTGGCGGGCCGCCGGCTGGCAGTACCGCGCGCTGGGTCGTCCGTAACGGCGTCCGGTGGGCTGGGTCAGCTGGTGATGTCCTTGGCGGCGAACCGGGTCCACGCCGCGGTCAGGAACACCGCGCTGTAGATCGCGACCAACGCGGTGCCGCGGATCATGCCGCCCCAGCTGATCTGCGGGGTGAGCGCGTCCAGCCAGGAATACTGGAAGTGGGTCGGCAGCACCACCCGGTACGGGTCCAGCGCGGTGATCGTGTCGAGGATGTTCGACACCACGACCAGGAACACCGCGCCGCCGACCGCGGCCAGCGGCGCGTCGGTGAGCACGCTGAGCAGGAACGCCAGCGCCGCCACCAGCACCGACTGCAGGCAGGCGTAGACCGCCACGATCAGCATCCGCTGCACCGTCTCGGCGTAGCTGAACGTCCCGCCGAACGGTGACCGGGCCGGCCCCCAGCCGAAGAACAGCCCGCCGACCAGGTACGCCCAGGCCGGCAACAGCAGGTTCGCACCGAAGCTGAAGGCCAGCGCGACCACCAGCTTCTGCCGCAGCAGCCGGGCCCGCGGCACCGGCATCGCCAGCAGGTAGCGAAGCGACGACCAGCTCGCCTCGCTGGCCACCGTGTCACCGCAGAACATCGCCACGATCACCACCAGCAGGAAGCCGACCGCGGCGAACTCGGCGAAGAACGCGAAGTTGCCGGCGCCGTCGGTGGCCACGCTGAGCAGCGCCGAGTCGCCCCGGGAGTTCGACCCCGAGCCGCCCACCTCGAACGCGATCGCCATGATCAGCGGCAGCACCAGCAGCAGGCCGGTCACCAGCTGGGTGCGCCGCCGCTTGAGCTGCCGGACGAACTCCACCCGCAGCGCCAGCGTCCGGCGGGCCGAGAACCCGGACACCGGCTGCGGCGGTGGCAGGGTCGCCAGCCGGGCGTGGACACCGCGCCGGGTGGAGGGCAGCACGCTCCCCTGCTCAACCTGCGGATCAGTCACCGCCATCGGATCAGACACCTTCCGATCAGTCACCGCGTTCTCCGATCAGGTCCAGGAACACGTCCTCGAGCGCCCGGCGGGCCGGCACCGTCGATGCCTCGATGCCGGCCGCAGCCAGCACCGCGACCGCCCGGTCCGGCTCGGCCACCGCCAACTGCTGACCACCGGCGCCGGCCACCTCGGCCACCGAGCCGGCCGCCACCAGCCGGCCGCGGTGCATCACCACCACGTGCGTGCAGGTCTGCTCCACCTCGGCGAGCAGGTGCGAGGAGACGATCACGGTGCGGCCGGTCGCGGCGTAGGCAGCCAGCACCTGGCGCATCTCGGCGATCTGCGGAGGGTCGAGGCCGTTCGTCGGCTCGTCCAGGATCAGCACCTCGGGCAACCCCAGCATCGCCTGCGCGATCGCCAGCCGCTGCTGCATGCCGTGGCTGTAGCTCTTCACCCTGCGCTGCAAGGACGATCCCAGCCCGGCGATCTCGAGCACCGTCTCGAAGTCAGCCTCGGCGACCGGCCGGCCGGTCGCCGCCCAGAACAGCCGCAGGTTCTCCTCGCCGGTCAGGTGCGGCAAGAAGCCGGGTCCCTCGACGAACGCGCCCAGCCGGGACAGCACCGGGGCGCCGGGCACCACCTGCTCGCCGAACACCCGGATGGTGCCGGCGGTGGGCACGATCAGGCCCAGCACCATCCGCAGCGTGGTGGTCTTGCCGGCGCCGTTCGGCCCGAGCAGGCCGAGCACCTGGCCGTGCTCCACCCGGAAGCTCACCCCGTCGACCGCCCGGAACCCGTCGCCGTAGACCTTGTGCAGGTCGCTCACCACCACCGGCACCTCGGCCAGGGCAGCGTCCGGCCGCGCTGGCCGGCCCCGCCGATGCCGCAGCCAGCCGTAGCCCAGGCATGCCAGCAACACCAGCCCGGCCACCACCAGCCAGCCGATCACCGAGCCCGACCGCAACTGCCGGACCGGCACGGTGCTGACCAGCAGCGCCGGATCGGAGAGCGCCACCTGGTAGCTGTCGGCGGACGCCGGCAGCGCGTACTGGAAGTCGGTGGTCGACACCTGCACCGCCAGCCGGTGGCCGGCCGGCACCCGGTCCACGATCCACGGCAGCCGGACGGCCACCTGGTGCCGGGCGCCCGGCGGGCCGCTGACGCTGACCGGCGAGACCAACCGGGCCGGCAGCGTGTCGGTGCCGTCCGGTGCCAAGTCGTGCAGGGCGGCGAATAGCGTCACGGTGCCGGTACGCCCGGCGGTGACCGTCAGGTTCACCGTGGACGAGCCAACCGCCAGCCGCGACTCGGGCAGCGGCGCCGACACGAACCGGGCGGTCTGCCCGGGTATCGCCGACAGTTGCGGCGAGCCGAGCAGGCCGGCCGCGGTGCCGAGCGCGCTGCCCAGGCCGGGAATGCTGGACACCGCCGCCGGAGTGCCGCCGGCTGGCCGGACCAGCTGCTGCGGGGCGCCGGTCAACGCGACCGGTTGGCTGTCGAACGTCGCCGGATAGCCCGGCGCGGCCAGAGTGGTGTCGACGGTGCGGCCGGTGCTGGCCGAGATGCCGGCACCCAGTTGGGACATCCGGAAGTCGTGCGGCGCGGTTCCCCGGCCACGCAGCCGGGCGTCGAAGAACTGCCGCTGCCAACCGGCTACATCGTCGGTCGCGTCCGGTGCGTCGTGGCCGCCGGACCGCCACCGGACGGTCACCGGCGCGCCGGCCGCCGCCAGCTGCCGGGCGTTCGCGTCCGCCTCGCTCAGCGGGAACAGCGAATCCTGCTCGCCCTGGGTGAGCAGCACCGGCGCCCGAATGCCGGACAGCACCGAGGACGGGCTCGACTCTGCCAGCAGCCGCAGCGTGTTCGGGCCGGGCCCGGTGCCCGCTGCGGCCGCCTGGTAGAGCTGGCAGAACGCCGCCGCGAACCGGCCGCAGCCCGGTGGATCGGCAGCACCATCTGAAGGAGCAGCAGGCGAAGGCGAAGCGTCTGGAGAAGCAGCGCCACCAGGAGCGCCGGCGGTTGGCGGTCCGCTGAAACCGGCCGAGAACAGGTAACCCGCCCACAACTTCTTGAACACCCCGCCAGCCGCCGGGCCGGCCACCGCATCCGGGAACAGCGCCCGCCCCAGGTCGTGCCAGGTGATGTCGGCGGCAACCGCGCCGATCCGGGAGTCGGTGGCGCCCAGCATCAACGCGAGCGCGCCACCGTAGGACGAGCCAGCCACCCCGAACACCGGCTTGCCGGCCAGGCGCAGCACCTCGGGGCGGGCCTGCAACCAGTCCAGCAGCCGGGACCCGTCGGCCACCTCGTACCGCACCGAGTCCAGGTGGATCAGGCCGCCGGAAGCGCCGAAGCCGCGGGCCGAGTAGGCAAGCACGACGTAGCCGGCCCGGGCCAGCGACCGGGCCTGCCCGGCCAGGTCGGCCTTCGACCCACCGAAGCCGTGCGCCAGCAGGATCGCCGGCGCCGGGGTGTGCGCGGGCAGGTAGAGGGTGGTGTCGAGTCGCACCGGCTGGCTGCCCTCCGGCGTCCCGGCCACGAGCTGGCTCACCGTGCGCACCGGAGTCGGCCTGGCCACAACCCCGAGCACGAGCCCGCCGGCCAGCAGCAGCACCAGCACCGCGACGGTGGCGATCAGTCGCCGACGGCTGCCGAACAGCAGTCGGCGGCCACCCGCCACCGACCGCCCGATGCTCACCAGCCGAGCGTACGGAGCTGCTCCGACAGTGCCCGGTCCTTGCTGTGAGCGGTCTCAGCCAGCTCGCGCTGGAAGTCGACCAGCCGGGCCTGCAGCGCCGGATCGGTGCCGGCCAGCATCCGGACGGCCAGCAGACCGGCGTTCCGGGCGCCGCCGATCGACACGGTGGCCACCGGCACCCCGGCCGGCATCTGCACGATCGAGAGCAGCGAGTCCATCCCGTCCAGGTACTTCAACGGCACCGGCACCCCGATCACCGGCAGCGGGGTGAGCGAGGCGACCATGCCGGGCAGGTGGGCGGCGCCGCCGGCACCGGCGATCAGCACCCGCAGCCCACGGCCCGCCGCGGCGCGGGCGTAGTCGACCATCCCCTCCGGGGTGCGGTGCGCCGAGACCACCCGCACCTCGAACGGCACGTCGAACTCGACCAGCGCCTCGGCCGCGGCGCGCATCACGCCGAAGTCCGAGTCGCTGCCCATGATCACGCCGACCAGCGGCCCTACCTGACCAGCAGCAGCAGAATCAGCCATGCGCGTCCACCTCCGCCCGCTCCCCCAGCGACAGGTACTCCGCCGCCGCCCGGGCCCGGGCCCGCACGGTGGCCAGCTCGGAGCCCAGCGCGGTCACGTGGCCGACCTTCCGTCCGGGCCGGAATCCCTTGCCGTACAAGTGAATCTTCACGTCGGGCCAGCGTGCCATCAAGTGGTGCACCCGCTCGTCCAGCGCCGGCACGGTGTCGGCCGGGCCACCGAGCACGTTGGCCATCACCACCACCGGCGCGGTCGGCGAGGTGTCGCCGAGCGGGTAGTCGAGCACCGCGCGCAGGTGCTGCTCGAACTGCGAGGTGCGCGAGCCCTCGATCGTCCAGTGCGCCGAGTTGTGCGGTCGCATCGCCAGCTCGTTGACCAGCAGCCGTCCCGAGTGCTCGACGAACAGCTCGACCGCGAGCACCCCGACCACGTCGAGCTCGCCGGCGATCCGCAGCGCCAGCGCGGTGGCCTGCTCGGCCAGCTCGGGGTCCAGCCCCGGCGCCGGCGCGATCACCTCGGTGCAGATGCCGTCCTGCTGCACGGTCTGCACCACCGGCCAGGCGGCCGCCTGACCGAACGGCGAACGGGCGACCACCGCCGCCACCTCGAACCGGATGTCGGCCCGCGCCTCGGCCAGCAGCGGGGTGCCGGCGGCGAACAGCGGCTCAGCCTCGGCCGGTGACGAGAGCAGCCAGACGCCCTTGCCGTCGTAGCCGCCGCGGATCGCCTTGACCACCAGCGGCCAGCCCACCTGGGCGCCGAACTGGGCCAGCGCCGCGCGCGGGTCGGCCGCCGCGGACAGGTCCTGCCAGTCCGGCGCCGGTGCGCCGAGCGCGGTCAGCCGGGCCCGCATCGCGGCCTTGTTCTGGGCGAACTCCAGGGCCTGCGGACCGGGCAGCACGGTCACCCCGTCGGCCACCAGAGCCCGAAGATGCTCGGCCGGCACGTGCTCGTGGTCGAAGGTCACCACGTCGCAACCGACCGCGAAGGCGCGCAGGTCGGTCAGCGAGCGGTAGTCGCCGACCTGGACGTCCCCGGCCACCAGCGCCGCGCCGTCGTCCGCCGAGTCGGCCAGGATCCGCAGCGACTGCCCGAGCGGGATCGCTGCCTGGTGGGTCATCCGGGCCAACTGCCCCGCACCGACCATGCCGACCACGGGTAACCCGGTGCGCGCGTCCACGTCCGGCAATCTATCCGCAACCGCGGGCCGGCAGCGCACACGGCCCTGCCACCCATCCGCGCCGGCCGGCGCGCCGAACCACTCGTGCGGGTCGAACCAACGACCCGGCCGCCCGTGTCAGGTCCCGGTGAGCGGGGCATAACGACGGCGGCAGCGGACACCTGAGAAAGAGGTCACCCTGGAATGACGCCACGTCGCATCGCTGTCATCGGCAGTGGGGTGGCCGGCCTGACCGCCGCCTACATCCTCCAGAAGTCAGCGGAGGTCACCCTGTTCGAGGCGGACGAGCGGCTCGGCGGCCACGCCCACACCCACGACCTGGTGGACGCCGCCGGCCGGGACGTCCAGGTAGACACCGGCTTCATCGTGCACAACGAGCGCACCTACCCGAACCTGCTGCGGCTGTTCCGCGAACTGGACGTGGCCACCCAGGACTCCGAGATGAGCATGTCCATCTCGTGCCAGGGCTGCGGGTTGGAATATGCCGGTGCGAGGGGCCTGTCCGGCCTCTTCCCCACCGCGCGCAACCTGGCGAACGTCCGGTACCTCTACCTGCTCACCGAGGTGACCCGGTTCCACCGGCGGGCCCAGGCGCTGCTGCACGGCTCGGCTGCCGATCCGACCACCGGCCAACTGCCACCGGACGAGCTGACCCTGGACGAGTTCCTGGCCGCCGGCCGGTTCTCCAACTACTTCCGGCTGCACTTCGTCACCCCGCTGATCTCGGCGGTGTGGTCCTGCGCCCCGCGGCTGGCCGGCCGCTACCCGGCCCGCTACCTGTTCCGGTTCCTGGACAACCACGGCATGCTCAGCGTCACCGGCTCGCCGCAGTGGCGGACGGTGACCGGTGGCTCGGCCCGCTACGTCGAGCAGGCGGCCAAGCAACTCGGGGCGGTGCTCACCTCGACCCCGGTGCGGTCGGTGCACCGGCTGGCTGGCGGGGTGGAGGTGCGCGACGATGCCGACAACCGCTGGGCATTCGACGGCGCGGTGATCGCAAGCCACCCGGACCAGGCGCTGCGGATGCTGGCCGAGCCGACCGCCGCCGAGCAGGGCACCCTGGGCGCGATCCACTACTCGGTCAACCCGACGGTGTTGCACACCGACACCGCGGTGCTTCCCCGGGCGGCTCGGGCCCAGTCGTCCTGGAACTACCGGATGAAATCGTGTGTGGCCGGCGCCGAGACGGTGCAGGTCAGCTACGACATGAACCGGCTGCAGCGGCTGGACTCCGGCACCCGGTTCCTGGTGACGCTGAACGACGACGGCGCGGTGGCCGAGTCCCGGGTGATCGAGCGGATGGTCTACGAGCACCCGATCTTCACCCCCGAATCGGTGGCCGCGCAGGCCAGGCTGCCCGAGCTGAACGACGGCGTGCTGGCCTATGCCGGCGCCTACCACGGCTGGGGCTTCCACGAGGACGGCTGCCGGTCCGGGGTGGACGCGGCCGCCAGCCTGGGCAGCCGGTGGTGACAGACGGCTCCCCGGCGCGGTACGCGGTCCGGATCAACCACCGGCGGCGGGACCCGATCGACTACGGCTTCAGCCAGCGCGGGGGGAGCTGGCTGGTCGACCTGGACCGGTTGCCAGAACTTCCCGGACCGTTCCGCCGGCTGGCCCGGTTCGACGCCGCCGACCACCTCGGCGACCCGGGCCGGACGCTGCGGCAGAACCTCGACGGGTTGCTCGCCGAGCACGGCCGGCCGGCCCCGGCGCGGGTCCTGATGCTGGCCAACCCGCGGGTGCTCGGTTACGTGTTCAACCCGCTGACCGTCTTCTACTGCTACGACGCGGCCGGCCGGCTGACCGGCACGGTGGCCGAGGTGCACAACACCTACCGCGGCCGGCACGCCTACCTGGTGGACCCGGACGAGCACGGTCGCGCGTCGGTTGCCAAGGCGTTCTACGTGTCGCCGTTCTACCCGGTGGACGGCGAGTACCGGATGCGGCTGCCGGAACCGGCCGAGACGCTGAGCCTGGCGGTCACCCTGCACCGGCCGGGTGACCGGCCGTTCACCGCCACCGTCACCGGCCACCGGGCCGGACCGGCCCGTTCGCTGTGGCCGGCGCTGCGTACCCCGCTGGCCACCCGGGCGGTCATGCTCGGCATCCGCCGGCACGGAATTACCTTGTACCTCAAGGGGCTGCGACCGTACCCGCGGCCGAAGCCCGCTGCCACCGCAGAACCGCCTGCTGCCGCACCCACCGCGGCGGGACTCACCGCCGAGCTGAGGAAGGTCCGATGACGCTCACCACCCCGCTGCCGCAATCGACCATCGACGCCGGGCGCTGGCCGGACGTGGCGGCGGTGCCGAACAATCCGGCGCGCGCCCGGATCGCCGAACTGCTGGTGCGCCGGGCGGTGCGCACGCTGCCGTTGCGGGTGCACACCGACGCGGGCGAGTCCTTCGGCGGCGGCGGCCGGCACGACCCGGTGCTGCTGCTGCACCGGCCCGACCACCTTTACCGGAGGCTGGCGGCCGGCGGGCTGATCGGGTTCGGCGAGTCCTACATGGCCGGCGACTGGAGCTCACCCGACCTGGCCGGGGTGCTGACCGTGCTGGCCAGCCGGGTCGCCACCCTGATCCCGCCCCGGCTGCAGCGGTTGCGTTCCGCGGTGGTGCACGCCCGGCCGGCCAGCGAGGACAACACCGTCGCCGGCGCCCGGCGCAACATCCAGGCGCACTACGACCTGTCCAACGAGCTGTTCCAGCTGTTCCTGGACGAGTCGCTGACCTACTCCGCCGCGCTGTTCGCCGGCGACCCGGCGGCCACCGAGGAACCGCTGGCAGACGCCCAGCACCGCAAGATCGACCGGCTGCTGGACGTGGCCGGCGTCGGCGCGGGCACCGAGCTGGTCGAGATCGGCACCGGCTGGGGCGAGCTGGCGATCCGGGCCGCCGAGCGCGGCGCCCGGGTCACCTCGGTGACCATCTCGACCGAGCAGGCGGAGCTGGCCGGCAAGCGGATCGCCGAGGCCGGCCTGGAGGACCGGATCGAGGTGCGGCTGCAGGACTACCGCGACCTGACCGGAAGCTACGACGCGCTGGTCAGCGTCGAGATGATCGAGGCGGTCGGCGCGAACCACTGGCCCGAGTACTTCGGCAGCATCCGGCGGCTGCTCAAGCCCGGCGGCCGGGCCGGCATCCAGGCCATCGTGATGCCGCACGACCGGATGCTGGCCAGCATGAACACCTACACCTGGATCGTGAAGTACATCTTCCCGGGCGGCGCGCTGCCGTCCGTCCGGTCGGTGCGGGAGAGTTCGGCCGCGGCCGGGCTGACGGTGGCCACCGAGTTCGCGTTCGGCCTGCACTACGCCGAGACGCTGCGCCGCTGGCGCGATCGGTTCACCGCCAACGCCGAGCAGGTGGCCGCCCTGTCCGCCCAGTTCGACCTGGCCTTCCGCCGGATGTGGACGCTCTACCTCGCCTACTCCGAGGCCGGCTTCCGGTCCCGTTACCTCGACATCGTGCAGTTCGGGCTCGTCCGAGCAGAAGGAGCAGCGTCATGACGACCGCATCCCGGCTGATCCGGTTGCTCACCTCGGTGACCGGCAGCGAGCTGCCGATCCGGGTCCGGGCCTGGGACGGCAGCGAGGCCGGCCTGACCGGCGCGCCGCTGCTTGCGCTGACCAGCCGCCGGGCGCTGCGCCGGCTGCTCTGGCAACCGAACGAGCTGGGCATCGCGCAGGCCTACGTCACCGGCGAGCTGGACGTGCCCGGCGGGGCACCCGAGCTAGCCGACGGGCTGCGCCGGGTGTGGCAGCACGCCCGGTCGACCGGCGCCGGACCGGTCCGGCTGTCCGTCCGCCAACAGGCCACCGCTGCCGCCCTCGCCCTGCGGCTGGGCGCGCTCGGCCGGCCGCTGCCGGCGCCCGCCTCGCAGGCGAAGCTGACCGGCGGGCTGCACACCCGGGCCCGGGACCGCGCGGCGATCGCCCACCACTACGACCTGTCCAACGAGTTCTACGGCCTGATCCTGGACCCGGCGATGGCCTACTCGTGCGCCTACTACCGCGAGCCGGGGATGAACCTGGAGCAGGCACAGCGAGCCAAGCTGGACCTGATCTGCCGCAAGCTCGGGCTGCGGCCCGGCATGCGGCTGCTGGACGTCGGCTGCGGCTGGGGCTCGCTGAGCCTGCACGCGGCCGAGCACTACGGCGTGCGGGTGCTCGGGGTGACCATCTCGCGCCAGCAGCACGAGTTCATCAGCAAGCGGATCGCAGAGCGGAACCTGGCCGACCTGGTGGAGGTCCGGGTGCAGGACTACCGCGAGATCCCCGACTCCGACTTTGACGCGGTCAGCTCGATCGAGATGGGCGAGCACGTCGGCGAGGGCAACTACCCGACCTACGCCGGGGTGCTGTTCAGCCGGCTCAAGCCGACCGGCCGGCTGCTGCTGCAGCAGATGTCCCGGCATGCCGGCACCTCGCCCGGCGGCGGCCCGTTCATCGAGAGCTACATCGCGCCGGACATGCACATGCGTCCGCTCAGCGAGACGCTCGGCTTCCTCGAAGGCGCCGGCTTCGAGATCCGGGACGTGCAGGCGCTGCGCGAGCACTACGTCCGCACCGTGGCGGACTGGCTGGACACCTTCGAGAGCCACTACCGCGACGCGGTCGCGATGGTGGGTGAGGAGATGGCCCGGGTCTGGCGGCTGTACCTGGTCGGCGGCGGGCTGACCTTCGAGGAGGGCCGGATGGGGGTCGACCAGATCCTGGCCGTGCGCCCGTCCCTGCTGGGCGAGTCCGGCATGCCTGGCACGCCGGAGTGGGCCACCGGCTGATGTCGGACTTCTCGGTCAGCCAGTTCGCCGGGGTGCTGCTGCCGGTGGCCGGCGGCCTGCTGCTGGTGCTGGTGATCACCTACCTGGCCAGCCGGGTGGCCGGCCGGCAGAACGTCATCGACACCGCCTGGGGGCTGTTGTTCGCGGTCGCCGCGATCGTCGCGTTCGCCGTCTCGATCGGTGACGGCAACACCGTGCGCCGGGTGCTGCTGCTGGTGCTTCCGGTGCTGTGGGGCGTCCGGCTGGCGGTGCACATCGGCCGCCGCAGCCGGGGCAAGGGCGAGGACCCGCGGTACGAGGAGTTGCTGCGCAACCGCGGTCCGGTGCAGGCGGTGCTGCTGGTGTACGGGCTGCAGGGCGTGCTGGCGTACCTGATCTCGATGCCGATCCTGGTCGGCATGTACACCCGTGGCGGGGTGACCGTCCTGGCCTGGGTGGGCATGTTGCTCTGGCTGGTCGGGGTGTTCTTCGAGGCGGTCGGCGACTGGCAGCTGGAGCGGTACAAGGCGGCCAAGGCCGCGGGCGGGGACGTCGGCCCGGTGCTGGACACCGGCCTGTGGCGCTACACCCGGCACCCGAACTACTTCGGCGACGCGTGCGTCTGGGTAGGAATCTTCTGTGTAACCGCCGAACGCTGGCCGGGCGTGCTCACCATCTTCTCCCCGGCGATCATGGTCTACCTGCTGGCGTTCGGGTCCGGAAAGCGGGTGCTGGAACGGTCGATGGCCAAGCGGCCGGCCTACCGGGACTACATGCGCCGCACCTCGGGTTTCGTCCCGCTGCCGCGCCGGGCCGGCCGCTGATCGCTGGCCCGTCCGCGCCGGCCGGCCGAAACCTCCTCGGGTGCCCTTTACACTGGTCTGCGATGTCCTCCTCACTCGTCGACCACCTGCGTGGTTCCTGGCGCATCCTGGTCAAGGAGATCGCAGCCTTCGGCTTCGTCGGAGCGCTGGGTTTCGCGATCGATCTGAGCCTGTTCAACCTGTTCTTCTCGGACGGGCAGATCATCGCCAAGACCATCTCCACCACGGTGGCCACCGCGGTCACCTACCTCGGCAACCGGTACTGGTCGTTCTCGCACCGAGCCCGCAGCCGGCTGCGCCGTGAGGCCGGTTTCTTCTTCCTGATCAACCTGATCGCCCTGATCGGGTCGCTGGTGATCATCGGGATCTTCTCCTACCCGCTGCACTTCAAGCACCACCTGTTCGTAATGAACCTGGTGAACCTGTTCACCATCGGGCTCGGCACGATCTTCCGGTTCTGGGCTTACAAGCGGTTCGTCTTCCTGCACCCTGACCGGGTGGCGGCCGGGCTGCCCGACACCGAGCCCGGCCTCGGCCCGGACGATCGGGTCGTCCGGGCCGGCTGAGCCGGCTGTTCCAGCCTTAGCCTTCGGGCTGTTCCAGCCTTAGCCTTCGGGCTGCTCCAGCCGTGCGATCCGCTGCCGGATCTCCTCCAGGATCGATCGCACCGGCGCGCTGAGCGCGCTGAACGACAGGTTGCCCTGCGCGTAGCTGTAGCCGCTGAGCGCGGCCCGCACGGCATGGGTCGCGGCTGCCAGGTCCACTCCGAGGGTGTTCAGGGTCGCCCTGGCCGGGTCGTCGGACGGGCCGTCCAGGATCGCCAGCAGCAGGTGCTCGCAGCCGATGAAGTTGGTGCCGAGCTGGTCGGCAGCCCGGGCCGCCCGCTCGCCGACCTCGGTCAGCCCGACCGCGGTCGTGTCGCCGGACCGGCGCCGGCCGGCCACCGTCGCTCGCAGCTCCGCGATCAGATCGTCCGGCTCGACGTCGAGGCTGCGCAACACCGCCAGCGCCAGGTTGTTGCCCTGCTCGAGCAACGCCTCGACCAGGTGCACCGAGGTGACCGCGGCCTGACCGCCGGCTGCGTCGATGGCCAGGTCGCACACCCGCCGCACCCGGTCGGTGAGCCGGTTGGGCTGCCAACTGGTCCCCGCGTCGCCGGGCTGGTCGGCGGCGCCGGTCGCGGCACCGCCGTCCGCGGCGGCGACCGCATCCGCCAGCGCCCGTTGGCAGACCGCCGATACCGGGACGCCGGCCTCCCGGACCGCTCGGGCCAGGTCGTCCGGCAGGTAGATGTTGATCTTCGGCATGACAGCCTCCTCGCTGGGGTTATGCAGGGTTTATAACCCCAATGGGGTTAGGTCGGCAAGTCCTATGGTGAGATGACCGGACCGAGCCCGCGACCGGTGCTTTCCGAAGGGACCGGTTCGATGCCCCCGACCTGGTTGGTCGCGCTCGCCTGGGTGGCGCTCGCCGTCGGGTTCGCCAGCGCCGCCGTCGTGCTGTTCGACATCAAGGTCCGCGGCTATCGCCAGCGGATGACGGTGATGGAGTGGGTCTGGCCGATCACCGGGCTGTACTTCGGGCCGGTCGCCTGGTGGGCCTACCACCGCTGGGGCCGACCGAAGAGCTCCCGCTGGTTGGCCGAGCACGACCTGGACGAGCCACCGGCGGCCTCGCACGCGGCCACCGTCGCGGTGGGCGTCAGCCACTGCGGGGCCGGCTGCACGCTCGGCGACATCATCGCCGAGTTCGCGGTGTTCGGGCTAGGCGTGAGCATCGCCGGCGAGGCACTGTTCGCCGAGTACCTGGGCGACTACCTGTTGGCCGTCGCCCTGGGGCTGGTGTTCCAGTACTTCGCGATCGCCCCGATGCGCGGGCTCGGCTTCCGCAAGGGCATCGTGGCCGCGGCCAAGGCCGACATCGGATCGCTGACCGCCTTCGAGGTCGGGCTGTTCGGCTGGATGGCGCTGCAGTCCCTGGTTTTCTTCCCGGCGCCGCACCACCTGCAGCCGAACTCGCCGGTCTACTGGTTCGGCATGCAACTCGGCATGATCATCGGGTTCGGCACCGCCTACCCGGTGAACGCCTGGCTGATCCGCCGGGGCATCAAAGAGGCGATGTAGCCCGGTGGCCTTTTGTCGGACCTCGGTGCCAGACTCCGCTCAACCGACTTGGCATCCACTACGGGAGAGCTCATGGCCACCTTGCCCAATCGTCCGAACACCGCCTTGCTCGTGATCGACGTCCAGAACGGCGTGGTCGGCGGCAGTCACAACCGCGACTCGGTGGTCGGCAACATCGCCACCCTGGTCGACCGGGCCCGCGCCGCCGGAGCGCCGGTGGTCTGGGTGCAGCATTCGGACGACAACCTGCCCAAGGACAGCGACGACTGGCAGTACGTGCCAGAGCTCAGCCAGCAGCCGGCCGAGCCGGTGGTGCACAAGCAGTACGGCGACTCGTTCGAGGAGACCGACCTCGAGGCGGTGCTGGCCGAGCGCGGGGTGGGGCGGCTGGTGGTGGCCGGCGCGCAGACCGACGAGTGCATCAGGTCCACCCTGCACGGGGCGATCGTGCGCGGTTACGACGCGATCCTGGTGGGCGACGCGCACACCACCGAGGACCTGTCCGAGTGGGGCGCGCCCAGTCCGGACAAGGTCATCGACCACACCAACCTGTATTGGGGCAACCATCGCGCGCCAGGCCGGGAGGCCGGCGTGGTCGAGACCGCCTCGGTCAGCTTCTGATCTCGTGCCCGGTGTCCACCACGCCGGGAACCGAGGTGGCGCCGGGAAAGTCCTCCTTCATGTCATCGACCCCGTACTGCGGACGGGCCAGCGGTAGCAGCGCCTGCCGGTCAGCCTTGGTGGCAGCGGTGTCCAGTTCCATCGCCTGATCTCGTTCGGCGTGCATCGCCTCGTCGCACTCGCCGTCCCGGTTGAACGACCACATCAGTGCGGGGTCGCCGAAGGGCAGTTGCTGGCCCGACCCGCTTCCCGGACCGTGAGTGCGCCAGGTGAGCCAGGCCTTGCCGTAGGAGTTCATCAACCTGGACAGGAGCGCCCGTTCGGCCGGCCGCGCCAGTCCCGGCGCGGCCAACTGCCCTGACAGCACCTCGTAGTTGTGCGGATGCCAGCGGGTGCGCTCGGCCGCCGGAACGGTGCCGAACAGCCGGCCGGAGACGATGTACTCGACCCCGATCAGGTTCGCCTGCCTGGTGTTGCCGTCGAAGAGCACGCACTGCAGCAGATCATCGTTGACCACCCGGCAGAAGTGGTGCGCCTCGACCTGGCAGTCCGGCGCGTCCTTCGCGCAGTGGAAGCCGACCAGGTAGAGGTCGAAGCCACGCAGCGGAGCGGCCGTCTGGAGCAGGTTGGCGCCATGTGCCAGCAGGGCGAGCCAGGCGCCCCGGCATTGGCCGGCGGGGCTGGTCGAGCTGGTTCGGTCCTTGATCGCGGGGTTGACGTGCACGGTGTCCCTTTCGGCGCGGGTCCGAGCTGGGGGTGGACCGCGCATTCGCTGGGCCGGCGGGGCGGGTTGATCGTCGGCAGCCGACCGCAGCTGGCGCGGCCGCACGCCTCCACGGTAGTCACCGAGTTGTCACGTTGACTTATTCGAACTCGTGTTCGAACATGGAAGGGTGTCCGCGCCTGCCTTTCGAAGCCACCCGAGGGCGGGCGCGGCACGTCCGTTCGATCCCGATTCCTTCGATCCGGCCGACCATTTCGACGACAGCGACGGTGCCTACGCGGTGGCCGAACCGGACCCGTTCGCCGAGCCGCCGCCGGCCCCGCTGCGCCGTCCGTCGCTGCGGGCCGAGCTGGGGGCGCTACCCGCCGTACCGATCAGCACGCTGCCCCGCCGGGCGGTGCCGCCGCTCCCGGTGCCCGAGCAGTTGGCCGACCTGCTGCCGGACGGGCTGCGCCGGGGCAGCACCCTGGCGGTCACCGGTTCGGTGGCGCTGCTGCTGACGCTGCTCGGCGCTCCGTCCCGGCGCGGCGCCTGGACCGCGCTGGTCGGGCTGCCCGCGCTCAGCGCGGAGGCGATCGACGAAGCCGGCATCGACCTGGCCCGGCTCGCGGTGATCACCCCGCCGGACGGCGGCTGGACCGCCGCCTCGTGGACCACCGCGGTGGGGGCCCTGCTCGACGCGGTGGACGTGGTGGTGGCCCAGCCGCCGGCCGGTCGGCCGGTGACCGACGGGGACGCCCGCCGGCTCACCAGCCGGGCTCGCAGCAAGGACGCGGTGCTGGTGCTCTACGGCCAGCAGGCCGAGGCGTGGCCGGCGGTGCAGCTCACCCTCACCGCCGAGCACGGCGGCTGGTGCGGCATCGGCGACGGTTACGGCCGGCTCACCGGGCGCCGGCTGCTGGTCTCGACCACCGGCCGGGGCCGGTCCGCCCGCCCGCGCAGCCGGGAACTCTGGCTGTGACCCGGGCCGCTCCCCGACCGGCCGTCCGGACCGAGGCTGCCACGCCCCGGATGGCAGCGGTCTGGTGCCCGGACTGGCCGGTGACGGTGGCCCGGGTGGGCACCGCGCTGACCGCCGAGCACCCGATCGCGGTGATCACCGGCAACCGGGTGGTGGCCTGCTCGTACCGGGCCCGGCAGCTGGGCATCCGGCGCGGGTTGCGCCGGCGGGAGGCGCAGGGTCGCTGTCCCGAACTCGTGCTGCTGCCGCGCAACTCCCCCGCCGAAGCCCGGGCGTTCGAGCCCATCCTGGCCGCCATCGAGTCGATCGCGCCGGGGGTCGAGCTGGGCCGGCCAGGGCTGGCGGCGATCGGCATCCGCGGCCCGGCCCGGTACTTCGGTGGCGAGACCGCGGTGCTGCACGCGCTGAGCCGGGCCATCACCCGCTACACCGAGCACGCCGCGATCCTCGGCCAGGAGGTGCTGATCGGCGTCGCCGACGGCGCCTTCGCCGCCGAGCAGGCCGCCCGGCGCGGGTGCATCGTCCCGGCCGGCGGCTCCGCCGACTTCCTCGCCGAGCTGCCGATCACCACCCTGGACCAGCCCGAACTGGCCGATCTGCTGCGCCGGTTGGGCATTCGCACCCTGGGCGGGTTCGCGGCGCTGCCGGCCGCGGACGTCCAGGCCCGGTTCGGACCGGTCGGCGCCTGGGCCCACCGGCAGGCCGGCGGCCAGGACCGGCGACCGATCGCCGGCCGCACGCCACCCCCGGAGTTCGAGGTCGACATCGCCCTGGAACCACCGCTGGACCGGGTCGACACCATCGCCTTCACCGCCCGCGGTGCGATCGAGCAGTTCATCGCCGGCCTGGCCGACCACGGCCTGGCCTGCACCTGCTTCGAACTGGTCGCCCAGACCGACCGGGGTGAAGAGACGGTGCGTCGCTGGCGGCACACCGGGGTGCTCAGCGCGGTGGAGGTGGTGGACCGGGTCCGCTGGCAGCTCGAGGGGTGGCTGAACCGGAGTTCCGGAGAGCCCAACGCGCCCACCGGGCCGGTGAACCTGCTGCGGCTGATCCCGATCGAGACGGTGCCGACAAGCGCCCACCAGCGCGCGCTGTGGGGCGGCGACGGTGACACCGAGGAGCGGACACACCGGGCACTGGCCCGGGTGCAGACGCTGCTCGGCGCGGGCTCGGTGCAGACCCCGGTGGTCTCCGGCGGCCGCGGTCCGGCCCAGCGCACCCGGCTGGTGCCCTGGGGCGACGAGCGGGACGAGGCCGCGGCCGGCGCTGACCAGCCGTGGCCCGGCCGGCTGCCGTCACCCGCGCCCACCGTGCTGATCGACCCACCCCGGCCGGTGCAGGTGCTGGACGCTGCCGGCCGCACCGTGCTGGTCACCGACCGCGGCCAGGTGCCCGCCGCCCCGGCCCGGTTCGGGCTGGCCGACCCGCCGTCCGGCGAGGGCAGGCCGACCGACATCACCGCCTGGGCCGGGCCGTGGCCGGTGGACGAGCGCTGGTGGGACCCGGCCGCGGCCCGGCAGCTGGTCCGGATGCAACTGGTGGACGCGGCCGGCCGGGCGTACCTGGTGTGCTTCGACGCGCCCAGCCGGCAGTGGTTGCTGGAAGGCGTCTACGACTGACTGCCCCGTCCGACGCTGGCCTACCGTCCGGCCGTCATTCCATCCTGCCCAGCAAGATCCGGCGCTTGACGACCAAGGTGAACCCGGCCTCGGCGATCGCTCGTTCAAGCAGTTGACTTTGGGAAAAGGAGACCGAGGAATCGAGCGGCAGCCCGCTGCCATCACGAAGCAGCACGGTCGCCAGCCCCGGCAGGAGAAGGTAGTGGTTCACCCGCACCTCGCCGCCGACCTGCCGGTGGAACCGGGACAGGTACGGCGGCAACCGACGAGCGGTGAACTCGAACTCCATCACCCCTGGCCAGAAATGGATCAGGGTGTGGTCGAACCAGTTGAGCCCGGTACCGATGAAGCTGGCGAACGGCGGGGTCGGCTGCATGGAGCCGGCTGCTAGAAGGTGCTGGGGGCGTGCGCCAGGGCATAGAGGACCATCCCGACGATGGCTAGCAGCCAGGCGGTGCCCAGGCAGATGCCGGCGATCGACATGCCCTTGCCGACGCCGGTGCGCCTGGCCACCGACAGGCCACCGATCCCCAGGCCGATCGCCACCGGAGCGCATACGCAGAAGAACCCGGCGAGGCCGGTGATCAGCGCGGCGACTGCCAGCCCGTTGCTCTGCGGCGCCGGGTACGGCGAGTACGCCGGCGGCTGCACGCCACCCGGGTACGCCGGCGCGCTCTGGTACGGCTGCGCATTCGGGTACGGGCCAGGCTGCCCGTAGCCGGACTGCCCGCTGGACTGGTAAGGCCCGTACGGCGCCGGCGGCTGGTAGGGCGCCGGCTGAGGCGGCTGGTACGGGTCGTCGGTCACGCGGGCAGACGTTACTTCTTCGAAGCCAGCGATCGCAGGAAGAACGTCAGATTCGCCGGACGCTCAGCCAGCCGCCGCATGAAGTAGCCGTACCACTCGTCGCCGTACGGCAGGTAGATCCGCATCCGGTTGCCGGCCGCGGCCAGCGCCAGCTGCTCATGCGGCCGGATGCCGTAGAGCATCTGGAACTCGTAGCTGTCCGGCGTCCGGTCGTACTGGACGATCAGCGACCGGGCGGCGGCCACCATCGCGGGGTCGTGGGTGGCCACCATCGGGTAGCCGTCGCCAGCGAACAGCACCTTCAGGCATCGCCGGTACGAGTCGTCCACCGCCTCACCGGTGAACGCGACCGACTCCGGCTCGGCGTAGGCGCCCTTGCACAGCCTGATCCGGGAACCGGCGGTGGCCAGGTCGCGGCAGTCGCCCTCGGTGCGCTTGAGGTAGGCCTGCAGCACCGCGCCCACCCAGGGGAAGTCCACCCGCAACTGCGAGACGATCGACAGCGTCGAGTCGGTGGTGGTGTGGTCCTCCATGTCGCAGGTGACCGTGGTGCCGACCGCGGCGGCCGCCTCGCAGATCCGCCGGGCACCGTCCAGCGCGATCTTCTCGCCGTCGACCGGCAGCGACTGTCCGATGGCGGACAGCTTGACCGACACCTCGGTCGAGTCCGCCAGGCCGGCCGAACCGAGCGCGGCCAGCGCCGATGTGTAGGCGTCGACGGTGTGTTGGGCCTGCTCGGGCGAGGTGGTGTCCTCGCCCAGGAAGTCCAGCGTCACCGCCAGCCCGTCGGACACCAGGTCCTGAGTCACCCGCAACGCGTCGGCCTCGCTGTTCCCGGCGACGAACCGGTTGACCACCGGCTGGGTGAGCTTGGAACGTTCGGCCACCCGCCGCAGCCGCGGCGAACGGGCGGCGGCCAGCAACGGGTCCCGGAGCAACGCCATGTCAGCCTTCCACCTGCGGCAGGTCGGTCGCCGGGTCGGCGTCCTGGTGCGGGTAGTTGATCGAGGTGGGTCCGACCAGGCTTTCCTTGATCGCCCGCGGCGACACCCAGCGCTGCAGGTTCAAGATCGAACCGGCCTTATCGTTGGTGCCCGAGGCCCGCGAGCCGCCGAACGGCTGCTGGCCGACCACCGCGCCGGTCGGCTTGTCGTTGATGTAGAAGTTGCCGGCCGCGAACCGCAACCGCTCACTGGCCCGGACGATGGCGGCCCGGTCGGTGGCGATGATCGAGCCGGTCAGCCCGTACGGCGCGGTGCTGTCGACCAGGTCCAGCACCTGCTCGAAGGCATCGTCGGCCGTGTCGTCGTAGACGTACACGGTCAGCAGCGGGCCGAAGTACTCGGTGGACATCATCTCGTGGGCCGGGTCTCCTGTCACCACGATGGTCGGCCGGACGAAGAATCCCTCGCTGTCGTCGGCGGTTCCGCCGGCGATCACCTCGAGCTTCGGGTCGTTCTTGGCCTTGTCGATAGCGCCGGCGAGCCGGTCGAAGGCGCGCCGGTCGATCACCGCGCCGAGGAAGTTCGACAGGTCGGTGACCGGGCCCATCGTGAGCGACTCGGTGCGGGCGGCCAGGTTGTCGGCCAGCCGACCCCAGAGCGAGGCCGGGACGTACGCCCGGGACGCGGCCGAGCACTTCTGGCCCTGGTACTCGAACGCGCCCTTGACCAGCGCGGTCAGCAGCACGTCCTCGTCGGCGCTCGGGTGGGCCAGCACGAAGTCCTTGCCGCCGGTCTCGCCGACCAGCCGCGGGTAGGTCCGGTAGTTCGGCAGGTTGCCGCCGACCGTCTGCCACAGGTGCTGGAAGGTCGCGGTCGAGCCGGTGAAGTGGATGCCGGCCAGGTCCTCGTGCGCCAGCAGCACGTCCGAGACCGCGTAGCCGTCGCCGGTCAGCAGGTTGATCACGCCCGGCGGCAGGCCGGCCTCCTCCAGCAGCCGCATCGTGTAGTACGCGGCCAGCAGCTGGGTGTTGGACGGCTTCCAGATCACCACGTTGCCCATCAGGGCCGGCGCGGTCGGCAGGTTCGCCGCGATCGCGGTGAAGTTGAACGGGGTGATCGCGTAGACGAAGCCTTCCAGCGGCCGGTGGTCGAGCTGGTTCCAGACGCCCGGCACCGACACCGGCTGCTCGGTGAGCAACTGGGCGCCGAACGAGACGTTGTAACGCCAGAAGTCGATCAGCTCGCAGGCGGCGTCGATCTCGGCCTGGATCGCGGTCTTGGACTGGCCCAGCATGGTGGCCGCGTTGAGCCTGGCCCGCCAGGGACCGGCCAGCAGGTCGGCGGCGCGCAGGAAGATCGCGGCCCGGTCGGCGTAGGACATCGCCCGCCAGCCGGGGGCCGCCGCGGCGGCCGCCGCCACCGCGTCCCGGGCGTCCTGCTCGGTGGCCTGGCCGAACTCGCCCAGCACGTGCGCGTGCTTGTGCGGCTGCACCACGGTGCCCCGATCACCGCCGCCCATCCGCTCGACCCCGCCGATCGTGCAGGTCAGCTGCACCTGCGCGGCCTGCTGCTCGGCCAGCTCGGTGGTCAGCGCCCGCCGCTCCGGCGAGCCCGGGGCGTAGTTGAGCACCGGCTCGTTGCGCGGGGCAGGAATGGTGGGAAAGGCGTCCATCGGCTACTCCTGACGGCGGAAACAGGGGGAAGAACACTCGGCGTCGGCTGCCAGGATAGGCGCGCCGACACCGGGCTGATCGCTCCGAACGCATAACATCTCCCGCATGGCCTTCACCGATCCGAGCATCGAGCTGGATCGGCTGCTGGCCGCCCTGCCGCCGGCCCGCAGCGTCGGCATCGCCGAGGTGGGCGTGCCGCCGGAGTCCGGCGAGTTGCTGCTGGTGCTCGATCCGACCCTGGACGGCCGGCAGCTGGCCGAGCTGGTCCGGGCCGCCGCCGCGGCCGGCGCCGCGGGCGTCCTAGTGGACCCGGTCCACCCGCTCCCCGACCGGACCGGAGGACTCCCGGTGCTGGTCAGGCCGGCCGGGGTCAGCTGGCGGCAACTGCACGCCCGGCTGGATCAGCCCCGGCTGGTGGCCGACGACGAGCTGGCCGACCTGGCCCAGACGATCGCCACCCTGACCGGCGGCCTGGTGACCATCGAGGACACCGCGGCCCGAGTGCTCGCCTACTCCCGGTCCAGCGACGAGGTGGACGAGCTGCGCCGGCTGTCCATCCTCGGCCGCAGCGGGCCGCCGGCCTACCTGACGCTGCTGCGCGAGTGGGGCGTCTACGACCGGCTGGCCGCCGCCGAGGAAGTGGTCGAGATCGCCGAGCACCCCGCAACCGGGGTACGCCGCCGGCTCGCGGTCGGGGTGTTCGCCGGCAGCCGGCAGCTGGGCACCATCTGGGTGCAGCAGGGCGCCGCCGAGTTCGGCCCGCACGCCCGCCAGGCACTGCTCGGCGCAGCCCGGCTGACCGCCGCCCAGCTGGTCGGCCGGACGTCCCGACGGCCGGCCACCGGATCCCGGCTCACCGACCTGCTGGCCGGCCGGTCCGACGCCGAGCAGCTCGGCCGGGACGCGCACCGGCCGGCCGCCGTCGCGGTGTTCGCGGCCGGCACCGGGCCGACCGATCCGGCCGAGCAGGCGCAGCGGCTGGACGAGCTGGCCGGCATCGTCACCGTCCACGCGGCTGCCTTCCGCCGCCAGTCGCTGGTCGAACGGAGCGGTTCCCGGGTGCTGGTGCTGCTGCCGGCGGTGTCCGCCGCCCAGCTGCCGGAAGCCGAGGCGATGCTGGAGCAGACGGTGGCGGCTATCCGCCGGCACCTCGACCCGGCCGTCCGGGCGGCACTCGGTCCGGTGGTGGACCGGGCCAGCCGGGCCGCCGAGTCCGCGCGGGGCGCCGACCGGCTGCTGCGGCTACCCGCCACAGAGCCGGTATTGTCGTTCAGCCGTGCCCGCAACCGGTTGATCGCCGCCGCGGTGCGGGACTTCCTCAGCCAGCAGGACGACCTCCTCGACGCCCGGGTGACTGCCCTGATCCAGGCCGACCCGGAAGCCGGACGCACCCTGCTCCGTTACCTGGACACCGGGTCGGACGTGGCCCGGGTGGCGCGCGAGCTGGCGGTGCACCCCACCACGGTGCGGCACCGGCTGCGTCGGGTCAGCCGGCAGCTGGAGCTGGACCTGGCCGAGCCGGACGACCGGCTGGCGGTCCAGCTGCAACTGCGGCAGGCGATCGGCTGACCGGCCGGCTGGGTTGCGAAGCCCGGCCGGCGCGGCATGATCTAGTTCTACGGGGGGAAGGGACGCGCAGATGAGCGAGGATGGAGTCGCAGCAGGCTCCCGCGTCGCCCTCGTAGCCGAGGACGACAGCGACATCCGGGAGCTGGTGACGGTCAAGCTGTCCGGCGCCGGATACCGGGTGATCGCGGTCTCGGACGGCACCGCGGCGCTGGCCGCCCTCCGGGAACAGTCGCCGGACGTCGCGCTGCTGGACGTGATGATGCCCGGGGTGTCCGGGCTGGAGGTGATCGGCGCGCTGCGGGCCGACCCGGCGACGGCGGCCATCCCGGTGATCCTGCTGTCGGCCAAGAGCCAGGAGTTCGACGTCGAGACCGGCATCGCCTCGGGCGCGGCCGACTACATCATCAAGCCGTTCAGCCCCCGCGAGCTGGTCGAGCGGGTCAACGGCGTGCTCGAACGGACCCGGGGTTGACCACCGGCGCGGTGCTCGGGACCAACCGCGACAGCATCGCGTCCCGACTGCGGCGCCTGGTCACCGACATGCTGCTGCTGCTCGTGCTGGTCGGCGTCAGCGGAGTGGTCGCGATCCAGTTCGCGACCAACCAGACCAGCAAGCTGTCGGCCGGCTACACCCCCGCCAACAACGCGCACCTGCAGGTGCTGCCGCTGATGCTGGACAGCGAGACGGCGGTGCGCGGCTACCTGCTCACCGGCAACCCGGACTTCCTGGCGCCGTACCGGCAGGCCCGGCCGAAGATCCTGCCCGATCTGGCCACCGCCCGGGCCGCACTGGACGCCAACGGTTTGCACGGCGTGGACCACCAACTGGACGTCGAACGCGCCCTGGTGACCAAGTGGCTGAGCAGCTACGCCGACCCGATCGCGGCGAACCCGAACAGCTCCAGGCTGCCCAGCGCCGCCGCCCAGACCGCGGCGAAGCGGCTGTTCGACCAGTTCCGCACCGCCGACGCCGCGGCCACCGCCCGACTGGAGCAGACCCGGAGCCGGTTGCGCCGGGACTCCGGCCGGCTGCACGCGCTGGCGGTTCCGCTGCTGGTCGGCGCCACCGCGCTCGCGGTGCTGGTCGCGATGATCCTGGCCTACCGGACTGCGACCGGCATCAACCGGCCGCTGCGCAGCCTGCGCGCGGTGATCGCCCGGTTCGACCGGGGCGACCTGAACGCGCACGCCAACGAGCAGTACGGCCCGTCCGAGGTCCGGGCGCTGTCCCGGGCGATCAACGCGCTCGGCAGCCGGGCCCGCGCGGAGGTCGCAGCCGACCGGGACGCCGAGCAGTTCCGGCAGCGCACCCGGCTGATCTCGTCCACCATCCGGCGGGCCAGCACCGGCCACCAGCTGGCCGAGCACCTGGTACGCGGGATGGGCGACGCGTTCGAGGTCGACCGGGCTTGGCTCTACGTCTTCGCCGACGAGCGGGTGCCCCAGCTGTCGGCCCAGTGGCAGCGGGAACCGTTGCGACCGCTGCCCGCTCCGCGAGAGCACCAGGTCGAGCAGATCCGGCAGCTGAGCGTCCGGCTGTGGGACAACGCGCACACCCTCGGCATCGACGACCACCGGGTCTACCAGCCGACCGAAGCCGGCCGCGGGCTGTTCGGGCTGGCGCAGGAGGTGGGCAGCAGCGCGTCGCTGATCGTCCCGATCGGTGACAGCGAGGGCGCAATCGGGCTGATCTGGCTCGCGATGACCGGGCACCCACGGCACTGGACGCTGACCGAGACCGGAGTCGCCCAATTCCTGGCCGCCGACCTCGCGCACAGCCTCACCCAGGTGCACCTGATCCAGAGCCAGGCCGAGGCCGTGCAGCTGCTGCGTGAGCTGGACCAGGCCAAGGCCGACTTCATCTCCACCGTCTCGCACGAACTGCGCACCCCGCTCACCTCGATCGCCGGTTACCTGGAGCTGCTGCGGGACGGTGACGCCGGTGAGCTGCCGCCCCGGGCGCAGCAGATGCTGACGGTGATCGATCGCAACGCGGTCCGGCTGCGCAACCTGATCGAGGACCTGCTCACCCAGTCCCGGATCGACGCCGGCCGGCTGCGTTCGGAACTCGCCGCGGTGAACGTGACCGCGGTGCTGGCCTCGGTCTGCCAGGCGTTGCAGCCGCAGGCAACAGCCGACGGCATCGAGCTGGTGCTGACCGCGGAGCCGGAACAGTGGGTGCAGGCCGACGCGCACCAGCTCGACCAGGTGTTCACCAACCTGGTGGGCAACGCCTGCAAGTTCACCCCGGCCGGCGGCCGGATCGAGATCGAGCTGCTGCCGGACGAGGACGAGGGCCTGCTGGTGGAGGTCCGCGACACCGGGATGGGCATCCCGGAGGAGGACTGTGACCGGTTGTTCACCCGGTTCTTCCGGGCCGGCAACGCCACCGCCGCCGCGCTGCCCGGCACCGGGCTCGGGCTGGCCATCGTCCGAGAGATCGTCGACCGGCACGGCGGCTCGGTGAGCGTCGAGTCCAAGCTGGGCGTGGGCAGCACCTTCCGGGTCTGGCTGCCACTGCGGCCGCCGGCGTCCTGATCGCGGCCCGTCGGCCAGCCCCGAGATGCAGCCCCGGGATGCGGACGTTCCGGAGAAGCTGTAATGATTGAGGCAGCGTTCCGGCCGTTCAACCAGCAGCGGAACGCCTGAACAGCCAGGCGCCGGGGCGCCCTAACGCAGCTCCCGGGTTACTCCAGCAGTCCCTTGACGTAGGCCGCCTGCCCGGCGTGCTGCCAGTCGTCGCCGAGCACGCTGACCAGCCGGACGCCGAGGGTCACCGGCGGGTCCCACCGGTCGTCCACCACCCGGCCCAGGTCTGCCTCGGTAAGTCCCGAGACGTAATCGGCGGTGCGCCGGTGGACCGCCTCGTGGTAGCCGGTCAGCAACTCTGGCCGCTCGATCCGTACCGCGGCGACCTGCTCGGGGCTGTGGCCGTAGCCGGTGTCGGACTCCTCCAGCGGCAACCCGAACCGCTGCTGCCAGCCGTCGGCCAGCCAGACCTGCTCGGTGCCGGCAGCCTCGGCCAGGTGGTCGTCCTGCACCCGGGTGAGGTGCCAGAGCAGCCAGCCGACGCTGTTGGCGCCCGGTTTCGGCTGCGCGGCCAATTGGTCGGCGGTCATCCCGTCGGCGATGCCGGACACCAGCTCCCGGATCCGATCGAAGGCGTCGGCGAACACCTGGCCGACAGTCATCGAGCTCATATGAGCATTCTGCCCGGGGTGGTCCCGGCGATACCCTCTGCCGATGAGCACCGAATCGCTGAGCAGTGCCGCCTCGTCGAGCACCGCTACCGACGCACCGGTCGAGACCCCGCTGCTGCGCCGGATCAGGGAGGCGGTGATCGGCGACGACCAGGTGATGCCCGGACCGTACGGCCCGCGCCGGGTGACCTACGCCGACTACACCGCGTCCGGCCGAGCACTCGACTTCATCGAGGACTTCATCACCGAAGAGGTGCTGCCCCGCTACGCCAACACCCACACCGAGTCCAGTGGCACCGGGCTGCAGACCACCCGGCTGCGCGAGGACGCCCGGGCGATCATCCGGGCGGCGGTCGGCGGCGACGAGCAGACCGCGGTGATCTTCGCCGGCTCCGGATGCACCGGCGCGGTGGACAAGCTGATGGGCATCCTGGGCCTGCGCATCCCGGCCGGCCTGGACGACCGGTACCAGCTCACCGAGCAGATCCCGGCCGCCGAGCGTCCGGTGGTGTTCATCGGACCGTACGAGCACCACTCCAACGAGTTGCCCTGGCGCGAGTCGATCGCCGATGTGGTGATGATCCCGGAGGACCGGGACGGCCACATCGACATCGACCGGCTGGCCGCCGAACTGCGTGAGCACGCCGACCGGCCGCTGAAGATCGGCTCGTTCTCGGCGGCCAGCAACGTCACCGGCATCATGACCAACGTGGCCCGGGTCGCGGCGCTGCTGCACGAGCACGGCGCGCTGTCGTTCTGGGACTACGCCGCCGCGGGGCCGTACGTCGAGATCGACATGTACAACCGGGCCAGCGGCAATCCGCTCGCCTACGCCGACGCGATCTTCCTCAGCCCGCACAAGTTCATCGGCGGTCCGAGCACGCCGGGGGTGCTGGTGGCCCGCCGCGAGTTGCTCACCAACCGGGTGCCGGCGGTGCCCGGTGGCGGCACGGTCGCCTACGTCAACCCGTCCGAGCACCGGTACCTGACCGATCCGGAGCACCGCGAGGAGGGCGGCACGCCGGCCATCGTCGAGTCGATCCGGGCCGGGCTGGTGTTCCAGCTGAAGCAGGCGGTCGGCATCGAGGTGATCCGCTCGCACGAGGAGCACTACCTGCGCCGGGCGGTGACCAGTTGGCAGCACGAGCCGGGGTTGGAGATCCTCGGCAACCTGGATGCCGAGCGGCTGTCGATCGTCTCGTTCGTGGTGCGCAGCCCGAACACCGGCAAGTACCTGCACCACAACTTCGTGGTCGCGGTGCTGAACGACCTGTTCGGCATCCAGGTGCGCGGCGGCTGTTCCTGCGCCGGACCGTACGGGCACCGGCTGCTCGGCATCGACCTGGACCGGTCGCACGAGTTCGAGCGCGAGATCACCGGCGGTTGCGAGGGAATCAAGCCCGGCTGGGTGCGGATCAACTTCAACTACTTCATCTCCGAGGCGGTGTTCCGCTACCTGGTGGAGGCCGTCCGGCTGGTGGCGCGCAGTGGCTGGCGACTGCTCGGCGACTACCGGTTCGATCCGGCGACCGGCCTGTGGCGGCACCGCAGCGGTGCGATCGAACCGCCGCTTCGGCTGCACATGCTGCGCTACGACACGGACGGCCGGCTGTACTACCCGCGCCACCAGCAGCGCGCGCCGGAGTCCGAGCTGGACCGGTACCTGGCCGAGGGCGCCGCGACGCTGGCCGCCGCCGAGCCGCCGGCCGGTGGCGACGACGAGGTGCGCGGACTGGTGTCGGCCGACTTCGAGCACCTGCGCTGGTTCGACCTGCCGGCCACCTGCCTGGCTCCGGCCTGATCATTGCCGCTACCCGGTTGCGGCACAGTCGGGACGAAGCTGGCACCATGCAACGATGAGCTCCCCCACCGACCGGTTGATCCAACTCCTCGAACTCCGCCGCACCACCTTGCAGGACCTCGACGACACCGGTCGGCTGCTGGTCAGCAACGACGAGTCCGGCTCCGCCCAGCTCTACGAGATCTCGCCGGACGGTAATTGGCGGCAGCTGACCGACCTCGGCGAGCCGTGCACCGGCCGCTACCTGCCCGGTAGCCGGGCGGTGGTCGTGTCCGCCGACACCGGCGGCACCGAGCGCGCCCAGCTGTCGCTGCTGCAGCTCGCCGAGCACGCCGCGCCGGCCGAGCTGGCCGACCTGGTTCCGCTGGCGCACGATCCTGCCTACATCCACGCGCTGTTCGACGTCCAGCCCGACACGGTGGTGTACGCGACCAACCGGCGGGACGGGGTGCAGTTCGACGTCATCTCCCGGCGGGTCTCCGACGGCGACGAGCGGGTGCTGTTCGACGGCGGCGGCTACTTCGACGAGGCCACCCCGTCACCGGACGGCAAGTGGGTGCTGCTGTCCCGGATGACCACCATTGCGGCGTCCGGCGAGCTGTTGCTGGTCGAGGCAGCATCCGGCCAGGTGCGGTCGATCACCGACCCGGCGGTGCCCGGAGCGTGGGACAACCCGCAGTGGCTGCCGGACTCGTCCGGCCTGCTGGCCTCCTCCGACGCCGAGACCGACTTCATGTCGGTGCACCGCTACGACCTGGCCACCGGCGACTGGTCGATGTTCCTGCCGGGTGACGAGGAGAACGTCTTCGCCTATCCGGCCCCGGACGGCAGCAGGCTGGCCGTGGTTCGGCAGGCCGACGGCAGCGACCGGCTGGAGATTCGCTCGGACGGTTCAGTGCAGCAGGTTCGGCTGCCCGGCACCGGCGTGATCAGCTACCGCAGCCGGCTGGTCTGGTTGCCGGACGGGACCAGCCTCGGGTTCAGCTACAGCTCGCCGGTGAGCCCGCCGGAGGTCTACACGTGGCAGGCCGGCGACCCGGTCGCCCGCCGGCGGACCACCACCAACCCGGCCGAGGCGACCGACGGCCTGGTCGACGTCAGCTCGCACCTGGTCGAGGCGACGGACGGCGAGCACATCCCGACCTACCTGATGCGGCCGGCGGACCCGGACGGCTCGGCGGTGATGATCATCCACGGCGGCCCGGAGGCGGCCACCGTGTGCAGCTGGAACCCGATCGCGGCGGCGCTGGCGCTGGCCGGGCACACCGTGGTGCTGCCGAACGTCCGCGGCTCGGCCGGCTACGGCCGGCGCTGGATGTCACTCGACGACATCGACAAGCGGCTGGACTCGGTGGCCGACCTGGTTGCGCTGCGCGACTGGCTGCCGGCGGTCGGCGTCGACCCGGAGCGGGTGGCGCTCTACGGCGGTTCGTACGGCGGCTACATGGTGCTGGCCGGGCTGGCCTTCTACCCCGACCTGTGGGCGGCCGGCGTCGACATCGTCGGGGTGTCGTCGCTGGTGACGTTCCTGCGCAACACCTCCGACTACCGGCGGGCCTACCGCGAGCGCGAGTACGGCCGGCTCGACCGCGACCTGCAGATGCTGGAGCAGGCGTCGCCGTTCAACGCGATCGACAAGATCCGGGCGCCGTTGTTCGTGATCCACGGCGCGAACGACCCGCGGGTGCCGCTGTCCGAGGCCGAGCAGGTGGTGGCGGCGGTTCGCGCCTCCGGCGCCGACTGTCCGTTCCTGGTGTACGCCGACGAGGGGCACGGGCTGGCGAAGCGAGCCAACCAGCTGGACGCCTACCCGCAGGCCTTCGAGTTCCTGGCACGACACTTGAGCGCTGGGGACTGAGGCTTTGCCGGTAACTGACGCGCCATTCGTGACCGACTTCCCGTCGCCGCCGGTCATCACGGATTGGGCCAAGCCTCAACGGGGATCAGCAGTCGTGGGCCGTATGCGGATCTTCAGTGCAACAAGGTATCTGGATCGGCGTCCGCGGGTGATGTCTGGACGCGCACCCAATGAGGAAAGGCCGCGCCACAATCCGGACAGGTGAAGTCAGCTTCGTATCCTTCACCTGCCTCTCGCAATCCTCTCCCCTGGCCGCTCGGAATGTCATTTTGATGACCCTTGGGGCAGGTCGCGTTCATCAGGCTTTCTAGATAGATGCGCAGCACTGGGTCGTGATCGGGGTCGGTAGTCGCCATTGACCCATGATCGCGCAAGGCTCTCGGATGAGCACACTTGCCGCCAATCAACACCGAAAAACGCGTCTTCCAATGGTGGGAGCCGACTTCGACACCTGCAGAGGCACCCGCGCCCTCGCCGATCATTACGCAACTGGACGTCATCGAGATGCCGGCTGACCTGAAGGCGCTGTCCGGGGCTAAGCCGGGTGCTCGTGCACGAATCGCACGATCTGCTCGGCCAATTCCTCGCCGGCATCCTCCTGCAGGAAGTGGCCGGCCTCGGCGATCACCGGGTGCTCGACGCCTTGGGCGCCGGCCACCCGGCTGCGCAGGATCGGCGCCATTCCACCGGTGATCGGGTCGCCGTCGCTGAAGGCGACCAGCATCGGGATCGGCAGCTCGGCCAGCGCGTGCCAGGCCGCCCGGTTGGCGTCGCTGGCCGGGTCGTCCGGGGTGATCGGCACCAGGCCGGGCATCGCCCGCGGTCCCGCGCAGTAGCTCTCGTCCGGGAACGGCGCGTTGTAGGCGGCGAGCGTTTCGGGGCTCAACTGCTTCTGGCAGCCGGACTGGACGAACCGCGCGATGTCGATCGCAGGGGCGTTCTGCATCGCCTCCCGGAACCGGTGCCAGATCTCCGGCATCGGATGGTCGCCGGTCGGCAGGCCGGTGTTCGCGGCGACGATCCTGGTGATCTTGGTCGGGTGCTCGGCAGCCAGCCGCAGCCCGATCAGGCCGCCCCAGTCCTGCCCGACCACCGTGACGCCGGACAGTTCCAGCACGTCGAAGGCCAGCTCGCGCATCCACTCGACGTGCCGGGCGTAGGTGTGGTCGGCCTGGCGGGTCGGCTTGTCCGAGCGGCCAAAGCCAACCAGGTCCGGGCAGATCACTCGCAGCCCGGCGTTGGCCAGGGTCGGGATCAGCTTGCGGTACAAGAACGACCAGCTCGGCTCGCCGTGCAGGCAGAGCACCGGCTCACCGGCGCCGGCCTCCACCCAGGCGACCCGGATCGGGTCGTCACCGTCCGGGTTGGTCACTTGCGCGTAGTGCGGCTGGTAGCCGAATTCGGGCAGGTCGGCGAACCTGTTCTCGGGGGTGCGCAGCAACTCCATGCCGTCATGATCGCCGGTCGCGCCGCCGCGCGCATCGTGCGGCCGGAAGCTGCTGGGTAGGTTGGCTGGGTGAGCGTTGCCGCCGCACCCCTGTCGGACGTGTTCCGGGTGCTCGACCTCATCGGGGTGTTCACCAGCGCGGCCCTCGGCGCGGTGATCGCCCGGTCGGCGCGGCTGGACCTGGTCGGGTTGACCGTGATCGCGCTGCTCAGCGGCCTCGGCGGCGGCGTGCTGCGCGACACCCTGCTGCAGCACGGCACCCCGATCGCGCTGACCGACTACGCCTACGTGCTGACCGCGCTGGCCGCGGCGGCGCTGGCCTTCGTGGTGCCGTTCCAGAGCCGGGCCTGGAACTGGACCTGGCCGGTGATCGACGCGGTCGCCCTCGGCTCCTGGGCGGCGGCCGGCGCCCAGAAGACGCTGTTCGTCGGCCTGGGCTGGCTGCCGGCGATCCTGCTCGGCACCGTGACCGCTGTCGGCGGCGGGATGATCCGCGACATCGTGTTGCGCCGGGTGCCGGCGGTGCTCGGCGGCACCACGCTGTACGCCACCTGCGCGGTCGCGGCGAGCGCGCTGATGGTGGTGTTCCAGCGGTCCGGGCACGCCCGGGTCGGGCTGGTGGTGGCCACCGTGTTCGGCGGCGGACTCTGCCTGCTGGCCCGCCGGCGCGGCTGGATGCTGCCGGCCGACCTCAGCCACCGGCTACCGGCCCGGCTCCGCCGTTCGCCCCGGTGAGGGCCCAAGGCATCAGCGGAACCGAACAGACGACTCAGTCGTCTACGGTAAGCCGGTGCCGCTGCTGGACGAGTACGCCGAGTTGCCGCACCGGCCGCGGCGGGTGCTGGTCGCGGGCACGTCCGGTTCGGGCAAGACCACTCTCGCGAGGCGGATCGCCGAGGTGCTGCAGCTTCCGCACGTCGAGATCGACGCTCTCTACCACGGCCCAGGTTGGACCCCGCGCCCGAGCTTCGTCGACGACGTCGCCGCGCTGACAGCGCAACCCAGCTGGGTCACCGAGTGGCAGTACACCCCCGCACGCGAGCGGCTGGCGCGCGCCGCGGACCTGTTGGTGTGGCTGGACCTGCCGCGTGCGACGGTCATGCGCCAGGTCACCCGGCGCACGCTGCGCAGGCGGTTACGCCGGGAGCAGCTATGGAACGGCAACATCGAACCGTCGTTGTGGACGTTCTTCACCGACGACGAGCACATCGTCCGCTGGGCCTGGCGCACCCATGGCACGACCGCCAGCCGGATCGCCGGCGTGTTGCAGGACCGGCCTGAGCTGCCCGTCGTCCGGCTGACCAGCCACGCCGCGGCCAGTCGCTGGCTGACCAGCAGGCTGGCTCAGGCGGCTTGACCTCCTGCTGCGCCGGTACCGGCGGTTCTCGACGGCAGCACGCCGTACGCCCGATCAATCGCTCGGAAGGAAGTTCTGAATATCCGCGCCTATTCCCCCAGCGGCCCCGCCTGCCAAGGTGCCGAAATTGGCGCCGACCGCCCCTCCGATTTCCGCTCCAATGGCCAGACCTTCTGGCCCGAAGAATGACCCGACCGCCGCCCCGATAATCGGCCCGGCACTGGATCCAAGGTCGAAGCCCGCTGCTGCACCGACCAGCGCTCCGCCGATAGTGTCGAGTATCCCGTCTCTGCCGGTCGGGTCTGAGGCATTGATCGGGTTGTCGGCCGCGTAGACGTAGCGGTTGGCATTCTTCGGGTCGAGGGGCGCGTTGAGGGCGTCCTGCTGGGTCCAGTTACCGGTGGCCGGGTTGTAGAAGCGCTGCCCGAACTTGATCTCGCCGGTGGCGCGGTCGCGGATGCCTTCGCCGTAGGTGTAGGGGTTCTCGAACCACGGCGGGGTCAGCCCGTTGCTGTCGGTGCGGGTCTCGCCGCCGTAGGGGTCGTAGCGCAGGGAGATCGCGGTGGTCTGGTAGCTGGTGGAGACGACCACCGGGTTGTGGGTGCCGTCGTAGACGTAGAGGTCGGTGTTGCCACCGCTGGTCTGGAGCATGACCGGCTGCCCGGACGGGTCGGACAGGATGTAGCCAGTGCCGAAGCCGGAGACGTTGGCCGAGTCGATCGTGGGCAACCCGTTCTTGTCCGGCCGTCCGTAGGTCAGGGTGTAGTTGTGGTCGTTCGGCACGTTCTCGGTGAGCACCTCGTCGCTGTTGGTGCCGGCGTAGCTGTAGCTGCTGGTCACCCCGCTGACCGTCGCGCTGGTCTGCTGCCCGGCGGCGTTGTAGGTCGCTTTGCGGGCCGGTGAGGTGGTCAGGTTTCCCGCGCCGTCGTAGGTGTAGCCGGTGGTGCTGATCTGGTTGCCGTCGTTGTACGCCAGTGACTGCGAGGACGGGCTCGATCCGGTCACCGACGAACTGGTCCGGTTGCCGGAGTTGTCGTAGCCGTAGGTGTAGGTGCGAGGGTTCGAGCCGCCGGTCACCGCATCCTTGGTCAGCCGGTTGTGGTCGTCGTAGGTGTAGGCGTTGGTCTCGCCCGACACGCTCTCACTGGTCCACTGGATGTTGCCGCGGTCGGTGGATGCGGCCGACGGGCAGGACCCGCCGGCGCTGGTGCCGGCCTGGTAGCAGAGGGTCTCGTTCTCCACCGTGGTCGGGCCGGTCGCCGGCCCCTGCTGCGCCAGCACCTTCGTGATGCGGCCGCTGCTGTCGTAGGTGTACTGCTCGTGCGCCGCCCACGCCGTCGGTGCGGAGGTGGTGCCGCCGCTGGCCTGAAGCCACACGTCGGTGCGCTTGCCGTTGTTGTTCTTGAAGTAGGTCGACAGGGTCACGCCACCCTGCGGGTAGTCCATCTCGGTGAGCTCATGCGCCGAGTCGTACTTGTAGCTGGTGGTGCCCAACCCGTCGGTCACGCTGGCAAGCGCGCCGGACAGGTCGTAGGTGTAGGTGATCAAATTGTTGTTGGCGGTGTTCCGCACCGTCAGCAGGTGCCCGAGGTCGTCGTAGGTGTAGGTCGTGGTGCCCGACCCGTCCACCCGCTTGACGACGTGGCCGTTGCGGTCGTAGGTGTAGACCACGGCGTGGGTGCCGTCGGAGTAGCCGACGTTGACGATCCGGTCCAGATCGTCGTAGGTGTAGGTGATCGTGTCGCCCTTGCCGTCGGTCGCGGTCAACAGCCGGCCGTAGCCGTCGTAGCCGTAGGCGCGAGAGCCGAGGCTGGAGTTCGACGGCGGCGTGATGCTGGTGAGGTCGCCGTCGCCATTGCCATAGGAATACGTGGTCATCGCCGTCGCACCGGGCGAGGTGGAATCCTTCGGCGTCCCGTCGCCGTTGTAGTCGACCTTCGCCTGCGGCCCGGACGCACCCTGGGCGGTACCGGTCTGGTTGCCGTTTCCGTCGTAGCTGTACTTCAGTGCGTTGCTGGCGTCGTCGGTCGTCGATGAGGGCAGGTAGGCGGTCGAACCGCTGTTGCTGTAGGAGGCCGACTCGGTCGCGCCGCCGGGGTTGGCGATGCTGGTCAGCGACTCACCGTTGTTGGTGCCGCTCGGGTAGGAGAACGTGGTGTTGCCGCCGGCCGCGTTGGTCGAGCTGCTCACGTCCCCGAACGGGTTGTAACCGGCCGATCGGCTGTTGCCGACCGGGTCGGTGGCGTGGGTGACCAGGTGGCTGGACGAGTCGATGGTGTAGGTCGTGTGCGGCACGCTGGGAACCGCCTGCGACTGGTCCGTCGTTGGATCCGCGACCAGCGTCTGGGTCGAGGAGGTGTACGACAACCGGGTGGTCGCGTCACCTGTGCCGCCGTCGGTCGGCGAGTTCGACTGGTTCACCGTCGTCACCCGGCTCGAGGAGTCGAACGTCAGGGTCGTCGCGGCTCCGATCGGCCCGGTGATCTGCACGACCTGGCCGGTGTCCGTGCCGGACGGGCTGGCGAACTGCGTCCAGTAGCCGGCGGTGTCGATCACCGTCGAGAGGTGGCCGCCACTGGTGTACTGGAACTGCACCGTCCGGCTGACGCCAGCCGAGCTCTGGCTCAGCTGGGTGATCCGGCCGTTCGTGGTGGTCACGTTCACGGTCCGGCTCGCCGCCGGCCCCCGCGAGGACACGATCGAGGTGGGATAGCCGCTGTACGGGTCGTAGCTGTAGCTGGTGGTGTTGCCGTCCCGGTCGGCATCGGACGTAAGCCGACCGCTGCCGTTGAAGCTCAGCTTCTCCCGCGAGGCGTGGAAGGTGAGAGTGTACCCCGCGCTCTGACTGCCGGACAGGTCGGCCTTGAACTGCGATGGCGAGGTGAAGCCCGTCCCGCTCGGCGTGAACACCCCGGACAGTCCCTGCGGACCGTAGAAGGTCACCGAGCTGTCGGAGTTGGTGACCATCCGCTCGTCGAAGCCGCTGATCGCCCAGCCCGAGCCGGTGCTGTTCGTGACCGCCGACGGTGCCGACGACCCGAACGCGGAGGAGTTGTAGGACAGGGTGATCGGCGCATCCGATCGCCGGCCGGGCAGGGTCAGAAGTTGGTCGGTGAACAGGGCGTTGCCGGTACCGACATCCACCGACAGCGAGCTCGTCCCCGAGACCGAGAACGGCAGTCGGGTCGCGCCGTTGCGCGCGCCCGCTGACGGCGTCGGATTGGAAGTGGCAGCCATCGCCCGATCGGCGTGGGCCCCCGCCAGGAAGCCGGCGACCGCGACGGCCGCGGCGACTGTCGCGACCCGGCGGTACAGGCGACGCGAGGTGTTCCTGCGCAGCACAACGACAGCGGTTGACGCCATGACGGGGACCGACTCTCTGCTCACCACCCGACGGTCGCAAACCGACCAGCACGGGGCGGGATACCTGTCGGGCCTGCTTACCGTGAGGCTGTCCCGAGCAGATCAAACATCAGGGGCCGTCCGCGACACAATGGTTGGAATGTAAGAAAGCCCTATCAACGACAAATCAACAGGCAGCGCCTACCCGCTTGCCCACGATCGAACGGGTGTTCGATACTGGACGGCGTGGGCTTCGAGAACCCGATGACGCCGTGGTCAGAGCTGGAGCGCCAGCTCTCCGGCCGCGCGCCCCAGAAGCCCGAGAAGCCCGCAGAAGATACGCCGGCAACCAGGCGCGGCCACGGCAGCGACCAGGGTGCCGACGGCGGGGACGCGCCGGCCTGGAGCCGCAAGCGCCCGGCGTACCAGGCCCCGCCGGTAGCCAACCAGCAGACAGCAATCCCCTACGCCGAACTGCACGCCCACTCGTCCTTCTCCTTCCTGGACGGCGCCACCGACCCCGAGCAGCTGGTCGAGGAGGCGGTCCGGCTCGGGCTCCAGGCGCTCGCGCTGACCGACCACGACGGGATGTACGGCGTCGCCCGGTTCGCCGAGGCGGCTGAGGCGCACGGGCTGCCCACCGTGTTCGGCGCCGAGCTGAACCTGGGCATCGACCTGCCGAAGACCCAGACCGAACGCTCGATCGCGGCACGGGTCGGGGTGCCCGACCCGCCCGGCGAGCACCTGCTGGTGCTGGCCCGCAACCCGGCGGGTTACGCCAGCCTGTGCCGGGCGATCAGCCAGGCCCAGCTGCGCGGCGGCGCGAAGGGCCGTCCCGTCTATGACGTAACCGAACTGGCCGAATTATCCAATGACAACTGGCTGATCCTCACCGGCTGCCGCAAGGGCAGCGTCCGGCAGGCGCTCGCAAGCAACCTCGAACTGGCCAGCGCGGCACTCGGTGAACTTGTCGAACGGTTCGGCCGCGACAACGTCGTCGTCGAGCTGACCCATGCCCTGGAGCCGCTGGCCGACGAGCGGTACGCCGCACTCGCCGGCCTGGCCGAGCGGCACCGGCTGCCGCTGGTCGCCACCGCCAACGCGCACTACGCCGCCCCGCCGGAGCGGCCGCTGGCCACCGCGATGGCCGCCGTCCGGGCCCGGACCAGCCTGGACGCGATCGACGGCTGGCTGCCGGCCTGGGCCGGCCAGCACCTGCGGTCCGGCGCCGAGATGGTCGCCCGGTTCCGCCGCTATCCCGAGGCGGTGGCGCACGCCGCCCGGCTGGGCGCCGAACTGGCCTTTCCGTTAAGGCTGATCGCGCCGAACCTGCCGCCGTTCCCGGTGCCGGACGGGCACGACGAGCTGAGCTTCCTGCGCGAGCTGGCGTTCGCCGGCGCCGCCGAGCGGTACGGCCCGCGCAGCGCACGCACCGAGCGGGCGTACCGGCAGATCGAGCACGAGCTGGCGATCATCGGCGAGCTCGGCTTTCCCGGCTACTTCCTGGTGGTCTGGGACCTCACCGAGTTCTGCCGCCGGCGCGGCATCCTGGCCCAGGGCCGGGGCAGCGCGGCCAACTCCGCGGTCTGCTACGCGATCGGCATCACCGCGGTCGACTCGGTGAAGTACGGCCTGCTCTTCGAACGGTTCCTGGCACCCGAGCGGGACGGGCCGCCGGACATCGACATCGACATCGAGTCCGACCGGCGGGAGGAGGTGATCCAGTACGTCTACGCCAAGCACGGCCGGCAGCACGCCGCCCAGGTGGCGAACGTGATCACCTACCGGCCACGCTCGGCGGTGCGCGACATCGCCCGGGCGCTCGGCTACTCCCAGGGCCAGCAGGACGCCTGGAGCAAGCAGATCGACCACGGCTACTACTGGGCCGCGCCACTGCCCGACCCGGAAACCGAAGAAACCGAAAAGCCGGCCGGCGACGTGCTCACCGCCCGGGACACCGAGGACATTCCACAACCGGTGCTGAACCTGGCCGCCCAGTTGCAGAACGCCCCGCGCCACCTGGGCATCCATTCCGGCGGCATGGTGATCTGCGACCGGCCGGTGATCGAGGTGTGCCCGGTGGAATGGGGCCGGATGGCCGACCGCACCGTGCTGCAGTGGGACAAGGACGACTGCGCCGCGACCGGGCTGGTGAAGTTCGACCTGCTGGGCCTGGGCATGCTCTCGGCGCTGAAGTACTGCTTCGACTTCGTCGAGCAGTGGCACGGCAAGCGCTATGACCTGCACACCGTGCCGGCCGAGGATCCGAAGGTCTACGACATGCTCTGCGCGGCCGACACCATCGGGGTGTTCCAGGTCGAATCGCGGGCCCAGATGGCGACGCTGCCCCGGCTCAAACCGCGCCGGTTCTACGACCTGGTGGTCGAGATCGCGCTGATCCGTCCGGGCCCGATCCAGGGCGACTCGATCCACCCCTACATCCGCCGCAAGAACGGCCTGGAGCCGGTCACGTACCCGCACCCGAAGCTGGAACGGGCGCTGGAGAAGACCTACGGCATCCCGCTGTTCCAGGAGCAGCTGATGCAGCTGGCCATCGACGCGGCCGGCTGCACCCCGGCCGAGGCCGACCAGGTGCGCCGGGCGATGGGCTCCAAGCGCAGCCAGGACCGGATGGAGGCGCTGCGGGTCAGGCTGTACGACGGCATGCGGGCCAACGGCATCAGCGGCGCGGCGGCCGACGACATCTTCGTCAAGATCAAGGCGTTCGCCGCGTTCGGCTTCGCCGAGAGCCACGCGATCAGCTTCGCGTTCCTGGTGTACGCCTCGTCCTGGCTGAAGCTCTACCACCCGGCGGCGTTCTGCGCGGCGCTGCTGAACGCCCAGCCGATGGGCTTCTACTCACCGCAGTCGCTGGTGCAGGACGCCAAGCGGCACGGCGTGGTGGTGCGCGGGCCCGACCTGAACGCCTCCGCCGCGCAGGCCGCCCTGGAACCGGCCGGCGGTGAGGGCGGCTACCACGGTCCCGGCCCGGAGCAGCCGGCGGTCCGGCTCGGGCTGGCCGCGGTGAAGACGATCGGCGCCGAACTGGCCGCCCGGATCGTGGCCGACCGCGACAGCGGCGGCGACTACAGCAGCATGGTGGAGCTGTCCCGCCGGGTCGGGCTGACCGCCGACCAACTGGAGGCGCTGGCCACCGCCGGCGCCTTCGAGTCGCTCGGCGGCACCCGGCGGCAGGCGCTGTGGGCGGCCGGCGCGGCGGCCGACTACCGGCCCGGCCAGCTCGACCTCACCCCGGACCGGGAGCCGCCGGCGCTGCCGGAGATGTCGGAGCCGGAGCAACTGCTGGCCGATCTCTGGGCCACCGGCATCACCAAGGACGCCTACCCCACCGCGCTGATCCGGGACCGGCTGAACCACCTGGGCGTGACCCCGACCGACCGGCTGCGCCAGTTGCCGGACCGCACCCGGGTCACCGTGGCCGGCCTGGTCACCCACCGGCAGCGGCCGGCCACCGCCCGCGGCATCACCTTTCTCAACCTCGAGGACGAGTTCGGCATGGTGAACGTGGTCTGCGACCCGGTGGTCTGGCACCGGCACCGCACCGTCGCCCGGCAGTCCGGCGGCCTGCTGATCCGGGGGATGCTGGAACGGGCCGAGGGCGTGGTGAACGTCAACGCCGAGCGGATCGACAAGCTGGAGCTGGGCATCCACAACCGGTCCCGCGACTTCCGCTGATCGGCAAGTAAGGGCAGCCCGCCGACCGCTCAAGTCTGGCGCTGGCCGCCGATAGGAACCGGCGAGCGGTGTCTGCCCGTTCCCGATGGTCGCCATCGGCACGGTCTGCCCCGCGCAGCCCGCCAGCGGAGGACTCATGGACCCAGCACTGCGCGCCATCGTCTCGGCGCTGCGTTCGCGGGGTATGAGCGACGACACCCTGCAACAGGCGCTGACCACCGCCGAGATGACCTCGCGTCCGCTGCGCACCGTACTGGTGGACGACCAGATCGTCACCGAGTTCCAGCTCGCCTCCGCCGTCGCCGAGGCGTACGGGGTCGAGGCGGTCGAGCTCTCCAGCTTCCCGGTCGACGCCGCGGCCATGTCGCGGATCCCGCTGACCCTGGCCCGCCGGCACCGGATGCTGCCGATCGCGGTGGACGACACCACCATCACGGTGGCGGTCAGCGACCCCGGCGACGTGCTGGCGCTCGACGACATCCGGGCCGCCACCGGCCTGGTGGTGCGGCCGATGGTGGTCACCAAGGACGACCTGAACCGGCTGCTCGACCGGTACGTGCGAGCCAGCACCGACCTCGACGAGGCAGCCGCGCAGGCCGCCGCCGAGGCCACCGAACCGGACGTCGACAACATGGCCGGCGTCAACGAGGACGCGCCGGTGGTCCGGTACGTCAACTCCCTGCTGGAACGGGCGATCACCAGCCGGGCGTCCGACATCCACCTGGAGCCGAGCGAGCACGACCTGAAGATCCGGCTGCGGATCGACGGCGTGCTGCACGAGGTCGACGCGGTACCGCGGGGCATCCAGGCCGCGCTGATCTCGCGGCTGAAGATCCTCTCCGGCCTCGACATCACCGAGCGCCGGGTGCCGCAGAACGGCCGTATCACCAAGGACATGGGCGGCCGCAGCATCGACCTGCGGGCCGCCACGCTGCCCACCGTGTGGGGCGAGAACGTGGTGCTGCGGGTGCTCGACACCGGCGGTATCGACCTGGAGCTGCGCAAGCTCGGGTTCACCGAGGAGAACTACCTGCGGTTCTCCAAGAGCTTCACCAAACCGCACGGCATGGTGCTGGTAACCGGCCCGACCGGCTCGGGCAAGTCCACCACCCTGTACGCCACGCTGCGCGAGATCGCCCGTCCCGAGGTGAACGTGATCACCGTCGAGGACCCGGTCGAGTACCGGATGGACGGCATCAACCAGGTGCAGGTCAACGCCAAGGCCGGCCTGACCTTCGCCGCGGTGCTGCCGGCCATCCTGCGGTCCGACCCGGACGTGGTGCTGATCGGTGAGATCCGGGACCGGGCCACCGCCCAGTTGGCGGTGGAGGCCGCGCTGACCGGTCACCTGGTGCTCTCCACGCTGCACACCAACGACGCGCCGAGCGCGGTCACCCGGCTGGTCGAGATGGGGGTCGAGCCGTTCCTGGTCGGCTCCTCGCTCGACGCGGTGCTGGCCCAGCGGCTGGCCCGCAAGCTCTGCGAGTGGTGCAAGGAGGAGTACGCGCCGACCGAGAAGGAGCTGATCGGCGCGGCCTGGCCGTTCGAGACGCATGGCGTCCCGGAGCGGTTCTGGCGACCGGTGGGCTGTCGCTCGTGCGCGCAAACCGGATATCGCGGGCGGCTGGCAGTTAATGAAGTGATGCCGGTGTCCGAACAGATTGAGAGGTTGGCCGTGGAACGCGCGCCGGCCAGCGAGATCAAAAAGGTAGCGATCGCCGACGGCATGGTGGCGCTGCGCTATGACGGCCTCCGCAAGACCGCGGCGGGCTTGACCAGCCTCGAGGAAGTTTTACGGGTGACGGTATGACGACGCAACACACGCCATTCGACAGCGACGGCTTCGCGCTGAACCCCCTCACCGCCATCGACGGCGCCTTCTCGATGGTCGAGGCCAAGCGCGAGCTCGACAAGCTGCTCACCCTGCTCATCGAGCGCGGTGGGTCCGACCTGCACATCACCGCCGGGGTCGCGCCGTGCATGCGGGTGAACGGCGAGTTGCAGCCGCTGGAGGGCCGCGAGCGGCTGCTGCCGGTCGACACCGAGACGCTGATCCGCTCGGTGCTCAGCGACGCCAGCTGGCAGAAGTTCGAGACCACCCAGGAGCTGGACACCGCCTACGCGCTGCCCGGGGTGAGCCGGTTCCGGATGAACGTCTACCGGCAGCGGGGCGCGGTCGGCGCGGTGATGCGGGCCATCCCGCACCGGATCCGCAGCCTGGACGAGCTCGGCCTGCCGCAGAGCGTGGAGAACTTCGCCTACCTGCCGCGTGGCCTGGTGCTGGTCACCGGCCCGACCGGTTCGGGCAAGTCCACCACCCTGGCCAGCCTGCTGGACGTCGCCAACCAGACCCGGGCCGGGCACATCGTCACCATCGAGGACCCGATCGAGTACCTGCACCGGCACGGCAAGAGCGTGGTGAACCAGCGCGAGGTCGGCTCCGACACCGCGGACTTCTCGGTGGCGCTCAAGCACGTGCTGCGGCAGGACCCGGACATCATCCTGGTCGGCGAGCTGCGCGACCTGGAGACCACCTCGGTGGCGGTCACCGCCGCCGAGACCGGCCACCTGGTGCTGGCCACGCTGCACACCCAGTCGGCCGCCCAGACCATCGACCGGCTGATCGACATCTACCCGCCGCACCAGCAGCAGCAGATCCGGGCCCAGCTCGCCAACTGCCTGCAGGGCGTGGTCACCCAGGCGCTGGCGCCACGCAAGGACGGCATGGGCCGCACCATCGTCTGCGAGATCATGGTCGCCACCGCCGCCATCCGGAACCTGATCCGGGAAGGCAAGGTGCACCAGATCCCGTCGTTCCTGCAGTCCTCGTCGGACGTCGGCATGATCAGCTTCGACCAGCACCTGGCCCAGCGCTACGGCGACGGCCTGGTCAGCAAGAACACCGCCCTGGAGCTGGCGCACGACCCGAACGAGTTCAAGCGGCTGGCAAGGATCTAACCGCCATGCCCGTGAAGACGTTCGCCTACGAGGCGCTGGACGGCGCCGGCACCCTGATGAAGGGCAAGATCGACTCGGTCTCGGCCGAGGTCGCCGCCAACACCCTGAGCGACCAGAAACTCACCCCGCTGTCGATCCAGCTGACCGGCGAGGGCCTGCAGCGCGACATCAAGCTGCCGGGCATCGGCGGCAAGACGTCGCTGAAGGACCTGGCGGTGCTGTCCCGGCAGTTCGCCTCGATGACCTCGTCCGGGCTGACCCTGCTGCGTTCGCTCGCCATCCTGGAGGAGCAGGCCACCAAGCCGAAGCTGGGCGCTGCGCTCAGCCAGGTCCGCGCGGACGTGCAGTCCGGCATCGCGCTCTCCAAGGCGCTGTCCGCCCACCCGGACCACTTCCCGCTGCTGATGGTGAACATGGTGCGGGCCGGTGAGACCGGCGGCTTCCTGGACGACGCGCTGCGCCGGATCGCCAAGATGTACGAGGACGACAGCAACCTGCGGTCCAAGATCAAGTCGGCGATGACCTATCCGGTGATCGTGCTGCTGTTCTCGCTGCTGCTCGGCGCCGGCGTGATCATCTTCATCGTTCCGGTGTTCGAGAAGATGTTCAAGCAGCTGGGCGGCAAGCTGCCGCTGCCCACCCAGATCATGGTGGACCTGTCACACAACGCCTGGTGGTCGATGCCGCTGGTGATCGTCGGCCTGGTGGCCGCGCAGCGGTCGTACCGCCGGGCGATGCGCAACAACGACGCGTTCCGGCTGAAGGTCGACTCGCTCAAGCTCCGGCTACCGGTCTTCGGTTCGCTGTTCACCAAGCTCGCGATCAGCCGCTGGGCCCGCAACCTGGGCACCCTGCTCGCGGTCGGCGTGCCGGTGATCCAGGCGCTCGAGGTGGTCGGCGGCACCGCCGGCAACGCGGTGGTCTCGGCCGCGATGGACGACGTCCGGGCCGCGGTGCGGGTCGGCCAGCAGATGTCCGGCCCGCTCGCCAAGCACCCGCTGTTCCCCAACATGGTGGTGCAGATGCTCGAGGTGGGCGAGGAGACCGGCCAGATCACCGAGATGCTCGACAAGGTCGCCGACTTCTACGACCACGAGGTGACCACCGCGACCGAGTCGCTGACCTCGGCGATGGAACCGCTGCTGGTGGTGCTGCTCGGCGCCGTCATCGGCACCATGGTCATCTGCCTCTACCTGCCGATGTTCTCGATCTACCAGCACATCCAGGGCAACTGAGCCGCGGCTCAGACCTATCAAGATCAATCGTTACCGATCCGATAGAAAAATCTCGCGACCAGAACTCACGAAGGCCTAACCCGGCTCCGCCGGATGCCGATCGAGTACGCGAAACGATTTCCGGCCCGGCACTCCTCGCCGATGCCACTCGAAGAGCCAGGAGGGCTCCCCATGCTGAACAAGCTGCACAAGCTCCGCGAGGAGCGCGCCGAGCAGGGCTTCACCCTGATCGAGCTGCTGGTGGTCGTCGTGATCATCGGCATCCTGATCGCGATCGCGATCCCGGTGTACCTGAACTACCAGAAGGGCGCCAAGAACAAGGCCGCCGCCTCTGACACTCGCAACGCGATCGGCGTGATCGAGCAGTGCTACGCCGACGGCAACAACACCTACCCGACGGCCAACCTGACCGGCGCCACCGGCTCCACCGCCATCACCTGCGGCACCGCCACCGGCACCATCAACATCACCCAGGGCGACAAGATGGACGTCACCTTCGACAGCACCGCGGGCACCTACACCATCAAGACCACCGCCGGCAAGCCGGGCACCAAGTCCTACACCTACACCAGCGTCGACGGCCAGACCGCCGAGGGCTGAGCGCCGACGCACTGAGCACGGCCGACTGGGCGGGTGGTTCCAACCGCCCGCCCAGTCGGGTTTTACCAGTTATTCAAAGCCCATCGAGGGGGTGCGGAGATGACGCCGAGCGCAGGCCGACCGGCCAACTTCCGCGTCCCGCCGAAGACCCTCGCCGGCCGGCTCGCCCGGGTCCGGCAGGACGATCCCGATGCCGGCTTCACCATCGCCGAAGTGGTCGTCTCGATCGCGCTGTTCGTGATCATCTCGGTGGCGGTGACCTCCGCGCTGCTGACCCTGGTCAAGTACACCGGGGTCACCCAGAACCGGGTCGCCGCGGCCAACCTGGCCCGGCAGGAGATCGAGCAGTTGCGCGGCCAGAACAGCACGATGGAGGCCCTCGACTCCGGCCCGTCCAGCGTGACGCTGCAGGGCACCACGTTCACCGTCACCCCGCTGCTCTCACCGGCCGCCAACGCCAGCTGCGCCCCGGGCGCGTCCCGGAACGCCACCGTCACGGTGAGCTGGCCCCACAGCGGCAGCCGCACCGTCCGCTACGACACGGTGCTGTCATGCTGAGGCGCGCCGTCACCACGTTGCGCCGTCGGCTGATCGCCGACCAACGCGGCATCACCCTGGCCGACCTGCTGGTGAGCATGACGCTGACCACCATCCTCGGCACCATGGCGGTGATGTTCTTCGTCGGCGCCACCCACCTCGGGTACCGCACCGTGCTGACGAACCAGAACTCCTCGGACGGCCGGGTGGTGCTGGACAGCTGGACCACCAAGCTGCGGGTCGCCGGCTGGCTCGACCCGAGCACCAGGGCCGACCGGTTCGAAGAGGTCACCAGCACCAAGATCGTGTTCTACGCCAACCTGAACAACCGGGTGGCGTCCACCAGCGCGCCGTACCAGGCGCCCGCCCCAACCACGAAGGTGGCGCTGATGCTTCGAATCAGCAACGCCGCCGCCGGCACCGGCCAGCTCATCGAAGTCACCTTCAAGCCCGACAACACCACGGTGCAGACCGTTCGGCAGCTGGGCTTCAACGCCAAGGCCACCGGCGGTGCCCCGATCTTCCAGCCCTACTCGCGCAGCGGCAGCCCGCTCGACCTGACCAAGCTCGGTTGCCTGCGCAACACCACCGCGGTGGCCGGGCTCTGCCTGCAGAGCGGCCAGCCCGGCGCCGGCATGCTCGATCCTACGGTGGCCAGCACCGGCCTGGCGGTCAGCAGCGGCTCGCTGCGCGGCAACCCCGCGCTGAACGTGGACGCGGCGCTTGACCAGATCGGCAGCGTCGGCATCGCCTTCACCGCGGTGGATTCGTCAGGCACCAGCAGCATGGCCTACCAGTCACTCGCGGCGGTCAGCTCCGGCTACCCGATGTCAGTCGCCTCGGGGTCACCGTGAGCACCCCGTGGGGCCGGCGGCTGGGCCCGATCAGCCGATGGCAGCTCCGGCTGCGGCGTGACGAATCCGGCCAGAGCCTGGTCCTGGTCACCATGATCGGGGTGCTGGCCACCCTGATGGTGACCACCGCGACCACCACGCTGACCGCTCAGATCCGGCCGGCCAAGGCCACCGTGGACGCCGGCGAGGCGACCGCCGCGGCGCAGGCCGGGCTGGAGAACTTCGTCAGCTGGGTGAACACCAACTGCCCGCCGACCGAAGGCTTTCTCTGCCCGTCCCTGGTCACCGGCCTCACCAGCAACGGCATGCACCTGACCGACCCGGCCAACCAGAAAGGCGTGTCGATCGTCGGCGGCGACGGCGCCGCCAGCGCCGAGTCGTTCTACTGGACGGTCACCTACGCCACCTCGGGCCTGGCCCGGGTCAAGTCGGTCGGCCAGGTGCCGACCAACCGGTCCAGCCCGAAGTACCTGACCAGGGTGCTGGTCGCCGACATCGACGCCACCCCGAGCTTCGAGAACTTCCAGTACTACACGAAGTACGAGACGTACTCCTCCGACTTCATCGACAGCTTCTACCGGCAGCGCACCATCCAGCTGACCGGCAGCGAGAGCCTGTCGAACACCTCGATCTCCAGCATGTCGAAGACCGGCACCCTGAGCTGGCCGGGCGTCTGCCGCTACGACGCCACCGGTAACCCGTCCTGCGACCGGAACCACAGCAGCAACGTCTGCGACGCGCTGTACTACGACAGCTCGAACGGCCCTGGCCGCGGCGAGGACGGCCAGTGGAACAACGGGGTACGCCGGCCGTCGGCCACCGTGCAGACCGCGCTCGGCACCGACCCCAGCTTCGCCTACTACTCCGAGAGCGGCACCTATACGCCCAGCAGCGGAACCCAGGCCGCGGTCACCCACAACGACACCTGTGACTCGTCCATGGAACCGAACATGCAGATGTACGGGCCGGTCTACAGCCAGGACGCCTACCTGATCGACCGGGGCGATCCGACCGGTAACGCGAAGGGCAGCATGCCGCAGTTCAGCGGCGCCGCCTTCAGCGTCTGGAACGGCACCGAGAACGGGCTGCAGCAACAACTCGGCCCGGACCACGGCTACATCCGGGTCTACCCCGGCACCGACGGGGACGCCGACCTGCTCAGCTCCTACCCGAGCACCGGAGCGGCCGGCCAGGTCTTTCCGATCTACCAGTCGAAGGCGTTGGAACTCCCCCCGGACGCCACCGAGGCCGAGCCGCTCGCCCAGTGCGTCTACACCGGCCCGACCCGGATCGTCCTGGACGGCACCGTCGCGCACATCACCAGCCCGCTCACGCCGGCCGGCTCGTCCGCCTGCTACCAGAGCACCGGCTCGTACCTGAACGTCAACACCGCCGACGGCAACGGCCACGGCACCACCGACTCGTCCGGCGGGGTGATCAACGCGACGGTGCCGCTGTCGCGCTCGGTCATCTACATCGCCAACCCGGACAGCTCGGTGCAGCCGAGCACCGCCACCCCGGCCAGCCCGGTGTTCAACACCCGCACCAACCTCACCGTGCCGCCCACCCAGTACGTCGACGGCCTGACCGGCAGCTGGACGGACGACGCCACCTACGTCGCGACGGCCAACTGCCCGACGCCGGCCGACCCGACCAAGCGGCGCAACTTCGACTGCGAGGCCAGCAAGGCCACTCCCAAGGGTGACCTGTTCGGCGCGGTGAAGGCTGCCGTGGACACCGGCCTGGCGTCGCCGACGGTCAGCACGACCAGCCTCACCAGCGCCATCACCGGCCAGCTCAGCACGGCGAGCCAGACGGCGGGCACCACGCTGGGGTCGGTCTGGTACACGGTGGCGGTGACCGGCGGCACGCCGTCGACCCCGGTCACCACGAAGCCGGACGCCAGCACCGACCCGTTCCTGCAGACCACCCAGGGCGTCGGCTACCAGACCGTCACCACCCCGTTCACCGTCGCGATCAACCGGCTGACCTGCACCAAGCTGAACAAGGCCGGCACCAAGTGCGCCACAAGCAGCACCAAGCCGCTGGTGACGGGCACCGTGTCGAAGGCGGTCAGCACCGCCAACGCCGGCCAGCTGAACACCACCCAGCACTTCCCTTGGGTGGGCAGTTCGTACACCGACCCGAACAACGACATCACCCAGTACTCGCACGGCTATGGCGACGCCTACGTCGAGGGCACCACCAACGCCAACGTCTCGATCATTGCCGAGCACGACATCCTGGTCACCAACGACCTGACCTACGGCAGCACCGCCGCCAACATCACCGCCACCACGCCGTACGGGCTGACCCTGGTCGCCACCCACAACGTGCGCCTCTACCGTCCGATGACCTGCACCTCCGACGGCACCGCCGGGGCGACCACGCCGGGTTACTGCCCGAACGACCTGACCGGGGTCTACAACACCAAGATCAGCTGGCCGCTGGCGTCGAACTACCCGTCGAACGCCTACACCGCGGCAGCGGCGCCGTCGATCACCAGCACCGGCACCGGCACGATCTACGCCTCGATCTTCGCGCTGCGCGGCTCGTTCCTGGCCGACAACTTCTACCGCGGGGCGATCGGCGACAACATCACCGTCTACGGCGGTCTCTACCAGTACCACCGCGGGCCGACCAGCCTGCCGTACCAGGGCCGCCCCTACCAGGGCTCGGGCACCAAGATGCCCGGCATCCTGCTCAAGTACCAGTACGACAACATGCGGGCCGGCAACTCCGTCAACGGTGGCCTGCGGGTGCCCTACATCCCGATCCCGGAAGGCCGCACCAGCAACAACACCTGGAACGTCATCAGCATCTCGACGGGCTCGTAGCGATGACCTCTACCCCGCAGTCCCTGTTCCGGCGCGCCGACGCGCCGATGAGTACGGCGTACCGGCCGTATCCGTCCGTCCTCGCGCTCCGGGAGAAGGAATGAAGCACCGCCAGATCGGCAACCCGAAGATCGGCATCGTCAACCCGGACGGGCACGCCATCGGGGTCGACATCGGCGCCACCTCGGTCCGCGCCGCCATCCTGTCGCACGGCACTACCGACGGCCGCCCGTCGGTCAGCGTGCACGGCATCGGCCACGTGCCGCTGCCGCCGGGCGCGGTGCTGAACGGGGTGGTCTGCGACCCGGTCGCGGTCACCGCCGCGCTGAAGCTGCTGTGGACCGAGCACCGGTTCGAGTGCCGCAACGTGATCCTCGGCATCACCAACCAGCAGGTGGTGGTGCGCGACCTGGCGATGCCGCACCTGCCGCCGGAGCAGATCGCCAAGGCGCTGCCGTTCAAGGCGCGCGAGGTGGTGCCGCTGCCGCTCGACCAAGCGCTGCTGGACTGGATCCAGCTCGGTGAGGCGACCCCCGACGGGGAGGTGCCGGGCCTGCTGATCGCCACCCCGCGACTGCCGGTGCTGGCCGCCGTCCAGGCGGTGGAGAAGGCCGGGCTGCAGGTGGCCCGGGTTGACCTGTCCTCCTTCGCCGCGCTGCGTGCGATCGCCGACGAGAGCTGCGGGGTCGAAGCCGTGGTCGACATCGGCGCCCACATGACCAACATCGTGATCCACAACCACGGAGTGCCGAAGGTGGTGCGGGCGGTCACCCGGGGTGGCCACGAGCTGACCGAACGGATCATGGACGCCACCGGCCTGGAGCCGGAGCACGCCGAGCACGCCAAGCGGACCGAGGGGCTGAGCGCCCAGAACCGCAATGTCGTCTCGGCCATCTCCGAGGGCATCCGACCGCTGCTGGCTGAGATCCGCAGCTCGATCCACTATTTCGGCACCACCGAGGGCGGCGCCACCGTCGAACGGGTCTCGCTGACCGGTGGCGGCTCGGCGCTCCCCGGCTTGGCCGAGCTTCTCGGTGACCACCTGTCCGTGCGCACCGACGTGGTCGCGCCGATGCAGCACATCCGCAATCGACTGGCATCCAAGGAGATGCGCAACGACGACGCCGAGGTGTCGGCCACCGCGGTCGCGCTCGGCCTGGCGATGGGAGCCGCCGCATGACCACCATGCAGCCCCGCGAGCTGTGGAGCACCATGCCCGGCTGGGGAATCGTCGCGAACCTGATCCCACCGGAGCTGGTGCAGGCCCGCCGGGTCCGCGCGTTGCGTCGGCTGGTCGCCGCGGTGCTGAGCCTGCTGCTGGTGCTGGCCGCCGGCGGTTACGCGCTGGCCTGGTATCGCAACCACCAGGCGGCCGATTCGCTGGCCGCCGAGCAGACCCGCACCAGCCAGCTGATCGCCCAGCAGGCCCGGTACGGCGAGGTGACCCAGATCCAGGGCAACGTGACCAAGGTTCGCACCGAACTGGCCATCCTGATGGGGCTGGACGTGGACGCGGCCGGCCTGGTCGGCAGCCTGCTGGCCCAGCTGCCACCCGGCTCCTCGATCACCCAGTTGGCGGTTACGGTGGCACCGCCGACCGCGACCGCGCCCAACAACATCGGCGCCTCCGGCCTGGACACCAGCGGCCAGCTGCACATCGGCATCGTCACCATGAGCGGCGTGGCACGCACCGTCGGCGACGTGGCGGTGCTGGTCGACCGGCTGAGCGCGGTGAAGGGGGTCGTCGCGCCGTACCCCAGCACCAACACGGTGAACGACACCGGCACCCAGTTCACGATTCAGCTGTCGATCAACGACAACCTGCTGACCCACCGCTTCGACCTCAGCGCGGCTGGGTCGTCGAGCGCCGCCGGAGGCAACTGATGAACCTGCTGAAGAGCGACCGGTTCTGGCAGGCCGGCGGGGTGCTGGCCGCGCTGCTGCTCGCCGCGCTGGCCTGGTTCGTCGCGATCGGACCGGAGCTCTCCCACGCCTCGTCGCTGGACTCCCAGACCGCCGACGCCCAGTCGCAGAACCTGGTGCTGCAGGCGAAGCTGCATCGATTGCAGCGCGATGACGCGAACCTCGGCACGCTGACCGACTCGCTGCGCCAGGCCCGGGCAGCGTTGCCGGTGGACACCGCGATCGCGGCCTACACCAAGCAGCTGACCGGGTACGCCGCCGGCAGCCACGTCGCGGTGACCGGCGTCAGCGCCTCGGCGCCGGTGTCGGCGACCAGCAAGCCTGGCCAGGCCGCCACCGCGTCGCTCGGGGTGCCGGACGGCAAGCTGTTCGCGCTGCCGCTGACCGTGATCGTCAAGGGCACCGCTGCCGACGACCTGCGATTCGTGCACTCGGTGCAGAGCGACCCGCGAGCCGCGCTGGTGACCTCCGTCCAGCTGGCCAACGACGCCTCCGGCAAGAGCAACACCACCCAGCTGACCGTCCAACTGCAGCTCTGGGTGCAACCTGAGTCGCCGGAGCAGCTGGCCGCGCTGCAGAAGCAGCTGGCCGGCGCGGGAGCCACCACCGGCAGCTAGTCGGCTGCCCCGTCCGGACCTGACTGGGTTTTGCCTGGCCAGGCGAGCAAAACCCAGTCAGGTCAGGGACGTACGGTCAGCGTTCGGCAGCCAACTCGACCAGCACACTCGGCCTGGCCACCGGACGCGGCGCGGTGGTGATCAGCCGGCCGAGCCGCAGCGCGGTAGCCGCGGCGGCCGCGCAGCAGCCGACCTGCAGCAGGATGAAGGCGGCCGGCAACCCGGCACCGAGCAGGACGGACGAGAGCGCCGGACCGAGCGCGGTGGCCACCGTGGTGGCACCGGTGACCGCGGCCATGGTGCGGCCGGCCGCGCCCTCGGGCGCCAGGCTGGCGGCCAGCGGCGACAGGATCGGCGCCATCATGGTCTCCCCCACCGACATCACCGCGAAGCCGAGCAGCACGAAGCCGAACTGGCGCTCGTGCACCAGCAACGGCACGCCGAAGACCAGCCAGCATCCAACCCAGATAGCGGCGCAGGTCGCCAGCAACGAGGTGGCCTCGCGGCGCCGGGTAAGCGCCACGACCGGTCCGGTCAGCACCGCGACCAGCAGCGCGTTCAACGCCACCGCGGTGCCCAGCTGGGCCGGTCGGACCGAGGTCGCGGAGAGCACGTACGCCGGCAGCCCGGCGTCGTACTGGGCATAGCAGGCCAGGGTGATCAGCAACGCCACGGCCAGCAACCAGCGAACCGGCCGGCGTGCCAGCACCGCCCGGTAGCCGACGTTCTCGGGCGCACCCTCGACCACCGCGCCGCGCGGGCAACTCCCCCGCCCGGCCAGCCCGACCACCAGCGCGCTGGCAACCGCGGCCAGCATCGACACCAGGTACAGCGGTCGCATCGCGGCCTGGCTGGACAGGTCGACCAGCTGGCCGCCCACCGCCGCGCCGGCTGCCACCGCGAGGTTTATCGCGATGAACTGCCAACCGAAGGCGTCCCGTCGCCGTTCCAGCGGCGCCTGGGCCAGCAGCAGCACCTGGATCGGCGGCTGGGCGACGGCGTAACCGGCACCGAAGCCGGCGGCCACCAGCCAGAGCAGGGTGGGATCGCGGACCAGCACCAGCAGGCCGATGCTCCCGGCCATCGCCAGCCGGGCGGCCACCGCCACGGTTACCGGGTTCATCCGGTCGGCCAACCACCCGGCGGCCGGCGCGGCGGCGATCGAGCCGATCGCGAAGGCGGTGAAGGTGCCGGCGGCAACCGCGGCGGAGAGACCGCGCGCGGTGGTGATGTCGGCGTACAGAAACGGGAAGACCGCACCCCAGCCCGCGGTGGACAACGCGCCACCGGAGAGCAGGACGATGGTGCGCCCGAGAGCGGACCGCACTGGAACTCCTTACAGAATCGGACAGAAACGAGCGACTGCCCGTTTCGTGAGCCTTCAACAGTTTGATATCGAATTTCGAAAACGAAGTTCGATATCGAAACGATAGTACACTCGTGAGATGACAGGCTCATCGGGTCCGGCGGCCGGCACCCACGGCCGCCGCACCAGCGAACTGGCCGAGTACCAGGCCACCGTTGCCGGCTTCATCGACGCCGGCGGTGACTCCTCGGTGCAGCGGGTGGTCACCGCGCTGAGCCGGATCAGCAAGCGGTTGGACGACTTCTACCGGCAGCAGCTGGCCGAGCTGAACCTGCAGCGCGGCGACTGGGGCGTCCTGTCGGAGCTGGCGCTGCACAACGAGGACGGCTGCTCGACCCCGTCCCGGCTCGCCGACGTCACCGGCGTCTCGCCGTCCACGATGACCCATCGACTCGACCAGTTGGTCGACCGCGGCCTGGTGCAGCGAGCCCCCGACCCGGACAACCGGACCCGGATGAAGGTGAAGCTGACCCGGGCCGGTCGTGACCTGTTCCGCCGGTCGATCCAGGACGCCGATCTGACCGAGTCCCAGGTGCTGGCGGCCCTGGACGACGCCGAGCGGGCCCAGCTGGCCGATCTGCTGGAGAAGGTGCTGGCCACGCAGCCGGCACCCCGCGGTCCTCGAAATAATTGAGCGCTCAACTTAGTTAGGGCTGCATCGTCCTACGGGTTCTTCGGGAAGGGGCCTGCCGATGTCCATCTACCGGCTCAACCACGCCGTCCTCTACGTCCGCGAGGTGGCCGCCAGCGTGGCCTTCTACCGCGACGTGCTCGGCTTCGACTACATCACCGGCGGCGACGCGCTGCCCGGCGCGGCGTTCCTGCGCGCCCCCGGCTCCACCAACGACCACGACCTCGGCCTGTTCCAGATCGGCAGCCAGGCGGCGCCGTCCGGTGCCGGCCGGAGCAGCGTCGGGCTGTACCACCTGGCCTGGGAGGTGGACACCCTCGGCGACCTGGCATCCCTGGCCGACGCATTGTCGAATGCCGGCGCGCTGGTCGGCGCCTCCGACCACGGCACCACCAAGTCGCTCTACGGCCGCGACCCGGACGGGCTGGAGTTCGAGGTGGTCTGGATCATCCCGGCCGCCCTGCTAACCGAGGCCGACCGCGCAGCCAGTCGCACCATCCGGCCGTTGAACCTGCCGGCCGAGCTGGCAAGGTTCGGCGCCGGCGCGCACGGTGGCCTCGGTGTAAGCCGGCCGGTCACCGTCTGACCTGGGATCCCGCTACAAGCTGGCCAGCACCGCCTCGACCGTCCGGTCGACCGGCGCCGACGCGTCGCAGCAGAGGTCGACCTCCGGCCAGGGTTCGTAAGCCGCCGCCCGGTCCCGCACCTCGTCCCAGGACGGCTCCGGCAGGTGTGCCAGGTCGCGCACCCGGCCGGTCAGCCGGCGCCGGTGCTCGTCCTGGTCGTCCAGGCTGAGCAGCACGAACAGCACTCTGGCGCCGGACGGTGCCGCGGCCCGGCGCCAGGTGTCACGCGCCGGTCGGCTGTCGTTCACCGCGTCCACCACCACCGTCCGGCCCAGCGCCAGGTTCTGACCGGCCATCGCCCGGACCGCCTCGTAGGCGCCGACCCCGGTCTGCCAGGACGCCGGTAGCCCGCTGCCCAGCAGCGCGTCCTCGATCGGGTCGATGGAGAGGTGGACGGCGTCGAGCCGGCCGGCCAGCGCCCCGGCGACCGCCGACTTGCCGGTGCCGGGCAACCCCGAGATCACGAGCATCACCAGCCCACCATGTCAGACAGCAGCGCGGCCCGGGTTCTCGATTCAGAACCCGGGCCGCGCTGGCCTATCAGTGGAGCGTTACGAACCCAGGCAGGAGTTGGCCGAGTTCGAGGTGACCGGGCAGTTCTTCTTGGTCGCCACGAACTGGGTGCTGTTGCTGGTGCCGTCCGGCGCCGAGACGGTCACCGTGTGGGTGCCGGCCGCCTTCTTGGCGATGTCGATCGTCACCGTGGCGGCGCCGTTCGCATCGGTCTGCACCGTCTGCAGCAGGGTGCCGTCCAGCAGCACGGTGTGCTGGGTGTCCGGCGTCCAACCGGCCAGCTGCACCACCTCGGTGTCACGCACCCGGACCGGGTCCGGGGTGGCGGTGACGGTGCCCCGGTCGTACTGCGGGTTGACCTGGAGCGTCGTCGAGTTGCTGGTGCCGTCCGGCGCCGCGGCAGTGACGGTGTGCGTCCCGACCGGAGTGCTGGTGGCGACGGTGATGCTGGCGGTCGCCGAGCCGGCCGAGTCGGTGGTGACCGAGGCCAGCTGGCTGCCGTCGAGCGACACGGTGTGCTGGGTGTTCGGCGTCCAACCGGCCAGCTGCACCGACACGGTGCCACCGGCCCGCACCGTCGACGGCGTCACCGCGACGGTGCCCTGCAGGTACCGGGCCACCGGACGGATCCGGACGACCTGCGGGTCGTGGTCGGAGGCTTGGCTGCCGAACTCCGAGTTGACATGGATGACGTCGTAGGAGACGGCGTCCGGACCGGCCGCGGACAGCGGCTTGGACACGAAGATGTGGTCCAGCACCTGCGACAGTCCGTTGTAGACGTAGGTGTACTGCTGGTCGGCCGGCAGCGTGGTGATCAGGTCGGTCAGCGTCGCACCGTCGTCGGTCAGCGTCTTCATCGACGGCGAGAACTGGTAGTCGTTGAAGTCGCCGGCAACGACGATGTTGGCCCGCGGGTCGGCAGCCAGCACCTGCTTGATGAAGTTGTTCAGCAGGGTTGCCTGCTGCTGCCGCTGGATCTCCGAGTCGCGGGCCGCCGGCTGGTACCGGCCGTCCGAGTTCTGGTCGCCCAGCTTGGCGCGGAAGTGGTTGCCCACCACGATGACCTTCTTGCCCTGGAAGACGAACTCACCCACCAGCGGCTTGCGGCTGAGGTCCCAGGCGGTGTCGGTCGGCTCGACCCGGCCCGGCGAGGTCGAGAGCTCGGCGGTCCCGTCGGCGCCGGTGGAGACCGTCACCGCGGTGGTGGCGTCACCGCCCGGCTTGGCCACGAAGCTGACCCGGGCCGGGTTGTAGAGGAAGACATTGCGGATGTTGCCGCCCGGCTGACCACCGTCGGCGTCGTCGGCCGGGTCGATCTCGGCCCACTGGTAGCTCGGGCCACCAGCCGCCACGATCGAGGCGGTCAGCTTGGTCAGGGTCTGGTCGGCGGCGACCACTCCGTCGTCGATCGGGCCGTCGTTGTCCTGGATCTCCTCCAGCGAGACGACGTCCGGCGACGCGAGGTTGGTCACCACGCCGGCGCCCAACTGGTCGAACTTCGACTGCGGGTCGGCCGGCGAGAGGTTCTCCACGTTGTAGGTGGCCACCGCGAGCTGGTCGGCCGCCTGCGGGCTGGCCACGGTCGGCTGCAGGTGATTGTCCTGGTAGCCGCCCAGCGTGCTGGCCGCGATGTCGTAGCCGCCGAACAGCGACCAGTCCACCGGGCCGCGGGTGGCGCCGGTCAGCACGTCACCGACGTTGGCGGCCGGCACCGTGCCGGACAGCGCGGTGACCAGCAGCCGGCCGCTCGGGGTGTTGTAGCTGTCGACGTAGGTGCCACCGCGGTAGGTCGACTGCTGCGCCGGCTTGGTGGTCACGTAGATCTCGCCGTACTGCTGCTTGCCGGGACCGACCACCCGCGCGTTGTCGACCTCGACCACCATGCCCTCGTGGGCCTCCCAGAACTCCAGCGCGGAGCGGGTCGGGTCGACGGTGCTGATCGACTCCACATTGCCGGAGTCGGTGGCCGGCGCGTACAGGTCCGGCACCGTGGTCGGGGTCAGCACCAGCGGCGCCGGCACCGGGTTGCCCGAGCTGACCTTGGTGACGGTGGTCGGGCTCAGCTCGGTGATCGACAGGTTCGCGGTGCTGGACACCGTCTCACCGGAGCTGAGCGGGTAGTAGTCGCTGACCTTGCCGGTCACCAGCACCTCGTCGCCGACCGCCACGGTGGCCGAGGAGGTGTAGACGAACACGCCGGACGACGCGCCGGTGCGGGTCGCGTCCGGGTGGTCCTCCTGCATGAAGAAGCCCTTGGAACCGCTGGTCCGCAGCGCGGTGACGATGCCCTCGACCTTGGAGACGGTCTGGCCCTTCAGCGGCGACAGGAAGCCGTCGCCCTGCACGTCCTGGATGGTGGTGGTTCCGGGGATGCACTGATCCGGCGTCGGGACGCTGTCGCAGCCGGTCAGCGGCGGGGTGCTGCCAGCCCCGGCGGGGGTGGGCGCGGCCACCGTGAAGTCGGCCGAGTTGTTGCCGGTGTTGTGGAACGGCGAGACGGTCCGCTGCGCCGAGGTGGTGTTGCTCAGCGCCGGGGTCGGGGTGCCCGCCGCGTCGTTGGCGGCGCCGAAGCCGACGAAGTCGACCACGCCGGCGGCCGAGTCACAGGCCGCCGCGCAGCCGGCCAGCGCGGTCTGGCCGCTGACCAGGGCCACCTTGCCGCTGGTGCTGCTGAGCGCGATGGTGCCGGTGTCGTTCGGCGTCGGCAGCGCGACACCGTTGCCCGACCCGGCGCCCTCGGCGATCAGGTAGTAGCCGCCGGCCGGCACGCTGCCGGTGAGCTTGGTGAGCTGCCAGCTGGTGCCGGTGGCCGAGGAGTACTGCACCGACCAGCCGGCCACGCTGACCGGGGCGGAGCTGTGGTTGTAGAGCTCGATGAAGTCGTTCTGGTACGGCGCGCCGGAGTTGCCGCCGCCACCGTAGACCTCACTGATCACGACGGCGGAGGTCTGGTCGACCGCGTGTGCGGCGGCCGGCAACAACAGCGCGGTGCCGGCGCTCACCAGGGCCAGCGCCGACACACCGGCCAACGCTGATCTGCTGGATACAGGCATGAACTCTCCAGGGTTCTGCTTCGGGATTGGGCAGGCGGATTGTTCGGGCGGCGGCTGGCCGCCCGATGGCTCCGGGACGGTGGACGGGTGGCCCGGAAGTTAAGAATTGGATGTGCCGGCCGACATCTTGCCAGAAGGTAGGCCCAATCACCGCATCGATCAGAAATTCGATGACCGGAGAAAACCCCGCGGATCGCGCGGCCCGCATCGATCAGGCATCAGATGGCCGACCTTGCTGCGAACTGTCGGTGCCGGACGATAGACAATCCTCACCGCTGCCGCGTCCGGATCTTCGTCGCGACAGGTTGGCCAGGACGGGGAGGCACGAAAGCCGATGGGTTTGCTGCTGCGTGCGTTGTGGTGGCGTCGAGGGCTGTCGCTTGCCACCCTGATCGTCGCCGCAATCACCATCGGCGCCGGCTCGCTGGGCCCGATGTATGCCCGGGCCGCCGATGAGTCGGCCCTGCGCGACCTGCTGAGCTCACCCGGGGTGGACGCCTCGCTGCATTACACCTTCACGGTCGAGCTCGACACGATGGCCGACCTGGCCAACGCCGAGGGCCGCGGCCCGCGGCCGGGCAGCATCACCGGCTACCCGACGGCGGTGGGCTCGGTGCTGCTGTCCACCCAGGCCGGCACCCCGGCCCAGGCCCTGGTCGGCAACCGGGGTCCGCGCACCCAGGCGGTCTACCGGGACGGTCTGTGCGCCCATCTGGTGATGGTGCAGGGACGCTGCCCGACCCGGGCCGGCGAGGTGGTGGTCAGCGAGCGCACCCTGCAGGGCGGCTACTACGGCTGGCGGCTCGGCCAGCCACTGCGGCTGTCCGGCGTCGCGCACGACGTCCAGGCCCCGGACGGCAGCACCGTCGCCGCGCCCACGACGGTGACCGTGGTCGGCAGCTACGTGCTGGCCGACAGCCAGGACCCGTACTGGTTCGGCCGCAACTACTTCAACGCCCACCCGGGCAGCGGCGACGGGCCGGACACGGTGGACGACATCTTCTTCGACCGGGCCCAGCTCGACCAGCTGTCCAGGCCGAGCACCGTGACCGTGCAGTTGGACTACCCGATCCAGGCGGAGCGGGTACGGCTGGCCGACGTGAGCCGGATCAAGGCCCAACTGGCCGAGCTGACCGCCTTCGGCTCGCCGGGCAGCGCACCGGACGACCACTTCAGCACCGGCGCGCCGGTGGTGCTGGCCAATGCCGTCCAGCAGACCCGGTTGGTCGACGTGGCCACGCTGCTGGTCTCCCTGCAACTGGCGGTGCTGGCCTGGCTGGTGCTGTTCCAGGTGGTCGCCGACGCCGTCGAGGCCAAGGGCCCGGAGATCGCGCTGGCCAAGCTGCGCGGCCTGCGACCGGCCGGCACCGTCCGGTTCGGGCTGGCGGAACCGCTGTTGCTGGTGCTGCTGGCCACTCCGATCGGGGTGCTCGGCGGCTGGCTGTCGGTCCGGCTGCTGGCCTCGACCGTGCTCCGACCGGGCACTCCGGTGGCCTTCACCCGGGCCACCGCGATCGCGGTGCTGCTGTCGTTGGCCGGCAGTGCGATAGCGGCGCTGGCCGCCGCCCGCCGGACGCTGCGCCGGCCGGTGCTCGAGCAGTGGCGGCGCACACCGGGACACCATCCGAGCCGGTGGATGCTGGCGCTCGATCTGGTGCTGGCGGCCGGTGCGATCGCCGGCCTGGTGGTGCTGCAGACCACCCGGCACGGCGGCACCCCGCGGGCGGCGACCCTGCTGGCACCGCCGCTGCTGGTCTTCGCGGTGGCGCTGCTCGGCATCCGGCTGGTGCCGGTGGTGTTGCGCCCGGTGTTGCCGGTCACCCGTGGCACCGACCGGATCGGGCTCTTCCTGGCCGCCCGCCAGGTCTCCCGCCGGCCGGCCGGGCTGCGGTTGGCGGCGCTGCTCGCGGTGGCGGTCGGCCTGGCCACCTTCGCCATCGCCGGTGAGGGGGTGGCGGCACGCAACCAGCAGGCCCGGGCCCGGGTGGAGACCGGTGCGCCGACCGTCGCGGCGGTGCAGTTCCAGCCGCTGCACGACCCGGTGGCGGCGACCAGGACGGCCGACCCGACCGGCAGCTGGGCGATGGCGACGGCCAGTTGGCTGCCCGACGGCGGCGGCTCGGTGACCGGTGAGGTGCTGGCGGTGGACACCGGCCGGCTGGCCGCGACCGGCTACTCCGGCGACACCGACCGCTCCACCCGGCAACTCGCCGACCGGCTGGTGCCCGCCTCGATCCCGCCGCCCCTCACCATCAAGACCACCGCGGTCCGGTTGAGCCTGACCGCCAGCAACCTCACCCCGGGGGCTGCCCCCACCGTGCTGGTCAACCTGCGCCGGCCGGGGCAGCGTTACCTAGACGTGCGGGCCGGCGCGCTGCGCGCCGGCAGTCACACCTACCAGGCGACGGTGCCGTGCCAGTCGGGCTGCACCCTGGCCGGCATCACCTGGGACCGGCCGATCGACACGTTCGAGCCGCTGTCCGGACGGGTGCTGGTCAGCCGCATCGAGGTCTCCGACGGCGGCGGCTGGCACGAGCTGGCGGCCGGCCTGACCGCCGGGGGCGACTGGCGGCAGGCCACCCAGGCCGGCAACGCCGGCGACCAGCTCACCGTGACCGGCGCCGGGCTGACCGACGACTATCACAGCGAGGCCGGCGGCTCGGCCGGCCTCGCCCATGCCGACAGCCCCCGTCCGTTGCGGGCGGTCGCCTCCGCGCACGGCGTCGCACCGAGCCTGTCCGCACCCGGCGTGATCAGCGCCGGCCCCCAGCAGATGCTCGATGCCGGCAACGCCGTCGCCGACTACGTCGTCACCGACACCGTCCGGGTGCTGCCGGTGGTGCAGGACGCCGGGATGCTGGTCGACCTGTCCGCGATCCGGGCGCAGCTGCCCGGCTTCGACACCGAGGCCAGCTGGTCGATCTGGCTCGGGCCAGCCGCTCCGCCGGACGCGCTGGCCCGGCTGCGGGCCGCCGGCCTGGTGCTCGACCCACCCCGTTACGAGCACACCCGGCAGACCGAGCTGGCCCGGCAGGGTCCGGCGCTCGCGCTGCGGTTGCTGGTGGTGTGCGCGATCGCCGGCTCGATCCTGGCCGTCGGCGGCACCGCGATCGCGATCGCGGCCACCGGCCGGCGTCGAACGTTCGAGCTGGCATCGCTGCGGGTGCTGGGCATCCGGCCCCGGGCGCTGCTGCGGGCCAGCGTCTTCGAGCAGTTGCTGCTGCTCGGCGCCGCGCTGCTGCTCGGCGTGCCAGCCGGCTATCTGGCCGCCCGCCTGGTGCTGCCGACGATTCCGCAGTTCGCCGACACCACGCCGGTGCGGTTGCACTACTCCCCCGCGCTGTTGGGGGTGGGCAGCTTCGCGCTGGCGTTCTGCCTGCTGCTGGCGGCCACCGCCCTGGTCGCCGGCCAGCTGTTGATGCGGGCCGCGGCGCCGGCCCGGCTGCGGGAGGCCGAATGAGCACCGCCGACCGGCTCCGGGAGGCCGAATGAGCACCGCCTTGCAGACCGGTCTGGCGATCGAGTGCCGCGACCTGACCCACGTCTACGAGCTGGACGGCCAGCAGGTCACCGCCCTCGACAACGTCGAGTTCAGCGTGGCCGCCGGCGAGTCGGTGGCGCTGCTGGGACCGTCCGGCTCTGGCAAGTCCACCCTGCTGATGTTGCTGGCCGGCCTGCAACGACCGACCTCCGGCAAGATCTACCTGGGTGCCGACGACATCACTGTGATGAGCCAGCCGGAACTGCTTCAGCTGCGTGGCCAGCGGGTCGGCGTGGTGGTGCAGAACCCCTCGCGCAACCTGTTGCCCTACGGAACTGCCGAGCAGAACATCACCTTCGCGCAGCGGGCATTGCGGGGTTACCGGCGGGCCGACCTGCAGCCGGCCGACGAACTGCTCTACCGGCTCGGGCTGGAGGACCTCAGCGGCTTGCGGGTATCGGCGATGTCCGGCGGCGAGCAGCAGCGGCTGTCGGTGGCGGTGGGCATGGCCGGCTCGCCGGGATTGCTGCTCGCCGACGAGCCGACCTCGCAGCTGGACACCGACAACCGCGACCGGGTGGTCGGGTTGCTCAGCCGGATCACCGAGTCGTTCGGCACCACCGTGGTCGCGGTGACCCACGATCCGGCGGTGGCGGCGGCGCTCGGCCGTACCGTGACGATCAGCGAGGGACGGGCCGACGACCGCGACCAGCATCGCGAGCAGGTCGCCTACGTCACCTCGGACGGTGCGGTGCAACTGCCACCGGACGTGCTGGCGAAGCTGCCGCCGGGAAGCCGGCTGCGGGTCATCCGCAAACCCAACTCGATCGAGTTCATGCCGTTGCCGCAAGGAGAACGATGATCATCCGGGAGCTCTGCGCACCGTCCGGGACAGCGCCCGTGTCAACCGGCGGCATCCGGTGACGGCCCGGCACGCCGCCGTCGACACAACTGCCGTCGACACAGCTGCCGTCGACACAGCTGCCGTCGACGCCGCCGCCGCGATCGCCGCCGACCGGGTGCTCTATCGCCGCGCCGGCCGGCTGATCCTGGACGAGGTGTCGGTGGCAGTCGGGTACGGCGAGGTGCTGGCGATCACCGGACCGTCCGGCAGCGGCAAGTCCAGCCTGCTGGCGTTGCTCGCCGGGCTGGAGGAACCGGACGGCGGCACGGTGACCCGCACCCTGCCGCCGGCCGGCGTCGTGCCGGCCGGCGCCGGCCGCGACCGGGCACGCCGGCCGTCCGCCGGCAGCGTGCCACCTGATTACGGCCTGGTGCTGCAGGGTTATGGCCTGGTCAGCGTGCTGACCGCGGCGGAGAACGTCGAGATCGCGTTGCAGGGTCGCGGCCTGGACCGTGCTGAGATCCGCGACCGGGCCGAGGATGCGCTCGCCGAGGTCGGCCTCGACGAGGTGGCCGACCACCTGGTCGAGCAGCTGTCCGGCGGCCAGCAGCAACGGGTGGCGATCGCCCGGGCGCTGGTGCCGCACCCCCGGGTGCTGCTCGCCGACGAGCTGACCGCTGAACTCGACCGGGTGTCCCGCGGCCGGGTGCTCGACCGGGTGTTCGGCCTGGCCGCCACCGGCTCGGCGGTGGTGCTGTGCACCCACGACCCCGAGCTGGCCGCCGGCTGCACCCGGCAGATCCGGCTGACCAACGGGGTGATCACCGAACGTCGCGACTGAACCGGGCAATCAGCCCGGCTTCAACAGCTCAGCCCAGCTCAAGCAGGTCGGCCAGGATGGTGTCGACCTGGCTGATCAGGGACAGATGGCCCTCGTCGGCGAACAGGTGCGGCTGGGCGCCCGGCACCCGGGCGGCCAGCCACTGCCCGTGCGCGAACGGCACCATCCGATCCTCACCGCCCTGCCAGATGGCCACCGGAACGCTGATGTCGGTCACCGAGAATCCCCAGTCCGCGACGAAGGCCAGGTCGTCGTCCCGCCAGCCGGCGATGCCGCGCGACATCGCCCGCCGGAAGGTGGCTGCCATCTCGTCGGCGAACTCGCCGGTGAGCGCGCGCCGGTCGATCTCCGGCAGCAGTCCCGCGAGGCCCTCCGCCACCGACTCGCCGGTCACCTCGGTGAAGTGCGGCAGCAGCGCGGAGAGGAAACCGTCCAGCCGGTCCCGGCCGGCCAGCGCGGCCCCGAACTCCTCGATGTTCTCCTCCCCCATGCCGGCCAGGAAGTCCAGCCCGTCGGCGGTGTACGGCGCCACCCCGGCGAGCACCGCCGCGGCCCGGCACCGGCGCGGCAACAGCGCCGCGCAGGCCAGCGCGTGCGGGCCGCCACCGGACCAGCCGATGGTGCGGAACTCGTCCACCCCGATCGCGTCGAGCACCGCCTCGACGTCGGCCACCGCGTCGGCAACCGAGCGACCGGGCTGCTCGGTGGAGGTGGCGTAACCGGGTCGGGAGTAGCTGATCAGCTGGATCCCGAGATCGGTGGCGAGCTTGGTCAATGCCGAGAACTCGGTTGCGCAATTGGGGGTTCCGTAGTGGAACAGCACCGGGTGGCCGGCCGGGTCGCCGGTCACCAGGTACTCGAGCTGCCGCCCGTCCGCGGTCGTCACTGTCTGGTAGGTAGCTGCCATGGCGTCATGGTATGGGTGATCGGCAGCTGGGCGATCAGCATTGCCACCTGGCGGTGCCGGCTCAGTTCAGCCGTCCGGTTGCCGATCAGGGCAGGCGTGCTCGCGCTGCCGCAGATTCACCGGCTGGTCACCATCGTCGACCAGGACGGTCGGGAGTACTGCAGCCGGATCGAGGACGTCGCCCCCAGCATGCTGGTAGTTGCCCGTCCGCTCACCCTGCCGGTCGAGCACTGCATCGCACCGGACAGCCCGCTGGAGGTGCGCTGGCCCGACCCGGCCGGGCTGACCATCGCGCCGGTCCGGCTGCGTGAGACCGTCCTGCGCGACACCCTGGGCCTCTGGGTCACCGAGCTCGACGGCGAGCTGTTCCGCCAGCAGCGGCGCCGCTTCGTCCGGGTCAGCGCACTCGGCCAGCTGGAACTGATGACACCGTCCGGCACCCCGTTCGCGCACGTCGCCGGCTACCTGCTGGACGTCAGCGAGGCGGCGCTGCGCTGCCTGCTGTCGGCACCGGACGCGGAGCTGGTCGGCGAGGCGACCGAACTGCTGGCCAGCTTCGAGTTCGCCGGCATCCGCAGCACGTTGCCGGTCTCGGTGCTGCGCGCCGAGCGGTCGCGCCGGGACGAGAACGCCACCGAACTGGTGCTCACCTTCGACCTGGACGAGCGGCAATCCGGCTTGCTGCGCAAGCAGATCTTCGACGAGCAACTGCGCGCCCGGCAGCGCCGCTGACCGTGCTCGGCCGGCCGCCTAGGCTGGCCGGCATGACCTCCGAACCCCGGCCGACCCGCTGGGCCGAACTGGCCGGCGACGCGCCCGGCGACCGGTACGCGGCCAGGTTGGCCGAGCTGGCCGCCACCGGCGTCGACATGCACGGCGAGGCCACCTTCTGCACCGACCTGGTGGCCGCGCCGGCCGGCGTGCTGGATGCCGGCTGCGGCACCGGTCGGGTGGCGATCCGGCTGGCCGAGCTCGGCTACCGCTGCGTCGGGGTGGACTGCGACGAGTCGATGCTGGCGGTGGCCCGGCGCAGTCCGGCGCCGGTGCGCTGGCTGCGGGCGGACCTGGCCGGCCGCGATCCGCTGGCGGCTGGCCTACAGCCGCTGGCGGCTGGCCTACAGCCGCGACCGGCCGGCTTCGAACTGGTGCTGGCCGCCGGCAATGTCATTCCGCTGCTGGCGGCCGGCACCCTGCCGACCGTGCTTGCCGCGCTGGCCGGCGCGATGCTGCCGCCGGGCTACCTGGTCACCGGCTTCGGACTGGCCGCGGGAAAGCTGCCGGCCGGCTGCCCGGTCACCCCGCTGCCGGACTACGACGACGCAGCCGAGCGAGCGGGGCTGACCCTGGTCGCCCGGTACGCCGGTTGGCAGCGAGAGCCGTTTACCGACGTCGCCGATTACGCGGTCAGCGTCCACCGGCAGGCTGGCGGCTAGCTGTCGTGACCTGACACGTTGTTGTCAGGCGGCGAGCCGGCTGATGGGTGGTCGGCCGCCGAGGGCGGAGTGGCCGCGTCGAGTGTTGTAGTGGTGGAGGAATCGGTCAAGTCCTCGGTGGCGGAGGT